>Ga0181538_10000029_pt1 | contig 127133 bp, 113 predicted proteins | sample PEATcosm2014_Bin_40_FD_119773 | JGI IMG/M metagenome (GOLD analysis project Ga0181538, IMG submission 119773) | Peatland microbial communities from MTU Mesocosm Facility, Houghton, MI, USA - PEATcosm2014_Bin23_30_metaG | ecosystem: Environmental > Terrestrial > Soil > Wetlands > Peat | place... | reverse complement strand
GTGGTCGTGGTCGTGGTCGTGGTCGTGGTCGTGGTCGTGGTCGTGGTCGGTCTCGTCGAGGTCGAGTGAGACGACGACGGCGGCGCCGCGACGCGGGGGCTGCTGCCGAGCGAAACCCCGAGAGCGATCGCCCCGACGACCACCAGCACGGCGACGACCGCCACGGACGTGATCAGCCAGCGGTCGGACGGACGCCCGGGGCCGGGTGCCGGATCCGCTGGCCTCGGCGGGGCCTCACGACGGGGAGGTGCAGGCGGGGCACCGGTCGAGGATTCACGGGCGCGCCGCACGGCGCTCTCCATGGCGCCCAGCGCACGCCGACCTGGCGTGCCCTGGGGCGGTTCGTCCGCCGGCCCGTTTGTCATCGGATCCTCCAGCCGGATTCTTTCCCCGATCGGCGCCTTCCATGCCCGCGGCCGAGCAGCGGAGCCGCTGGAGAGCGCCGGGCCCCCGCCGCAGCGGGTACGACCAGCGAGATCGGCCGTACAATTTGCCCGTTCAAGAGGAGGCACCCATGCGATCCGACTTGATGTCAGGGCCCCGGCCGCCCCAGGGCGAAGGGGGACATGCCCGCACGCAGGCAGTCGGCCTGAAGGGCCGTGGTGCCGCAGCTGCGCTCGAACCCTTGCTGCTCCACTTCTTCGGGGGTGCGCCTCCGCTCCGATTCGAGTTCTGGGACGGATCGTCCCTCGGGCCGCCGGATCGGCACGTGGTCGAGGTGCGCTCGCCGGACGCCGTGCGGCGGCTCCTGTGGGCGCCGGGCGAGCTCGGCCTCGCACGGGCCTTCGTGGAGGGGGATCTCTCGTTCAGGGGCGACATCTTCGACATACTGTCGCTTCTGCACGCCGCGGCCCCGGCACACGTGCGCACCGGCACGCGGCTCCCGCTGCAGGCGCTACGGGCGGCCTACCGATCGGGGGCCCTCGGCCGGCCACTGGCCGCCCCTCGGGAGGAGGCCACGCCGCGGGGCCGGCTGCACTCGAAGGGGCGCGACGCGCAGGTGGTGCGCCACCACTACGACGTCAGCAACGACTTCTACGCCCTTGTCCTCGGCCCGAGCATGACGTACTCCTGCGCGCGATTCGCTCCGGGGGTCGACTCACTGGAGGCGGCCCAGGAGTCGAAGCACGACCTTATCTGCCGCAAGCTGGGACTCCCCGACGCGACGGGTGCACGGATCCTCGACGTCGGCTGCGGGTGGGGATCCTTCGCGCTGCATGCGGCCCGCCGCTACGGCGCCCAGGTCGTCGGTGTCACGTTGAGCCCCGCCCAGGCGGGTTTCGCCCGGGACAGGATCGCGGCTGCAGGTCTCGGCGAGCGGGTCGAGATCCGGGTGCAGGACTACCGTGACGTGCGGGACGGGCCCTTCGACGCCATCGCGTCGGTGGGCATGTTCGAGCATGTGGGTTCCGCCAAGGCGTCCGAGTACTTCGGCGCCATGCGTCGGCTCCTCGGGCCGCGAGGGCGCCTGCTGAATCACGCCATCTCGAGTGTCGGCGGATCGCGCATCGGCCCGAGGTCCTTCATCGGTCGATATGTCTTCCCCGACGGCGAGCTCGTCGACGTGGGGCAGGTCGTCGTGGCCATGGAGGCTGCCGGCTTCGAGGTGCGCGACGTCGAGTCGCTGCGTGAGCACTACGCGAGGACCCTCCACTGCTGGGTCCGCAACCTCGAGCAGCACTGGGACGCGGCCGTGGCCGAGGTCGGGATGCGGCGCGCCCGGGTGTGGGAGCTCTACATGGCTGCGTCGGCCAACGGGTTCGACGACGGGGGGATCTCGGTGCACCAGGTGTTGGGCGTCGTCCCCGAGCCCGACGGACGCAGTGGCATGCCGTCCACCCGGAGCGGGTGGGGCTGAGCGACCCGGAATCGGCCCGCCGGCACCGGACCGGTGTTGGCATGAGCGGGCGATTCGTGCGACCCTGAACCCCGTGTCCCCTGGCCGGCAGATCGTCGTGTGCGACGGCGACGAAACGGGGCAGGAACTGCTCGACGAGGCCCTGCGGGTGCTCGCTCCCGACGTGCTCGGGTTCGATCTCGAGCTGATCCATTTCGACCTGTCCCTCGAGAGCCGGCGCGCGACCGCCAACGCCGTGGTGCGCGATGCCGCTGCAGCCATGCGCGAGATCGGGCTCGGGCTGAAGGCGGCCACGGTCACCCCGGAGACGACGGGCGACGTCGGGAGCCCGAACCGCATCCTCCGGGAGGGCATCGGCGGATCCGTCATCGTCCGGACCGGGCGCCGGATCCCGGGTGTCTCTCCGCCGGCGCCCGTCGTGCACCCGATCGTCGTGGTCCGCATGGCCGTCGGCGACGCCTACGGAGCGGAGGAGCACCGGACGGGGGATCCCGGCGGCCGAACCGAGCAGGCGTGGCGGACCGAGCGCATCGACCGCTCGGTGTGCCGCGCCGTGGCGGAGTACTCGTTCCGCACCGCGTCCCAGGTGGGGGCATGTGTCTACGGCGGCCCGAAGTGGACCGTCTCGACGGTGTACGAGGGGATGCTGAAAGAGGAGATGGACGATGCGGCGGCCAGGTATCCCGACATCCCGTACCGGCCGACCCTGATCGACGCCGCCTACGCCGGGCTCATCACCGAATCGAGCGGGAGCCCACTGGTGGTCCCGGCGCTCAACCGCGACGGTGACTGCCTGTCGGACCTGGTGCTCGCACTGTTCGGCTCCATCGCCGGCGCCGAGTCGGTGTTGCTGGCGCTCGACGACGACATGCGCCCCTTGGTCGCGATGGCCGAAGCCCCGCATGGGACCGCGCCATCGCTGATGGGGAAGAACGTCGCCAACCCGATGGCGATGCTGCTCGCCTGTGCCGCGGTGCTCGACCATGCCGCCCAGGGAGACCCCGTCGTGGCCGCGACGGGCGCCGCCATCCGCCTGGCGACGCTCGGGGCAGCGGCTGACGGGATCCGTACCTTCGATCTCGGCGGAGAGGCCTCCACCTCCGACGTGGTGGACGAGGTGCTCGCCCGTCTTCGCAACCCCGGCAGGAATTGATGGAGGTTCGCCGGTACCCCTGAGGGGGCATCACGCATGTCGTATGCGCCCAACCTGGCCAGGGGACTGGCGCACGGAAGCGTGCTCCACCGAGCACAGCGTGGCGACGGGCAGGGTCTGGAGCACCTCGGCGAGCTGCAGGCATCCCGCGCCGGTCTCGAACGTCTGACCCGTCAGCACGTCCTGGTAGGGGCCCGGCGCCCACGCGGGCAGCTCGACCGTCTGGGCGCCCCAGACCCTGCGGCCGACGGGAAAGTGACGGGGTCCCGCCAGTGCGTAGGTGAGGCGGGGCACCACGCAGACCACCGTGTGGTGCCGCTCCAGCGTCCGGGCGAAGGCGACTACGTGACGCGACGTGGCGGGAAGCGCCCGGTAGTCGCCCCGGTCGAAGAGGTCGCGCTGACGACGCCGGAGCTGCAACAGCGCGTGGGTCACGTACAGCTTGATGTCGCCGTCGCTCCAACCCGCGAGCATCCCGGCCGCCCCGGAGACGGTCGGGCCCGGGAGGGCTGCCAGGGCTGCGGCCCGCGCAGCGAAATCCACTGGCCTCCGATTGTCCGGATCGGTGAGCGTGGGCTCGACGAGCTCGGTCCCCTGGTAGAAGTCCGGGGTACCGGGCACACCGGCCTTGAGCACCACGAGGGCGAGAGCGTTCGTGATGGCCGAGGGCGCGATGCGGCGGAAGAACCACGCCAGCTCGTCACGGAACACGCTGTCCACCTGGGCGCGGGCGATGAATTCGGTGACCACCAGCTCGTAGTCCTCGTCGGGGTCCACCCAGGAGGTGCGCAGCCCCGCCTCGCGGGCCGCCTTGACCGTGAACTCCTGCACGCGCCGCAGGGTGGCCGGGTCGAGCGCATCCCGGTCGGCGGGCCACAGGGCGAGCATGGCCTGGTAGGCGGCCAACTCCTCACCAGGGTGCGGCGCCCGGGAGGACGCGAGCCGGCGGTGCCAGCGCCGGACCAGGCCGACCCACTCCTCGCTGGCCTCCGAGAGCACGGCGAGCCGGCAGCGGGCGTCCTCGTTTCGCTTGGAGTCGTGTGTCGAGGTCGCGTTGAGGCCGTGGGCGCCGCCACCGAATCGGTGGAACGTGTCGACGTCGCCGGCCGGGAGGTCGGGGTCGCTCCCGACCTCCACTTGCGCGGAGAGGCCTGGGTAGCGGAAGGTGGCGGTGTCCTCGGACCCCTTGGCCATGACCGCCCCGCTCAGCTGCTGCCAGCCGAACGCGACCTCGAGCCAGGCGCTGCCGGTGGTCGCCCTGTTCGCCAGCGCATCGGCGACGCTTCGCAGCGCACGGCGGGTCTCGCTGTCGGGCACCGGCGCCGACGAGGCCTCGGCGAGCAGCGCGCGGTCGGCTCTCGACGTCCTGTCCCCGTCGAGATAGGTCCGGTACACCTCGAGATGGACGGTCAACTCGGAAAGTGCCTCCCGCACATCGTGCGCGGAGAGGTCGTGGCCTGGCATTTCGAGGTCGAGCGCCTCGAGGGACAGGCGTGTCAGCCGGTCGAGGTCGGCGGCGAACGAGTGCTCCAGCTGCTGACGCTTGGCCAGGCGCGCCAGCTCGCGGAAGGGTTGTGCCGTCCCGCTCATCTCGGCGCCGAGCGTGCGGAGACTGCGGACTCCCTGTTCGTCGAGGAACAGTGCCCCGGCGTGGTCGCCGAACTCGTAGCCCGTCGTGCCGTCCACGGGCCAGCGCGCGTCGAGTGCCTCGCCGGGTCCGAGGATCTTCTCCACGACGATGACGCGGTCGCCCAGCCGCTGTCGCAGGCGGCTCAGGTAGGCCGCGGGGTCGCGCAGCCCGTCGACGTGGTCGACGCGCACGCCGGCGACGCGATCGTCGTCGCACAGGATCAGGATCAGTTCGTGGGTGCGCTCGAAGACCTCGTCGTCCTCGACCCGCACGCCCACCAGGCCGCTGATGTCGAAGAACCGCCGGTAGTTCCCCTGGGTGCCGGCCGCTCTCCAGTAGGCCGGCCGGAAGTGCTGGTGCTCCAGAACGGTGCGGACGTTCTCGGTTGCCGGGGAGTCCGGCGCCAGGGGGAACCGTCGGCCGTCCAGTTCCACCAGGCCGCCGGCCGGGTCGACCACGGCGTTGCCGGCGCCGAGCAGCTCGCCCAGGGGACGGTCGAGCGTGGGCACCAGCACGCGTCCGCCGTGCCGGCTCCAGTCGATGTCGAACGTGGGAGCGTGGCGCGACGCCTCGCCGCGCCGCAGCACGTCCCACCACCACTCGTTGGCGGGGTCGGCGGCCATGTGGTTGGGCACGATGTCGAGGAGGAGGCGCATCCCGTGCGCTCCGAGCTCGTCGAGCAGGGCCCGGAACTCGTCGGCGGAACCGAGCGCGGGGTCCAGGCGCCCCGGGTCGATCACGTCGTAGCCGTGCGCGCTGCCCGGCACGGCGGCCAGGACGGGGGAGACGTAGAGCGTCTCGATCCCGAGCGCGTCGAGGTAGGGCACGACCGCACGCGCGCCCGTGAAGCCGAGCCCGTGCAATTGCAGCCGGTACGTGGAGCCGAGCGGCCGCCTGCTCACGTGTGGTTCCGTTCGCTGTGGCGCAGCAGCAGGGTCGAGTGGGCGTTCAGGGAGACGGACTCGGTGCGCACGATCCGGCCCCAGGGCCCGGCGTGCGCAGTGTTGAGGACCTCGACCCAGAGGCCGGCGAGCTCCATGCGGGGGAGCGAACAGGAGCGGGACCGGCCCCCGGCGTTGAGCAGCACGAGGAGCGAGTCGCCGGCATAGGACCGGCCCCGCACGTCCACCTCGTCGGTGGCCCTCCCGAGGAGGAGCATGCCGATGCTCTGCAGGCCGGGGTCCGCCCAGTCCTGCTCGACCATCTCGAGGCCGTCGGGGCGGATCCAGGTCACGTCCTTCGTGTGCATGCCTGCATACGGCTCTCCGGTGAAGAAAGCCCGCCTCCGGAGGATGGGGTTCCCCTCCATGACGCCGATGACGTCGCGCACGAAGCGGCACAGGTCGTAGCCCGTCTCGCCGACGTCCCAATCGAACCAGCTGATGGAGTTGTCCTGGCAGTAGGCGTTGTTGTTGCCGAGCTGCGTCCGCCCGATCTCGTCGCCGCCCAGCAACATGGGGACGCCCTGGGACAGGAACAGGGTGGCGATGAAGTTGCGTTTCATCCGGTCCCGGGCCCTCTGAATGCGGGCGGAGTCGGTCTCCCCCTCGATGCCCCAGTTGCGGCTGTCGTTCTCGTCGGTGCCGTCGCGGTTGTCCTCGCCGTTGGCCTCGTTTCGCTTGTGCTCGTAGGTGACGAGGTCGGTCAGGGTGAACCCGTCGTGACAGGTGACGAAATTCACGCTTGCGTAGGTCCGGCGGCCGCTGGGGGCGTAGATGTCGCTCGATCCGGTGAGCCGCGACGCGAGCTCGGGAACCATGCCCGGGTCACCGCGCCAGAATCGGCGCACGCAGTCGCGGAAGGCGCCGTTCCACTCGGACCAGCCGGGCGGGAACTGGCCCAGGCGGGAGCCCTCGGAACTGGCGTCCCAGGGCTCGGCGATCAGCTTCACCGTGGAGAGGACCGGGTCCTGGCGCACGATCTCGAAGAACGCGCTGTCCTGGCCGTCGTCGCCCCCCCGGGCCAGGACCGGGGCCAGGTCGAAGCGGAAGCCGTCCACGTGCATGTCGGTCACCCAGTAGCGCAGGCTGTCGGTGAGGAGACCCATGGCCCGGGGGTGGAGCACGTTGAGGCTGTTGCCGGTCCCCGTGTAGTCGACGTAGTAGCGGGGGTTCTCAGGCGAGAGCCGGTAGTAGACGGCGTTGTCGATGCCCTTGAGCGACAGCGTCGGACCGAGATGGTTCCCTTCGCCGGTGTGGTTGTAGACGACATCGAGGATGACCTCCATGCCCGCCCGGTGCAGGGTCCGCACCATCGACTTGAACTCGCTGACCTGCTCACCGAGGGACCCGGTCGCATAGCCCACGTGAGGGGCGAAGAAGGCGATGGAGTTGTAGCCCCAGTAGTTGGTCAGGCCGCGTTCGACCAGCGTGCGGTCGGCCACGAAATGGTGGGTGGGCATCAGCTCGACCGCCGTGACGCCCAGGCCGAGCAGATGGTCGACGATCGGGTCCGAGGCCAGCCCGAGGAACGTGCCCCGCAGGTGGGCCGGGACGCCCGGGTGCTGCATCGTCATCCCCCGGACATGGGTCTCGTAGATCACGGTGCGGTTCCACGGGGTGCGGGGCGGCCGGTCGTCCTGCCACGTGAAGGATGGATCGACCACGACGGACTTGGGGAGGGCCGCGGCGGAGTCCCGGCCGTCGAAGGACAGGTCCTCGCGTTCGTCGCCGACGGTGTACCCGAAGAGGTCGTCACTCCAGTCGATGGGTCCGCTGACGGCCCTGGCGTAGGGGTCGATGAGGAGCTTGGACGGGTTGAAGCGGTGGCCTCGCTCGGGCTCGTAGGGGCCGTCCACCTTGTAGCCGTAGAGCGTCCCCGGCCGTACGTCCGGCAGATAGGCGTGCCAGACCTGGTCGGTCGTCTCGTTGAGCGTGATCACCGTGGACGGGACCCCCGCCCGGGGGTCGTCGAAGAGGAGCAGCCGGACCGCCGTGGCGTGTTCGGAAAACAGCGCGAAGTTCACCCCCTCTCCGTCCCATGTCGCCCCGAGCGGGTACGGAGAGCCGGGCCAGACCCTCACCCCTGGTCTCCGTCGCGATCGGTCCCGGTCCGGAACACCCGGAACCCCCAGGGGCCCAGCGTCACCGCCGCGCCGTCGGGCGCCGCTGTCGGATCGGGTACCAGCAATTCCGTCCAGCAGACCCCGCCCGGCAGCGTGGTGTCGCGGTCGGACGCGGAGAGGTTGAAGAGCGCGGCGATCTTGGCCTCCCCGTGCGTCCGTTCCAGCGTCACGACGGGACCCACCGCGTGCGCCACGGTGCATTCGCGGGCCGAACGACGCAGCGGTGTCTCCGCGGCTCGCAGCGACACCAGCGCCCGGTAGAGCTGCCACAGGTCGCGCTGCTCGCCCTGGTGGCGGGCGCCCCGGTCCAGTACGGCGCGGGAGAAGGTCTCCGGGTCGGCGGGGTCCGGGACGTCACCGGGCACGGGCAGGTGCTCGGTCAGCCTGCCGCGCCGCACCGCCTCGAGGAGTCGGGGGTCACCGTGATCGACGAAGTAGGGGAACGGGGCGGTCTCGCCGTACTCCTCACCCATGAAGAGGAGGGGGATGCCGGGCGACAGCAGCAGCAACGCTGCGGCGAGCCGGAGCCGGGGGATGGGCACGAGTGAGGCGAGGCGTGCGCCGCCGGGCCGGTTTCCCACTTGGTCGTGGTTCTGATCGAAGACCACGAAGCGGTCGGGGTCGAGCCCGACGGAGGGTGCGCCGTGACGCCGCCGCCGGAACCCCGAGAACTGGCCCTGGTAGACGAAGCCCTGGCTCATGGCGCGGGCCACGGGGCCGGCACCGCCGAAGTCGCCGAAGTAGCCCTGCCTCTCGCCGGTGAGGGCGGCGTGCACGCCATGGTGGAAATCGTCGTTCCATTGGGCGTCGAGTCCGAGCCCGCCGGCCTGGACCGGCGTGACGACCCGGGGGTCGTTGTCCGCGCTCTCGGCGATGAGCCAGTGTGGGCGGCCCGAGCTCTCGGAGAGCTCCCGGACGGCATGGGCCAGTTCGGCGAGGAGCGGGCGGGCGCTGCGGTCGACGAGCTCGTGCACCGCATCGAGCCGGAGCGCGTCCACATGGAAGTCCTCGAGCCATGCCACGGCGTTGGCGACGAAGTAGTCCCGAACCGGGTCCGACCACGGTCCGTCGAAGTTCACGGCCTCACCCCAGGGCGTGCGGTAGCGATCGGTCAGGTAGGGGCCGAAGGCGGGGAGGATGTTCCCCTCCGGGCCCAGGTGGTTGTAGACCACGTCGAGGACGACGCCGAGCTCGCGGCGGTGGCATTCCTCGACGAAGGATTGCAGGCCGTCGGGTCCCCCGTAGGTGTTCTGCACGGCGTAGGGGAAGACGCCGTCATAGCCCCAGTTGCGCGACCCGGGGAACTGGGCCACCGGCATGACCTCGACGGTGGTGATGCCCAACTGCACCAGGTCGTCGAGCCCGTCGACCGCGGAGGAAAAGGTGCCGCCGGCGGTGAAGGTCCCGATGTGCAGCTCGTAGATCACCGCGTCGCGCAGCGGGACGGCCAGGAACGCGGCGTCGTCCCACCGGTGCGCCGAGAGGTCCACCACCTCGGAGGGGCCGTGGACACCCTCGGGCTGTGAGCGCGATGCGGGGTCGGCCAGCTCTGCGCCGCCGTCGAGCACGTAGCGGTACAGCGTGCCGGGTCCACAGGGGGCGACTCCGCTGAAGTACCCGTGCCCGGACGCCCGGAGGGTCACCCGATCACCGGTCTCGACGAGACGCACGTCGACCGAGCGGGCTCGTGGGGCCCACACGGTGAACCTGGTCCCGGCCGCACCGTGGGGCACGGCGCCGACGCGGACGGTCACCGTTGCGGCTGCAGGTAGATGCTCGCCAGCGGCGGCACGGTCAGCGTGATCGTATGGGGCATGCCGTGGTTCGGCAGCGGGTGGGAGGCGACGCCGCCCAGGTTCCCCACGCCACCGCCGCCGTACTCGACGGCGTCGCTGTTCAACAGCTCGCGCCAGTAGCCGTCCACGGGCACCCCGGCGAGCACGTTGTCGCGGACGACAGGGGTGAAGTTGCAGATCACCAGGACGAGGTCACCTGCGGCCGACTGCCGGACGAAGCTCAAGAGGCCGGCATCGGGGTCGTTCGGCTGAGTCCAGAGGAACCCCCGGGGGTCGCTGTCGAGCTCGTGCAGGGCCGGCTCGGTGCGGTGCAGCCGGTTGAGGTCGGCGACCAGCGCGAGCACGCCGTCGTGCGCCGGCACGCCCAGCAGGGCCCAGTCGAGCTCGCCGTCATGCTCCCACTCGCGCCATTGCGCGAGCTCGTTGCCCATGAAGAGGAGCTTCTTGCCCGGCTGGGCGAACTGGTAGCAGTACAAGAGGCGGAGGTTGGCGAAGCGCTGCCAGTCGTCACCGGGCATCTTGCCCAGCATCGACCCCTTGCCGTGGACCACCTCGTCGTGCGAGAGGGGGAGGACGAAGTTCTCGCTGAAGGCGTACACGCTGCGGAAGGTGAGCTCGCCGTGGTGGAAGCGCCGGTGCACCGGTTCTCGGGCGAAGTACTGGAGGGTGTCGTGCATCCAACCCATGTCCCATTTGAGGCCGAAGCCGATGCCGCCGTGGTGGACCGGCCGCGACACGCCGGGGAAGGCCGTGGACTCCTCGGCGAAGACCTGGACGTCGGGGTGGGTCTCGTAGATCCCGGTGTTCAACTGGCGGAGGAACGAGATGGCCTCGAGGTTCTCCCGTCCACCCTCGGCATTGGGCAGCCACTCTCCGGGCTCTCTCGAGTAGTCGAGGTACAGCATGGAGGCGACCGCGTCGACACGAAGCCCGTCAACGTGGTACGCCGACAGCCAGTGCTCGGCCGAGGAGGCGAGGAAGCTGCGCACCTCGTGTCGCCCGTAGTTGAAGATGAGACTCTTCCAGTCGGGATGGAAGCCGAGCCGTGGGTCGGCATGCTCGAAGAGGTGCGTGCCGTCGAACTCGGCGAGGGCGAAGGCGTCCGAGGGGAAGTGTGACGGGACCCAGTCGAAGATCACGCCGATACCGGACCGGTGGAGCCGGTCGATGAGCGTCATGAGGTCCTGCGGGTCGCCGTAGCGTCGGGTCGGGGCGAAATAGCCGGTCGTCTGGTACCCCCATGATCCGTAGAAGGGGTGCTCCATCAGGGGCATGAACTCGACGTGCGTGAAGCCGCAACGGCGCACGTGCTCAATCAGCGGGTCGGCCATGGCGGCATAGCTCAGGTAGGCCGCCGGATCGCACCGATCGCGCAGCCAACTCCCCGCGTGCACCTCGTAGATCGACATGGGCGCGTCGAGTGCCATGTGCCGGTGTCGGCCCGCCATCCATTCCCCGTCGCCCCACTCGAAGCCGAGGTCCCACACGACGGAGCCGGTGCGCGGGGGAACCTCGGTGCAAAGGGCGAAAGGATCGGCCTTCTGGAGAACGCTGCCCTGCGTGGTGGTGATGGCGAACTTGTAGACCTGGCCGACGGTCGCCGAGGCCACGCGGCCCTCCCAGATCCCCGAGACGCCGCGGGGACACAGGGGGTCGGCGCCGGCAGCCCAGGCGTTGAAGTCCCCGATGACGCTGACGCGGGACGCGTTGGGAGCCCACACCGCGAACCGGGCACCCCCGTCGGGCAGGGGGTGCGCCCCGAGCTTCCGGGCCAGGGCGCGGTGCGTCCCCTCGTTGAAGAGATAGACGTCCTCGTCGGTGAGCGCCTCGGCGGCCGGCAGCGGACGGAGCGACCTCACGAGGCGCGTTCCCGCTCCACGGTCGCCAGGACGTCGCCGACGGACGGGTCGTGGCTGATCTCCTCGATGGTGCGGGCGCTGCGCCGCCTCCAGTTCCCGGCCTCGGGCCCGGTGCCCGGGACGTTCTGCGGCTGCCGCTCGTCCCACAGTTCCTCGAGGTCGACGAGGACGATGGCGGCGTCGCTGCGGGCCAGATGGGCGAGGCAGCCCCGGAGCGCGGCCGCGGTCACCGCCGCTTCGGACGCGCCCTCCGAGGACGTCCCAAGCACCCTCAAGAGGCGGCCTCGCCACTCGGCGCGCGCCGCCAGCTCGTCCGCGGACTGATCAGGCGTGAGCGCCCCGAGCCGCTCCCTCGCAGCGATGTCATCGCCCCACAGGTAGGCACCGAACCGCGGGAGATCGTGGGTGCTCAATGTGGCCAGGCAATTGGCGGGCGGCGAGGGGAGGGGAACTTCGGGCGTGGACTCGAACTGGAACACCCACGTCCGCAGCATGCGGTCCCGGGCCATGCGCCGGCGGACCCCAGCGGGGACTGTCCCGAGGTCTTCTCCGACCACGACCGATCCGGCGCGATGGGCCTCGAGGGCCACGAGAGCATGCAGCTCGTCGGCCCTGTACGAGACGTAGGCACCGTGCCCGCCGCAGCCGTCGGGGATCATGAAGAGCCGCTGCAGGCCCATCACGTGGTCGATGCGCACGCAGTCCGCGTGGCGGAACGCGCGGGCCAGGGCGGCGGACACGAATCGGTACCCGTCCTCGCGGATCCTCTCCGGATGGAGGGGATGAAACCCCCAGTCCTGGCCCGACGCGAAGAAGTGGTCGGGTGGGGCCCCGCCGTGCACACCGGGCACGAAGGACACGGGTGACCATTCCGGGTCGAAGCCGCGGGGATGCGATCCGATGGGGAAGTCGGCGTATCGACCGACGGGCCCGGTTGCCGCGGTGAGCTGCTCGAATGCCGCCCACTGGCAGTAGAGGTGGTAGCCGACCAGGTTCGGATCGGGTTCGCCGACCGTCCCTGGTCGGTCGAGTCCGGCCCGGAAGCGCGCATACTGCTCGAGCTCCGGGTGTCGGCGGCCGAAGTCGCGCAGCGCCCGGCCGCGCTCGGGCAGCTCACGGACCGTTCGGGCCATCGCTTCGAGCACGCGGCGCTTCATCCGGGCGACCTCGTCGTAGTCGACCAGGGGCGCGCTGCGAAGGGCAGCGAGCGTCTCCACGAACGCCGCCGAGCCGGCCAGGGAACGAGCGTCCTCGGAGGCGGCGAACTCCGGAAGCGCGACCGGGTCCACGTAGAGCTCGTTGTAGGCGAGCCGGCTCAGCGGGAGATAGGGGCTCGGGTCCATGGGCGTGCCCGGGAAGGGCGGGTACAGCGGCAGCGTCCCGAGAAGGCCGGCGCCGCGGGGCGCGAGGGACTCACCGAGAAGCGCCAGGTCGCCATAGGTGCCGATTCCCCAGTCGAACTCCGATCGCACCGCGTGGAGCGGCAGGAAGGCTCCCCACTGGCGTCGGGCCGGCGGGCAGTCCGGGGCGACGAGCAGGAGGGCGTCCTCGGGGGGCCCGGCCCCTTCGAGGGAGAGACGGTGGCGCCCGATGGGCACCGGGCCGCCTGCGAGCGACTGGAGGTCGAGCTGCACCTGGGCGGAGCACACGCCGTTCACCTGCTGGGCGGCGACGAAGCCGGTCACCCCTGTGCTCAGCCGCTCCCGCGTCGTGGTGCCGTCCTCGAGGTCGAGCGTGACCCAGAGCTCTGCGGGGTCGGTCCCCTCGGGCAGCCTCGCAGTGATCGGGTCCGTGCGCCCGATGCGGTGGACCACGACGGGCTCGAGTCGGCGACGCGCCGTTGCCAGGCGCTGCTCATGCAGCACGGACACGGCGTCGTCGACCCGGTCGACGGGCACACCGAGCGCCCGCAGCAGCGAGAGCACCACGTCGTCGTCCGGGCTGTGCGGGACGCCGCCGACATCGGCGTACGACGTGTGCACGCCGTGGAACTCGGCCAGCGCCGCGAGCCCCGCGTCCAGGATCGTCACGGCTCGGATCCCAGGATGTCGAGGATCCCGCGGGCGGGGATGTCCACCCAGGCGGGGCGGCTGTTGACCTCGTAGCTGAGCTCGTACATGGCCTTCTCGAGGCGGAAGAAGTCGAGCAGCTGCGCGACCTCGGCCCGGCTCGACGGCAGGTAGGGCCCGGCTGCGGCCACGTCGAGGTAGGCGTCGAGGAAGCGGCCGGAGACGCACCGGTGCCAGAAGGCGAGCCAGTCGTCGTAGCGCTGCCGCAGGCTGGACTCCACGGAGGTGCCGAATTCGAGGTCGACCCGTAGCGCCGCGGCCTGGCCGGCGTAGTGCAGGGAGCGGATCATGCCGGCCAGGTCGAAGGCGGCAGGGCGCTTGAGCCGCCGCCAGCCGAGCGACCGGCTCGGCTCTCCCTCGAAGTCGATGATGAAGAAGTCCTTCCCGGTCCACAGCACCTGCCCGAGGTGGAAGTCGCCGTGGCAGCGGATGCGGAACGCCTCGACCGGCGCCGAGCTCAGGAGACGGAGGCGCTCGATGATCTCGTTCTCCCGGCTCAGCACCTGCTGCACGAAGGGGGAGGAGATCTCTCGCGAGACGACGTCGCGCAGCACCTGGCGCGTCAGGCTGCGGGCCCCGTGGAACAGCGCCTGGCGGTCCAGCGCGGTCAGCGGCTCGGGGGCGAACTGCGGGTCGTTGAGGTCAGCGGAGAGAGCGACGTGCAGCTCGGCGGTCCGCCGGCCGAGCAGGGAGGCCCACTCCATGTGCGGTCCGACCAGCGGGTGTGCCGGCTCGAGCTCCCACGGGTCGCCCGAGGCGACGCCGGACGGCGGCTCGGCGCGCAGATCGGAGTCGCCGATTGCCGCCAGTGCGTCCTCGAGGCCGCGGGTGAGCGCGTCGACCACGTAGCGCCACCCGTCGCCCTCGTTGGGCACGAATTCCTCGAGCACGGCGACGGTCGCCGGTGCAGTGCCGAGCCCCCGGCCCCGGTACTCGATGCTGCCCCCCACTCGAGGGGCGTGGGGGAAGTGGGCGCGCTCGCTCAGGTAGCGCCCCAGCTCCACCCCCGGGTTCACGCCCTCTTCGAAGCGCCGGATGAATTTCATGATGGCCTCGTCACCGAGTAGGACCGAGGAGTTCGACTGTTCCCCCGAGATCGGTGTGGTCGGGCAATCCGGCTTGAGGCAGCTGCTGAACCGCCGTAGTCCCGGAGCGGGAAGACCGGTCACCTGCCCGTGCGCACCTGCGAGCACCCGCCGCCGGGCCAGGACATCGGCCATCCCCGTCACGAAGGCGGGCGCGTGCACGCCGTCCACGAGCACACCGTCGCCCCAGCCGGTACGCAGGTCGGCCACGACCGCCTCGCCGTGCCACTTCTTCATGTCGTCGGCTTCCCGCCCCTCCACGAACGCGAGAGGGACGACGTAGCGCTCCGGCGCCCCGAACTCGAGCTCGAGCTGCACGATCAGGAGCTGCGCCACCGGGGCGGACGGATCCCGCCCGGCGACGTTGCCCGGCTGCCCCGGGACGGCGGGGACCGGCACGGCGTCGACCAACGTGGCGGAGGTGATCGTGCGTGTCTTCTGGGCGAACCAGCGACGTTCCTTGACGTAGGTGGGGAGCCATGCCTCGACCCGCTGCCGGCTCCACCCCTCGAAGACAGAGTCCCAGCGGCCGGACGTCGAGAAGACGGGGCGCTCACGCGGGAGGTTCTCGGGCTCGCATTCGAGCGAGAACCAGTAGAACCCGTGCGGGCCGAGGGTGATGAAGTAGGGCAGGTCGCCGACCGCCGGGAACTCCTGGTTCCCCGAGAGCTCCACCGGCACGGCGCCGCAGAACGCCGAAAGGTCGAGCTCCGCGCACTGCACATGCCGGGACAGGTTGAAGACGCAGAGGATGCGCTCGTCCTCGAAGCGCCGGATGAACGCGAAGACCTTGCGGTTCTCGGGAAGCAGGATCTCGATGCTGCCCCGACCGAAGGCCTTGTAGCGCTGCCGGAGGGCGACCATGCGTTTCATCCACCACAGGAGCGAGTTGGGGTTGTGCGCCTGCGCCTCGACGTTGACGGCTTGCGAGTGGTACTCGGGGTCGATGATGACCGGGAGGTAGAGGCGCTGGGGGTTGGCATCGGAGAAGCCCGCGTTGCGGTCGCCGTTCCACTGCATGGGGGTGCGCACCGAGTTGCGATCGCCCAGGTAGATGTTGTCGCCCATCCCGATCTCGTCGCCGTAGTAGATGATCGGCGTCCCCGGCATGGCGAAGAGGAGAGCGTTCATCATCTCGATGAGGTTGCGGTCGTTGCCGAGCAGCGGCGCCAGCCTGCGGCGGATGCCGACGTTCACCCTGGCCTGAGGATCCTGCGCGTACACGCGGTACATGTAGTCCCGCTCTTCGTCGGTGACCATCTCGAGCGTCAGCTCGTCGTGGTTCCGCAGGAACAGGGCCCACTGGCACTCCGGTGGGGTGTTGGGCATCTCCGACAGGATGTCCACCATCGGGAACCGGTCCTCCTGGCGGGCCGCCATGAACATCCTCGGCATCAATGGGAAGTGGAACGCCATGTGGCACATGTCGCCCTTGCCCATGTAGGCGACAGCGTCTTCGGGCCACTGGTTCGCCTCTGCCAGGAGCATCCGTCCCTCGAAGTGCTTGTCGACGTGGGCTCGTAGCGTCCGCAGGAATTCGAAGGTCTCGGGCAGGTTCTCGCACGTGGTCCCCTCACGGGCGTAGAGGTACGGGACGGCGTCGAGCCGGAGCCCGTCCACGCCCATGGAGAGCCAGAAGTCCACCACGTCGAACATCGCCTGTCGGACCGACGGGTTGTCGTAGTTGAGGCTGGGCTGATGGGAGTAGAAGCGGTGCCAGAAGTAGGCGCCGGCGACCGGGTCGAACGACCAGTTGGAAGCCTCGAAGTCCTTGAAGATCACGCGGGCGTCGGCGAAGCGGTCGGGCGTGTGGCTCCAGATGTAGAAGTTCCGGTGGCTCGATCCGGGCCGGGATCGGCGGGCCCTCTGGAACCACGGGTGCTGATCGGACGTGTGGGCCAGCACCAGCTCGGTGATCACCCGCATGCCGCGCCGGTGGGCCTCGCGCAGGAAGAGCCGGAAGTCCCGCAAGGTGCCATAGGACGGGTGGACCTGGCGGTAGTCGGAGATGTCGTAGCCGTCGTCGCGGAGGGGGGACGGGTAGAAGGGCAGGAGCCAGAGTGCCGTCACGCCCAGGCCCTGGAGGTAGTCGAGCTTCTCGATCAGCCCCCGGAAATCCCCGACGCCGTCCCCGTTCCCGTCGTGGAAGGCCCGCACATGGAGCTCGTAGATGACGGCGTCCTTGTACCAGGTGGGCGAGGTCGGTGCGACGGTGGTGTCGAGCAGTCGCCGCTCACGCGCGACCTGGGTCGTCGTCATGGACCCACCGGATCCGGGTGGGTGCCGGGTTGTGACAGCTGGAAGATGTGGCAGGGCACGTCTGCAGGATCGAGCTTCACGAAATTGGAGCTGCCGTCCCACAGGTAGTGGGCGTCACTCAGGAGGTCGTGCGCCGTGTAGGGCTGGTTCCCGTCGATGCCCAGCGACTCGAGATCGAGTGTCACCCACCCGGACCGGGCATGGTGATGATCGAGGTTGACGACCGTCACGATGACGTCGTCTCCATCGGGGCCGGGGCGAGCCTTCGAGTAGGCAATCAGATTGTCGTTGTCCGTCCAGTGGAAGCGAAGGGAATCGTTGAATTGCAGGGCCTCGTGGTCACGGCGGATCCCGTTCACGAGCGCGATGAACCCCGAGAGGCTGGTCGGGCTGTCGAGATCCCACGAGCGGATCTCGTACTTCTCCGACCGGAGGTATTCCTCCGAGCCGGGCTCTCTGGGCACGTGCTCCTGGAGCTCGTACGCGGGCCCGTATATTCCGTAGCTCGAGCACAGGGTTGCGGCCAGGACGAGTCGGGACAGGAACGCGGCGCGGCCACCCGACTGCAATTCATCCGAGAGGATGTCGGGCGTGTTGGGCCAGAGGTTGGGCCTGAAGTAGGAGGCCAGCTCCGGGCTCGTCAGCTCGTTGAGGTACGTCTCGAGCTCCCACTTCGACGTCCGCCAGGTGAAGTAGGTGTAGGACTGCGTGAACCCGAGGCGGGCGAGGTGCTCCATGACGCGCGGCCGCGTGAACGCCTCGGACAGGAAGATGGTGTCGGGGGCCTCGGCCCGGATGCAGGCGAGGAGCCACTCCCAGAACGGGAACGGCTTGGTGTGGGGGTTGTCCACCCTGAACACGGTGACGCCCTGGGCGATCCAGAAGCGGACGACGTCGAGGAGGGCGGCCCAGAGGCCTGGCCAGTCCGGCGACTCGAAGTCGAAGGGGTAGATGTCCTCGTACCGCTTGGGCGGGTTCTCGGCGTACCGGATGCTGCCGTCGGGACGGTGCCGGAACCAGGACGGGTGCTCGCGCACCCACGGGTGGTCCGGCGAGGCCTGGAAGGCCAGGTCGATGGCGACGTCGATGCCGCGAGCCGTCGCGTCGCCGACCAGCGCCCGGAAGTCGTCGATCCCGCCGAGCTCGGGGTGCAGGGCGGTGTGACCACCCTCGGCGCCCCCGATGGCCCAGGGGCTGCCCGGGTCGTCGGGCGCGGCCGTGGTCACGGCGTTGCGCCCCTTGCGCGCGGTCTGACCGACGGGATGCACGGGCGGCAGGTAGAGGACGTCGAAGCCCATGCGCTCGACGTAGTCCAGGCGCGCCCGGACATCGGCGAAGGTGCCGTGTCCCGGGCCACCGGCAGCCGCAGAACGAGGGAACATTTCGTACCAGGTGCTGAAGCGTGCCTTGGCCCGCTCGGCCAGCACGCTGTAGGTGTCGGACGTGGTGCCCGTGGCGGGGTCCGCCAGGGGGCCCATGACGAGGTGGAATCGATCGGCGAAGAGGACGTCCGCCAGCGATGCGCCCCGTGGCACCCGGCCGAGGACCCAGGAGGAGACTTCCTCGGGGGCGTCGCTCTCGATGCCTCGGGGGGCATCGCGCAACGCACCTCCCAGGGCGGCCAGGAGACGCCGGTCGGCGGCACTCGCCCGGGTCGCCGCCTCGTCGATCAGCCCGGCTCCGACCTGCAGTTCCACCGAGAGGTCCGGGCCCGCAGCGGCGCGCGCCTCGAGGTCGTGACGCCAGGTGCCGAAGGCGTCCACGCGAGCCCGCACGCTGAAGCGGTAGAGGCCGGCCTGGGTCACAGGCAGGGTGGCATTCCAGCGATCGTCGACCGTGGGCGACATCGGCATGCAGGACCATTTGGCCTGCGAGTCGTGGCGGTACCGGAGGTCGCACCAGAGCGCATCGTGTCCGTCGACGAAGGCATCGGCCCCGATGGAGAGCTCCTCACCGACCGTGGTCTTGGCTGGACGCCGCCCCTGGTCCACCTGGGGCCGCACGGCGCGCACCACCGGCCGGCGCCAGTTCGGCGGCAGAGGAACGGGCTCGGGCTCGCGGCGCTCTGCCTCGTAGACTTCGTCGTTGCGGGCACGGTTCCGCGGGATCGACTTCCCCATGGGGTCGCGGCACACCTCCTCGTTGCCCCAGTACCCGACCGGTCGGGGCTACAAACGGCCGATGCAGATCGGCTGGGCCGCCCGAGGAGGCTCCGCAGCGGCCGTCGACCTGGTCGATGGTACCGCCGGCGGCAACGGGTGGGCCAGCAGGCGGTCGACAGTGGAAAGAAATCATAGAGCTGTCGCACGGCGTTCATGAACGGCTCGAATATGCAACTGAGATTGCAGAGGCGGGTCAGCGGCCGACCGGTTGCTCCAGCTCGGCCTTGCTCATCTTTCGACCGGCCCTCGATGCCCTTCCGGCGGGCCTCCTGGTAGAGCTGATCCTTGGTGCGACCGCCTTCACCGCGGTGGGAGGCCCGCACCGACACTGCGTCGCCAGGCTCGGGAACAACTCCTCCACAGCATTTCCTCACTGTGGATTGTCGGTCCGACACCGCTTTGGCCAGTTCGAACCGCCGGCATGTGTGAAAAGTGTCCTTATTGGGAACACGTTCGGAACACGCACAAGTGATGTAGGTGACGAGTTCGTGTGGGTGGGCGCGACGGGAGCGCGCGTCACCGAGCGGCGAGAGGACCGAACAGGTCTCCGTGTTCCTGCACTCTGCGCACGACGTCGCCGGTCGTGAATCGGAGCAGTGTCGGGTCGTTGTGGGTCGCGCACGTGCGCACCTCGGAATCGGTGACCGGCGTCGACACGGTGGGTTCGGCCATACCGCGGACCGAGTACACGGCGACCGTCGTCTTTGCCTGGTGGTTCTGGCTCCAGTCGATGAGGACCCGACCACGGCGCAGTGACCTGCGCATGTTGGAGACGACGAGATCCCGATGATCCGATTCGAGCTTGCGCGCTACGTCGTGAGCGTGATCTCGCAGATCGTCCCAGGTCGTCTTGGGGCTGACGGAGGCATAGAGCTGCAGACCCTTGGAGCCGCTGGTCTTGGCGAAGCTCTCCAATCCGTCCCGGGCGAGCTCGGCGGTCACATAGCCGGCGACCTCGCAGCATTCGACGATCGATGTCCCCTCGCCGGGGTCGAGGTCGAACACCATGAAGTCCGGCTTCGAAGGAAGCTTGCGGTGACGCCCCACGTGCCAGAGCGGCACGTGGAATTCTATGGTCCCGAGGTTGGCCGCCCAGGCCAGCGTCGCAATGTCGTCCACCATCACGTAGGGAATGCTGTCATGACCGTCGTTGGACGGAACCTCGACCGATCGCACCCATGCCGGGGCGTGGGATGGCATGTGCTTCTCGAAGAAGGACTTCCCGGTAACCCCGTCCGGGAACCGCTTCATCGTCAGGGGTCGCTCCATGATGTGCGGCAGCATCACGTCGGAGATCCGCATGTAGTAGTCGATGAGCTGACCCTTGGTGAAACCGGATTCGGGGAAGAGCACCTTCTCCAAGTTGGAGACCGCAAGCTCCCGACCGCCGATGGAGGTTCGGGTGGACGACGTGGACGAGGCCATGGCCGCCTCCTACCCCGGACTCTCGACGACGACGTCGTGCGGCGCCTTGTCCCGCCGCAGGCCTCGCCAGGTCGGGTGGCGGAGCCGTCCGGCTGCGGTCCACTCGCCGAATTCGACCTCCCCGACGAGCTCGGGGCTGACGAAGCGCGCCTTGCCGGCGTCGGCCGCCCGCAGCGGCGGTACGAACGGGCTGGTGCTCGTGGCCAGGGGCGCGAGCTCTTCGAGCAGGGACAGGCGAGCGCTTTCGCTGAAGCCGGTGCCCACCTTGCCGATGTACCGCAGCCCGTCGTCGGCGGGGATCCCGAGGAGCAGTGCGCCCAGGCTGCCCGCACGCTCGCCGCGGCCCTCGGTCCAGCCTCCGATGACCGCCTCCTGCGTCCGGAATGACTTGACCTTGACCCAGTCCGATTGACGCCGGCCGGGCCGATAGGCCGAGTCGCGTCGTTTGGCCACGACACCCTCGAGGCCGTTCTGCACCGCGGCGGCCAGGATGTCTTGTCCGGAGACGTCACGGAACGAGTCCGTCGTGATGAAGGTCTGGCCGGAGAGGTGGAGAGATTCGAGCATGGCCCGGCGCTCGTCGTACGTGGCGGAGAGCAGTGAGCGGCCGTGGAGATAGAGGACGTCGAAGGCCACGAACGTGATGGGATCCGACGCCGCCCGCCGGTGTGCCTCACGCTGATTCGCGACGTGCATTCGGTGCTGCAGCCTCGCGAAGCTGGGACGGCCGTCCTCACCCAAGGCCACGATCTCGCCGTCGAGCACGCAGGTGGTCATCCCGAGGAATTTTCCTATGTCGGCCAGCTCGGGGAACGCGGTCGTGACGTCGAGGTCATTGCGGCTCTGTGCCCGTACCCTCCCTCCTTCGACGAAGAGGATCGCCCGGACCCCGTCCCATTTGATCTCGAAGGCCCACGGGGTGCTGTCGTCGGGCAGTACGCCGGCAGTTGCCAGCATCGGCTTCAGGGAGGTGGGCATCGGATCGGTGCGCGTGGAGGGTCCGTGCCGATGGATCATCCAGTTGCGATCCTTGGTTCGGAAGAGGACGAATCCGCCCGTGGCCCTCGACCCGTGGAGGATGAATTTGACCTCGGTGTCGGTCCACTTCTCGACGTCGTAGTGACCCTTGTCCCAAATGGTCGTCTGGCCGCCTCCGTACTCACCCCGAGGTATCTCGCCCTCGAAGGAGGCGTACTCGAGTGGGTGGTCCTCCGTATGCACCGCCAGATGGTTCTGCTCCGGGGACTCGGGGAGGCCCTTGGGCAGCGCCCACGAGACGAGGACACCACCGCGCTCCAGCCGGAGATCCCAGTGCAGGCTGCGCGCGTGATGTTCCTGGATCACGAACTTCGGCGAGCCCGATCCGGCGCGTGCAGCCGGGCGGCGACCCATCGGCTCGGGCGTCCTTCGCGGATCCCGCTTGGTGCGGTAGGCGTCCAGCGTGCCTGCCTTCTTCGCGGCCCCGGACCCTTGGGCTTTCGGTGTCACCGCTCCCACCGTATCCAGCGTGCCGGGTTGACCCGGTCACCGGGGTTCAGGCGGGTCGGCCCACGTTCACCTTCGTTTCTGGGCCAGGGGAGTGGGTATTTCTCCGAACAGCGCCGCACGGGGCAGGAGGTCAGCGACATGTCGCCAAGCACCATTGCGGGAAGCCAGGACATGGAGCACCGGGAGCTCGATCCGCGTGACGCGAGTGCACGTGTGCGCCTGGGACGTCTCGGACTCGGCACCGCCGGCGTCATCGCGGTACTGGTGTCGGCGTGGGGTGGCATCGTTCCCTATGTCGGGCCGCTCTTCGGCTACAGCGGCGACGGCTCCGGTGCGTGGCACTGGGACCTGGCGCCGGGGTAGCTACCGGCCGTACCCGCGCCGTGCGCGGGGCCTACGATGCTGATGGTCATGCATCGCTGGTTCACGCCGAGAGCACTCCTGCTCCATTTCGAGTTCTGGCTGATAGTGGCGGGCTGCGCGGCCGCGACCTGGTGGCAGGCGCACAGGGCGCTCAGTGGGAACGGGCTCAGCTGGTTCTACACCTTCGAATGGCCGATCTTTGCCGGAATCGCCGTCGCGGCGTGGTGGCACCTCATTCATGAGGACCCCGAAGAGCGCGAGGCGAGAAAGCGGGAGAGGGCTCAGATCGATCCCGCGGAGCGCAAGGCCGAGTGGTAGGGAGCGCGAGAGCCGAGGTGCCGCCCGACCGGAACCATGGAATCGCCGTTGGCTAGCCTGACCAGGTGGATTTGGGGGAACCGTCGACGGTCGGGTGCGGGACGGGGCGATGACACTGTCCGGCGTTGCCGAACGCCGTAAGAACTCGCCGGACCGGGTCTTCAAGTGGGTGGCAGCGCTCGCCGGCCTCTGTCTGGTCGGCTTCGTCGTCTTCGTGATCCTCCGGGGTTCCCCTCGGCCGGCCGGCAGCGGGAGCTCCGCCCTCGAGTCACCTCCGCCACCCGTCCTGAAGGCGGGCACGGTCGCCCCCGGGTTCACGCTGCCGGGTCTTCACGGTGGCAACCCCGTCTCGCTGTCGGCCTTCAGGGGAAGGCCGGTGATCGTCAACTTCTTCGCCTCTTGGTGTCCGGACTGCCGGGCCGAGCTCGGGGCCGTGGCCACCATCGCCCGGAGGACCACCGGGCGGGTGGCGGTCATCGGGGTGGACTCGAACGAGACCTCCGACGCGACGGCGACGAGCCTGCTGGCCGCCGCCGGCGCGACGTATCCGGTCGCCGTCGATGCGCAGGCCAAGGTGGCGAGCCGGTACCTGGTGCAGGCTCTGCCGGTCAGCTACTTCCTCAGTGCTTCGGGGAAGGTGGTCGGGGCGGCGCTCGGGCCCCAGAGCGTGGCCTCACTGCAGCGCTGGGTGGCGAGGCTCGGTGCTGCCGGATGAACAGGCCGAACGAGACACACGCCGGGCCCGCGCCGGCCTCCGACGCGGCGCCCGACCGGAGCGCGGGCCCCTCGGCTCCTCCGATCGACAGGGCGGCGGCGCTCGCCGAGGGCGCGCCGGGGATCCCCCTCAAGTTCGTCTATTGGGCGCTCGGGGTCGTCTTGGTCGTCAGCCTCGGTGGCCTGCTCGGCGAGCACCTGTTCTCGTCGGCCGGGTTGAACCCCGTCGCGACCACGACGCCACCACCGGTGGCGACGACCATCCCGTCGGTCACGGTCCCGACGCCGGACCGGTCGCTCAGCGCGTCTCTGGCATCGTTCATGGGCGTGAGCACGCTGACCGCCCGACCGGCCCCTCCGTTCACCCTGACCGATCAGAACGGCCAGCAGGTCCCCGTGCCGGCGCAGCCCGGGCGCGTGGTCGTCCTCACCTTCTTCGACTCGTCGTGCACCGACATCTGCCCCGTCGTGGCTGCCGAGATGGAGCAGGCGGACGCCGATCTGGGCGCGGCGGCCGCGGACGTCGAATTCGTCACCGTCAACACCGACCCGTCCGCGCTGGCCCAGTCGGCGGAGGCGCCCGTGCTGAGCACCACCCGGCTCGCGACGCTGCCAAACTGGCACATCGTCACAGGCCCGCTGACCACGATGAACGCGGTCTGGAAGGCCTACGGCGTGTCGATCACCGTGGACAAGAAGACGCACCTCGAGGCCCACAACGACGTCATCGCGTTCATCGACACCCAGGGAGGCCTGCGCTACCGGGCAACTCCCTTCGCCGACGAGAGCACGGCCGGAGTGTTCAGCCTGCCCGACGCGAGCATCGAACGTTGGGGCCAGGGGATCGCAACCTACGCCGAGCGGTTGATCGGCCAGTGAGCGACCCCACCACATCGACAGCGAAGGCGCCGGTCTGGCAGCGCCACCGGGGCCTGTTCATCGTGCTCGTGGTCCTCGTCGTGGTCCTGATCACGGTCCTCTCCGATCTGCCCGTGAGCACCTCGCGAGCCAGTGACATCAGCGCCGAGCGCAGCGTGATGAGCGAGGTGAACACGGATCTCGCTCCGTGCGCACTCGCCGTCCACCAGGCGATCGGCATCTGGAACCTTCAGGCCGCGCATGCCCTCACGCCGGCCGACCGGGCACCGACTCCGGGGCTCCTGGGTGACGACCAGTCGGCCTGCTCCTACACGAGCGAGTACATCTACGACCTGTCCGACGTCCAGGTTCCGGGGACGACAGCAGGGAAGGACGTGGGCCAGGTGATCGCCACGGCGACCCTGTGGACGACCTCGGACTCCCTCGGCGCCATCGAGGACGTGCAGACGCTGATGAACAACCCGAACGATGCCGCCGTGTTGCGCAACCTTTCGAAAGAGGAGGCTCAGCTGGCCGCGGACCGCCGCACGGCGATCTCGGAGGAGGACGCAGCCGACCGAGCGCTGGACACCCGCCTGCAGCCGGTCGACCTCCCCGTCGTCTCGGGGGCCAGCACCGGCTGAAGGTCGCTCAGGGCGCTGGCGCCGGACCGCCCTGCCTCCCGGCGGCCGGCGGCATTCCCCGCCGCCGCTCGGCCCTGGCGAGGGCCAGGAGCTCGGCATCGGGGTCGTCGTCGGTCTTCAGCCACATGACTGCGTTCCAGAAGATCACGGGGACGAAGGCCAGGGCGGCCACGAACCAGACCACGGCCGACGCGATCTGCTGGTCGGCCGCCGCGCTGAGACCGCCCGCAACGTGATGGAAGTTGCGGTAGAAGTCGTGATTGGAGAGTCCGACCACGTAGGCGAGGATCCAGAAGGCCCACATCGCGAAGGCTGACAGCACCGCTCGTCGCAGGTATCCCGAGCGGGGCACCAACGGCGGTGACGCCACCAGCTCGAGCCAGAGGCCGAGCCCGAACAGGAGAAGGCTGGCGCCCTCGAGCGGCACCATCCAGCCGTGGCGCGCCACCGAGGCGACGGCTCCTGGTGCGCGCCAGGCCACGACGATGCAGAGGTCGGCGGCGATGAAGGCCAATGACCAGGGGAGCTCGCGGTGGCGCAGCCGCCGCTCGGCCAGCCGGTCGACGATCCGCGGGGACTCGTCGGGAGAGCCGTCTCGAGTGAGCCCGACCAGGCGCCACGGCGCGGCCAGGGCGACCAGGGCGGGGAGAGCGATGGCGAGGAGCGAGAACTGGAGGGCGGCGCCGTATTCCCAGTGCGCTGCCGTGCTGGACAGTGGCGGCACGATTGCGATCACGGCCACCGCGGCGGCGGCCACGAGGCACCAGGTCCGCCACCGTCCGTACTGCTCAGGGGGCCGCACGACGGCAGCCCCGCTGGTCATCGCGTCGGTCGCCGCTGGAAGAAACCCCAGAGGAGGAGGACGCCGAGCGTCCCGAGGGGAATGGCGAACGTCAGTGCCTGGGTGGCGGCCACATCTGCGATCACAAGTTCACCCCTCCCGGGTCAGATGACGTAGAACAATACCCAGAAGAACGTTGCGACCAGGGCGATGAATCCCCAGAAGTACGTGCAGCCGTTCAGGTTGGCCCGGAAGAGACGTGCCACCGGCAGGGCCGAGTTCGGGGCGCCGCCGTCCTGGGCGATGGCACGGCGCAGCCGTATCTCCCGAGCCAGGATGGTCTCGATCCAGTAGACGCCCGCCAGCAGCATGGCGATGTTCATTGCGCCCCAGGCGATGAAGCACGAGGCGTAGCCGCTCGATCCCGGGAAGAACGGCAGGACCGTCATCTGCCAGATCTGGAGCCCGATCGCCAGGAGCCCCCCGAGGACGGCCGTCCAGCCGGCGACCTGCCAGTCAAGGGTCTCGTCGTTGCGGAACCGCCGCTCGCCGAACTGGACCAGGAGTGCGCTCGCCACGGTGATGGCGAAGATGGCCGCGCCCGTTGCCGTCGGCGCGGTGATCCCCTTGGGGCGCCACAGGTCGTCGTTGTTGGCCGAGCGCAGGTAGAAGTAGGCGAAGGCCAGCGCGGCAAAGGCGAAGACCCAGATGCCGATCAGGAGCCGTCCCCCGGTCCAGAGGGCACCCTCCTGGGCCCGGAGCTCGAACGCGATCTCCTCCGGTGTCTCCCTGAGTTGGACGAAGCTCTCGAACTGCTGGTTGTCGACCGAGTTGTCTGCCATCACCTAGCCCTCACAGTATTGGTGGTCGCGGATCACCGTCGCCCTCCACCCCGGTCCCGAGCTCGTCATGACCAGCGGCCCCCGCGGGGGCCGCTGCAGACATCGCCATTCCCAGATCGGCGACCGGCGCCGCATCGGGCTCCCCGTAGTGGTACGGGTCGTTGAGCACGACGGGAATGTGCTCGAAGTTGAACCACGGGACCGGCGTCGGCGTCTGCCACTCCAGGCCGAGCGAGTTCCAGGGGTTCGGCGGTGCCTCGTGCGGGGTCAGGTAGATCGACCAGACGAAGTTGATGATGAAGAGGAAGAACGACGCGCCGAGGCAGTAGGCGCTGATGCTCGAGATGTCGTTCAACGTCTGCAGGTTCGTGGCGTACTCGAAGACCCGTCGCGGCTGTCCGAGGAGACCCACCAGGAAGAGCGGGAAGAACGTGCAGTTGAAGAAGATGAAGAACGTCCAGAAGTGCCACTTGCTGAGCCTGCGGTTCATGGTCTTCCCGGTGATCTTCGGGAACCAGAAGTAGAAGCCACCGAACAGGGCGAAGATGAGGCCGCCCATGATCGTGTAGTGGAAATGTGCGAGCACGAAGAAGCTGCCGTGGACGGTCACGTTGACCGGGACGTCGGAGAGGAAGACCCCGGTCACCCCTCCGATCAGGAAATTGAACAGCATCCCGAGACAGAAGAGCATCGGGGTGTCGAACCGGATCTTCGCCTTCCAGAGCGTGCCCAGCGTGACGAGGAAGAGGAACCCCGTCGGGATGGAGATGAGCTCGGTCGTCAGCATGAAGAGCGGCCGCATGTCCGGATTGATCCCACTCTGGAAGAGGTGGTGCTGCCATACGAAGAAGGACAGGAGCGCCACCCCCAGCATGCCCGCTGCCGCCACCTTGTAGGCGAAGAGGGGCTTGCGGGTGAAGACCGGCATGATCTCCATGACGATCCCGAAACCCGGCAGGGCCATGATGTAGACCTCGGGATGGCCGAAGAACCAGAAGAGGTTCTGCCACAGGAAGTTGCTGCCGCCGTGCTCGTTGACGAAGAACGCGGTCTCGGCGGTGCGGTCGAGGATCCCCATCAGTCCCGCGACCACCAGCGTCGGCGTGGCCAGCGTGAGCAGCGCGGTGGTCGCCAGGATCGCCCAGGCGAAGATGGGCAGCCGGCTCCAGGTCATGCCGGGAGCCCGGTAGTTGATGATGGTGCAGGCCAGGTTGAAGCCGGCCAGGATCATCCCGATCCCGATGACCGCGAATCCGACGAGATAGGAGTCCATTCCGCCCCCCGCCTGCGTCTGCAGGGGTGCGTAGCCCGTCCATCCGGTCGGGAAGCCACCGAAGAAGAGGGCGCTGACGATGACCAGGTAGCCGGCCATGAAGATCCAGAAGGAGAAGGCCTCGACTCTGGGGTACGCCATCCGCCGTGAGCCGATCATGAGGGGGATCAACCAGTTCCCCAGCGGTCCGACGACGGCCGATGAGGCCATCATCATCATGATCGTGCCGTGCTCACCGACGATGGCGATGTAGGTGCCGGGGCCGAAGACGTGGCTGGTCGGGCTGAGCAGCTCCGTGCGGATGAGCATGGCGAGGAGCCCACCGGTGAAGAGGAAGAGGAGGACGCCGACGGCGTACTGCATGCCGACCACCTTGTGGTCGTCGGTCATCCGGAAGTAGCGCGCCCAGGTGGGCTCGGGGGGGTGCGGCGACAGCTCGTACCCCAGGATCTTTGCGAGCGGGTAGTTGAGCGCTCCGACGCCGGTCATGAACCCGGCCACTCCGAGCGACAGCCCGAGCACGATGGCGACGTCGTTCTGGCCCGTGTCCTGCACCTGGGTGTACCCGCTGGCGATGACGTTGCCCAGCCAGTGGCCGATGAGATAGCCGACCACACCGCCCACGATGGCCCACAGGGCGTTCGGGCGGAGCCAGTCGGATCGTCGCCAGGTCTGAGGGCTGGAGGGTGGGTTTCCGACCTCCTCGCCCTCTTCTCCGGGGTACTCGAAGTCACCCACTTGTGTCGTGTCAATGGCCATGGCTGGTTTCCCTCGTCTTGGCAAGTGAGTGGACCTGCAGGCGCCGCGCGATGTGCCTCACGTCACCCGCCGCCCTTCGGTTGCGGGGCGCCGTACTGCTCGACGCTGGAATACGGGTCGACGGTGTCCGGGTAGTAGCCGCCGTCGGCACCGTTCGCGTCGGGGGTGTAGGTGAGGGCGTAGGGAGGCAGGAGCTTGGTGTTCTGGCGCAACCTGACCTCGGTCGCCTTCGCCCAGGTTTCGAACTGCTGCGGGGTCACCACGGCACCGTTGTTGTACATCGCCCCGTGCCAGATTCCGCACAGCTCGGCGCAGCGGACGATGAAGGAGCCGAGTTGTTGCGTCGTCGCGTAGGCCACGTTGTTGTAGTCCGGGTTGGCGTCGGCCTTGACCCCGAGCTGGTAGGCCCAGAAGCTGTGGATCACGTCCAGCGACGTGACGTTGAATTGGATCGTGGTGTCGTCCGGGACCACCAACTGGTTGGTCTCGAAACCGCCGAACGTCGGGTAGCGGTAGGTGAACTTCCACTGCTGTCCGATGACCTGAATCGGCAGCACGGTCTTGGACGTCGGGGTCCAGATCGGGCTCGAGCCCTCACCGCCTCCTGCGCCGCCGGGCTGGACCAGTTCGTAGGTCCCGAACCCGGCGAGGAACAGCACGATGACCGTCGTGACGAGGATCCAGCCGACCTGGATGCCGAGGTGACCCCGGGCCGCCTCCCCACCGACCGGTTCGGGACCGCCGCGTGAGGCCCGCCACATGATGAAGGCGTAAATCAAGTAGATCCAGACGGCGAGGAGCACGGGCAGCGCCATGACGAAGAGCACGTTGAAGTCGAACTGCGCGCCCTGCGCCGTGTCGGTCATGGTGCCCGGAGGGATGTGCGGCCCGGCCAGGAAGTAGAACAGCGGGTCCAGGATCGCCGAGAGCACGACCCAGATGGCGATCAGGCGCCACCAGTGGTGAGTCTCGTCCTGATGTCCTGATTGGTCGGGTCCTGTGGCGGGCCCAGCCGCTCCCGCGTCGGTCACGCTGCCACCTGCATGAAGCCGCCCATGTAGCCGAGGGTGGACATCGGTCCCCCGTTGCCGTAGAGGAAGCCCAGTCCACAGGGCACGAAACACTGCCAGCGGTAGCTGCCCGGCCCCGGGCTGGTGAAGGAGAACCTGACCACCTGGTGTGGCGAGCTCAGGGTGCACGGCGCCGCCCCGCAGAGGTTGGCGTTGCCGTTGTTCCCGTACAGCGGGATGTTGATGCCGAGGGACGGCATGGAGAAGGTGTGGGCCACACCGTTGCCGGCGTTCGAGTTGATGACCCGGAAGGGCTTGCCGTTGAGGGTCGCGACGTTCCCGTAGGTGCCGGTGACCTGGCCGAGCTGTTGGTTGCGCAGCGGGCTGCCCGAGTCGTAGTTGATGATGGTGACGTTGATCCGCACGTGCGCGGGCACCTGGAAGACCGTGGTGTGGACCCACTGACCCTGCGGGTTCTTGACGAGGTACGACACCCATGTCGGGTGGCTGCCCGATCCGTAGGTCCCGACCGACTGCAAGGTGACGTTGACGGGTCCGCCGGAGGTGCTCGATGTGTAGTCGACGGTGGGCGGCTGGCCCAGGAGGTTCACGATGAGCACGACGGCCGCCACCGCCGCCACGGCGAAGAGAATGACCGTCACGGTCACTTTCCACGCCAAACTCATACACACCCCCGTCCCCCCGGGATCCCGGGGCTTTCAACGCTGCTTCTCAGGTCGAGACGGGAACTGGGTCCCCCCGGAAGGCGGCCTGAGTCCTCGATGAGAGTGAGATTAGGTTTCGAGTCCGCGGCCGTCAACTATTTCCGTGTCGCGACCGCCTCTCGGGCGCAACGGCGGCTGCCGAGGTGGGCACGGAGCGCCCGAATCCGGCGAGGCCTGCTAGTTCTGCGACGCCTGCTCGGCGGCCGGGGCCCGGAACGCCTCGAGGGTGGGACTCGGGTCCCGGTGGAACAGCCTGTCCACCCCGAGGGAGAAGCCGCCCTCGTTGTCGATGGCGCGCCGGATGGTGACCGCCAGGGCGGGGATGGCCCAGAAATCGCCGCAGATCCACAGGATGGCCGCCCCGATCTGCTGATCGGCGTAGGGCGAGAGGCTGACCCCGGGTACGTGGGCGTAGACCGAGTACCAGCTGGTCGCCGAGAAGAGCGAGAGCGACATCGCCAGCACGAACATGACGACGTTGGTCGAGATGATCGCCCCTACCTGCCAGAGCGGGCTGGCCTTCATGCGGAAGGGATGGGACGGGATGATCTGCAGCCAGAAGAGGACCCCGGTCACGAAGAAGCTGGCGTGCATGAGCCAGATGTGGATCAGCTGGTTCTCCTCGGCGGTGTCGAAGAGGGCCGGGACGTGCCAGAGCACCATCACGAGGTTGAACGAGATGAGGGCGGTCCAGGGGTTGACGATGACGCGCCCGATCGCCCGCAGCGCGTGGGAGAAGCGTCCGAGAAGCACCCACCGCACGAGGCGCCGCCGCAACCCCACCGGCAGGCCGTGCAGGAGCGGCAGCCACGGTGCGCCGGCCACGATGAGGATCGGGGCGAAGAAGGCGATCAGGATGTGCTCGATCATGTGGACGAAGAAGTAGTCGTCGGCCCAGTAGTCGATGGGTGACATGACGGCGATGAGGAGCAGCGCGAGCCCCCCGTAGAAGAAGAGCGAGCGCAGCCGACGGGACCGGGTCCGCTCGGGAAGGGAGCGGCGGCGCAAGTTGGCCAGACCCGTCTCGTGGAGCAGCACGATGAGGGCCACGACGATGGCGAAGGGGTCGAAGCTCCAGTTGTCGACCAGATAGCTCACGGGGCCCGTCCGTCTGTCGCAGGGATGCTGAGGGTCACGGTAGTCCGGCGGGGGTCAGCCCGACGAGCCGTAGGCGATGGGGATCTGGCTCGTCTGCACCCGCACCCACCTCGTGCCGGATGGTGAGAGCGCGTAGACGCCGAGTGACGCGCCGTGGACGGTGAAGGCGTCGATCACCTCGGCATCGAGCGTCACCGGGGTGGCGGGCAGGGCGAGTGCCGAGGTGCCGGAGGGGAGTAGGGGCAGGGGCGACCACACGCGGACGCCCGGCGCGATGTCCAACGCGATCGGGCTCCCCGTCGGGGAGCGCAGCAGCACCGCCAACGCCCCGCCGGCGCTGACCGACGTGGAGATGACGACGAAATGCCCGGAGTTCACTGCCAGTGGCGCCGACGCCGTCCACGGCGCGTTGCCCGTGCGCCACAGGGCCACCAGTGCGCTGTGGCCCGCTCGGGTGGCCGCGACGAGCGCAGTCGTGGTCGACCCGGTGATCTCCAATCTGAGCACGGTGGTCGCGGCGCCCCGGAGGGAGCCGCCGAGCGTGGACCCGATCGGCTGCCACGAGCCGGTGGTCAAGGTGAAGACCTCGACCTGGCCGCCCCGTCGGCACCCCGTGGCGATCAGTGGGGCGCCGGTGGGCAGCATCGCTGCCGCATCGAGAGCCGTGACCCCGCAGCGGGGCGCCACGCGTGCGAGGGCAGCGGGCGACACGAGCGGAGACCACGAGGAGAGGCTCCCGGACACGGAGAGCGCGCGGCCGTTGCCGGTCAGCGCGATCGCTCCACCGGGCGCCCCGGTCCCGTAGGCGAGGGCGTCGGGGAGCGGGGCCAGGCCGGCCGGCAGGAATGCGGGCTTCCAGGAGGTGCCGCCGTCACCGCTCTGGGCGAGCGGGGAGAAGTGGAGGAGGTCACTGGGTAGCACTCCCACCAGTGCGGCCCCGTCCGAGGCGCCCTCGACGAGGCCCCCGTTGTCGGCGACTCCCGGCGGCGTCACCAGCGTCCAGTGGGACGATCCCGGTACGGCGTGGAAGAGCTCCCAAAAGGTGTTGCTCCTCTGGGAGAGGTCGCCCATCGGGAGGATGACCCAGGAGTCGCTCGCGGTCGAGACGGAGCTCACCGCCGACGTGTTCGCAGCCGCGGCCGCGCCGGTGGTCGCCGTCGACAACCACCCGGACACGAGCAACCCCACCGCGAGGGCGGGTGCCAGGACGCGCGGCTTTGACGGTGGGCGTCGGCGATCCCGCGACCTCACGAATCGAGGGTCTGGTCGATCCGGCTCAGGAGCAGGGAGGAGAACGACGACGCGAACGTCTGGGTCGGACCGGGGTCGTCGATGAGGGCGTCCCGCTCGCGGCCGTGCGAATCGATCACGAAGGCCAGGTCGCTGTGGGCGATCATGGCCCCGGCGGCCACGGTGCTCACTTCTATCCCGTAGGAGTCCCAGACGCGTTCGAGCTCGGGCAGCGAGCCGGTCAGGTAGTACCAATTGGGCAGGTTCTCGAGGGACTCCTGGCGGTCGAAGGCGTTCGTGAACGATGCCGACCGGTAGATCGGGTTGGCGACGATCGCCACGAAGTCGACGTCGCTCGCCCGGTCGCCGAGCCGCTGGTCCGTCTGGCGGAACTCCTGGGCGATCAGCGGGCAGTCCGATGTGCACACGGGGTCGAGGAAGGTCAGTGCCACCGTGTGGCCCCGGAGGTTGGCGAGGCTGACCGGGTTGCCGTGTTGGTCGGTGAGCGCGAAGTGCGGAGCCGGGAGGTCCAGCGAATAGGGGCTGCCGTCGAGGGCTTCGGTGAGGATCGGATCGGCGTTCTGATTGACGGCCGCCATGGCCATGGGCGCGGTGCCGACGAGGACGATCGCGAGCGCGCCGACGGCGGCGACGGTGCGCGTCACGTACGAGAGCGAGGCGCGCTCCCACCAGTTGGCCGGTCCGGTCGCGTCGGCACCTTCGGCGATCGGGACTTCGGTCTCCACCGGGAGGCGGACCATGGCCACGTAACCGGCGACGAAGACGAGGGCCATGGGCAACATGGAATTCGGGTCGGTCCCGACGCCACCGAAGAAGCCGAGATCCTCGACGAGCACCCAGTCGGCGAGGCAGAGCGCGACGAGGGCGAGCAGCCCGCCCAGGACGAGCCGCTGTCGCCCCGTCAGGAGGAGCACGCCGATCACGACGAGTGCGACGACGGAGAACAGATTGACCGCCCAGCCGTGTGCGGCGTCGAATGAGCCGAAGGACGCGATCCACGACGAGAGGAAGTGCGGCTGCGACGTCTGCGCCATGGTCCGCACCATGCCGGTCAGCGTCCCGGAGCGCCCGCCCTGCCAGTAGCCCCGGCCGGGCCACGCCTGCAACAGGGCCATGCCGATCAGGAACACGCCGCCGGCGGCGAGGACGATCCGGCCGAGTCGAGGGGTGGCGAAGGCCCGTTCCGGCAGCGCGATCAGGACGCCGGCGACGCAGTAGAAGAGGACGGCGCCCGGCGCTCCGAAGAGCCAGGTCGCCCCCGGGGCGAAGATGCCGCCGAAGGCCTCACCGAAGGACCACACGACGAGCCCCCAGCCGACACTGGCGAGACCGCTCAGGCGCGACCACCTGCCGCGGGGTGCGACGAGGAGCCACAGCCCGAGCCCGACCTGAATCCACACCGTCGCGGAGGCCGCTTGGATCGGATGGTCGGTCCAGATGCTCAGACCGCTGTTGACGAGGTGCTGGACCCATCCCGGTGAGGTGGCGGCCGCCGGCTGGATCACGCCGGACGGGAGGCCCAGGGGCATGGCCGATTGCAGCTGGAGCAGGCCGTCGAGGATCCAGAGGCAGCCGAAGCCGATGCGGAGCACGCGCCGGGCGGTCGGTTCGGGCGTCGAGAAGCGCGGGGACGTCGGGAACGAATTCTGGCCGTGCTGCTTCAGCCTCCGGTACTGGACGGTTCGCACGACGTTGAAGCCGATGGCGCACAGCGCGCCCACCAACAGGATGAAGAGCAACTGGTGGAGGAGCTCGGTGTGGAAGGCCGAGACGATGAGGGAGTTACCGGTCTGGAGCGAGCGGCCCATGCCGGGCATGGGCTATTTCCCCCCCTCGGGCGGCCTGGTGGCCCAGGAATCGTGCACTGCTCGGGGAGACTACCGCCACGCGTCCGACCGGCGATTTCGCCCCGGGCCGTGCTGGGGCGGGCCGGGGCGCTCAGGCTCGTCGACGATCTCGAGCTCCTCTGGGACACCCCGTCATCGGGCCGTCCGATCGATGGACACGAGGACCTTGCCGCACTCCTTCGAGCCGCCGAGCATGGACACGGCGTCGCCGAACCGCTCGAGGGGAAAGCGGTGCGTGATCAGCGCCGAGAGATCGCGCCGGTCGAGTAGGTCGATGGCTTCGGCGAAGCGGGTCGGGTACTCCATCGACCCGCGGATGGTAAATTGCTTCATCAGCACCGTCAGGTAGCTGGTCGGGATCGGCTCGTAATGGAGCGCGACCACGGAGAGCCGCCCCCCGACCGGGCCATGATCGAGGACGTCGGTGATGACGTGGGCGGCTCCGGAGGCTTCGATGAATGCGGCGGTGGCCGTCGTGGGCCCGAGCATGAAGGGCTTCGTGCCGTGAAGGTCCGCCAGCGCCCCCCAGACGTCCGTCGTCGTGGGGTCGATCGCCGCCTGGGCGCCGAGACCGAGGGCGAGCTCCAGACGGGTGGGGCTCAGGTCGACGGCGACGACCCGTTCGTGGCCGCGGTCGACCAGGGTGGCGATGGCGCAGAGTCCGATGGGCCCGCACCCGAAGACGGCGACTCCGTCGCCACGTCGGACCTCGGCCTGGTCGGCGGCACGCATGCCGACGGCGAGCGGCTCGGCGAGGGCAGCCACGTCGAGGGGTAGATCGTCGGGCACGGCGTGGAGCCGGTCGCGGTCGGCTTCGGTGACGAGGAGGAAGGGTGTGAGTCCACCCTCGGGAGCGCCGTTGCCGATCCGCCCCAACTCGTCGTTGCCCGGTTGCACGACGACTCTGTCGCCGACCCGGGTGGTCGCGACGTCCCGCCCGACCCAGTCGACGACACCCGCCATCTCGTGCCCGAGGCACATGGGGGCCCCGCCGGGTCCGGCGAGCCCGCCCATTTCGATGTACGAGAGATCGCTCCCGCAGAGGCCGCAGGCCGCGACCCGGACGACGACGTCTCTGGTTCCGGGCCGTGGCTCTGCGATGTCGTCGACCCGCACGTCACCGGGGCCGTGGACCCGCACCTGGAGCACCGAGACGGTCTCCGTCAGCTCTCGCCGGGGGAGAAGAGGAACGACATCGCGTCGCGCATCCCGGTGTCGACGACTTCGATGCGGACGCCGAGGTCGTCGCGGTGGTACGCGAACGACACCGGCGCCAGGTCCCCGGCACGCCCGCAGACCTGCAGGGGGCACCCGGCGCGGGTCAGCCCTGCGCTGTCCCCGGTCAGGTCGTCGCTCCAGAAACCGATGTGGTGGAGGTTCGAGTGTTCGTTGCAGACCCAGACCGAACCGGGGAGCTCCTCAATGAGCTCCAGGCGCGGCTCGTCGACCGAGTAGCAGATCGTCGTCGGCAGCACGAGGTCCCGACCCGAGCCGTCGCGGTAGTCGGTCGCATCGAGGTGCATGACCGGCCCCCACGTGACGCCGAGGAGGCCGGTCAGCTGCGCCTGAGCCGCCTCGAGGTCGCGCACGACGATGCCGACGTGGTAATGCGGTGACAGCGGCCGAGTGCTCATGGCAGAAGGTACCCTCCGTCGACGGCGAGAGTGTGCCCGGTGATGAAGCCCGCGGCGGAGCTGCTCAGGAACTGCACCGCCCCGACGACCTCGTGGGGCGTGCCGAGGCGGCCCATCGGCGTGTGTGCCAGCTCCACGTCGAGGAGCTCCGTGAACGACGCCATCGGCGCGGTCATCGGGGTGGCGATGACCCCCGGGGCCACCGCGTTGACCCGGATGCCGTCGTGGACCCAGTGCCGTGCGAGGTTGCGGGTGAGCGCGACGAGCCCCGCCTTGGCCGATCCGTAGCCGGGGACGATCGGGATGGAGCGGAACGCCGCCATCGAGGCCATGTTGACGACGCTCGCTCCTCCGTCCATCGTGCTGGCCGCCAGGCGCTCCCGGCAGCCGGTCGTGAGGCGCATTGGGCCGACGAGATTCAAGGTGACGGCGGTGGCGAACGTGTCGGGCTCCCACTCGTCTCGACCCCCGGGAAGGTTGGCGCCGGCGTTGTTCACGAGCACGTCGAGCGAGTCCAGCGTGGCGAGCAGCGCGTCGATCGAGGACGGATCGGTCATCTCGACCCGGTGATAGGAGAACAGGCGCAGGTCTGTCTCATAGTCGCCGGCAGAGCCCCGGGTGCCGGTGACGGTGACTGCCGCACCCGCGTCGGCAAAGGCCGTGGCGATGGCGTGGCCGATCCCGCTGGTGCCCCCCGTGACGAGGACGGCGGCACCGGAGAAGTCGAAGGTGACGTCGTTCGTCACCGGGCCTCCAGCTGGTCGAGAGACCGGTTGAGCCACGCCTGCTCCCAGAAGTTCGCGCTGTCCCCGAGGAGGGCACGCGTGGCCGCCGCGGCGACTGCGAGGGCGTCAGAATGGTCCGGCTCGGCCGCGAGCACGATGTCGGTGAGGTGCAGAGCGGCAACCGCCGCTCCGGCGTCGAGTCGTGCACGGGCGGCGGCAACCAGCGCGCTCGCACCGGCTGCAGCCACGACGTCGGTCGCGACCGCCGCCGCCGGCACGTCGTAGAGCTCGGTGGTGGACCGGTGGTGGAACCAGCCGCTGTAGTTCTCCCAGATGGCGCGCACGTTCCAGCTCGTCTTGCCGTAGCCCTCGCCGACGTCGAAGTGATCGGGCACCGTGACGTCGCGCATCAGCGTGTGCACGTCGGCGCCGTCGTTCATGCCCTCGACAGTGCGGTCGTGTACCCACTGCATCAGGTCGCGCATGGCCCCGACCTCCGCAGCGATCCGGTCGCCACCGACGATCGGATCGAAATGACCGGTGATCAGCCGGTCGGGCGCCAGCGCGAGCACCATGTCGAGAGACGCGACGTAGGTCAGTGCGTCCCGGTAGCGGTCGCCCCGCATGGTCACGAGGTTGGCGACATGCCCGAAGAGCGGACCGAACAAATTGCCGGTGAGCACCGTCCCCGAGTCCGGGAGTGAGATGACGAGCGAGTCGGTGGTCTCGCCGCCGGGCGCGGCCATCAGCACGAGGTCCCGGCCGCCGATGGTGAGCTCGAGCCGGTCCTCGAACGTGATCGTCGGTTCCGGCCGGGCCTGTGCCGTGGCACCCGGGCCGAGCTTTCTGGCGTGCGCCGTGGCGGCGAGGATGGCGTGCATCCACGCGAACGCGGCGTTGCGGACCCGGTAGGTCTCGAGCCGCTCATTGTCCGCCCGCCACGTCTCGAAGTTGCACTGGGCGATCACCTCCGTGTCCTCGTCGCGCACGCTGTCGACCCCGCCGACGTGGTCGTAGTGGCCCTGGGTCAGCACCACGGCCCGGATCGGGGCGGCATCGACCGCATCGAAGGCCAGCCGGTGCAGCGGGCCTTCGAACCCCATGCCCGTGTTCACAATGATCCGGCCGTCGTCGGTCTGGAGGAGATAGCTGTTGGAGAGTCCGGGCGACACATAGATGCCGTCGCCGAGGTCGACGGCGGGCTCTCCTGTCGCCGCCGCGATGGCATCGGCTCCGGGTCGTTCGCGGTGGATGCCAGGCATCGTCAGTGCACCTCCGCGCGGATCTGGGGAAACGCCTCGTAGTAGAAGGCGAAGCGTTCGTGGAGATCGGCGGGTTCGAGCCCGAAATCGCGCCGCAGGTCGTAGGTCACCCGTCCCTCCTTGTCGCGTGGGTTGCCGGCAAGGTAGGCCATGAGCTCTCCGTTTGCCTGGTCGGTGACCTCCAGGCCCGCCGCACCGAGGATCCTCGTGGCCATGGCCAGGTCGTCGGCGATGAATTCCGAGAACTCGACGTCGACGCGCTGCTCGGGCGCGATGAGGTGCGCGTCCCGGACCGCCGCCCGCAGGAGGCGCTCGACGCGATCCACCCAATAGGCGGCCAGTTCGTCGGCCTCGATCCTGACCCGCCGCGCGCGATCGCCGTACGCCAGCATCGTCAGTGCTGACTGCAGCACGGCGACCGGATCGCGCAGAGTGAAGGCGATGGTCGCGTCGGGGAAGGTCTGAAGGAGCGGTCCGAGCTGCTCCAGGTGCTGGGGGGTCTTGAGGACCCAACGGTTCGGGCCGCGCAGGTAGCTGAGGACCCGGAGCTCCTTGTGAAGGAACGCATAGTGCACCCGCTGATCGAGGCCGAGGTAGTGGTCGCGCCAGGCCGGTACCCGGGCGTGCCACTCCAGCGTGTAGGAGCACAGGTCGAGGTCCACCAGCTCGCAATCCTCCTCGATGCTCCAGGGAGGCCGGTCGTGCATCAGGGCCACGAGCGGAGCGACCGAGGCCATCATCTCGTGAGCGGCCCGGCACCGCTGGTACCGCGGGTCGACGCCGTCGCGACCAGGACCGTCGCCGATCACCGGGATGGGCTCCCCGACCTCCCACCACGGCATTGAGCGGAAGCGGGAGTCGGCGGCCAGCAGGTTCACCAGGTGCGTCGTGCCCGATCGCGGCAGCCCCACGACGATGATGGGCGGCTCCAGCGCGACGTCCAGCGCTTCGGGATGGCGGCGCACGAAGTCCTCGAATCGCAGGCGGGCCTTGAGCAGCCCGACCAGCCGGTCGCGCACGATGTGGCGGCCGAGGCCGGAGAGTCCTCGGTCGGCCTCGAGGGCGGCAACCTGCGCGGCGAGCCGCTCGAGCAGTGTGTCGTCCCCGAAGTCGCGCAGTCCGGTGGCATTCCGTGCGGCGGTGACGATCCCGTCGACGTCGAGGTCCACCTTCATCCCGAGGGCGAACTCGTAGAAGGCCTGCTCGTCGGCGTTGCGCACGGGCTCGCGCAGGTCTGCGATCCGCACTTCTCTCATGATCGACCCCGCGCCGCTCGGACCTGCGAGTTGAGTGCGCCCCTCGGGATTTGAACCCGAAACCTGCGGATTAAGAGTCCGTTGCTCTGCCGTTGAGCTAGAGGCGCACCGCAGAGTGTAGGCGAGTCACTCTCAGCGTCCTGAAGATGGAGGCAACGGCGCAACGATCCCCCGAATTGGATCCCCCGAAATCGCCGGCCCGGGCTGACCCGGACCGGCGACCCCCCCCGGGGAACACCCGTCGACGAACTTCCCAGAAAACGGTGCGCCGTGAAGGTAGCACAGGGGGCTCTGAGGGCTCAGGGGGCTCGGAGCCTGACACGTGCGTCAGGTACACTCGCCCCCGGTCTGCGCCCGGAGCGCAGTCTGCAGCCGGGGTCCGACAACACACGGCGGCGCCGGAAGGAGGGTGGTGGAGCTCGAGTTCACGGGCGAGCAGGACGAGCTGCGAGCCTCCGTCCGGTCGTTCCTCGACAAGGAGTGCCCCCTCGAACTGGTGCGCTCCGTCGTCGAGACGGGCGAGGCGCCCCGGAAGCTGTGGGCCTCCATGGTCGCGCTCGACTGGCCGGCGCTGGCCCTGCCCGAGGAGAACGATGGCCTGGGTCTCTCGTTCGTGGAGACCGCCGTGGTGGCCGAGGAGCTCGGCCGGGTCATCGCCCCGGGCCCCCTGCTGCCCACCGTGTCCCAGTTCGCGCCGATGGTGCGCGAGGTCGGCACCCCCGAGCAGCGACAGAGGTTCCTCTCGCTGGTGGCGTCCGGAGCCATCACCGGGACGGCGGCGGTCGCCGACCATCCCCGCGGCTGGACGTTCGACTCGGTCACCATGACCGCGGAGCGCGCCGAGGGAGGCTGGGTCCTCACCGGGACCAAGCTGGGGATCCTCGGCGACCCCTCGACGGACGAGGTGGTGATCGTCGCCCGCGCCCGCGCGGGTGTGGGAGCGTTCGTCGTGCCCGCCGGCGAGGCCGGACTGGTCACCCTCCGCTCGCTCGACGCGAGCCGGCCCCTCTGCACCGCCACGCTCGACCGCGTCCTCGTCGCCGACGACAGGGCGCTGGGCGAGCCCGGCAGCGCGGCGTCCACGCTGGGGGTCACCCGCGCCCTCCAGGAGGCGACCGTCGCGATCGCGCTCGAGACCGTCGGCACCTGCGACGCCCTCTTCCAAATGGTCCTGTCCTATGTCAAGGATCGCAAGCAGTTCGGGGTGGCCATCGGGTCCTTTCAGGCGGTGAAGCACAAGATGACCAACATGTACCTCGCCATTGAGCGCGCCCGTTCGCTGTGTTACTACGCGGTGGCCGCGACGGACGAGGACACGCCCGCCCGCGCGACCGCGGTGTCCATGGCCAAGGCCGCCAGCGACGATTGCCAGCGCTTGGTGTGCCGCGACTCCATCCAGTCCTTCGGCGGCATCGGCTACACCTGGGAGCACGACGCCCATCTCTTCGTCAAGCGGGCCGAGACCAACGGGGCTCTCTTCGGGGGTTCCGCCGAGCACTCGGTGGCCGTGGCCGCGGCACTCGGAGTGGCCTCTTTGTAAGGGGGCAGACTGGCGGGATGCGCCCGGGGGAGTTCCTGATCGCCACCCTTGACCTCTCCCCGCATCCGGAGGGTGGCTGGTACCGACGCACCTGGGTCGCCGCGGCGGAGGACGGCGAGCGGCCCCGGGGTAGTGCCATCTACTACCTGCTCCTCGAGGGGGAGGTGTCGGCGCCCCATCGCATCGACGCAACCGAGCTGTGGCACTTCTACGCCGGCGATCCGCTCGAGCTCACACTCGAGCCGCCCGACGCGTCGCCACGCGTGCAGGTCCTGGGTCCCGACGTCGCGGCGGGGCATGTGCCCCAGGCCGTCGTCGAGCCGGGTGTCTGGCAGTCGGCCCGGTCACTGGGCCGGTTCACGCTCGTCGGGGCGACGGTCTCACCGGCGTTCTGCTTCGAAGGATTCGAGCTCCGTCAGGGCCCCGCCGACCCGGACTGAGCGACGAGGGAAGCCATTCAGCCCGTCGCACGCGGGTAGGTAATGATCACGGAGAGATCGTGCCGGCCCGACAGGCCCGAAAGGAGATCGCAGTGAGCGAGACCGCAGAAGAAGGGCTTTCGGCCCTGCTGCACGAGACGAGGACCTTCCCACCTCCCGAGTCCTTCGCCAAGGAGGCCAACGCACAGCCGGGGATCTACGCGGAGGCCGACGCCGACCCTCTCGCGTTCTGGGCCTCGCAGGCGAAGCGGCTCACGTGGGACACGCCGTGGACGGACGTGCTCGAGTGGGAGTTGCCGTTCGCCAGGTGGTTCGTCGGGGGCACGCTCAACGTGGCGGTGAACTGCGTCGACCGCCACGTCGATGCCGGCCTGGGTGACCGGGTCGCCTTCTACTGGGAGGGCGAGCCGGGCGACACCCGCACCATTACCTACGCCGACCTCAGGGCGCTCGTGTGCCAGGCCGCCAACGGGCTGAGCGAGCTGGGCGTGCGGGCGGGGGACAAGGTGGCGATCTACATGCCGATGATCCCCGAGACCGTGGTGGCCATGCTGGCCTGCGCCCGTCTGGGCGCACCCCACACCGTGGTCTTCGGCGGCTTCTCGTCGGACGCCCTCCGGGGTCGCATCCTCGACTGTGACGCCCACTTCGTCATCACCGCCGACGGCGGATACCGCCGCGGCGCGCCGAGCGCTCTCAAGCCTGCGGTCGACGAAGCGGTGCGCGAGTGCCCCGACGTCGAGCGCGTGCTGGTCGTGCGCCGCACCGGGCAGGACGTGGCGTGGGACGAGCCACGCGACGTGTGGTGGGACGACCTGGTGCCGCGCCAGGCCGAGACCCACGCGGCCGAGGCCTTCGACGCCGAACATCCGCTCTACATCATGTACACCAGCGGGACGACGGCCACGCCCAAGGGCATCCTCCACACCTCTGCGGGCTACCTGACCCACGTCTCGGCCACGCATCGCCTTGTCTTCGACATCAAGCCGGAGACGGACGTCTTCTGGACGGCCGCCGACATCGGGTGGGTGACCGGGCACAGCTACATCGTCTACGGGCCGCTGGCCAACGCGACGACGTCGGTCATGTACGAGGGCACGCCCGACACGCCCACCCGTGACCGCTGGTGGCAGATCGTCGAGAAGTACAAGGTCAATATCCTCTACACGGCGCCGACCACGATCCGGACCTTCATGAAGTGGGGGGAGGATCTCCCGGCCGCCCACGACCTGACGAGCCTCCGCCTGCTCGGCTCGGTGGGCGAGCCCATCAACCCCGAAGCCTGGATCTGGTACCGCACCCACATCGGGGGCGACCGCTGCCCCATCGTCGACACCTGGTGGCAGACCGAGACCGGCGGCATCCTGATCACCCCGCTGCCGGGGATCACCGCCACCAAGCCCGGTGCGGCCATGACGCCGTTCCCGGGCGTCTCGGCCGACGTGATCGACAACGACGGCAACTCCGTGGGCAACGGCGAGGGCGGCTACCTCGTCCTGACCAGGCCCTGGCCGGGCATGACCAGGGGCATCTACGGCGACGACGAGCGCTTCGCCGAGACGTACTGGACGCGCTTCCCCGGGTACTACTTCGCCGGCGACGGTGCCAAGCGCGACGAGGACGGCGACCTGTGGCTGCTCGGCCGGGTCGACGACGTCATGAACATCTCGGGGCACCGGATCTCGACCACCGAGGTCGAGCACGCCCTGGTGGGCCACCCCGCCGTGGCCGAGGCGGCCGTGGTGGGCGCCAGCGATGCCACCACCGGCCAGGCCATCGTGGCCTTCGTCACGGTGAAGGGGACCGAGGTGGCGGAGGGGGCGAAGGGCGAGGCGCTGGTCCAGGAATTGCGGGACCACGTGGCGCGCGAGATCGGGCCGATCGCCAAGCCGCGCCAGATCATGCTGACCCCCGAGCTGCCCAAGACGCGCAGCGGCAAGATCATGCGCCGACTCCTGCGCGACGTCGCCGACGACCGGCCGCTCGGCGACGTCACGACGCTGCTCGACCCGACGGTCGTCAACTCCATCAAGGACCACATGGCCGAGGGGGGCGACGACAAGGAGTAGGGCGCGCTAGGCGGGCGGGTGCACCTCGAGCACGGTGGCCGACCCCATGCCGCCTCCGGCGCACAGCGTCCCCACACCGATGCCGCCGCCGCGCCGGCGCAGCTCGTGTACCAGCGTCACGAGGATCCGGGCGCCCGAGACGGCGATGGGGTGCCCGAGCCCGACCGCCCCGCCGTTCACGTTGACGATGTCGTGGGGGAACCCCAGCTTGCGCGAGCACGCCACGGCCATCGACGCGAAGGCCTCGTTGATCTCGACCAGTTCCACGTCCGACTCGCTCAGCCCCGCCCGGTTGAGCGCCCGCGGGACGCACACCGTCGGGGCCAACCCGGTGCGGGCCGGCTCTATCCCGCACGAGTTCCACGACCGCACCGTCGCCAGCGGCTCGAGCCCGTGTGCATCGGCATAGCCGCGGGCGACCACCACCAGGGCGGCCCCGCCGTCGCCGACGCCCGACGAGTTCCCCGCCGTGATCGTCCCGTCCGGCCCGGTCAGCGACGGGAGCGCCGCCAGCCTTTCCGGTGTGGTGTCGCGGCGCGGGTGCTCGTCCACGCTCACCGTGACGGTCTCGCCGCGGCCGGCCGGCACGACCACGGGCAGCATCTCGGTGGCGAAACGCCCTTCGTCCATGGCGGCCACCGCCCGCATGTTCGAGTGGTACGACCAGTGGTCCGACTCCTCGCGGGTGATCCCGCACTCCCGGGCGGTGTTCTCACCGACGGTGACGAGCATGTTCATGTTGGGCGCGTCGGGCGTGTCGGGGTGGCTGGGCGCGAGGAACCGCTCCACGCCCCCGAAGGGGAAGGGCGACCTGGCGAACATGACCGGGGAGCGGGTCGCGGACTCGATGCCGCCGGCGATGACGACCTGGGCCATGCCCGAGCGGATGGTGGCCGCCGCCTCCTGCACCGCCATCATGCCGGTGGCGCACTGGCGCTGGACCGTACCTCCCGGCGTGTCCGGGGGCAGGCCGAGCGCGTTGGCCACGTAACGGGCGGTACAGCCGCCGCCCTGGAGCACCTCGCCGAGAATGACGTCGTCGATGTCGCCGGGCTCGATCTGGGCTGCGGCGATCGCTCCGGCCACCGTCTGGGCGCCGATGTCCTGCAGGCTCAGCCCGGCCAGGCTGCGTCCGGAGCGGCCGATGGGCGTGCGCAGGGCGGCGACGATGACGGCATCGGTGGCGTCGGTCATGGTGTGCTCCTCAAGGCCCGCACGAGTCGGGAGGTCGAAAACGGACCGTGCTCATCTCCGGGATTGACCCCCGGAGGCGTATCGGCCATGCTGCAACGAACCTGACACCGGCGTCAACTTTCTCGCACCGACCAGCCAAATTGGGGGGACACGGATCCGTGTTGATGGACGAGCACCTGGCCCTCATGGCCGAGCAATTCGGCGACCGCACGGCCTTCGAGGTGGTCGACGTCGGGTCCATGACCTTCGCCGAATGGGACGGCGCGGCCAACGCCATGGCGCGCCGCCTGCTCGACGCCGGGCTGCAGCCCGGCGGCCGGGTGGGCATCCACCTCCATCCCGAGCTCGCCCTGCGCTGGCTCGTGTCGTACTCGGCGGCGCACCGGGCCGGGGGAGTGGCAGTGCCGATGAACCCCCGCCTGGCCACGGCCGAGGTGGCGCACGTGCTGGCCCACTCCGGCGCCACCGTGGTGGTCGCCGACGGCGAATTGGTGCGGAGCGATGACGAGGCCGCCGCCGCGGGCCGACTCGTCGCGCTCGTCGACGCCGGGACACAGGACGGCTCCACGGCCGCCGTGGGCGCCACGGCGCCGCTGCTCGGCTGGGCCGAGGCCACCGCCGGCGAACGTGCGCCGTTCCAGGCCCCGCGTCAGTCCGACGACCTGGCCGACATCCTGTACACGTCGGGCACGACCGGCCGGCCCAAGGGGGTGGCGGTACGCCACTCCAACGGCTCCATGATCGGTGCGGTCGAGCCCAACTGGACCGGCGACGGTTGGCTGCACGCCAGCCCGTTGTTCACCTTCGCCGGCATCGCGCTCGTCTACACGCCCATGAAGCTCGGGCTGCGGGTGATCTACCAGCCGCGCTTCGACGCCGAGCGCTGGCTCCGCGTCGTCGAGGAGGAGCATCCGAGGGCCGTGTTCCTGGTGCCCGCCATGGCACACCTCCTCATCGACCACCCACGCTTCGACGAAGCCGACCTGTCCTCGGTGCAGATGTGCTCGGTCGGGAGCGCCCCGCTCGCCCCGTACGTCCTCGAGCGGCTGCAGGACAAGATGCCCGACGCCCTGGTGTCGAACAACTACGGCATGACCGAGGCCGGCTCGGCGTACTGCATCATGCCCAAGGGCGAGGCGGTCAAGCGGCCCGGCTCGGTCGGCCAGATCGCCCCGCCGGCCGTCGTGCAGATCGTCGACTCCGACGGCCGGCCCCTGGCGCCCGATGAGGTCGGGGAGGTCCGCCTCCAGATGCCCGGCCGCCAGCGCGAGTACTACGAGGACCCCGAGGCGACGGCGGAGATCTGGCGGGACGGCTGGCTGGTCACCGGAGATCTCGGCAAGCTCGATGCCGACGGCTACCTCTACATCGTCGGTCGGTCCAAGGACGTGATCATCCGCGGCGGCAACAACGTGCACGCCACTGACGTCGAGCACGTCCTGGTCCAGCACGACGCCGTCAAGGAAGTGGCGGTCGTCGGCGCGCCGCACCCCGTGCTCGGAGAGGACGTCGTCGCCTTCGTCGTGCTCCAGCCCGGCGCCGTGGCCGATGCCGAGATGCTGCGCGCCTTCGGGCTCGAGCAGCTGGCGGACTACAAGGTGCCCCGGCAGTTCATCTTCGTCGACGAGCTTCCCCGCAACCCGACCGGCAAGGTGATCAAGCCCGAGCTGCGGGCTCGGCTCGCCGATACGCCGGCCTGACCGGGCCGCCGGAGACCCGCACATGGACGCGCTGCACGGCCTCACGCTCGGCGACGTGGTGCGCGAGCACCGCCGCAGCCGCCCACTGCGGACCGCCCTCGTGTGCGGTGAGTACCGCGGCACCTACCCCGAGCTCGATGCCCGGACGAATCGGCTGGCCAACGCCCTCCTCGCCGCCGGCGCCGGTGAGGGCGACACCGTCCTGTGGCTCGGGCAGAACTGCCACCGCCTGATCGAGACCCTGGTGGCGTGCGCGAAGGCGGGCACGGTGCTCGTGCCCGCCAACTGGCGGCAGAGCGCGGACGAGCTCGTCACCGTGCTCGACGACGTCGCGCCGGCGGTGGTGATCTGGCAGTTCGAGGAGATCGGCCCGACGGTGCAGGAGGCTCGCGGTCGCTGGCGGGGCACGGCCCGATGGCTCCGCCACGATGCCGACACCGGCGGAGCTCGCCAGGAGACGTACGAGGCGTTTCTCTCCTCGGGCGGCCCGCAGGACCCCGGGAGCGCCGTCGACCCGGGCGCTGCCGTCATCGCGCTCTACACGGCTGCCTTCGGGGGGCGGCCCAACGGCGCGCTGCTCTCGCACGACGCGGTCCTGTCCCAGGCGCTGATGATCGCGCTGGTGCAGCGCATCACCGAAGACACCGTCTACTTGAACTCCGGGCCCATGTTCCACATGGCGACGCTCATGACGACCTTTGCTGCGCTCGCGATGGGCGGCACCAACGTGATGACGCGCCGGGTCGACGCAGAGGAGCTGTGCCGGCTCATCGAAGCCGAGCACTGCAATTACGGGTTCTTCATGGGGCCGACGTCCGCCCAGATCCTCGAGCTGAACCGGGACGGCCGCTACGACCTCTCCTCCCTGCGCACGTTCGGCGGCAATGCGGCGTGGAACGCCATGGTCCAGGTGGACGACAGCCCGTGGGGCACCCACCCGGCCGGCTACGGCCAGACCGAGGCCACCGGCATGCTCACCTTCAACGCCCTGGGCATGGGCGCGACGGGCACGAGCGGCCGTCCGTCGCCCTGGGTCCAGGTGCGCATCGTCGACCCGGAGGGCAACGACGTGCCTGACGGCGAGACCGGCGAGATCGTGGCCCGCGGCCGGGTGCTCACCAGTGGCTACCACGCTCGGCCCGAGCTGAACGCCGAGCGCACCCGCGGGGGCTGGTGGCACACCAGCGACCTCGGCCGTCGCGAAGCCGACGGCTCCATCACCTTCGTGGCGCCCCTGACCCGGATCGTCAAGTCCGCCGCCGAGAACATCTACCCGTCCGAGGTCGAGGGCTGCCTCACCCGGCACCCCGGCGTCAGGGAGGCCGCCATCATCGGCGTGCCCGACCCCAAGTGGACCCAGCGCGTGGTGGCCGTCGTGGTGCGCGCCGAAGGCCCCGAGGGACAGGCGGTGACGCAGGAGGAGCTCATCGCGCACTGCCGCTCGCTCATCGCCTCCTACAAGAAGCCGTCCCGGGTCGAATTCGTCGACGAGCTGCCGCGCCAGGGGTGGGCCGTCGACTACGACTCGCTCGACGAGCGCTTCGGGGGCGGGGGCTATCCCGGCCTGGGGTCCTCCATCTGATCGGCCCGGCCCGTCCGGCGATCAGAATCCGGCTGCACGCACCTCGGAGCTCAGTGCAGCCATCTTCTGGCAGCAGGGTCGGTGAGCGGTGCTCGAGGCGCACGCGTCCGTGACCCGTCGCTCGACGCCGCTCGCCATTCGTCCCGAGTGTGACGCGTGTATGAACTCTTTCGTTGGACGCCTACGCGCGTCGCCGGACGTGGTGGCGTCTCGTATACTGGCCTCATCATGACGCGGCACTGTGCGCTGAATGCCCGGCCTCTCCCGGGCGAAGAGGGCGGGAACTCCCTCGGGCAGTCGCGCGTCGCCATGTCCGAGGTACAGATCTGTGGGATCCCCAAGCTGAGCAGCCTGGAGGTGGCCCTGACGCCGTAGAAGGACTTTCACAGAGTCCAGACGTCGAGGAGCCGCTTCCCACAGGGGGGCGGCTCCTTTGCGTACCGGGCGATCGGCACCGGTGGGGGGAAACGACCGAATGGAATCGAAATGCACGAAATCTCCAGTTGGAAAGCGAGTACCACGATGACGACGCTGTGCCGACGCTGCGGCTTCCACCCGGCTTCTCCTCGGATCGCGGGGTACTGCTCCTGGGACTGCCACGACGCGGACGACGCGGACGACGAGGAGGACGGCGACGACGAGGACGAGCAGGCGGCCTGACCTTCGGCCGCCCTCGATGTCACGGCCGGCGCCGCATTGTTGAGCGTCCGGCGACGCGGAGAACCGTCGCGTGGCTGGGATCTGGCTGAGGAATCAGCCGACTTCGTCGGGGAAGCGCAGCCGCGCGAGCTGCGTCGACTGCGCCACCACGTGCCCCCGGCTGTCCCACAGGATGCAGGTCTCGTCGACCATGCCGCCGGCCACCAGGCCCGCTGTCATGCGGATCCCCAGCCAGCCTGGTGCCGGACGGGCGCGGACGTAGGCGGACATCTGCAGCGTGGGGACCCAGCCGGTCGAGCCGATCCGGAAGGTGGCGGGCGGTATGGCGTCGACCGCGAAGAGGAGCGAGAGCGGATCGGGCTCCCGCCCGTCGGCGAACCTGGTCCAGCCGCGCAGTTCGGCCCGGGCGTCCGCGGGAGGGTGCGGGTCGGCGAGGGGCAGGGTGGCCGGGTCCAGCCGCAGATCCAGCACCTCCATGATCCCGACGTGCACCCCGCCCGGCATCTTTGGGGGGAGGCGGACGCAATGCTCGGGATCCGGGACCCGGAGCGGCTCCATGGCGTCGTAGCGGACGGGCGCCACGTCGGGGAGCGCCCCGAGCACGAACACCGCGTCCACCAGGTCGGTGCCGCCCGCGACGAGCACGGTGCGCACGTGCGCCGCTGAGCGGCCCCGGCGCATGACCGTCGTGTGGATGTTGGCGGGCCCGAGCCCGGGCGGCCGCAGGTAGGTGATGGAGGAGGACACGATCTCCCAGTCGGGCTCGCCGTCCCCGCGTCCGGCGACCAGCGCGGCCCGGCCCAGGAGCGCCAGCAGGTAGCCACCGTTCGGCTTGTCGCCCACCGTCCACAGCTCGTGGATCTCGGTCCCGAACAGGTCGGGTCCAGCCGTGGGCCGCACCTCGGTCGCCGCGTCGAAGGAGAGGTCCGAGGGCTCCCGCATGCACCGGACCCTACCGGCGGCGAAGATGGCGCATGACGTTCGACATGGAGGCCACCTTCGGCGACGACTACCTCTACTTCTACGAGGAGTCCATCGACGACGAGCACTCGGATGCCGACACCGCCGAGATCCTCGGGTTGCTCGACCTGCCCCCGGGGTCGCGCATCCTCGATGCGCCGTGTGGCCACGGCCGGATTGCGCGCCGGCTGGGCGCCGCCGGCATGCAGGTGACGGGAGTCGACCTCACGCCCGCCTATCTCGAGCAGGCCCGCGCCGACCCGAGCCTGCCCGACGTCGCGGTGACGTACCTGCAGGGCGACGTGCGCAGCCTCCCGGTGGACGGTCCCTTCGACGCGGTGGTGTGCTGGCTGAACTCGTTCGGCTACTACGACGACGACGACTGCCACGAGGTCCTGCGTGAGTTCCACCGCGTCCTGCGGCCGGGCGGAAAGGTGGCCATCGACACGATGCACCACGACGGCGGCGTCCGGCACTTCACCCCTGCGCCCGACGCCGTCGTCGTGCAACGCGGCGACCACACCATGGTCGAGGTCTCCACCTTCGACCCCGTGCGGGGCAGGATGGTCATCGAGCGCACGGTCCACCGTGACGGGGTGGCGCGTCACGCCTCCTACTTCGTCCGGCTTCCGACCCCTCCGGAGTGGGTCGTGTGGCTCGAGGGCGCCGGTTTCCGGGACGTGATGTTCCGGGCGGGTGGCGGTGGCCCGCTCGAGCTCGACAGCTGGGAAATGGTGGTGGTGGCGACCGCCTGAGCGAACCCCTCGACACGACCGCTCTGCATCGCAGGGTAGGGCACCAGGGCAATCGGCCCCGCTCGACACCGGGGCGGGCCTGGTTGCCCGGTGAACGAGGCATCGTCCTGGTGGGTGCCCGGAAGGGCCACCCGGTAGGTCGACGATGGGGTGACGGACGCCCCGGGGGGCGAGATGTGTGCCCGGTGCAGGTCCTCCGGGGCACGACGTTGGCGGACCAGGTCTCCGTCCTACGTAGGATCGGGTCATGAGCGGAGGCATCACGGCGTGGGGCACGTACCTGCCCTACTGGCGGTTACGACGATCGGCCATCGCCGGGACCCTGGGGACCGGGGGTGGCAGGGGCACCCGGGCCGTCGCCTCGTACGACGAGGACACGACCACGCTGGGGGTGGAGGCTGGGCGACGCGCCCTGGCCGCCGGCCCCGGACCGGGCGCGGTCCAGGACCTGTTCTTGTCGACCCCCGACCCGGGCTACCTCGACAAGACCAACGCGACCACGGTGCATGCCGCGCTCGGGCTCGGACGCGCCAGCGGGGCCTACGACTTCGCGGGTTCTCCGCGCTCGGCGGTCGCCACGTTGCTGCAGGCGCTCACCGGCGCCGGTGGTCGGACGACCCTGGCCGTCCTCTCCGACCTGCGAACCGGGCTGGCCGGCTCAGCCGAGGAGCGCGACAGCGGTGACGGGGCCGCGGCGTTCGTCTGCGCGCCCGAGGGTGCGGTCGCCGAGCTGGTGGGTCGCGGGGCCGCCAGCGACGAGTTCCTGGACCGTTGGCGCGTGCCGGGTGAGTCGGACTCGCACGTGTGGGAGGAGCGTTTCGGCGAGGAGCTCTACGTGCCGCTGGCCCGGGAGGCCTTTGCGGCGTCGCTGAAGGATGCCGGGCTCGTCGAGGGCGACATCGACCACGCCGTCGTCACCGGCCTGCACGTGCGAGCGGTGAAGGCCACCGCATCCGGTCTCGGCGTGCGCGAGGGGGTCTTGGCCCCGGACCTGACCGGCGCGGTCGGCAACCTCGGCGCGGCGCAAGCCGGCGTCGCGCTGTGCGACGTGCTCGAGCGCGCCGAGCCGGGGCAGGTGATCGTCGTGCTGTCGCTGGCCGATGGCGCCGACAGTTTCATCCTGCGCACCACCGACGCGCTGCCGGGCGTGCAGCGGGACCGGGCCGAGGCGGGCGTGCCGACCGTCGCCGAGCAGGTGGCAGCAGGGCGAGATGACCTTGCGTACCCGACGTTCCTGACCTGGCGGGGGCAGCTGCACCGCGAACCACCGCGCCGCCCCGACCCCGAGCGACCCGGCGCCCCGACGGTGCACCGCTCCGAGGAGTGGAAGTACGGCTTCACCGCCAGCCGCTGCCTCGTGTGCGGGTTCCGCCACATGCCGCCCACCCGGGCCTGTCTCTCCTGCCACGCCATCGACCAGATGCAGCCCGAGCGGCTGGCGGACGTCCCGGGCACCGTGGCCACCTTCACCATCGACCACCTGGCGTACTCCATGTCGCCCCCGGTCGTGGGCGTCATCGTGGACTTCGACGGCGGCGGTCGCTACCGCTGCGAGATGACCGACGTGCGCGCCACCGAGCTGTCCATCGGGGACCGGGTGGCCATGACGTTCCGCCGCGTGTGGACGGCACAGGGCGTGCACAATTACTTCTGGAAGGCCCGTCCCGCCGGGGATCAGGTCGCGCCGTCCGGGGCAGACCCGGACGGGGAGCGAGGAGAGTAGGAGCGATGGCGAGCAGCGGCATCAAGGACCAGGTGGCCATCGTCGGCATGGGCTGCACCCGCTTCGGCGAGCGGTGGGACATGGGCGTCGACGATCTCCTGACCGACGCGGCGACCGAGGCGGCGACGTCGGCCGGGATGTCGATCCACGACATCGACGCCTTCTGGCTCGGCACCATGACCTCGGGTGTGTGCGGCGTGACGCTGTCACGGCCGCTCAAGCTCGACTACAAGCCCGTGACCCGGGTGGAGAACTACTGCGCCACGGGATCGGAAGCCTTCCGCAACGCGTGCTACGCCGTGGCGTCGGGCGCCTACGACACCGCTATGGCCATCGGGGTGGAGAAGCTCAAGGACACCGGCTTCTCGGGCCTGACGGGGATCCGCCCGGTGGGCGACGGCACGGACCCCGGGCTCTCGTCGCCGGCCGCCTTCTCCTTCCTGTCCCCTTCCTATGCCCACAAGTACGGCGTCGACCGGGAACAGCTGAAGGAGGTCATGGGCCGCATCGCGTTCAAGAACCACCAGAACGGGGCGCGCAACCCGCGGGCGCAGTTCCAGAAGGAAGTCTCCATGGAGACCATCGCCAAGGCGCCGCTGGTGGCTGGCGACCTCGGGGTGTTCGACTGCAGCGGGGTGAGCGACGGCTCGGCGGCGGCCATCATCTGCCGGGCCGCCGACGCCCACCGCTATTGCGAGAACCCGTTGTACGTGAAGGCGCTGTCCTTTGTCGCCGGGCCGGCGGCGGGGCCCATCGACCCCGGCTACGACTACACCACCTTCGAGGAGGTCGTGCGCTCGGCGGCCGACGCCTATGCGCAGGCGGGGATCACCGAGCCCAGGGTGCAGCTCGCGATGGCGGAGGTGCACGACTGCTTCACGCCCACCGAGCTCGTGCTCATGGAGGACCTGGGCTTCGCCGAGCGGGGGACCGCATGGAAGGAGGTGCTCGAGGGCACCTTCGACCGTGACGGGGACCTGCCGGTCAATCCCGACGGCGGCCTGAAGTCGTTCGGGCACCCGATCGGCGCCTCGGGCCTGCGCATGCTCTTCGAGTGCTGGCTCCAGCTCCGCGGCGAGGCACCGCCCGACCGCCAGATCAACACGGTGGGACCCGGCCGGACCCTCGGGCTCACGCACAACCTGGGTGGTGCGCCGGGCGAGGGCGTGAGCTTCGTCGGCATCGTCGGGACCGAGCTCGGGTGATGAGCGCGTCGGAGGTCCCGGGGGTCGATCTGCTGGCCGAGAGCGACGACCAGTCGGCGCTGCGCCAGCTCGCACGCGACGTGGCGACCCGCGAGGTCGCGCCGAGGGCGCACCAGGCCGACGAGGAGGGCGCAGTGCCTGCCGAGGTGCGCAAAGCGCTCGCCGCGGCCGACCTCCTGCGCATCACCGTGGGGGAGCGCTGGGGCGGCATGGGCCTGGGTGACGTCGAGGCCTCCATCGTGCTGGAGGAGATCGCGCGGGCCGACGTGTCGTCGGCCATCTGCTGCCAGCTCACGTTCAACGGACCGCCGCGGGGGATCGAGCATCTGGGCCCGGAGGCGATGAAGGAGCGCTGGCTGCCCGCCGCGGCCGACGGCGAGGCGATCATCAGCATCGGGATCACCGAGCCCGATGCCGGCTCCGCCGTGCAGGACATGCGGGCCGCGCTGACCGAGGACGGTCCGGGGCGCTGGCGGCTCAACGCGTACAAGAACTACTCGACGCTGGGGGACGTGGCCCAGGGCGTGCTGGTGTGGTGCCGCTGGCCCGGCGGCGAAGGAGCCAAGGGCATCGGTGCGGTGATCGTGCCCACCGACCGCGAGGGCGTGTCGGTCACCGGCCGGCACAAGGGCATGGGGATCCACGCCGCCACCGAGGCCGAGCTGGCCTTCGACGGCGTGGAGATCACGACTGACGACGTGCTGATCGCGGGCGACCCGGGCAGCACCCAGGCGTTCAAGGTGCTGCTGTCGCACCTGAACCACGAGCGTTGCGGCAACGCGTCCATGTGCGTCGGCGCGGCCCAGGGCGCGCTCGAGCACGCGGTGCGGTACATGAACGAGCGTGTCATCGGCGGCCGGCCGCTGACCGAGCTGCAGGGTCTGCAGTGGAAGCTGGCGGACATGGCGGTGCAGCTCGAGGGGGCCCGGCTGATGCTGGCCCGTGCCGTGCGACTCGCCGGTCCCGGTGGGACGCCGCCGCCGCTCGAGACGGCGCTGGCCAAGACGGCGGCGAACCTGGCCGCCAAGTTCGTGTGCGACGAGGCGATGCAGATCCACGGCGGCTACGGCTACTCGCGTGAGTACCCCCTGGAGCGGGCCTACCGCGACATCCGCGGCCTGTGCTTCGGCGCCGGGACCGTGGAGGCGCAGCGGAACTTCATCGGCCTGCGCGTCTCGGCCGGCGCCCGGACGGGCTCGCCGGGGTGGCGGGACCCGCTGGCGTAGGCGCTTCCGCCCGCCCGCCCCCGACGGGGCCGTTCGCCTACTATGACGGCGGCGTCAGGCCGGGCACGGGGGAAGTGGGATGGGGAAATTCGGGTCGTGGGGTTCACAGCTGGCAGCCGTGCTGCTCTTCGGCGCTCTGGTGGTCGCCCTGGTCTCCGCACCGTCGGCATCCGCCTCGCCCTCCGCGACCACACCGGGGAGCAGCGTCCCGACCGTGCACGGTGGCGTGAAGGGGGGGTCCGGATACCTCGTCTACTGGGACCAGAACGAGGAGGTTGACTTCCTCTCCATGCCCACGGGCCTGCAAGGCCAGCTCCTCCCGGCGTGGGACCTGAACGGTCAGGTCTGTGTGTTGCCCGACGGCCGTTTCGTCGGCGGCTACGACCCGACGTTGCCGAGCCAGCACAACCTCGGTGGGCTCAAGCCCTACAAGGAGCCGCCGGACGGCGAGGAGCTCGACGAGCCAAACGGCTCGTTCAGCGGCCAAACCCTGTACGTGCCGGGACCGTACAAGATGCGCGGCCAGTCCATCGGGAGTGACTCACCTCCGACCTCGAACGGGGTCTTCAACAACAACCAGACGTACACCGGGTGTGCGATCGACAGCCATCAGAACATCTTCGGGAACGACATCGCGACCGCACAGGGCTCGTTCCCGGCGCCCAGCAGCGGGCGGCTGGTCGAGTGGTTCGCGCCGAACTACACGACCGACTGCATCGTGTACGGCCCCACCGCGGGTGGGTACGGGCCACACCACACGGACGGCACCGGCGGGTTGGCCCAGCCGGGCACCATGGCGCTGGCCCCCAACGGCGACCTGCTCGTCCCGAACGTGGGCACCTCCAGCGTGCTGCGCGTCGCCCACTCGTCGTTGCCCACGAGCGCGGCGCAGTGTCCGGGAGGGGTGTACCCGCGCAGCAAGGTCCAGGTGTCGACCTTCTACAAGGTGTCCTTCCCCGCCGGCATCGCCAAGGACCCCACCTGCGGCTGCTACGCCATCAGCAGCTACATCGGCGATCCCTCGATCGTGTGGGTCTCCGCCAGCGGGCAGCCCGAGCCGGGACGCGGCTCGGTGCCCGGCACGACGGTGGCGGATCTCGGGAAGAGCCCGGACCAGTACAACCCCTTCGGCATGGCCTTCGCACCCGACGGGACGCTGTACTTCGTCGACATCCACATCGCGTGCAGCGGCCCCCTGACAGGCTGCGGCCCCGCCAATTACGGGGGCCGAGTGATGCGCGTGACGTTCACCAACGGCCAACCGTCCACGCCCGCGGTCGTGGCGAGCGGTTTCGACTTCCCGACGAGCGTGACGGTGTGCGTGCCCGCTGACATGCGCTGTCCATACCCGTCGGGGAAGATCGAGCCGCCGCTGTCGGGCCCCGCCGAGAACCCGGCGCCCGCCAAGGGGCCGGCGTCCGACAAGCCCGCGACCGCCGGCTTCGGCTGAGTCGGTTGTCGGGGCGGAGGGTGCTGCGCCACGCGCGGCGTGGGCGCGGTGCGCGGTGGGTGCTCGGGGCCGTCGCTCTCGGCGCCGTCTCGTTGGCCGGATGTGGGGGCTCGTCGCCGTCGAGCGGCATCCCGTCCGCGTCGGCGGCCATCCCCACCCCGGTCAGCTCGTGGGACTGGCCCAGCTACGGGCACGACGCCCAGCACACCTTCCACGGCCGGACGACCCTGACCGAGTCCACGGTCCGATCTCTGCGCCAGGCGTGGTTCTTCCCGACCGGCGACGCCGTGACGGCAACCCCCACCGTGGTCGACGGCACCGTGTACGTGGGCTCATGGGACGATTTCTTCTATGCCGTGAACCTGCAGACGGGCAAGCTGCGCTGGAAGGTCCGGCTCGCCTCGCAGAACGCAATCACGCCCTATCCGGGCCAGCAGCCGCGTGACGCCACGTCCGACGGCGGGCTGGTCACCTCATCGGCCTGGTTCGAGCCCGCCGCGGGGAGCCGGCCCGCCCTGGTCATTTTCGGCGGCGGCTACACGCTCTACGCGCTGAAGGCCGCCACGGGCGCGATGTACTGGGAGCACGACTACCCCGGGGTGCCCGGCCCGCCCAACCCGGATGACGACAGCACGCGGATCTTCTCGTCACCGGTGGTCGCCGACGGCCGCGTGCTCTTCGGCGTGGACGAGGACGGCCAGCAGCATTCGGCCGGCTACGTGGTCGCGGCCAGCCTCGACACCGGTGACCCGGTCTGGGAGTTCCAGACCGACGTCGGCGCCGGCGGGCACGTGCTCGACGACAGCTGTGGCAGCGTCTGGTCGTCCGGCACCGTGCTGCCCGACCTGGGTCTGGTGGTGCTCGGCACGGCCGACTGCGACTTCTCGGGCGGCGCGCCCTACGCCGACTCTGTGATGGCCCTGCGGATCGCCGATGGGGCGCTGGCCTGGAAGTACCACCCGCTGGGCCATGCGCCGGCCTGTGACGACGACTTCGGTGCCAGCGCCAACGCGGGCCTGTCCGCCGCCGGCAAGACCACCTTCCTCGGAGAGGGGAGCAAGAACGGCACTTACTACTCCCTGGACCCCGCGACCGGGCAGCTGCGCTGGTCCACCAACGTGGTGTTCGGTGGTTCGTCGGGAGGATTCATCGGCACGACCGCCTACGACGGCCACAGCGTCCTGGGGGCAACGGCGCTCGGCGACTTCCTCCCGACCTCACGCGGGACCTTGCCCGTGTGCGACCCCTCCGATCCCCGCGACGTCGCCCAGCAGAACCCGACCGACCACGCCTTCGACTCGGCGACGGGAGCGGTGCTGTGGGAGGCCAACGACACGGCGTCGTTCTCGGCCACCACGGTCGCGGGCGGGATGATGTTCAACGGCCTTGCGCTGGCAGCCAAGGCGATCCAGGTGCGCGACGCCTCGAGCGGGCGATTGCTGACGCAGGTGGGTCTGCCCCAATTCAACTGGTCCGGCATTGCCACCGTGGGCGACGCCCTCGTCTTCGGCGTGGGCACGACCGCGTCTGCGGATTCGTCGGGTATCGAGGTGCTGACCCCGGACGGCACCTCGCCGCTGGTGCCGGGGTCCCCCTGACGCGGCGCGCCAGTCCGCTTTAGCGCTGCATCGACTTGGTCTCGACGTACTCCTCGAGGCCGTACCGACCCCGCTCGCGTCCGATGCCCGACTGCTTGTAGCCACCGAAGGGCGCGCTCGGGTTGAAGTTCCCGCCGTTGATGTCGACCTGGCCGGTGCGCATCTGGCGCGCCACCCTCTCGGCCCGGGCCGGGTCTGCGCTCCACACCGCGCCGGCGAGACCGTAGGGGGTGCCGTTGGCGATCTCTATCGCCTCCTCCTCGGTGTCGTAGGGGATGATGGACAGCACCGGCCCGAAGATCTCCTCCTTGGCGATGGTCATGTCCGGCGTCACCTCGGAGAAGACGGTGGGCTGCACGTAGAAGCCCTTCTCCAGGCCTTCTGGTGGCTCGGCGCCGCCCACGACCAGCTTGGCCCCCTCCTCGATCCCCTTGTTGATGTAGCCGCGCACCCGGTCGCGTTGGACCGAGGACACGAGCGGCCCCAACAGCTTGCCGGCCTCGAAGGGGTCGCCGGGCGCGAACCCAGCCACGGCGCCCGCCGCCAGCTCCTCCACCTCGGCCAGCTTGTCCCGCGGGACCAGCATGCGGGTCAGCGCCGAGCACGTCTGGCCCGAGTTCATGTAGCAGCCGAACAGCCCCGCCGGCACCGCTGTGGCGAGGTCGGCGTCGTCGAGAAGGATGTTGGCCGACTTGCCGCCGAGCTCCAGCGAGACGCGCTTGATGCCCTCGGCCGCCAGCTCCATGACACGACGACCGGCCCGGGTGGAACCGGTGAAGGAGACCATGTCGACCTTGGGGTGGGCGGCGATGGCCTCGCCCACGACGGGCCCGACGCCGCTCACGAGATTGAACACGCCCGGCGGGAGCCCCACCTCGTCGATGACCTCGGCGAGGATGAAGGCGTTGATCGGGGCCACCTCGCTGGGCTTGAGGACGACGGTGCAGCCGGCGGCCAGCGCCGGGGCGACCTTCAGGACGACCTGGTACAACGGGTAGTTCCAGGGTGTGATGGCGCCTACGACGCCGACGGGCTCGCGCACGACGAGCGAATTGCCGATCTCCTCTTCCCACTCGAACGTCTCGGCGGCCTTGGCGGCGTCGGCGAACGCGCCCGCCGGCAGGCCGACCTGGATCGATCCCGACAGCGTCATCGGCATGCCGACCTCGTGCGAGATCACCTGGGCGATCTCGTCGGTGCGGGCGGCCAGGGCCTCGCCGACCCGGGTGAGCAGCTTGGCCCGCTCCTCGCGCGATGTGGCAGCCCAGCCGGGGAACGCGGCGGCCGCAGCCTCGACGGCCTTGTCGACGTCCTCGGGCGTGCCCTCCGGGATGGTCGCGAAGACCTCCTCGGTGGCCGAGTCGATCACTTCCAGGGTCCCGGTTCCGGTCGAGGGGACCCAGGCCCCGTTGATGTAGATCTTGTCTCGGACGTCCATGGTCCCTCCCTGATCGACTTCTGCGTGAGCTGCGACGGTTCCTACCCTACCGATACCACCCGATGGCGTCCGCGAGCCGGGTCGGACCGGGCCGTGGCTCAGTCCTTCTTGCCCAGGAGGGGATGGTCGCCCATGCCGACGGGCTGGAGGTGCTGGCCGAGTACCTCGTGGAAGTGGTCGGCCACCTCCTGGGGGGTCCAGCCGCCCTCGCTCCACATGGAAGCGATCTGCCGGGGCGTCTGGAACAGGGTGTAGGCGAAGCCGGTGCGCCCGAGCACCTGCCCGTTGACGTACGAGGCGCCTTCGCTGGCCAGGAAGGCGATCAGCGGCGCGTTGAGCGCGGGGTCCTGGTCAGCCGGGGGCTCGGCCCCGGCGTAAAGCCCCTCGGTCATGCGGGTGAAGCCCGCCGGCGCCACCGCGTTGACGGTGATGCCGTATTTGCCGAGCTCGAGGGCCCAGACGAACGTCATGCCCATGATGGCGGCCTTGGCCGCCCCGTAGTTCGTCTGCCCGAAGTTGCCCCGCAGGCCGGCCGAGGAGGTGATGTTGACGATACGGCCGTAGCCGGCCTCCTTCATGAGGGGCGCGGCGTGGCGGACGGTATTGAAGGTGCCCTTCTGGTGGACGGCGATCACGGCGTCGTAGTCAGCCTCGTCCATCTTCACCAGCGTCCGATCGCGCACGATGCCGGCGTTGTTCACCACGATGTCGATGCCGCCGAAGCTGTCGACCGCCGTCGCGATGATGCGCCCCGCACCGTCGAAGTCGCTCACCGAGTCGTGGTTGGGCACGGCGCTTCCCCCCGCCGCCTCGATCTCCTTGCACACCTGGGCGGCGGGGTCCTCCCCGGTGCCCTCACCGCCGAGGGACACGCCCACGTCGTTGACCACCACCTTGGCTCCCTCGGCGGCGAGGCAGAGCGCGATGTCCCGCCCGATGCCCCGACCCGCACCCGTCACCACCGCCGATCGACCGTCCAGAAGTCCCATGGGCGAGACAGTAGTCCGCCCGCCTCGTTCCCTGACAGACGTGTCAGGCATTGCGCCCGGGGCTGTACGATCTGGGCGACCACGAGGCGACGAGGTCGCCCATTGAGCGGTGAGGAGCACCTGGGCCATGGCTACCTTCATAGAGAACGCACCCGAGCAGATCGTCGCCGCCGCCAAGGAGCTGCTGGAGAAGGGTCTGGTCGAGGGGACCTCGGGCAACATCTCGGCGCGGATGGAGGACGGCAACATCGCCGTGACGCCGTCGTCGCTCGACTACCGGATCATGGAGGTCGACGACATCGTCGTCGTGAACCCGGCGGGCGACGTCGTCTCGGGTGAGCGCGGACCGACCTCGGAGAAGTACCTCCATCTCGCCGTCATGGCGGCCTACGAGGACATCGCGGTGTGCATCCACTCACACGCCGTCCACGCCACCATGTTCGCGGTGGCCCAGCAGGACATCCCGAGTTGCATCGACGAATTCACGGTGTACCTCGGTGGGGATATCCGCTGTACCGAGTACGCGCCGAGCGGCTCGCCCGACCTCGCCGAGCAGGTGGTCAAGGCGCTGGAGGAACGGGGTGCCGCGCTCATCGCCAACCACGGCATGGTCGCGATCGGCACGAACATGCAGAAGACCATGCACAACACAGCCCTGGTCGAGCGGTCCGCCAAGATCATCTGGGGCGCCAAGCAGCTCGGCGCCATCTACCCGTTGCCGGAGAAGGTCAACACGAACTTCGCCAGCGTGTACCCCTTCATGCGGTAAGTGGCGGTGAGCGAAGGCACCATCCGGGCCCGGTTGGCGCAGCTGGGATTGACATTGCACGGGCCCCACCGCCCGCACGACCCTCTCGACGCCGTCGTGCTGCACGACGGGGTGGCCCGCACCTCAGGACAGCTGCCGCGCATCGCCGGCGAGCTGACCTGTCTCGGGCGCCTGGGCGACACGGTCACGGTGGAGGAGGGCGCGGAGGCGGCCGCGGTGTGCGCGCTGAACGCGCTGGCCGTTCTCGAAGAGGCGCTGGGCTCCCTCGACCGCATTCGGCGCGTGCTCACGGTGACCGGCTACGTGTCTTCGGCGCCCGACTTCCACCAGCAGCCCGCGGTCGTGGACGGTGCCAGCCGAGTGTTGGCCGACGTCTTCGGGGAGGCCGGCCGCCACACGCGTTCGGCCATCGGCGTGGCGGCGCTGCCCCGCAACGGGGCCGTCGAAATCGAGGTGACGGTCGCGGTCAGCGACTGAAGGCGCCGGTGATCACGGGCCGGGCCACGGCGGCAAGGTCCCAGTACCCGCACGTGCCCTGCTCTCTCAGCTCGGTCACGGCCTCGATCGCGGCGCCGTAGGCGGCGACCGCGATGGCCCCTCCGACGGAGACCCGGCTCACCCCGAAGCCGGCCAGCTCGCCGACTGTGGGCGCTCCCGGCACCATGAGCACGCTCACCGGCACGTCGACCGCGGACAGCAGCTGGCGGAGGTCGGCCGGGTCGACCACTCGCGGTGCGAAGAGGACGTCGGCGCCCGCCTCCTGGTAGGCCTGCAGCCGGGTGATCGTGTCGGCCAGGTCCACCCGCCCGTGCAGGTAGTTCTCGGCCCGCGCCGTGAGGACGAAGGGGTTCGTGCCGCCGTGGGCGGCCTCGGCAGCTGCGCGGACCCGCTCGGCTGCCAGAGCCGGCTCGTAGATCGGCTCGTCGGGGTCGCCCGTGAAGTCCTCTACGGACCCGCCGGCCAGCCCGAGCTCGGTGGCCCTCGCGATGGTGGTGGCCACGCCGTCGGGATCGTCGGCGAAGCAGTTCTCCAGGTCGGCGGAGACCGGCACGTCAACGGCCCGGGCGAGCTCGCCGGCATGGTCCAGTACCTCCTCTCTCGTCATGGCCCCGTCCAGGCGGCCGCGGGTGGCGGCGAAGCCGCCGCTCGTGGTGGCCAGCGCCTCGAAGCCGAGGGCGGCGAAGAGGACCGCGGAGCCGATGTCCCACGCGTTGGGCATCAGGAGCGGGGCGCCGGCCACGTGCAACGAGAGGAACCGTGCGTATCGTTCCGCCGGGGAGCTGGGGAGGGTCATGCGAAACTCCGTACCCCTGCGCGGTGACGGGCCGTCCGGGAGGATCAGCGAGGCTGACCCCGAGGATCAGCCCGCGGCCTGCTCCACCGGGTCGGGGAACTCCCAGTACTGGAACTCGATCGTCATGGGCAGGATGTAGCGCACGTACAGCGAGTGGATCTTGACGACCTTCTGGTCGTCGACGTGCAGGTCGATGAGCTCCATGCGATCGTCGGACTCGCGGAAGGCCTCAGCCCGCTCCTGAATGCCCACCAATTCGTCGCGGGAGCCGACGGCGAAGCCGTAATGGTCCATGCGGGGGCAGCGCATCGGGTCGTCCTCCGCGATGAGGAAGATGAACTGGTCCCAGTGCACGCAGCTCAGGATCAGGCGGCGACGGTCCTCCGTCATGACCTCCATCTCCTCGAAGCCGAGGACCTGGTCGAAGAACCGGCAGATGTCGGCGCGGCTCTCCGCACCGAGCAGGTCGGCCGGTAGCGACATGGCGACGTGGTTGAAGCGCGGGTTGCCCGACGGGTAGTAGGGGTGCGCCATCAGGTCCGCACCTCCGGGACCACCATCACCTTTCCGGCGATGTGGCCGAGCGCCAGGCCCTCGAGGGCGTCGGTGATGCCGTCGAGGGTGACGTCGTCGGGGTCGATCAGGAGGTCGGCGGGAAACCCGTCGGAGGCGAGGAGCTCGAGCGCTCTCTCGAAGCCGCCGAGGTCGTAGACGAAGGACCCGGTGACCGTGAGTTCGTTGAGGATCATGCGGTTGATGTCGAAGGTGGGGTGATCGATCCCGGCGCCCACCATCACCAGGATCCCACCCCGGCCCAACTGGTTGAAGCCCGCCTCGATGGCGGCCCGGTGCCCCGAGCACTCCAGGACGACGTGCACCGCGCGTGACGACATACGCTCGGGCTCCCAGGACGGGAACAGCTCCAGTTCGGCCGGATCGACGACGGCTCCGGCTCCGAGGTCGGAGGCCAGGCGGCGCCGGCCCTCATGGGGCTCCACGACCGTGATGTCGTTGATGCCCATCGACCGCAGTGCGGCAATGCTGAGGGCGCCGATCGGACCGGCGCCGAAGACCATCACGGTGTCGCCCGGCGTGACACCCGAGCGGGTGATCCCGTGGAGTGCCACGGAGAGCGGCTCGGCCAGCGCGGCGTGCCGAGGCGCGAGACCCTCGGGCAGGCGCAGCACGCCGCCCGCCCGCGCCACGACGTACTCGGCGAAGGCGCCGTCGGTGTGCTCGGTGATCATGCTGTTGCGGTTCTCGCACTGGGAGGGCTTTCCCTCCAGGCAGCGGCGGCAGGTGCCGCACCGGGGGGAGGCGCCGCCGACGACGAGCTCACCGATCGACCACCCCGTCACATCGTCGCCCAGGGCGACGATGGTGCCACTCCATTCGTGGCCGGCCACGGCGCCGGGCTGGAAGCCCCAACCGTCGCGCAGCTGGTGGATGTCGGATCCGCAGATACCGCAGGCGTGCACGCGCACGACGAGCTGATCAGGCTTGGGCCGCGGGACGGGGCGTTCCTCGACGGCGATCACCCCCGGGGACTGGTACACAGCGGCCGCCATGACGTCGGGGAGCGGGCCCGCGGCCGCCCCCTCTTGTGACCCTGACATGGGCGTCAGGTTAGGCGCTCTCGAGCAGCCAGGCGAGGCCTCCGGCGAGGTGCCGCAGATAGGCGGGCGTCTCCCAGGCCGCGGGGAAGTGGCCGAGGGCGCTGTAGAAGCTGCGGGCGGGGCCATCCTCGACGCACCAGGCGAGGGGGAAGCCGCAGTCGGGCACCCGCCCGCCGGGGGCCGACAGGTCGACCTGGTCCTCGGCCAGGCGGAGGAGCACCCGGGCGTCGGGCCGCAGGTCGCGGAAGAGGTACACCTCGTCGTGCCACAGCCACCGGGCGCCGAGGTGGGCGGTGGCGGGGTGGTCGGCGTCGACCACGTCGATGGCGAACTCCTGGGTCCAGGGGTGGCCGTCGAAGCGGGCGCCGAGCACCGAGCCGTAGGCGGGCCAGGTGTGACAGGCGTCGGTGGCGGAGTGCACGCCCAGGACGCGCAGGGACCCGTCCCGCCAGGCCTCGAGGGACTCTGCCCTCTGCTCTTCGGACCAGGGTGTCTCCCCGATGGTGAAGAGCCCGAGGACCCGGGCCGAGGCGATCTGGCGGGGGGAGACGTCGTGGACGTCGGTCACCACCGTGGGGGAGAGGCCCGCCAGGTCGGCCAGCTCCGTCAAGCCGGTGGCGGCCTGCGCCAGGACGCCGTGCACGCCGGCCGGCCCGTCCACGTACGGGGCCACCTGGGTGACGATCAACATGTTGTCGGGCACGCGGGGAGTGTAGGGCTGGTGCGGCAGCCCCGCCCAGTGGTCGAATGCACGGGTCCGGGCAGGAGCACAGACGCCGGCAAGACACGAGGAGACACGACGTGGGCAGTTCGAGCGGAGGCAACGAGGAGACGGCGACGGCACTCGCCGCGCTGGGCGCGGCGACCCTTGGCGAGTCGGGTGGGCACGCCGCTGACCGCAGGCTCCGCCCCGCGTGGCCCGGCGCAGCGCTGGCCGCGCCGGTGTACCCGGTCGGCTGCACGCCGGGGGACAACCTCGCTGTCCACGTCGCGGTGACCACGGCGCCCCGGGGGAGCGTCCTCGTGGTCGACGTGGGCCGCGTCGCCGACCGCGGTTACTGGGGCGAGGTGCTCACGACGGCGGCGGAGGCGGCCGGGCTGGCGGGCCTGGTCCTCGACGGTGGGGTGCGCGACGTGGCGGCGCTCGAGGCGCACCACTTTCCGGTGTTCTCGTCGACCATCGCGCTCACCGGCGCCACCAAGGACAAGCCGGGGACCGTGGGGGCGCCCGTGCGGGTGGGTGGGGTGCTGGTCTCGGCGGGCGACTGGGTGGTGGCCGATGTCGACGGCGTGACGTTCGTGTCGGGTGGCGCGCTCGACGAGGTCCTGGCGGCCGGCCGGGCCCGCGAGACGAAGGAGTCCGGGTTCTTCGAGGCACTGCGGGCCGGGTCGACGACGGTCGAGCTCCTGGGACTCGACGTCTCACTCGTCCGTGCGGGCGATCCCGGTGGCACAATGCTCTCATGACCGACGACCGGACGACCGAAGAGCCCACTGTGGAGCGCATTGAGGTGCAGCGCACGATTCCGGCCGACGCGGCACGGATCTTCTCGGTGCTCCGGGATCCGCAGGGCCACGTCACGATCGACAGTTCGGGCATGTTGATGGATGCCACGGGCGAACCGGCGAGCAAGGTGGGCGACCAGTTCGTGGTGCACATGGACCGCGAGGCGCTGAACGACTACCCGATAGGTCGCTACGACGTCACGGTGACCATCACGACGTTCGAGCCCGATCGTGAGATCGCCTGGACGATTCTCGGGCAGCTCCGGCCCCAGATCGGGCACGTGTACGGCTACACCCTCGAGCCCGTGGAAGGCGGAACGCTCGTGACCTCGTACTACGACTGGTCGGACATCGCCCCGGAGTACAGGGACGCCGGAATCTTCCCGGTCATCTCCGACACGGCGTTGCGCGCCACCTTGGGGATCCTGGACCGCACGCTGGACCGGTCGACGACCTGGTGATCGCCACCTGCTGACCTGTGGCGTCCCTCATCGGGGTTGCGCCGGCGATCCGTCACGTACCTTCATCTCTGTTCCTACGAGGTGTCGCGTTCCGTTCGTCTCGCCCCGTCACCATGCGCCCACGCGGCGGTGTGAGCCTGCACCACGTCGCGGCTGTCCCGGTGCACAGCGAGCTTGACGGAGGAATGCATGACGCCAAGAGGTGGACTTGCCGGAGCCCCGGAGCCCCGGAGCCCGGGGGTGACCTCTTGATGAACTGAGTTAACTAAGCGTGACGGAAGCATTAACTTCAGGTAAACTAAATTCCCATGGATGGCGGGACGGTTATCTGGGGTTGGCATCGGGATCCATACGGAATCCATGAGGAGCGCTGGGTCTCGGGTGAAGGTGTGCCCACGAAGCTCGTCAGGGATTCTGGTCGGGAGGCATATGACCCGCCACCCGACCAGGCGCGAAGTGCCAGCTGAGTCGACGCTCGCCCGTCGATTCCGACAGTGCCAGGAGGGCGGGTCCGCCGTAGCCACGGAGTTCGGCGCCCCCGGGGCCGGCAACGCGAGCGGGCCCGACGCGACACTCTGGAATCGGCCCTGCGAGGGCGACGTCAGGCGGGGATGACGGCCGTGCGGGCGTAGACGAGCGTGGTGAGCCGATCGCTCGAGATGTCGAAGATCTCGACCTGAATGGGCGCATCGGGTGTGTCTCCGAGCAAGCGGCACCTCGTCTCGACAGGGCCTGCGCCGGTCTGGGCCAGGTATCGCAGATCGAGATCGATCACCACCGCGGCCATGTCGAAGCGTGCCGACGCCAGCTCTTCGGCGGCAGCCTCCGCCACCAACGCCACCATGGCGCCCTGAAGCGTTCCCGCCGGATTGCGGAGCTGCGGAGTCACCTCCATCTGGACGATGCCAGAGATCGAATGGAGCACGTTGATGCCCGCTTCTTCCCGGAGAGGGCGGGTCAGGATGCCGGCGCCGCCAAACATCGTCGTGATGCGCTCCGGTGTCATCGGGGGTTTCGGGGGATCCGACACACGACGTTGCACCCTGGAGAAGCCGATCGCGCCGGTCGCCACTGGACCACCGGTGCTGGTGACGACGTCCACCGTTGCAGTAGCCGATCGTTGACCCCGCCGGAGGATCGTGCTGCGCGTACCGATCCAGTCGGGTGCCAGCACCGGTCGCATGCGCACCGACATGTCCGAGGTCAACAACCACGCGTCGGGATCATCGTCGAGAACGATCCCGGCCACGACATCGATCATGAAGGAGATGACGCTCGCCCGCACGGCGCCGTGGCGCATGACCGGAGCCTGTGGGTGCAACTGCAGGCGGAACTCGCCGTCGCGGACGTCGGCAGTGACGCCGAGCCGGGACGGAACAGACATGGTGTCGCCGAGAAGGTCGGTCATCGCTTGGCCGGGCCGGACATCGGCCGGGACGCTACCGGCAGGCTCCACGACGCCACCAGTTGCCACCGTGATCCTGGGCCAGGGTGCGACAGGAGCGGATGGGTCGGTCGAGCTGGAACGGCGACGGAGGTCGGAGTGGTGAACCCGGTACCGCTAAACCCGGGAGGGTCTGGGTGCCAACGTCTCGTGACGAACGGCGGCCCAGCGCAGCGACACCATCAGACGGATCGCCCACCAGCCGGGGTCGAACTCTCCCTTGGCCATCGACAACCGGCCCGACGTCGTGACGGCGTGGTGGTTGTTGTGGAGGCCTTCGCCAGCGACGAACCAGGCCAGCCACTGATTGTTCGTCGCCAGGTTGTCGTGCGGGCGCTTCCCCCATTTGTGCCCGATGCCGTTGATGGCGCCGCCTCCGAGCAGGTACACCGATGCATGGACGAACGCGGCAATCAATCCGATCTCCCACCCGAACACTGCGACAAGCAACGCGATGCCCAGGCCAAGACCGAGAAGGGCGTGGTTGAACACCACCTTGTCCCAGCGGTCGCCGGGCAGATCACGTGCGTAGCGGCCGACCGCCACGGGGTTCCGGGCGACCCTTCTGTACAGCAGGGCGTTCCCGAACTGCACCGCCGGGTAGCCGAACACGACAGGCGAATGCGGATCCCCCTCCTTGTCGGTGTGGGCGTGGTGTTTCCGGTGCACCGCCACCCACTGGCGGGGTCGAGTCCCCGTCGACATCCAGATGACGACCCGGCAGGCGAATGCCACCGGGGGCTTCAGGGCGATGGCCCGGTGGGCCAGAGTCCGATGGAGGTACACCGTCGTCACGACGAAGGCGACTTGGGAGATCAGCAGCCCTATGAGGACGGCCACTAAGACCGCGGGCACGAACGTCACCTTAGCCTCGCCCAGGGCCGCTGAATGTGCACACCGATCTCTGCCCGGTGATGCCACGGGGACGCGGGGGCCGGCCGCGACGCTCACGCCGACCGGGGTGGTTGGGCACAACAGCTAGCAGATGCGGGGGAGCGGGTCGCCGACGAGCATGTCGACGATCCGGGTGCCGCCCATGGACGTCCGCAGCACGACGATCCCAGGGGGCTCGGCATGGATCTCGCCCAGGCGCACCGCACCGGAACCTCGCGGGTGGGCGCGCAGGGCGGCGAGGGCTGCGTCCGCCTCGTCTGCCGTCACCACCGCCACCAGCTTCCCCTCGTTGGCCACGTAGAGGGGATCGATACCGAGCAGCTCGCAGGCGGCGGCGACCTCGGGGCGGACGGGCAGCGCCTGCTCGTCCAGTACAACCGTGAGATTGCTGTCCCGGGCCAGCTCGTTGCAGACGGTCCCCACGCCGCCGCGTGTCGAGTCCCGCAGCCAGCGGGTGGCCGGGGCTGCCTTGAGCAGCGCCTCCACGAGATCGTTGAGCGGAGCCGTGTCCGAGCTGATGTCGGCCTCGAGGGCGAGGTCGCCGCGTGCGAGCATCACTGCCGTCCCGTGGTCACCCATCGTGCCCGAGGCGAGCACGACATCCCCGACCGCGACCTTGGACGCCGAGAGCGCGCGGCCTTCGGGGATCACGCCGACGCCCGCCGTCGAGATGTAGAGACCATCGGCGGCGCCGCGGTCGACGACCTTCGTGTCACCGGTCACGATGGCAACGCCGGCGGCGGCGGCGGCCTCGGCCATATCGGCCACGATCTCGCGCAGTTCGTCGACGGGGAACCCCTCCTCGATCACGAATGCGGCGGAGAGGGCGATCGGGCGAGCGCCCACCATCGCGAGGTCGTTGATCGTGCCGTGCACGGCGAGGTGCCCGGCCGATCCGCCGGGGAACCGCAGCGGCTTGACCACGTACGAGTCCGTACTGAACGCCAGCCGTTCGCCCGACGGTAGGACGAGCACCGCCGCGTCTGTCTGCGGTCCGGCCGACTCGGCGGCGAATGCCGGCAGGAACACGGCATCGAGGAGTGCTGCCGACGCCTTCCCGCCGGCTCCGTGGGCCATCGTGACGACCTCGTCGAGGAGGCGTGGCCGGCGACGGCGGAAGGCCTCTATCCGCTCGAACACAGCGGCTTCTCGGTCCGAGGTCTTGGCGTCCCTCGCGGTGTCGGTCACGGTCCCTCGTTCCGCGCCATGCGACGCTGCACCGTCGACCACACTTCGAGCATCAACGCGTCCTGGGCCTCTTGAATCCGGTGGACGCTCTCGCAGCGGACCACGAGGCAGTGCTGGACCGCCTCGCTCACCGTCATGGCAGCGCCCTCATAGCCGCACAGACCGATCGTCAGGAGGTCCCGGCGTGCCGCCTCCTCGAAGGCACGCAGCACGTTGACCGAGCCGCCGCTGGTCGAGAAGCCGACAGCGATGTCGCCCGCCCTGCCGTGGGCGATGACCTGTCGGGCGAAGGCGAGTTCGAATCCGACGTCGTTGGACAGTGCGGTCAGCACCGCAGGATCGTCGACCAGCGACAGCGCCGGCAGAGGCCGCCCGTGAGGGGGGTGGCGGAAGAGGTCAACCGTCCCCTCGGCATCGGTCGCACTGCCGCCGTTGCCGAAGGCCAGCAGGCGGCCACCCTGCAGGAAGCAGGCGGCCATGGCGGCCGCGGCGGCATCGATGGCGTCGCGGCAGCGCTCCAGCGTCGTGGTCCGCAGGTTGCGGCTCTCGGCCATCTTCGACTGCGCCGAACGGGCCAGCTCGGTGACCAGGGCCGCACCGTCGCGTTCCTGTGCGTCAATGAAGGGATAGAGGAATCCCGTGGGCTCGGTGCTCACGATGCCGCGCCCCCGAGTGAGGTGATGGCGACGCCGGCGTGCACCAGCAGGAGGTCGCCGGGCTGTACCGGGTCGACCAGGCTGGCGTCGACGACCTCCAGCCGCCCGCCGACGAGGACCTCGACCCTGCTGTCGGCCTGCACGGCGCTGACTTCGGCCACGCGACCATCATCGGAACAGGTCACGCAGACCTCGTCGGCGCACTCCGGCCCGGGCTCGAGCAGGCCTGGATGTTCGAAGACCACGTGGGTCAGCTCCCAGAGGAGGTGGTACATCAGCACCATGTCCCCCGAGCGCGAAGCCACGACCGGGTCCACGCCCTCGAGCCACACGACATGGTCGGCCGGGCTCGCCTTCGGCCGGCTCCCGGCGCCGAGCCAGAGGCTGGTCAGACCCCAGGCGTCTGCACGCGCCAGCAGGTCGGCCGTGCGGGTGTCGCTGGCCGTGCTCATCGCGAGGAGGATGTCTCCGGGACGCGACGCCAGGCGCACGGCTGCGATCGCGTCCGCGCCGCCCACGCTCACTGCGGACAGTGCGCGCTTGCCCATGATGACCGGGTGGACGAACTCGACCGCGACGTGACGCCCGTGGGACGGCCATTGAGGCGCCACGCACCACATCGTCGCCCCGGCGGCGAACCGCCGGGCCAGCGCCAGCGAGGCCACGGCGAGGTCCGCTGCCGCACTCTCCTCGAGCCCGGACACGACCGACGACTCCATGACGGCCATCATGCCCCTCTCGGGTCGGGTGCGACCCAGCCGGCCACGGCGGCCTGCCCGAGGGCGAGCCCGCCGTCGTTGGGGGGGACGAGCCGGTGTGTCAGGACCTCGAAGCCGCGGGCATCGAGGGCGCGGCGGGCCAGGTCGAGGAGGAGGACGTTCTGGAAGACGCCTCCCGTCAACGCGACCCGTTCGATGCGGGTGTCGTGCCGGAGCCGCCCGGCGACCTCGGTCATGAGTTCGGCCACCGCGAGGTGGAATCCCGCGGCAATGGCGCCGATGGGTTGGCCGGACCGCAGGTCGTCGACGATGTCTGCCAGCACCGGCCCGGGGTCGAACTCGCCGTCTGTGAGGACGAAGCCATACCGGCGTGACTCACCGAGGTGTGCCGTGGCGCGCCATTCGAGCTCCATGGCGGCCTGGGCCTCGTAGCTGGCGACGTGGCGGATCCCGAGGATGGAGCTGACGGCGTCGAAGAGCCGCCCCATGCTCGAGGTCGGCACGCAGGCGACGCCGCGCTCGAGTTGACGACGCAGCACACTGCGCTCGGCATCGGGGGTCGCTCCGACCGGGGGGAGGTCCCCGTCCCAGCCGATGCCTGCGGCCCACAGATGCGCCAGTGCGGCTCGGTGTGGCCTGCGAATGGCTGCGTCACCTCCGGGAAGCGGTACCTGGCGCAGGTGGGCGGCCCGGACGAAGCCGCCGTAACCCGCGACGAGGACCTCTCCGCCCCAGATCGTGCCGTCCTCCCCGTAACCGGTGCCGTCGAAGGCGAAGCCGATGACCTCCTCTTGGGCGGGCACTCCGTGTTCGACCATGAGGGCAGCCACATGGGCATGGTGGTGATGCACCAGGTGGACCGGGCGTCCCGAGACGTCGTCCGCCCAGCGGCGGCTGAGGTAGCCCGGGTGTGCGTCCGCCGCGACCAGCTGCGCGTCGATCTGGTAGAGCTCGGCGAGCTGTCGGGTCGATCGCTCGAAGGCCACCTGCGTCTCCACGCTCCCCATGTCGCCGATGTGCTGGCTCATGAAGGCGTCGTACCCCGCGGCCAGGCAGAACGCGTTCTTGAGCTCGCCGCCGACGGCGAGCGTCGGCGCCACTGCGAAGGGCAGCCGGACCGGGAGCGGGGCATAGCCGCGCGAACGGCGGAGGGGCACCACGTCGTGTCCCACGTCGACCCGGATGACCGAGTCGTCGCACGGGACGTGAATGGGCCGGTCGTGCAGTAGCCACGCATCGGCGATGGGCGCCAGCCGCCTTCGCGCATCCTCGTCCTCGAAACAGATGGGCTCGTCGGTGAGGTTGCCGCTGGTCATCACCAGGATCCGGGGAGGCGTCGAGGATGCACCGGGCACGGGCTGAAAGAGGAGGTGGTGCAGCGGCGTGTAGGGCAGGAGGGCACCCAGCCTGGGGTTGCCCGGGGCCACTTGTGGGGAGAGCGCGGTGCCGGCCCGCTTCGCGAGCAGGACGATGGGGCGCTCGGGACTCGTCAGGTGTTTCGCTTCGTGACGGTCGATCCGGGCCACAGAGAGGGCCCCGTCGAGGTCGGGCAGCATCACGGCGAACGGCTTGTCTTGGCGGTGCTTACGCTGGCGCAACCGCTCGACGGCTGTGTCGGAGGTGGCATCACAGGCCAAGTGGTAGCCGCCGAGCCCCTTGACCGCGACGATCGCCCCTCGCGCCAGTGCCTCCTGCGTGGCGGCCAGCGCGGCGTCGGAACCCTCCACGACGCCGTCCGCACCCTCGAACCAGATCCGGGGGCCGCATTCGGCGCAGGCCGCCGGTTGGGCATGGAACCGTCGGTTGGCGGGATCGTTGTACTCAGCCGAGCACGCATCGCACAGCGCGAAATCCCGCATGGTCGTGTTCGGCCGGTCGTAGGGAAGCCGCACGGTGATGGTGAACCGGGGCCCGCAGTTCGTGCAGTTGATGAAGGGGTAGCGGGCGCGACGGTCCGTCGGATCCGACAGCTCGGCCAGGCAGTCGTCACAGACGGCGACGTCGGGTGAGACGAAGGTGTGCACGGCACCGTCGCGAGAGCTCTCGACGATCCGGAACCCGACCTCGTGGGAGGGTGGGCACGGCGTCGAGTCGACGCCCAGGATCTTCGCCAACGGCGGTGCATCGGTGAGTAGGCGGGCCAAGAGCCCCTCGACTGCGGACAGCGGGCCTTCGACCTCCATGAAGACGCCCTCGGTGTCGTTACCGACGTGCCCGGCCAGTCCGAGCTCATCGGCCAGCCGGTGCACGAAGGGGCGGAACCCCACCCCCTGCACGACGCCGACCACCCGGACCCGCCTTCGCACCAGGGTCTCCGACGTGGCCGGGGCGGTCATACGGTGAGCTGGCTTCGCCGTCCCAGGGCGACCGCCGCCTCGCGGTGCATCCGCCCGAAGTTGTAGTACGCCGCGCAGGCTCCCTCGGAGGAGACCATGCAGGTGCCGATGGGCGTCTCGGGGGTGCAGGCCGTCCCGAACACCTTGCACTCCCAGGGCTTGATGACACCCTTCAGCACCTCGCCGCACTGGCATGCCTTCGGGTCGGCGACCCGCACACCTGGGATCCGGTATTTCAGCTCGGCGTCGAACGCCGAAAATTCTGAGCGGAGCTTCAGGCCGCTCTGCGAGATGAACCCCAGCCCGCGCCATTCGAAGTGGGGCCGCAGCTCGAACACCTCGGCCAGGATGGCGAGCGCCCGAGGGTTCCCTTCCTCCCGCACGACGCGCGAGTACTGGTTCTCGACCTCGCAGCGACCCTCGCGAATCTGGGTCAACAACATGGAAATGGCCTGCAGGACGTCGAGTGGCTCGAATCCAGCGGTGACCAGCGGGAGGCCGTATTCGGAGGGCACGAACCGGTAGGGACGCTGGCCGACGACGGTCGACACGTGACCGGGGCCGAGGAAGCCGTGCAGTCTCATGTCAGGCGACTCCAGGATGGCGCGCAGGGGCGGGACGATCGTCACGTGATTTGAGAACACGCTGAAGTTGTCGACACCCTTCGCTTTGGCCTGCAGCAGCGTCAATGCTGTCGACGGTGCCGTGGTCTCGAAACCGACGGCGAAGAACACGACCTCCCGGTCGGGGTTGTCGATGGCCACCTGCAGGGCATCGAGGGGTGAGTAGACGAAGCGGATGTCCGCGCCTTCCGCCTTGGCGGTCAGGAGATTCCCGCGGCTCCCCGGGACCCGCATCATGTCCCCGAACGAGGTGAAGATGACGCCCGGTTCCCGGGCCACCGCGATGGCGTCGTCCACCCTGCCCATTGGGATCACGCATACCGGGCAGCCCGGACCGTGCACCAGCTCCACGTTGGCCGGCAGGACGTGCTCGATCCCGTGCCGGTAGATCGTGTGCGTATGGCCCCCGCACACCTCCATGAGCTTGAACTGGTCATCGCCAGACAGGGCGGTGATTTGGGAGACCAGGGCCCGGGCCGCCGTGGGATCCCTGTACTCGTCGACGAACTTCATGGTGCGTTACGCCGCCCGACCCGCAACTGCGATGATGGCGCCCATCTCACCGATCTCCTGATTCGCTGGAGGTCTTCGACGACGACAACGCTTCGAGCTCTTCCTCGTAGGCCTGACCCATCAGCTTCAGTGAGTCCAACGTCAGAGCGGCCTCTTCCTCGTCGATCTTCGACATCGCGAAGCCGACATGGATTAGCACCCAGTCATCCACTTTGAGGTGCTCGTCCTCGAGCAGGCCGATGTTGACGACCCTCGTGACACCCGACACGTCGACCCGCGCCAGGTGCTCGTGCACATCGGAGAACACCTTGATCTGTCCGGGGATGCCGAGGCACATGCCGACCGTCCTCCTACGATTCCCTCATGGCGAAGATCTCGACCCTGATGTCCACTTCGGGTTCGACCTTCAACATGAGCACCCTTGGAGGCTGCATTCCGAATTCGCGGATGTCGAATCGAGATGAGCCCTCGAGGCTGATCGTCTGCTCGTCGACCGGACGGATGACCATGATGTCCTCGTGGGGCCGCGAGACACCCCGGAATGTGATGTTCCCCCTGACTCGGTAGCTCGCATCACTGCCGTCGGGCTCCATCTCTTCGAGAACCCCTTCGATCGTCGGATAACGCCGGGAGTCGATGCGCTTGTGGAGCTCTCGATCCTCCATCCGGCTGCCCGAACTCAACCGGTCGACCGATAGCGACAGCTTGCCGGCGGGCGGCGACGTGAGCTCGACGGCCCCCTCGGGACCGAGGGTCAGCTCCACGTAGCCCTCCAGCCCGTTCGTGCTGGAGTGGATCGGGTGCACGTTCGAACGGGCATCGATCCACACGTGGGAACGATCGGGGGAAATGACGTACCGGGCCACGTGCGCTACATCCTCGCGAGTCTGAGATGCCGGACGAGGTCGGGCCGCGAGCGCAGGGCGAGGCCGGTGACGGCGGCGAGGAGCAGTGAGGCAACGAGGCGAGGGATAATTGGGGTTGCCCTTTCCGGTCGGTCGGACGCTACGTGCAGTCGGCGCAACGCCCGAGCATGGCGAAGTGATGCGGGTCGATGGTGAACCCGAAACGGGTCCGAGCCTGCTTGGCCAGGCCGTCGAACATCGTCTCCGGAACTTCGATCAGCTTCCCGCACTCCTCGCACACGAAGTGCCCGTGCACGGACGTGGCCAGGTGATACGTCGCCGGCCCATGCCCGAAGTGCGAGTGGACGACCACGCCGAGACGCTCGAGCTCGTCCAGGTTGCGGTAGATGGTGGAGATATGGATGTCGGGTGCCTCGGCCTGCACCTCTTGAGCCAGCTCCTCTGCCGTCCGGTGACCCTGGGATGCGAACAGTGCTCGGAGAAGGAGTCGACGTGACGACGTGACCCGACCCCCGTGTTGGCGCACGAGGTCCAGAGCATCTTCGAACGTGGCCGCCTCGGCCTGGTCTGTGGGTCCGATGGGGGAGTGCCTGCTCACATGATGGATGGTACCGGGGAGGTCCCCAGGTACCCGTCTCGGACCCGATTCACCTATTGCGAAGGAGTCGCAATAACCGTACAGTATCCCGAGCAGCGAGCGCGGGAGGTACGGGTAGATGGCAGTGGCACCGGGCTGCGTCCTGACCACGAGGACCGGATTGAAGCGCCCGGAGTGGGTGAGGGTTGCCGGTATGGCGGCCGTGGTCATCCTTCTCAATGTTGCCGGTTGGCTGCTGCTGACCAGGGCGGTCGGACATCACTTCCACATCTCACAGACCAAGCTCTTCGGTCTGGGCACCGGGGTGCTGGCTTACACGCTCGGCATGCGGCACGCCTTCGACGCCGACCACATCGCCGCCATCGACAACACCACTCGAAAGCTCGTCGGCGAGGGAAAGCGTCCACTCGCCACCGGCTTCTTCTTCTCACTCGGACACTCCAGCGTCGTGTTGCTCCTCGCCGTCGCGCTGAGCTTCGGGATCCGGGCGCTCAACCTGCAGGTCAGCCAGCAGTCATCGGGTCTGCATTCGGCAACCAACATCGTCGGCACCTCGGTCTCGGGGACCTTCCTCTACCTGATCGCCCTCGTGAACATGTTCGTGCTCGTCTCGATCATCCGGCTGTACCGAGAGATGCGATCCGGGAATTACGACCCGGTCGAGCTGGAGCGACAGCTGGACAAACGGGGAGTCATGAACCGCCTGCTCGGTGGCTATGCCCGGCACATCGACACCTCCTGGAAGCTGTACCCCGTCGGGTTCCTCTTCGGTCTCGGTTTCGATACCGCGACCGAGGTTGCGCTCCTCGTCCTCGCCGGTTCAGCAGTTGTCGGTGGCCTTCCCCTGTACGCAATCTTGTCGCTGCCGATCCTCTTCGCTGCCGGGATGTGCACGTTCGACACCCTCGACGGCTGCTTCATGAATTTCGCCTACGACTGGGCCTTCGCCAACCCCGTCCGCAAGGTCTTCTACAACCTCACCATCACCGGGTTGTCAGTCGCGGTGGCATTCTTCGTCGGCACCGTCGAGATACTCGGACTCATCGGGCAGGAGGCGAATCTCAGCTCTCCGTTCTGGGACTTCGTGCGCGGCTTCAACATCAACACCGCGGGATTTGTCATCGTGGGCCTCTTCGTCGCGACGTGGGTGGTGGCCCTTTTGTACTGGCGCCTGGCCCGGGTCGAGGAGAAGTGGAGTTCAGCGTTGGCCCAGGAGGTCGGTGAGGAGGTCATGTCGCCCTGACCGGGACGCACGGTGTGGACATCTCGGTATGCTCCCGGACGAGGTGCAAGTGATGCACGAACTATCGATCTGCCGTGCCATTGCGAGCACAGCGGCGAAGCACGCGGAAGGGCGGCCGGTGACTCAGGTGACCGTGCAGATCGGCCACTTGCGCCAGGTTGTGCCCGACGCGCTGCAATTCAGTTGGGAGGTCGTCTCAAGCGCCACCGATCTCAAGGATGCCGAGCTCGTGATCGAGCAGGTGCCGGCCGTGATCGAGTGCCTCCACTGTGGTGCCGCGACGACCCTCGAGTCTCCGATCCTGGTCTGTGGTGCCTGTGACGGGTCTGAGGTCAAGCTTCTGAGCGGAGAGGAACTCCTGGTGGTGTCGATCGACCTGGTGGACGCATAGTCATGGGGAGGTTCCACATGCATGCCGACGGTACGAGCCACGTCCATGAGCGCGATCACGACGGCCGCCACCCTCACGACGGTGTCACATCTCAGGTCGTCGACGGCGCGCCCTCCGACGTCGGCGATCATTCCGGGTACACCGAGACGGGTCAGACCAGGATCACGATCCTGGAGAACCTGCTCTCGGAGAACGACCGCGTCGCGGACGACAACGGGAGACGGCTCGCCGCCTCCGGGGTCCGTGCCGTGAATCTCATGTCGTCTCCCGGTGCCGGGAAGACCGCTCTTCTGCGAAAGACCTTGGAGAGGATGGGCGGCTCCGTCCGGATCGGGGTGCTCGAGGGTGATATCGCGACGAGTCTCGACGCCGACCAGCTGGAGGGGGCTGGCGCGACCGCCATCTCAGTCGTCAACACAAGCGCAGGGTTCGGCGGAGAGTGTCATCTCGACGCGGTGATGGTGCAGTCCGGCATGGAGCGACTGCCGCTCTCAGATCTCGATCTCCTGATCATCGAGAACGTGGGCAACCTCGTGTGCCCGGCGGAATTCCGCGTGGGAGAGCACGCAAGGGCGATGGTGTTCGCTGTGACGGAGGGCGAAGAGAAGCCTCTGAAGTACCCCGTGATGTTCCGGGCAGCGGACGTCGTGGTGGTGAACAAGATCGACCTGTTGCCGCACCTGGACTTCGACCTGGACCTGTTCCTTTCCAACCTGACTTCCGTGAACCCACAGGCTCGGATCATTCTGGCCAGTGCCCGAAGCGGAGAAGGCGTGGAGGAGTGGTGTGACTGGCTCGGCGGGCAGGGCGAGCGGGAGCTCACACACTCGGAGGACTGAGGCCGGTCCTATGCGCCGAGCACTACGCGGGCAGAGGCCGATGTGTCGGAACCGGCGAGATTGCTGATCACGGCACGGTAGCGATACGAGAGCTGGGTCGGGCCGACCGGTTCCACGGAGAGTGCCTGTGACGTCGCTCCCGGAATATTGCTGAAGGTCGAGCCGTTGTCTTTCGAAACCTGCCACTGCACGGTCGGGGCGGGATCTCCCGCGATGCCTATGGCGAAGGTCGCGCTTCCACCGGGCTCGGTGTTCTGGTCGGTGGGTTGCTGGAGGAACTGCGGGATCGTCGATTGAGAACCAGGAGTCGAGGTCGGGGATGGTGAGAGTGGCTGAAACGATGGGGTTCCAGGCGACAGGGATTGGATTGCCGCCATCCCCACAACCGGTCGGTTCAGTCTCAGACCGCCCGCAGATCCGTAGAACCCGGCGTCGCCATAATCGAAGATGCCTCCGTCGCGCGCCACCATCCAGTAGCCCTGACCGTCGGCGGTGCGATCCATCCCGACGATCGGCGCGCTCAGGGCCAAACCGCCGGCAGACCCGAAGTAGTTGACGTCGCCGAAGCTGAATATCCCCCCGTCGGACGCGACCAGCCAATAGCCACCCCCGTCGGGGGCCGTCGTCATGGCGACGATCGGTTGATGGAGCGGCAGACCCCCGGTGGAGCCGAAGAAGCCGGCGTCGCCATAAGTGAATATCCCGCCGTCAGATGCGACGAGCCAGTACCCGAGGCCATCGATGGTTGACGCCATACCGACAATGGGGCGATCAAGGGTTATGGAGCCGGTCGATCCGTAGAAGTCGGCATCGCCGAAAGCGAAGACCCCACCATCGGAGGCGACGAGCCAATATCCTCCTCCGTCGGGAGTGGGCGCCATTGCGACGATCGGGGCGTTGAGGTGCATGCCACCGGTCGATCCATAGAAGACGGCGTCCCCGAAGGCAAAGATCCCTCCGTCGGACGCCAGGAGCCAGTAGCCGGCGTCGTCCGGCGTTGCGGCCATTGAGATGATGGGCGCGTTGAGGTGCAGACTGCCAGTCGAGCCGTAGAACTGCGCTCCGCCATAGCTGAATATCCCGCCGTCACTTGCGACCAGCCAGTAGCCAGGAGCGGCAAGGGGTTTGATGGAGATGACGAGCGCAGCGTCACTGGACAGGTTGTTCGCATCTGTGACCGTGAACGTGGCGGTGTATTCACCCGAGATGATCGGAACTCCGCTGAGTGTCCCGTCGGGTGCGAGGTGCAGGCCGGGTGGAAGTGTCCCCCCGGAGACGGCCCACGAGTAGGGGGCCAGCCCCCCGCTGGCCGCGAGCGCACTCGCGTACGGGACGCCGATGGTGCCGGTGTTGAGGTTGGTCGTGGTGATGGAGGGCGGGGCGGACAGGGTCTCGATCGTTCCCCCGAAGTCTCTCCCGACGCCGACTGCCTCGCAGTTGGCTGGTCCGGCGCAGAACACGCCGAAGAGCGAGCCGACTCCCGACGGTGTCGTTTGACTGCTCCAGTCCACGCCTCCGTCGGCCGTGACAAGGATGCTCGTCCCCCCGACGGCGCTGCAGCTGCTCGCAGTGATGCAGCTGACCGAGGACAGCAGCGTTTGACCTGCAGGCATACCGAGGTCATTCCATTGCGATCCCCCATCAGTGGTCGAGAGCACTGCCGATCCGGTTGCAAGGCACGTCGTGTCGCTGGAACACGAGATTGCATCGAGGCTTGCCACACCACTTGGAACCGCTTGCGGAGCCCAGGTATCGCCACCGTTCGTCGTGTCGACAATGGCCGCCCCAGGTCCGATGGACGAGGGGCCCACCGCGCTGCAGTCGAGCGGGTCAAGACACGAAATTGCAGTGAAGTTGGTGACGGTCGATGGAATGGGTTCGATCGACCAGGTCGTGCCGCCGTTGCTGGTTCCGATGATGCTGGGCGAATCGAGCTCTGAATCGAAGTCGCTGATGGCCTGGCACGTCGAGGCGTTGACGCAGGAGACGGCCGTGAGCTCTCCGACTCCGGGCGGAATGGTTGTTTCCGCTGTCCAGGTCGTTCCTGCGTCGGTCGTACCAATGATGGCGGGGCTGCCGAAGATGCCAAACCCGACCGCGGTGCAGTCGAAAGATGTCGGACATGAGATTCCGTTCAGACCGCTGACCTCTGACGGAATTTGGCTTGCGCTCCAGGCATAGCCGGCATTCGATGACGTCAGGACTGAGTCCACTCCCACGGCGAAGCAATCAGCTGTGCTGGGACAATCAACCGCATTAAGCCCGCTGGTGCCGCCAGGCGGAGAGTCCTGATCCCAACTCAAACCGCCTGTAGTCGTGCTCATGATCGTCGATCCCGCTCCCATGTTCCCGCTGTAACCAACGGCAATGCAGTCTTCGGCGGCCGAGCACGAGATTCCCGTCAGGTCCACAGCATTTGCCGGGGCGGGTTGAGATGACCAGGTGGCGCCATTGTTGGACGTGCCGATGACGTACGGAGTGGAATCGAGGTCGGTCCCGACGGCGATGCACGTCGTTTCGAGGGGACAGGCAATAGCGCTCAGCTGGGTGCCGCTTGGAATAGTCGTTGGTGCGGTCCAGTCTTGGAGATCAACCGTCCTGAGTGTCGTTCCGCCGCCCCCTTCAGCGATCCCAGACACAACACATGTCGTTGTGTTCGCGCACGATATGGCTGTGAGTGAGTTCACAGAGGCTTCAACAATCGTTGCCCAATGATTTCCATCGCTCGTTGTTACAATCGAAGGAACTGAGCTGACGACACCGACCGCGACGCAGGTGCTCGCGCTGCTACAGGACACGCTGGATAGAGAGTTCAGTCCCGTTGGTGACACTTCAGGGCTCCAAGTGCTGCCGTCTGTCGTCCCAACGATTGTCGATCCGCCAACTGCAGTGCACTGGGAATCCGATACGCAGGAGATCGATAATGCCGTAAACGTCGAATCCTCGATGCTCCACGTCGAACCGCCGTCGCTCGACTTCATGATGCCCTCGCCGCCGCCGGCATAACAGATCGACGCCGACGGGCAGGAAACCGTGGACAGCGTCGTCACCCCTGCCGGCGCAACCGAACGGGTCCAGGTGGAACCCCCGTCGTCCGTCACGATGATGGAAGCCGAGTGTCCTCCGTCGTCGCCGACGGCGACGCACGTGGCGGAGCTGGCGGACGGGGGGTTCGGAGCACACGAGACCGCCCGCACGTTCACCAGCGGGGTGAAGCTGGCGGTGGTCTGCCAGTGGGGTGTCGTGGCGCCGGCCGGCAAGGAGGGGATGCGGCTGCCGAGCACTCCGGTGAGGGCGAGGGCCGTCACCGTCGAGAGCGCTATGACGGTCAGTCCTCGGACCGTGCGCACGGCCACCTCCTCCACGCCAGGGGAGACTTGATTTCGAACGACCGGAGGATCGTATCGCTCGATCCCCGGAAATTCACTGGGGTGATACGACCCCGCAAAGAACGGTCGGCGCCCTCAGGGTTTTGGCGCTGGAAGCACGACGTTGGGGGGTGTCCGCCCGGCGAGGACGTCGGCGACCCCCTGGCAGGCGAGGCGGGCCATGCGGGTCCGCGTGGCGATGGTCGCGCTGCCGATGTGGGGGAGCAGGGTCACCCGGGGGGCGCCCAGCAACCGGGGGTTCACAGCCGGCTCACCGTCGAAGACGTCGAGGCCCGCGGCGAAGAGGTTGCCCGCCTCGAGCGCATCGACCAGCGCATCCTCGTCCACCACCGGTCCACGGGCGGTGTTGACGAGGACCGCCGTCGGCTTCATGGCCGCGAGCTCCGCCGCGCCGATGAGATGTCGCGTGGACTCGGTCAGCGGCACATGGATGCTCACGATGTCGGAGCGCTGCAGCAGCTCGGGGAGCGTCGGGACCCAGCCGCTCAGGCCCGTGTCGTGGCGGGTGGTGTGGATGACGTCCATGTCGAAGCCCGCCGCCCGCTGCGCCACGGCCTGCCCGATGCGGCCGAAGCCGACCAGCCCCAGGGTCGCTCCGTGCACGTCCCGGGCGAGGTGGGTGCCGAAGCCCCATCCGGTCCATCGGCCCTCCCTCAGGTCCCGCTCGGCATCGGACGCCAGGCGTGTCGCGGCGAGGATGAGCAGGAAGGCGAGATCGGCGGTGGTGTCATCGAGCACTCCCGGCGTGTTGCACACCGTGACATCCAGGCCGGTCGCGGTGGCGACGTCGATGTTGTCGTAGCCGACCGCCGCGTTGGCCACGACGCGCAGCCTCCCGGCTCGGCCCGACTGCAGCACGGTCGCGTCCATGCGATCGGTCAGGTGGCAGACGATGCCGTCGAACTGCGGTGCGAGCGCCGCCAGTTCGTCGGCCGCCGGCGGGTCGACCGGCATGACGATCTCGTGTCCGGCGTCGACGAGGGGATCGGTGCCGCCCTCGGTGAGCGGGCGGGTGACGAGGACGCGCGCCACCTAGTGGGTCGTGTAGTTGATGACGCCGGCACCCTTCACGCCGATGGCGAAGCAGAAGCAGTGGATCGGCGCGTGGTCGCTGATCGGGCGCAGCGAGTGGACCTTGTCCGGGGGGATGTAGACGAGGTCACCCTGGGAGATCTCACGGTCCTCGCCGTCGATCGTCATGATCCCCTTCCCGTTCATCACGTAATAGAACTCGTGGGTGGGGTGGGAGTGCGGGTCGACCAGGCCCCCTCCGGGGACCTCGAACTCGTTGACCAGCTCCAGGTACCCCCCGTCGGTGATGTCCTTGAATTCGCGGGACTCGATCATCCACCAGACCGGGACGGTGCCGTTGTGCTCGACGACCGGCGCCTTCGCCTCAATGCTGCGCACATCCATTCCGAGGGCCTCCCAAGGTTTCCTAGACTGACTGCGGTGTCAGGTTAGGCCGCGGAGCGCCTTGGGCGCACCGCCGCTCCACAACGGTCGACGCGGACGAGAGTGAGCGATGTCCAAAGACGGGTCAGTGCAAGAAGGCAGGGTCGTGGTGCCCGGGCGCCTCACCGAGGACGCGTGGTCGCCCTTCGGCTGGCTGCCCGTCGCCGACACCGACCCCCGGGACGGTGCGCACCGGATGACGTTCGAATGGGCCGATGCCCACGTGAACCTCATCGGGCACACCCTCGACGAGGTCCCCGAGACAGCCCGTGGGCTGCGCTGCGACATGCTCTACCGCCACGACACCCACACCCAGTCCCTGCTGTGCATCAACGTGCCGGCCGTCATCGTCGTGGCGCCCGCCAGGGTCGAGTTCACCGACGCGGCGGACGCCGAATCGATCCGCGCCTTCCGGATGGACCCCCTGGAGTCCCTGGTGCTGCACCTGGGCACCTGGCACTGGGGCCCGTTCCCGATTCGTGCGCCCGAGGTGCGGCTGTTCAACGTCCAGGGGCTGCGCTACGCCGAGGACAACCGGTGCATGGACCTGGCCTCCAGGGGCCTGTCGATCGAGGTGGACCTCACGTGAGCGGGCCGGGGGACGAGGGGACCGGCCGTGGAGCTTGACGAAGCCGAGGAGGCCGAGGTCGTCACGGCCTCGGTCGCCGACCTCGTCGAGGCGGTGACGGCGCGCCGGATCGAGCCCGATGCGCAGGGAAGGCAGGTCTTCGCCACCTCGAGTCCCGACTGGTGGGTGGGCGGCCGCACCTTCGGGGGCATGGTGGTGGCGCAGGCCCTGAGCGCGGCCGTGCAGACGGCCCCGCCCGGATTGGAAGTGCACTCGCTCCACGGGTACTTCCTGCGCCCGACACCTCCCGGCTCGCGGGCCACCCACGTCGTCGGCCACGTGCGTGACGGGCGATCGTTCAGCACGCGGGAGGTGATGAGCACCGTGGACGGCAGGGAGACCTTCCGCATGACCTGCTCGTTCCACGCTCCCGAGGGCGGCGACGACTACCAGCTGCCCGTCGGGCCGGGGATCCCACCGCCCGACGAGATCGACGGCGTCGAAGCCCCGTTCCCCTTCGACATCCGCGAGCTCGGCCCCACCGAGCGGCGGCAGGACGGCACGTACCTCTCGACGCGCCGGTGCTGGTTCCGGACACGCGAGCCGCTCCCCGACGATCCCGCCGTGCACGCCTGCCTGCTGGCCTACTTCTCGGACATGACGGGCGCCGCCTTCCGCCCGCTGAGCCTCGGGATCTGGGGGTCCCACACCGACGCCAGCCTCGATCACGCGGTCTGGTTCCACCGACCCTGGCGAGCCGACGCGTGGAGCATCTTCGACCTGCAGACGCTCGTCAACGCGGGTGGGCGATCAACCATCCGCGCCACGATGCACGGGGAGGACGGCTCGCTCCACCTGAGCATGGCGCAGGAGCTGCTCATCCGGGAGCTCGACGAGCCGATGGTCCTCCGGCCACCATGGGCGGCCAGGGACAGGGAGACGGGAGGCGACGATGGGCCTGCTTGAGGGCCGCACGGCGGTGGTGACCGGCGGCGGCTCGGGCATCGGGCGGGCAACCTGCCGCCGGATGACCGAGGAAGGTGCGCGCGTCGCCGTGTTCGACGTCGACGCCGCCTCGGCCGAGCAGGTGGCGAAGGAGATCGGTGGTGTCGCCTACGGCGTCGACGTGGGTGACCCCGACGCGATGCAGGCCGCCGTGGACGCGGCGGCGGCCCAGCTCGGCGGCCTCTCCATCATCTACAACAACGCAGGGACCTCGGCCTTCAACCGGATGCACGAGCTGGACCTGTCCGAATGGGACCGCGTCCTGCGGGTGAACCTGACCGGTGTGTGGGCCGGCATCCGCGCCGCCGTGCCCCACATCCGCGCCGCGGGCGGCGGCTCGATCGTCAGCACGGCGTCCATCAGCGGGACGCGGCCCGCGGCGGGGGAGGGCCCCTACTCCGCCAGCAAGGCGGCCGTGGCGGCGCTCACTGCGTCCGCGGCGCTCGAGTACGGGCCCACGATCCGGGTGAACGCCGTCTCGCCCGGGATGATCCGGACGACCATGACGGCCCCGTGGTTCCAGTACATGCCCGACCAGGAGGAGCGCTTCGTCACGGGAACCCCCGTCGGTCGGGTCGGCGAGCCCGAGGACGTGGCCGACGTCGTGGTCTTCCTGTGTTCCGACCTGGCCCGGTTCGTCACGGGCCAGAACATCGTGGTGGACGGAGGATTGACCCTGCACGGCTCCGGCGTGGACACCATCTTCGATCGGGTGTTCCCGGACGGCTGAGGAGCGGCCCGGCGCGAAGCGCCGGGACTCGCGGGCGGCGGTCGGGCCCGGCTACGCGTTCGGGTCGAACAGCGCCCGGTAGAGCATCGTGGTCAGCGTGTCGAGGGCCGTGTCGTCGACGGGCTTGCCGACGAACTCGCGCAGGTAGTGGAAGCGGTCGAGCATCGCCAGGGCGGCGAGCCCCGCCGCCGCGGGGTCGATCTCGTGGCCCGAGGAGTCCGGCCCGATGCGCACGGTGAGCGCATAGGAGATCCTCGAGAACGTGTGTCGGATGGTCCTGCCGAGTTCCCGGTCGACGGTGACCAGCTCGGCCCAGACGCGGAAGAGCGGCGCGTAACGCGTCCAGAGGTCCGAGTAGGCCTTCACCCAGCCGCGCACGTCCTCCCACTGCGGTGTGCCGCCCGGGGAGGGCAGCGTGCTGAACGACTCGTAGATCTTCTGCGAGTCGGCGGCGGCCTCGGTGACCAGCGCCCGCAACAGGTCCTCCTTGTTCGAGAAGTACAGGTAGAAGGTGCCGTGCGACGTCTTGGCGATCTCCACGATGTCGTTGACCCGGGTGGCGTGGTAGCCCCGCCGGTCGAAGGCCGTCATGGCCGCATCGAGGAGCCGGCGCATGGTCCGGCGGCCCTGGCTGCGCAGGACGCGCTTGCTCGCCGGCGCGCCGACGGTGTCGCCGTCCGCGAGGGCCGGCCCTTCGGGCCCGTCTGCGTCGGACACCCCATCGAGGGGGGTCGGCATCACCGTCCCGGTGGCGCCAAGGTCGGAGGGCCCATTTGCGGCCACCACCTTCCGGCCTGAAGAGGTGCGGGCCGGCTTCTTGGCGCCGGGTGCCGGGTCGCGTCGGACTCTCGGCGTTCCCATGCGGGGTGAATGGTAGTGCCGGGCATGGCCGAAATGGCTAACCTGACACGGTGGTCAGGTTTGGTTGGGGCGAAAAATGAGGCGGGACCAGGATATTCGCGTTCTGGTGCCTGCCGCGACGCAGGCTCTGTGACGTCCGCGGTGTCCTCGTCGGCGGGCCCGGTCGCGACCTCGCTGGCCGACGCCGTGGCGAGGAACGTGCAACCGGGGGACACCGTCCAGGTGATGATGGGCCACAGCCGGTGGACGGCGGCGGCGCGGGAGCTGGCCCGTCAGTTCTGGGGGACCGATCCTGGTTTCACCCTCGTCATGACCAGCCTCGGCGCCCTGGGCGCGGTCTTCTTCCAGGGCGGGCTCGTGCGCAAGGTCGTGACCGCCTACTCCGGCAACAGCTTCCCCACCTACACGCCGAACCCCGTCTTCCGGAAGGCCTACGAGTCGGGCGAGGTCGAGGTGGAGCACTGGTCCATCCTCACGCTGTCACAGCGCCTGGAGGCCGCCGCCCGCGGGCTGCCCGCCGCAGTGACCGGCTCGCTGGTCGGGTCCTCGATGGCCGAGAACGAGGCGTTCACCGTCATGGAGTCGCCGTTCGGGCCGTTGGGCCTGCTGCAGCCGCTGGTGCCCGACGTGGCGCTGGTGCACGCCGCCGCCGCCGACCCTTCGGGCAACCTCGCCTTCTCCGAGCCGCTCCTCGACGGCGTGTGGGGGGCGTGGGCGGCGCGGCGCGGCGTCGTCGCGACCGTCGAGCGCGTCGTCGACGACCTCGACGGCCTCGGGCACCGCGTCCGGGTCCCTGGCCACAGGGTCCTGGCCGTGGTGGAGGCGCCCTACGGGGCGCACCCGGGCGGGTGCTACGCCCCGGGCCTGCCCGTGCGGAGCTACGGCGAGGACATCGCGCACTGGAGCGCGGTCGCCGCCGCAGCCGCGCACGGCGAGCTCGATGACTACGTCGCGGAGTGGGTGCTCGGCCCCGCCACGCATGAGGACTACCTCACGCGGGTCGGCACGGATCAGCTGCTCTGGCTCGAGGGGCGCTCCGACCCGATGTCGTGGAAGGCCGACGCCGACGCCGACCCGGTCGTCGAGGACCATGCCTTCACGCCATGGGAGCAGGCTGCGTCCCTCGGGGCCAGAGAGGTCGAGCGGGTCGTCGGCGAGGTGGATGCCGACGCGGTGCTGGCCGGGGCCGGCGTGGCGAACCTGGCGGCCTGGGTCGCCGTGGCGCGGGCGAGAGCGGGCGGTAGCCGGGTGACGCTCACCGCCGAGCTCGGCCTGTGGGGCTACGAGCCGACGCCGGCGGACCCGTACATCTTCAACCAGCGCGTCTTCCCCGCCACCCCCTACCTCTCCGACGCGTCCGCCGTCCTCGGTATGGTGATCGGCGGGCCCGGTACCGCGACGGTGGGGTGCCTCGGTGCGGCGGAGGTCGACAGCGCGGGATGCCTGAACTCGACCGAGTTGGCGGGTGGGCGCTTCCTGGTCGGCTCGGGAGGCGCCAACGACGTCGCCAGCCGCGCCACGGCCTGTGTGGTCGTGACGCTGGCCCGTCCCGAACGGCTCCCGCGCACCGCGGCCTACATCACTTCTCCGGGGGAGCGGGTCACGAGCGTCGTCACCGATAAGGGCGTTCTCCGTCGCGAAGACGGTGTGCTCCGGCTGGCCGCAGTGCCCTCCGGGGACGGGATGCTGGAGGATCGGGTGCGTGCGTTCACGTCCTCGTGCGGATACGAACCCGACGTCGCTCGCGACGTGGAGGAGCTGGCGCCGGTGAGCACCCAGGAGGTGCGCGCGCTCCGAGAGTTCGACCGACGGAGATTGTTCTTGGCATGAGGTGGCGTGAGTCGAAGTGAGACGTGTGGAGAACACGAAAGGTTGAGGGTGAAGTCCCAGCAGTTCAGGGACGTGATAGAGCACAAGGGGTGAGCAATGGGCGTGAAGCCCTACAGCTACAGTGACCGGCTGCGGTCGCGGGTGAGTCGGCGAGAGCCGGATCGGGGGTTGATGATGACTGGTTGGAACGATGGGAAGGCCATGAGAACCAGACACGTGGGAGCAATTGCACGGGCGACCACCAGCGCGTGTGCGTTACTGATCATTGCCGCGGGCACAGTGCTGGCCCTTCCCGCGTCGAGCGCGACGGCCGCGGTGCATCCTCTGGCCACCACCACCACCGGGGCGTGCGCTTCAGCGAATCAGTCGCCGGGCATCACGGCAACGACGATCAGCACCGGGGCCATGTCGACCCTGACCGGGCCGATCGCCTCGAACTTCGAGTCCCTTGTGCCGGGCATCGAGGCGTACTACGACTATGTCAATGCGCACGGCGGCGTCGACGGGCGCAAGATCGAGCTGACCTACAACACCGACGACACCGGCAACCCCAGCCAGGACACCGCCTTGGAGCACACCCTGGTCGACCAGGACCACGTGTTCGCGGTGGCGGGAGTGGCCACCGCCTTCTTCACGCCGACGTACTTCGTGCAGACCTGCACCCCGACGTTCGGCTACAACGTGACCGCCAACTGGAACGGGCCGGTCAACCTCTTCGCCGCCGGTGGGTCGATCCAGGACGACGCCGCGGGCGACCCGGCCTGGATCTACCTGGCCAAGCAGGTCCAGAAGACGCCGTCGGTGGGCGTCCTGGCCTACAACATCGCCTCCTCGAACGGGTCGTGCAACCAGGCGGTGTCCGCCTTCAAGGATGCCGGCATCAAGGTCAGTTACGTGGACACGAGCATCGGCTACGGCGCCAGCGTCATCCCCGACGCGGAACGCATGAAGGCGGCCGGGACCAATTTCATCCTCAGCTGCATGGACATCACCGGAAACATCAGCCTGGCCCGCGGCATCAAGCAGTACGGGATCCAGGCCAAGCAGCTGTGGCTCGACGGCAACGACCAGAGCACGCTGAACCAGTACCAGGACCTGATGCAGGGCGTGTACTTCAACATCCAGCACGTACCGTTCGATGCACCGCAGAAGAACTACCCGGGGCTGGCGGCGTACATCTCCGCCATGAAGAAGTACGAGCCGAAGTGGGTCTACGACGAGGTGGCGATCCAGGGCTGGGAGTCGGCGTCGTTGCTGGTGGCCGGCCTGAAGGCGGACGGCCCGAACCCGACGCAGCTGGGCGTCGTCAATGCGATCAACAAGATGACGGCCTACACCTCCGATGGGCTTACTACTCCGGTCAATTGGAGCCCCGGTGGTGGCGGCCACACCTATCCCATCACGAACAACACCTGCAGCGCCTTCATTCAGGTGCAGGGAGACAAGTACGTCACGGTGCTCGCCAAGAAGCCACAGGTCTTTGTGTGCTTCAAGTTGGCCGGCTCGATTCTGAACGGTTCGGGCAGCAGCCCAGGCTCGAGCTACACACACGCAGTCCCGATTCCGGCGCCCTCGGGCACACCGGTCGGCTGAGCTGCGAGGTGAGAAGAACGAGCAGGACGCAGGGGTAGGGGACATCGGGAATGGAGCAGTTCCTCGGTTTCGCCGTTCCCGGCATCCCCTATGGCTGCACGTACGCCCTCGTCGCGGTGGCCCTGGTGCTCACATACAGGGCCACCGGGGTCTTCAACTTCGCGTTCGCCGCCCAGGCCTATGTGGCCGCCCTGCTGTTCACGGCGCTGATCCAAAGCGCGCACTTCTCGGAATGGCTCGCCTTCGTCATTGCGGTGGTGGTGGTCTCTCCGCTGCTCGGACTTGCGTTCGACCGCCTGCTGTTCAGCCGGATCCCGAACTCCAACAACATGGCGAAGCTCGTTACCTCCATCAGCCTCCTCGTCGGCATCCCGGCTCTGATGCAGGTGTTCATCCCACAGAACTACTACGCGCCCCCGAGCATCGTCTTCAACCCCAACACCGTCTACTTCACCCTGGCCGGGGCACCGTTCAATGGGCTGGACATGAGCGCCATCGTATTCACCGCCCTGGTGTTGTTCGCCATGGGCGTGATGATGCGGTTGACCCCGCTCGGGCTGCAGATGCGCGGGGCGGTGGAGAGCCGTCGGCTGGTGCAGCTCGACGGGGTCAACGCCGGCGGCGTGGTCGCGGTGGCATGGGTGATCTCGAGCTTCCTGGCCGGCTTCGCGGGCATCTTGCTCGCGCCCAACTTTGGCCAGGTGCAGGCACAGCCGTTCCTCACGCTCATGGTGGCAGCGATCGCCGCCGCGGCGTGTGCGGCCTTCCGGTCCATGGCCGTCGCGGCCGTCGCCGCGGTGCTCATTGGCGTCGCGACCTTCACCCTGCAGGGCTATCTCCCCACCCAGAGCTTTCTCTTCACGTCGATCCTTCCCAGCTTGCCCTTCCTCGTGCTGGTTGGGGCGTTGCTTTTCCATCCCGGGATGCGGAAGCTCGAACAGGCCACGGACCCGCTCGCCTCGGTGGACCCGCCGCTGCCGCCGCTGGCGGCAGCGGTTCGCACGCCGGCCATGGGTCGGGTGATCAGCGTCCTGTGGTACGTCGTTCTCGGGCTTTTCATCGTCTCCATGCTCACCTGGATGCCGCGGGATTGGGAGAGCGTGCTCAACCAGGGCCTCGCCTTCTCCACGCTCTTCCTCTCCATCACCTTGATCACCGGCATGGGGGGCCAGTTGTCACTGGCCCAGGCCGGCTTGGCGGGTGTGGGCGCGTTCACGGCGGCGCAGCTCGCCAACCACCTCGGCATCCCGATGATGGCCGGGATGTTGGTCGGAGCGGCATTTGCGGCTGCGGTGGCGGTTCTGCTGGCGGTCCTCTCCCTCCGACTCCGGGGCCTCGGACTGGCTCTGATGACGCTGGGTGCCGCCCTGGTCTTCGACAACATCATCCAGAGCTCGCAGACGCTCGGCGGAGGGTCGGGCGGCCTCGGACCGATGAACAACGTCGACTGGGGGAGCCCTTTCGGCCTCCTCAATCCAAACGGTCACGCGCTCTTCCTTGCGACCTTCTCCGTCCTGGTCGTGGTCACCGTGGCGATTCTGATGATCCGTCGTGGCACCGTGGGTCGACTTCTCGGCGCCACGCGTGGCAGTGAGACCGCTGCCGCCGGTATCGGTATCAACCTGACCTGGCAGCGCATCCTGATCTTCGCCCTGTCGGGCGCGGTCGCAGGCATAGGCGGGACCTTGCTGGTCATCCAGCAGGGCGTCGCCAACCCCCAGCAGTTCAACTACGTCTTCAGCCTCGCCTTCGTGGTGATCGTGGTGACCACCGGGGTCACGACGGTGGAAGGGGCGATTCAGGGGGCCTTCGGGTATGTCATCATCCAGAAGCTCCTCGGGTACGCGCCGGCGCAGTTCGCCAACCTGACGTTCGTGCTGTTCGCCTTCGGGGCACTGACGTACGCCCAGCACCCCGAGGGCATCCTGGAATTCCAGAAGCGACGCTCGATGCAGCGATTCGAGCCGTTGTTCGAGCGCCTGTTTCCCGGATCGCAACCCGACGCTGGCTCACAGGGCGAACCATTGATTGCCGGGGGCCTGAGCGAAGAGGCCGTTCGTGGCTGAGCAAGGACCCCTCCTGGCGCTCCGCGGAGTGGCAAAGGCCTTCGGAGGTGTCAGCGCGGTCCAGGACATCACGTTCGACGTGCAGGCGGGCGAGAGCGTCGGGCTCGTCGGTCCCAACGGCGCCGGCAAGACGACGCTCTTCAACTGCGTCTGCGGGCAGCTGAAGAACGACCGGGGGAGCATCGAGTTCGAAGGCCGTTCGCTCAGGGGTCTCCCGACGTACAAGCGGGCGCGGATGGGCATCGGTCGCACGTACCAGAGGGCCGAGGTGTTCGCCGACATGACGGTACGGGACCATCTCATGGTTGCCGAACGTGCCCGGAGTCGCACGGGCCGGCTCTGGAAGGACCTTTGCAACATGAGTCGTCCCACCGACGAAGAGTGCGAAAAGGTCGAGGGCACCATGGAGCTCGTCGGTCTCAGCGAACTGGCCGACACGCCGGTCTCCGCCCTTGGTCTCGGCCACTGCCGCCTTGTCGAGCTCGCCCGAGCGCTGGCGGGCGAGCCGAGGCTCTTGCTCGCCGATGAGCCCTCGTCGGGTCTCGACGAGCACGAGACGGCGGACCTTGCGGCCGTGCTCCGCATCATCCAGCGCGATCGAGGGACGGCTGTGCTGTTGGTGGAGCACGATCTCGGCATCGTGGCGGAGGTGGTCGACAGGGCCGTCGTCATGGACCTCGGCAACAAGATCGCGGAGGGGACCTTCGCAGAGGTGATGGAGGACCCGATGGTCCGCCATGCCTACCTCGGGCAGTCGGTATGACCCGCATCGGCCATTCCTTCTCGGTCTCCTCGCCCGCTGCGGGGGTGCTCACCGCTGAACGCGGAGGCGACATCCTCGAGGTCAAGAGCGTCTCGGCAGCCTACGGTCCGTACCGAGCGCTCTTTGACGTGTCGTTCAGCGTCCCGGCCGGTGCGGTGGTGGCGCTGATCGGATCGAACGGCGCCGGGAAGTCGACCGTGGCCCGGACGATCACCGGACTGGTGACAGCGACGGAGGGCTCCGTCACGCTGGCCGGGACCGACGTCACGAAGCTGTCCGCGTGGAGGATCGCCCGACTGGGTGTGGCCCACGTGGTGGAGGGTAGGGGCGTGTTCTCGAGCCTGAGCGTCGAGGAGAACCTCGTGCTCGTCTTTCGCCAGCGGGCTGGTCGGCGCAGCGTGGCGGCGAACCTCGCGCGCGCCTACGAGGCCTTTCCCATTCTCGGAGAACGGCGGAGGCAAATCGCCGGAACGTTGTCCGGAGGACAGCAGCGCCTACTGTCGCTGGCCAAGGTGCTGGTGGTGCCCCCGAAGCTGTTGGTGGCCGATGAACTCTCGCTCGGGCTGGCACCGGTCGTCGTCGACGCCGTCTACGAGGGCCTGGAAGCGATCAATCGCAACGGCACGGCGATGTTGGTCGTGGAGCAGCAGGTGGACCGGGTGCTGCGGCTGGCCAGCAAGGCGCTCGTGCTCGATAGGGGCCGTGTCGCCTACGATGGGAATCCCGCAGGGGCCGCGACCGCCATCGACCAGTTGCTGTCGCGACGTGAGGAGGCAGGGGCACGGGCCGCCGCACTGGTGGAGATGACGGACGGCGCCGAGAGCGCGCCGCAGGTCGCAGACATGGTCGAGGACGAGATGGGTGGTGGCAGGTCCGGATTGGAGGACTCTCCGTCCTCGGAGGGCACCCCGAGCCCCGAGAGCTGACCAGGATCCTTCGCCGGAGTTCCCGGGCAGTCTTCGTCCAGAGTCTCACGAAAAGGAGCGCTCATGAGCAAAGCAAGAGAGCCTGTGATCGTCGACGTCGTGCGCACGGCGTTCGGCAAGCGCGGTGGGGCGCTCGCCCACTGGCATCCGGCGGACCTCCTGGCCTTCGCGCTGACGTCGCTCGTCGAGCGGACCGGTGTCGATCCCGAGCGCATCGACGACGTCATCGGTGGCTGCGTCAGCCAGGTGGGCGAGCAGAGCACCAACGTCGCCCGCAACGGGTGGGTCTCGGCCGGGTTCCCCCAGTCGGTGCCCGCCACCACCGTCGACCGCCAGTGCGGGTCGTCCCAGCAGGCCGTCCACTTCGGTGCCGCAGGCGTGGCGGCGGGCCACTACGACCTGGTGATCGCGTGCGGCGTCGAGGTCATGAGCCGGGTCCCGCTGGCGTCCAACGCGCGGGGCGGGACGGGGCCGTTCCCGCCGTCGTTCATGGAGGCGGTCGACGGGCGCCTCTGGACGCAGTTCCGCGTGAGCCAGGTCCTGGCGGACCGGTACGGGATCACGAGGGAGGAGATGGACGCCTACGCCCTCGAGTCGCACCGCCGGGCGGCCGAGAGCTGGGACAACGGGCACTTCGGGCGCGAGGCGCTCGAGGTGCCGATCAAGGCCGAGGACGGGAGCCTGACCGGGGACTTCCTGCGCGCCGACGAGGGCATCCGGCGCAGCTCCACGATCGAGGCACTCGCCGCCCTGCCGCCGGCCCAGCACTGGGAGCCCGACACGGCCCCGGACATCACCGCCGGCAATTCCTCGCAGACGACCGACGGTGCGGCGGCCATGCTCGTCGCGGAGCGCTCGGTGGCCGAGGCGCTCGGCCTGCCGATCCGCGCCCGCTTCGCCCACTTCGCCGTGGCGGCGGACGACGCCGCGATCGTGCTCTCCGCCCCGGTGCCGGTGACCCACAAGCTCCTCGAGCGTTCCGGAATGAAGGTCGACGAGTTCGACGCCGTGGAGTGCAACGAGGCGTTCGCCGCCGTCGCCCTCATGTGGCAGAAGGAGTTCTCCTACGACATGGGCCGCTTCAACCCCCGCGGTGGTGCGATCGCCATCGGCCACCCGCTGGGTGCGAGCGGCGTGCGCCTGATGGGCACGCTGTTGAACCACCTGGAGGCGACCGGCGGCCGCTACGGGTTCCAGACGATGTGCGAGGGCGGCGGCCAGGCCAACGGCACCGTCATCGAGCGGCTGGGCTGACCCCCGTCCCGGCCTCCTCCGCCGCCTGGGCGGCGACCAGTGGCTGGATCTTGCGGGTGACCACCAGCCACTCGGCCAGGAAGGTCACGCCGGGGATGAGGCCGGCGGCGAACATGAAGATGATCCACGGGATGTGCAGCCGCGCCTTGAGCGCGAGGAACCCGGCGGTGATCAGGTAGACGATGTAGAGGTAGCCGTGGCCGACGCCGAAGACGGCGAGCTCCAGCTTGAAACCTCCCATGGCGATGTGCAGTCCCGTGAAGAAGAACAGCGGGATGATGAGCACGCCGACGATGTTGGCCATGAGCTGGTAGCGGAAGAGCGCTCCCTTCAGGCCACGCTCGGTGAGCCGCTTCATTGCGCCCGCCGGACCACGACCGGCTCCTTCTTGCGCCAGGTCTTGGGTCCCGCGGCGGCGAGCTCGGTCAGTCGCGCGTTGTAGGCGGCCAGCTCGGGGTCGTCCACCTCGGGGACCGGGGCCGGTGCCTCCGCGGCGATGGTCGTCGGGACCGGCGAGGCGGCCACGCCCGGTGTGCCGTCCGCCGCGGCCGCCTGCGCCTGCTGGCGCCGCATACCTCTCAGGCCGACGTTGTCGTAGTCGGTGTGGATCAGCAGCCACCAGAAGTACAGGCCGAGGAGGCCGAAGACCGGCCACATGACCGAGTAGACGTAGCTGAGCTGGTTGCCGTCCTGGGCGCGGCCGATCTGCCACCACGCCGCGACGGCGCAACCCGGCACGAACACGAGCACGGCGACGTGCAGCGACACGGCCCGCCCGGAAAGCCACCGCTCACGCACGGCGGCCATGCTACCGGCCCCCGATCGGTGGGGGATTTCGCCGCTAGCCTGGGACGATGCTGTCTGGAGTGACGCGGCCGGACCCCCCGCTGACCGGCGGCGAGCGGCCCATGCTGACGGTCTGGCTCGATTTCGAGCGGGCCACCCTGCTGTGGAAGTGCGAGGGGCTCGACGGCGCCGCCCTGGCGCGCCGCACCGTGCCGCCGTCCGCGCTCAGCCTTCTGGGCCTGGTGCGGCACATGGCGGCCGTGGAGTGGTGGTGGTTCGACCACATCTTCACCGGGAGCTCGTCGCCCGAGCTGATCTCGACCGTCGACGACATCGACGCCGACTTCAACGACATCGACCCGGACCGGGCGCAGGCCGAGCTCGACCTCTTCGGGCGCCAGTGCGAGGTGTCGCGTGCGATCGCCGCGGCCGCGGCGAGCCTCGACGTCGCATCGGTCTCGACCGAGAAGCCGACCGTCTCGCTGCGCTGGATCATGATCCACATGATCGAGGAGTACGCACGCCACAACGGCCACGCCGACCTGCTGCGCGAGCAGATCGACGGGACTGTGGGGGAGTGAGCACCGACGCCGCCGGGCTCCCGGGAGCCCCGCCGCCGGGTGCCGGGGACGGCCTGCCGTGAAGTTCTCCATCCGCCAGATCCTCGCCTCGGTGGGGGGCGCGGTGATCGCGGCCGTCATCGCCTCGGCCTTCGGGGTCAAGGGCACCATCGTCGGCGTGGCCATCGGGTCGGCGGCCGCCACCATCGGCACCGCGCTCGTCGCGCAGTCGATCGACCGTGGCCACCAGGCCGTCAAGCAGGTGGTCGTCCGCGCCCCCGACTCCTCCACCTCCTCCCTCCTGCGCAAGCTGGGGGCGACCGGTTCGAGCAGCGGCGCGGAGACGGTGGAGACGGCCACGGCCTCGGCCTCGGCCACGCCGTCACACGAGACAGGGCGCCTCGAGATCTCTGCGGTGGCCGGCGCGCCGGCGACCGAGCGCCTGCAGGCCACGACCACGCCGATGCAGCCGGCGCTGCCCGCGGCCCGGGCGGGTGCGCGGCGGTTCTCCTGGCAGGCCATCGCCGGCACCGCAGCCGTCGTCTTCGTGCTCGCCCTCCTGCTGATCACGGCCGTCGAGCTCATCTCGGGTAAGCCCCTGGCGGCGATCTTCGGCCATGCAGGCGGCGGGACCACGGTGGGGAACGTCGTCACCCCACCGCCGGCAGCCACCACGAGCACCACCAGCACCACGACCACCACGACCACCACGACCACGTCGACGCCGTCGACGACGTCGACGACGTCGTCCACGAGCACGACCACCTCCTCGTCGAGCAGCACGACCACGGCGCCGACGGGCAGCTCGACCACCTCGACCACGCCCGGTGCCTCGACCACGACCACCACCGGGGTGGGCGCGTCGACGACCACGTCGACGTCTCCATCCGCGTCGGGGGCGGTTACCAGCCCTTGAATTCGGCGGGGCGGCGCTCGACGAAGCTGGCGATGCCCTCCTCGGAGTCATGCGTGTTGGCGACGAGCTCCTGCGCCATCGCCTCGTCGTAGAGCGAGGTGGCGCGGTCGACGTCGAGCGCGCGGTTGGTCAGCCACTTGGAGATCCAGATGGCCTTCGTCGGCCCCTTGGCCAGGCGGCCCGCCAGCTCCTCGAGCGTCGCCTGCAACTCGGCCCGAGGCACCAGGCGGTTGACCAACCCGATCCTGTAGGCCTCGGCGGCCGGGACGTCGTCACCGAAGAAGAAGAGCTCCTTCGCCTTCTGGATCCCGACCAGCCGGGTGAGGATCCAGGCGCCGGCGGCGTCGGGGGCGATGCCGCGCCGTATGAAGACCTCGATGAACTTGGCCTCTTCGGCCATCACCACGAGGTCGCACGCCAGGGCGAGGTGCATCCCGCCCCCTGCCGCGGTCCCGTTGACTCCCGCGATGACCGGTTTCTCGCAGTCGAGGATGGAGGTGACCAGGCGCTGCCAGCCGTCCCGGATCATGCGGGAGGCGTCGCCCACCACGCTGTCCGGGACCCCGTCGGGCCTGGGCCGCGGCGGCAGGCGGCCGCCGCGCAGGTCGGCTCCGGTGCAGAAGGCCTTGTCGCCGGCGGCCGTGATGACCACCGCCCGCACGAACAGGTCGGAGGAGGCGTCGAGCACCCAGTCGGCGATCCGGTCCCGCATGAACTGGGTCAGCGCGTTCCCCGCGTCGGGCCGGTTCAGGGTGATCCAGCAGATCTCGTCCTCGATCCGCCGGGTGAGGTCGTCGCCCACCAGGTCCTCGGTCGTGTCGCTCATGGGTCTCCTTGCGTGTGCGCAGTGGTCCTGCCCGGCGCTCAGGCCAGCACGAGGAGGGCGTCGGCCGCAACTGCGCCCCGCAGGCCGGCCACGCGACTGGTCGCCCACGACCCCGGCCAACCCGGCCACCCCGGTCGGCCGGGTCGGCGGGCGCCCCGTAGCCTGGGGCGATGCCCGCGCCCTACGACCTGACGCGCGACGAGCTGGCGCGGCTCCTCGAGGGCGAGCCGGCCTACCGGGGCCGTCAGGTCTGGGAGGGCCTCCATGCCCGGGCCCAGCGGCCCGAGGAGATGACCGAGCTCCCGGTGGCGGTGCGCGCCTCGCTCGAGGCGGCGCTCCCGCCGGCGCTGCGCGAGGTGTCCCGCCGCACGGCTGACGGCGGGCAGACGACGAAGTGGCTGTGGGCGCTCCACGACGACGCCCGCGTCGAGACGGTGCTCATGCACTACAGCGACCGGGTCACGGTGTGCGTGTCCACCCAGGCGGGGTGCGCCATGGCCTGCCAGTTCTGCGCCACCGGGCAGGCCGGCTTCCTGCGCCACCTCAGCGAGGGCGAGATCGTGGAGCAGGTGGCGGTCGCCATGCGCGAGGCGCGGCCACGCCGGCTGTCCAACGTCGTGTTCATGGGGATGGGGGAGCCCCTGGCCAACTACGACCGCGTCTGGGCGGCCGTGGTGCGGCTCAACGGCGACATGGGTCTCTCCGCCCGCCACCTGACGCTCTCCACGGTCGGCATGGTGCCCGGCATCCGCCGGCTCGCGGCCGAGACGCTGCCGGTCAACCTGGCCGTCTCGCTGCACGCGGCGAACGACACGCTGCGCGACGAGCTGGTCCCCGTCAACCGCCGCTACCCGCTCGCCGTGCTGGCGGACGCCTGCGCCGCCTACGTGGAGGCGAGCGGCCGCCGCCTCTCCATCGAGTGGGCCCTCATCGACGGAGTCAACGACCGCGGCAGCGACGCGTCCGAGCTCGCCGCCTTCGCCCGGCCGCTCGGGGCCCACGTGAACCTGATCCCTCTCAATCCGACCCCGGGGTACCCGGTCGTGGGCTCTCCCGCCGAGCGGGTCCGGCGCTTCCGTGACGAGCTGCGCGCGCTCGGCGTGAACGCCACCATCCGTGCCACCCGGGGGGCGGACATCGATGCCGCCTGTGGGCAGCTGGCCGCCTCGGGGGCGGGCTCGCGGCCGCCGGCGGGCGCGGTCCGATTGCTCCCGGCCGCCCGCGGTCGCTAGAACATCGGCATGGCAAGGGCGAAACGGTCGGGCGTCGTGCGCCCGTCGTGGCTGTGGTTCCTCCTGCTCGACGGCGGCATCGTCGTCCTGACCAGGCTGGCCCTGAGCAAGACCGCCTACGAACGGGCGAGTGAGCTGAGCAACGACGCCCTGCCCCCGCGCGAGGTGCTGCAGGTGATGCTGGCCGGCACCGCGGTCATCCACGCCGGTGAGGCGCTGGCGGCGGGCCGCATGGCCCGGCGGCGCGGCCTGCCGGCACGGGGCTGGCGCCTGCAGACGCTCGTCGTCGGCTTCCCCTCCCTCCTCGCCATGCGCCGGAGCACGCCGGCCGGCTGATCGGGGAGGCGCGGCGCCGGCCACGGGGCCGGAACCGCGCCGGGCTCAGCGGTTCTTCCAGTTCGGCGCCCGCTTCTCGGCGAAGGCCCGGGGGCCCTCGGTGGCGTCCTCGCTGCTGAAGACCTCGCCCGAGATCTCCGACTCGATCCGGTAGGCCTCCTTCATGTCGGTGGCCAGCCCGCGCAGCGCAGACTCCTTGGTCTTGCGGACGGCGAAGGGGCCGTTGGCCGTGATGCGCCGCGCGTAGTCATGGGCTCGCTCCATGAGGTCCGCCGGACGGCACACCTCGTTGACCAGCCCCATTTCGTAGGCGCGCTGGGCCGGCACCTGGTCGGCGCAGAGCAGCAGCTCCATGGCGGCGGGCCAGGGGACCTGACGGGGCAGGCGCACCGTGGTCCCGCCCCCGGCGAACAGCCCGCGTTTGGGCTCCATGACCCCGAAGGTGGCGGTGTCGCTGGCGACGCGCAGGTCGGTGCCGCCGAGCATCTCCATGCCGCCGGCCACGCAGGTGCCGTTCACCGCCGCGATGATCGGCTTGTAGAGCTTGGTGCCGCGCAGCACCGCCTTGACGCCGTCGTCGAGCCGGTAGCCGCCGAGCTCCTCGGGCTGCACCCCCTCCTTCATCTTCTTCTGCATCTCGGTGATCTGGGGGATGTACGTCTTGAGGTCCGCACCGACGCAGAAGTCCCTGCCGACCCCCGTGACGATGGCGACGTAGGCGTCATCGTCCTCCCCGAAGCGGTCCCAGGCCGAGCGCAGCCGGAAGAAGTGCTCCATGTCCAGCGAGTTGCGCGCCTCGGGGCGGTTGATGGTGATGGTCACGACGTGGTCGTCACCCGTGGCGTAGTCGATCGACATGTGCTCCGGTGCTCTTTCCGCAGCAGGCGGAGCTGCTGCGATCGGTCGGGTTCTTCGAGTCGGGCGAGGACCGGGCGGTCGCCGGCCCGGCCCCGGTGCGTCAGTCCGTCAGTCCGTCAGTCCTTCCGGCCGAGACGCGTCGAGAAGCTGCTGACGCTCACGATGCCCTGCTCGTTGACCGACGTCTGCCCGCGGGCCCGGCTCACGAGAGCGGTGTCGACGTCGGACGCCTCGGCCCGCAGGGCCTCCACGGTGCACTTCTCACGCGGCCGCACGCTGAACGGGTCGAACTGGAAGTGCTTCATGGCGTTGAGATGGGTGATCTTGTCGATGTCCTGGTCCGACACGCCGTCGAGGTACTTCATGAGTGCCTCGGGCGACTGGGGCCACGTCGAGTCCGAGTGCGGGTAGTCGCACTCCCAGGTGATGTTGTCGATGTTCAGGTACTCCCGGCTCTGCACGCCGAAGGCGTCGTCGATGAAACAGGTGATGACCCGGTCCTTGAAGACCTGGCTCGGCAGCTGGTCGCCGAAGTCCTGGCCCGTCCACTTGTGGTGGTGCTCGTACACGTAGTCGATGCGCTCCAGCGCGTAGGGGATCCACCCGATGCCGCCCTCGGAGAGGGCGAAGCGCAGGTCCTTGTACTTGCGAAGGATGGGCGACCAGACGAGGTCGGCGGCCGCCTGCACCATGTTGATGGGCTGCAGGCTGATCATCACGTCGATCGGCGCGTCGATCGACGTCATGAGGATCTGCGACGACGAGCCCAGGTGCATGCACACGACGGTGCCCTCGTCGGCGCATGCCGTCCAGAAGGGGTCCCAGTGCTCGTTGTGCAGCGACGGCCAGCCGAGCTTCTCGGGGTTCTCGGAGAAGGTCACGGCGTGGCAGCCCTTCTCGGCCACCCGGTGCACCTCCTCGGCCCCGAGCTCGGGGTCCCAGATGACGGGGATGGAGAGGGGGATGAAGCGACCGGGTTCGGCGCCGCACCACCGGTCGATGTGCCAGTCGTTGTAGGCGCGCACCATGGCTCTCGCCTCGTCCTTGTCCTGCCGCCGTGCGAAGAGCTGGCCGCAGAACTGGGGGAACGAGGGGAAGCACATGGAGCCGAGCACGCCGTTGACCGACATGTCGCGCACGCGCTCGTGGACGTCGTAGCAGCCGACCCGCATGTCCTCGAGCGAGGTGGGCTCGATGCCGTACTCCTCGGGCGGCCGGCCCACGACGGCGTTCAGGCCGACGTTGGGGATCGTGTTGCCGTCGTAGACCCAGACGTCGGTCCCGTCCTCCTGGCGAATGAGCTTGGGCGCCGCATCCTGGTACTTCGCCGGCAAGAGCCCGTCGAACATGCCGCGAGGCTCGATCACGTGGTCGTCGACGCTGACCAGGATCATGTCTTCCGTGCGCATCTGCTTCCGTCCTCCCCGGTGTCGTTTCCTGACACTCGTGTCATCCACTCTAGGCACCTCCGCCGAGGCCGTGCGAGACAGGGCGTGCGCCCGCTCGCCGGGGTTCGCTCGGCTGCCCGCCGCCGCCGCCACCGACGCGGCGGCCGTGGCCGAGGCGGCACCGAGGCCGGCCCGCAGCACCGATCGGCGGTCGTGGGTGCGGCGGCCCGTCATGGATGCCCGGTCATCAGGAGGCTGCGCCTGGTGAGGCGGTGGTCGTCCATGTGCGGGGAACGGCCGCCCGCCGTCCCGCTCGCGCCGGTTCAGGCGGAGTTCACGCGCTGGCCACCTGCAGTTCGGGTTCGGGGTGGGCGGCGCCGTCCCCGGCGCCGGGGGCGCACAGCCCGCGGCGGGGGAGGATGATGTCGTCGATGAGGCCGTAGTCGCGGGCCTCGTCCGCGGTCATGTAGTGGTCCCGGTCGATGTCCTGCGCCACCTGCTCGACCGGACGTCCGGAGTGGTGGGCGATGATCTCGGACATGCGGCGGGTGAGGGAGAGGACCTCGCGCAGCTGAATCTCCATGTCCGACGGTGCCCCTCGGGTGCCGGCGGAACCCTGGTGGATCATGATGCGTGCATTGGGCAGGGCGAAGCGCTTCCCGGCCGCGCCCCCGGAGAGGATCATGGCGGCGGCGGACATCCCCATGCCGACGCAGATGGTCGACACGTCGGGCTCGACGTGCTGCATGACGTCGTAGATCGCCATGCCCGCGTAGGCGACGCCGCCGGGGGAGTTGATGTAGAGGTAGATGTCGCGCTCGGTGTTCTGGGCCTCGAGGAAGAGCATCTGGGAGATGATCAGGTTGGCCACCTGATCGTCGACCTCCTGGCCCAGGAACACGATGCGCTCGCGCAACAGCTGCGAGTAGATGTCGAAGGCGCGGTCGCCCCGGTTCCCCTCTTCGATCACCGTGGGGACGAGGACGCTGTGCAGCGGGTGGTGGGTGCTCGGGCTGTGGGGGCTGTGGGGGCTGTGGGGGCTGTGCGGGCTGTGCGGGCTCATGGCGGTGCGCTCCTCGTGCTCGGTCCCGCCGTGCTCGGCGGGTCCTTCCCACGTTATATCAAATGTGAGATAATCGTCGCGTGAGCGCACGCCGCCATCCCACCGTGTTCCCCGGCTTCCGGGAGATGGCGGAGCGCCGGCACTCGGTGTCGGGGCAGCTGACCTCGCTCCGCCGGGAGATGGGCCTGTCCCAGGCCGAGGTGGCGGCCCGCATGGGCACCTCGCAGTCGGCCGTGGCCCGCTTCGAGGCGGGCGAGCTCGACGCGCGCCTCTCGACGGTGGAGCGCTACACGACGGCGCTCGGGGCGCGGCTCGAGTGGAGGATCGAACATGAGTGAGATGGGGCCGGGACCCGAGTCCCTCTCCGAGACGCTGGCCCGGCGGCTCCTGGCCGAGCGGGTGGTGCTGCTGCACGGCCCCCTCGACGACCTGTCGGTCGCCCGTGTCTCGGCGGAGCTGATGACGCTCGATGCGGAGGGGGACGACCCCGTGACGCTGCGCGTCGACTGCGGCGAGGCCGGTCTCGCTCCCGCGCTCACGCTCATGGATGTGATCGAGCTCATGGGCGTGCCGGTGCGGGCGCTGTGCCTCGGGCAGGTGGGGGCCGGTGCGATCGGGGTGGTGGCCGTCTGCGCGCACCGCGCCGCCATGCCGAGCACCCGGTTCTTGCTCCGCGAGCCCACCACCTCCATGGAGGCCCACGTGCGCAACATGGCCCAGTGGGCCGAGCTGCGGGCCGGGGAGCGGCACCGCTTCTGCGAGCGGGTGGCCGCCGCCGCGGGCAGGCCGGCGGACAGCGTCGAGGAGGACCTGCAGCGCGGCCGGTTCCTCAGCGCGGCCGAGGCCGTCGACTACGGCATCGTCGACGAGGTCTGCCGGCCCGAGGCCCCGATCCGCCGGCTGCCGGGCGCCGGGTCGCCGCCCATGGGGTTCCGGCCCCTGCGCTGAACCGTGGCGTGACGAGGCGAGGCGAGACCCGGCCGGGCCTGCGTGTCTACGATGCGGCGATGACCGAACCGGCAGAGTCACCGGCACCCGGACCCGCCCCCGGACCCCGGCTGCCGCCGCTGGCCGCCGGCGAGTGGGACGAGCGGCTGATCAGGGTGCTCGAGCAGTCGCCCGGCGGGACGGACGAGCCGATGCACATCTTCACCACCCTCGGCCGGGCCGGCCCGGAGCTGTTCCGCCGCTGGCTCGCCTTCGGCGGGGCGCTGCTCTCCGGTCGCCTCCCGGGCCGGCTGCGCGAGCTGGTGATCCTGCGCACCGCCTGCCGATTCGGAGGGCGCTACGAGTGGGCGCAGCACATCGAGATCGGGGAGGCCGAGGGCGTCACGCCGGCCGAGCTGGCAGCCCTCGGCGGCCGCGCCCCCGCCGACCTCGATGCAGTCCCGTGGGCCCCCCTGGAGCGGGCCGCGCTGCGTGCGGTCGACGAGACGGCGGACGACGGCGCGGTCGCGGACGCCACCTGGGACGCGCTCGATGCGCAGCTGGACGAGAGCGAGCTCATCGAGCTCCTCATGTTGATCGCCCACTACCTCATGCTGACGACCGTGCTGCGCTCGCTGCGGATTCAGCTCGAGCCCCGGGCCGAGGCGCTGGCGCGCCGCGTGCCGGGCGGCCCGGCCGACTGAGGAGCGGACGAGCGTGCGCACGCCGGTGATCCGATGAACCTGCTCCTCCGGGACCGGTGCATCACCGTCGTGGGCGCCGGGACCCAGCCCTCCCGCGACCCCGACGCGCCTCTGGGCAACGGCCGCGCCATCGCCGTGCGCGCCGCCCGGGAGGGAGCGTCGGTGGTCTGCGTCGACCGCGACGAGGCCGCCGCCGAGGAGACCTGGCGCATCATCACCGAGGAGGGCGGCACGGCGGCGGTCGTGGTCGCCGACGTCACGACCGAGGAGGGGTGCCGCCTGGCGGTCTCCGAGGAGCCCGGTCTGGCCCCCGACGGGCTGGTGCTCAACGTGGGCACCGGATTCGGCATGGGCGTCGCCGGCACGTCGCCCGACGACTGGGACCGGACCTTCGCCATCAACCTGCGCGCCCACTTCATGCTGGTGCGCCGCGCCCTGGTCACCCTGCCCGATGGCGCGTCCATCGTCTTCATGGGCTCGGTGGCCGGCCTCCGGCCCGGCAGCCGCATCCCCGCCTACGACGCCTCCAAGGCGGGCCTCATCGGCCTCAGCCGCCACGTCGCCGTGGAGGGCGCCCGCCGCGGCATCCGGGCCAACGTGCTCGCCCCCGGGCTGATCGACACGCCACTCGGGCGTGCCGCCTCCGCCGGCCGGCCGTCGCGCACGCGCTCGCCGGTGCCGCTCGGCCGCCAGGGCAGCGCCTGGGAGGTGGCGTCGGCGGCCGTGTTCCTGCTGTCCGACGAGGCGAGCTACATCACCGGGCAGGTGCTGGCTGTCGACGGGGGCCTGACGCTCGTATGAGCGCGCACTCGGCGCAGCCCCGCTCCGGGCCGACCGCCGCCGCCCGCGCACCGCGTCTGGGCCGGCGCACGGCGCGCTTCAACCGCGCCCTGACCAACCAGGTCTCCATCCACGTGGCCGGGTGGGCGCCGGGTCTGGGCATCGTGATGCACGTCGGCCGTCGCTCCCGCACGGTGTACCGCACGCCGGTCAACGTGTTCCCCACCAAGGACGGGTTCCGCTTCGCCCTCACTTACGGTCGGGATGCGGACTGGGTGCAGAACGCCCTCGCCCATGGCGCGGTGCGGCTCGTCACCCGCAGCAAGGAGTACGAGCTGACCGAGCCCGAGCTCGTCCACGACCCCCACCGCCAGCACGTCCCGTGGCTGGCCCGGGGGATGCTCCGGCTCGTGCGCGTGTCGGACTTCCTCGACTTCCGGCGCGCCGGCTAGTGCCGGCCCCGATTCGGGGCATCGTCCTGTACGAGCCTTTGCCCTGGTGGGGACGATGTCGCACGACCGGGGCAACCCTTCGGGCCGGTCGAGGGGTCGAGTAGGCGTGATGGAGACACGAGGGCGGCACCACCGGGCACGCCGGCAACGGCGGGGCTGATCAGGCGATCATCTCCATGCGCAGGCCGGTCGCGTCCAGCTCACCGCCGAGCTGGACGTGGGCCCGCGCCACGTAACGGCGCGCGGTCCACACGCCGACCGTCGCATCGAGCACGTCGTCAGGTTGGGACCCACGTGGCCGCGTCCCGGCCACCTCGTCGAGGTTCCCGAACGCCTGGCGTAGCGCATGGAGGCGCTCGCGTCGGCCCTCCGCCGTGCTCTTGTGGAACTGCATGGGCGCTCCGGCGAGCTCGGTGAAGGAGACCTCGGGATGCATCTCGAAGAGACGGTCCTGCAGGGAGGGCGACTGGAGCTCGTCGACCTCCCGGATCTTGTCGAGGATGGCGAAGAGCTGCCGCGAGATGGCGCGTCCGTACACCGCCCGGGAGAGGTCACAGGCGTCGGCGTACGTCTGTGCCGCCAGGACCGGCCGCACCGGCGCGGGGAACACCGATGACTTCCGTGGGCCGAGGCCGCGGCGCGCCTCGGCGTCCACCGGGCGAGGACCGTCGGGCGGGAGCCCGATCGGGATGTCGATGGCCGCCGCGGCGAGCCGTCCCTCTTCGAGCCGGCGGACGACCTGTCGCAGGTCGGTGACCACCTCGACGCGCAGGTCACCCGCGTCGGCTCCAGCGCCCGACGCGGGGGCCGTCACCATCACCCACCCCGCACGGCAGCCGTCGAGGCCGGCGACCCGTGCCTCGCGTGTCTCGTCTGCGCTGGTCACTGTCGTCGTGACCGGTCAGCGGGGCCGGGTCAGGACCCGCTGACCGCGATGATCGGACCGTTGAGGTGGGTGCCCGACATGTCGCCTGCGCCCGGCGCGTCACCGAAGGTGAACACCTTGCCCAGCGCGTCGGCCACCCAGTAGCCCGCTCCGTCGGAGGTGGAGAAGATCGCGGTCGCCGGGTTGAGCACGCCCGTGGCACCGCCCGGCACGTTCCCGAGATTCGTCGCGTCCCCGTAGGCGAACACCTGGCCGTTCCCGTCGAGGATCCAGTACCCCTTGCCGTCGGGAGTGGCGGTGGCCGACGTGATCGACGAGGACTGCGCGCCGGGGGCGCCCAAGTACGGCGCGTCGCCGAACGTGTAGACCGAACCCGACTTGGTGATCAACCAGTAGCCGTTGCCCGTGGCGTCCGGCATGACGGCGACGGCCGGCCCCGCGCACCCGCCGATGCCCGGGCAGCTGCCGGCGAACTTGGCGTCCCCGAAGGCGAAGACCCCGCCGTCGGCGGCCACCATGAAGTAGCCCTCGTCGTCGTGGCTCGGCACCATGCCGACGATCGGTGCGTCGAGGCTGTTGGGCTGGCCCGAGCCGGCCGGGTGCAGGTTGAGCCCCGGGATCGACCCGAGGAACTGGGTGTCGCCGAAGCTGAAGACCCCACCGTCGGAGCCCACCAACCAGTAGCCGCCGCGATCGCCCGTCGGCACGATGCCGACCACCGGGCGCTGGAGGATCGTCCCGCCCATGGAGCCGTGGAAGCCCGCCGAGCCGAAGGTGAAGATGCCACCGTCGGAGCCCACCAGCCAGTACCCGTGTGTGGGTGTGGGAGGCGTTGTGGCCGGCGAGGTCACGGGACTGACGGAGAACGACTGCGGCGAGCCGCTGGCCGCGTTGTCGTCGGCTGTCGCCGCCACAGAGGCGACGAGCGTGCAGATACCCGAGCTCGCGTCGTTCACGGTGTGCCCGTCGCCGCCGACCGTGCAGACGCCCGTCGTGTCCGAGGTGACCGAGGTGGTGCCGTTGGAGCTCGTGCTCACCTGGGCCACGAAGCTCCCGCCGACCGACGCCGAGCTGGGAATGTCGGTGATGTGCGGCGCTGTCGGTGTCGCCTTGGCGACGGTGAAGGACTGCGCGCTGCCGGTGGCGGAGGAAAACTCGACCCCGGCCGCGACATGGGCCGTGAGCGTGCAGGTGCCGGTGCCGGTGCCGACGAAGGAGACGGCCAGGCCGTTCGCGCCGACCGTGCAGACCGCGGTCGTGCTCGAGCTCACCGACTTCGTCCCGTCACCCGTCGTGCCGACCGCCGCCGTGAAGGAGCCGCCGATGAGCGCGCCACTCGGGATGTTGGTGACGGCGGGCGAGCTCGGTGTGCCGGGGTCGACCGGGACGCCTTGGGGTTGCCCGTCGGCGGCGCCGAAGGTGTTGCCGGCGCTGACGTGAGCCGTGAGGCTGCACATGCCGACCGCCGTGTACGTGACCGTGAGTCCGTCCGCACCGACTGTGCACTCCGCCGAGTTCGCCGTGACGAACTTGGTGCCGTCACCGTTCGTGCTCACGGCGGCGGTGAAGCTCGTGCCGACGGCGCCACTCGTCGGCAGGTTGCTGATGAACGGTGTCGTCGGCGTCCCGCAGACGCTGGGCTCGCCCCCGACCGTGCTCTGCCCTCCGACCGTGCTCTGGCCACCCACGGTGCTGCACGAGCCGACCGTGGAGTCGACGCCGAGGACATGATTGAAGGCACCGCCGGCTGCAGGCATCAGGAACCAGACGACCAGGGCCGTCAGTGCTGCGACGGCGAGTGCCTTGGGCGCATCCTTCATGTCACCACTTCCCTCCGGGCCGCAAGGCCGATGCAGAAGCCACCCAATAGCCCGACGAAGGAGAGATGCCAGTCGAAGTCGAAGGCGCCACCGACTGCCCAGCACACCAACGCGGATGTGGCGCAGGAAGATAGCAAATCGGACCGCCTCGCAACACGGGTAGCGGCAATGCCTGTGAGAAGCAGGAGGGCCAGGCCGATGGCGCCGGCGTCGGCGGCGACCTGGAGGTATTCGTTGTGGGCGAAATGGGCGTAGGTCCCGTCCGCCGCGTGGAACGTCAGGAGGCGGTCGGGCCCGACCCCGAAAATTGGCTCTGACCTCCACTGATGCAGTGCGGCCGACCACTCGCTCGAGCGGTCCTGGTCGCTCGGCGACAGGGCGCGCACGCCGATCTCGTGGTGCAGACCGGCCACGGCGGCCACGAGCAGCGCGGCGGCGATCACGGCCAGGACCACCCGTGTGGCCGGGGAGGCCCGCCACGAGCCGACGTCCGGCCGGGCCACGGCGGAGACGACCGAGGCGGCGACCACCACGGCGGCGAGCCAGGGCACGGCGGAGGTGTCGGGCGAGGACGCGATGGCTGCAATGCCCAGCGCGATCCCGGTGGCCAGGGGCACGGCGAAGCGGACGTAACGGCGCCAGGGCACGAGCAGGCAGGCGCACGCGAAGGCCACGTAGGCACCCCGACTCTGGGTGGCCAGCAGCCCGCCGGCGCAGAGGCAGACGGTGACGCGCACCAGCGGGGGGCTCAGCTCCACGCCGAGCGCCACCAAGAGGCACACGCCGAGGACGAGCCCGGCCGCATCGGAGTAGGTCAGCGTCGTCGAGACGCGCCAGAGCGTCTGCGTCGGTATCGCCATCGGGTACCAACGCCAGATCAGGCCGGCGAAGCCGACCAGCGCCCCGGCGGCCCCGAGGCAGGCCACGGCGAGAGCGGCCACCTCGCGCGCCCGGCCGACCAGCGGGCGCACCGCGACAAATGCGGCGGCGAAGCCGAGCATGCTCGCGCCGAGGGGCAGGAAGCTCCGGATCGTCTCCGCGGTGAGCGCGCGGACGAGCCACCACAGGGCCAGCAGCACCACGCTGCCGACGAGGAGCATGGAGCGGCGGTCGGGCGGCACGAGCACCATGCCGATCACGAGCACGACGATCGAAGCCGAGGCGACGACGAGCGCGTCGGAGGGCCAGAAGCCTCCCTCGCGGATTCCCTCGACCACGAGCAGGCCGAAGAGGACGGCCGCGAGGATCCACTCACGCTGGCTCTGCGTCGTCGGTGCCCCGGGTGTGGCGCTCGCGCCGTGCCGCTGGTCGGTGGTCATCGGGCTCCTCGGCGTCCTCCCTGGCAGGCGGGACACGCTATCCCCATTGGGGATCTGCGGAGCTGCTCCGGCGCTCCGATCAGGCTGCTCCGATCAGGCTGCTCCGATCAGGCTGCTCCGATCAGGCTGCTCCGATCAGGCTGCTCCGGTCGAGCGGCCCCGATCAGCCAAGCCGGGCCACGTTGAGCTGGTCCTGCGGCGTGAGGGTCACGTGCCGCCCGATCAGCTCCTCCACCTCGACGGAGCGCAGCACGTCGGCCCCCCCGTCGAGTACGGCGTAGCAGCGCCCGCCGCCGGGGAGGTCGCAGACGAGCAGCGCCCGTTCCGGCTCGCCGTCGCGCCCGTGCAACACCGAGTAGGTCGCGACAGTCGCCGGGCCTGATGGCGAGGCCACGATCCCGACCGGCGCGGTCTCCGCGGCGTACGGCGCCGGGTCGGCCACCACGCCGTCGCCGGGGTCGGTCGACCACACCCCGTAGGCGTGCTTCTGCATGTGCATGCCCACGCCGCTCACGACGCCGTAGGAGCCGGGGTCGTCGCGCAGGGTCTCGGCCATGGCCGCCAGCGAGTGGGTCATGTAGTTCGAGCCCGGGCCGCCGTGGTAGGGCAGGCCGCCGGTCTGGGTCACCGCGCCGGCGCGGGCGTCGTCGGGACCGATCCCGAGGGCGTCGAGCGCGAAGCAGACGGAGCTGGCGAAGCAGGAGTAGAGGTCGAGATGGGCGACGTCGTCGGTGCCGATGCCGGCGCCGGCCAGCGCAGCGGAGGCGGCGGCGGCCAGGGCGGGGGAGCGCCACAGCTCGGGGTGCCCGGCCACGTGCGACGGGTCCTCGGCATAGCCCCAGCCGCGCAGGTAGACCCGCCGCTCCTCGGGCACCCCCAGCGCGTCCGCCTTCTCCGTGCTCGCCAGCACCAGGGCGGCCGCCATGTCCACGTCCATGATCGCGGTCATCAGCTTCGTGTACGGGTAGGCGACCATGCGGTTGTCAGGGGTCGGCGTCACGATCTCGTCCGCGCCACGCGCCACGGGGAACCACGCGTGCGGGCTCCGTGCGGCGACCTCGGTCATGGGCGCCATGACCCGTCCCAGCGCGGCGCGGTGGTCGTCGAGCGCCCAGCCGCCGTGGGCCCGGCGGGCGCTGTCGAACAGAGCGAAGGTGAGGTAGGCCTCGAAGACCGCGTGGCTGATCTCGGAGGGGTCGAAGTCCATGTCCATCGGGAAGGGCCGCTTCTCCGCCGGCTTGAACGACCACTGCGGACGCTCGCCGGCCTTCTTGAGGCGGCGGACGGTGGCCAGTGCCTCCGCGCCGGTGATCAGTGCGAGGTCGAGGCCGCCTGCCCTGATCTCCCGTGCTGCCTCGGTGACGCGCACGTGGGGCACCGACCCGCCGATGCCCGTGTAGTGCCGGCGCCGGGGCGCCGCGCCCAGCCGCTGGGCCAGCCGCGCCACGGCGTCGTCGTACTGCCACGACTGCGAGTAGACGACGTCGATGCTCTCGAGGCCGTGGAGAATGGCGGTCGCGTCGCCGGTGCCGGCGTCGTCCGCCGCGTCCCGGGCCGTCCGCTCCCACATGTCCAGCGGCTCGGGCGCAGGCTCGCTCGCGATGCCGACGTCGAAGGGGTGCCAGGTGTGGCGCGCGGCGCCGATGATGCAGGTGGCGCGGGGGTCGGCGGCGGTGCTCATTGCGCGGTGCTCATTGCGCGGTGCTCAACGTTCGGCCTTCAACGCAGCACTGTCAGGAACGCGATTTGCCGGGCATGGCGATGGCCCGGTCGGCGATGATGTTCTTCTGGATCTCGGTGGAGCCGCCGCCGATCGTCGAGTAGCGCTGGAAGGCGTACAGGCGGGTCCACTTGCCCCGGTCGACCGCGTCGGGGCCGCCGCGGGCGAGCGCACCGGCCGGGCCGAGCAGGTCGACGGCGAGCTCGGCCAGCGTCTGTGCCATGGACGACCACGAGAGCTTGGCGAAGGGCACCTCGGGCCAGTTCCGCTCGCCCTTCATGATCTTGGAGAGCGCCCGCAGCGACAACAGGCGCGCCAGCTCGATCTCCGTCCACACCTTCGCGATGCGGTCACGCAGCGACGGGTCCTCGAGGGCCTCGGGGTTGACCGACTTGGCCGCGACGACCACGGCGCGCAGGTCGGCGGAGAGGATGGCGATCTGCGAGGCGATGCCGACGCGCTCGTAGCCGAGGGTGCCCATGGCGACCATCCAGCCGGCGCCTTCGTCGCCGAGGCGCCACTTGGCCGGGATGCGCACGTCGGTGAAGAAGATCTCGTTGAAGAGCTCCTCGCCGGCCATGTCGCGGATCGGCCGTACGTCGATCCCCGGCGTCTTGAGGTTGAGGACGAAGGCCGTGATCCCCTCGTGCTTCTTGCCGCGCTCGATCGCGGTCGGGTCCGTCCGCAGCAGGAACAGCCCCCAGGTGGCGAGGTGGGCGGACGAGATCCAGATCTTCGACCCGTTGATCACGTACTCGTCGGTGTCGGGGTCGTAGATCGCCGTCGTGCGCAGGTTGGCCAGGTCGTTGCCCGCCATCGGCTCGCTGAACCCCTGGCACCAGTGCTCCTCGGCCTCGAGGATCGACGGCAGCCACTGCGCCTTCTGCTCCTCGGTGCCCCAGGCGATGATCATCGGCCCGATCTGCCAGATCCCGTTCGTGTTGAACATGCCCGGGGTGCGGTACTCGGCCATCACTTCGGAGTAGAGGAGGCGCTGCATGGCGTTGATCGTCCGCCCGTGGGCGTACTCGGGGCCCCAGTGGATGGCGGCCCACCCGCCCTCGTGCAGCTTGCGCTGCCACTTCTGCCGCCGCCGCTGGCTCGCCTCGCCGCTCAGGCTTGCACCGTCCCCGAGGGACTCGGCCTCCAAGAAGGGCGGCAGGTTCTCGTCCAGCCACGCCCGGAGCTCGTCGCGGAACTTCTCGTCCTCGGGTGCCAGGGCAAAATCCACTGGGGAAGGGTATCCGACCGCCGTGTACTGTGACGCCGGTGTCAGGGAATAGCGCGACGCCGGCGGAGTGGGACGTAGGACGTAGGACGTAGGACGTAGGACGTAGGGGGAGGCCGTGGACTTCACGTACGACGACGAGCAGCTCGCACTCCAGGACGTGGCGCAGGCCGCGCTGGGGCGCGAGTGCGGGCCGCAGCTGCTGCGCGAGCTGGCCGAGGACCCGGTGGGGACGACGCCCGCCCTGTGGTCGACGCTGGTCGACCTCGGGTGGACCGGCCTCCTGGTGCCCGATGAGCACGGCGGCACCGGCACCGGCCTGCTCGAGACCTGCGTCGTCCTGGAGCAGATGGGGCGGATCCCGCTGCCCGGGCCGTTCTTCTCCTCCGCCGTGGCGGCCACACTGGCCGCCCGGGCGCTGGGCGCGACCGAGCTGCTGGCCGACCTGGCCTCGGGCGCACGGCGGGGGACGGTCGCGCTGGGGGAGCAGGGGCACGGCGAGCCGGTGGGCACCGTGCGCACCCGGGCCCGGCGCAAGGGGAACCACTGGGTCCTCAACGGCGAGAAACAGTTCGTGATGGACGGGCACACGGCGGACTGGGCCATCGTCGTGGCGCGCAGCGAGGAGGGCGTGCGCTCCTACCTGCTCGAGTCGCCGGGGGGCGAGCTCGTCCCGTCGCTGGACCCGACGCGCAAATTGGCGCGGCTGGAGTTCGCGGAGACGCCGGTCACGCCGCTGGGGCCACCGGGCAACCAGCTCGGCCTGTGGCAGCGGATCGAGGACGACATGGCCGTCGGCCTGGCAGCCGAGACGGTGGGCGCCGCCGACCGGGCGCTGAGCGAAGCGATCGCCTACACGTCGGAGCGGATCGTCTTCGACAAGCCGGTCGCGACGTACCAGACCGTGCGCCACCGGCTGGTCGAGATGTTCCAGCAGGTGGAGATGGCGCGGGCCGGGTTCCAGTTCGCCGCGTGGGCATCGGACACCGAGTCGCCCGAGCGGGCCCAGTCCGCCGCCATGGCGTCGAGCTACGCCGCCGAGGCGGGCGTGCGGGTCACGGGCGACGACATCCAGCTCCACGGAGGGGTCGGCTTCACGTGGGCCAACGACGCCCACTTCCTCTTCAAGCGGGTGAAGCAGAACGAGATCCTCTCCGGCGGCGCGGGAGCGCAGCGCCACCGGCTGGCCGCGCTCTTCGTCGAGTCGGCCTGATGCAGTTCGAGCTGCGCCCGCTGCAGGGCCCCCTGGCCGAGCGCTACCGCGCCGAGGGCGCCTGGGACGACCGCACGCTCGGGCAGTTCCTGAGCGACTCGCTGCTCGAGGACCCGACCCGCCGCTTCCGCATCTGGTCGCCGACGCACCCCTACCTCGGGACGGTGGGCGACGTCTACGACGAGGCGCTCCGGGTGGCCGGCGGGCTGCGCGCCCTCGGGCTGGGCCCGGGCGACGTCGTCGCCTTCCAGCTGCCCAACTGGGTGGAGGCGGCGATCACGTTCTACGCCTGCGCCATGCTCGGCGTGACGCTCGTCCCGATCGTGCACTTCTACGGGCCCAAGGAGGTCGGCTTCATCCTCCGCCAGAGCCGGGCCCGGGTGCTCATCATCGTGTCCCGCATGGGACAGCGCGACTTCCTGGCGGAGTTGGCGACGATCCGTGACGGGCTGTCGGACCTGGAGCGTGTGATCGTCGTGGGGGAGCACGCCGCTGACGGCGAAGGCCTCATCCCGTTCGACGACCTGCGCACCGCCGAGCCCATCGACGGCCCGGTGGCGGTCGATCCCGACGGCGCCGCCCTGATCGCGTACACGTCGGGGACGACGGCGGACCCCAAGGGAGTGGTGCACACGCACCGGACGATCGGCTGCGAGGTGCGCCAGCTCGCGGGCCACCAGTCCCTGCGCGACCGGGCCAGCCTGACGGGTGCGCCGGTCGGTCACGCCATCGGGATGCTGGGCGGCTTGATGTGCCCGCTCGTCAACGGCCGCCCCCTCTACCTGATCGACGGGTGGGACCCGCCGACGGTGCTCAACGCCATGGTGGAAGAGCAGATCTCCGCCGGGAGCGGATCGACCTACTTCTTCACCAGCCTGCTCGACTGCCCCGGGTTCGGGCCCGAGCACGTCGAGCTCATGCGCTACATCGGCCTCGGGGGCTCGCCGATCCCCAACGCGGTGTCGGAGCGGGCGGACGAGCTCGGGATCTCGCTGGTGCGCTCGTACGGCAGCACCGAGCATCCCTCCGTCACCGGCTCCCAGCACTCCGACCCGAGGGAGAAGCGCATCCACACCGACGGGTGCCCGCTCGAGTGGGTCGAGGTGCGCACGGTCGACGAGGAGGGTCACGACGTGGGGGTGGGCCGGCCGGGCGAGATCCTCACCCGCGGGCCGGACCGCTTCGCCGGCTACACGGACCCCGCCCTGACGGCGGAGGCCGTCGACGAGGAGGGGTGGTTCCGCACCGGTGACATCGGGGTGCTCGACGCGGAGGGCTACCTGACGATCACCGACCGGGTGAAGGACATCATCATCCGTGGCGGCGAGAACGTCAGCGCCGCCGAGGTGGAGCAGTTGCTCGCGCACATGAAGGGTGTGGCGGAGGTGGCCCTCGTGGCGGCCCCCGACGAGCGCCTGGGGGAGCACGGGTGCGCCTTCTTCCGCATGCAGCCCGGGTGCGAGGCGCCCGACCTCGAGGCGGTGCGCGCGCACCTGGCCGCGGCCGGCCTGGCCCGGCAGAAGTGGCCGGAGGAGCTGCGGGTCGTGGACGAACTGCCCCGGACGGCGTCGGGCAAGGTGCAGAAGTTCGTGCTGCGTGAGCAGCTTCGGGCCGGCCGGTGACGCCCCAGCGCCGGCACCTGCGGACGGATCCGGCACACGGGGGTTGGGGGAGGTACGCTCCGGCCGGGGTACCCAAGGAGTTCAAGCCGGACAAGGGTGGTCGTATGCGTGCTCGCATCCCCAAGCATCAGATCGAGCTCCTGGGTGCCGTCCCCCTCTTCTCCAGTTGCTCCCAGAGCGAGCTCCGCTCCATCGCCCAGCTCGGCACGCCGGTCACGGTCCAAAAGGGGGAGGTCCTGATCGCCCGGGGCATGTCGGGCCGTGAGTTCTTCCTCGTGCTGTCCGGGGTGGCGACCTGCCGCATCGGGAAGCGCCAGGTGGCGCAGTTCACCAAGGGCGGCTACTTCGGCGAGCTCGCTCTCTTGCACGGGGGCGTCCGCACGGCCGACGTCGTCGCCGAGACGGACATGGAGCTGCTGGTCTTCGACGCCCGGGAGTTCCGGACGATGCTGATGACGACGCCCGGCATCAGCGTGAAGATGCTCGCCCGCCTTGCCGAGCGCCTGGCCGACGCCGACGCGCACTACAGCGACTGAGCCGCGACGAACTGCCCCGGGACGCGACGAACTGCGCCGGGGCGCGACGAAGCGAGGTCGTCCTTCCACATCGGTCTCTCATCGAGTGCCGCCTCCCAGCGTCCGGGCCCTCGGTCCCTCGAACCGCTCGCTCCTCGAAGCTCCGCGCCCAGCGGGCGAAGCGAGCGGGCCGGCCCTACTCGCGCTGAGGTGGCGGCCGCTGGTTCCGCAGGCGGTTGTGGAAGCCGCACAGCAACCGCCCGTTCTCCTGGGTCGTGGTGCCCCCTTCGGACCACGGCACGATGTGGTCAGCCTGGCACCGACAGCCGGTGACGTCGCAGAAGGGGTGACGGCATTCGCGGTCGCGTAGCTCCACCGCCCGCCGGGTGGCACCGCTGAAGAGCCGCCGGGTCGTCCCGACCTCGATACGGCTCTTCGGTCCCATGACGGCGCGCTCGAGATCGGCCGAGCCCAACCAATCGACGAGGTCGCCCGGTGCCAGGACGATCCCCTCGGCCAGCTCGCAGACCCGACCCGAGAGGGTGGGCCAGTCGACCAGGACGGAGAAGAGGGGGGCCGGACGCGGCGCGTCCGGGCCGACGAGCGCGGACCGGGTCGCCATCTCGACGAGCGCGTCGGCCCGCCGCTGCGCCGGGGTGCGGCTCAGGTCGGTGGCCTTGGGCCTGGCGCCGGTCTCCTCCCTGGCCTTGGCCCAATCGGAGACGAACATCTCGTGCTCGATCCGCTCGAGCTCCCCCGAGACGATCGACCCCGAGATCGGGTCGAGTGTCATCTTGCCGAGATACATCCCGTCGATCGACGCCTCGAGATAGACGTCTCGCCGGGCCCGCCTCGCCTCTGCCGCCTCTTCGGTGCCGTCGGGGTCGGCGAGCTGGTCCCAGTAGGCCACCGTCTGGGCGAAGTGCTTGAAGCGGAGCCCCTTGGCCTGGGAGACCAGCATCGCCTCGTCGCGGGCGAGCGCGTCGGCCGTCGAATCGCGGACAAGGCCGATCATCACGTCGACGTGGGGCGCGCCGATGGAACCCTCCTCCCAGGCTCCGGCGACCACGGGGAGGTGGCGGAGCATCCGGCCGCGCCGGACGACGCGTCGCGCCATCGCCCTCGGGATCCGGCACATCGTGGCGATCCATGCCGGTGCGTTCCTGGCGCCGTCGTGGGCCCAGTCGCCCGAGGCGTCGAACTGTGCCACGGCGGACGTCGTGAAGGACTCCAACCGGGAGAGCTCGCGGATCAGGCGCGGGACGGCTTCGGCGTCGCCGTACATCGACGCCCCCTCGGCGAGCAACTCGTCGATGGCCTGTGCGAGCGCATCGGTTCCCACGCCGTCATCGAAGCAAAGGGTTGTGACAGGGAGCGGCCGACGTGACACGTCGCGGCCGGCGCCACGAAACACAGCGCGACATGACCGAGGTCTCGCCGACCGTTCTCCCCACGACAAGAGGGAAGGATGCTCGCTGTGGCGATCTGCATGTTCTGCAACAAGGAGATGATGGACGGCACGGGTTGCACCGAGGAGCCTGTGCGCATCCGAGGCATCGCGTTCGACCCCATCCGGTGGGGCGACGAGACGGGCTACGAGTTCTGGGACAGGACAGCGCGGTGCGGCGACTGCAACGTCGCTCGGGGCTGCGTCCACCACCACGGCTGCGACATCGAGCAGTGCCCCGCCTGCGAAGGCCAGGCGCTCTCGTGCGGCTGCGCGGACGAGGAGGGGGCCATGGAGCGCACGGGATAGAACGGCGCCGTTGCGCCGAGCGGGCAGCGGAGAAAGGAGGGCGAAAGGACAGGGACGGATATGCGCGGAGGGAGGTATCGCTAGGTGGGGTCGATCACCCGGGTCGCCTTGTACCCCGCACGCGGGACGGTGTCCCGGTCGAGGATCTCCACCAGCGCGCGCACGCCCAACGACTCGCGGAGGCCGGCGACGGCAGCAGCGCGCGCCCCCTCACGCACAGCGGGGTCAGTCGATGCCACCTCGACCTTGACGACAAGGTCACCGTCGCCGCCGTCGGGACGCACGACCTGGTACTCGAGCGACGGCTCGCGCATCGCCGCCACCCCACGCAGCACGCCCTCGACCTCGGCCAGTTGGAAGCGGGTGCCCTGGCACGACAGCAGGTCCTTGAACCGTCCACCCCACAGCCCGCGGGCGGAGGTCTCGCCGCACGGGCAGGGCGAGCGGAGGATGGCGCACGCCTCCTCGAGGTCGTACCGCAACAGCCCGTTGTCGCGGTCCAGCGTCGTCACGGTCAGGTTGCCCCACTCCCCGTCGGGCACCTCGAGCCCGGTGGCGGGGTCGACGGCCTGCACGACCGCCCAGTCCTCGTGCAGGTGGGCGCCGGGGGAGACGCCGCACGGGCCGCCGACGAACGAGTAGCACTCGGCCCCCGCCGTCATGAGCGGCATGCCGCCCCGCCCGAGGCCGAAGCCGATCGGCGCCTTGAGGCCGGTCAACCCGGCCTCCTCCAGCGAGATCCCGAGCTTCGTCGCCACCTCGACGAAGCGACCGGTGGCGAACCCCATGAAGGGGTGGTCGGGGCGGACGCGGGTCCAGAAGCGCACCGCCTGCTCGGCCAGCTCGTCGGTGTCGGGCGGCGGCACCCACACCGAGAGCATCCCGAAGTACTCGTAGCACTGCTGGAGCATGGTGCCGCCGCCGTAGAGGTACGCCGGATGGGCGTGCGTGATGATCTGACCGGGCCGGTGCCCCATCCTCCACCAGTTGCGCGCTCCCGACTCGTACTCGATCCAGATGTCCTTGCGCGTCCACAGCGTGATCGTCGGCTGACCGGTCGTCCCGGTCGACGTGCCCAGGCGGACCGCGCGCCGAGGGTCGGTGAAGCGATAGCGGCCCCATGGCGGGGCCTCGGCCTCGGAGTCGCGCAGGTCCTGCTTCACCGTCGCCGGAATGCCGGCGAGGTCGTCGACGCCCTTCACGACGTCAGCGGCCGTGATGCCGGCCTCCAGCAGCTTGGCGGCGAACACGGGGACGGGGGTCTCGAGCGCCCGCCGGACGAGATGGCGCACGCGGCGGTCCTGCAGCTCGCGCCGTCTCGACGTGTCCATCGCCTGGTGTGCCGGGTCCCACAGCTCCTGATCATCGGGGCGGGCCGCCGGGCCCAGCATGCCCGGACCGAATTCCGGCGTGGATGTCACCGGCTCACTGTAGCGACGACGTCTCCGGCGGGCCGGCTCGACGCGTCACGTCGAACCGCGGGCACGCGCCGTCGCCATGCGCCGCGGCGCGAGCGCGGACCGGTGCAGCGAAACCGGTGTCCTTCACTCGATTCGCGAAGGCCGTCGACCCATCGACGGCCCGCCCAGCTCCTTGCGCCCGGTGGGATGGCTCGTGAGGTGCCCGGGCGACGAGGGCCTGCCGGACAGCACGAGCCTCTAGTCGGGGGGGCGGAGGATGTTGGCCGCCTCCCCGGCCCGCTGCAGGGACAGGGCGGTGACGTCACCCACCGAGCCGCTGATCACTCCGGCCGAGTTCAGGATGAAGACCCCGACGACCATGGCGCTGAGGAGCCGGGCGACCTCACCGGCGCCGGCGCGCTCGTCGAGATCGGGGCGGTTCTTGGCGATCCATCCCTCGATGTGGTCCTGGAACGACGTGAAGAGGTCGAGGCCGACCGCCCGGGCGGTGGACTCGCCGCGCATCGCCTCCCCGATCATGAGGCGGACGAAGTCCTCGACCTCGAACATCGACACGAGGATGTCGGTCAGGAGCTCGGCCAAGCTCGGCTCGCTGTTCCGGACGCCGTCGAGCTGGGCCATGGGTGCCTGGAGCGGGAGGACACCCTGTTCGACCAGGACCGCCTCGAGGAGATCGCGCTTGCTCGGGAAGTAGTGGTACAGCGTCGCCACGTTGAGGCCGGCCGCCGAGGCCAGGTCCCGCATGCTGGTCCCGTCGACGCCCCGCTGCGACATGAGCGTCAGCGCGATCCTCAGGATCCGCCGTCTCGTCGCCGACCCTTCACCGGGGCTCTCGGCGCCCGCCGGCTCCGGCTGGCCCCTGCCTTTGGTCTGAGGCTCGACGGTCATGTTCGTTCCCATTTCCCCGCCTTCCGACCTGGAGATGACGGGCGTCCCGGTCTGCCCCCTCCCTGCGTGCTCCGTCCGTGAACTCCGTGTGCGACGACCTGGGACGGCCTGCACCGAGAGAGCCCGTCGCTCTCGACACCCCAACGGTCGTTTGCTATATATGACAGCGGAGTCAGGTTCGGCTCCGGGTGTCACCCAAAATAGGGGGTCCCGACGGGAAATGCCAGGGATTAATTCGACGACCGAGGACGAGGCGGTGCCCTTCGATCCCTTCGAGCTGAAAGACGTGGTGAGCGGGAACATCCGCGACCCGTACCCCAAGCTCCGGGAGCTGCTCCTGGAGTCTCCGGTGCACACGGGGCCGATCGATCTCGGCGAGGGGGCCGACATTGGGGACCCCACCACACCCGCGCCGGTGACGGTGCTCGGGTTCGACGAGGTCGTGTCGGTCCTGCGGGACAACGAGACCTACTCCTCCTCCGTCTACGAGGGCGTGATGGGGATGGTGATGGGACGCACCATCCTCCAGATGGACGAGCCCGAGCACCGCAGCGTCCGGGCGCTGGTCGCCGGGAGCTTCCGCTCCAAGATGCTCGAGCGGTGGGAGGAAGAGCTGGTGGCGCTCGTGGTGAACGAGCTGATCGACTCGTTCGCCGAACGCGGCCGGTCGGACCTCGTCCGCGACGTGACGTTCAACTTCCCGGTGCAGGTCATCGCGCGCATCCTGGGGCTGCCGCGGTCCGACTACCCGAGGTTCCAGCGCTGGGCGCTCGAGATCACGAGCGTCACCGCCAACTGGGAGCGCGGCCTCGCGGCGTCCGCCGCTCTGCGCGACTACTTCGTGGACGTCATGGCCGAGCGGCGCGCGACGCCGGGCGACGACCTCATCAGCGAGCTGGTGCGGGCCGAAGTGGACGGAAAGCACCTCACCGACGAGGAGATCTGCTCCTTCCTCCGCCTGCTGCTGCCGGCCGGTGTCGAGACCACGTATCGAGCCTCGGGGAGCCTCCTGTTCGCGCTGCTCAACGACCGGCCTCAATTCGACGCCCTCTACGGTGACCGCTCGCTCTACACCCAGGCGTTCGAGGAGGCGTTGCGCTGGGAGCCGCCGGTCACGGTGATCCTGCGGCGGGCCACCCGCGACACCGAGCTGGCCGGCGTCGCGATCGAGGAGGGGGCCGACATCGCACTGATGATCGGCGCCGCCAACCGGGACGAGCGCAAGTACACCGACCCCGACACGTACGACATGTTCCGCGCCCAGCGCCAGCACGTCGGGTTCGGCTTCGGCGTCCACGTCTGCCTGGGGATGCATCTCGCCCGCATGGAGTCGCGGGTGGCCATCAACACTCTCTTCGATCGCCTCGGTCCCTTCACCCTGGACCCTGATGCGGAGCCCCCGCACATCGAAGGCCTGGCCTTCCGCTCACCCCTGTCCCTCCCGGTGGTGTTCCAGGCTCGTTGACACCCGCCGGGGCAGGGTAGGTTCAGGCAGATGGGCGGGTGCGCGTCGAGGATGAGCTCGAGGATGAGCGTGAGGTCGAGGGTGATGGTCAGCACGATCGTGAGCGAACGCGGCACCGGAACCGGCCATGAATGAGCCACTGGACGTCAAGGTGGACTGGGACCTGTGCATGGGGTCGGGCAACTGCGTGTTCTGGGCCCCGGACACGTTCGACCTGAGCGACGACGGCCATGCGGTCGTCGTCGACGCGGCCGCCACGGACGAGGAGCGCCTGCGCACCGCCGCCCAGGGGTGCCCGGTGGGAGCGATCTCGTTGTGGCGTGACGGCACCGAGGTGCGGCTCGAGGAGGGGACCTAGTGCCCATCGCCGTCACGGAAGAGCACGAATCGCTCCGCCGCACCGCCGAGCGGTGGCTCCAGACGCACTGCCCGCCGGCTGAACCGCGGTCGGTGGCCGAGGCGCCCGAGCCGGGGGCGGACCTGCCCGCCGTGTGGGAGAAGATGGCGGCGCAGGGGTGGCTGGGGCTGCACCTGCCCGAGGCGTACGGCGGCCAGGGCTTCACGCTGGCCGAGGTGGCCGTGGTGCTCGAGGAGATGGGTCACGCGCTCTTCCCCGGGCCCGCTCTGCCGACGCTGCTCGTGTCGGCCGCCCTCGCCCGCCACCACGACACGGCAGTCCTCGATGCGCTGTTGCCGGGGTTGGCGGACGGCACCGTCACCGCGGCCGTGGCCCTCGGCGCGCCGGGCCTGCGGTGGGAGCTCGCCGAGAACGGCGCGCTCTCGATCTCCGGCGCGGTGCGCCCCGTGCTGGGCCTGCCCACGGCGCGGCTCGTGCTCGTGCCGCTCGACCGGGACGACGGGGTGCAGTGGTGGCTGCTCGACCGCGACGCCCTCGGTGACGGGGTGTCCGTGGAGGCGCTGCCGGCGCTCGACGGCACCCGCCCCATCGGGAGGTTCGAGATCGCGGGGGACGGCATCGTCCTCCCGACGGAGCACCACGTCTCGATGCCTGACGCCGAGGTGCGCAGCCTGGCCCTCGTCCTGACCGCCGCGGAGAGCGCGGGGATCGCCCGCTGGTGCCTCGAGACCGCCTCGGAGCACGCCAAGGTGCGTGTCCAGTTCGGCCGGCCCATCGGCCAGTTCCAGGCGGTCAAGCACGCGCTGGCCGACATGCTGGTCGCCGTCGAGCAGTGCGCCGCGGTGGCGTGGGACGCTGCAGCGGCGTGGAGCGAGGACGAGGACGGCGGCAACGACGGCGGCAGCCGTGACCTCAGCGCACACATCGCCGGCGCAGTGGCACTCGAGGCCGCGGCCCACTGCGCCAAGCAGTGCATCCAGATCCTCGGCGGCATCGGCTTCACCTGGGAGCACGACGCGCACCTCTACCTGAAGCGCGCCGTGGCCAACCTGCAGCTGGTCGCCGGGGGCGACGTCGGGTCGCTCGAGCACGAGGTGACGGCGATGGCCGTCGCCGGCGCCCGCCGCAACCTCGCCGCCGACCTGCCGGCCGAGGCCGAGTCGCTGCGTGACGAGATCCGCGCCGTGGTGGCGCAGATCGCCGCGGCGGACGACCAACGCGTGGCCATCGCCGAGGCGGGCCTCATCATGCCGCACTGGCCCAGGCCCTGGGGCCGGGGCGCCTCGCCCCTGGAACAGCTCGTCATCGACGAGGAGCTGGCCGCGGCCGGCGTACCCCGCCCGCACCTCGCCGTCGGGGCGTGGGCGTTGCCCACGCTCATCGCGCACGGGACCGAGGAGCAGCAGGAGCGCTGGGTGCGGCCGACGCTCCTCGGGCGGCTCAGCTGGTGCCAGCTCTTCAGCGAGCCCGGTGCCGGTTCCGACCTGGCCGCGCTCAGCACGAAGGCCGAGCGCGTGGAGGGCGGCTACGTGCTCAACGGCCAGAAGGTGTGGACGTCGCTGGCGCAGATGGCCGACTTCGGCATCTGCCTCGCCCGCTCCGACCCCGACGCGGCCAAGCATGCAGGCATCACGTACTTCATCGTCGACATGCACGCCGAGGGCATCGACATCCGGCCGCTGCGCGAGCTGACCGGCGCCGCCATGTTCAACGAGGTGTTCTTCAACGATGTGTTCGTCCCCGACGACGCGGTGATCGGAGTCCCCGGTGACGGATGGCGGATCGGCCGGACGACGCTGGCCAACGAACGCGTCTCCATGTCGTCGGGCGCGTCCTTCGGCAACGGGGTGGAGTCGCTGATCCGGACCGTCGCGCACCGGGGCGAGTGCGGCGAGGTGTGCCCGCCGAGCCTGGAGGGACGCCTGGGCCACTTGATCGCCGAGGCGCAGTCGGTCGCGCTGCTCGGCCACCGCGCCACCCTGCGGACGCTCTCGGGGGTGGATCCCGGCAGCGGGTCGAGCGTGCGCAAGCTGCTCGGGGTCGAGCACGAGCAGCGGGTCCAGGAGATGGGGATGGCCCTCTACGGCGCGGACGGCGCGGTGCTCGACGGCAAGGCGCAGCGGTGGGAGGAGGGCTTCCTCTCCACGCGCTGCCTGACGATCGCGGGCGGTACGAGCGAGGTGCAGCGCAACGTCATCGCGGAGCGCATCCTCGGGCAGCCCCGTGACCCCGAACCGGGCGCCTGAGCGGGCGGGCGTGTGCTCGCCCGTCGACTGACACCCGTGTCATAGTTGGCTATGCGGCTCGCCCCTGACGAATCCCTCCTCTCGTTCCGCCGCGAATTCGAGGCCTGGCTCGACGAGCACCTCCCGCCGGCACACCTCATGGCGAACCTCAGGCGGTCGTCGGCCCACCTGCCCGAGTGGGCCCGCACCTTCCAGCGGGAGCTGTTCGAGGCGGGCTACCTGGTGCCGGGATGGCAACCCGAGCTGGGCGGCCGCAACGCGACGCCCCAGGAGCAGATGGTCTACTTCGAGGTGATCGCCGAGCGCATGGTGCCGCGCTCGCTCAACCCGCAGGGCCTCTCCATCTGCGCCGCCTCCATCGTCGAGTTCGGGACCGAGGACCAGAAGGAGCGTTTCGTCCTCCCCACCCTGAAGGGTGAGATCACGTGGTGCCTCGGGATGAGCGAGCCCAACGCGGGGAGCGACCTGGCCTCGCTCACCACGAAGGCCGAACGACGGGACGGCCACTTCGTGGTGAACGGACAGAAGGTGTGGACGTCAGGAGCCCACGAGGCCGACTACTGCCTGTGCTACGTGCGCACCGATCCCGAGGAGCCGAAGCACCGCGGCATCAGCGTGATCATCATCGACATGCGCACGCCGGGCATCACGTGCCGCCCGCTGCCCGAGCTGACCGATCAGCACCATGCCGACTTCAACGAGGTCTTCTTCACCGACGTGGAGGTGCCCGAGGAGAACCTTCTCGGCGAGCTGAACGGCGGGTGGGCGGTGAGCCAGGGTTCGCTGCGCCACGAGCGGGGGATGCTATGGATCATGAACGTCGCCAAGATGGAGCGCACGCTGAAGGCGCTCGTGCGGATAGCGCGGCGACCAGACGGCCGCGGTGGCACGCTGGGCGACGACGCCCGCTTCGCGGAGGCGATCGGGCGGCTCGCCACCGACACGGCCGCCATGCGCTGTCTGGGCTACCGGGGCTTCGAGAAGTCGACCCGGGGCGAGATGTCGCCCGAGCACCTCGTCCTGAAGCTCTTCACGAGCGAGGCCGAGCAGCGCGCCTGCCTGTTCGCCCAGGATGCGCTCGGGCTCGACGGCCTCGACCTCGACGGCCCGGGACCCAACCGGTTCACCGAGTGGGACCTGGCCAACTTCGAGCCGAGTCCCATGGAGATCAGCGCCATGAGCTCGTTCTACGACGGCGCCTGGGCCGTGCAGTACCTGCGTTCCTTCGCCGGCACCATCGCCGGTGGGACGTCGGAGATCCAGCGGAACATCGTGGCCGAGCGGGTGCTGGGACTGCCCCGGCGGTGACATCCGGGGCCGGCGACCCCGGCCCGCATACCGGCTGAGACCGCGGGCGAGGCAGCGCGCCGGGCCCGGTGCAACCGGTTGACAGCCGTGCTGCGACAACACGTGCACAACCGGATCCCATTTCTTCGCAATCTAGTCAAAAGGTCCCATTCATCCCGCACGCCGCGACCCCGATACTGAAGACCTGGACTCCTGAGGGGGGAATCCAGAGGGGGAAGGGACTCCGTGCGCTATTGCTCTCGTCGTCGCGTCGCGACGTTGTTGGTGCCGATCGGCATCATGATCATGAGCTCCATTGCGGCTGGGCTGACGAGTGCACCCGCCGGCGCGGCAGGGATCCTGCCGCCGTCCAACCCGCCCGCCAACATCGCGCCGAACAGCACGGACTGGCTCGCCTCCATCGACTCGGCCCGCGGCCAGGAGGGTTTGGGAGGCATGAACGTCTCGGAGTCGTCGCTCGCCGCGCTGTCGGTCCCCGAGCAGGTCTTCACCGTCGTCAACGACGAGCGCGTCGACCGCGGCCTGCCGCCCATCGACTACATGACCTCACAGCTCGACGCCTACGCCCAGTCGGGCGCGGACGCGGGCACCGATCCCTCGTTCCCCTCCGCGCTCACCGGTGGCGACCCGATCACCTTCGGCGGGTCCATCTGGGCCGGCGGCCTCTCCTCGGTGCTCGAGGCCGACTACTACTGGATGTACGACGACGGCTTCGCCGGCTCCGCCACGACCAACGCCGCCTGCAGCCTGGCGACGATGTCGGAGTGCTGGGGACACCGCGACATCATCCTGCACGAGTACGGCAGCTGCCCCACGGGGCCGCCGGTGCTCTCCATGGGCGCGGCGTTCTCCACCACCGGGTATGCCGCCGGTTCCATCGCCGCCATCCTCGTCAGCTCGTGCGCACCGCCGAGCGACGTCACCCTGTCCTGGGGCCAGGTGGCAACGTCGGTCCAGTCCGCGTCGCGGGCCGTCGGCATCGCGCCACTGGGCAACGGGACCGGCTACTGGGAGGCTGAGGCGGACGGCACGGTGGCCGCCTTCGGCGCCGCGCAGAACTACGGGTCGCTCAGCGGCCGGCTCAACTCGCCGGTCGTGGGCATCGCAGCGACGCCCGACGGGGACGGGTACTGGCTGGTGGCGGCGGACGGCGGCATCTTCAGCTTCGGTGACGCCGCCTTCTACGGCTCGACCGGATCGCTGCGCCTCAACAAGCCCATCGTCGGCATGGCGTCGACCCCCTCCGGCAAGGGCTACTGGATGGTGGCTTCCGACGGCGGGATCTTCAGCTTCGGGGATGCGCCCTTCTACGGTTCCATGGGCGGCTCGCCGCTCAACGAGCCGATCGTGGGGATCGCCGGCGACCCGGCGACCGGTGGGTACTGGGAGGTGGCCTCCGACGGCGGCATCTTCAGCTACAACGCCCCCTTCCTCGGGAGCACGGGCGCCATCCACCTGAACAAGCCGATCGTGGGCATGGAGGCATCGCCCAACGGGCAGGGCTACCGCTTCGTGGCCTCCGACGGCGGCATCTTCACGTTCGGGCAGGCGCCCTTCGAGGGTTCCACGGGCAGCCTCGCGCTGGTGGCCCCGGTCGTGGGCATGGCGCCGGACAACGCGACCGACGGCTACTGGATGGCCGCGGCGGACGGAGGGATCTTCACCTTCGGCGGCGCCTCGTACCTGGGCCGGCTCGTCAGCTCGGCCGGGTAGCCCGTTCCCGGGCCACCCGGCCCCGGTCGCCCGGTCACAGGACGCCGCGCTCGCTGAGCTCGGCCAACTCGGCGTCGCTCAGCCCGACGAGGTCGCACCAGACTTCGTGGTTGTGCTCGCCGAGGCGCGGTGCCCCGGTGGGGACCGGTGTCGGGTGCCTCGACAGGCGGGGGTAGGGCGCCTGCTGGCGCACCGGCCCGATGACCGGGTCGTCGATCGACACGAGGTCGCCGCGGGCGGTCATGTGGGGGTCGGCGAAGATGTCGGCCGCGCTGTAAGCGGTGCCCACGGGCACGTCGTGCTCGACGCAGCGCGCCGTGATCTCCTCCGCGGTCAGCGACGCGGTCCATTCGCCGACCAGCCCGTTGATCTCGTCACCCCGCGCTGCCCGTTCGGCCAGCGTGGCGAACCTCGGGTCAGCGGCAAGGTCCGGCCGGGCCATGGCGGCGCAGAGGCGTGAGAAGTTGGCGTCGGAGCCGGCGACGATGCACACGAAGAATCCGTCGGCCGTCGGGTAGTTGTCGAGTGGGGCCGAGTGCGACAGCCGGTTGCCCTCGCGCTGGCGCACGATCCCCAGCCGGTCGTAGCCGGCAAGGGTCCACTCCATGATGCGCAGGATGGATGCGTACAGGGGTGCGTCGATGACCTCGCCGTTGCCGTCGCCGTTGCCGTCGCCGTTGCCGTCGCCGTTGCC
>Ga0181538_10000027_pt1 | contig 129587 bp, 118 predicted proteins | sample PEATcosm2014_Bin_40_FD_119773 | JGI IMG/M metagenome (GOLD analysis project Ga0181538, IMG submission 119773) | Peatland microbial communities from MTU Mesocosm Facility, Houghton, MI, USA - PEATcosm2014_Bin23_30_metaG | ecosystem: Environmental > Terrestrial > Soil > Wetlands > Peat | place... | reverse complement strand
CCGCCAGCACCGCGAAGCGCCCGGCCCCGAATGCCAACGCGGCCCCGAAACAATCCGCCGAGGGCAACCAGACCGCGACTGTACCTGTTCCTTCCGCGCCCACCCTGGAAATCGCCCCGACTCTTACCGCGCCGGCGACCCCTGCTAATGGCGATCCTTCTAATAATGACGATTCGGACATCGCAGTGAAGCCGCCGGTTTCCCACGGCGCACCGGAAGAGGTTCCGGAACCGGCGCCTCCAGCCGTCACGACCGCCGGCGGACCGGCAGCATCTTCCCCGGAAATGGCCTTCGCCGCGCGGGTTGAATCCACCGACAACTCCACCCATTCCACGCTGCCGGCCGAGATGGCGTCGGCTTCCGCCGTGGCGTCGGCCAACAAAAAGATCGAGACCGCGGGGCAGGATGAGACGGCCGCACCCGCGGAGCCGCATGCATCCATGCCCGCCGTAACTGGCGCCGTGGAACGCACCGCGGAACCGGCATCGGCGCCGGCGCCATCGGCCCACGCTACACCGGCCGCCCCCCGCGCCGAAGCACCGGCTTCGGGCCCGGAAAACGTGTCGAAGCCTTCCACTCCCCTCAAGAACATCTCGCTGCAGGTCAATCAACCGGGCAACGAGCGGGTAGACGTGCGGGTGGTGCAGCAGGGCACCGAGGTTCGCGTCTCGGTGCACAGTGGCGACGCCACTTTGAACAGCGGTCTGCGGCAAGGCCTCTCCGACTTGCAGAGCCGGCTAGAGGAAACCGGCTACCGCAGCGAGATGTGGCGGCCAGGCACGTCCACCGCACCGGTGGCATCGGCCGCATCTCCCCAGGCATCCACCAATCATTCGCGCGGTGGCGACGGGCAACCGCAGCAGCAAGGCGGGTCGCAGCAGGAAGGCAGCCGCCGCAATCCCAATCCATCCAACCAGCCCCGCTGGGTCGAAGAACTGGAATCCAGTTTCGCCGCGGGAGAGAACTCGACAGGAGGTTTTTATGGCTTCAGCAGTTAGTGCGGTGAGCAGCACTTCCAACACGAACGACTCGTCCAGCGCGGCCGCGGCCTTGGGCGGCACGGCACCCACCGAGCAGATGTTTCTGCAGCTTCTCGTGGCGCAGCTCCAGAACCAGGATCCGCTGAACCCCACCGACAGCACGCAGTTCGTCTCGCAGTTGGCGCAATTCAGCGAACTCGAGCAGGTGATGGCGATTCGCAGCGATACCGACACGCTGGCGACGGACGCATCGGCGGCCGCATCGGCGGCAAGCACCAACGCTACGTCCAACGGCAATACCAACACCACGAACAACACCAACACCACCGGGACGCCGGCAGCCAATCAAACGCAATCCTAGGAGGCATAGCTAAACGTCATGGGAACCGCATTCGCTTCCGCGCTCTCCGCGCTTAACGCCGATACCACTGCGATCGACGTGGTCGGCAACAACCTAGCCAATCTCAATACCACCGGGTTTAAGGCCAGCACGGTGGACTTTTCGGACTTGATGGCCGAACAACTCGGCGCCGGCTCGGGTGACAGCCAGGTCGGTCTGGGCGTGGGCCAGGTCTCCAGCCTGCAGAATTTCTCACAGGGGACCATCACCAATAACGGCGTCGCGCTGGACGCGGCAATTCAAGGCAACGGCTTCTTCGTGGTCAAGGATTCCAACAACAACCAGCTCTACACTCGCGACGGCACGTTCCAATTGAACGCGGATGGCGTCCTGCAGACCGTGAGCGGCCAGGACGTGCAGGGATGGATGGCCACCAATGGCGTGGTGAACCCCAACGGCGCGACCGGCAATATCACGGTGCCGGTGGGATCGACCGTCGCGCCCTCGGCCACCGCCAATATGAGCATGGGCGTCAACCTGGACAGCGCCACGGCGGTTAACGGGACTTTCAGCGCGCCCATCCAGGTATACGATTCGCTGGGCCAGGCGCACACCCTCACGGCCACGTTCACCGAGACCGCGCCGGGGGCCTGGTCTTATGCCGTAACCATTCCCGCGGCGGACCTCACCGCCGGAGGCAATACCACCGTGGCCAACGGCAACCTGACGTTCGGCCCCAACGGGCAACTGACGGCTCCCGCCGCCGGCGCTCCCATCAATATCCCGGTCGCGGGACTGGCCGACGGGGCCAACCCCCTGAGCGTCAACTGGAGCCTGTACAACAGCGCCGGGACTTCGTTGATCACGCAGTACGCGCAGGCGTCCGCCATGTCCAACCCGACGCAGGATGGGTTCGCGGCCGGCCAGGTCTCGCAGGTATCGATCCAGAACGGCGGCCTGGTGGTGGCCAGCTACACCAACGGCCAGCAGGTGACCATCGCGCAACTGGCGGTGGCTTCGATTGCCAACCCCTCCAGCATGGCGCAGGTGGGCGACAACAACCTGCAAGCTACCGCTGCCACCGCGCAAGCCGCTATCGGCGCCTCGGGAACCGGGGGCAACGGCACCATCCAGGGCGAATCGCTCGAAGCATCCACCACCGACATGGCTGCCGAGTTCACCAACCTGCTTTCCTATGAACGCAGCTACCAGGCGGCTTCGCGTGTGATCACCACGGCCGATACGCTGGCGCAGGAGACGGTGAACCTGATCCACTAAGCGATCGAAAATGGCGAACACGACACAGGCCGGGTCATCTGCTGGACATTCCGCTGGAAGTGGAAGCAGTGGTGGAAGGCAACGCTCTGCGCGTCGGCGAGCTGCTCGAATTGGCGGTCGGCAGCCTGGTGGTGAGCGGCAGGGCAGCCGGCGAAAACGTGGACGTGCTGGCGGGCCGGACCTTGCCGGGCTCCGGCGAACTGGCCCGCGCCAACGGCATCGCGTGGTACGCATGGTGAGTTTCAAAGGCAAAAGCTGACTTGAGTGAAAGCTAAGATGGATGCGATCGGGCAAGCGCTGGTGGTGGTGTTCGTCCTCGGTCTTCTGGGCGCGACACTGTATTGGCTGCGCGCGCAGGGTATCGCGCGGTTCAGCGGCAAGGGCGTGAGCCGCGGGAGTGCGCGGCGCATGCAGACCATCGAACGCCTGGCGCTCGGTCCGCAGCATTCGCTCCATTTGGTGAACGTGAGCGGCCGCGTGCTGCTGATCGCAGTTTCCCCGGGAGGATGCGCCGTGCTGGATGGCGAAATCCGCCTGGAAGACAGGCTGGAGGCAAAATGAGCCGCTTCGCCAAGGGGTTGTTCTTCTCCGCCGTTCTCGCGGTCTCGGCCCACGCCGCCACCGCGCGGCAACCCGCGTCCGTGATGGGCATCCAGCTTTCCAAGGGTGGCGAATCGCTCAGCATCCCGATGCAGATCGTCATCCTGCTCACGCTGCTGACGCTGCTGCCCGCGCTGATCATGACGATCACGCCCTTCCTGCGGATCGCCATCGTGCTGCACTTCCTCCGCCAGGCACTGGGAACGCAGACCGTACCGTCCAACCAGGTGCTGGTGGGAATCGCGCTCTTTCTGACGATCCTGGTTATTTCGCCCGTGGCGGCGGACATGTACCACCAGGGCTGGGAGCCGCTGCAAAACAACAAGCTGACGGTCGACCAGGCGCTCGACGCGGGCGCCAAGCCGCTGAAGGCTTTCCTCATCCGCTTCGCGCGCGAGAAGGACGTCAAGCTCTTCCTCGACATCACCAAGTCTCCCGCGCCGCACACTCCCGACGACCTGGGATTGCAAATTCTCGTTCCGGCATACATCCTGTCCGAACTGAAGGCCGGATTTCAGATCGGAGCCGTGCTGTTCCTGCCGTTTCTCATCATCGATATGGTGGTGGCTTCGGTAACGCTCTCCATCGGGATGGTGCAACTGCCGCCGGTGATGCTTTCGGCGCCGTTCAAAATACTCCTGTTTGTGCTGGCCGACGGTTGGAACCTGGTGATCGGCTCGCTCATGAAAGGCTTTTACGCATGACCCCCGAATTCGCTATCCAGATTATTCGCGAAGCGCTCATGACCGCCTTCTGGCTGGCGCTGCCGCTGCTCGCCGTCGGTTTCGTGATGGGCATTCTCGTCAGCCTCATCCAGATTGTCACCTCGATTCAGGACACGGCCTTCAACGCGATTCCGCGGCTGCTGGTATTCCTGGGCGCGTTCATGATCGCGCTGCCCTGGATGCTGCACCGGATGAGCGCATACACCGCGGGACTTCTCGGGGACCTCAGCCGCTATGGGCGGTGACCTGCTGGTTTCCACGGCAACTCTGCTTGGCTTTCTTCTGACGCTGGCCCGCGTGGCCGGCGTCTTTGTGTTCGTGCCCATGCCGGGAGTCTCCGGCACGATTAATCCGGCGCGCGTGATCCTGGCTTTCGGCATCACCGTGGCGCTCTATCCGCTGTGGCCGCGCATCGCCACCTATCCCGAGGCGGGAACGCTGGTGATGTGGCTGATAGTGGAAGCCGCGCTGGGAATCGGCATAGGCCTGGCCGTGGCCTTCATTTCGGAGGCCTTTTCAGTGGGCGCCCAAGCTATGAGCCTGCAGGCCGGCTATGCGTTCGCTTCCACGTTCGATCCCAACACGCAGGCCGATTCGGCGGTGGTCGTGGTTCTGATGCAAATCGTTACCGGCCTGCTCTTCTTCACCACCGGACTGGATCGCGAAGTAATTCGCATTTTCGCGCACAGCATGGAGACCTACCCCGCCGGATCGTATGTGCTCACGCGCGGGGCGGCGGCGCAACTGCTGGCGATGGGATCGACCATGTTCACTACCGGATTGCGATTGGCTCTGCCGGTAATCGCCGTCATGGTGATGATCGATATCTCGCTCGCGCTGCTGGGGCGCGTGAACGCGCAACTGCACCTGACGATCGTGGCGTTCCCGGTGAAGATGTTGATGTTTCTGACGCTCATCGGATGGCTGGCGCTACTTTTTCCGGTGCTCTTCCGCGCGCAATCGGGCGTCATGTTGACGGCGGCGCGGGGGCTCGTGGCGCGATGATACTGAAAATTGTGGGGCAGGCAATCCTGCCTGCAGCCGGCTTTCAGCCGGCTCTCCCTAAAAGGCGGCTGCGGCCAAGATTGAGGGGCCTGCAAAATTGGCGGCGCTGTTTTATCCGTGTGCATCCGTGTGCATCCGTGGCCGAAAAGTTGTTGTTTCAGGAGTTCGCGATGCTTCGGATTCGGTCAAACTTTGGGGCTCAGAAATTGGTGAACACGGATGCACACGGATGCACACGGATAACACTTGACGGTCGCCGGCAACCGGGAGCGGTGCTTTCCCGCGAGCTACGAACGGCACCGCTCCCTTGCGGTCGCGGCTCAGTAAGAAGAGGTCGCGGCTCAGTAATAAATGGCTGATCAGCAAAAGACCGAACAACCGACCCAGCGGCGCTTGAAAAAAGCCCGCGAGGAGGGGAATTTCCCCACCGCGCGGGTGTTCGTGAACGCGCTGCAGTTCGTGGCGTTCGTATGGCTGCTGCGCACCTGGGGCCCGGGCTGGATTCAAGATCTGCGCGCCAGCTTCGCTTCGCTCTTTCAGCATGCGCTCGACCCGCGCCTGGGCACCGGCGAGGTGGTTGGGCTGGGGCTCGGCCTGCTGAAGCGCATGATGATCCCGCTTGGCATTCTCGGCGGAACCATGATCGCCATCACGGTCGCCATCCAGCTTGGCGTGACGCGCATGGGCGTCAGCCTGAAGAAAGTTACACCCGATTTCAAAAGGTTAAACCCCGCCTCGCGTTTGAAAGAACTACCCAAACAGAACCTGCCTTCGCTGCTCCAGGCTGCCATCATGATCCCGGCATTCGGAGGCGCGGTTTACTATCTCGTGTCGGACAATCTGGGGGTATATCTTTCGCTGCCCCTGCGCAGCATTCCGGACGGCGTCACCGTGGTGGCAGGCTCGATTCAGACGCTGCTGTGGAAGGCGGCGCTGGTCTTCATCGTCTTCGGCGCGGTGGACCTGATCCGCCAGAAGCGGCGCTACCAGAAAGACCTGAAGATGAGCAAGCAGGACATCCGCGACGAGTTCAAGGAAGTGGAAGGCAATCCGCTGATGAAGCAGCGCATTCGCCGCATCCGCCGCGACCTGGCGCGCCGCCACATGATGAAGGAGGTGCCGAAAGCCACCGCCGTCATCGTCAATCCCACCCATTATGCCGTGGCGTTGAAGTACTCCATGGATTCCAAGGGCGCGCCCATGGTAGTGGCCAAGGGCAAGAACTACCTGGCGCTGCGCATCCGGCAGAAGGCGGTGGAGAACCAGGTGCCGCTCATCGAGAATCCGCCGCTGGCGCAGGCGCTGTATAAGTCGGTCGACGTGGGGCAGGAGATTCCGGCGCAGTTCTATCGCGCGGTGGCCGAAGTGCTGGCCTACATATTCAAGCTCATGAATGGGCGGCGCGCTTCATGAGAGTGAGAAGTAGCCGCAACCCGATTCTTGCCGCCAGCATTTCCAGGCGCAGCCGGCATGTTCTTGAGCCGCGATGCCGGGACCGCGGCCTGATTGCGTCGCCGGAATGCTGGCGGGATCGCCTGACGTACCGGGCACGCCCGGACTTTGTCGAATTTCATGGGATTCCCGCAAGCCTCCACTTTCAAGTCGCGCACCCGAGCGGGACCACCTGCTGGATTTTTTGCCCCGCTAGCCAGGACCGGCGAGGAGCCGCGCACTGCCGCCGCCAGCGAATGGCGGCCAATGGCCATCCAGGCCCTCATGTCTTGTTTTATGCAAGGCCTCACCGCGGAGGGCCCAGTAGGAGCCTTTGGGAGTGGCACGGGTTATGCAAACCGGGACGTCACTGGCCATGGGGCCGACTCCTCCGTCCTACCCCAGCGACGCTTCCCCCAACCCCGTGTCTGAGGAGTTGGCCGGAAACTGTGGTTCAACGAGTCGCCTACGCGCCAACTTGGGCGCAGTGGCCGACGATACCCGTGGGATCCTGCGAGTGGCCGCAGGCTGCCCGGCCCCCGAATCGTGTTAGCACTTTCGCTTCGGAGTAGCGCCTTTATACTTAGAGGGATCGATTTCCGACAAACCCTCGGGAGGGTACGATGCAGGCTGCTGCTCGGGCGATGTCCGATTCGCTGTTCCAGCGGTGCGCGGAGCGCGCTCCGATTTTTGACCGGGAGAACCGGTTCTTCACCGAAGATTTCGAAGAACTCCGGATCGCAGGATACTTACTGATGCCGGTGCCATCTGAGCTCGGAGGTTGGGGGATGACGCTGCCGGAAGTTTGCCGCGAGCAACGCCGCCTGGCTTATTATGCGCCGGCAACCGCCCTCGGGCTGAATATGCACCTGTACTGGATGGGTCTGGCTGCCGATCTCCGCCGCGCCGGTGATTCCTCGCTTGCCTGGATGCTCCGCGAGGGCGCTGCCGGAGAGGTGTTCGCGGCCGGACACGCCGAGGCGGGAAACGACATTCCCGTGCTGCTGTCCACCGCCAAAGCGGAACCGGTCGATGGCGGTTACCGTTTTTACGGACACAAGCATTTCGGCAGCCTGACACCGGTGTGGACAAGACTGGGCCTGCATGCCATGGACACCAGCGATCCGGCGGCGCCAAAGGTGGTTCATGCGTTTCTGCCGCGGGATACGCCGGGATACCGGGTGGAGGAAACGTGGGATGTGATGGGGATGCGCGCCACTCGAAGCGATGACACCATCCTCGAAGGATGTTTCCTGCCCGATCGCTACATCGCGAGAGTGGTTCCGGCGGGAGCAGCGGGGCTGGACCCCTTCGTGGCGTCGATTTTCGTCTGGGCGCTGATGGGGTTCGGCAACATCTATTATGGCCTGGCGCGCTATGCCATGGATCGCACTATAGAGACGGTGAAAAAGAAGCGCTCGATCGCTTTGACGCGCACCATGGCCTATCACGCGGAGGTGCAGCATTCGATTGCGGAAATGGTAATCGAACTGGAAACCGCGGAAGCCCTTCTGGATCGCGCGGCGCGCGATTGGGCGGACAATACCGATCCCGCCAACATCGGTGGACTATTGATGCGCGTGCTGGCGGCTAAATACCGGGCCGTGGAGAGTTCCTGGCGTGTGGTTGATATGGCTATGGAACTGGCGGGGGGATTCGGTATCTTTCGCGCGGGGGGACTCGAACGGATCTTTCGGGATGCGCGTCTCGGCCGAATCCATCCGGCGAATAGTTTTATTACCCATGAATTGCTTGCCAAGCTCACGCTCGGGATCAACCCTGACGAGCAGCCGCGCTGGGGATGATAGAATCTCCATTCGGAGGCGAAGATGCCGGAGTACGTAATTGAACGTGAGGTTCCAGGCGCGGGGAATCTGACGGAGGACGAGATTCGCGAAGTCTCGCTCCGGTCGCTCGCCGTACTGAAGGAACTGGGCTCCAGTATTCAATGGCTCCATAGCTACGTGACCAATGAGAAGATCTACTGCGTGTATTTTGCGCAGGACGAAGAGAAAATTCGTGAGCACGGCCGGCGCGCCGGCTTGCCAGTGAACCGGATCTCGGCCGTGCGGCGCCTTGTGAATCCCGAGAAACTGAATTCCGCGGGGGGAACTTAGGCGCTCAGAACGAATGTCAGGAGCTGATCGGTGGTCATGGAGCGGCCCTCGGCCCACGCTTTGGTCTGTTCTGCGGTGGGCAAGCTCTCACATGCCGCGCGGATTGTGCGGTCGAGCTCGTCATGCTCCGTCGGCGTAAGTAAGATGCCCAGCTTCTCCCGCATGGCCGCCGCCGCGCCAGCCAATTTAATGGCGCAATCGGGACTGGTGTTGAAGGTGGCGCAGGCGGCGAGGTGATCGAGCACGCGCGCCATGCCGCGCCGGTTGCCTAGCTTGTGAAAAATGGCCAGCGCCTTTTTATAGAAGCCCGCAGCGCCGGAATGGTCGCCGGCGCGGCAGCTTAAGTCCCCCAGGTCGCGTAGCACGGCGGCGGCGCCCCACTCGTCGCCAATCTGTTGAAACTGGCGCAAGCAATCCTCATAAAGACGGCGCGCTCCCGCCAAATCTCCCTCAGCGGCGCTGACGTCGGCCAGACCGTTCAGCGCGGCGGCCATGCCGCGAGGATCCCCGGTGGCGCGAAAAGCTTCCAAGGTGGACTCGTACGCCGTCCGCGCGATCGCATAGTCTCCCTGCTTCTTGGCGATATTGGCTAGGTTATTGAGCCCGAGGACAAACGTGCCCGAGCCCAGCTCCTTCCAGAGCAGCAACGCCCGCTCGATATGTGCGCGCGCCTCGGCGTATTGACCAGACTTGTTTGCCACCACGGCGAGAGCGCTTTCCACGGTGGCGATCCCCTGCTTATCCCCTAGCCGGAGCTGGATGTCGAGGCTGCGTTTCGTCAGCTCACGCGCCGTCTCGAAATCGAGTTGAGCATCGGCCAGGACTCCTGCCCCGTACAAGGCGTGCGCCTTGTAAACGGCTGCCAGGTCGGCTCCGGGCAGCTCGAGCAGCGCCGCCAGCGCCTGTCGGCCTTCGCTAAGGTGTTCGCGCGCCTCCCAGTACCGGAACAGGGCGGACCCGAGGCGCAGCCCCCATTCGGTGTTTCCTGATTTTAGAAGATATGCGATGGCGGCGCGAAAATTGTCGTGCTCGGAGTCGCAACGGTCGAGCCACGACTCGCGATCAGCAGGGGTCATGTTGGCCGCTCCTTCTTCCGCCAACACCAGGAAATAGGCAGCGTGCGCGCGCCGCACATCCTGACTCTCGCCGTCCTGCTCCAATCGCTCCCTGCCATATTCCCGGATGGTCTCCAGCATGGTGAAGCGCGGTTCTGCGTCGGTGGGTTCCGTCTGGCTCAGCAGACTTTTGTCCAGGAGGGACGTTACGCCTTCAAGCAGATCCATCCCCAAATCCTCCTGGGTATCGCAAACGGCCTCGGCGGCCTCGAGGGTGCAGCCACCCACAAAGATAGCGATGCGGCGAAAGAGCTTCTGCTCGGGGAGCGTCAGCAGATCGTAGCTCCAGTCGATTGCCCGCCGGAGAGTGCGCTGACGCTCCGGCAGGTCCTGAGCCCCGCCGGTGAGGACCTCCAATCCACCGGCGATCCGCTTCAACAGCCCGGCAGGCGGCAGAACCTTGATGCGTGCCGCCGCCAACTCGATCGCCAGAGGCAGTCCATCCAGGCGCTGGCAAAGCTGCACCACGCTCTCAGCGTTATGCATGGTGAGTGAAAAATCGGGCTTTACCGCCGTGGCGCGCTGCACGAATAGGGCGATGGACGGAAAATCGAGCAGACGGCCCGGCGAAACCGGTAGATCGGACTGCGGAACCGGTAACGGCGACACCGAAAATTCATGCTCGCCGTATATGCGAAGAACCGTGCGGCTCGTAACCAGCGCCTTAACGCCGCCACACGCGTCCAGGATCTCCGAAATCTCCGGAGCCGCCGCCGCCACCTGTTCGAAGTTGTCCAGCACCAGGAGCATCTGCCCGGCCCGCGACAGGTTTTGTTTCAGCCCCTCGATGAGCGACTGCCCGGCAATTTCGCGGATGCCCAGTGCCTGGGCCATGGCTGAAACCACAAGCTTCGCGTCGGAAATGGGGGCCAGGTTCACGAAACGGATTCCCCCCGGGAAACTGGCGGCCGCGTCTGTGGCGACCTGAATCGCCAGCCGCGTCTTGCCGGTTCCGCCCGGACCCGTCAGAGTGATCAGGCGGATGCCGGGATCGCGCAGTAAGGGTTGCAACGCCCACCGTTCCGCGCGCCGGCCGATGAGCGGCGTTCTTTGCGGGGGCAAATTGTGCGGCGGCATGGCGCGGGGTTCCAGGCGAGCGGAGAGAGGGCTTACCGAGCCCTCCGCTAGCGCCTCGTCCACTTCCGCCGCGGTGGGCCGCCGGGATGCATCCTTGTTCAGCATGACTAGGATCAGCTCCGCGAGCGGACGGGGAATGCGCGAGTCCACACTATCGGGTGAAAGCGGCTCCCGCGAATGGATGGCATGCAGCGTCGCCATCAACGAGTCCGCGGGGAACGGATGCGTACCCGTGGCCAGTTCGTAGAAGATGATCCCCAGCGAGAAAACGTCGGAAGGCGCCCCGGTGTGCTCACCGCGAGCCTGCTCCGGAGACATATACGCAACGGTCCCGAGTAGCTGTCCCGGATTGGTGACGTCGAGCGAACGGCGGTCGTCCGATTCGTGAATCAATCGTGCCAAGCCAAAATCCAGGACCTTAACGTAGCCGTCCTTCCTAACGATGATATTGGCAGGCTTGATATCGCGGTGAACAATTCCGGCGGCGTGCGCCACAGCCAGCGCTTTGGCGATCTGGCCGCCCACCGGGGCCAGTGAAGCCAGCGACGGACCGCCGGACAGGACCTCCCGAAGGGTCTGGCCTTCCACTAGTTCCATAACGATGAAGCGGCCCGCATCGCAGGCTCCGATGTCGTAAATCGTGACGATGTTCGGATGATTGAGCGCCGATGCGGCGCGCGCCTCACGCTCGAACCGCCGGACGCGTTCCGAATCCATACGGTGGCCGCCGGGGAGCAGCTTGATCGCTACACTCCTCCCCAAACGCGAGTCCCGAGCGAGATAGACCTCTCCCATGCCACCTGCTCCTAAGGGCGCGACCACTTCGTAAGAACCAAGAACACGGCCAGAGAGATTCGCACCCGTAGTTCCGAGCGGTTGTGTTTCCAATGCTGTCTCTGGCACGGCAAGAAACGATCCGGCCTCTTCGCCGGCTGCCAGCAGCGATTGGATTTCGTCCCGCAACGCGGCATCGCCCGAACAAGCCTGCTCCAGGAAAGCAGCGCGCTCGCCGGACGGCCGGTCCAGCACCGCGTGATAAACCTCCCTCACGCGTTCGAACCGCTCCGGGTTCACAGCTTGTCCCCCTTGAGTTCGCGAAAGAGCCACGCCCGCGCGAGACTCCAGTCCCGCCTCACAGTTCCCACAGACACCTCAAGCACTTCGGCAGTTTCTTCCAAACTCAAGCCGCCGAAAAAACGCAGCTCCACTATTCGTCCTTGCCGGGGCGCGAGCAATTCCAGCGCCTGCAACGCCTCGTCAAGGGCTGAGATATCGTTGGAATCGTGGTACGGCAAATTCGCCGCTTCGGACAGTCCCACCTGGAGTGCGCTTCCCCCGCGCCTCTGGCGATGTTGGGCGCGCGCGTAATCCACCAGGATGTGCCGCATGATACGGGAGGCCATGGCGAAGAACTGCGCGCGGTTCTGCCATTGCACGCTCTTCCAGTCGATCAGCTTAATGTAAGCCTCGTTGACCAGGGCGGTGGTTTGCAGAATGTGGCCGCGCCGCTCGCCCGCAATGTGGCGCGATGCCAGGCGATGCAACTCCTGGTCGAGTACCGTGCCAAGCTGCCCCATGGCCTCCTGGTCCCCGCCACCCCAGGCGATCAACAACCGCGTGATGTCCCGCGATGTCGAGAACGGCCCTCGCTCAGGTGATCCCATGCAACACCCCTCCGTTCGCATTACACTATCATAGGAGCGGAGAACTGGTCCTGCTGCCGATGCGCGAAGCGTCGGAGACCCTGTGGCCTACCGGCTTATGCCTCACACTTGTGCGGCGCCCGGTCCTTCTCCGATGGGCCAAGTCACGCATCCATGGAACCTGGCGATTCCGCGTCAAGTTGACGGGAAACGCGACTCGGAAGTGAACCATCCGGGCTAAAAGTCGCGTTCTGGGAGATCAGGACCGAGAAACGCCCTCCCTCCCAGTACCGCCGATTGGTCGCCTATTCAGACCCAATCCGCCTAGCCCATGAACGCTGGTCGGCAGTCCTCTGCAGCGCTCGCGAGAGGGCTGTAAATGTGCCCTTAGACGGATTGGCCATCGACTGATCCAACCGAGCGGTAACAGAACCGTCTGAAAAAGAAAGCCACGCTACCTCATTTTTGAACTATGGCCGCTTAACGATCACCGCCCGCAAAAAGAAATAATCGCATACTCCCCAGGCACTTACCCTCCACCACCCCCGACCCTCGCCCCGCCCCCATGCTAAATCTCCCCCGATGCCAATTTCTCCCAAACGTCTCGCTGTCGGCGCGCCCTCTGGCCCCGCCAACACCCGCCGCTCCACCGGACCCCGCACCCCACCGTCGCCGCCCTCGTCGCCGGCGCCATCGCCACCTGTCAGCCCGTCAACTGTCAGCAGCGCCTCGCCGCCATCGAAGCCAGCCTCTTCAGCAACTGCCTCAAGTTCGCCATGTACACCGGGAACACGGCAACATCCTCCAGACCTCCGAGTTCACCCAGCGTTGCCAGCCTGCCGTCCATCGGAACCGCTCTTCCCGCCTCACCTACCGCTTCGATCGCGTCAATCGCCAGTCCAAGCTCACTACCTTTCTGCATCTCAAGGCCTACAACCGAGCGCCTACGCGCCCAGCTCCCGCCCGAAAATCGCACGCCAAAACGAACCCATCGTCGAACCCCCTCGCCTCCCGCAATCCCCACAAAAGACAACCGCTTCCGATTCGGCGCGCTCTCATCCCCAACCCCAAACGAACCCAAACGAACCCATCCCCGGGATGCCCGATCCGCAATGACTCGCAACCCGCTACCGAGCCGCGGCCGCACTCGCGCTTTGGCGAGCAAGGGAGTGCCCATGGGCCCGCGGCCCACCGAAGGAAATGAAAAATGGGTCCGCGCGCTGAGCGAACTTGAGCATCTCCGTGTGCTCCGCCACCTCCGTGCTCTCGGATTTGGTTTTCGCCTTTGTTTTTTGTTTTCCTCCGTGGCTCCGTGCCTCTGTGGTGAACACTATTTCCGTTTTCTCTCGGCGCCCGGTGAAGACCTTTGGTTGCAGCTCGCCGCGCTGTGCCTCTGTGGTGGTTTTTCAACCATCGGTGCCTTTCCACCGAATTGTGTTTTCGGCCGGCAAACGCGCATTGTCGCCTGAGGCGAGTGCCGACATCGAGCCAGGGCGGTCTGGCGTACTGTGTACGCTCGGATTGCGGCGAATCTTCGCCCGGCCTCAACTCCTGTGTCGCGCTCCCATGAATGGGCGGCGAGTTGCATAAACACTCCTCGAAGCCGCTGGAAGTGTCAGGACTTTGACAGCCGGAGGAGTATAGTTTGGCAGCCCAGGCTAAAGCCATCGCCGCACCCGCACCGTGGAAACTGGCGTTCAGCAACTGGAAAGAGCTAGGCGTTCCCGTCGCCGTACTGGGCGTCGTGATCGCCCTCATCACGCCGGTTCCGGGCGTCGTACTGGACGCCTTGATCGTCACCGACATCATGATGTCCGTGGTGGTGATGATGGTGGCCATGTACATCCGTAAGCCGGTGGAATTCAGCGTGTTCCCCACCACGCTGCTGCTGCTGACGCTGTTCCGCCTTTCGCTGGGCATCTCCGCCACGCGGCTCATTCTGATGAACGGCAATAGCGGCACGAACGCGGCGGGCGACGTGATTCAGGCCTTCGGAAACTTCGTGGTGGGCGGCAATTACATTATCGGCGCGGTGATTTTTCTGGTGCTCATCGCCATCCAGTACGTGGTGATCAATCATGGCGCGGTGCGCATTTCCGAAGTCACCGCGCGATTCACCCTCGATGCCCTGCCCGGCAAGCAGATGTCCATCGATTCCGACCTGAGCTCGGGCCTGATCGACGAGACCGAAGCCCGCAAGCGCCGCAAAGACCTGGCGCGCGAAGCCGAATTCTACGGCGCCATGGATGGCGCTTCGCGATTTACGCAGCGCGACGCGGTGGCCGCCATCCTGATCACGGGCATCAACATCATCGCCGGCTTTCTGATCGGCGTGCTGCAGCATGGGATGGACCTGAGCAAGGCGCTGCAGACGTACACGGTGTTGACCATCGGCGATGGCCTGGTGACGGTCATCCCCGCGCTGATGATTTCGATCTCGGGCGGCCTGATCGTGACGCGCGCCAGCTCCGACGACCGGCTGGGCACGGATTTCGCGCGGCAACTGTTCGGCAGTCCGCAGCCTCTGTTCCTGGCGAGCGGCGTGTTAATCGTGCTGGCATTTTTTCCGGGACTGCCCTCCGTTCCGTTCCTGGCGCTCGGATCGGGGCTGGGAGTCGCAGCGTGGCGCATGCGCCGGAAGCAGGCCGCGACGGAGAAAGCCACCGCCGTCGCCAAGCCGGCTGTCGCCAAGGACAACATCGATGCGCTTTTGAAAGTGGAACCGCTGGCCATCGAAATGGGGCTGGGGTTGGTGAAGTACGTGGGCGGCGGGCAGGAATCGCCGCTGATCAAGCGCATCGGCGGAATTCGCAAGCAGATCGCCTCCGAACTGGGATTTGTGCTTGGACCAGTACGCGTGGTGGACAACGTCGCGCTCAAGGCGCACGAATATCTGATTTCGCTGAAAGGCGCGGAAATCGCGCGCTACGAGCTGCCGGCGGGGTGCGAACTGGCCATCCCGGTGGGCAAAGTGGAACCGCCCGCCGGCGGACGGCCGACCAAGGAGCCGGCCTTCGGCATGACGGGATGGTGGGTGCCGTCGGAACAGGCGGAAGCGGCGCGCCGCGGCGGATACACCGTGGTGGACGCGGTCAGCGTGCTGGGCACGCATCTGGCCGAATTGATCCGCCGCTACGCGCAGGAGCTGTTCTCGCGCCAGGACGCCAAGAAATTCCTCGATCGCGTGGCCCTCGACAATCCCAAGGTGGTGGAAGACCTGGTGCCCAAGCTGCTGCCGCTCTCTACCGTGCAGCGCGTGCTGCAGAACCTGCTGCGGGAGCGCGTTTCCATCCGCGATTCCGTCACCATCCTCGAAGCCCTGAGCGAAGCCGCCGTCACCACGCGCAATCCGGTGCTGCTCACCGAGTATGTGCGCCAGGCGCTGCGCCGGATCGTGGTGAAGCCGTTTCTGAACCAGGCCGGCGATCTGCCGGCTTACCTGCTCGATTCGCAATTGGAGCAGACGGTGGAAACCACCGTGCAGCACGGCGAGCAGAACAGCCATCTGACGCTGGCGCCGCCGGTCATCCGCGACCTGTTACAGCGCATCAACGGCAAGACCGGCACTCCGGAGACGCCCACCGCGGTGATCGCCGGCTCGGGCGCGCGCTTCTTCCTGCGGCAAATGGTCGAGCCCAGCAATCGCAACCTGTTTTTCGTCTCGCATAACGAAGTTCCCACGGAAGTCAAAATCATTTCGCAGGGGGTCATCCAATAAGCCATGCCTAAAGCTGAAAAACCCGGCAATCTCTACGTAAAATCATTTTTCGCCTCTTCTGTGCCAGCCGCCATGCAACAGGCGCAGCGCGAACTCGGGCCCGATGCCCTATTGTTGAATACGCGCGAAGCTCCCCCCGAAGCACGGCACCTGGGCCAATACGAGGTGGTCTTCGGAGCGTGGCCCGAATCGCCTGCGCCCGAACCCGCCGCTCCGCCTCCCGTATCGCGGACCGACCAGATGCACGATCGCATTCAGGAAATCTGGCAGATGATGGGGCGTATCCGGCCGGAACCGGCCGCAAACGCCACGCAGCAATTGGGGTTGACGCGCGCGCTCATCGACGCGGGTTTGGATGTCGAACTGGCGGAGTCCATCGAGGGCGGGGTGAGCCGGCGCATCGCCAAGCCCGCCGTGCTCGACATTGCATGGCCGCATGCCGGCGGGGCTTCGGAGGTGCAATCGGCCATCGTTGCCGAACTCGAGAGCCGCTTCGATGTGCGCCCCGAAATTGGCCGCGTGACAGCACTGGTCGGCCCCCCGGGCGTGGGAAAGACCACGACGCTTATCAAACTGGTTGTCAGCCAATGCCTCAGGCAGGGACGGCCCTTGCGCCTGATTTCGACCGACAATCTGCGCATCGGAGGGGCCGACCAGTTGCGAACCTATGCCGGGATTCTTGGCGTTCCGTTTCAGGCCGTGGAGAGCACGGCGGGCCTGGCGCAGGCAGTGGACTCGACGCCGGCCAATACATGGCTACTGATCGATACCGCCGGCTACAGCGCGGCCCTCCAGCAGGAACTCGGGCTGCAGTTGGCCAGTTTCCTTCGTCACCGTCAGGAAATTGACACGCACCTGGTTTTGACAGCCTCCATGGCGCGGCTCGAACTGCGGAACACGGTGGACCGCTTTGCAGGGTTCAATCCCTCGAAGCTGATTTTTACCCGCCTGGACGAGACAAGTTCCACCGGCAGCATGTTTTGCGAGGCTGCACGCACGCAAAGGCCGATTTCCTTCCTGTGCCAGGGACAGGCGGTGCCCGAAGATATCGTGCCGGCATCGAAAGATCTGGTCATCGACTCGCTGGTACGCCAATTGCCTGTTTCGCTGCAAGCCGTAGCGTAAGAAACTCCGATGGCCACCGGCCTTCAACACTACCGTCCCGCCGGGAACGAGGGCAGTTCCGAGCGCGAAGCTCTGGTCCTCGAACACCTGCCACAGGTGTGTCTGATCGCCCGCCGCATTCACGACCGCCTGCCGGACTACATCAGCCTGGACGACTTGATTTCCACCGGCGTAATCGGCCTGATGGCCGCCATCGACAACTACGACGCCAGCCTGGGAGTGCAGCTCAACACCTACGCCGAGAGGCGGATTCGCGGCGCGATCATCGATAGCCTGCGGGAGATGGATTGGGCGCCGCGGGAGACGCGCCGGCGGTCGAAAGCCATCGAAGCGGCGATCCATCGCGCCAAGCAGCGATATGGGCGCGAGCCTGCGGAGGAGGAAATCGCCGCCGAACTGGAAATCAGCATTGCGGAATACCAGAAGTGGCTGGCGGACGTACAGTCGGTGGAATTGGAGCGGCTGGAATTCGAGCCGGGCGACAATCCCGGCCGCAACCTGCTTCACTTCGTGTCCTCGGGCGAAGACGCATGGCCATCCACCGTGGTCGAAAAGGCCGAACTCGTGCGCATCCTGGCCCTGGCGATCGAGCGCATGCCCAAGGCAGAGCGAACCGTGCTGAGCATGTATTATTACGAAGAGTTGAACTTGCGGGAAATCGCCGAAGTGATGGGGATGCACCTGTCGCGCATCGCGCAGTTGCGCACGCAGGCTATTTTGCGGCTTCGCAGCCACATGGAACGGGTCTGGATGAAGCAGCCAAGGAGAAAAGCATGAGCGCCGCAAACAGCCGACCGGGCTCCGCTTTGGATCTGCTGCTCGATATCGAACTGCCAGTCACGCTTCGGTTCGGGCGGACGCGGATGACGTTGAGCGAACTGATGGATTTGAATCGCGGTTCGGTGATCGATTTCGGCCAGAGCGCCGAGGAACCGGTGGAAGTGATGGTCAACGGCTGCGTGGTGGCCCGGGGTGAGGCCGTGATGGTGCAAGGCAACTACGGAGTTCGTATTTCCCAGATTGAGAGCCGCCGCAGCCGGCTTGAGGCCGCTCCATCGCCGGAGGGTGAGAAGTAAATGTACTACCTCGATTGGCTGTTGAATCCCGTAACGTTCTATTCTGGCGCGTCAATATGCCTGTTGGTCAGCCTGGGGCTGTTCGTCAACATCAAGATCGAAATGGCGCGTTTGCGCGATGATGCGGCGGAAGGTGCGAAAGATAGCGAGAACCCGGAGTTGCGCAAGCTCAAGGCCGAACTGAAGGAACTGCGGGAATCGGTGTGCCGGCTGGAGGCGGAGCGTTCCGGCGCACCCAGCGCCGCGGGCGTCGATCTCACCAAGCGGGCACAGGTAATCCGAATGCATCGTCGCGGCGAGCCGGTATCGAGCATCGCGGCCGCTCTGGAAACGCCATCCAACGAGATCGCGCTGCTGCTGAAGGTTCACGCGATGACGAGTCAGGGGGAAGTGAAGGCGGGGTAAAGCTCACACAGAGGCACAGCGCGGCTTTCGCCGCAAAGCGATCAGCGTTCAGCGATCAGCTTTTGGATGAGCGCAAGCGGCATGAGAAATCTTTACGCGACGTATAGTCCATAGAGGGCAAAGAAGGACCTAGCGGGTGTGGGCTGTCGCCTCGGGGTGCATTCGTGGCTGGCGGCCTACTTGCCTGTGTCACGCAGAGGCGCAGAGTACGCAGAGAAAATCGCGCGAAAACTCTCTGCGTGCTCTGCGCCTCCGCGTGAGAATTAGGTTCTCTCCGTCAGCGGAGTCGCCTTGGGGCGCATTTGTGGCCGGCGGCTGCTCTTAGGTTTCCCGCAAAGCCGCAACGAAATACAAGAACTCCTGCTCGTCAGCAGCCAGGGTGGAAGACGTCAAAGGCGGATAGGAATCTCACGCAAAGATACAACGCGTGCAGGATAAAAGCATCTCCGACGTTCTTTCTTTTAGGTTTAGGCGTTTTCATTCTCTGGGCCCTCCGTGCCCCTGTGTGAGATTGTTTTAAACCGCGACTCCCTCGAAGGCCCGCAATTTCATGATCAGCGTCGTGCGTTTCATGCCGAGCAACTCGGCGGCGGCGGTCTTATTTCCCCCGGTCTGCGAGAGCGCCTGCTGGAGCATCGAGAGCTGGAAGCGCGTGACCGCGGTATCGAAGTCCACGCCCTGGCTCAGAGGCGATGGCGTCGGCCGCTCGGCGATGGAGACCACTTTGCGAGGAATGGGCTCCGCCATCCCTAAATCGCGCGGGTAGAGGATGTCGCGGTCGCCGCAGAGAGCGATGGCCATTTCGACAGCGTTCTCCAACTGGCGCACGTTCCCCGGCCACGAACAGGCTTTCAGGGATTCCAGAGTGTCGGGGGCGAGGCGGCGAACCGGGATTCCCTCGCGCGTGCAGATCTTCTGCACGAGATGATAGACCAGCACGGGAATGTCGTCCTCGCGATCGCGCAGGGCGGGCAACTGCAAGGGCACCACGTTCAGGCGGTAATAAAGGTCTTCGCGGAAACGGCCCTGGCGCACGCGCTCGATCAGATTCACATTGGACGCGGCGATGACGCGCACGTCCACCTTAATAATCTCCGAACTGCCAAGCCGTTGAAACTCGCGGTCCTGCAGCACGCGCAGAAGCTTGGCCTGCATTTCCAGGGGCATGTCGGCGATTTCGTCGAGGAATAACGTGCCCTTGTGGGCTTTTTCGAAGCAACCCACGCGCGCGGTCACGGCTCCCGTAAACGCACCCTTGGTATGGCCGAACATTTCGGCTTCCAGAAGATGTTCCGGCAGCGCGGTGCAATTGACAGCGACCAGATTCTGATGCGCTCTCGGACTAGCCATGTGGAGCGCGCGCGCCACCAGTTCCTTTCCGGTTCCCGATTCGCCGGAGATCAGCACGGTGCAGCGCCGCGGTCCAACCAGGCGGATGGTGTCGGCCACGCGCTGCATGGCCGCGCTCTCGCCGACCAGAAATTCGCGCCACGGTTCGAGCGGAGCCGAAAAGCGCCGGCGCGACTGGCATCTCCGTTCTTCGGCTGCCTGCTCCAGGCAATTGCGCAGAGAGTCCAGGCTGTCGCGATAGCCCACGCAATGGTAAGCACCCGAACGGTGCAGGCGGACGGCCTCGGCCGCGGTCATTTCGGGATCGAAGAAGACCACCGGCATGAAGGCGTCGATCTCGCGGAAAGCATCCAGCATCGAAACGCGGTCGGTATCGCGGACCGGGCCCTCGACAAGCACGCAGTCCATATCCTGGCGAGCCAGCACGGCATCCGCATCGGCGGGACCTGCTACCGGAGTAAAATCGAATTCCGATAAGGCCAGTTGCGTCTGGCCATCTGATTGCAAATTGCTATTGCCGTGGATCCACAGGATTTTGGCGGAAGGCATAGAAGTATCCACCTTAGTGCCGAGTTTGAAATGGATTCTAGAGACGATTTGGCTAGTATGAGTTGGCTTGCAAAGGTTAACAGGGGGGCGACAACCGTAAGTGGTATTGCACTGCTGACTGGGACGTGGCAGTCTGATATTGAGCCGGAAAGCCGACACGCATGAGTATCCAGATATATAACGATGGTTTGGCAGGCGCGGGAGCATCCGAGGCCGCGCGCGCGCAGGAGCTGTCGCACACCACTACCGGCGGCAAACCCGCTTCCGGAGCGGCCGCGGGCGCAGAAGATCAAGTCCAGATTTCTTCGCTCTCCTCCACGCTGACCGCTCAAGGGAGCGAACGCGCCGCGCGCGTGGCGCAGTTGGCGGCGGCGTATCAGAGCGGTCAGTACCAGGTGAATTCCGTCGAGGTGAGCCGCGCCATGGTGAATCACGCCCTGCAGGCCGGAAGCGTGGAGGGAGATAAGGAATGACAGAAGCGCCCGCCAGCGTGCATCTCGATCGCGCCCGTTCCGGCATACGGGAAGCGTTAGCCGCCTGGAACGCGGCCGATCTTTCGCGCGTCGAGAAGTGCTGCCAACTCCTCTCCACGGCCGTGGGCGATTTGCGGGTTTTCGAAAGCGCCGTGCTTTCGGGGGAAGTTCCGGCCAGCGACGACCTTTGCTCCACGCTGACGGCCGTGAAGCAGGAAGTGGTCGAAGCCACGCGCGTGGTGGATGCATGCGTGGCGTTTCATCGCGGCCTTGCGGCCCGCACCGGCGGAGCGCCGCCGGTGTACAACGCGGAAGGATGCATCGCCGAGGAATCGGACGGATTGGAATCCGAAGTGCATGCTTGACGGACCATGGCGAATATCCTCGCGTCTTTGTCGAGCGCCGGAAATGCCCTGGACGTCTTCCAGCAAGCGCTGACGGTCATTCAGAACAACGTCGATAATTCCTCCACTCCCGGCTACGCTACCCAGACTTTGAACCTCGAAGCCGAGCCCCTGGTGGTGACCGGAGGGCTCACCGGGGGAGTGGCGGCGCAGGGCCTCGAAGATTCGCGCGATGACTACGCCGAAGAACAGGTGCAGCAGCAGACGCAGACTCTGGGCTTCTACACCGCGCAGGCGCAATCGACCGGAACGCTCCAGAGTTTCTTCGATGTTTCCGGCACCGGCGGCGTACCCGCGGCGCTCAATAATCTGCTGAGCGCCTTTTCCGCCTGGAGCGTCACGCCCGGCGACCCCACGGCCGAGCAGAACGTGCTGGCGAACGCGCAGAGCCTCGCCAGTTCCATCAACGGCCTGGCCAACTCGCTTTCCAGCGCCTCCCAGCAGATGGACACGCAGATTTCCTCCACGGTCTCGAAGATCAACAGCATCGCCGCGCAGATTCAGCAGTACAACCAACAGGTGCTGCAATCGTCCACGCCCGATCCCGGCGCTCAGGCTAACTTGTACGCCGCGCTCGACAACCTTTCGCAACTCACCAATTTCACCACCGTCAAACAATCCGACGGCACCATCACGGTGATGCTGGGCGGCGGCGACCCGCTGGTGATGGGCACCCAGGTGAATCAGCTTTCGGCATCCGATGTCGTCGCTACCAACCCGCCGCCAACCTACCCCAATTCCCCGCCCAGCGCGGTGATTACCGACTCCCAAGGCAACGACGTCACGTCGCAAATCACCAGCGGACAGCTCGGCGGATTGCTCGATACGCGCAATCGCGTGCTCGGTTCGCTCCTAGGGAATACGCAGCAGCAGGGATCGCTAAACCAGTTCGCTCAGACCTTGGCCGATACGGTGAACAATATCCTGGAATCGGGCACGGTTTCGACTGCCCAGGGCGCGGCCGCCGGCACTGCGTTATTCACGTACGACACAACCAACCCGGCCAACGTCGCAGCCAGCCTGGAGCTCAACCCGGCGATTACGGCCAGCGGACTGGCGCCCGTCGATTCCTCGGGGAATGCCAACGGAAATGCCAATCAGCTCGCGGACCTGGGCAACGCCGGCAACACCGCGGGCAACATCGATGGAATGAACCTGGTGCAATTCCTGGCGCAGATGGCAAGCGATATCGGCCAGGAGAACCAGACCGCCACCACCAACCAGAACACGCAACAACAGATCGCCGCCCAGGCGACGACCTTGCGCGACCAGATTTCCGGTGTTTCGCTGGACACGCAGGCCACCAGCCTGCTGCAGTTCCAGCGCGCCTATCAGGCCACCGCGCAGGTGCTGACGGTACTGAATGACATGCTCGATTCCACCATCAACATGATGACGGTGACCACGTAAGCGAGAGAAATTTATGTTTCCAGGCATCAACGGAGTTACACAGCAGTACTTGGGGAATCTCGCCCGGACCGAGACGCAACTGGAGCAGACGACGGAGAACATCAGCTCCGGCATCGACGTCAACCAGCCGTCGGACGATCCCGCGGCCATTTCCGAAATTCTCCAGACCGAGACGGCAATCTCCAACAACACGCAGATTCAGAGTAACCTGAGCAGTGTCACGACGGAAGTGAATACCGCCGATTCGGCGTTGCAGACTGCGGTGCAGACGCTCTCCAGCGCTATTTCTCTGGCCTCGGAGGGTGCATCGTCGACGGCGACAGCCGACACACGCGCCACTTTGGCGCAACAGGTCGCCAACATCCAGCAGACCCTGGTCGGAGTCGCACAGACGAGCTTGAATGGACGTTACATTTTCAGCGGCGACGACGATTCGCAGCCTCCGTACCAACTCGACGCGAGCGCACCGGAAGGCGTGCAGCAGTTGGTGACCGGCTCCTCTACCCGCATGATTCAAAGCGTGGACGGCACATCGTTCGCCGTGGCGCTGACGGCGCAGCAGATTTTCGATGCCAAAAATCCTGATGGAACTCCCGCCAGCGGGAACGTGTTCACGGCGGTTCAGAATCTGGAAACGGCTCTGACGAATAACGATACCGCGGGTATCAGTGCGGCCGTCGATTCCCTGCAATCCGCCAGTGGCTACCTGAACGATCAGCTCGCGTTTTACGGCGACGTGCAGAATCGCATCCAGGAAGCCACCAGCCTGGCGCAGAAATTCCAAACGCAGGAACAAACGGAGCTGAGTAACCTGCAGGATACCGACATCCCCACAGCGGCCACCGAACTGACGCAATTGCAGACCCAGGAGCAGGCCTCGATGTCCGTGGAGGCCACATTGCAGCAGCAGAAAAACCTGTTCAGCTATCTTGCCTGACGAAAGAGATCGCGATGAGCCGTTGGCCGACGGACTTACGACATTTGCAACCCGGACCGCCAGCCTGCCGTGCGCATCGCCTTCGTGGATGCCATCCACCAGAAGTTTCTGCACTCGTTGGCGGCGCCGCTCGCGAACTACCTGGACACGGCGCCCGCCGGCGCTCCCGCTGGACTCGACCAACTCGCCCTGAAAGGGTTCGTCGACGGCTCCGCCGGCGATGCCTGTCTGGTAACTCTGAATCTTAAGTCCACGGGCGGCCAGGCGTGGGTGGGGCTCAGGTCCAAGCGGGTATTTCACATTCTGGACATTTTGCTCGGCGCTCCGCAGTCGGCCACGCCCGCGGCTCGCACCGCGATTACGGAAATCGAAAGCCATGTGCTGCGCGAATTCTTGGACGCGCTGGCTCTCTCGAAATGGGCTCGATCGCGACCGCGGAGCAGGCGCGGCAATCGGCGGATCTCGAAGGCATGGCACTGGTTCTGAACTGCAGTCTCCGCATCCAGGGGCAGGACGACACGTTTCGCGGTGCTAGTGCTGGTGCTGGCGGTACGTCTGGCAGCGATCGAGAAGCAACAAAAAGCCGCCGCGGAAGCGGCGGGCGAGAACGCCGCGCGGGCGGCGCGCCTGGAGACTCTGGGCTCGGCGACCATTGAATTGGAGGCGTATCTCAGCGGCTTCGGCGATCCGCCTGGGCGATCTGGCGGCCATCGAAGCCGGCCAGATTCTGGTGCTGACGCAACCGGCCGGGTCGCAATTCGAGTGCGCGGTCAACGGGAAGACGAAATTTCGCGGAGAGTGGATCTCGCTCGGCGATCGCCACGGATTGCAGGTGGAATCGATTGTGACGGCGGAAGCGGGCGCCAAGAGATAGATAGGCACCGCTCACGCCAAAAGGCGTCTGCCGGCAGGAATGTCTGCCTCACTTTAGTCCGAATACACGAAACAGCTCGCCAGGTGCACGAGCAGATCCACACACAGTCCTAATTGCGGGTCGGTGGACCGTTCGGCATACAGATCGCGGCAGTTGCGCATCTGGCTGGCCACCGATTTGAGTAATTCCAACTGTTCACAATCGGGGTGGGAATCGGGAATGGGAGAGAGGAAAGTGCTGCGATCCAGTTCCGCCCGCAACCGGGGCAGATCGCCACAAACCCAGGCTCGTAACAGGGATTGCGCCTGGCGGACAGCAATGGAGGGCGAGCGGGATTCGATGAACGCCATCACGACACACTTATCGGCCGTATACCCATGTTTTCTAGCATAAATTAGCCTCAATTCGGTAGAAAGTTCCCCTGGTGTCTCCGATGTGTACAAAGAGTGGGGAAGATGATCTACGTCACGCGCCTCAATCACAAGCCCCTTGTTATCAATAGCGATTTGATTGAGCAGGTCGAGATGACCCCGGATACCGTGATCAGTTTGACGACCGGCGAGAAAATCATGGTTCTGGAAACATCCGACGAGATCGTGGAAAGGGTAGTGAACTTCCGGCGTTCAATTGCGGCGGGTCCCGCGAGGCTGGTTCCAACCGCGGACAGGGTTGCACCGGGGGAACTCGATGGCGGAATCTAAGCCGAAAAAAGGGGGAGGAAGGCCCGACCTAGCCTCGCTCCTCGGCCTGGTAGTGGGCATCGGCGGCATCCTCGGCGGAATGGTGCTGGAAAAGGGTGAACTGCGCCATCTCTATCAGGTCTCGGCGGCGATCATCGTTCTGGGCGGCACTTTCGGCGCGGTAATGGTCACCACGCCGATGAACGTATTACTGCGCGCCGTCAAGCATTTCATGCTGGTCTTCTTCGATACTTCGCAATCCCCGGCGGACACCATCGAGGAAATCATCCAATATGCCACGCAGGCGCGCAAACAGGGAATTGTGTCGCTGGAACAGGCGGCCGGCAACGTGGCCGATCCCTTCCTGAGGAAAGCTTTGAACCTGGCGGTCGATGGCATCGAAATGAGCCAGATTCGCAGCATCATGGAACTCGATTTATCGCTGGTCGAGCATGAAGGCGAGGCCGAAGCGAAAGTCTATGAGGCCGCCGGCGGCTACGCGCCCACCATCGGCATCATCGGCGCGGTGATCGGGCTGATCCACGTCATGCAAAACCTGGCCGATATCGAGGCGGTCGGCAAAGGCATCGCCGGCGCGTTTGTGGCGACCATCTACGGGGTCGGCTCCGCCAATCTCTTCTTCCTGCCGGCCGGAAGCAAATTGCGATCGCGCATGCAGGTAACGGTGCAGATCCGTGAACTGATGCTCGAAGGAGTGCTTTCCATCGTGGAAGGCTTGAACCCGAAACTGATCCGCACCAAGCTGGATGCCTACCTGGCGGAACAGCACGCCGGAGGCAAGAAAGCAGCTGCGGCCAAGCGAGATGCCGCCGGCCAGCCGGTTTCCGCGGAAGGATAAACGTTGGCCCGCAAAAAAAAACACGAAGCTCACGCCAATCACGAGCGGTGGCTGGTATCCTACGCCGATTTCATTACCCTGCTGTTTGCCTTCTTCGTGGTGATGTTCGCCTCCTCGCAGACCGATAAGGCCAAGGCGCGGGCGATATCGGAATCGGTAACGGATGCTCTAAACAAAGGCGGCGTGAAGGCCGCGGTGCACGAGGTTCTGGGCGGAACGGTGGACGAAAAGGGGTCGGGCAACGCGCAGATGAAGGGACCCGGCGGTTCGGAACCGAAAAATCAACCCGCTCCGCTCCCGGCGCCGGACGATAAGGAACTTTTGCCCAAGCTCACCTATCTGACCGAGGAGCTCAAGGACGAGATCAAAGCCGGCAAGCTGGAAATCAAACAGGAGCAGCGCGGTCTGGTAATCAGCTTGAAGCAGGCGGCGTTTTTTCCGTCCGGCGACGACACCGTCGCCCCCGCCACCTATGAAGCCCTCGATAAGATTGCCAAGCTTCTGCGCGATAAACCGAGCCCCATTCGACTGGAAGGCCACACCGATTCGCGGCCCATCCACACCGATCGATTCCATAACAATTGGGAACTCTCCTCCGCCCGCGGTATCGCCATGCTGGAAGTGCTGAGTGGTCACTTCGGAATTCCTCAGGAGCGTCTCGCGGTGGTGGGCTACGCCGACACGATTCCCATAGCGTCCAATGATACCGACGAGGGCCGCGCGAGCAATCGCCGGGTCGATATCGTGATTTTGAGCCAGCGCGTGGCGCCGAATACGGCCGCTTCGGAGCCCGTTAAAGCGGCCAAGACTCCGCCGGAGCCAACCAAAAAGAAGTAATCCGACTCGTCACAGAGCCGGGCCCAGAGGTCGTGGCTCAGTAGGAGCAAGCGCATTCCGGTGGGAGCGGTGCTTTCGGCCCCGCGATTGCACATAGCAAGGCCGCGATACTCTATGCCGCAAATCCGCACTGCTTACTTTGGTGAACTCGACTACACCGAAGGGACAATATTTCATTTCCCGTACGGCCTGCCGGGCTTCGAAAACGAGCATGCTTTCGTTTTCCTACAGCAGCCACACACCCAGCCCCTGCTCTTCCTGCAGAGCCTTGGCGATCCCCGCTTATGTTTTATCTTGTTGCCGATTCTGGTGATCGAGCCGAATTATGCGGCAAATCTGGATCCTGACGATCTGGCCGCGTTGCATCTCGCGCCGGGCCGCCAACCGGTTATAGGGCAGGATATTCTCTGCGCGGCCATCGTCCGGCCGGGTGGGGGCGAAAGCGGTGAGCCGACGGCTAATCTGATGGCACCCGTGATCGTGAACCTGAAAGAACAGATCGGCATGCAGGTGATCCAGTCGGACTCTTCCTATTCTTACCGTCATCCGATCCCGATCGGTAAGGAAGTGAACCTGTGCTCGTAATGAAACGCCGCGCCGGCGAAAGCTTCGTCATCGGCGACGAAATTGAGATCGAGGTCCTGGAAGTGGCCGGAAGCCGCGTGAAGCTGGGAATCGTGGCGCCGGATTCCGTGGCCATCGTTCGCAAAGAAGCCCGCGTGACCCGCGAAGAGAATATCACCGCCGCCCTACCTGTGCCACCCGACACGCTCGCCGCCCTTGCTCGAAGATTATTGACGAAGCACTCTTACTGACCCGCCTCACTGAGCCGGGCCCAGGGCACCCAAAAGAGTGCGATTTATTGACAGACGCTTACGGCCTGTCAAATTCCTGACACCCCAAAGTCCCACTAGTACCGAAAAATATCTTAGAAACCACCAGTACGTTGGCGATATGAACCTTGAAAGGCAGATACCTCGGGTATCCGAACGACTGGAGAACCCGAACCCGGACAGGACGTTCGGGATGTATCTCACAACAGGACGTTAACCTCATGTCGATTTCATTCCAAACCAACATTGCCTCGATGATCGCGGCAGTGAATCTGAACAACAACAACAATTTTCAGACCAACACCATCGAACAATTGACCTCCGGTTACCGCATCAACAACTCCGGCGACGACGCCGCGGGGTTGGCGGTGGCCAACGGGTACGCCGCCAGCGTGGCGGAATTGACGCAGGGCGTGCTCAATGGCAACCAGGGCGTAAATACGTTGCAGATCATCGACGGCGGCCTCAGCAACATCAGCACCATGCTGAACCGCATGCAAACTCTGGCCACCGAGTCGGCGACCACCACGTTTACCGGCAACCGCGCCACACTCAATCAGGAGTATCAGACGCTGATCGGTGAAATCAACCGTGAAGCCAACAACGTGGGGCTGGGGACCTCGAACGCGACCAATGCCGCTGCCATCTCGGTCTTCATCGGCGGCGGTCAGAGTTCCACCAACGGATCGGCGGTGAACATCAACCTGACCAACGGCTTTGTGAATGCGGCTGCTCTCGGTCTGACCGGAACCAATGTTGCGGGTGCGTCTCCGGTCACTATCGGAAATGTAGCCAATGGCACTGTTGCCGACGGCTTTACCGAAAACTATACCGTGAATACCGCCGCGGGATCCTCTACGTTCGGCATCACGGGTCAGGCCGGCGATACCGCCGCCTCTCAGTTGGCGCGCCTCAACGCCGATCTCGGGACGCTAGGCATCTCGGCCAGCCTCGACAGCAGCGGTAAATTGGCCTTCAGTTCTCCCTCGGCGTTCAGTGTCAGCGTCACCCCGACGGCGGCTGCTGCTGATGGCGGCTTGGCGACTGTTGGTGGCGGCGCCGCCATCACCAATGCCACCAACACATCGCTGTACAGCACGACCATGACCTACACCCAAGCTGACACAGGGCCCACGTACACCATCACCGAGGGCACTAAAACAGCTAACATTAGCACCACCGCTCTCAATCCCATCGGAAACGGCGCGTCCGACAGCCAGGCGCTGGAAACCATCAACGCGGAACTCCAGGCGCAGGGGATCACGGATATCCAGGCAGTGGCCACCGGGACCGCCCATGATTTCAGCTTGCAAGGCGCGCAGTCGTTCACGGCCGTAGCGAACGCAGGCGCTGGCGGCCTAACGTCAACCGGCACCACAGGCGGGCTGGCTAACGGCGTGACCGCCACTTCAATCGCTCCTACGACTACCGGCAACGGAGCGCTGACTGCCGTCAATGCCGTCACCGCCGCGGTGCAGCTCCTCGGCCAGGTACAAGGTACGGTCGGCGCCGGCGAAAACGATCTCAACTACGCTATCGGTCTGGCGAACTCGCAGATTACCAACTTCTCCGCCACGGAATCCAGCATTCGCGACGCGGATGTCGCTAAGGAAGCAGCGAACCTGACCAAGGCCCAGGTGCTTGAGCAGGCGTCCGTCGCCGCCATGGCGCAAGCCAACTCCGCGCCCCAGGTGATTTTGTCCCTCCTGAAGACGTAAACGCCGGTCTGATAGCAGACCGAACTTGAATTGAGGAATCTCATGTCGCGAACTCGCAATTTCCTAACCCTCGCCGCCGTCGCGCTAGCCTTCCTGGCTAGCGCGGCGAACGCGCAGACTATCAGCGCGTCCAACACCGCGGGCATTACCTATACGAAACTCTCGGAGATAGTGCCCCCCTCGACGCTGACCGTTACGGGCAGCACCGACAGCGTCACCTACACAGTCGGGGCACCGGGAGCCTCCTGGCTCAGCGCCAGTTGCGGCGCGCCGCCCTGCACCGCCGGTACCGGCGACGTCCCCGGCCCGACGGGCACCGTGACGTTCTCCGTGGTCCCGAGCGTGGCCGACGCCATGGCCGGCGGATCATACAACACCACTGTTGTCTTGCAGGTTGGGGGAGTTACCCAAGTCACCGTAACGGTGACATTGACCCTCACCGCCAATGCTACGCCGCTCGCCACAGCCGTCGCGCAGCCCATCCCCTTGACCTACATCCTGAACGGCGTCGCCAACCAGGCGTCGGCCAAGGCTACCGCGACTATTACGGATAACGACACTCTCCCCGATTCGTACGCCATTTCGGGCGTGCCGGGCTGGTTGACCGTCGTGGCGACTCACGGGAGCGCGTCGCTGACCGCGAACGACACGCTTACATTCTCGGTGAATCAAAACGGCGCCAACGGACTGTCTGCGAATCCGCCGAACGCCAGCGTTGTTCTGACGGTGGCCAACAACCCGACCCTGACCATCACGGTCAGCCTGACGCTCATCCCGCAGCAGCCTCTGGTCACCGCCAGCACCGTGGCCCCCTTCGGCTTCACCATCGGCGGCGCTGCCACGAACCCTGTAAGCGGGACAGCGGCCATTACCGTGGCCAGCGGCTCCATGACCTTCAACCTGGATCCGGCAACCGTTCCGGCATGGCTCACGGCCACCGCCACTGGTACGGCTTCGACCACCCCTACCACCGTTACTTTCACGCCGGTGCTTGCCGTCATCAAAGCACTCGCCGCCGGAAACTACACCGCTTCGATTGGCTACGAGGCAGTGGGGGCCGAGCACGAGCTTCTGATTCCAGTGACTCTGACGGTCTCCAACCCGACCGCCACGGTCTCGATCCAGGGCCACGCGACCAACCCGGCGATCCTCAACTACCCCGCCCCCCCTGGTCTCGCCCCCGCTATTCCCGCTCCGGTAGTAACTGTGCTCTCGAGCGATGAGCCCACTGGTTTCACCGCCGCATGCTCGGTCAGCAGCACCTATCCGGCTTACGTCCCGAGCCAGCCACCCTGCCAAATGACCGGCGCTTCCGCGGAGGCGGCCACTGTGACGGGCATCGCTTACACGTACGGCACCCCCCTCACTGTCGTGTTCGACCCCGCTCTGTTCGCCAGCCCGGGCGTGCTGCCCTCCGGCACGCCGTTCGGCACGGTAGTCACCGTCACCGTTAGTGTGACCGCGGGAGTGCAGCCCGCCGTGACACAGAGTTACGCCTATACCATCCAGCCAATCGCTCCCACGTTCACTGCTGTCAGCCCAACCTCGGCATCCGTGGTCGGCTCGGGCGACTCGCTGGTGGTAACTCTGACCGGTACAAATTTCGTGGGCCCGAACCAGATTCTGGGAGGCAACGCGATATCGCCAACCAAAGTATGGGTAGGGACCAACGATTTGACCACCCCCGTCCCCAGTGTCATCACCGTTCTGAACGGCACTACCATAATGGTAAGTGTCCCGGCGGCCGATTACCCCACGCTTACGGCTGGGAAGGGCACCATGGTCATCGGCGTTGCCAACCAGATTGCTGGTGCCGCACCGCTTCAGAGCACCGCCGTCACTCAGGACCTGGCCATCACCACCAACCCCGTGGTCTATGCGGTAACCAGCACCGCGACGTACCTGCAACCCAACCCGGGGACCAAGCCGAGCGTCGCCCCCTACGAACTGATCAGCATCTTCGGGGCGAATTTCGGCGCTTTCAGCGCGCCCGGTTATGCGACCGGCGCGTTGAGCGCCTACAACCAGTTCGGCGATACGGTGAACGTTAGCGGCGCGGGCACACCCTCCAGCCCCTATGTCACCCTGGGCGTAACCTTCAAGATCGGCGCTACCACCTATAAGGCGCCGATCCTGTATGCCAACGCCTCGCAGATTAACTGCATCGTTCCCTCCAGCCTCACCGTCGGACCAACCACCGCCTTCGTTACGGTTACTTCGGGTGCCAATTCGAGCGACGGGTTATTCGGCGTGAGCGTAGTCGCTACCCAGCCGGGCATCTTCACTCTCGCTTCGGATGGAGTGGGCCAGGGTGCGATCCTCAACGCCAACTACAGCGTGAACGGCTCGACCAGTCCCGCCCACGCCGGCGATACCGTATCTATCTACGTGACCGGGCTCGGAGCTCCCAACAGTGCGGCCGTGGATAACGCGGCCAACACTGGCGGGGTATATCCGACCAATTGCGTCATCATCAGCGATACGACTACCGGATCGCCGGGATACATGCAGGTGTTGAACAGCTCCAACCCCCACTTGACGCCGCCATATACCGCTCCGGCCACTCCGTTCGCCAACATTGACGGCGTCGCGATTGAACCGGAATTCCTGCTCGGCACTAACACCGACAATGGTACCGGGGCGCTGCCTCCCTGCATCGTCAACTCGGGCAACACAGCCATGTCGGTTAGCTTGGGCGGCACGCCGGCCACCATCGGCTATGCGGGATTTGTGTCCGGCTCGGTAGCCGGCCTGTACCAGATCAACGCTACTATACCAGCGGATTTCGCGTCCACTGGTAACATTCCAATCACCGTCAGCATCGGCAGCGGGGTAAACCCCCCGACCAGCCCTGCCGGCGTTGTGACCATCGCGATTCATTAGATTTCGGATGCCGGAGCGATGGAACCTGAATCCGCCGCTCCGGCCCGATATTCTTCTTCCTTTGTGCAATTTGTCGGAGGAGTTAACCTGGGGCCGGACTCGCAAGGGTTCGGCCCCAATATTGCAGAGGTAGTCGTTTATGGGCACCACCAGTAGCGCCAGCAGTTCCCTCTCCACGCCTGTCACGTTCGCCGGCCAGAGCACCTTTTCCAGCTCTTTCGAGCAGGTCCTGCAACGCGCCGTGTCGATCGCGTCCCTGCCGATGCAGCAGTTGGAAACCGATGTCAGCACGCTGCAAAGCCAACAGTCCGATCTGAACAACATGCAGTCCACGTTCGGTTCGCTGCTGAGCGCGCTGCAGGCGGTCTCGTCGGCGATGACCGGTGATGTGACGGCCACGTCTTCGGATAGCTCCCTGGTGACGGCAACCGCGCAGTCCACAACTCTTCCCGGAACGTATTCCATCCAGGTGTCCGATATAGGATCTGCCACCTCCACCATCAGCAACGCCGGCACGCCGCCGGTCACCGACCCGAGTTCCGGCAACATCAGCTCATCCTCGAGTTACACGCTCACCGTCAACGGAGTCAACACGACAATTACGCCCTCAAGCGACACGCTGGATGCATTGGCAGACGCCATCAACAACGCCAATGCGGGCGTTTCGGCCACCATTGTCAACCTGGGTTCGAACTCCAGTCCGGATTACCGTCTCTCGCTGACCAGCACGGAGCTGGGCCCGGACACCATCCAACTGAATGACGGAAATAACAATCCCCTGCTCACCACCGTGCAGACCGGGGCCGATGCTGAGTACAGCGTCAACGGAAACAGCACTGTCCTAACCAGCAATTCCGACCAGATAACCCTGGCGCCGGGGCTTACCGCGACCCTGGTGGGCGCCAATCCCAAAGAGACCGTGAATATCACCGTCGGGGCCAGCGAGAGCAACTTATCCTCCGCGCTGTCCAGTTTTGCTACTGCCTACAATTCCGCCGTCAGCGCGGTAAATAACGAGACCGGGCAGAATGGCGGCGCATTAGCCGGGGAAAGCCTGATTTACGAGTTGCAGCAGTCCTTGGGCCAAATCGCGACTTATACGGCGACTTCGGGCTCGGTTCAGGACTTGAGCGATCTGGGCCTGGACCTGAGTGACACCGGCACCCTGACTTTCAACTCCTCGCAGTTCGACAGTCAAAGCGCCTCAGGTATTCAGCAATTTCTCGGCGGCCTCACCTCTGGCGGCTTTTTGCAAATCGCCAACAACGCACTTTCCAGTGTAGCCGCCCCGACCTCCGGTATGCTGGTGACGCAGTATGCCAACCTTCAGACGGGAGTCACCAACGACCAAAGTCAGATCTCTGACGACCAGACCAAGGTGAACCTGATCCAGACCAATCTCCAGCAGCAACTGTCAGCCGCGGACGCGGCCATCGCGGTGCTTCAGGAGCAGAATACGTTGTACGCCAACCTGCTGCAAACCGAGAACGCCAACAACATCGCGGGGCTTGGTTAGTGTCATGTCTCGGATAATTCTCGACAACCAGGTGGGGCAGGCAATCGTGAGACACTTGCAGAATTCGCTGTCCGCACAAAAAACACCGCTCCCTCGCGGTCGCGGCTCAGTAACGCGCATTGATGAGCCGCGCGCGCAAGCAAGCGGATTGCTGCTAATTTTGCAAGCGCCTCAAGATTGGCTGCCCCTCATCTCGCATGCGAGCGATTGTCAATTGTTACCTGATACTGGAGTCTAGAAGCTCATGATTTCTCCCACGCTGGTCAAGCTAAGTAACGAATTGGCGGGGTCAGCCGGGCGCGGCAGGTACGCCGAAGTCGAACGCCTGGCAGTACGGGTGGGCTCCGCCGCCTCCGAAGAGGTGCGAGCGCTGCCTGCCGGCGATCCACGCATTCGCGAGATCGCGGCCTGGTTGAAAGACCTTTTCGACCGCACGGAAATCCTGCTTCGCATTGGCCGCGCCTCTCACGCCGCCGAACTCCGCCGGATCACCTTCCTCAGGCAGTACCTGCCCCACCCGGACCGGCGCGCCGCGCACGTGAAACTGGCGTTGTGAGCGGCCGTCAACTTTTCCTGTCAAAGCCCTGACATCGTCAGCTTACTTGACGCGGGCAATCGTCTTCGACAATCGTCCAGCCCTTCCCATCCGCGTCATCAGCCCAGCGAAACCCGCCAAATGCGGAGCCAAAGCCTGCAAAGCGGATTGCGAGCCGCCGATAGCCGCCCGTCTCCTTTCTGGCCCGTCGATTGCATCGCTCCGTTTGCCGTGATCGACAGTCTTACCGACAGCTTTAAAGAGAAGAAGGTCAACCTTGCGACGAACCAGGACCTGAATTCTCAGGCCAGCTTCCGCTCCACGCTGGGCGGCGGCTCGCCGGAGGCTGTGCCGGCTCCCGGCTTGAAGACTAAGAACGACGGCGACAATCTGGCCCTCGACCGGGACACCCGGCTTTTGGCGGAGAATACCAGGCCCTTCAGTCTGGCCTCCAACCTCATGCTTTCTACCACCAGTCAGGTGAGGGAACCCATTCAGGAAGGTAAACGCTTATGATATCGTTCCAAACCAACATTGCCTCGCTGGTCGCGGCAACGAACCTGAACAACAATAACAATTTTCAGACCAATACCATCGAACAATTGACCTCCGGTTACCGCATCAACAACTCCGGCGACGACGCCGCCGGGTTAGCGGTGGCCAATGGATACGCCGCCAGCATCGCGGAATTGACGCAGGGCGTGCTCAATGGGAACCAGGGCGTGAACACATTGCAGATCATCGATGGCGGCCTGAGCAACATCAGCACCATGCTGAATCGCATGGAAACTCTGGCCACCGAGTCGGCGACCACCACGTTTACCGGCAACCGCGCCACGCTCGATCTGGAGTATCAGACGCTGATCGGTGAAATCAACCGTGAAGCCGGCAACATCGGGCTCGGCTCCAACAATGCGACCAATGCCGCTCCCATTTCGGTCTTCATCGGCGGTGGACAGAGCTCCACGAACGGTTCAGCGGTCAACATCAATCTGACTAATGGGCTGGTGGACGCGGCTGCGCTCGGTCTGACGGGAACCAGCATCGCGGGTGCGTCTCCGGTAACCGTCGGAAATGTAGACTATGGCACCGTTGCCGACGGCTTTACCGAAACGTATACCGTGAATACCGCCACGGGCTCCTCGACGTTCGGCATCACGGGTCAGGCCGGCGATACCGCCGCTTCTCAGTTGGCGCGCCTCAACGCCGATCTCGGGACGCTAGGAATCTCAGCCAGCCTCGACGGCAGCGGTAAACTGGCCTTCAGTTCTCCCTCGGCGTTCAGTATCAGCGTCACTGCGGCTGCTGCCGGTGGTGGTGGCTTGGCAACCAATAGTGTCAACGGCAATATCACCAACCAGACCAACACATCGATGTACAGCACGACCATGACGTACGCGCCCACCGACACAGATCCCACTTACACCATCATCGAGGGGACCAAGACAGCCACCATTAGCAGCACCGCTCTCAATCCCATCGGGAACAACGCGACCGACAGCCAGGCGCTGGAAACCATCAACGCGGAACTCCAGGCGCAGGGGATTACGGATATCCAGGCCGTTGCCACCGGGACCCCTCATGATTTCACCTTGCAAGGCGCGCAGCCCTTCACGGCCACGTCGGGCATAACCGGCGTCGGCGGAACGTCAACCGGCACCACAGGTGGGCTGGCTAACGGTGTGACCGCCACTGCCGGAGCTCCTACGACTACCGGCAACGGCGCCCTGGATGCCATCAATGCCGTCACGGCGGCGGTGCAGCTCCTCGGGACGGTGCAAGGTACGGTTGGCGCGGGCGAAAACGACCTCAACTACGCCATTGGCCTGGCGAACTCACAGATCACCAACTTCTCGGGCACGGAATCCAGCATCCGCGACGCGAATGTCGCCACCGAAGCCGCCAACCTGACCAAAGCCCAGGTGCTCGAGCAATCGTCCGTCGCCGCCATGGCACAAGCCAATTCCGCTCCGCAGGCGATTCTCAACCTGCTGAAGAACACTTGATCTGCTTAGGTCGAGCGTGAACCGAATTAGCGCTTCCCAGGAGGTCTCGTGATCGACAGCCTCACCGATAGCCTCGAGCAGTACATGGACCTGGTCAGCCTGCGGCAGAAGCTGGTGGCATCGAACATTGCCAACGCCGACACCCCGGGTTACAAAACGCAAGATCTGGACTTTCAAGCCGCGTTCCGTTCCGCGCTGGACGGCGGCTCGCCGGAAACGGTCCAGGTCACCGGCCTGAAGACCAAGAACGACGGCAACAACGTGGATCTCGACCGCGAAGCCCGTTTGCTGGCGGAAAACGCCATGCGGTTCAGCGTGGCTTCCAACCTCATGCATTCCGCCATCAGCCAGGTGAAGGAAGCCATCAACGGAGGGAAGAGCTAATGAGCCTGTTTTCGGCTCTCACCGTCAGCGCCACCGGCATGGAAGCGCAGCGCACGCGCGCCGCCCTGCTGGTGGAAAACATCGCCAATTCCGAAACCACGCGCACTCCCGAGGGCGGCCCGTACCGCCGCAAAGATGCCATTTTCACCACTCAGGATGTGGGTTCGGCCTTCGGCTCCGAGATGGACGCTCAACTCGCGGGCTCGACCCTTTCCGGCGTGAGCGTCGCCGGCATCAGCGTCGATACACGCGATCCCGAAAAGCGCTACATGCCCGGACATCCCGATGCGGACGCCAACGGCTACGTCGCCATGCCGCGCATCAATCCGGCGGAAGACATGGTCGACCTGGTCGCGGCCAATCGCAGCTACCAGGCGAATGTCGCGGCCATGTCGGCGGTGAAGGACATGATTCAGAAATCCATCGACCTGCTGCGATAGGAGAAACTAGTGAACTCGATAGCCAACATCCAGCCGCTTACGCTGCCGCAACTGACGCCGGCAACCACGTCTACGAGCCAGCCGGGCGAGTTCCAGAAGATTCTCACCGGCGCCATCAACCAGGTGGAATCGCTGAACAACAGCGCGGCGAACTCGGTGCAGAAATTTCTCAGCGGAGATAACGAGGAGCTGCACACTACCATCCTGGCCACTCAGAAAGCCGAGCTCGCGTTCCAGCTCGGACTGCAGGTGCGCAATAAGGTGGTGGATGCGTACCAGGAAATCATGAAGATGCAGATGTAGCTCCGGCCGGTTCTCATGGACCAACTCCGCAAACTCATCTCGGGCCTTTCGCTCTTCCAGCGGATCTCGATACTGGCCGTGGCAGCGCTGGTGGTAGGCGGGCTCCTGACGTTCTCCCACTACCGGCACGAGGCCGATTTCCGTCCTTTATATACCGGCATGGCGCAGGAAGACGCCGCCACTGTGGTGCAGAAGCTCAAGGAATCGGCGGTAGAATATCACCTCCTCGACGATGGCGGCACGGTGCTGGTTCCTTCGGCCAAACTGGCGGATACGCGCCTCGCGCTCGCGGCGGCGGGGCTTCCCAAGAGCGGCCGCATCGGTTTCGAGCTATTCGACAAGAATAATTTCGGCGCCACCGAATTCGTAGAGCACATCAACTATAAGCGCGCGCTCGAAGGAGAACTGGAGCGCACCGTGATGAGCCTCGCCGAAGTGGAGCAGGCGCGCGTGCATCTCACCTTGCCCAAGGAATCGGTCTTCCTCGATCAGCAGGAGCCCGCCAAGGCCAGCGTGATGGTGAAGCTCCGCGCGGGCGCGCAGATGTCGCCGCAGAACGTTAACGCCGTCACCAATCTCATGGCCAGCGCCGTGGAGGGGCTCACTCCGGAAGCCGTCTCGCTGGTCGACATGGACGGCAATCTCCTCAGCAAACCGCGCAAGGCCGCGGCCAATGATGGGTCCGAAATCACCGCCGAAACGCTCGAAGCGCGGCAGCAGATCGAAAAGGCACTGGTTTCGAAGATCAGCGCCACGCTCGAGCCCCTGCTGGGCGCCAACCGCTTCCGCGCCGGCGCTTCCGTGGATTGCGACCTGACCAGCGGGGAGCAGCAGGAAGAGACGCTCGACCCCTCGAAGTCGGTGATGCTCAGTTCGCAGAAAACCGAAGAAGGGGCGGACCGTCCGGTATCCGGCGGCATTCCCGGCACGGCTTCCAATCTGCCGAACCCGCCGAATAACGGTCAGAACAAAACTACCACGGCCATCGCCCGCCGCACCGAGAACATCACCTACCAGACCAGCCGCACGGTGCGCACCATGCATATTCCGCGGGGCGTGGTGAGGCGCATGTCTCTGGCGGTGCTGGTGGATCAAACGGTTCAATGGGAAGGCGACGGGGCGGCCAAAAAGAAGGTGCTGGTGCCGCCCGCGCCCGAAACTCTCAAAACCATTCGCGACCTGGTGGCGGGCGTCACGGGTTTCGACGAGCAGCGCGGCGATCAACTGATTGTCGAAAGCCTTCCGTTCGAATCCAGCCTGAACGCACAGCCGCCGCAATCTCCGAAGCCCATCGCTTCCAAACCCGCGGTCAAGCAGCCGCCGCTCGTCGAGTTCTATAACAAATATCGCGACCTCACGCTGCCGGCGTCCCTCGGCCTGCTTCTGCTGATGACGCTGGCTTCGGTAGTCTTCCGCGCGGTCCGCAAACCGAGGCAGGGGCGCGTCAAGGTGGAAAATCCCGAGCAACGGGAATTGCCGCCCGGCGGATATACTCCCGCCTCCGGTGGTCTACCGGCCGCCGAAGGCGCCGCGGCGCATCTCGATCTTTCGCCTCACGCACAGCAACTCGCCGCCGGTCCGCAGATCTCGGAGGCCGAACGCGACCAGTTGGCCGATCGCGTTCGCGTAGTGGCCAAGCGCGACCCGGCCGCGACCGCCAACGTGCTGCGCGTGTGGCTGCAGGACCATCCGAGTTAACCGATCACCGAACCTTATGACACCGTCCATGCAATCCTCTTCCCCGGTCTCAGGCGCCCGCAAAGCCGCCATGTTCGTGATGGGTCTCGGCGGGCCTTTGGGCGCGGAACTGTTGCGCCAGCTCGATGCCGACGAAATCCGCCGCATCAGCGCGGAGATTTCGCAATTGCCCGCGGTGGCGCCCGACGCCATGCTGAGCGTATTCCGCGAATTCGAGACGCTCAGCGGCTCCAGCCGGTTCTTTGCCAAGGGCGGCGCGGATTGCGCCCGCCGGCTGGTGGAAGAGGCTCTGGGACCGGAATCGGCGCAGAATCTTCTCGACGTGCCGCTGCCGAAGGTGGAAACACAGGCCGCCGAATTGCAGATCCCGCAGCAGACTGGTCCGCAGCAACTGGCGGTGCTGCTGCGCGAAGAGAATCCGCAGACCATCGCGCTGGTGCTTTCGAACCTGCCGGCGGACCAGGCAGGCGCGCTGATGTCCTTGCTGCCGCTGGAAGTGCAGCCGCAGGTGGCGGCGCGCATGGCGTCGCTCGACCGCATCTCTCCGGAAGTCTTCCGCCGCATCACCGAAGTGATCGGCAGCAAACTGAAAGCCGTGCGCGAGGTGAGCCGGTCGGATGGCATCAAGAGCCTGGCCAGACTGCTAAATCACGTGGACCCGACGATGGTGGACACGATTCTAAGCCAGGTGGAGGAAGAGAATCAGACCGCGGCCACTTCGGTTCGCGAAATGATGTTTGTTTTCGACGACATCCTGACCATCGACAAGGAGGGCATGAAAGCGCTTCTTGGGAAATGCGATCGCAAGGTGCTGACCACGGCGCTCAAGGGCAGCTCGGCGAAGGTCCGGGAGCACTTCACGCAGTGCATGTCGCAGCGCGCGGCCGACACCCTGGTGGAAGATATGGACGCCCTGGGGCCGGTGCGCATTCGCGACGTCCAGGCCGCGCAGACTCAGGTGGTGGCCGTGGTTCGCCAGTTGCAGCAGCAGGGGTCCATCGCCAGCAGCCGCGGCGGCGGCGACGAATATGTGGTGTAGAGAGCCGCGCCAGTTTCTTACAGAGCCGCGACCGCGAGGGAGCGGTGTCTTTGCCTCCCGCGAAAGGAACAAAGAAGTTTCTCACAGAGGCACAGAGAGCACAGAGAAATGCAACTGCTCTGTTTTCCCCGGAGCCTCCGCCGTTTGTCGCGAGACAAAACAAGATTTCACGCAAAGTCGCAAAGACGCAAAGGAAAAGCTGCAGAAGCGCGCTATCCGTGACAACGAAAGCGTGGTGGGTTTGGATTCTCTGCGTACTCTGCGCCTCTGCGAGAGATTGTTTTCCGTTTTTTTCACGCAGAGACGCAGATTACGCAGAGAAACCTTTTCAGTCTGGCGGAGTTTTGTCGTTCTTCTCTGTGTCCTCTGTGTCTCTGTGAAAGATGCTTTTGCCTTACCCAGGTGACCCATGCTCTCTAAAGTCCTCAGCGAAGATGCGGCGGATGTCCAGCCGGTGGCGTGGCGGCAAGCCGCGGCCATTCCCACCAGGCCCGCCCGGCCCGTGCCCGACAACGCGCCCGACGACATTCAGCAGCTTCGCGCGCGGATCACGGAATCGAACGCGGCTGCCGAACAGCAAGCCCGCCAGGCCTATGAAGCGGGCGTGCGATCGGGCGATGCGGCCGCCCGCAAAGCGCTCGAATCGGAAGTCCGCGCCGCCATCGGGCGTCTGACCGCCGCCATCGCCGACGTCTCCGCCAGCCGCGCCGACGTGATTCAACGCGCGGAAGCCGACACCGTCCGCCTGGCGATCGAAATCGCCCGGCGCGTGCTGCATCGCGAATTGACGGTGGACGGCAACGCGCTCATGGCCCTCACCAGGGCCGCCCTCCAGAAACTGCAATCGCAGGAGATTCATCGCGTGCGCGTCCATCCCGATCAGGAACCGGTGGTGCGCGCGAGCCTCCAGGAAACCGGCAGAGGCCAGGGTATCGAGATCATTTCCGACCCGTCGCAGCCGCCCGGCGGCATCCTGTTCGACATCGGCCGCGGAGCCCTCGACGCCTCCGTCGGCACGCAACTGGACGAGATCGGCCGCGGCCTCGCCGACCGCCTGGGGAATCGCTCATGAGCGCACCCACCCCCGCTCCTACGCCTGTGGGCGCCCTGAATTCGTACTTCAAGCAGGTGCGCAGCACGCCGCTGCTGCCGTGGACCGGCGAAGTGGTGGAGTTGGTGGGAATGCTGGTGGCATCCAACGGACCGGCTGCCGCGGTGGGCGATTTCTGCGAAGTGATCGCCTCCGGCGGGCGGCGCGTGCGCGTGCAGGTGATCGGTTTCCGCGATGGCCACGTGCTCTCCATGCCGCTCGAAGAAATCGACGGCATCCAGTTGCGCGACCGCGTCATCGCGCGCCAGGAAGACGCGCAGGTGGCCGTGGGTCCCGATTTGCTCGATCGCGTTCTGGACGGCTTCGGCCGCCCGATCGATCGCAAACCGCCGATTCGCGCGGCCGCGCATTACCGGCTCTACAGCCCGCCCGGCAGCCCGCTCGATCGCGAACATATCGACCAACCGATCGCCACCGGAATCCGCGCCATCGACACCATCACGCCGGTGGGCAAAGGACAGCGCATGGGGATCTTCGGCGGCAGCGGCGTGGGCAAGAGCACGCTGCTCGGCGCCATGTCGCGCCACAATTCCGCCGATGTCACGGTGATCGCCCTCATCGGCGAGCGCAATCGCGAGGTACGCGCGTTTCTGGAACATGAGATGGGCCCCGAGGGCAGCAAGCGTTCGGTGGTAGTCTGCGCCACTTCCGACCGTCCTGCGCCGCTGCGCGTGCGCGCCTGTTTCGTGGCCTTGGCGGTCGCCGAATATTTTCGCGATCAAGGCGCCAGCGTGCTTTTTATCATGGATTCCGTGACCCGCCTGGCGATGGCGCAGCGTGAAATCGGGCTGGCCGCCGGCGAGCCGCCCAGCCAGAAAGGCTACACGCCCTCGGTGTTCAACCTGCTTCCCAGGATTCTGGAGCGCGCCGGCAATTTTCAAAAAGGTTCGATCACCGGTTTCTTCACCGTACTTGTGGAGGGCGACGATTTCAACGAGCCGATCTGCGACGCGGTCCGCGCCATCCTCGACGGCCACATCGTTCTTTCGCGCCGCCTCGCCGCCACCGGCCATTACCCGGCGATCGACGTGCTGCACTCCGTCAGCCGTCTGACGACGCAGCTTTCCACTCCCGAGCAACTGGCCGCCGCGCGCAAGATTCGCGAAGCGCTCTCCACATACGAGGACTCGAAGGACCTCATCGAACTCGGGGCGTACGCACCGGGCAGCAATCCGCGCCTGGACGCCGCCGTGCGCATACAGCCCGAGATCGCCGCGTTCCTTCGCCAGGACACCGCCCAGGACGCGCCGCTGGCCGACAGCATCGCGAAGGCGCAGGCCATCGCCGCCAGATTGTAGCCGGCCATGCAGGCGTTCCGCTTCCGTCTCGAAAAGGTGCTCGAATGGTACACCCGGCAATACGAACTGGAGGAACGGCGCCTCACGGCCTGCCTGGCCGCGCTTACGGATGCCAGGGCGGCCATCGCGGCGTTACTCGCCGAGCGTTTGGCCATCGAACGCGACATGCTCGCGCGCAAGGCGATTCCGGCGCCTGATTTCGTGGCTCTGGGACTCTATCGCCTGGGCGCCCGGAAGCGCGAACTGGAACTGAACGGCATCCGCGAACGCTGCGAAGCAGACGTGGAAGCGCAGCGCCTCAAGCTGAGGGCGGCCGAACGGCGCGTGCGCCTAGTGGAGAAGCTACGCGGGCGGCGCCTGGCGGAATATACCTACGCGGAAACGCGCGAGCTCGAAGAACTAGCGTCGGACGCGTTCTTCTCCAAGTGGGCGGCGCGGTAGGGCTTCTCAAACGGGCGAACTGATTTCCTGCTCGGTTACATCACCGTAATCAATCCTACCTGCGTCGGCACGCCGTTGAAGACGCAAACCACCGAATTGTCTCCCGAGGGTGCGCCATTGGGAATCGTCAAATTGATTTGATACAAGTCCGGGCGATACCAAATTCACGGCTGAAGCGGCCGCCGGAAGTCCTCCCACAGTACACGAAGGATTTCCCAGCACGGCTACTTGCGTAATCGATCCCGGCGTGAGCGGACTCGCGGGCAGCCCGAATCCGACGGCGTAGACAATTGCCAAGTCCCCTGCCGCGACCGGCGCGGTCCTTGGGCCACCCTGATGAGGACCTTGCGGCGCTTGCGGTGGTGCGTGAGCCGGAACCCGATCTTCAATTCCATCAATGGCAACCGCATGGTGGTTCGCGCGGCTCAAGCCATGTAAATGGCAACCGCACGGCGTTCCCCGCCCCGGCGTGGAAGAATAGCTTTGTAAATTCATCGAACGCCGGATCGAACACTACCCCACTCAGGCCCAGGTTGCGAGGCCTGATGTCGTTCAAAATCGTTCCCATTCGATAGCTGCCTTTGACCCATGTGCTCCAGAACTGTCTGGTTGCGAGACCCGTCGTCGGCATGACCGGTCCAACGTTCCTCGTGAAAAGCAGACCATCCAACTGAGCATGCTCAGCGGCCATGTCGCCTAGCGATTCCAGACCCCTATATTGTGCTTCAAGCGAAGACTCGCCCCAGATCTTCATTAGGCGACCCGAGTTCGGATCAACCCTCTTCACGAACCATTCTCCGTGCTCCATAATCTGTACTCTAGGCAACCCCCCCAACCGGCGCCACGGCGCGCAAGGCGCTAGCGCCGCCGCCCTGGCCGCCTCGAGCGATGGCCCAAGTGTAGTCCGAGCCCCAGCTTTCGTCACGGCCTGAGCGGTCCCGCGAGCAAACAGGGCCGCACCGCCTCTGACTACCAGCTTTCCCGCACCGGTCACAATCGACCTGACAAGAAAAACATCGGTCACGGCAAGCACGCCCCAAAAGACACCTCGCCCGTAATTTCCCTGCTGAAAGTGATTGATCGACTCACGGCCAGATCCCCAGATAGGTATTAAACTCTCCCAGAATCCCGGCGCGCCCACTGGATCGTCCCCCATTGGATCTACACTTGACATCGGGTTTGCGAACGCATATTCGTAGGGATCAGCCGCCAGCGGAGCAACTTGTTGAACCGGGTCGGGGGAGAGGAATCGCGCCGTGGTCCCGTCGTAATAGCGCGCCCGCATGTAGTAGAGACCACTTTCGCCTTCCTGCATAACCCCCCACTCGCCCAGCCATGTGAACGGATTCGGAGTCGTGCCGGTGTGGGAAACGGTCTCGCCGTATGGTGTGATGCCGTAGCTATCCGTCACTGAGCCAAGATCGTCGGTGAGGATGGTGGTCGATCCTATCTCGTCGAAGTGGTACCAGTGATGCACGTTCGTTGAAGGGTCGATTGCATCGAGGAGCGCGCCACTTGGCGCATAGACATAGTAGCGCTGGTCGGCTCCTCCGGACCGCACGATCCCAATCGCGGCCAGGCCGAGGGCGTAGTTCCAGAGGTAGCTCTGGGTAGAGCCGCCTGACGTTGACGAGATACGCATCCCAAACCCGTCATAAGTCAAAGACGCCGGCCCATTCGCGCCGCTGTAGGACGTAAGCTCGGATGCGAGATTCCAGGTATAGCTTGTCAACAGGTCCTGAGTGAGCCTGCCGAGGCCGTCATAGCTATATGTTGAGACCTGATCGGCAGCACCATAGCTGAACCCTATGACGCCTGGCGCCGGGTTTGGCGACTGCGGCATGATAGGCGTGGCCGAGGTGACCTTTCCGGCGGCGTCGCGCTGCAGCGACACGGATGTTAGGGTTAGGCTGGAGAATCTTTCCACGATCCTTGAGATCTGGCTATCGTCGTCATAGTTGTACTGGGTGGTGACGCCATTGGAACGGCTGATGGAGACTAGCCGTGCCGCGTTGTCGTAGTCGAACGTGGCGGACCCACCAGCCCAGTCCAATATCTGCGCCAGCAATCCGTTTGGGTTGTAAGTGTACATCACCGTTTTGCCAGGGCCATAGGTGACGCTGGCGATCCTGCCGACCGGGTCCCGGGTGATTCCGAGACCGTTGGAGGAGACCACGCGGCCAGCGGTGTCGTAGGCCAAGGCGATTCCGTTCGCGGTGGTCAGTCGATTATCGGCATCGTAGGTATAACTCTTGGTAACGCCATCTGAGTACTGGATCTCTATCGGATTCCCTGCCACGTCGTAATTCCACTGAGCCGATCCCCCAGCGGCAGTTACCTCCTTCAGTCGATTACGCGCATCATGCTGTATGAGATCGTTTGCCCCAGAGGATCCGTCCTCGACGTGAGCCGGCCGTTCGTATCGGATTCCAACGTCCACGCGTTGCCGTTCGGGTCCGTCAGAGTGGAAAGCAATCCTAGCGGGTCGTGCGTGAACGACGCCGAAATTCCCAACGGAGCGGTAATACTCGTTGGCAGGCCGCGGTTATCATAGGCAAAGCTTGTGGTTTGCCCCAAAGGGTTGGTGGCCGAGATCACCCGCCCAAGAGGATCGAAGGTTTCCTTAGAGGTCTCGCCAAGCGGCGTGGCGGCTAGGGTAACACGCCCGAGCTGGTCGTAGGCGAACGTCGTGGTCTTGCCGAGGGCGTCCGTAACACCGGTCAAATCTCCCTCGTTGTCATAGCTGAAGCTGGGACCGAAGCCCGCCGGATCGACGATCGAGCTGATACGATTCAAGACGTCGTAACTGATACTTGTTTTCTCCCCTGCGGCGTCGGTGATGCTCTGGACGTTGCCCACTGGATCATATGTAACACTTAGGGTGTCAACCAACGGATCGGTGGTTGATGTAAGTCGATCATCAGTGTCGAATGCGGCCGTCGTGCGATTGCTCAGCGGGCCGATCGCAGAGGTTCCGTCGCCGTTTGGGTTATAGGCTAGGAGCGTAGTGTCGCCCCTCTCATCGGTGGACGTCACCAGCCGATCCAACGGATCGTAGCTGTCGGAAACCGATGTGCCGTCTGCAAAACTGGCTTTTATCGGCCGCTTCATGTTGTCGTATTGAAACGTGGTCGTATTGCCCGCGGGATCGGTGGACGTGGCAAGCGTGCCGTCGCTGTTGTAGGTATTGGTGGTTACGCCGCCAACTGGATTGGTAATGGTAAGCGCCTGCCCTCGGGAGTTGTACGTGTAGGCGGTAACATTTCCCGCCGGATCCGTTGCCGTTAGGACATTGCCGAAAGCGTCGTAGGTATAGCTTATCGAAGTCCCGTCTGCGAAGGTAATCGTGGCCAGGTTGTAGTATGTAAACAGGTCCTGGAGCTGAGCCGTATACGCCAAGGTCGTAGTGTGCCCTTGCGCGTCCGTCACCGAGGTCGGATAGCCTGCCGGCGCAAGATAGGTTGCGGTGCCAGTGTTCCCAAGGCGGTCCGTGACAGAGATCTGCCGGAAGTTGTTGTCGTAGGCGTAGGAGGTGGTGTGATTGAGGGCGTCGGTCTGCGCGGCTAGGGCGTAAAAATCCTGGTACGTATCCACCTCTGGGTTCCCGCGGGCATCGGTGACGGTCGTTTGGCTGCCGTTATAGGCGTAATTGGTCGCGTTGCCGAAGCTGTCAGTATCGGTCTGGACTTGCGATTGGGCGTTGTAGGCGATGGTCGAAGGTGTGTTACCTACTGGGACTGTCTCCGCGGTAGCCAGCGATCCGGAAGCCGCGTAACTGTACGTGGTTATGCCGCCGTTTGCGTCCGTGAAACTCGTGAGGTTCGTTCCCGTGTATCCAAACTGGACCGAGCGCCCGGTCTGGTCCACCACCTGAGTAAGCTGGCCCGACTCGTTATAAGAGAAGGTTAACGACCGCCCAAGCCCGTCGGAGATATTGGTAGGGCCGTTTGGACCTTGTGTCACGCTCAGCTTGTTCCCGTTCCGGTCCTCGATACCGACGAGCGCTCCGCTGCTCGAAAAATCCAAGATAGTCAGCGAGCTTGGATCCAAAAACTGGTAGCCATTGACGGTGGCCGCCAGTTGATAAGTGAAGGGCTCCGAACCTTCCACCGTCCATGTAGAGTTAGGCCCTTGTAAGAACTGCACCTGTTTGCCTCCCGGCAGGGTGACCATCGCGGTGGAGTATGCTGACGCCAACTGCAGGTTGGCCTCAAAGTTGTGCATCCAGTTGCCTCCCAGCGCGCCGGAAAACGCGAAGTTGATGTAGCCCGGGTTCGGGCCCGCTTGCGCGCTGGTGCGAGGCTTCAGCTCAGCCCCTTTTCTGAAGTCAGGCGTTGCTCCGGAGGAACCCGTGGAGGAGCCTGGATTGAGCTGTGAATTGTAAGAAGCGCTGAAACTAAGCGGCAGCGGCCCGCCCCCCAAGCTGATCGTTATTGTCCCGCCCTGGCGCGCGCCTGTACCCGTATTGACACCCGAATTGCCACCACTCGAAGTCACAAGGTTGACGGGGTCTGTGCAGTCGCACTTAGTTTCGATCCGCGTCCACGTCCCCTGGTCACCCAGGAGCTGCGCGCTACCCCAAAGCCCCTCATATGCACCACCAGGCGGGGAGAAGGAGCTCGCGTCGCCAACCCCGTATGCTTGTGTGCATTGCATATTCGTCACGTGCCCGGTGGTGTTGTCGATCGTATAACAGCCGGTGGTCCCCATCTGACAGCAGCCATCAGCGGTGCCCGCAGTGATTTGCCATGAATCGATTTCGCCGAAGCCATCCGTCCCTAGAAAAGCGTAATATAGCTGGTAATTCTCCCCGCCGAGGGGCTGGTATCCATCAGTTATGACGTACGACAGCAGAGTCACCCCGGGAGGCACGGACCCGGATGGGCAAAACGCGGTTATGGCAAAGCAGAATTCGGTGCTAGCTACACCATCGCGTTCGCCGGAAACGCCGTGCTGAGTAAGGGCCGTCCGAAGATCTACCTGGAGCCAGTGTCGGGCGGCGCGCCCGAAGAACTGATTCCCGACGATTCGGATCAAGCCAACCCAACCTGGTCACCCGACGGGAAGCGGCTCGCCTTCGCGGGAGCGCCGTGGCTCAGAGGCTTCCGGCCCGACTCGACTGCGATCCGCATAATCGATATGTCCGATCATCAGGTCTCCACCCTGAACGGTTCGCAGGGTTTGTGGTCGCCCAAGTGGTCTCCCGACGGCCGGTTTATCGTTGCGGAAACGCTCGACTCGGCGGAGCTGATGCTGTTCGATACCGGGACCAACCAGTGGCGGAGTCTGAAGCGGGTCAATCAATCCATCGGTTACCCGTGCTGGTCGCACGATGGGACGTACTTATATTTCAATACGTACCCTCCCGCGGCGGCGGTGTATCGTGTGCGGGTGAGCGATGGCAGAATGGAGACGGTTGTAAGCCTGAAGGACGTTCGTGTCACCGGGGCGGTAGGCCAATGGTTCGGCCTGACGCCGGGTGACATCCCTTTGGTCCTGCGGAAGACGAGAGTCCAGGAAATCTACGCTCTGGATGTCCGCTTTCCATAGCCTCGTGCCTTACTCCGGATCGGCCACCCCTGGTCGGCGAGTCGGAAGGGTGGGGGATCGCTGCGAATGTGTTCTGCAACTCGGTGTACGGCTGTTCTGGTACTTCCTCGCTCGCAATCCGGTCCTGATGATTCACGCGAAGGGGCCGGCGCCGGTTTGGGATTCAACTACGCTGAACATCCTGGGCGGCGAGTTCGTATTGATTGTGGTGAGTCTGGGGCTCATCTACTTTTTGCAGTCGCGAAAGCACGATTTCGCTGAACGCCCTTTTTTCGATGCCGCGCCCGGCGAAAAGCACGAAAGGAAATGTAATGCGATACGTGTGTCTTCTTGCTCTGATGCCGTTTTTTCTGTTGGCGCAGGATGGCGCGGCAATCTACAAAGAACGCTGTGCATCCTGCCATGACGCCCCGCAGGGACGTGTCCCCTCGATCGCCGCGATCAAACAGATGAGTGGCGAAGCGATTTATATGGCGCTGACCAGCGGAGTGATGAAGAGCCGCGCCGAAGGACTGTCCACCGCCGACATAATGGCGCTGATTGGCTATATCGCTCCCACCGGAGGCGCCCAGCCGGTCCCGATCGAACCCACGTGCAAAACTCCCGTGGCATTTCATCCCGCCGCGGATTCGCCCCAATGGAACGGTTGGAGCACCAGCCTCACCAACTCGCGATTTCAGGACAAAGCAGCGGCACGGCTGGATGCCGCGGACGTTCCCCGGCTGAAGCTCAAGTGGGCCTTCAATCTGGGCGACGTGACGATCGCGCGCGGCCAGCCGGTAGTAATTGGCGGCCGCGTTTTCGTCACGTCGCAAGCGGGCGCCGTGTATGCGCTGGATGCCGATTCGGGTTGCACCCGCTGGGTGGCGAATCCCGGCGGGGCGATTCGTTCAGGCGTGGCTTTCGGCGACGCCAACGGAAAACCGGCGATCTTCTTCGGCGTCGGGCCGAACGTATATGCCCTGAACGCAGACACCGGCGAGCGGATCTGGTTAGTAAAGGCAGCCGACCACTTCTCGGCCATGGCTACCGCGACGCCTCGATATTACAAGGGCGTGGTTTGCCAGCCATACTCCTCTTACGAGGAGGCGTTGGGGCCGGCTCCGAATTTTGAATGCTGCACGTTTCGCGGCAGCGTAGTGGCGCTCGACGCCGCAACCGGCAAAAAGCTCTGGCAGACGTTTACCATCGCCGAGTCCCCCAAGGCCACGCGTAAGAATAGCGCGGGGAAACAAATGTACGGCCCCTCGGGCGCCGGTGTCTGCTCCACCCCCACGATCGATGAACCACGCGCCGTCCTCTATGTCGCTACCGGCGACAATTATTCGGACCCTCCCACCGCTACCAGCGACGCGGTCCTCGCGATGGATCTGAAAAGCGGAGAAGTGCTTTGGTCGAAGCAAATGACGCAGGGCGATGCCTATAACAACGCCTGCGACGGTCCGGGCGGGCCGAACTGTCCGGAGTCCAAGGGCCCGGATTACGATTTCGGCCAGCCCCCGATCCTGGTGCAGTTGGGCGATGGCAAACGGGCGCTTGTGATCGGCCAGAAATCCGGCATGGTGCATGCGCTCGATCCGGATGAGAAAGGCAACGTCCTGTGGCAAACGCGCGTCGGGCAGGGAGGCGCATTAGGAGGCAGCCAGTGGGGATCGGCCGCCGATTCGCAAAAAGTGTATGTCGCCATTTCCGACATCGGCATCGACGGGGTGCCGGACCCGAAATCGCCGCAGGGCTACCGGATCGTATTGGATCCCAAGAAAGGAGGCGGGCTGTATGCGCTCGATCTCACGACCGGCAAAGTGCAATGGAGCGCCAAAGGCATACCTTGCGCGGCAACCAGGACGGATTGTTCTCCGGCGCAATCGGCAGCCGTGACGGCCATACCCGGAGTGGTTTTCTCCGGCGCCATTGACGGGCATCTTCGCGCTTACTCCGCGTCGACGGGAGAAATCCTATGGGACTTCGACACCGGGCGTGAATTCAGCTCAGTGAATGGCAAGTCGGCCCACGGCGGCGCTATGGACGCCGCGGGCCCGGCGGTAGTGAATGGGATGGTGTTTGTGAACTCCGGCTATGCGCAGTATGGAGGAGCGCCAGGCAATGCGTTCCTCGCATTTTCGGTGGATGGGAAGTAGGAAGTGGGTTTCCAGCTAATCTCGCGCTACGCGAATTTCTTCACTTCTTTGATTTTTGCGTCGATCGCGTGCCCGTGATTGGTGCCCTCGAGTGCATTCGCCTTGATAAAGTCCTCCGCTGCCTTGGCCGCTATACCGGCTTGCGCTTTTATCACCTTTGGGTCGGGCGGGTACTTGGAGGCTTTCGTATAGCAGTCAAAGACCTTATGGATTACGGCGACGTAAGCAGCATTCAACTTATTGCCTGCGGTGGCCGCTTTGCCGGCATCGGTCTTGAGCCAGGCATCGTAATCGCCCTTGATTGGCGCCTGCCCCTTCGCCAAGCCCAAAACCTCCAAATGGCCGACGCCGCTCAAGTGCTCGACCAGGTTTTTGACCCATCCCTTGTCATGAATATTATGCTGGGCTATTCCCAACGCACTATTCAAATTATTGATTGCTGCTGCGCCCGGATGATCGGCCATACCGAAAAGCCTCCTGAGAAAGAGAGTGTACTACCAGACAGCTCTTATAGGGCTATCACAGGTATCCTTACTTGTCCAGGTTTTCGCACGCCTTGAAAGTTAGCGGGCCCGCGGGCCGCCCTTTTACTCGCTCGTCTGCGCCCGGACGGGAGACACGATCACCAGCTTGTAGTGGACGGGATCGCGCCGGATATCCGGCCGGCGAAGACCCGCCATCAGCGCCAGCCGGTCCACACTCAAGCCCACCCGGCGTCTCCTCGCTGTCGAACGCACCGGCCACGGTATGGAGATGGCCGCGTCAAACGCCATGCCGCGCGTGTGGTCGGAATCGGTCACGGGCATTTGCGTCGGCATCAATTTGTGGCGCGTGAATTCTTCCTCCACCTGCGCCCGCAGCGCCTGGCAAGCCGGCTGATGATTGAAGCGCAGTTCGCGCATCCACTTGAACCACACCTGCTGCAAATGCTCCTGATACGCCATCGGCCGGTATGCCGATTTCAGATCGAACGTGCCGCCGGCCGAGGTCACCAGCCGGCGGAATTTCTCCAGCGCTTCCGACATCGCCGGGAGCAGGCCGTCGGTGTCGGGACCCTCGTCCGTTTCCAGCCGGATGGCTGCGGGATCGTCGATCTCCGGAAGCGGCGCCACGCGGCAGTTGGGAGCGGGTGAGGCGAATGCAATCACATTCAGGTTCGGCTGGGGAATGAGCAACCGATCGATAACGGGAAGATTCCTGATGTCATCGTCATCCGGAGCGGCGGCGGCCGCAAGCAACGTGCAGGCCGCCAGATAAAACCAGAACGCAAAAAGACGGCGAACAGGCAAACCGGGACTCCTGTAATGATTTCGCAATGCTTATGAACCTCAAATGGTAGTACAGTTCACTCCGCCCCGGGGGATTCTCCTACAAAAAAACTCCGCCCGCCCGGTGCGGTATCATGCCCTTTCACCTTTTTTAAACCAGGCCCCCCGAAATGACCGCCAAAGATCCACGGAAAACCGGCGCCAGGCGCAGTTTTATGCCCGTATTGCTGGTGCTTTTCGCCGCGAGCGGGTGCTCCGCACTCATCTACGAAATCGTCTGGTACCAACTGCTGCAACTGGTCATCGGGTCAACCGCGGTCTCCCTTGGCGTTTTGCTGGCGACGTTCATGGGCGGACTCTGCCTCGGCAGCCTCGGGCTTCCCCGCGTGGCGCGCGCCCGTGGAATGCACCCGCTGCGCGTGTACGCGCTTCTCGAACTCGGCATCGGCGCATGCGGCATTCTGGCGCTGGTGGTCATTCCGCTGCTCGATCGCGTCTACGTCGCGGCGGTCGGCCATGGCATGCCCGCGATTCTCTTCCGCGGCCTGATCTGCGCCATCTGCCTGATGCCGCCCACCATCCTGATGGGGGCTTCCCTGCCCGCCGCCGCCCGTTGGGTGGAATCTACGCCGGAAGGCGTCTCGTGGCTCGGAATGCTCTATGGCGGCAACACGGCGGGCGCGGTCTTCGGATGCCTGCTGGCCGGGTTTTACCTGCTGCGTGTGTTCGATCTTACCGTGGCCACGCTGGTCGCCGCGGCTATCAACGGAATCGTCGGCCTGTCCGCGCTCGCCTTGGTGAAGAAAACCGCGGCCTCGGCCGCGAGTCCCGATACGCTCCCCGCTCCCGTCATGGGACCCTGGCCGATCTACGTCACCATCGCGATTTCGGGCGCCACAGCGCTGGGCGCGGAAGTGGTCTGGACGCGCCTGCTCGGCCTGCTGCTGGGCGCGACGGTTTACACCTTCTCCATCATACTGGCGGTCTTTCTGGTCGGCATCGGGATCGGCAGCGCCGCGGCGTCGGCGCTTTTGCGCGGCAGCGTGCGCCCGCGGATGGCCATCGGAGTCTCGCAGCTTCTGCTCGCCGGCGCCGTCGCATGGACCGCCTGGATGCTCGCCGATTACCTGCCGTTCTGGCCGGTCAACCCACTCCTGTCCACTAGCCCCGCGTTCACCTTCCAGGTCGACCTCGCACGCACGCTTTGGACCATCCTGCCGGCAACGCTGCTCTGGGGCGCAAGCTTCCCCTTCGCGCTGGCATCCGTCGCCGCCCGCGGCGAAGACCAGGGACGCATGGTGGGCGGAATTTACGCCGCCAATACCGGCGGCGCGATTCTCGGAGCGCTGGCGTTCAGCCTGATCCTCATCCCGTGGATCGGCACCAAAGGCTGCGAGCAGGCGCTCATCGTGCTTTCGGCGGTGAGCGCGGTGTTCGCGCTGGCGCCGGTGGTGAAGCAGTCGCGCGGTATGGCTGGCGCACTCGCACTGGCGGCCGCCCTGGCCATCGCCGGATGGTTCTCCTACAAGGTCTCCGACGTGCCGGGGAATCTGATCGCCTATGGCCGGCGCATCCTGGTCAACTCCAACTCGTCGAAAGTTCTCTACACCGGCGAGGGCATCAACTCTTCCATCGCCATTACGCAGTGGAATAGCGACGGCGCCATCCAGTTCCACGTGAGCGGAAAAGTGGAAGCGTCCACCGAGCCTTACGACATGCGCCTGCAGCGCATGCTGGGCGATCTGCCCGCGCTGTTCCATCCGGGCGAGGCGCATTCGGTTCTGATCGTGGGCTTCGGCGCGGGCGTCACCGCGGGCAGCTTCGTTCCTTTTCCCGGCATCCGGCGCATCGTGATCTGCGAAATGGAGCCGCTGATTCCTCCCGTCGCCACCCAGTACTTCAGCCGCGAGAATTACAACGTGATGCACGATCCGCGTGTCGAGATTGTCTATGACGATGCCCGCCACTTCGTGCTCACCAGCAACGAGAAGTTCGACATCATCACGTCGGACCCGATTCATCCGTGGGTGAAAGGGAGCGCCACCCTCTATTCCAAGGAATATTTCGACCTCGTGAAGCGGCACCTCAATCCCGGCGGAATCGTCACCCAGTGGGTGCCGCTCTATGAGACCGATGCCGGCACCGTGAAGAGCGAACTGGCGACTTTCTTCGACGCCTTTCCCAACGGCTCCCTGTGGGGCAACGATAATAACGGCGTCGGCTACGACACGGCCGTGCTCGGCCAGGTGGAAGATCCGAAAATCGACGTCGAAGATGTCCAGCGGCGGCTGATGAGCCCGGAATACGCCGCCGTGGCGCAGTCGATGCGCGATGTGGGATTCAACTCCGTGCTCGACGTGCTCGCGACTTACGCTGGCCAACGGCAGGACCTTATGCCATGGCTCGAAGGCGCCGAGATCAATCGCGACGGCAACCTGCGGCTGCAATACATGGCGGGACTGGCGTTGAACGACAGCCTGGAAGGCGCCATCTATACGCAAATTCTCGGTTACCGCCGGTACCCGCAAAATATGCTGGTGGTATCGGACGTGTCGCGCGAAATGGTGATGCAAGCGCTGCACGCGTCGAATTGAGCGCTCCCGCGCTACCGAGCCGCGACCGCAAGCCGCGCCTTTCGATTTTGCTCGCCTTGTGGCGCCAATCGGCGGCTCTTCGGTGCCAGCGGCCCGCAGTCTACCGCAGCGGCAGGTAAATTACGCCGGCAGTCCAGTCCGACTCGCTCGAACAATGATCGAGAAGCAGAACCTCCTCGATCACCTGGCCAATTGGGAGCGAATCAGGCACAAGAACAATCGCAGTAAGCTCGGGGTGGCCCTGAAGCTGAAACGCTGGAACCATGGTTGCCAGATCGTGCGTGAGGACCACTCGGCCATTCTTGCCTGCCCATGCGAGCAACGTCTCATCATCACGGCCCGCGACTTCAGAGATGTCCTGAGCACGTACCAAATCGAAGTCCGGCGAGCGGCGCAACAGCCCGCGGATGATGTCATTATCGAAGCACTCGTCGGCCAGCCATTTCACCGGGAGTTCCGGCGGGCGAGCAGGCGCTCGCGAAGGCCCTTGGGCGACCACTCCGGATGCGACGAAAGCAGCTTTTCTTCCGCGCGCGCCCGGGTTTCGAAGTAGTCGGCGAGCTCGTCGGCATGCTTCAGGTAATAACCGATGACCTGATACACGTCGGGCAGCCGCAGACTGTCGTACTTCTGCACGATTTCCTCGGCAGTCGCGCCCCGGTTGAAGGCCCGCACGACCAGATCGAGCGTCACCCGTGTGCCACCCACGTGGTACACGCCATGAGCATCTCTGGCCAATGGAATTTCATCAACGACGGCGGTCACATTCAGATTGTCGCTCACCGACCGCAACGGAGGCAAGGCCACTCGCGGCAGCGGCGGCATCTGAACTGGCGCGCCCTCGCCCTTCTCGGTGGCTCAATAGCCGCGCGCGATAAATGAGCCGGACCCAGAGGCCCACACGCAACCAAGCGGCTCGCTGCCTCCCCACCGGCTAAACCTCCTCGCGAACCAACGGAGCCTTCCCCACGTCCAAAACCATGGAGTGGTATCGCCATTCGAACCACTGGTTGAATAACTCAAAGTTCAAGTTACGGGGCCAGTCCGACCGCTCCCGCCACCAGCCATCGAGTTCCTCTTCAACGATATGCTTACAGTACCGGTGGACCTGCCGGACGGCCTCCTCGTCGCTCTCCGCCTCGGGCAGGAGATAGACGTTGGGTTCGTGATTCAGATCGTCAAGCGTGAGTTCATGGCTTGTTGGATCCACGGCGTGGAGCCAATCGAGGAATGGCTGCTTGGCGCGCACGATGACGGCCATGCGATTCAGAGAAAGCATCCCTCGTTATTCTAACCGGACCTACTGCAATACCGCCGATACCGTCGACGAGTTCCCCAGCTTATTCCCCAGTGTGACGCTCACCGAAAACACCGTCGATGGGCTGCCATTGGTAGCGAACTGCTGGGCAAGCGTGAATTCGCTGCCATATTGTGCCGAACCCGACCCGCCATACCACGTGGTGAAAAGCGATGTGACCGGCGGGCTCAACTGCGTCGTCGTCAGCGTCGAACCCTCCGATGGCGTGAAACTGAACGTCGCCGTCTCGACGTCGCGATTGGTGACGTAACCGGTGACGAAGACCGTGAACCCGTTACTGGTAGTGCTGCGCTGCGCCGTCACCGCGGTAATCACCGGCCCTGCCGCCGGCACTACGATCGTGGCGCTCGGCTCCGGCGTGGGCGTCACGTTGGTGGTTCCGGCCAGGAACTGCGCCGTGATGGTGATGGTGCCGGCCACCGTTCCCGTCTGCACTCCGACGTTGCCAACCCCCGAAGTGCTGCCTGCCGGAATCACGACCTGCGCGGTGCGTCCGCCGCTCGAGAATTGCACCGAGGGGTCATCCGCACCGGAAGCGGGAGTAAAGGTCAAGGTGAGATTCGCCGTCACCGTTGTGGGATACGGGGCCGAAAGCGAGACGTTGAGGAACTGTTGCGAGGTCGCCGAGCTGGAAGCAGACAGACCGGTGATCGAGCCCGGTGCCGTGGAAGGCAGCGCTACCGTCAGTTGCTCGGTTCCACTCGCCAGCACGCCGTTGCTGTCCACTACGTACACGGTGAATTGGAATGTCCCGCCGGCCGACGGGGTACCCGATAGAGTCCCGTTCAGCGCCAGGCTCAATCCGGGCGGCACAGTCGCCGATTGCCATTGGTAGGGCGGCGTGCCGCCGGCGGCCGTCAACTGGACGGCGGAAATCGCCGTCCCCAGAGTCGCATTCGGAATCGACGACGGTGTCACCGTCAACTGCGGCGCGACGGTCACTTTATAAGATCCCGAAACCGTGGCGCCGCTGGTATCGGTGGCCGTGACGGCGATGGTGTAGGCGCCGGCCGTTGTCGGAGTTCCGCTCAGAGTGCCGGTAGACGACAGCGTGAGTCCCGGCGGCAGACCGGTCGCCGTGTAAGCATACGGCCCGACGCCGCCCATCACCGACACCACGGAGGTATAGGAAATCCCCACCGATCCGTTCGCCACAGTCGCGCCGGAAAAGACCAGGTTGGCCGATGCCATCACGAGCGTGTAGTTCTGCGTGACGGTCGCCCCGGTCGAGTCGCCGATCGTCACTGCCACTGTAAACGTTCCCGAAGCGCGCGGAATTCCAGCGATCAATCCGCTGTTATTGGCAATCGTCAGGCCCGATGGCAGCCCGGTGGCCGACCACGTATAGGGGCTTCCCACGCCGCCGGCGGCCGCCAGTTGCGTGGTGTACGGCACGTTGATTTGTCCGGCCGGCAGCGGAGATGGCGTCGTGATCAGCAATCCGGGAAGCGCGATATTCAGGCTGTACTTCTTGCTGGCGGAGGCGCCCGTGGTGTCGTCAATGAACACCACGAAAGGATAGCTGCCGGTTTTGGCCGGCGTACCGCTCAGCAATCCCGCGCTGGTGATGGTGATTCCAGGCGGAAGCGCGCCGAATTCCACGAAGGTGTACGGCGGAATGCCGCCCGTGCCCGCGAACTGAACGCTGACGGGCATATTGACGATGGTGTTCGCGAGCGGCCCGGTGGTGAGCGTGAGCGGCGCGGGCGCGATATTGATGCTGAGGGGCCGCGAGACGGTGTTGCCGGCCGAATCGACCACCTGAACCGTAAATTGCGACGAGCCGTAAGTGGTGGGAGTGCCGCTGACGACACCCGAGGAAGATAGCTGGAGGCCGGCAGGGAGCGCTCCCGCGGTAATCGAGAATATGTTGCCGCCCGCACCGCCGGTGGTGGCAATGCTGAAACTATAAGCCGCGTTTACCATTCCCGCGGGGAGCGGCGGGAACGTCGTGATCTGTAATGGCGGCGGCCCGCTCGGATTGATCGTGAAGCCCAGCGTATTGGTGACGTAACCGTCGACCGTGGTAACTCCTACCGGTACCGCGCCCGCGGACGCAATTGCGGACGCCGGCACGTTGGCGACGAGCTGATTATTCTGCTGATTCGGAACCAGAGTGGTGGGGACCGGGCTGTTGTTGAACAGTACCGTCATCCCTTGCAGGAAATGACTGCCGGTGACCGTAAGCGCAAAGCCTGGTCCGCCCGCGGTGGCCGAGTTCGGACTGAGGGAGACCAGAGACGGCGCCGCCACTACGTTCAGGGATAGGGCGTTGGTTGTGGTCTCGTCCAGGTTCACCACTGTGATCGTCTCGACGCCCGGAGTGGTGATCGTCGGCACTGTCGCCGTCAGGGAGTTGCTGTTCACGAACGTGGTTGACAGATTGCCTCCGTTCAACAACACCAGCGCGCCATTGGCGAACCCCGCCCCGGTCACGCTCAGGGTAAATGCCGGCGTGCCCGCGGTGCGAATGGTCGTGCTCAGGCTGGTGAGGACGGGTTCCACGAACAGGACGAAGTTGTTCGACGTCGCTACCCCCACGTTGCTCACGGTCAGCGTGATGGCTCCTTCCGAAGTGAAGAGGCTGGATGGAAGAGTCACCATCAGTTGGTTGGCCGAGAAACTTGTGGGCGTCAGAGTGGTCGGGCCGCTGCCCGTTGTCACCGTTACGGTCGATCCCGGCTCAGGTATGGTGGCGGCGCCCACGACGATGCCCGTCGGCGCGATGAAGCCGGCCCCGTTGATCGTCAGCGTGATGGTGTTCGAACCGATCGTGACCGTGGGAGGGGTGACTCCGGTGATCTGCGGGGCGGGAACGATATACGCACCCAATTCGTTCGAGATTTCATTGCCCCAGGCGTCGGTGGGAATCGTGCCGAAGGTGAACGACCCGGTCTGCGAGGGCGTGCCGGACCAAGTGTTGCCCGTGTTCGGGAACGCCGCCATGCCGTTGGGCACGCTTCCAGGGACGACGAATCCGTCCTGGTAAGGCCCGGTCCCACCCGTGAACAGCGTCCAGTTAACCGGCGTGTTCACGGCGCTGACGAACACCGGTCCGCCGTTGGCGAGCGGCGGATTGATCTGAAACGTGCCGCTCTGCGCGCTGTTGTTGGGGAGTTGCGGGGCAACGATGTTGATGTTGACGCCGGCCGGCTGCGTCCCACTGATTGTCGCGTAGAAGGCGGCGGGTACCGTGGCCGTAAGCAGGTTGCCGCCCGCCGTTCCCTGAACCGTTGCAGAGGCGTTGGTATCGGTCCTGGTCAAAGTGATGTTATAGACCAGGCTCGTCTGAAATGTGCCAACCAGGCAAATCTCGGAGTCCGCCAGCGTCCCGGCGGTGAACCCGTTCATCTGGTTCGCATCGTTCCCTCCGGGGCATCCGTAGGTCGTAAACTGCGCATGCAAAGGCGCTACGGCGGCCACCAGCAGCGGCAGACATAGCTTTAGGTTTCTCCCTCGAACCATCGGGTGCCCCTCCGATTGGGCGTTCGCTCCCGATATTATTGAGCGGAAATGACTAGAATGCAATTACCTGTCTGCGGATAGGTACTGGCGAGTGAGCTTTCTCACACCGTGCGGGATGGGGTCAGCGCAGTGTCACGATGGTGGCGCCCCAACCGCCGGCGTCGGCGGGGGCATCGCCAAAAGCGGCTACGAACGGCGTCCGCGCCAGCACCGCGCGGACGATTTCGCGCTGCACCCCGATTCCCCGCCCATGAATGATGCGGAGGGCTTTGAATCCGGCCGCCCGCGCTTCCAGCAGATATTCCTCCACGACGCCTTGGACATCGCGGGGCGGCACACTGTGCAAATCGAAAACGTCCGTGATGGGGATTCGTACCGGTTCGGACTGGGGATCGGTGCCCACTAAAATCAGAAAGCCCGGTCAGCCGAAGCCGACCGGGCGATTACCGCTATCGCGACTGCGCGCATCTGATATTCAAGCGACGCGAGCTCGACTCTGGGCCACGATCGCTTCCATCTGGTCTTTCAAACGTAACTTCAGTTTCTTCAGACGAGTTTCCTCCAACTGTTCCTCCTCAGTCAGGTAAGGTCGCGACTCCAAGGCATCCAGTTTTCTGGCGAATTCCGAGTGCTGGCCAGACAGCTTCCGGTATTCCTCGTTCGTCGCTATCAGATGCGCTTTCAAGTCTTCTTTCGCGTTCGGTTCCATCATGGGCAAATCCTCCCAGTTGAGGTCGCCACGCCGAGTCGTTCGGAACCAGGCTCGGTGGGTAATCTCGCGTCTTGAATGCATGGACGGCAGTGCCGTCTACTCGCACCTTAACATGAATGAAACTTCATGACAATAGCCGATTCGGCGGGGGCTTCGTAGTATCTTTTCCTAATACTAACCTCCTGAAATCCCATAGACTTGTAGAGCATTCGAGCACCTAGGTTGGATTCCCGCACCTCCAGGAAAATCCGAGTGTTACCTAAATTCAGCAGAGGTTTCAGCAGTTCGCGAGCCAGGCCTCGCCGACGGAACGCCGGCGCCACAGCCAGGTTCAACACTTCGCATTCGCCATCGTCCACCAACCGCCAGACCAGAAAGCCGGCAACCGCCCCGTCGCTGATCGCCACCGTAAATTCATGTGCCAGGTAGTCGGCGGCCGGCCAACGCGCTGCTTCCGGCGAGGCCGATTGAATGGCCTCCACCGCTTCCAAATCACCGGCATCCGCGCGCCGAATCAGGGGCATATTGGGCATAACTGATGAGCCGGGCCCAGAGGGCACTCCGCAAGGGAGCGGTGCCATCTTATCTGTGTCCATCCGTGTGCATCTGTGGCAGAAGAATCATTGTTCCAGGAGTTCGCGACGCTTCGGATTCATTCAAATCTTGGGGCTCTGAAATTGGCCACGGATGCACACGGATGGACACAGATAAAACCATTTTAACGGCCGTCGGCAACCGCGTTCTTCCGAGGCCTCAGGCAAGCGGACCCTCACACCACCCGAACGTCGCCCTTACCCCAAACCGTTTGCCGCCCCACTCCGACCCAGCGCGCCGCGAGCAGCCACGGAAGGAATTCCGCCAGTTCCCCCTGATACTCGGCCGATCCCGTAAGCCCTCCCAACGGGTGCACCTTTCCCGTCCGGCCCGATTTTCGCTCCACTCTTTCCCACTGGAGTTCACAGCCGCTCATGCGCACATTCGCCGCGCGCTCCCCTAATCCGCGAAAATCGACTTCCAGCGGACCGCAACCGTATAGCGCCCGCAGAGTACTCACCCGATCGCGGAGCCGCGCAAACAGAATCGCAAATTCCGGCCGCGGAGCGACCGTTCCCCCGCTTTTGAGCTCAGTCGGACTGACGAATTGCACCCGAACGTGACTGACTGGCTCCTGCCGGGGCTCCAGATCGACCGACAGGGGCGCCGGATCTCCGTCCAGGCGCGCCCGGTCGTCCAGATCGATCTGCTCGGCATGTTCCAGGCTTGCCCGCCCATGTCCCGGCCCGATTCCCCGCCCGCCGAAACCGGCAAATGCCTCGTGAAAATACTCGAGCACTACCGGCCGTATATCGAAAATGTGGACGTCGAAGGAAAACCGGCCGCCTTCCGGCACCGTTCGGCCGTCCAATGCATCGGCCCGAAGGATGAAAGGCCGCGGCCAATCGGCGAGCCCGCTGGCCGCCCGCCCGAGCTCGTTTCCCGGTTCGAACAGGCGGGCGTAGGCAGCCGGCGAGGCGGTATCGCGCAAAATCCGCCCCAGGGCGCCTCGAATGACATTGCCGCTTTTGCCGGCGGGAAAGTGAACCGGTTCCAGGGCCCTGAAATGGAATCGAAACCGAAAGAACTCGAATTTGTTGCTCAAATTGCGCCCCGATCTCCTGCTATAATGGTAGGGCATTTGACTCTTGTTTTCCGCTTCGTGACAGATCTGTGAGGGGGCTGCGTGAGTCCATCCGCATCCCCCTCTTCTTGTTTTCGGGGGCTGGGCGCGAGGTTGGGTGCATTTCAGTAAAGAAGGAATATAGGCAGATGAAAGAAAAAGGCACAGTGAAGTGGTTTAACGCAGCCAAGGGCTACGGATTTATTCAGCGAGAGAACGGAGAAGACGTCTTCGTGCATTTCTCGGCGATTCAGTCGCAGGGCTACCGCAGCCTGGATGAAGGCGCCAAGGTGGAATTTGAGGTGACGAAAGGGCCCAAGGGCTTGCAGGCGACCAACGTCACTGCGGCCTAAACGTTTTGCGGACCGGCCGGGACTCGCTCCGGCCGGTCCGCCGTCCGAGCAGTGGAGGTTTATGAGCAAAGAGGACAGCATCGAGGTTACCGGCACTGTTTTAGAGAAATTTCCCAGCGGCCTGTTCAGCGTTCAACTGGAACACCAACGGGTTGTACTGGCTCACTTGGCGGGCAGGCTCCGCCGCAATCGCATCCGCGTTCTGGCGGGCGATAAAGTCACTTTAGAACTTTCCCCGTACGATCTCACCAAAGGCCGTATTACATTCCGTCATCGATAACCCCACCGGATGAGCTGGATCTCGCGATTTAGTACCGCAAGGTTAAAGAATTCACTTCCCCATCGAGCCTGCTACTTGTGATAATCAGGGAATATCGGCTTCGCCGTTCACTTCTCGCGGAACTTTTTTTACCGGCACCGGTTCACGCGGCTAAGCTACTGTGTTTTGTATGTAGAAGAGGCGCTTCATGAAAGAGCCGAACAACCCCGGAATGCGGCGCCGCACGCGTCTTAAGGACCCGTCGGCCGGTATAATCAAAGCAGAGTACGGGATGGAAAAGCCAAAGAATTCCTCCAATAGGGCCAAGAAAGCGTCTGCGGATCCCGTGGAAGATCTCACGACTGTCTTGTCTCAGAGAGTGGTCGGTCAACCCAACGCCACCCGCGTGATTGTTCCTTACATCCAGATGTACCAGGCGGGTCTGGCGCCGGAGGGCCGGCCGGTCGGCGTGTTCCTGTTATTGGGACCCACCGGCACCGGGAAAACCAAGACCGTGGAGGCGCTCGCCGAAGTGCTGCACGGTAGTGAAAAAAATGTCCTCAAAGTGGACTGCGGCGAATTCCAGATGGAGCACGAGGTCGCCAAGTTGATTGGCGCGCCTCCCGGCTACCTGGGCCATCGCGAAACGCAGCCCATGCTCACCCAGCAAAAACTCAACGCCGTCACCAGCGAGAAATGCAACCTCTCGCTGGTGCTTTTCGACGAAATCGAGAAGGCCGCGCCTTCCATGACGCGCCTGCTTCTCGGCGTCCTGGATAAAGGTATGCTGCGCCTGGGCGACAACTCATCGGTCAATTTCGAAAAGAGCCTCGTCTTTTTGACTAGCAATCTGGGCGCGCGGGAAATGCTCCGCGAAATCAACCCCGATTTCGGCTTCCAATCCGGGCAGGGCGTCGAGCGTAGCGATCTCACCGGCAAGCTCCAGAGCATCGGGCTGGTAGCCGTGCGCAAGCGCTTCTCGCCGGAATTCGTCAACCGCATCGATTGCATCATCACCTATCAGCCGCTTACGCCCGAAGCTCTCTCGGCCATCCTCGATCACCACATCACCGACCTGCAGAACCACGTGAATACGCGCCTGGGCAATCGATCGTTCATGCTCGAGGTTCCCTTCGAAGCGCGCCAGTTCCTGCTGCAGAAGGGCACCAGCAACGAATACGGGGCGCGCGAGTTGAACCGCACTATCCATCGCTATCTCACGCAGCCGCTCGCCACGCTGGTGGCGACCAATCAACTGAACCCCGGTGCTCGCGTGCGCGTGGATGTCGCCGATCCGCCCGAGAAGCTGAATATCCACGCGATGGAATCCCAGGCCGCGCCGGCGCCGGCGCATCCCACCGTGTTGCTGGTGGACGACAATCGCGACCTGCTCCATTTCCTGGAGCGATTGATGGCCGATGCCGGCTGGACTCTGCTCACCGCCGAATCCGCCACCGAAGCCAAGCGCCTGGCGCTTATCCACAAGCCCAACGCCGCCCTGCTCGATTACATGCTGCCTGATGGCAACGGCGTGGAGCTCGGGGTCGAGTTCCTGCAGGCCGTGCCGCAGATGCTGGTGATCGTGATGACCGGCACGATTCTGCCGCCGGAAGAGGAAGCGCTCTGCGAGGAGCATAATTTTCCGGTTCTGCGCAAGCCGTTCCTGGCGTCCGACGTGATGAACCAGATTCGCAGCCGGCTCACTCCCGCGAGCGCGGTCCGCGGATAACCGCCGTGCCGCGAGTTCTGGTGATCCATCGCAGGCCCGCGATGGCTGCCGAACGCGCGGCGCGTCTCTCGTCCGAGGGCTTGGACGCTTCCGCATATCCCGCTCTCGGACCGCGGGCGTTTCGCGAAATTCGCGCCAATCCGCCCGACGCCATCCTCATCGATCTCACCGAGCTTCCTTCCTACGGACGAACCATGGGTGTCCTGCTGCGCGAGCAGAAAGGCACGCGCAACATCCCGCTGGTGTTTCTGAAGGGCGATCCCGAAAAAGCCGCGCGCGTGCGCGAAGTGCTGCCCGACGCGGCCTTCGCCACCTGGCCGAATGTCGCGCCGGCGATCCTCCGCGCCATCGCGCTCGCCCCCGCCGAGGGCGCTGCTCCCAATGTGGCCGGCATCCCCCTCGCCAAAAAGCTGCGCATCGCGGAAGACTCGGTGGTTGCGATCCTCGAAGGCCCCGAGAAAATCCGCGAAATTCTCAGCCCATTGCCCAAGGGCGTACAAATTGCCCGGAAGATGGCCGCCGCCGATCTGGCCCTGTTCTTCGTGAGATCGGCCTCCGCGCTGGGGCGCGCCCTGCCGCGCCTCTCCGCGCAAATGACCCCCGGAAAAACGCTCTGGATCTGTTGGCCCAAACGAACGTCTTCGATACCGTGCGATCTGTCGCTTACCTCCATCCGCGAGATGGTGCGCCCCTACGACATGATCGACAGCAAGATTTGCGCCGTCGACGCGACCTGGTCGGGAACGGCGATTACCAGGCGGCGTCATCGCCAAGACCGCCAGGCGGCGTCACGGCAAAGACCGGACATCCATTACAACGGCGCGTGAATTGTAAGGACGATTTGGGGGAGCGCCATGTGGAAAACAGCCCTTGTACTCGCTTTGTTCGCCCTTATTTATGCTTCCGCACAGTCAACTACTCGCACCGCACCACCCAGAGTCCTGATCATGGAAGCGACGGCGTTCGCCCGTACGCCCCAACTGACGGCCGCGGGAACCGAAGCGCATGACGGAATGGTTGCCGCCGATCCCAGAATTTTGCCGCTCGGATCGCGCATCAGCGTCGCCGGAGCCCCCGGCTACGACGGCAATTATCTCGTAACCGATACCGGCTCTGCCGTGAAAGGTATGCACATCGACATCTTTGTTCCATCCCCGGCCGAGGCGAAGCAGTTCGGGACGAAGCGCGTGCGCGTTACCGTCCTCAGAGTCGGCAAAGGCCCGGCCGATGCCCGCAAAAAGGACACCGCGAGCCCGCCGGCCGGCAGAAATTGATCATCGCATCTTGACCTCGTTCCGGTACCACACCGGAAACTCCAGCGAGAAATATTTGTAATGCGTTTCCGCGCCGTTGGGAATCAGAATGCGCGCCAGCATGTGGATGGGGTGGCCGGGATCGCAATCCATGTGGACGGAGGGCAGCGAGAATTTGGCCGACGCGCCGGAATGATCGTAATCGTTCCAGGAATCGGCGCCGCGCGTGGTGTTCTCGATGCAGGCATCGTTGGTGAACACCTCCGCCGCGCGCCGAGCGCCGCCATCGGGAATCAGGACCGCGAAAGTTTCTCCCGGCGCCGCATGGCCATCGCCATTCCCTTCGCCGTATCGCACGTTGTCCTTTTGAGTGGCGTGCTGAAAAACCGTGAGCGAGCGGCCATCGGCAATCTCGAAATCCTTCGTCACCTCGGCCGAAGGAAACAGCGGCACATCCACCGCCATCCGGCTCGGGCCGGAAACCGCAATCAGCCGCACGATGGCGCGCTCTTTATCGCTCACCGTGAAGGTCACCGGCAGACTGGCCGATTCGCCTGGCGCCAAAGCATAGAGCCTGCCTTCGGGAGTGGTGAACTTCACGCCCGCGTTGGGGCTCTCCCAGCGAATCAGCGAAGTGCCGGTCTTTGCGCCGCCCTTATTCGCGAAGCGCACCTTCAGATTCACCGGCTGGCCGGCGGTAGCCCAATTGGCATCTGCAACGCTATACCCGGACACCGCTAGCAGCGGACCGTTGGAGACGCCGACCTCCCACGCATCGCCCGTGAGCTCGAAATTCAATCGCCCGTGCGCATCCACGCGCTGGTCTTTCCGGTGCGCCTTGCCATCGATCAGGTGAATGTAAGTCACCGTGAGCACGATGCCCGGCGGATAGATGGCCGGCGATCCGATGGACAGGTGGACTTCCGGAATGGTGGCGCCCGAAGGCAAATATTGCCGCACCGCCGACCGGAAGCCTGTGTTGGAAACGTTTTCCAGCACCGTCATGCCCGGCTGCTTGCGATCGGACACCGCCTCCCATCCCCACACCGTGAAATTCGGCCAGGCGTCGGCGTGGCTGAAAACCGCGGGCTTGGGCGGTGGAAGGGCGAAGGCGGCCAGGTGAAAATCGAGCGTGCGATCGATCTCCGCAAGGTCCTGGCCGGCGAGAAACGTGCCGCTCTCGAACGAGGAACGGGTCTGGTTCCAGATGGAGTCCAGGCGCCGGTGATAGAACGCCAGCGAATCGGCGGAGCTGCGCGTGAGGCGAATGCGCACACCGTCGTAATTGCCGTACAGTTCCTCGAGGCTGCACTCCACCGGGAAGGCGTTGGGTCCGGCGAATGCCTCTGTCGCGCCTTCGAAGCTCGAAACGCTGCCCACCAGGTCGGGATATTTTCCGGCCAGAAACAGCGCCACAAATCCGCCTTTTCCGGTTCCCGCAAGGGCGCGATGGGCGCGATCTGCGATGGTTCGCATGGTGCCGTCGATCTGTTCCACCAGCTCCGGGAAATAAAACGGCGCCTGCCCGCCGGCTTCTTCCGGTCCGCCGTCCACCACAATCAAATTGTGCGCCGCCACATACGCGGCGAGCTTGGCTTCTTGCGCTTCGGCCATCGGTTCCACGCCGTGCAGCCAGTACACCACCGGATACCGCTCGTGCGAGCGCGCATAGTTGGGCGGCGCCTGCGCGCGGTACGTACGCGCCCCGCCCAACACCGCGCTATCGTATGAAAATGCCTTAAACGAGGGAGTTGCCGGCGTTTGGGCGGGCTGAAAGAACCAGGCCAGCGCCAGCACGAGGAATTCGGTCACTCCCGATATCTACCACAGATTGCTGACTGATTTGGGCTAACCATCTTTGGCGCGTTTCGGGTAGAATCTCTACCAAGAGGGCGAGGCCGGCGATGTTTTGGAAACGCAAGAAGCGCGAACAGGATCTCGAGCGCGAACTCAGGAGCCACCTGGAGCTGGAAGCCGAAGAGCAGCGCGGGAATTATGCCGATGCGCGCGACGCGGCCAACGCGGCGCGCCGCGCCCTGGGCAATACCACGCTCATTCGCGAGGCTACCCGCGAAGCGTGGGGGTTCGCCTGGCTGGACGCGTTCGCCAAAGACCTGCGCTACGGCGCGCGTTCTCTCCGCCGCAGCCCCACGTTCGCCGCACTCGCCATTTTCACCGCCGCGCTCGGGATCGGCGCCAATACTTCGATTTTCAGCGTGGTGTACGCCGTGCTCCTGCACCCGCTGCCGTATCCGCACGCCGAACGCCTGGTATCGCCGCACAACGCGACCAAAAGCGACATGATGATCCGCGGCGCAATTGGACGACGGCATTGTGCAGACTCTGGCGATTCGCACGGTCGCCTGGTCGCGGCATACTTCCCCGCGCGGCGCGCGGTCGGGCAAGACCCGACTGCCACGCTGCGCAGCGAGTGAGCGGCCGATTGCGGCACGGCTTGATGCCGCGTCGGATGTCGACTGTGGTGGGGCACGCTTCAGCCTGCGAGGGACTTTAGTCCCGCTGGTCTGGTGGCGGACTGATGAGGGAGTTTCAGAATTCGTTATTCCGCACAGAAAAGCGCCGCTTTTGTAACTTGCCTGAATATTGCAACTGCCTCTGAAGTCCGCCCCACAGGAACTTTTCCATGCGGTCAAAATACAAGTCGATCTTCATCGCATGGATTGAGTCTTTCGCCGTGCCGCCCGCAGTTTCCTGAGATCGGCTTCCATGGCAGCGGCGAATTCCTCAGCCCTGTCGAACGGGCCGGCGTTGTTGCCAGCGCGGTATTCCTTCTCGCTTTGCGCAATGGCGCGATCGATGGCCCGCCGCTCCCGGGCCGTATACTCTTCATCGGCGCTGGGGAGTTTCGGCAGGATCGTGATCACGCCGCCGGACGCCTTGATCTCCAGTTCCTGCCCGCTCTTGAACCCGGCCTTCCGGCGGATGGCCTTGGGGACTACGAGCGGCATTTTGTTATTGTTCCTGATGGCGACAGTCATGCTTGTATGAAACCTCGATCTCGGTCCGGTCGCCTGAAACGCTTCTTACTTCTTCGGCGCGGAAAAATATGGCGCGGGCTCGGGCACCGCGGCGCCGTCCTTGCGCGGGTCCGACGCGCCCCAGTTCACTCCCGTCGAGCTGTTGTGCACCACCACCTGCCCGCCGCCCATGTCGCTGGAAAAATCGCCCATCACCTTCAATTGATGGCCGCGCGCCGTGAGCGCTTCGCGAACTTCCGCCGGAATGCGATTTTCAATCTCGACGTCGCAGCCGCCGAACGTCTTCTTGGTGAAACGCGGCGCTTCCAGGGCCATCTGAATGTTCATTCCATGGTCCACGATATTGGAAACGAACTGCGCGTGTGCCTGCGCCTGGTTTAAGCCCCCCATGATGCCGAACCCGATGTGTACATCGCCCTTTTCCATGAACGCCGGAATGATGGTATGGAACGGGCGCTTGCGCGGCGCGAGCGCATCCGGATGCGCGGGATCGAGCAGAAAGAGTCCGCCGCGATTCTGCAGCGCAAAACCGTATCCATCCACCACCACGGCAGAACCGAAGTGATCGTACAAGCTCTGAATCAGCGAAACGATGTTGCCGTCGCGATCCACCACCGACATATAAATGGTCTCGCCGTGGATTGCGGGCGGCGAGCCGGCGGGCGCATCACAGTTGGCGCGGCCGAGATCGATCAGCTTGGCGCGCTCGCGCGCGTATTCCATGGAAATCAGACCCTCCACCGGCGCCTTGCTGAATCGCGGATCGGCCACGTACTTGCGCAAATCGGCATACGCCAGCTTCTGCGCTTCGATCTGCGTGTGCAGTTCCCCGGCGCCGCGCGGCGGATAATCGGCCATGGGGAACTGTGAGAAGAGATTCAGCATTTCGAGCGCCGCGATTCCCTGTCCGTTGGGGGGCAGTTCGTAAACTTTCCAGCCGTGATAATCGGTGGAAATCGGCTCGACCCATTCCGACCGGAATTCCGCCAGGTCGGCAGCGGTCATCTTGCCGCCCAGCCGCTGGCTGGTTTTCAGAATGGCCTGCGCGATGGCGCCTTTATAGAACGCCGACGGTCCTTGCGTCGCGATCAATTTCAGCGCCGCCGCCATTTCGGGGTCGCGAAACATTTCGCCGATCTTCGGCGCGCGTCCGTCGCGCAGAAAGATGCGCCGGCCGTTTTCGTCCTTGCCGAGTTTCTCTTCCTCAGACTTCCAGGCGTTGCCGATCATCTCCGTCACCGGAAATCCGTGATCGGCGAAGTAGATCGCCGGCTGAAACAACTCTGCCCAGGGCAGCTTGCCGAAGCGCTGGTGCAGCTTCGCCCATCCATCCACGCAGCCCGGCACGGTGATCGAGTGGATGCCGGTCTGCGGCATCGAGGTTTCACCCAGCGATTTCAGGAAGTCTATAGTGAGCCCGGTCGGCGCCCAACCGCTGGCGTTGATGGCCGTAAGCTTACCCGTCTTGGCGTCCCAATAAATGGCGAACAGGTCGCCGCCTATGCCATTGCTCTCCGGTTCGACCACCCCCAGAGTCGCATTGGCCGCAATCGCCGCGTCCATGGCCGATCCGCCGCGGGCTAGTACTTGCGCTCCAGCCTGCGATGCCAGCGTCTGGCTGGTGGCCACGATACCGCGATCGGTGATCACCATGGATCGTGCTTGCGAGCGGTCCTGCCCAAAGCCTACCGCGCCAATCATAATTAACAGGAGTAAGAGCAGACGCATGAATCTCAAATCATACCAATGTTTTACGTTGCATTACGGCTGGCGGTAATAGAAGTGCAAGTCCGTGGCGGGCGGTGTGTGACCCAAACTGCGCAGGAAGCCGGACACCTGGCCGCGGTGGTGCGTTCCGTGATTGACCACATGCGCCACCACCTGCCAGACCGGCTGTGTCCAGTGCCTGCCCCTCCAATCGGTATAGGATAGCGGCGCAATCGCCTGCTGGTCGGTCAGGCCGGCGGCCCACTGTTTCCATCGCTCCAGGAGCGGCGGCCACTCGTTCTCGATGACGGCCATATGGCGGTCGTCGTCGGTAATGAAGGGCCCGACAGGCGCGCCGGAAAGCCGCGCCAGCCAGATGCGATCGCCGGCGTAAATGTGGGCTAGCGTTTCCATTACGCTGTGGTCGGCGGTCTGGAAGTCGCGCGTCAATTCTTCCGGCGTGAGTTCGCCCGCGGCCTTCAGAAGAAGCAGGCTTGCCCAGGCTGTGTAATCGACGTAAGTGCGGAGGAAATCGGCGGAAACGGACATGAACAGAATTATGGCGTATTATTTAATGACGCGAGAAGTACCTCAATGATCAGCAAGACTACCGACGTTGCCAGCTACATTCAGGAGGCGCCGGCCGACCGGCGGGCTACTCTGGAAAAAATTCGCGATCTTTGCCGCAAGAACCTGAAAGGCTACGAGGAGTGCATGGAATTCGGCATGGCGTCCTACAAGCGCAATGGCTCGATGGAGGTTGGATTCGCTAGCCAAAGGCAATACATTGCGCTTTACGTCACGAAGAAAGAAGTGGTCGATGAATTCCGCGAGGCGCTGGGCAAGGCCAGCATCGGCAAGAGCTGCATCCGCTTCAATAAGCCCGGGGACATCGATTTGGCGGTGATCTCGAGAATTCTGCGCCGCACCGAGGCCACACCCGCGTGCGCCGGCTAGCCACCCGCGCTCCGCTGCTGGCTGCCCTCCTCGCGTTGGCGGCCTGTTCGCGCGCACCGCTCCCGCTCGCCGATCCCGACCTCTCCGCCGAGATCGAGCGCATTCGCGCCATCGATAACCACGCGCACCCCGTGCGGGTGGTGGGCGCCGGAGAGCAGCCCGATCGTGATTTCGATGCTTTGCCGGTGGACAACATGGAGCCGCAGTCGGACCCCATCGGCCTGCGTCCGGGCGCGCCGGGAGTGCTAGACGCCTGGCATACGCTCTATGGCTTCACCGGTCCGGATCTTCAGGGCGATCGCCTCAAAGACGCGGAGGCGCGGAAGCAGCGCGTCCAGCAGGAAAAAGGCGAGCAGTATCCAGCCTGGGTGCTCGATGAGATGGGCGTGGCGGTGATGCTCGCCAACCGCGTCACCATGGGCCCGAGCATTCAACCGTCGCGCTTCCGCTGGGTGCCGTATGCCGATGCGCTGATTTTCCCGCTCGACAATTCGCAACTCGCCGCCGCCAATTCCGACCGCAAATCGTTCTTCGCTCTGGAAGATATTTTGCGGCGCAAGTATCTGGAAGCCGTTGCCCTCAAGACTCTTCCGCCCACACTAGCGGATTACCTGGCGCGCGTGGTGACGCCGACACTCGAGCGGCAGCGGGCCGGTGGCGCGGTGGCGGAGAAATTCGAGGCGGCGTACTTGCGTTCGCTCGAGTTCGACAAGGTCGATCGCGCGGCGGCCGATCGTATTTACGTGCAGTTCGCAGGCAAGGGAGCTCCTTCGGAAACGGAATACAAACCGCTCCAGGATTTCCTGTTCCGGTACATCGCCGCCGAGTGCGGGCGCCTGGGGATGGCGGTCCATATCCACACCAACGCGGGCGCCGGCGGATATTTTCATATTGCGGGCGTGAATCCGCTGCTGCTCGAATCGGTGCTGAATGCGCCGGAACTGCGCCAGACGAAGTTCGTGATGCTCCACGGCGGCTGGCCCTTCACGCGCGAAATCGGCTCTCTGCTGACCAAACCGAACGCGTTTCTCGATTTTTCCGCGCAGGCATTCCTCACCAGCCCGGCGACCATGGCGGGATGGATTCGCGAATGGCTCGAATTAGTGCCGGAGAAGGTGATGTTCGCCACCGACGCCTACCCTTACAGCCCGGAAATGGGCTGGGAAGAATCGGGCATGATCGCCGCGAACCGGGGACGGCTGGCGCTCGCCATCGCTCTCACGGAAATGATCCGCGCGGGCGAGATTTCGCGCGCCCGTGCGTCAGAATTGGCGAAGATGGTGCTCCGCGACAACGCCCGGACGCTGTACGGATTGCCAGACCTGCCATGATGAGCCGCGACCGCCAAGCGAGGGAGCGGTGCTTTTTATCCGCGTGCATCCGGGTGCATCCGTGGCTGAAAAATCAACGCTCCAGGATTTCGCACCACCATCGGGTTCGGTCAGATTTTGGGACGTGGGAATTGGCCACGGATGCACGCGGATAAAACCAAGCATTAACTACGACCCCACCGGGCCATCGCCCCGCGACAGTTCTTCCAAAATGAGCTGCCGCCGGGCCGACGCGGCCTTCACCGCGGAATCCATCGCAATCCAGTAGAAAATCGCCGCGATGATGGCAGCCATCGCCAGCACCACCGCGAAAGCAACTTCGCTCTCGAAAGCGTAGCGCGCGATGTAGGCCAGTCCGACGGGCAGCAATACCACGGGGTAGAGCATCGCCACCATTGCCTGCGCGGGCTTGCCGCCGCCGCTTTGCGAGACCCGCTCGGGAGTCAGCGCGCGCGGATAATGCACCGAGCTGATGTTGCCCAGTGCCATCACGTACGCGGCGCAAATGCCGATCACGACAAACGTCTCGATTGCCTGCCCGATTGAGAAATTCACGCGCACCGCCAGCGTCAGGACCGTGAGCACGGTCGCTTCCAGATAAAGAAAAAACATGCAGGCGATGTTCTTGCCAAGCAGCGTTCGCGAAATGGGCTGGGGCGCGACGAAATAGAAGATAGCCGCGGAGCGGTCGATGCCGAAACAGTTCCAATACGTCACCTGGCCGATCAGCGTCATGGCATAAACGCACACGATCACCAGAAAATTTTGTGCGAGGAAGCCGGAATGCGAAGCATTCCGCCGCAGCACCATCGGCAGCCAGAACATCAGCCCGAACGTGAACCCCATGACGAACACCAGGCGGAAGCGTGGCGACCGCATCAAGGTGCGAAGTTCTTTTTCGACGATCGCGGCCAGCGGATCGTTCCACAAGAGCGCCGGCACGCGGTAGAAGCGTTCGCTCCACAGGTGCGTGCGCTTGGAGACCGGCTTCATCGGCGTGGCTTGCGCGGCCAGCGAGTCATAGCGGAGATTGCGCTCGAACTGCGTGCGTCCGAACCAGGCGGCCAGCCCCACCCACACGCACAGCGAGAGCCAGGCTAGCGCCATGCTGCCCGCCGATTCGCCGAAGGGAATGGCGGCGTGTGCGGCGGCACTCCAGGGCCATCCGAAAGACCTCATCGCCACGCTGGCGCCGGTGAGCCAGGCAGGTTTGGCGCCGGTCATCATCAGAAAGCGCGGCACCACCCACATCATCGCGAGCAGCAACGCCACCACTTCGCGCACCTTCCGGCGGGACAGCAGCCGCTCCAAGAGACTGCGCACGCCGGAGGCGAGAAAGACATTGAACAGCGCGAATACCAGCGGCGCGCCGGCGAGAGACGGCAAAACGGCCGGGCCGCCGGACGCCGGATTGCGCAGTAATCCGACCACCGCGCCGGCGAGCACCATGAGCATCTCGATGGCGTTGGTGACTCGCAGCAGCAGCTCGATCCGGAAAAGCTTTTCGTGCGGCGCGGGATAGACCAGCAGCTTGCGCAAATCGAGCGACGACCCCATACTCGCCGAAAGCACCGGCATGGCCTGCCAGTAGATGCAAACGCCCATGAATCCGAGTGGGAGCGAGGAGCGCAGCAGATCGGCGGGGGCGTGCGCGGCGAAGACCCCGGCGACTAACGAAACGAATAGCCAGAAACCGTACCAGAAGAACGCGCTCACCGCGCCCCATGCGAAACCGCGGCTCGACCCCGGCCGCATGCTCAGAAATTGCGCGCGCAGAATGGCCGCGATCATAACCAGTCCAGCCGCTCCATCCGGTGTTCCGCGCCCACGATGCGCACAAACGCGTCTTCCAGCGATTCCCCGCCCGACCGCAGCTCCGCCATCGACCGGCAGACCGCGATTTTTCCTTCATTGATGATGGCGACCCTATCGCACAGCCGCTCCACCACCTCGAGCACGTGCGAAGTGAGAAAAATGGTCGCGCCGCGGCGCACCTGGTCGATCAAAATGTCCTTCATCAGGCGCGCACCCACGGCGTCGACGCCTTCGAACGGCTCGTCCATGAGGAACAGCTCGGGATGATGAATCAGCGAGGCGGCCATGGCGACGCGCTTGCGCATGCCCTTGGAATATTCAGCGATGATTTTACGGTCGGCCTGGAGTTGGAACAGGTCCATGAGCCCCTGCGCGCGCTCCATCGCGACGGGGCGCGTCAGGCCATACATGCGGCCGACGAATTCCAGGAATTCCACGCCGGTGAGGCGGTCGAACAGCAGCGATTCGTCGGGGACCAGGCCGATCCGGCGCTTGATTTCGAGGTCCTGCTCCGGAAGGCGGTAGCCCAGCAGCTCAACCGAGCCGCTGTCGTAGGGAATCAGGCCGGTGAGAATGCGGATGGTGGTCGATTTGCCCGCTCCATTGGGGCCGAGAAATCCGAAGAAGGAACCGCGCGGGACTTCGAGATCGACGCCATCGACCGCAGCTTTGGCTCCGTAGTACTTCCGCAGGCCGCGGACCAGGATTGCGGACGCCGTCGCGGCTCCCTCTGCGAGCATGCTACGAGTATAAAGGGTCGCGCGCTCTCGCCAGAATTTCCTCGATCACCGCCGTCTTGGCATTGGCGTATTCGTCGACCGATTTCCACTCCCGTTGGGCGAGCGCGCGCTTGGTTCGCGCGTAGAGATCGCGATCGGCGGGATGACTTCGCAGCCAATCGCGAAACAGCAAAATGCGGCCGATTTCCGGGCAGCCGGCGGAGAAGACATGCAGATTCACGTTGGCATCCGGCCCATTGAACATGCGGTGCTGGCGCCATTCCGGCTCGCGGATCCGCAGCGTGTAGCCGGCGCCCGCGAGCGCCGGCGCGTACGATGCTTCGTCGCCCGAATCGGCCACCGCCAGGGTGATGTCGATGATGGGTTTTGCGGCGAGACCGGGCACCGCGGTCGAGCCGGTGTGCTCGACGCGCAGCGCACGGTCTCCCAATGCCGCCTGAATCCGGTCCGCTTCGCGCCGGAAGAGCTCCGGCCATCGCGGATCGTACTCCGCAATCGCAATTTTGCGCTCAGGCGTCATGCCTTGGTAGTGGTCTCTCCCCGTGCCTCTCCTCGAGCCTCTCCTCGGCTCCAGGCGCGGATGCGTTTCAGCTCGTCTGGTGGGATGTGCAGGAATTCGAGGAACTCCTGATGTTCGTCGGGCGCGCCTTTTTCGAATTCGGCGTGCCAGCGGTGCATATCGTCTTCACTGAATCCGGCGGCCTTCATGATGGCCACCCATTTATCTTTCGTCACCATGGGAATGCTCCTTAATTTATGTGCGCTTGCCAGTAAACGGGCGATGGTGCGCTGCTGGCCACGCAAGCGTTCTACTTGGGCGCCGAGTTCCACCAGCCGCCGCCGCAGCACCGAGGCCGCGTCGTCGCGCGGACCATCGAGCAAACGGCGGATACCGGCCAGTGGAACGCCGGCGTCGCGGTAAATACAGATCTGGCGCAATCGGTCGGCATCTTTCGGCGTGTACGCGCGATAGTTCCCGGCCGTACGGCGGGGCCGGGGCAGCAGACCGATCGATTCGTAATACAGCAGCGTGCTGCGGGACAGATTGCAAGCACGCGCCAGGTTGGTGACCGTCATCGGCATCGTCCTGAATTCAGTGTCAACCCTGAAGTTTTAGACAGGTCAAGCTCATTTTTTGAGACTCATTTCTTGAGATCCGGGGTGAAAACAAGGATATGCTGCCGCGGCAGCGCTTCGATGGTTTTGGCGAGGCGGAATCCTTCCGGCTCGATTTCGGCCTTCGCCATCGCAACCGTCATTTTATGCTCCGGGCGGATGGGGACGGATGGATCTTCGGCGCGATATTCCAGCAGCACCATCCGGCCACCCGGTTTGAGCGAGTCCCGCAGGTGACGGAGCATCGCTTGCGGCTGGGAGAACTCGTGATAGACATCGATCAGCAATTCCAGATCGACACCCGTGGGCGGCAGCTTGGGATCGTCCACGCCGCCGAGCACGGTTTCCACATTCGTGATCTTGCGCTGGGCCATGTTCCGGCGGAGAAGATCCAACATGCGCGGTTGAATGTCGTTGGCGTAAACCTTGCCCGTGGGCCCGACGCGTTCCGCCAGGCGCCAGGTGATGGCTCCCGAACCCGCGCCGATGTCGGCCACTACCGAGCCCTTGGCGATCCCGATTTCATCCAGCGCGCGGTCCGGCTGCTCTTCCTCCTCGCGCTCCGGCCGCGTCAGCCACGGCGCGCCATCGGCGCTCATCACGCCCGCATACGGCCGTCCGGTAATGGGGTGGACTGCCTGGGCGTACGCCAGAACACAAACCATCGGGATCAGGAGGGCTCTGCGCATTCCTACACAATAGCGGAAATGGGTTACGAACATTTACGCCATACCCGCTAAAGGCCGCATCTAATGTAGTGGAGGTGGAAATATGAAGTCGCTATTTAGAAAACTTGGAATTCCTGCGGTAGCATTGGCAGGCATGATGGCGCTCTTCAGTCCGTCCCCCGCTGACGCAAGGGTTCGTATCGGAGTCGGCGTAGGCGTTGGGCCATATCCGGCCTATCCTTACCCGTATCCTTACTACGGCCCATATTACGGTTACCCCTACGGCTACGTCGGTGGCAGTTGGGGATGGGGTCACGGCCATTACTATCACCACTACCGGCGGTAAGTAGCTGGGGTGCGGTAGTTGTATCCTGACCTGATGAAGTAGAGCGGACCGGGCGGCCGAAAGGCCGCCGGCCCGCGTTTTTTAGAGAACAAAAAAGCACCGCTCTCTCGGAAGCCGTGGAAGATTAGGCGCCTGATGGATTGAGAGCGCGCACAGGCAAGCGGTTTGTCGCACTTAGTGGTTGTTCTCCTGCGCGGCGGAATTATGCCTGATCTTCCGCCGCAGGTCCGGCCAGAATTCCTTGATGGTGTAGCTTAAGGCATCGAAAGCGACCTGCGTGCCCCAGGTATCGATTACACCCGTGAAATTCCGATCGGTTTTTGGATGGTAGGTATATGCGCTGATAGCTGCCGCTGAGCCGCTTCCAAGCCACTCGGAGAAATTGAATTGAGTTTGCCCCGAATCGGATCTTGTAATGAAGACGCGGCCGACAGCGTAAGCCGTTCGGCCCCAGAATCCTCCCTTGCCTTTTTGAAAGTATCGTGGGTCCTGGTGCAGCACCGAGGGAAAGATAGCTTTGGTGAAAAAGTTCTCGATTGTGCCATCCGCAAAATCGACACCGAAGCGTTCGCCGAACCCCTTCGCGCCTTGTCCATAATCGTAATTGGCGTGATCTCTGGCCTGGCTTATGCCGGCTTGTAAGCCATACCACGCAAATTCCACTGGGTCGAAGGTGCTGCGGGCCGTGGTCTTGAATTTCTCGCGAGCCGTTAGCGGCGGAGCATCCTTGGCATTCTCCAGCGTGAAGAAATTGGGCAGTGTGAAGAAAAGCCGGTCTTTCGACGTTCCATTGGTTTGGGCGCGATCAGCCGACTTGTCCTTGTCCTTGTCGTGCTCGGGAGCCGGTTGTTGTTGGGCGGTTTGATCCTGTGGGTTCGGGGGCGTAGCGGGTTGGTCCTGCGCCCACAAGGAAACCAGCGCAAAGGGGACGAAAAGGGCAGGCGACATATGGGAAAACTCGGCACGGTGTATTCCACCGGACGCCGGCGTACGATTCCTGGAAACGCCCGGCCGTTTGCAATCATCCAACGGTGGGGCACATGCGCACGTTGATTCTCATCATGACGTTTTGCCTGACCTCTTCGCCGGCCGATCTCTGGACGGGCCAGCTCTTCGATCTGCATTGTGTGGAAACTCGCAAAGAGACCCACCGCTATGACGACTGCAATCCAACCGCGCAGACCGCTGCCTTCAGCCTCCAGATTTCCGGACGCATGTTGAAACTGGATGCGGCGGGAAATCGCAAGGCAATCGAGGCGTGGAAGGACTACGTGAAGCGCGTCACGGATCCGGACGTCAAAACGAAGCCGGTGACGGCCATGATCCAAGGCACGGTCGAGGGCGACGAACTGCACGTCGACTCGATTCAATTGCGCTAATCGAGCCCCTGCAAGAGCTGCCGCGCGCCCATCTCCATCAGTCCCACCTCGGTGGGCGATTGAAACAGGAGAAAACCTTGTTCGTGGAAGCGGCGCGCCTGTTCGGCGGTGCGCGCCGGCCGGCCCACGAACTTGCCGTGACGCTTCGCGGCATCGACAATTTTGCGGATCGCTTCTTCGAGCGGCGGTTCGTCCTGCCGGCCGCGCAGTCCCAGCGAAAAGGAAAGATCGCTGGTCCCGATGAACAGGGCGTCCACGCCCGGAGTGGCGGCAATGGCATCGATCTCATCAAGCGCCGCGGCTTCCTCCACCACGCAGAGAGTGAACACTTCGCGATCGGCGGAATCGTAGTAATCGCCGGCCGCGGGCCAGGTGCGCATCGCCGTTCCCGCTCCCGAGCCGCGGAGTCCGGCGGGCGGATAGTGGCACGCCGCGGCGGCGCGCGCGGCTTTTTCAGCGGTGGTGGTGAACGGAAAAATGACGCCGTGGACGCCCTGGTCGAGCACGCGCTTGGCGGTCCACAATTCGTTCACCGGCACGCGCGCGAACACCGCGGCGGGCAGTGCGCGCGTTGCCAGCACGATCAGCCGCAGCGTTTCGAGCGTCACCGGAGAATGCTCCATCTCGACCCACAGGAAGTGAAAGCCGAGGGTGGCGGCGTGCGCCGCGATCTCGACGGACGGGGTGGTGACGGTCACGCCGAACACCGGCTGCCCTGCCTGGAGACGGGCGCGAACGGGATTGCGCCAGGCCGTTGTTGAATCGCTCATGTCTTCCGATTCTGGCGCATTTTACCGGGCGGGAGGCGAAACCGAACATTTTGTACGGCCAGCTATTTCCTAAGCGGTTGATTCTATTGGAAGGAAGTGCCGCGTTCGCCGCACATCATGTTCCGCTCCGCCCGCTAGCGCTCGATTACGGCAAGGTGTAATATTGATCCTGCGCCAGGAGGGGAACCCTGTGAACACTACGCGACGTAACTTTCTTGGAACCGTGGGCGTGGCAGCTACGGCAATGGCCGCGGCGCACGACGCGAAGACCGCGACCCCGTCGTCCGGCCCGCAATTGTACGTGGCAGCCGTAACTCCATGCGACAGCCACGGCAAATTCGACGACGGCCTTTACCGCGACATGATGCCGTTCTTCAAGGAGCGCGGCGTGGATGGCGTGCTGGTGCTCGGCACGACGGGTGAATTCGCCTCGTTCTCAGTGGCCGAGCGCAAGAAGATCGCCGAGACCGCGCTCAAGCACCGTTCGGGCCTCGAAATGATTGTGCAGGTGGGCACGCCGAATCTGCCCGAGACGCTGGATTTGCTGGCCCACGCGCAGGCCAACGGCGCCGACCAGGTGCTGTGCATTCCGCCGTTCTATTTCAAGAATCCCAGCACGGCCGGATTGACGAAGTATTATTCGCAGGTGTTGGAAGCGTCCAGGATTCCGGTGAATTTGTATCACTATCCCGGCATGAGTGCGGTGCCCATCACGCCGGCGCTGCTGCACTCGCTGGAACATTATCCGAATCTCGCGGGCATCAAGGATTCCACCGGCGACGCCAAGGAATACGCCGGGCTGGTGCAGGAGTTCCCGAAGCTGAATATCATGACCGGCACGGAAGGAAACCTGGTGGCCGCGCTGGCTGCTGGAAAGGGCGCGATTCTGGTGAGCGCGAACCTGTTCCCGCGCCAGGCATCGGCATGCTTCGAAGCGCAGCGCAAGGGCGGCGACGTGGCGGCGGCATATGCCAAGCTGCGCGAAGTGAATGCGCTTGCGCGCGTGCAAGGCGGCGGAGGCGCGGCGGCCATCAAGTTCGCCTTCACGGCGTACGGATTTCGCGAGAGCTACGTGCGCCCGCCGCAGCTCGATCTGACGGCGGACCAGAAAGCGCAGATGCAGGCGAAGTTGCCTCAGATTAAAGCGCTGGGCTAATCGGAGATCTTCCGACTGATAGTAATCTAATGCTGGTATGGCGTTTCCCCCGGCGCAAGAAAACCCGCGTGTCGGGCAAGACCTGCACTTGCCGTAGCAGGATCTGCATTTGCTGTGGCCCTCCCCGTCTTTCTCCCAGCGCCGGTAGCCTGGCGCAGGCTGCCGAAGGCTCCCACGACCCCCTTTGCTTACACAATTGGCGCATTGCCCTTCGCCGCGCAGCTGGGATGGCGCCAATCGTGCGCTAGCAAAGCGTCGCGACACATACGTGCGATAGAAGAGGAACAGCAACCGAGATTAGCGATCGTGACCGGTTTGGCCTTCACCACGTCGTTGCTGGCGAATCGTGTGTCATCGATGAGTAGAGGGCGAGATGAAGTGCCTGCTGGTGTTCTTTTACGCTGTTAGCTTCGCTTACCCGCAGACCGCGTTGCAGCCATTTGTTCCGACAAAATATGACTTTAGCGTCCGGCTAGAGCGGTACGTCCAAAAAACGTACACTGACCCCTGGTGCCGCTTCTGGCTAGTGGAAGGAGTGGCGGCTGACGATTTCCTCTTTAAGGACATCAGGAAGTGGGATACCGGGCTGTCAGGTTTCGGCGAATCTCTCGCTTCGGTTTACGGCCGGCGCGTGATCGGCAACACTCTCGAATTTGTCGGCGGCGCGGTCATCGGCGAGGATTCCCGCTACCGGCCCTCAACCTCCCAAGGATTGGTGAAACGGGGCCTGCACGCCGCAGGATCTGCGTTTACGGCCCATACCGCCAGCGGCAAGACTCGGCCAGCCTACTCCCGGATGTTTGCGGTGACTGCCGCACTGTTGATTGCCAACCGCTGGCAGCCGTTGCCCAAAACCGGCGGCAACCTGGCCGGCGCCCTGGTCTTCAATGTCACAAGCATGGCCCAGGACAACTTTCTGCACGAGTTTGCACCGGACCTGAAAAGGTTCGGCAGCAAGTTTTTTGGGCGGATGATCCGTCCTGTAAGAGGGGCGACGCATCATAAAAATCCCCGAGAGCCGGAGGAGGAGATCTCGGGGATTTCTCCTTAGCGTCTCAATTTAAATCCGCACCCGGCCGTAGGCGCTCAGCGCGAGTGTGAACGTCCACTCGACTAGCGCGCCCCTCGCCGCCCGTGATTTCTCCGTGGAGAGGGGATGGTTTCCTCTTTCCCGGTGGTCAACGGGCACTTGGGTTGGATTCCGCGCGCAGGATCAGATCCGCGATCTCCTCGCTACAACCGGCGCGTCCTTCCCGGCAGGGCCGCTGGCTCCTCGCTCTCAATGCTCATCGCGTACAGGTTCAGGTGCTTGGCAAGACCTCGGCTTTCTGTCTGTACTCGGCCGCATTTGAAGCCCACGTTACAATTCCAGTTCCGGGGATATCGCTGGTTCGGTGTTCTTGTCCGGCGCGGAATTCTATCGGTGATGCGCCGCCTGTCAACGACATGAATCAGGACGGCGTGGTCAACGTGGTCGATGTGCAAATCGTGATCGACGCCGCCATCGGCCTCGGCTGCGCGCCGGCCAATAGCGGCGGGGGCCACCTCGCGAGCTTCCCATTATCGGCCAAGGCTGACGGCCGCACACTTCGCAAGCACCGGCGACCCCGCCAAAAGTACGGCGCGATGCGCCGGCCGCCATCACGGATCTGGGAACGCTTGGGGGCTCGATGACGAAGGCGTACGGCGTCAACAATCTCGGGCTGGTAGTGGGAGAGTCGGAAGCCGGCGGCGTGTTCCATGCCTTCGTGTGGGAAGCGGGACGAATGACCGATTTGGGAGTTCCGGAATGCACCGCCTATGGGATTAACGATCGCGGCCAAATCGCGGAAGCCTGCTCGCGGGAAGGCGGACCCAACGCGAGCTTTCTGTATCGCGGCGGAACAGCGACGGAACTGACGGATGTGCCACGTGCAAGAGCGAGAGCTATCGACAACTCCGGGCAGGTCGTCGGCGAATTCCGCACTAGTAGCTCGTCGAGCCGCGCCTTTAGCTGGAGCGCAGACGGGGTGGTCGATTTAAGTACGCTTGGTGGAAACAGCGCGCAAGCGTATGCCGTCAACGAATTGGGACAAGTCGTCGCTCCTCCGCGACGAGTTCCGGCTCCGCAATCCACGCGTTTCTCTACGCCGGCGCGGACTCACCGACTTAGGCACGCTGGGCGGGACAAACAGCGCGGCTCTCGGCGTCGACAACGCCGGAGAAATTGTGGGCGTCTCCCAGACTGGCGGTAATCGAGTACGCCACGCGTTTTTGTACCGCGGCGCGGTAATGGACGATTTGGGTACGCTCGGCGGGGCCGATAGCCAAGCCGATGCCATCAACAGCGCGGGACTGGTGGTCGGATGGGCGATGACCGCGGACGGCCAACGGCACGCCGCACTATGGCACGCGGGCAGGATCGTGGATCTGAACGCACTTGCCGCGATTGAGTTTGGCGCTGTGCTGGAGGAGGCGACGGCGATCAACGATTTCGGCCAGATCGCGGCCAACGGAAGCAACGGCCGCGCGTACCTGGTGATGCTGCCTGCAGAGTTCCGGCAATGAAGAGGTCACGTTCGCCGGGCTGCAGCAATGTCGTTGGGTTTACCAGCCGGCATTAGACCGCATCGGAACCGGACTATTCGAAAGCCGCCCGGTTGGCGCCCGGCCGGACCGGGCATCCAACTACTTTTTCGGTGCTTCCGCGTCGATGCGGATCTGCTTGAGCGCTTCCGTCTGCTTATCGAGTTCCGTCTTGCCTTCGGGGAAGCGATTGGCGGAAAGCAGATACGCGATCACGTCGGCGAGTTGCGCGCGCGGCACTTTGCCGGGATCGTTTTCCGGCATCGAAACGCGCGTGCGCTCGAAGAGATCGCCCACCGTGAGGCCGGTCCAATTCGAGAGAAAGCCCGGTCCGGCCAGCGAGGGTGCCGATTCGCCGCCGGTGAGATCGCTGCCGTGGCAGGAGGAGCACTCCTTGGCGTAGACTTCCTGCCCGCGCCTGGCCTGGTCGGAGGTGTAGACGCCGTCCCAGACCGAGCGCGTGGTCTGCGCGAGCAGCAGCACCGCGGTGGATGCGATCAGGATTGCCGAGCGAGTCTTCATTGCTCGTCGGGGAGCCGATAGGCGCGATATTCGCCGGAATAAGCTCCTCCGCTGACTGCCACCACGATGTATTGCTTGCCGTTCCACATATAGGTCATGGGCGAGCCGCTTTGCGGAGCGGGCATGAGGACCGTCCCCACTTCCTTGCCGGTGGTCTTGTCGTAGGCGCGCAGCATGGCGCCGCGCGCGCCCGACGGCGTCGTGGTGATCAGGCTATCGCCGGCGATCACCAGGCTCTTGGTCACCAGCGTGCCGATGTTGTAGCCGGATTGCCCGGTGCGCGTAATATTCAGGTCTTTCAGCGCCGGACTGTTCCTGATCTGGTCGGGCGTTTCGCCGTGCGCGATCTGCCAGACGATGTCTCCGCGATCGAGATTGATAGCCGAGATGGTCGCGTACGGCGGCTTGATCAGGGGCAATCCCTGCACCGTCATTCCCCCACCGCCACCTCCGCCGCCTGCGCGAGCCGGCGCGCCATTGGCGGACGCTACGCCGCGCCCTCGTCCGCCGCCTCGTCCTCCTCCTCCTCCGCCGCGCGAAACGAGCGAATCGGCGCCGGCATTCTCACCGGGACCGGTGCGCATGCGGACTTCCTGACCGGCGGTCCCGGCGACGAAATCCATATCCGAAAGTTCCTTGGGCGGACGCACCAGCCCGATCGGCGTCACGCAGGCGTTGCAGGCATAAGCGAAGACCGTGTGGGTTTCGGGATCGTACGAACCGCCGGGCCAGTTGGTGCCGCCGCTGGCCGTGCCGAGCGTGAGGGTGGCGAGCGGTCCGCCCTCCTTGCTCTCCACCGGCGGCGTGAACACGGGTCCGATCTTGTATTTCGCGATCAGGGTGAGCGCCTGATCGCGCAGGGCGGGAGTGAAATCGATGAGATCGTCTATCATTACGCCATTGCGCGCGTAGGCGACAGGCTTGGAGGGGATGGGTTGCGTGGGCGAATACCACTCGCCCGGAACGTCTCCCTGCGGCGCCGGTTTCTCTTCGATCGGCCATACGGGGGTGCCGTTCACGCGGTCGAAAACGTAGAGGATGCCCTGCTTTGTCGGCTGCGCCACCGCCGCGATGGCGTGGCCGTCCACGTTGATATCGGCGAGGATGGGCGCGGACGAAATGTCCATATCCCACAGAGGATGGTGGACGAGCTGGAAGTGCCATTTGCGCTCGCCGGTCTTGAGATCGACGCATACCAGGCTCTCGCCGAAGAGGTCGTTGCCCGGCCGATGGCCGCCGTAATAGTCGCCGGTGGGCGATTCCACCGGGAGATAGACCAGGCCGCGCTTCTCGTCGACCGAGATCTGCGTCCACACTCCGGTGTTGCCGGTGTATTCGGCCGACCCGTTGAGCCAGCTATCGTAGCCGGCTTCGTTTTTCTGGGGGATGGTGTGGAAGATCCAGAGCCGCTTGCCGGTGCGCACGTCGAAGCCGCGCACATAGCCTTTGTTATTGCGCATGCTCTTGGGCGTCATGCCCTCGCGGAAAGACGCGCCGACAATCACGGTGTTGCCGGCCACCACGGGCGCCGATTGCAGCCCGATTTCGCCGGTAGTGAGATCGGGAAAGATGTTCTGATCGTCATTGAGCTTCAGATCGACCAGGCCGTTTTCGCCGAAGCTGTGCACCAGGGAGCCGGTTTTGGCATCGAGCGCCACCAGCCGGTACCCGGGAGTGACGTAGAGGATGCGCTCCTCTTTGCCATCGGTCCAGTAAGCCAGGCCGCGTCCGGAAAGCTGACGCGGCGCGGCCATCCCGCGCTCGCCCTCGTGCTCGCCGTGCACCCAGAGCAGCTCGCCGGTACCGGCGTCGAGCGCCACCACCGACCGGCGCGTGCCGCCGGTGGCGTAGAGCACGCCCTTGACCATGAGCGGAGTGCCTTCGAGCTTGAATTCCGGCCGCGAGCCGAGGCTATCCGTCTTGAAGCTCCAGGCGAGCTCGAGCGAGCTGAAATTCGACGCGTTGATCTGGTCGAGCGGGCGATAGCGCGTGTTGGCCAGATCGGCCCCGTACGTCGGCCACTCGGTATCTTTTGTCTGAGCAGGGGCCTGACCGGGGGTTTGACCCGACGCTGTGGCGATACCGGCGATGGCAATGAGAGCAAACCAGGCTCCCGGACGCTTCCTCATGAACCCCTCCCTGGCGCACTCGGCCGCTAACCTGGCAAGCCGCGCGTGTTGCTAGTATAATCGACCCCACGTCGTCTTCCACAGGAGATGTTGTCATGATGCTACGTGGGCTCCTTGTTGCAGCCTTGTTTACCGCGGGCGCGTGGGCGCAATCCACCCCCGAACCCAATTCCCAGCCGAATCCGTATCGCACCGAGGAGCACTGGTATCAGCTTCCCGAAGGGCGGACGATGGGTTCGACCAGTGCGGTGGCGGTGACGCCCGACGGGCACATCTGGGTGGTGGACCGCTGCGGCGCCAATAACTGTTCGGCGTCCGACCTGGCCCCGATTTTCGAATTCGCGCCCACGGGCAAGCTGCTGCGCAATTTCGGCGCGGGCATGTTCGCATTTCCGCACAGCATCACGTTCGACAAAGACGGCAATTTCTGGATCGCCGACCAGGGCCGCAACGGCAAGGGTGACGTGGTTCTAAAATTCAGCCCGGAAGGCAAAGTTCTGATGACGCTGGGGAAACCGGGAGTGCCCGGAGACGGGCCGGATACGTTCAATCAGCCGAACGCGGTGGCGATCGCGCCCAATGGCGACATCTTTATTTCCGATGGCCACAACCAGGGCCGCGGCAACGCGCGGGTGATCAAATTTACCAGCGAAGGGAAGTTTATCAAGCAATGGGGCGGGCACGGATCGGGTCCGGGACAGTTCGAAATACCGCATGCCCTGGCGTTCGATTCGAAAGGGCGCCTGTTTGTGGCCGACCGCGGCAACAATCGCATTCAGATTTTCGATCAGGACGGCAAGTTTCTCGCCGAGTGGAAGCAATTCAGCCGTCCGAGCGGCATCTTCATCGATAAGAACGACGTGATCTATGTGGCCGACTCGGAATCCACCGATAAGGAGGGTTATGGCAACAATCCCGGCTGGAAACGCGGGATTCGGGTGGGGAGTGCCAGGGACGGGTCGGTAACGGCGTTCATTCCCGACCCTTCACCCGGTACGGCGATCACCAGCGCGGCGGAAGGCGTCGCGGCGGACGCCAGCGGCGATATTTACGGCGCCGAAGTAGGCCCGAAAGACGTCAAGAAGTACGTGAAGAAGTAATAGAGCTTTCAGCCGTCAGCTTTCAGCGATCAGCAAAGGCAGAGGCGCCCCGAAAGATTTGCTGCCACGAAAGAAAGGCACCGCTCCCTCGCGGTCGCGGCTCAGTAGCTGCTTTGATGAGCCGCGCGCGCAAGCAAGCGGTTTACCGCACGTAATAACCGGAGCGGACCTGCACCACCAGATCCTTTTTCTTGAGCTTGGCGGTGAGGTGGATGTGGCGGAAGAGGCCGACTTCGCTGAGCGGATCGGGCACGTAGCCGAGGTTGTACCGGCTGCGGAGTTCCTCCTGGAGATCGGCGAAGATCTTGTCGAGATGATGGAACGAACCCACGGAACTGAAGCTACCGCCCGTCTCTTCGGCGATCTGCTGGAGGATTTTCTTGCCGTCCGGACCCTGTGAGCCGCTCGGCGGAGGCATGCGGCCTCCTCCCCGCCGGCCCATCCCGCCGTATCCCGGATTGCCGTACGACGACTGCTGGTCGTCGGCGAGGAGGACGGTGTGGATGGTGGTATCGGCCTTTTGCGCCGAGCTGATGGCTTCGAACAGCGTGGTTTTGCTGCCGCTATCCACGCCATCGCTGAACAGGACCACCGCTTTGTGGCCCTGCTGCTTGCTCATAAGTTCGTCGGAAGCGAGCAGGATGGCGTCGTAGATTTTGGTGACGCCGCGGCGGAATCCTCCGCCTTGCGGATAGCGCTGGCGACCGCCGCCGGGATACCCGCCTCCCCCGCCCGGATAGCCTCCGCCTTGCTGCTGCGTCTGCTGTTGCTGCTGCGGCGGTTGCGCCGGCTCCAACAGATTGAGGGCGCGATCGAGCTTGTCGTGCGAGTTAGTGAAATCCTGCAAAAGCTCGATGTCCTTATCGAAGTGGATCACAAAGCCCTGGTCTTTGTCCCGCAGGATCTGATCGACGAACTTGATTGCATTGGTGCGTTCGTCGGCGAGCGACCGCGACTGCTGGTAACTGGTGTCCACCAGGATACCCAGGCTGAGCGGGCCGCTGGCTTGGGCTTCGAAAAACTTGATGGTTTGCGGCTTACTCTCTTCTTCGAGGGTGAAATCGTCCTGGGTAAGGTCTTTGACGAGCTTGCCCGAGGATTTGTCCTTGACCGTGGCAAACACGTTGATCATCCTGGCTTCCGCCAGTTTCGGCTTCTCTTCGCCCTCGGAGGACGATTGTGGGGCGCGTTTCAGCGTCGGAAGGTCCTGGGCGGCAAGCAGGCGGGCAGCAGGCACTGCCGCCAGGGCGGAGAGCAGGCCTCTCCTGGTGAATTTATCGGCAATAAACACTTCGGGTAAGAAGATGCGCCGGAACGCGATTACGTTACCTGATACCGGGAGGCGGTCATTTCAGACCCCTAAACGGTCGTGGCTCTGAACGAGGCTGCATACAGAGCCGGGCCCTGAGGGCACCCCGCGAGGGAAAGGCACCACTCCCTTGCGGTCGTGGCTCTGTAATCTTTCACGGCTTCTGAGGGAGCGCAAGCGTCGGGATGTGAAATGGTGTACTTAGTACTCCATTTCAAAAGTTCGCCAACGTATTCTGTCGCTACCGCTCCCTGATGGTCGCGGCTCTGAAACGGCTGCATCCAGAGCCGCGACCGTAAGGGAGCGTTTGCAAGGCGCGTCTGCGGATACGCATCCGTATTTGTGAAGTGGTGTACTTAGTTAGCGCCACCAGGAATCGCGCATGGCCTTTTCCACAAAGGCACGGGCGCGCTCGACATTGGCCCGGGCGGCATCGCGCCAGGGAGCGGCGGCCATATTGGTCTCGACGAACGATAGATCGCCGCGGGCGTGATCGAGCAGCTCCATGGCCTTGCGGAAGCGTCCCTCCCAACCCATGTGGGCATCGATGGCGGGATGGTCGTCGATATTCTTGCCGTCGTCGATGGCGGCGCGCTTGGCTTCGGCGATGGCGCGGTCGATTTCCTCGACGGCCGCCCTCTGATCGCGCATTACCTCGCGGAAATCCGGCCGCCAGAGCAGGGCGCGGGCGTAGCGCAAATCGGAGAGAGCGCTCAGGTATCGCGGATGGATGGCCGGCGGCGGGGGCGGAGGTACGGCCATCATGGTGTCCTCGAAGCGATCGTAGCCGCCCTGCCGTACTTTGGCCATGGCGCCGTCGATTAAACCAAAAGCGCGATTGCGCCATTCGCGCGCGCGAGGGTTGTCTTCGTCCCCTTCGATATCGGCGCGGGCGCTACCCAACAGGCGGAGGATTTCGCGGAAGCGGCTGCCGCGGCCCAGGTGCGTATCGACGGGCGGATTCTCTTCGATGTCCTTGCGGTCGAACATGGCGGCCACGTCGAGCTCGCGGATGGCGCGTTCCACCATGCCGGATGCTTCCTGCATTTCGCGCATGACGTTGGGCTCATCGGGAAGCCGCATGAGAATGATTGCCCGGCGTAAATCGGCGCGGGCGTGGATGTAGCGAGGGTGGCGGCCCTGCGCTGCGAGGGTAAGCGGCAGCATCGCGAGTGCGACGGCCGCGACGATGGTAGCTTGGCGCGAGTAAGTCATCTTGAGAATTATAGACCGCAATCCGCGGGGAAGTTGCGCGCGGAATGATTAATCCTGCTTAAGCTTGGGCGCGATAAAAGATGAAGAAAAATAATGTGACGGTAAAGGCGGCAAAGAGATGAATCGCCGCGGAGAGAAGGGTCATGGCGGCGACAGCGTTCTGGAAAAACGCCGTGAGATCGTTCACGAACGTGGCCAGGTAGACGACGGTCAGGAGGAGCATCCCGACGAGCGCGAGGAAGGCGGCGGTCTTTAGTCCCATGCTCGCAGTATAAGGGAGACCACGCGCGGTTACTGTGCGGTAACGCGCGGATGGGTGAGCGCCAGCACGGCATAAGCGGTGGCGGCGTCGCTCATGAACCGTCCTGCGTCGGACGCGGGATCGCGCTGCTTGTTCATCGACGTGCTCAGCCAGGCTCCGGAAGAATCCTGGTGCGATTCGAGCCAGGCCAGGCCTTTCGCAATGGCTGCTTTCGCCGAGGGTGCGCCAGATTGCTCGAGCACCGTCACCATGAGGCCGGTGCCGTATCCGTCGCTCGCGGTGTCCATGGGAGTACCGTCGTGGCGCTTCCAGTCTTTGATTACCAGCGAGGATTCGCTCCAGCCGCCATCGTCGCGCTGTTTGGCCTCGATTTCGGCTACGATCGCGGCGATCTGGGCGGGCGTAAGCAATTGCGGGAGCTTGTCCGACGCCCAGAGCGCCATGGCACGATTGAGGGTAGATTGATTCGCCTGCTCGCGTTGCAGATAGGCGGCGAGCATGTCGAGATTTTCCTGGATTCCGGGGCTGTCGCGGTAGCTTTCGGGTGCAAATCCAGCGGCCAGACCGGCGAGCGTGGCGCCCCAGAAGGCGGAATCGTCAGCTTCCCACGGCTGGTTGTGGAAATTCAGCCAGGTCCACGATCCGCGCTTGTCGCCGGTCTTCAATTGCGCGGCCCACATGTCGTTCAGGGCATCGATGGCCGCGGGCGCGCGGTAGCGGGAGAGAACGAGCGCATTCAGCACGGCCTCGGTGCCGCGCGATTCCGCCGATTTCGGCGCGCCGTTGTGGGCGTCGCTGTAGAAAGGTTCGACTTCATTCCAGAGCGAAACGCGTTTCGAGATGTTGTCGAGGAAGACGCGCTCATCGCTGCCAGGGCCGTTTTCGGCGAGCGGGGAGCGCAGCTCCGGCCGCGCCAGAGCGTAGGGAAGGGAAGTGTGGCAGGAGACGCAGAATGTGTCGCGATCGCGCTTGGCGCTTGGCCAGGATTCCCACCAGCTCATCCGCGAGTCGAGGTATGCGGCCGCGGCTTTGCGATCCCACGATTTCGCCTCGCCGGCCTGGTCTCTGCGACCGGGCGGTTCGCTCGCGAGGATGGTGAGAGCTTCCAGAATCCCCGCGCGCTTGGAGGGATCGAGTCGGAGGTAGCGGCGGTCGCCCTGTCCCGGTTTGAAATGCGTGGAGCCGTTGGGGTCCACGATCACCGATCCGGGTTCGGAGAGCGTGAAATAGGCGTGTTCCGGACGGACGGCTTGAAGCGCGGCCGTAAGATCCCAGGTGGGGCGATCGTAGGGCATCTTCTGATAAGCGCGGTAGGATTCCGCGATGGGGTGAGGGGTCGCCCAGGCGAAATCGTGCTCGATGCTGGCGGCGGGGTAGAGAAGGTCGCGGCCGATTTCGAATCCGCTGAAGACGATGGGGGTGGGCCAGCGCTCGAAGACGGTTTTGGCGGACGCCGCATCGGTCTTGACGTTGTATTCCGGAGCGCCGTCGGCGAAATTGCCCGCCATGGCGACGAGCAGCGCGACCTTTTCTTTGGCGAGCGCGGCGCCATCGGGGGAATCGAGCAGGGCGGCGAGATTGGTGCTGAATCCGGTCTGCACGATGATGACTTTTTCACGCGCATTGGTGAGCAGGCGCCGCAGAACAGCGGGCGCCGGTTCGGCTGTGCCCGTCGTCTCCGCATGCATGGTGCGCAGCGCCGCCGACATGTAGCCATCCTGCGCGCCATCCTTCAAGCTCATGATGGCGGCGCCCACCGGCACATCGCGCTCGTAGAAACGATTGACCATGCGAATGTACGGAACGGCCGCCGGATTGCCGTTGGTGAGCGTGACGCCAATGAGTTGGCACTCGCCGCGGTCGGTGAGCGCGTGCAGCATGGCGAGCGCGAGGGCATCGTCAATATCGTTGCCCATATCGGTATCGAAGATCACCGGGCGGGCGGCGAAGCAGACACTGGCCACAAGCGCGGCGAGAAGCGCGGCGAGGAGAACGCGAGAGATCACGCGACTCAGTATACCGCGTGCTATTCGACTCGCAACGCTTCCATGGGCGAGATGCGGCTGGCGCGCAGCGCCGGAATGAGGGCGGCGATGCCCGCCGAAAGCGCGAGCGCCAGAACAGCGGTTGCGGTCACGAAGGGGTTGTAAGGACTCACACCGTAGAGTTGCACGCCCAGGAATCGGCCACCGATGGCGGTGAGGGGGAGGCCAACGAGAAGTCCGAGCAAAATGAGCGAGAAAGCGCCGCGAAGAACCAACGCCACCACCTGGGGCCGGCTCGCGCCTAGCGCTACGCGCACGCCGATTTCGCCGAAGCGGTGTCCGGCGTTGTAGGCCGTCACGCCGTACAGGCCGATGGAGGCCAGAAGCAGCGAGAGAATTCCAAAAAAGGACGTGAGCCGCGCAATCAGCCGCTGCTGGGCGAACTGGCCTGCGACCTGGTCGCGGAGGGTGCGAACGGAGGCAACCGGGAGGTTGGGATCGACCGAGGCCACGGCCCGGCCGATCTCCGCAACGGATACGGTAGCGCCCGGCCTGGCCAGAATGACGACATCGCGCAGGAAAAGCGCGCCGAGGTTGGTCTGCGAGTAATCGGCTTGCGATTCGGGCAGGAAGAAAGCCGGACGGATGGGCCGGCCAACATCGAATGTCAAATAGAGCGCATCTTTGGCAACGCCGACGACCTCGAATTCGCGGGTAGCGTCGGGCGTGCGGCCGAAGTGCCTGCCGATGGGATCCTGGTTGGGACAAAACTTGCGGGCGAATGCCTCATTGACGACGGCTACTTTTCGCGAGGCGGGAGTGTCCTGCGCGGTGATGCCCCGACCGCGGAGAATCGGGGTTCCGATGACGTCGAAATAGCCGGCGGTAACGCGATCCCAGGCCGCGAAGGGTTGGCTCTTGGGGTCGGGAGCGGGCTCGCCATCCACGAAGACGCCGGAGCCCCAGCCGCCTCCGGCCAGCGGCGAATACAGGCAGAGAGCCACCGAGGCGACTCCGGGAACGCTTGCCAGCGAATCGTGGAGGCGGCGATAGAGCGACGAGAGCTGCGCGGGGCGGTAACCGGCGTCCCGTGGATCGACGGCGGCGACGAGACGACGATCCTGTTGGAATCCGAAATCCTGATACTCCAATCGCTGGAGCGCGGCGGTGAGGAGCCCGGACGCCGAGAGCAGAACCAGGCAGAGCGCGGTCTGAAGCACGACCAGGGTCTTGCGGGGGAGCAAGCCCATGCGAGCGGTGGCGTGGTGCGCGCCGCGGAGCGCCTCGATGGGGTCCACTCGCGTGGCCATCCACGCTGGAGCGATGCCGAAGGCGAGGCCCGTGGCAAGCGACAGGACAAAGGCGAACAGCAGAACCGGCATGGATGGCGATGCGCCGATAGGTACGCCGGCGAGACCGGGTAGCGACGGGAATGCGAAATCGAGTATCAGGCGCGTAACGGCAAACGCGACGGCCAGACCTGCGGCGCCACCGATGAGCGAGAGCAGGATGCTTTCGATGAGCGGCTCCCGCACCACGCGCGACGCCGGCGCGCCCAACGCCATGCTCAACGAGATCTGCCGCCGCCGCTCCATTCCCCGGACCAGCATGAGGCTGGCGACGTTGGCGCAGACAATCAACAAGGCAAACGCCGAAACTATCATCAGGATCTGGAGCCAGTGCTGGTACTGCTCGCGCATGCTGGTGATGCCACCGCCGCCAGGGCTCAAGTACAACGTCTGCGCGGGGAAATTCGCGCGATCGCCGGCGCTCATTTCGTCCCAGTGCGCGAGCAGCCACTGCTTCAGGGCCACCCGCATTTCGGCTTCGACGGATGCCGGGTTCGCGCCCGGCCGGATACGGCCGATCAGGTTCAACCAGTGGGTGTCGTACTTGTCGAGATCGGAATCGCTTTCGACGAACGGTTCGGTATTCAGGGGGAAAAAGAAATCGGGCGGCGTGCTACGCAGCGTGTCGCCGAAGAAAGCCGGGGGCGCGATTCCCACTACTGTGAACGGCTTGTCATCGACATTGAAGACGCCGCCGATCACCGAAGGGTCCGCGCCATATTTCTGCTGCCAGAGGCGATAGCTCATCACGGCCACGGGCGTTGCCTCGGGCCGATCGTCCAGGGCGGTAAGAGCGCGTCCGGCATACGCTCCGATACCGAACATGGCGAAGTAATTGCCGGAGACGAATTCGCCGGGATAGGTTCGCGCGGCATCCGCGCTGCCCGCGCGGCGGACCCCGAACAGTGGCTGGACGGAAGGGACGGCGGCTAATTCGGCAAAGCCCTTGGTGTGGTCGCGCAGGTACTTGTACAGATCGTACGAGAAGAGAGAGACCTCCTTGTCCTGACTGTACCCGGCGAGGAAGCAGCAGCGCGTCTCCCGGCCCAAACGGTACAATTCCGCGGGATTCGCAACAGGTAGCGACTTCAGCAGCACCGCATTCACCAGCGTGAAGATGGAGGTAGTGGCGCCGATCCCGAGAGCGAGCGTGAGCACGGTTGCCGCAGTAAACGCCGGGGCTTTCCGGAGGCGGCGGATCGCGTAACGAGTATCCCTCACGAGCGTCTCCAGAAGCGGCAAGCCCTTGCGATCGCGAAATTCTTCTTTCATGGCTTCTACTCCTCCGAACTGCAGCATGGCCTGCCGCCGCGCCTCGGCGGGAGACATTCCGGCGCGAAGATTGTCGGCGGTTTGCAGGGCGATGTGTTCGGCGATTTCGTCGCGCAGGCGCTCTTCGTCGCGCGCGGTTCTCGTCCAGGAAGTGAGGCGGTTGAGGAAGCGTCGCAGGGTTTTCATGTGGCGTCTCGTCTATTCGGCTCGTAACGCTTCCATGGGCGAGATGCGGCTCGCGCGCAGCGCGGGAATCAGGGAGGCGATCAATGCAGAGAGCGCGAGGGCGCTTACCGAGATGGCAATCACCACGGGGTTGTATGGGTTCATGCCGTACAATTGCGCGCCCAGGAATGTGCCGCTTTCGACAGCCGGCAAAAGGCCGATGAGCAGGCCGAGAAGAATCAGGCCGAGCGCGCCCCGCAGCACCAGTCCGACTACCTGGCGGCGGCCGGCGCCGAGCGCCATGCGCAGTCCGATTTCTCCGGTGCGGCGGCCAGCGTTGTAGGCGGTGACGCCGTAGAGACCGAGGGCCGCGAGAATGAGCGAGAGCGCTCCGAAGAAAGAGGTCAGGCGGGCAATCAGCCGCTGCTGGCCGAACTGGCCGGCGACCTGGTCGCGAAGGGCAACGATACGGATGACCGGGAGGTTGGAATCGATTGTTGCCATGACGCGTCGCACTTCGGAATCAGACAAGGTCGCGCCGGGTTTGGTGACCACCACGATATCGTTCAGGAAATGCGAACTGGCGTCGCCCTTGGTGTCCTCCGGATGATTGGGAAAGACGTCATACTGGGCTTCCGGCACGTAGAAGAATGCGGGCACGGGTTTGTCCAGATCGTAAGGCATGTTGCGGGCGTCCCTGGCAATGCCTACAATCTCGACTTGGCGATCGGCGCCGCGTTCCGCGCGGCCGAAGTGCTTTCCGATGGGGTCCTCGTTGGGGAAGAATTTGCGTGCGAACGCCTGGTTAATCACGGCGACACGGGGCGCGTTCTCCACATCGCGATCGGTGATGCCGCGGCCGCGAACGATGGGGTTGCCGACTACGGCGAAATAGCCGCCCGTGACGCGGTCCCACCAGGCGCTGTGGTCGTCACTGGGACCGGGGGTGGGATGCCCTTCCACGTAGATGCTGTCATTCCAGCCATCGCCGTTTTGGGGGGAGTACCCGCAGATGGCCACCGACTCGACGCCGGGGATGGCCGCCATGGAATCGTGGATGCGCTGGTAAAGCGGGTCAAGCTGCGCCGATCGATAGCCGCCAAGTTCGGGGGCGAATCCGACGATGGTGCGCCGGGCCTGCTCGAAGCCGAAATCCAGGTTCTCGAGATTGCGGAGCGCGGCGGTGAGCAAGCCAGAGGCAGACAAGAGCACGAGCGAGAGCGCGGCCTGCAGCACCACCAGCGCCTTGCGCTGGAGCGATCCGCTACGCCTGGTGACGCGGTTGACGCCGCGCAACGCCTCGATGGGATCGACGCGCGCCGCCATCCAGGCGGGGCCGATGCCGAATGCGATCCCGGTTAGGAGCGACACCGCGAAGGCGAAGAACAGCACGGGCATGGAGGGCGAAGCGCTGATAGGCACGCCGGCGGCATAGGGAAGCGTGGGGAATGCGAAATGCAAAATCAGGCGCGTGCCGGCGAAGGCGAGCGCGAGCCCGGCGGCGCCACCCGCAAGCGAAAGCAGGACGCTTTCGGTCAGCGCCTGGCGAACCACGCGCGATACCCGCGCGCCCAGGGCGATGCTCAGGGAACTTTGCTGCCGCTGTTCCAGGCCGCGAACAAGCATCAGATTGGCGACGTTGGCGCAGACGATGGCGAGTACGAACGCCGCCACCCACATCAGGATGTGCAGCCAATGCTCGTAAGATTGCCGCATGCTGACAATGCCGGCGCCGCCCGGGCTCAAGTAGAGGGTCTGCTTCGGGAAAATCGCGCGCTCGGTGTCGTCCATGTCGTTCCAGTGCGATTGGAGCCACTGCTTCAACTCGATCCGCATTTGCGCTTCGAGGGCGGCGGGGTGGGCGCCGGGTTGAATCCGGCCGATCACTTCCAACCAGTAGCTGTCGGGCCGGTGGAGTAGCGACGTCTCTGGGTTCATGAGGGGCTCGGCCGACAGGGGGATGTAGAACTCGGGCGGCGTCTCGTTGAGGGTATCGCCGAAGAAGCCGGCAGGGGTCACTCCGACGACGGTAAACGGCTGGTTATCGAAGTTGACCACGCTGCCGATCACGGAGGTGGCAGAGCCATATTTTTGCCACAAGCGGTAGCTGATGACCGCTACGGGCGGCGCCGAAGGACTATCGTCGGCCGGGGCGAGCATCCGCCCTGCGATCGCACTCACACCGAACATCTCGAAATAGTTGCCGGAAACATATTTTCCCGGATAGGTCCGCGCCGGCTCGCTACTGCCCGCGCGCTTCACGCCGAAGAGCGAGCTCGCGGCGCGAAACGCAGCCAGTTCCGCGAAGCCTTTGGTGTGGTCGCGAAAATAGACATACAACTCGTCGGAGATGAGTGAGAATTCCTCCCATTGGGCGTATCCGCCCCATTGGCAGCAATGGACGGTTTTCCCGAGGCGGTACAACTCGTTCGGCTTGGCGACCGCCAGCGACTTCATGAGAACCGCATAGACCAAGGTGAAGATGGAAGTGGTGGCGCCGATGCCGAGAGCGAGCGTCAGCACGGTGGTGAGGGTGAATGCCGGGGCTTTTCGGAGGCGACGGGCCGCGTAGCGAGTGTCCAACACCAGCGTTTCCAGGAACGGGAGGGTGCGCTGGTCGCGATATTCCTCCTTGACGGCTTCCACGCCGCCGAATTGGAACATGGCGTGCCGCCGCGCCTCGGCAGGGGACATCCCGGCGCGAAGGTTGTCGGCGGTTTGCAAGGCGATGTGCTCGGCGATTTCGGCGCGGAGGCGCTCTTCGTCGCGCGCGGTTCGCGTCCAGGAAGTGAAGCGGGTGAGGAAGCGTCGCAGGGTTTTCATCTGGGTTCTCGACTATTCGGCCCGAAGGGCTTCCATGGGTGAGATGCGGCTGGCTCGTAGCGCAGGAATCAGGGAGGCGATCAATGCCGATAACGCGAGCGCAGCCACCGAAATAACGATCACCGCCGCGTTATCGGGATTCATGCCGTAAAGCTGATCGCCCAGAAATCTGCCCGCCGCGAACGTGAGCGGAACGCCGATCAGCAAGCCGATGGCAATCAGCCCGAGTGCGCCACGCAATACCAGCCCCACCACCTGGCCGCGGTTCGCTCCGAGCGCCATGCGCAGTCCGATTTCACCGGTGCGGCGGCCGGCGTTGAAGGCTGTCACGCCATACAATCCGACCGACGCCAGCACGAGTGAGAGAAGGCCGAAGAAGGACGTGAGGCGCGCGATGAGACGCTGCTGGCCGAAGGTCTCGGCTACCTGATCCCTGAGGCTGTGGATTAGGATCACGGGCAGATTCGGATCGACGGCGGCCATGGCGCGGCGGACATCCGATTCCTGAAATTGGGCTCCCGGTTTCAGGGCTACGACGATGTCGCTCAGATAGTGCGTGCGGTTTTCGCCCGGAGCGAACTTGGGACTGGGAAAGATATCATGCTGCGGCTCCGGCAGGAAGAAGAATGCGCGCGGCGGTTTCCCGAGATCGTAGCTGAAATAGCGTGCGTCCTTGGCGACGCCTACGATTTCAAATTGTCGGCTGGCCTCCGGCGTGGTGCGGCCGAAATGTTTGCCGATGGGATCTTCGCCGCGGAAGAACTTGCGGACAAACGCCTCGTTGACCACCGCTACATGAGTGGCCGTGTCGCTATCCTGCTCATCGACGCCGCGGCCCTGGAGAATCGGGTTTCCGATGACGTTGAAATATCCCGCGGTGACGCGGTTGAATGAGGCGCCGAAGTCGTCCTTCGGGTCCGGGGCCGGATGGCCATCGACGTAAATGGAATCGTTCCAGCTATCGCCGCTCAGCGGCGAGTATCCGGCGACTGCGGCCGAAGAGACGCCGGGAACGGACGAGAGCGACGCCTGAATGCGCTGGTACAACTGAGTAAGCTGGCCGGCGCGATAGGCGGCCAATTGCGGGTCGATAGAGACCACCATGCGGCCAGCCTGCTCGAAGCCGAAGTCCTGCTGTTCCAGGCGATGGAGCGCGGCCGTGAGCAGTCCGGAAGCGGAGAGCAGAACCAGCGACAGCGCGGCTTGAAACACTACCAGCGCCATGCGCGGCAGAGATGCGGAGCGCCTTGTGGCGCGGTTGGCGCCGCGTAGCGCTTCGATGGGATCGATTCGCGCGGCCATCCAGGCGGGCGCGATTCCAAAGATGATTCCGGTGACGAGCGAAACTGCGAGAGCGAACAGCAACACCGGGATGGAGGGCGATCCGCCGATCGGCATGCCGGCGTAGATAGGGTTCGAGGCGAACGTCATGCGCAAGATCAGGCGCGTGCCGGCAGACGCGACGGCCAACCCTACTCCCGCGCCAATCAGGGAGAGCAACAGGCTTTCGGTAAAGGCCTGGCGGACCATGCGCGACGGGCGCGCTCCCAAGGCGATACTCAGCGAGGTCTGCTGCCGGCGTTCCATGCCGCGCACCAGCATGAGGCTGGCGACATTCGCGCAAACGATGGCCAGGGCGAACCCGGAGACGATCATGAGGATATTGATCCAGTGGCCGTACCACTCGCGCATTTGCGCGATGCCCGCGCCGCCGGGGCTCAGATAGAGGGTCTGCTCCGGTTCGAGGGCGCGCGCGATAGCGTCCATTTCGCCGTAATGCGAGTGAAGCCACTGCTTCAACTCCACGCGCATTTGAGCTTCGATGGCGCTGGGCGAAGCGCCTGGGTGAATCCGGCCGATCAACTCCAACCAGTGGCTCCCCGACAGGCGGAGCAGGGAGTTGTCGCCTTCCACTTGCGCGTCGGTTGCCAGGGGAAGGAAGAAATCCGGCGGCGCATTGGTGAGGGTGTCGCCGTAGAAGTTGGCCGGCGCGATTCCGACGATCGTAAATGGATGGTTATTGAAGTTGAACACCGCTCCGATGACGGAGCGGTCCGCGCCGAATTTCTGCTGCCAGAGGCGATAGCTCATCACGGCCGCGGGCGGCGCGCCTGGCGAGTCGTCGGCATCGGCGAGCAATCGCCCGGCATATGGCCTGACGCCGAACATAACGAAATAATTCCCGGACACGAATTTGCCGGAATAGCTGCGCGCGGGCTCGGCGCCGGTGGCGCGGCGTACTCCGAAGAGCATGCCGGACGCGGCCTGAAAGGCAGCCAATTCCGAGAATCCCCGGGTGTTGGCGCGGAAGTAGCGATACAGATCGTAAGAGACGATGGAGAACTCTTTGTCCTGCGAGTAGCCGCCCCAGACGCAACAATGGACCTCCCTTCCCAGCCGGTACAGTTCGCCGGGTTTCGACACCGGCAGCGACCGCAGTAGAACGGCGTGCGCCAGGGTGAAGATGGACGTGGTGGCGCCGATGCCCAGCGCGAGCGTGAGCACGGTGGCGGCGGTGAATGCCGGGGCTTTGCGCAAACGCCGCGCGGAGTGACGGAGATCCTGCCGCAGAGTTTCGAAAAAGGGCAGGCTGCGCTGATCGCGGTACTGTTCCTTCATGGCTTCCACGCCGCCGAAACGGAGCATGGCCTGCCGCCGCGCCTCGGCGGGCAACATCCCGGCGCGAAGGTTGTCGGCGGTTTGCAGGGCGATATGTTCGGCGATTTCGGCGCGCAGGCGCTCTTCGTCGTGCGCGGTCCGCGCCCAGGAGGTGAGTCGGCTGAGGAAGCGTCGCAGGGGCTTCATTTCAGGTCCTCCGCTTTCGCGGCGAAGAAACGCTCGATGATGGCCGCGGTTTGCTCCCAATCGCGCGTTTCGGCCTGAAGCTGCTTGCGGCCGTCGCGAGTGAGGCGGTAAAAGCGCGCCTTGCGATTGTTTTCCGACGCGCCCCATTCGGAGGCGATGGAACCTTCCTGCTCGAGTTTCAACAGCACGGGATAGAGCGTGCCTTGATTTAACGTGAGGAGATCGCCCGAAATCTGTTCGATGCGCCGCGCGATTCCATATCCATGGAGCGGACCGAGGACATCGAGGGTCTTGAGCACCATCAGCGCCAGCGTGCCCTGGCGGACGTCGGTTTTCTCTTTCATTTTGGTTTCCCACAGGAAGTATGGCACGACTTCTTTGGGAAAGCAACAGGAAGGAAAGAGCTATCAGCTATCAGCTATCAGCTAAATACGGAAAAGCACCGCTCCCTGGCGGGAGTGTGAAATAATCTCGATGCCGCTTGCCCAGGGCCGGGAAAAGACACGATTTGCAGCAACCGTAAAATGGTTGGTTTTATCTGTGTGCATCCGTGTTCATCCGTGGCCGAAAAATCGCGGTTCCAGGATTTCGCAGGACTTCGGATTCGGTTAAATTTTGGGACTTAAGAAACTGGCCACAGATGGACACGGATGCACACAGATAGCAGCCGCTCCCTTGCTTTGCGGTCGCGGCTCTCTACTCGCCGCCTCCGCCTCTGCCGCCCCTGCCGCCGCGGCCGTTCTGCTGCCCTCCGCGGCCGGGAGGAGTCGTCTTGTCGCCTTCCTGCGGCCTGTCGCGATTGAGTTCCCACATGTCGACGCTCTGGTCGAAATCGCCGAGCAGGTATTTGCAGAAGTAATCGGCGCGAATCCAGGAGAAATACTCCGCTTCCGGACCGTAGGCGTGGCGCTGGCCGGGCAGGATCACGAAATCGAACCGCTTATTGGCCTTGATGAGCGCGTCGGCGAGCCGCAGGGTGTTGCCGGGATGCACGTTGTTGTCGATGTCGCCGGTCGAGATCAGCAGATGGCCCTTCAGGTTTTTGGCGATCTCGGAATTCTTGTCGATGGAGTATTCGAAGGTGACTTTGCCGTCCTTATCGGTCACTTCTTTCACGCCGTGATGCTTTTCGCTCCAGGGTGCGTTGTAGATGTTGTTCTCGTGGTTGCCGGATTCGGAGACGGCCACCTTGAAGAAATCGGGATAGACCAGCATGGCGGCGGTGGACATGAATCCGCCGCCGGAATGGCCGGTGATGCCGACGCGATCGATATCGATCCACGGGTAGCGCGCGGCGAGTTGTTCGACGGCGGCCTTTTTATCGGCCAGACCGTAGTCGCGGAGGTTGCCGTAGCCGTAGGTGTGATACCACTTGGAGCGGTGCGGGTTGCCGCCGCGATTGCCCACTTCCACCACGATGAATCCGAGGTTGGCCAGCGCCACGTTGGCCTGGCGCGGCGAAAACGTCTGCGTCACGCTCTCGGTCTGTGGGCCGGGGTAGACATACTCGATGATCGGGTACTTGCGATTGGGATCGAAATCGAACGGCTTGTACATCACGCCGTAGATGTCGGTGATGCCGTCGTCGGCTTTCACGGTGAACGGCTCGGGGAATTTGTAACCCGCGGCCATCAAGGGACCGACATCCACTTTCTCGAGCGGCATGTCGACGGCGCCCTGCGCGTCGTAGAGGATCGATTCGGGCACACTGTTCACGCGCGAGCCGTTGTCGACGAAATACCTGCCGTTGTCGGCCTCGATCACGGCGTGGGACGCGTCGCCGGGGTCGAGCAGTTTCAAGCCGCCGTCCTCGAGATTCACGCGGTAATTGTGCATGTAGTACGGGTCTTCACCGGCCTCGCGGCCGGACGCGGTCATATAGAACTGGCCCGCCTTTTCGTCTACATAGGAGATGTCCTCGGCGACGAACTCGCCTTTATCAACCTGGCTTTTCAGCGTGCCGTCGGAGGAATAGAGATAATAATGGCCCCAGCCATCGCGCTCGGACCACCACAGCAATTGCGATCCGCCGCCCAGGAAATGGATCGGCTTGTCTTCGATGTAGACGTTCATGCGCTCCTGGACGATGGGCTTCACTTCGCCGCTCGCGGTGTCGGCGACGCAGAGATCGAGGCGATGCTCGTCGCGGCTCAAGCGCGTGAAATAGATTTTGTCCGCCCCTCCGTCGCCGGCCCAGGTATTTTCGCCCTTGTCGTGCTCGCGGTTATAATTCGATGCCCGGTCGGACTCGATGCGGATGCGCTGGTCTTTGAACCCGGTGACATCGGCTTTCATATCGAGGCGGGCCTTGGTGGCGACATCGAAGATTTCGAGATGCGCCTGGGGATAATCGGCGTCGCCCGGCATTTCGTACTTGTAGGTTTCGAGCGTGGGACGCGGATTGGCGAGCGAGTTGATCACCCAGAGCGGCTTCACCTTGCGCGCGTCGGAGCGCACGATGGCGAACTTCCTGGAATCTTTGGACCAGGTGATGTTAGCGGCGCTGCGCTGGCGGCGGAGTTGCTCTTCGTTCTGCTGTTCACCGTTGTTGTCCTGCTGCTGTTGTTGTTGCTGCTGCTCCTGCTGCTGTTGGCCCATGCCGCGGCCGCCATAACTGAAGTACTCTTCGCCGTCCTTGGTGATCTCGGTCTCTACGATGGATTTGTCTTTGTCATTGGCGTCTTTCAGCGCTTTGGCGTAATTGGCGTCGTCCATCATGTAGAGGTTGTAATTGCGCACGAAGACCACGATTTTGCCGTCAGGGGAAATGCTGGCCCACGTGGGTTTGCGCGGCGGCTTCTCGTCGAGGAGGGTGAGCTTGCCGGTGGTGAGCTCGAACTCGAAGGCGAGCTGCTTCTGATTTCGTCCGGGAGGCGGCGCTTCGGCCACTCCGCCGCGGCCCTGCTGCTGCGGCGTGCGGCTGTCGTCATCGGCCTCGTCGTTCTGCTGGACATTCTCCGTGGAGGTGACGGCGGTGGTCTTCTTTTCGCCCGGGATCACGGCGTCTTTGGGCACGTTGATTTCGAACTGGATGGAGCCGTCGTTCTTGACGTAGCGGATAGTGTTGATGGGCAGGTGCTGCGAGTCGTACGGCAGTCCGGTAGCGATAGTCAGGCTGGAAGCGAGCTTGACGGCATCGAAGACGAACGTCTTGGTTTTCTTGGCGGGATCGACGACGTAGAATTTGCGCCCGGCGCTGGTTTCGTAGGAATACCAGAAGCGGTTGCCGTCGCTGAGCCAATGTGGCGTCACGGCCATGTCGAAGACCAACTTGGCCACTTTGGAGGAAGTCCAGCGGGCGGCGAGCTCGTAATTGGCCTTCACCGGCTTGGCGGGAAGGTTGGAGGGCGGGTCGTCGGAGCCCGCTACAGAAGCGGCAAGCAGGACGGTGAGGCCGGCCGCAATGACGGCGATTCGCGCCCAGCGCTTGGTGTAGCCTGCTCCGCAGGCGCTGCGCCGGAACTTGGTAGGACGATGCATCGGGAAACTCCTCGTGATTGGGGTAGTTTCGACTACTATATCCCAAGTGCGCGGGCGAATTCCCACACTTCGGGCGCACGTGGGTGATACAATTGTATATACAATTGCGCTACGAATGGGAAGAACGCAATAACCGGCTCAACCGCGCCAAGCATGGAATCTCATTCGAAATGGCGGCGCTGGCATTCGAGGACGAGCGCTGCCTGGTGCATCCGGACCGGATTGACGAAACGGGAGAGCAGCGGTGGCACGCGATCGGCGCGGCTCGGATCGCGTCCGGCACTGCCGTAGTTTTGCTGGTTGTGCACGTTTACCGGGAGGATATCGATGGCGAAGAGATTATCCGCATCATCTCGGCCCGCGAGGCTGAAAAGAATGACATCTGAAGATATCAGGAACAGGAACTGGAGTGAAGAGGAGCGGCGCACACTTCGGCGTCTCGCCGCGAAGCAGGCGGCGGGCGACGATTCGGACATCAATTTCGATGACATCCCCCGCCTCACAGACGAGCAACTCGCCCGCATGGTTCCGCTCCGCGATCTCCGACCGAAGGTGCCTGTAAGCGTCCGGCTGGAACCCAGAGTGCTCGCGTGGTTAAGATCCAAGGGCAAGGGACACCTGACACTCATCAACGACATTTTGCGGAACATCATGGAGGCCGAGCAGCGGGTCGCCCCCCGCTAGCGGCTTGTGCGCCCCCTCGTCACGGAGGTAGCCTGAACGCATGTCCCGCCGTTTACCTCTGTTACCGCTCGCCTTTATCGCTATCTCGGCGCCGCTTCAGGCGCAGACCGTGCAAGCGCCCGACATCACGAAGCAGCCAACTCTCTACGTAGTGCCGTACGCGCATCTGGACACCCAGTGGCGCTGGGAGTTTCCGCAGACGATCAGCGAATTCCTGCTGAAAACCATGCGCGTGAACTTCGACCTGATCGAGAAATATCCGCATTATGTTTTCAATTGGACGGGCGCCAACCGCTACCGCCTGATGAAGGAATATTTCCCCGCGGATTACGCCAAAGTGAAAAAGTACGTCGCGGCGGGACGCTGGTATCCGGCCGGATCGTCGATGGAGGAAGGCGATGTGAACCTGCCGAGCGCCGAGGCCATCATCCGCCAGGTGCTGTATGGGAACACGTATTTCCGGCAGGAATTCGGCAAGGCCAGCGCGGAGTTCATGCTGCCCGATTGCTTCGGCTTTCCGGCATCGCTGCCGAGCATTCTGGCGCACGCCGGCGTGAAGGGGTTCTCGACGCAGAAGCTTTCGGCGGATTGGCAGCCCGCGCCCAAGGTCGGAGGCCCCGATTCGCCGGAGCAGACGCCGATGGGTATTCCGTTCAACGTGGGCTTGTGGGAAGGGCCCGACGGCGCGACGATTATGGCCGCGCTCAACCCCGAAGACTACGGCAGCAACATTACGACTGATCTCAGTAAGGAATCGGCCGCGAGCGCACGCGGCGAGGAGAATTGGGTGAAGCGCGTACAACTGGACGGCGAGGTGACCGGCGTGTATGCCGACTATCACTACGTCGGCACGGGGGATACCGGCGGAGCAACCGAAGAGTATACCGCGCGCATGCTGGAGGCGATGGCCACCAAGAGCGAGACCGTGCTGCCCACGCCCGCTCGCGGAGGCCGCGGCAATGCGACTCCACCGCCGCCCGGACCGCCGGTGAAAGTGGGCGACGGTCCGCTCACCGTCATTCCGGCCACCGCCGACCAGATGTTCCTCGATATCAAGCCGGAGATGACCGCGCGCATGCCACGCTGGAAGGGCGATCTCGAGCTGATCAATCACTCCGCCGGGTCGCTCACTTCCGAGGCCTATCACAAGCGCTGGAATCGCAAGAACGAACTGCTGGCCGACGCGGCCGAAAAAGCGTCGATTGCGGCTTCGTGGCTGCGCTACGGGCGCCCGTATCCGCAAGAGCGGCTGAATGACGCGTGGACGCTCGTCATGGGCGGCCATTTCCATGACACCGCCGCGGGCACGGCGACGCCGCGGGCGTACGAGTTCGCCTGGAATGACGACGTCATCGCCATGAATCAGTTCGCCGGCGTGTTGACGGACGCGACAGAGAACGTCGCATCGGCGCTGGATACGCGCGCCAACGGTACGGCCATCGTGGTCTACAATCCGCTGAACATCGAGCGGGAGGACGTGGCGGAGGCGAACGTCGCGCTGCCCGCCGGGACGAAGGGCGTGCGCGTCACCGGGCCCGATGGCAAACAGTCGCCGGCGCAGATCGAGGGCGACAAAGTGGTGTTCGTCGCCAAGGCACCCTCGGTGGGATATGCCGTTTACGATGTGGAGCCGGCAGCGGAAGCCATGCCGTCGACACTCAAAGCGAACGTGCGGACCTTCGGCCGCGGCGGACGCGGCGCGGCAAATGCTGCGTCGACTTCACTCGAAAATGATCGCTATCGCGTGACGTTCGACAACAACGGCGACGTGGCGAGCATTTTCGATAAATCGCTCGCCCGCGAACTGCTCTCGGCCCCGATTCGGCTCGCGATTTCGAACGACCACCCGGCGCAATGGCCGGCCTGGAACATGGATTTTGACCAGGAACAGGCGCCGCCGCGCACTTTTGTACATGGCGCCAGGGCGCGCATCAAGGAAAACGGCGCGGCCCGGATTACCGTGGAAATCACGCGCACGGACACCGAGGGCTCGCACTTTGTCTCGACGGTGAGTCTCTCCGCGGGCGATGCCGGCAATCGCGTGGAATTCGGCGAATCGATCGACTGGCGGACGCTCTACTCGAATCTGAAAGCCACTTTTCCGCTGGCGGCGAACAACGAGGATGCAACTTACAGTTGGGGGCTGGGCACGGTACGCCGTCCGAATGCGGCGGAGCGGCAGTTCGAGGTTGCTTCGCACCAATGGATCGACCTCACCGACCGCGGCGGTGCGTTCGGCGCCACGATTCTCACCGATTGCAAGAACGCTTCCGACAAACCGAATAACAACACGCTACGGCTGACGCTGGTGCGCTCGCCCGGCGTGGACAGCAGCTACACCGACCAGGCCAACCAGGATTGGGGCCATCACGAAATCGTCTTCGGTCTCGCCGGCCATCGCGGCGATTGGCACGACGGACAGACCGATTGGCAAGGCTATCGCCTGAATCAGCCGCTCATCGCATTCGAATCGCCGAAGCACGAAGGCGCGCTCGGCAAGCAGTTCTCGCTGGTGACGGTCAGCAATCCGCGCATTCAGATCATGGCTCTCAAGAAGGCCGAATTGAGCAACGAAGTGATTCTCCGCATGGTGGAGATCGACGGGCGCCCGCAAGAGCGCGTGGTGGTGAAATTCGCCGGCGCGATCCAGGAGGCGCGCGAGGTGAACGGCCAGGAGTTGCCCGTTTCCGGCACTCCGACCGTCTCGAACGGTGCTCTGGTGACGAACTTCAGGGGCTATCAGCCGCGCACGTTCGCGCTGAAGATCGCGCCATCGACGGCGAAAGCCGCGCCCGATACCGAAAAGGCGGTCCCGCTAACATACGATCTCGCGGTTGCGAGCAATGATGACACGAAAACCGCCGGCGGGTTCGACGGGAAGGGCAATGCGATCCCGGCCGAGATGTTGCCGGCGTCGATCGATTTCGGACCGGTGACGTTCCATCTCGCACCGGCCGGAACCGGGAAGCTCAATGCGGTGTCGGCCAAAGGGCAGACGCTCGAACTCCCGGCGGGCCAGTTCCATCGCGCGTACGTGCTGGCGGCATCGTCGGACGGCGACCAAACGGCAACTTTTAAAGCGGGCGATAAGGCCGTCGAGTTGACGATCGAGGATTGGGGCGGATTCATCGGCCAGTGGGACAAGCGCCTGTGGAAGCTGCCGGCGCGCGATTGGGCGTCTTCCGCCAATCACTCCGTGTGGCCTCCGGCACAGGAGGCGGATGGCCGGACGGAACCGCGTTATCCCGACGACTACACCGGACTGACGCCCGGTTATATCAAGCCGGCCGAGCTTGCGTGGTACTGCTCGCACCATCATACGGCGGATGGGCTCAACGAGCCTTATCAATACTCGTATCTATTCGCTTATGCCATCGATTTACCGGCCGGCGCCCGCACGCTTACATTGCCGAAGAACGAGAAGATCAAGGTGCTGGCGGTTTCGGTGGCCGACGAAGGTCCGGTGGTGAAGCCGGCGCAGGCGCTCTACGATACGCTGGGGCGGACGGCGCCGGAGGAGAGAAGGTAAGGCGGGCAAAAGCACCGCTCCCTTGCGGTCGCGGCTCAGTAACTACAACGAATTTAGTTCCGCGATGCGGCTGGTGAGCACCTGGGCGAACTCGTCGATATCCTGGGATTGGTATCCCGCCGCGCGGAATGCGTCGCGAAGCTGATCGGGCGAGAGACGCGCGAGCAGGCTGCCGATCCATTTCGCGTCGGCGCGCGGAATATTTTCGCCGATCCACTCGAGGTGCACGCGCATCATGTACTCTTTCGGATCGCCCAAACGCAGGAATCCCGGCCGGCCGGGCGCTTCGAACGAGACAGCCTCCGGCGTGCTCTTCTTGATGAACTTCGACTCGCTATATTCTTCGGGATCGCCCTTGGCGTGAGTGGTCGGCCAGCAGCGGCCGGGGCAGCCAAAACTCGCGCCGAGGTCGCTCACCAGGTACACGGTCTGGCCATTGATGTCGTAGACGCCGTTGTTGTCGTCCTTAAGGTCCCAGTTGTTGATGAGCGCCATCATGACGCGGAGGCCATTGAACTCGCGCGTACCGTCGAACGGGCTGTTTTGCCATTCCCACGTGCCCTTCTTCTTGTCGTCCTCGCGTTTCAGGCGAACGTTCTGGATAGCGCCGTTCGGGCCGACGAGTTTTTGGCCGCGATGCAGGTGCGCAGGCAATCCTTGCACTTGTATTTCGGGAAGAAAATAATCTTCATTGGCATAATACCCGACCGACCATACAATGCGAGTGGCCGCTGTCTCGGGCCGCGCCTCGACTCCCATCTTAACCTTCCACTTCACTCCGCCGGCATCTTTGACGGTGAATTTCGGACTGGTGCCTTCCATATCTTCTTTATCGAACGTGAAAGGCCCGTGCGGAGCACGATCGGCGCCACCCGGTCCATGAAGCAAATCGCGGGCAGAAATGTCTCCAGGATCGGTCCAAAGGACGGCTTTCCCGGACGGTTGGACGGGCGCCTTTTTGACTTTTTCTTTCTTACCATCGCCAAGGGAAAGTCCCGCGGTGAGGCAACCTACTAAACATACAGTCAATAGTGGAATTCTTCGTCCGAGCATAGTTTCCGGCCCCAGTTTAACACTCATTGTTCAGGCGGCATCGCTTGCCGCGCCACGAGTTTTGACCACGGCTTCTTCGAGCACGTCTTTCACTACTTCCTTAACGGCTTCCTTCACGACGCCTTTGACGATTTGTTGTACTTCTTCGGGCGCCAGCTCCATGTCTGCCAGCTCGCCCGCCAATTCCTGAACTGCGCCGTCCAGCAGGGGCCCGACGGGAGGCAGTTCCTTGCTGACGGCCTTGGCGACCCTCTTCGCGATCAGATCGGTCGGCACTTCTTGCGCCTTGGATTCGTCCGGCGCCCGCTCCGATGCCGCCCAGTCTGCTTCGAAAGTATCGCGAATCTTGCGCGCGATGCGCGAGTCGCGGAAGACCAGTCCCACTTCGCGGCGCTCGTCGAGTTCCATTCCCCGCAGGCTCTGGCTTCCGATAAAGACCCAGCACCCATCGCGCACCATGGAGCGGGTGTGCAGGCGGTGATTCGTCAGCTTGCACGATGCGATTTCCGCCGGCTTGCCGGACACGCGCCCAATGATACGCACCTCGACACCGGCCTTGGCTTTTTCGGCCAGCAATCGAATCATGGCCCGATCGCTCACTTTCGGATCGTAAATGACGAGCTGCTTTTTGGCGGCCTGGATGAATCGCGCCAGTTCATGCCGCGCATTCAGCGGGCTCACAAGAAGACTGCTCGACGATGTTTCGAAGGGCTGGCGGGCAGTATCGCACTCGAACAATCGCTGCGCTTCGCGGATGGCCTCGCGGTTCTTGGTCATCACGCCGAAACTCCGGCTGTGTTCAATGTCCTGGTGGGTGAAATTGAAGGCCAGCACGTGAAGCTCTTTGCCGTCGACAATCATCCACTTGCCGTGATAGCGAATCAGGTCGTCGTCGGTGCGCGCCACCGTTACGCCGGCGGCCAACAATCGCTGTTCCAGTTTGCGCAAGCTCTCTTCGCCGGCGCGATTGGTGTGGGCGATGAGGGCGTAAACCGACACGCCGCGGCTCACGGCATTGGCCAGCGCCCTTTCGATCTCGCGCTGGTCGAACCGGAAAATCGCGATGTGAACACTCTTGTGCGCGCCGGCGATTGCCTTGACTAGCGGCAGCACTCCCTCTTCGGGCTGGATCAGCAGTTTCACGGAACTATTCCTTTCGCTGTCGCCGCACTCTGGCAACACCCCTGCTAATGTCAGTGCATGCCGAGTGCCGTTTGGCCGTGCGGAACGTTACACCGCGCGGCTTCGCCGCAAGCTTTCAGCGGTCAGCTTTCGGATGAGCGCAAGCGGCATGAATCTTTGCGCGGCGCAAAGAAACGAAGGATCAGTAGCACAGCAGACTTATGAATTGAGCACGCTCTCACCACCGCGGAATTGCAGCTCGTAGAGATGCGAGTACAAACCGTCATGCTGGATGAGTTCGTCATGGGTGCCGCTTGCCGCTATCTGGCCGTTTTCCAGTACAAAAATTACATTGGCGCGGCGGATAGTATCGAACCGGTGTGCGATCACCACCGCGGTCCGCCCCTCGATCAACCGGTCGAGTGCTTCGAAGACCAGCTTTTCCGATTCGGCATCGAGCCCGGTTGTGGGCTCGTCCAGAATCAGGATGGGGCTGTTGCGAATCACCGCGCGGGCAATCGCGATTCGCTGCCGCTGGCCGCCCGAAAGCGTCACGCCGCGTTCGCCCACCACAGTGTCGAATCCATCGGGCATGTTGGCGATGAATTCGTGCGCGTTCGCCAGTTCCGCCGCGCGCAGAATCTCCGTCTTGGTGGCGTTCGGCTTTCCGTACGCGATGTTCGCCCAAATGGGCACGTGGAAGAGCACGGTCTCCTGCAGCACGAGGCTGATCTGCTGCCGCAGCGACTTCTGCGTGTACCGCCGGACATCCTGGCCATCGATTTTCACGACGCCGGAGACGGGGTCGTAGAATCGGGGAATCAGGCTGATGAGGGTGCTTTTGCCGGCGCCGGTTCTCCCCACGAGGGCGGCGATTTGCCCGGGCTCGATGCGCAGATTTATGTTCCGCAGGATGGGAGATTCGGCGTCATAGTGAAAAGACGCGTTGTCGAGTTCGATCCGGCCGTGAAAGCGCGGAGCGCAGCGCGCGCCCGGCAGATCGGCCACCGCGCGGTTGGTTTCGAGGACCTCCTGGATGCGCTCCAGCCCGACCGCCGCCTTGGAATACGCGTCCGTCATCTTGGACAAATCCTGCATGGGTTTGTACATTTTTGACAGGTACAGAATGAACGCCACCATCGAGCCTTCCGACAATTGGCCGGTGAGCACCATGCGCGCGCCGAACCACAAAACAGCGGCGGTGCCGATGGCTACGATCACTTCCACCAGGGGCGTGAGCCTGGCTTTCAAGGTCCGTGCCCGCAGCGCGGCCTCCACGCTTTCCAGGCTCTCCTCGCGCAGGCGCTTCTGCTCGTAGTCTTCACGGGCGAACGCTTTCACCACGCGGATGGCGCCGAGCACTTCCTGCATCACCGACACCATCTCGCCTTCCTTTTTGCGCACCTCGCGCGACGCTTTTTTGATTCTGCGGGTATAGGAATAGACCACCGCGAACAGCACTGGCGCCACCGACAGCGCGACCAGCGTGAAGCGCCAATTGATGTACAGCATCACGCCGATCATGCCCACGAGCGTGAGCACGTCAATAAGGCCGTCGAGAAGTCCGGAGATCAGAAAGCTGCGGACGGCGTCGATGTCGCTGGTGACGCGGCTGATCAGATCGCCGGTCCGCTTGTTGTCGTGGTACGCGAGAGAGAGCCGCTGCACGTGCGAATAGACGGTCAGCCGCTGGTCGTGCGACACCCACTGTCCCATGCTGGTAGTGAGAGAGTTCTGGATGTACGAACATGCCGCGCCTACGACGGCGATCACCAGAGCCGCCAATGCCGCCAGTTCCAGAATGGCCCACCTGTCGGTTCCGGCGGTGGAAGCCACCAGGTGGTTCAGCCATCCGTGTCCATGCAGCGATTGATGATGAAGTACGCTATCGAGGACAACTTTCAGCGGCCACGGTTGAGCCACGTCCGCCAGCGATTCGCCGATAGCCGCCAAAAAGCCGAACGCCAGCAGTTTCCGATGCGGCCGGAGCAGATCTATCCAGGGTTTCAATGGTGGTTCCCTCGGTCACCGGCGCAGAAACATACTACGAGGCAAAAATTCGCGCGCCACGTTGAGACTCGCAGAGAAGGCCACCGAGACTCCGAAATTCACCGCGCCATCGCCGGCCGATCCCGTGCTGCGCGGTTGCCAGAGCCGCGAAATCAGTGAAGCGCCGGCAAGCGAGCCGATCTTCGAATAGGACACCTGGCGATTGCCGTCCCCATCGCGGGATTGGAGGGTCATTTCGAGCGCGTAGACCAGCCGCGGGCCGAATCCTTTACGGCCGCTGGGGATATAGCGATTGTCTTCATGGAGCGCGTTTGCGAGGCCGAACTTCAGCGTATCTTCCACAATGTGCTGTCCGTAGGAGCTGGCGAATCGCCGGCCGAAACCGGCGCCCCCTTCACCCCATTCGCGCGGCTGGTCGCGCAACAGTCCCCAACCGGCGCTCGCCGAGCTTTCTACAAATGAAAGGGGATTGAAGAGTTCCTTCACGTACTCTCGCGCACGTTGAGTCTGGGTTAGGCGAGCCAGTTTCTCGCGGGCCGTGGCAGGCGGCGCCGGTTGAACCGCGCGGTTGGCGTCATCCTGGCAACATGCCGTTCCGGCACCCGCCAAAACTAGTCCCAAGAGCAATATGCTTGCTCGCCCGTGTTGTCTTGTCGCCGTCATGCTTCGATTCGATATGCAACGCAGGGACCAGTCCGCCGGCCACACGTGTCGCGCCGCACACGGGCGAGAAATCCGAAATTGGTTCGGCGAACGGCCGAGGTCGCCACCTGAATGTTGTTGATGACGCGCACCACTTTCGGAACGCTCTTGGCGGCGGCCTCCGCCTTGGCCTTCAGAGCCGCGCTGTCCACCTGGCCCGAGAGCGTGACCACGCCGTTGGTGGAGTTCACCGATATGTTGGTGACCGTGGAAAGGCCGACATCGCTCGCCAGTTTGGATTTAATCTGTGCGGTGATCTCGGCATCGTCCACCTGCTTTTCGGGAGACTCATTCGTCCGGCAGGAAATCGAAAATAGTAAGGCAGCGCCGCACAGCGAGAGCAGGAAATTCCTCATAGCACCATCCCTTATGCGGAGGGTGCAATTTGATGAGCACAGTGCGGGCAAATACCTTGTGGAAAGTGGACCGCTATACTTCGCCCACCTCTGATTCGGCCTGCAGCCAGTCTTCCATCTCAAAGCCGGGCAATTCGCCGCGCTGTAGATAAATTTCGTAGGCCCGCTGCCGGATTTGTTCCTCACGGGAAATTACCGGCTGTACCGGCTGCACCGGCTGTTCGTTTCTCCGGCGTTGTTGCTTCCTGGAAAGGGGTGACGGTTGGGCTGCCATTCTTAACCTCGCTGAAGTTTCAGGATCGCAAAAGGAAGCCGGTTTTTCTGTGAGGACGCGCACGCTGCGCGGAATTTTATCTGTGTTGTTACGATTCTGTTAGAAATTGCCGGCCGGGTCGATCGGCGCTCTTATTCGTCGTCGTGCTGCGCCGCGAGCCTGGTGACCACCGATAGATCCTCGAGCGTGGTCACGTCGCCGACGACGGTGTTCGAGGTTACGATCTCGCGCAGCAGGCGCCGCATGATCTTGCCGCTGCGTGTCTTGGGCAGCGCGTCGGTGAAGCGGATCTGCTCGGGTTTGGCGAAGCTTCCGATTTCATGCGCCACCCACTTGCGGAGTTCCTCGCTAAGCTCGGCGTGATTCCAGCTGCCCTTTTTCAACGTCACGAAGCACGCCACCGCCTGGCCCGTAATCTCGTGCGGTTTACCGACTACAGCCGCTTCCGCCACGGCCGGATGTTTCACCAGCGCCGATTCCACTTCCATGGTGCTCAGCCGATGGCCGCTGACGTTCATCACATCGTCCACGCGGCCGAGGATCCAGAAGTAGCCGTCTTCATCCCTGCGCGCGGCATCTCCGGCCAGGTACACGCCTTCAATCCGCTCCCAATAATTCTGCCGGTAGCGATCGGGATCGCGCCATAGCGTGCGCGCGATGCCCGGCCACGGCCGCTTGATAATGAGGAAGCCTTCCTGGTTCGGCGGCACTGGCTTGCCCATCAGATCGACCACTTCCGCCAACACTCCGGGCATCGGCAGCGTGCCCGACCCGGGCTTCAGGGGAACAGCGCCCGGCATCGGCGCGATCATGATGGCGCCGGTCTCCGTCTGCCACCACGTGTCGACTATGGGGCAGCGCTCCTTGCCGATTGTCCGGTAATACCACTCCCACGCCGTCGGATTGATGGGCTCGCCCACCGACCCGAGCAGGCGCAAGCTCGACATGTCGTGCGCGTTGGGCCACTGGTCGCCCTGCTTGATGAAGGCGCGGATGGCCGTCGGCGAGGTGTAGAAGATATTGACGCGATATTTCTCGATCATGCGCCAGAAACGGTCGGGCTGCGGAAAATCGGGCGCGCCTTCGTACATCATGCTGGTGGCGCCCGCCGAAAGCGGGCCATAGACGATATAGCTGTGGCCGGTCACCCAGCCGATATCCGCCGTGCACCAGTAGGTATCGGAATCGCGCAGGTCGAACACCCACTTCATCGTGATGGTCGCCTGCAGCAGGTAACCGCCGGTGGTGTGCACGATGCCTTTGGGCTTGCCCGTGGTTCCCGATGTGTACAGGACGAACAGGGGATGTTCACTATCGAGATGCTCCGCCGGACAATCTTCGGAAACGCCCTCGTCAAGCGCATGCCACCAGTGATCGCGGCCTTCCTTCATGGCGACCGTTCCGCCGGTGCGCTGGTACACGATCACATCCTTCACCGTGGGACAATCGGCCAGCGACTCGTCGACGGCATCCTTCAGCCGCACTTCCTTGCCGCGCCGCCATGCGCCATCGCAGGTGATCACCACCTGCGCTTCCAGGTCTTGTATACGCGCTTTCAGAGCTTCCGATGAGAATCCGCCGAAAACCACGCTGTGCACGATGCCGAGGCGCGCGCAGGCGAGCAGCGCCACCGGCAGTTCCGGCACCATCCCCATATAAATGATGGCGCGATCGCCGGCCTTGAGACCGCGGCCCTTCAGTACGTTGGCGAAACGGCAAACGAGGCGGTGCAATTCCTGGTAGGAAATCTGCCGCTGATCGCCAGGCTCACCCTCCCACAAGATCGCGACCTTGTTCTTGCGGTGTGTGGCCAGGTGACGGTCGATGCAGTTATAAGAGGCGTTGGTCGTCGCGCCGGCGAACCATTTGGCGAAGGGCGGATGCCACTCGAACACGTGCGTCCATTTGCTGAACCACGCCAGTTCCTTTTCGGCCAGGTCACCCCAGAATTCCTCCGGTTTGTCGGCGGCTTTCCGGTAAAGCTCGCGATAGCTTTCCAGGCCTTTTACGTGGGCATGCTGCACAAACTCGGAACTTGGAGGGTACACCGGCTCTGGCATATAGGGAGCATGTTATCAAAATCGTCCGGCTTACAACTCGCGGAGAAAATAGTTGAAACGCTTTTCCCGCCCGATCGTGGTACTGGCGCCGTGCCCGGGGATGACGACCGTCTCATCGGGCAGCGGCAGCAGCTTCTCATGGATGGAGTGCAGGATCTGGCGTCCATCGCCGCCTGGAAGGTCGGTGCGGCCGATGCTGTCGCGGAACAGCGTATCGCCCGCCACCAGCTTGTTTTCGGAGGGGATCCAGAGGCTGATGCTGCCCTGTGTGTGGCCGGGGGTGTGCAACACGTGGAATTCGGTCGCGCCGATCGCCAGCACAGACCCTTCTTTGGCATCGCTGTCGATGGCGACCGATTCCGGCGTCCGCATGCCCAGCCAGGCGGCCTGTTCGCCTATGTGCTTCTGCAGTTCGGCGTCGTTCCGATTCATGTAGACCGGCGCGCCGGTGGCCTGTTTGAGCTTTTGCGCGCCCCCGATGTGATCGATATGCGCGTGCGTGATGACGATGGCTTTCACGGTCAGGCCGTGGCGCGCGACGATTTCAAGAATACTGGCGATCTCGTCGCCGGGGTCGACCACGATGGCCTCGCGCGTCTGTTCGTCGCCGAAAACCGAGCAATTGCACTGCAGCATTCCCACCGGAAGTACTTCGTGGATCATGCCCCGATTATATCGGGCAAAAGGCACCGCTCCCGCGCGGATTGTATACTCTATGGAATGGCTGACGTGCTCTTTGTACTCATGCGCTGGATGCATATAGCTTCCGTGGCGACCCTGATCGGCGGCATGATTTTCGGCCGTGTCGTGATGTCGCAGGCGGCCGACGGGCTCTCACCCGATGCGCGCGAGAGCTTCCTGGACAAAGCGGCGATGTTCTATCGACCGCTGGTGTTCACCGCCATGGGTTGCCTGCTGATTTCCGGCACCTACAACATCCTCACCAATCTCGGACACTCGGTGCTCTACCACATGCTGCTGGGCATCAAGCTGCTGCTGGTGATGCACGTGTTCGCCGTGGCGGTTCTGATCACCCGCCCGCATAATAAGCGGCGCGCGCGCATGATGGCCGGCGCGGCAATCTCGGGCCTCATCATTATCGCCATTTCGGCGTATTTGCGGCACATTTTCTGAGAAGAATCAGCGAGCAAGCCACGGTTTATACGATTTCTCTTGACGCAGACTGGTTTGTGATGCAGACTAGTCTGCAAGGAGTCCGCTATGGCCGACATCGACAAGCTCGCTACCCGTCCCGCGGCGTACCTCAGTGAGACCGGCGTGCCTTACTTGATAGGCGGCTTTCTCATCTTCCTTTTCGGGGGTTGCGAACTCGTCACCAGCGTTCTGCCAAAGAATTTCCTGGCCCAGGAAGGCCCCAAATGGCTCGCGGTTCTGTTTTGCATTACGAATATCTGGATTGCGCGTGCAATCTACAAGAGGTATGTGTATCCGCGGGGCGGCTACGTGGAACTGCGGCAACGACGCATGGGTGGGATCCCAATCGCCGGTGCTATCGGGGCAGCCGTCGCCCTGTTCGGAACCCTTTTCTGGTGGGGGCGTTTGGATGTGGAGTATCGGCCGACCTGCCCGGCGTTTGCCGTGATTTTCGCGGCCATCGCCTTCACGGCCGGCTTCCGCGAGAAGAGCGCGCCGGCGGCGTGGTTCGGCGTGTACCTGCTGGTCCTCGCTCCGGTTCTTTGGTGGATCCCCGGAGGGCTTTACGACCGCTTCCTCTGGCTCGCTGTCGCTGTGGGCCTTCCGATGGCGGTGTTCGGTGCCATTCGCCTGTGGAGATTCGTGAAAACCCACCCGCTGACCGGGTCCAATTCCCATGAATGACGTTGACCGGATCATCCACGAGCCGGCCCGCTTGACGATTATGGCGCTGCTTTCGGGTGCGGAAGAGGCGGATTTCCTCTTCCTCCTGCGCGAGACAGGGCTCACGAAGGGCAACCTTTCGAGCCACCTTGCCAAGCTTGAAGAGACGGCCTATGTCGAGATCGAAAAGACTTTTCGCGATAAAATCCCGCTCACGCTGGTTCGCATGACGGACAAAGGGACCGCGGCATTGCAAAAATACCGCAAGACAATGAACGGTCTGTTGCGCAAATTGTAGAACAGCTCAACATGCGCGGAGTAGAATGGAAGGTACCCCATCCTCCCCCGGGCTAGGAGCCTTATCGCGCGATGTCCTTCGTCCACCTGCACTGTCATACCGACTATTCCCTGCTCGATGGCGCATGCGAGATCGACCAACTGATGCAACTCGTGGTCGAGCAGAAAATGCCGGCAGTGGCCATGACCGATCATGGGAACCTCTTCGGCGCCGTGCAGTTCTATAACGCCGCCAAGGCCAACGGCGTTCATCCCGTCATCGGGTGCGAGGTTTACGTCTCGCAGAAGGGCCATAAGACGCGCTCCGACAACGACCGCTACAACCATCTGGTCCTCCTCTGCGAAAATCAGGACGGTTATCGCAACCTCATCAACCTCGTCTCCACCGCCTACCTCGACGGCTTCTATTACAAGCCGCGCATCGACCTCGACCTGCTCAATCAGCACTCGAAAGGTCTCATCGCCATGTCGGCGTGCCTGCGCGGCCACATCCCCGAGACCATCCTCTCCGACAAGTACGACGACGCTAAGCGCCTGGCCCTTACCTACGCCGATATCTTCGGCCGCAACAATTTCTTCCTCGAAATTCAGGACCACCATCTCGATCAGGACCGCCGGCTGACACCCGAATTGAATCGCCTCTCGCAGGAAACCGGCCTTCCGCTCGTGGCCACCAACGACTCGCACTACCTGCGCCGCGAAGACGCGCGCGCACATGAAATCCTGCTCTGCGTGCAGACCGGGAAAATGATGAGCGACCCGAATCGCATGCGCTGGACCTCGCCCGATTTCTACCTGAAATCGCGCGCCGAGATGATGGAGTTGTTCGGCGAGCTCGAAGACGCGCTCGACCGCACGTGGGACATCGCACAGCGCTGCCAGGTGAAGCTCGAACAGGTGAAGGAACCCTTCCCGAAGTTCGACGTGCCGGCGGAGCACACCACCGACACGTATTTTGAGTACGTCGCGCGCCAGGGCTTCGAAAAACGCCGCCCGCGTCTGGAAGCCATGCGTGCCAAGGGCATGCTCAAGCACGACCTGGCCGACTACGCAGAGCGCCTGGACCGCGAAATCCAGATGATCCAGAAAATGAAGTTTTCGGGCTACTTTCTCATCGTCTGGGACTTCATCCGCTATGCCAAATCGCAAGGCATTCCCGTCGGCCCGGGGCGCGGATCGGCGGCCGGCTCGCTCGTCGGTTACGCCATGGCCATTACCGATATCGATCCGCTGCAGTACGGTCTGCTGTTCGAGCGGTTCCTCAATCCCGAACGCATCAGCATGCCCGATATCGACGTGGATTTCTGTATGAATCGCCGCGGCGAGGTGATTCAATACGTCACGCAGAAGTACGGCCGCGAGCAGGTGGCGCAGATCATCACGTTCAACACGCTGGGCGCGCGCGCCGCCATCAAGGACGTGGGCCGCGTGCTCGAAGTGCCTTTTGCCGACGTCGAGCGGCTCACCAAACTCATTCCCACCACACTTAATATCAAGCTGAAGGAGGCGATGGAGCAGGAGCCGGGGATGAATGAGGCAGCGAAGAAAGATCCCAAGATCGACGAAGTCCTGAAGATCGCGCTCCGCCTCGAAGGCTTGGCGCGCAATTGCTCCGTTCACGCCGCGGGAGTGGTGATTTCTCCGCAGCCGCTCAAGGAACTGGTTCCCCTCTACAAGACGAACCGCGATGAAATCGTGACGCAGTACGACATGGGCGGGCTGGAGAAACTTTCGCTCCTGAAGATGGACTTCCTGGGGCTCACCACGCTCACGCTCATCCAGGACGCGTTGCGCCTTATCAAAAAGCGCCACGGCGTCGACATCGTGCCCGAAGATCTGCCGCTCGACGATAAAGAGACGTACGAAGTGTTCACCAAGGGGCTCACCAGCGGCGTGTTCCAGTTCGAATCGCCGGGCATGCGCGACATCTTGCGCCGCTATCAGCCCAGCCGCCTCGAAGATCTCACCGCGCTCAACGCGCTTTATCGACCCGGCCCGATCCAGGGCGGCATGGTCGACGATTTCATCGACCGCAAGTGGGGCCGCAAAGAAGTCCGCTACGACCTGCCCGAGCTCAAGGAATTGCTGGAAGAGACTTACGGCGTCATCGTGTACCAGGAACAGGTGATGCAGATTTCGAACAAGCTGGCCGGCTATTCGCTGGGCGAGGCCGACCTGCTGCGGCGCGCCATGGGCAAGAAGAAGCTCGAGGAGATGGTGAAACACCGCGAGCGCTTCGTCGCCGGAGCGATCGAGCGCGGCCATCCGCAGAAGAAGATCGAGAAGATTTTCGACCTGATGGAGCAGTTCGCCGGCTACGGTTTCAACAAGTCGCACTCCGCCGCTTACGCCTTCCTGGCGTTCGTCACGGCTTACCTGAAGGCGCACTACCCAGTGGATTTCCTGGCCGCGCTGCTCACTTCGGAAACCGGCAACACCGCGAAAGTCGTCAAATACATCAACGAATGCCGCGAAATGGGCATCGTGGTTCTGCCGCCCGACGTCAACCACAGCGATTGGGGCTTCACGCCAGATGCCAAGGCGCCCGGCGGCCGCGGAATCCGCTTCGGCATGGGCGCGGTGAAGAATCTCGGTCAATCGGCCGTGGAAGCCATCGCCAAAGCGCGCGAGGAGGTCGGTGCGTTCGGTTCGCTGCACCAGTTCTGCGAGAAGGTCGATCTCAGCGCCGTCAACCGGCGCATGATTGAGAGTTTGATCAAGGCCGGCGCCATGGATTCGCTCGTTGGCACGCGCAGCCAGAAGATGGCGGTGCTCGATAGCGCCATGGAATCGGGCCAGCGCGCCTGGCGCGATCGCGAATGCGGCCAGGAAGGCCTCTTCGGCGAGATGCCCGGCGAGCACGTCGAGGTGCCGCTGCCTAATGTTCCCGATTGGACGGACAAAGAAAAACTCGCCGGCGAAAAGGAGCTGCTGGGATTTTGGGTCACCGGCCATCCGCTCGACGGCTACGCCGAAAAGATCTCGGAACTCGCCACGCACGATACGTCCACGCTCGAAGGCCTGTCCAAGGGTGTGGAAGTGAAGCTGTGCGGCGTGTTCACCGGCGTGACGCGCAAGCGCAACAAGGAAGGCAAGCCGTGGGCCACCGCGGTTCTCGAAGACCGCATCGGGTCGGTGGAAGCGCTGGTGTTTGCCACCAGTTACGAACGGCTCGCCGCCGAGGTCCTGGAGGACCAGGCGGTGCTGGTCACGGCGCTGGTGCTTCCCGAAGAAGGCGCCGCGCCCAAGCTGTCGGTGCAGAATATCGTCGCGCTGGATAACGCCCGCGTGGATTTCGACTCGGTGATTTCCATCCGCGTGTGGCTGGGAAAGAATGGCCATCAGGATCGTGCGCAGGCGCTTTCGGAACTTTTCCAGCGCAAGCCGGGCGGGACCCAGGTTCGCCTGCGCCTGGAATCGCCGCGCGATTTCTCGGTGCTGCTCGACGTTACGTCGAAGGTTCGCCCCGATAAAGAATTCCGCGCCGCAGTAGAAGAGATCTGCGGCGCGGACTCGATTGAACGCGTGGCGGGGTAAGCGGCGATACAAGTCGCTCTGGGCCTGTGTAGTGGATTTTCCAGGCCAAGGGTCTTAGTAGTGGGACCCCTTTCATGACATCAAGCCACGCAGTTCTCCTGTTGCTGGCAAACTCCCTCGCCGCCGCGCAATTTCCGCTGGTATTCGAACCGAACGTCGGCCAAGCTAATGGCGATGTCCGGTTCCTCGCACGCGCGGGTGCCGAATCCATCGCTCTTCTGGACGGCGGGAGCTTTCGCATAGACGGCGTCGAAGTTCGTCTCGCCGGCGCCAACCGAAATGCGCGCACCGCGGCAGTGGACCCGCTTCCCGGACGCAGCAACTATTTCGCCGGCGACGATCCGCACGGCTGGCGCACCGATATTGCGCAGTTCGCGCGCATTCGCTATCGGGCCGTCTACCCGGGAATCGATTTGGAATTTCATGGACGCGAGTACGATTTTCTGATTGCACCGGGCGCGGACCCCGGCCGAATCCGAATGGACTTCCGCGGCGCAAGTCCGTATTTGGACAACGGCGATCTTCTCGTTCCGCCATTCTGCCAGAAACGCCCACAGGCTTACCAGATCATCGATGGAAAACGCCGGGACATCGCGGCCGATTTCGTGCTCGCCGGATCGAGCGCGCGCTTCCGCCTGGGAGTTTACGATCGCCGCGCGCCGCTCGTCATCGACCCTTTCGTGGTCTTCGCCACGTACCTTGGCGGCTCAGGCAGCGACGTCGGCGAATCGGTGGGCGTGGATGCCGCGGGCAACATCTATGTGTCCGGCACTACCAGCTCGACGAACTTCCCCGTCACTACGGGTCAGTCACCAAGCCAGAATCCCGGAAATCCGACGAACATGGCCTTCGTGGTCAAGTTGAGTTCGGACGGAACCAAGATCCTCTATTCAACTTTGATAGCGGGCGCGTCGGGCGCCGTCATGGTGGTGGATGCGAGCGGCAATGCATACCTCGCGGGCAGCGGGACGGCGCCGACAACCGCGGGTGCCTACCAAACCACTCCCGCTTACGGATTCATCGCCAAGCTCAACCCCACCGGCGATCAATTACTGTATTCCGCGCTCATCTCGGGAAATCCCTCCGCCATCGCCATGGATTCCGCCGGCGCTACCTATGTTACAGGCAGCACCGTTAGGGGCTCCAGTTTCGTAACCACTACAGGAGCGTTCCAGACTACATACACGCCGAGAACGTGTCCCATCTCCGACCTGCTCGAACCGACCGAGTGCTCTACCGCCTTCGTCCTGAAGCTGAAGTCCGATGGGTCCGCGCCCGTGTACGCGACGCTTCTCGGCGGCAGCGGTCCCGACCAGGGCATTGCCATCGCGGTGGACGCGAATGGTAACGCGGTCATCACCGGCAGCACGGCGTCGGCCAATTTTCCGGTGACCGCCAACGCCATCCAATCGACCTTTCACGGGGCCATCACATTTGGCCCGGAGGTAGGGGGAGACGGCTTTGTTACCAAGCTGAATGCCGATGGCAGCGCGCTGGTCTTTTCCACTTACCTGGGCGGCACGCTCATCGATTACGGCGCCGCACTGGCGATCGATCCCGCGAACAACATCTACGTTTCCGGCGGCACCCAGTCGGGCGATTTTCCGACCACTCCAGGCGCATATGAAACCGTGTGGCCCATTGCCGGAGTTTCGGCGGAGCCGATGTCGGTGGGCTTCGTCGCCAAGATCACCCCCACCGGCAGCCTGGTTTATTCCACGTTCATCCCCGCGCAAGGCGCGATCGCGGTCGATCAAGCCGGCTACGTCTATCTGAACACCGAGATTCCGTTTCCCAACGAAGTCGTGCCCTATCGGACCGCGGCTGTCGCAATTCTCAATCCCGCCGGCAGCGCCATCGTCAGTTCTGGCGCAAGCGGCGTGGGGCTCGGCGGCAGTTCGCCGATGGCGCTGGATGGCAAAGGCTACGTCTACGAAACGGGCCAGGTTGGCATCGAATTGTTTTTCGCCACACCCGGAACCGTGGGCCCGAACTACCTCGGCGGCAATTACGACGCCTACGTCATGAAGATCGCGCTCGCGAACGGGCCGGTTCCGATGTGGATTGCGGCCGCTGTGAATGCCGCTACTCAGTCTCTCGGTCCAGCCGTCCTGGATTGGGGGTACGGGCTCGGCACGATCGCCCCCGGCGAGATCATCACCATCTACGGCGCCATGCTGGGGCCCGATACCGGGGTTGCCGCTGCCGGCGGTGCGGCGCTGCCCACTTTGCTCGGCGGCACCAGCGTTTCGTTCGATGATACGCCCGCTCCACTCCTCTACGCGCAGGCCGGTCAGATCAACGCCATCGTGCCATTCGAGGTGCAGGGGTCTTCCACGGCGATGACCGTCGAGTACCACGGAACCTCGTACGGCCCGCTGACGCTGCCGGTGAACACAACGATACCCGGCATCTTCAGCCTCGATGGATCGGGCGCGGGGCAAGCGGCGGTGCGGAACCAGGATGGCTCACTCAATTCCGTCTCCAATCCGGCGGCGAGAGGCTCGGTAATTTCCATCTACGCTACCGGCACGGGGCTGATGAACGTTCCTACCATCGATGGCGCACTCACGTCCTTGACTCCGCCCTTTCCCGCGACGCAGCTTTCCATCGGCGTCGAAATCGGCGGCGTGCCCGCGACCATTCAATATTCCGGGGCAGCGCCCGGACTCGTCGCGGGCGCGATCCAGGTGAATGCCTACGTGCCCCAGGGCGCTCCTTCAGGCACGGCCGTTCCCATTGTCCTGAGCGTGGGAGGATATCCCAGCCCGGCCGACTTCGTCACTATCGCCATTCAGTGAACTTCTCGCATGGCCGTGCTACCCTGTGAGCCATGCGCACAATTTGGGCGTCCCTCCTTCTGGCCGCGAGCTTGATGGCGCAAGCGGACATCAAGACCCAAACCCTGGCCAACGGAATGAAAGTGATCGTGCAGGAGGACCACGCCATTCCGAACGTCGCCATGTATTTCTTCTTCAAAGTCGGCTCCCGCAATGAGCATCCCGGCGCCACCGGCGTCTCGCATTTCTTCGAGCACATGATGTTCAACGGCGCCAAGAAATACGGCCCGAAAGAGTTCGACCGGAACATGGAGAAGAACGGCGGCAGCAACAACGCCTACACCTCGACCGACGTCACGGTCTACACCGATTGGTTCCCGAGCTCGGCGCTCGAACTCATGTTCGACATGGAGGCGGACCGCATCGGCGACCTCGCCTTCGACCCCAAGATGATCGCGTCCGAGCGCGGGGTGGTCTATTCCGAGCGGCGCACGTCGGTGGACAACAACAACTTCGGCCTACTCTCGGAACTTGCCGAGGCCGCGGCGTTCGAGGCGCATCCGTATCATTGGCCGGTGGTGGGTTGGCCCTCCGATATCGAATCGTGGACCATGGAGGATCTCAAGAGCCACTGGAGCATGGGGTACGCCCCGAATAACTGCATCATGGTGATTGTGGGCGATGTGAAGTTCGACCAGGTGATGGCGCTCTCGAAGAAGTTCCTGGAGCCGATTCCCCGCCGCGAGCCGCCGCCACCCGTGCGCACCAAGGAACCCGAGCAGGTGGGCGAGCGCCGCGTCATTTTGAGCAAGCGCGCCCAACTGCCCATCCAGATGATTCTTTACCACGTCCCCGATTCGCGCGATCCCGACACGCCCGCGCTCGACATGATCTCCACCATTCTGACGAGCGGACAGAGTTCGCGGCTCTACAAGCGGCTGGTAGATTCCCAACTGGCGATTTCCGCTAACGGCGGTATTCGCGAAGCGCTCGACCCGACGCTGTTCCAGTTCACCATCCAGCCGCGAAGCGGAATCGACACCGCCGCCACCGAGAAGGTCCTGTACGAGGAACTCGCCCGCCTGCAAACCGAGCCCGTGCCCGAGGCGGAGCTCCGCAAGGCCAAGAATCAAAGACTGGCCGGATTGTACCGGCGTCTGAAAACCATCGAAGGGCGCGCCAACCTGCTCGGCAGCTACGAGGTCTATTACGGCGACTACTCCAGGGCGTTCGATGAGGACAAGCGCGTGGAAGCCGTCACCGCGGCCGATATCCAGCGCGTGGCGCAAAAGTATTTCGGGGCGAAGAACCGGACGGTTGCCACTCTCGTTCCCGAAAAGCCGGAGGTGAAACCATGAAACGGTTTATCCTGGCCCTCGCACTGTGCGGATTGCTCGCGGCGCAGGTGAAACTGCCGCCGTACACGCGCGAAGCTCTGCCCAACGGCGCCGTGATGTATTTGATGCAGCGCAGCGGGATTCCGCTGGTGCGCTTCCTCGTCGTAGTGAAGGGTGGGAGCGAGGCCGATCCGCCCGAACGCACCGGCCTCGGCTCCGTCACCGCCGAGCTTCTGCGCCGCGGTACGGCGCAACATTCGGCGGCGCAGTTTTCGGAGGAGGTCGACGGCCTTGGAGGTACGTTCAACGCCAACGCCGACGAGCAATCCACCACCGTATCGGCCGAATTCCTGAGCAAGGATTTCGACCGCGGTCTGGCGCTGGTGTCGGAAGCGGTCCTGCATCCAACTTTCCCCGACGATGAAGTGCGCAAAACCGTCGCGCGGCGCGTGGACTCCTTGAAGTCGACGAAGGATAACGCCGGCGCCGCCATCCGGCCGTTTTATCAGACCTTTTTCTTCGGCAGCTCCCACCCCTATGGGCGCGTGCCGGACGAAGCATCGTACGACCGCATCCAGCGCGCGCAGATTGTCGAGGACCACCAGCGGCTGTTCGTCGGAAAGAACCTGATCGTCATCGTCGCCGGCGATTTCGATCCCGCCGCGGCCAAGGCCAGCGTCGCGAAGACGTTCGGTCCGGTGCCCGCCGGCGAGCCGTTTCACTTCCTGGCATCGGCATCGGTGGCGCGGCCATCCGCGCCGCGCGTGTTCCTGATCGACAAGCCGGATGCCACGCAAACCTATTTCGTAATCGCCCAACCGGGCGTGCGCCACTCGACTCCTGACCGCGTGCCGCTCATCCTGGTGAACACCCTGTTCGGAGGGCGCTTTACCTCCATGATCAACGACGCGCTGCGGGTGAACAGCGGCCTCACTTATGGCGCCAGTTCGACCGTGCAGATGGGCCGCCTGGATGGCGCGATTACCATCAACACCTACACCAAGACGGACACCACCGAAAAAGCCATCGACATGGCGCTCGATGTCCTGAAAAGTCTTGGCGACAAAGGGCTCACTGCCGACCAACTTTCCTCGGCGAAAGCCTACGTGAAGGGAGAATATCCCACCCGCACCGTCCAGACAGCCGACCAGATCGCCAGTGTTTTGGCCGAAATGGAACTCTACGGCCTGGGACGCGACGAAGTGGATGAGTATTTCTCCCGCATCGACGCTGTTACTCTCGATCAGGCCAATGCCGTGGCACGCAAATATTACCGCACCGACAATCTGACGTTCGTGCTCTTAGGCGATGCGGCCAAGATTCGCGACGTAGCAAAGAAATACGGCACCGTAACGGAGAAAGAAGCACGGTTGCCGGGCTGGGCGCCGGCCGGCGCGCAATAAGTGACCTGGCGGCCCGTGATACTGTCGCCCGGGCTAACTCCTGTTATCCGATGCCAACCTTGTATTACGACGCGTTTTCTATTAAGTTCAGATAGATAACGACGCTCGCAATGAAACAGGTTCTGTTTGTCGATGACGAGCCGCGCGTTCTGGAAGGTCTCAAGCGCATGCTGCGACCGCTCCGTCACGACTGGGCCATGCAATTCGCCACCGGCGGTGACGAAGCCCTCTTCTGGCTGTCCGAAACCCAATACGACGTCCTGGTAACCAGCCTGTGCCTGGCGGAAATTGACGGAGTTGCTTTGCTGAACGAGGCGACCCGGATATCTCCTCAGACCGTCCGCATCATACTGTGCGGCGCGGACGAATTCGACGCGGCCATGCGATCGATTCCCCTCGCTCACCAGTATCTGCTGAAGCCCTGCGATGCGCACACCCTGCAGGCCACCGTGGAGAAGGCTCTCGCGCTCCGCACCATCCTCGATTCTCCGGCGCTGGTTTCGCTGATCGGCCGCATCAAGTCTCTGCCGAGCCCTCCCACCATCTACTACCGGCTGATGCATGCGGTGCTCTCGGACAAAATCTCCACCGCGGAACTGGGATCGATCATCGCGCAGGACCTGGGCATGACGGCCAAGATCCTGCAATTGGTAAACTCGCCGCTGTTCGCTCCCAGCCGCGTCATTGCCACTCCGGAACATGCCGTAGTCTATCTGGGCATCGAAACGGTGCGCGCGCTGGCGATCACGGAATCGGTGTTCTCCCAATTCGGCTCGCGGAATCATCCCGGGTTTTCGCCCGAAGAATTGCGCGACCACAGTTTCCAGGTGGCCACCCTGGCGAGGGGAATCGCCAAGGAACGGCGGCTGGCTCCCCAATTCGTCGCCGACATTTACATGGGCGGGCTCATGCACGACATCGGCAAACTGCTTCTCGGCAGCAATTTCCCCAGTGAATACCGCGCAGTGGTGCGGTATTTTGGCGATTCGCAGGCGCTTCGCGAGACCGAGCGAGAGCTTTTCGGCGCAACGCATGCCGAGGTCGGCGCATACATCTTGTGGCTGTGGGGCGTGCCCGCCAGCATCGCGGGGATCGTCGCCCAGCATCATCCCGCCGACCCCGATCACGCCGGCGCGGTCGACCCCCCGGCCATCGTCCATCTCGCCGACCGCATCGTCCGTGGCGGCGAATCGGCGCCCGATCGCGAGTATCTGGCGAAGATCGGGTTATCGCCCGCGCTGCTCCAGCGCGCCGGGTGGATCGCGAAACAATTACGCGGTTCCCCAGCCAATCAGTTGCTCGCGTAGCGACTTTTGCCGCTGCATCCACCGCAGATAGCGCGTCTCCGGCCCGCGAGATTTAACGTTCGCAATCTGCTCGATCGCTCTCCGCTCCGCCGCGCCGCCCGCTTGCAGTCTCTGCGCCAGGGTTCGGATGCGGAATCCGTCCCACTCGCCGGTCGAGGTTCCGGGAATCTCGTAGAGCATGTACCCATCCGCCAGCCGTTCCAACGTGTGTTTCGAGCTGCGATAGCCGGGGGTCTTGGACACGCGGTGCTCTTCGCGCGCCACCAGCGTGGCGGCTTCAGGCGCGGTCGGGCGGAAGCCCAATTTGCGATAGAACCAGAACGCTCCGGAATCGACGGCCTCGGCATTTTCGTGCCCGATCTGATACGGGTCCACCGAAAAGCACGTCACTCCCAGGATTTGGTGGAATAGCCGCAGCAGCCGCGCATAAAGCCATGCCGATTCACCTTCACGAAAGGTGTAGTAGAGGTTGAAGCCCACCTCGGCGCGCTCAAAAAACGAGAGCAGCTCCACGTACCCGGCGGGGACGCCGTTCTTGAAGAACATGCCGCCATGATAGGCGCGCAGTGGCAGACGCCACTCGGGCGGCACGCCGAAGAAGTAGATATCCACGCCGCGCCCGGCGTTGGTATGATAGACCCCTCCCTCATCCGGATGGCTGAACCCATAGAGCTCTCGATAACGCATGGCCGAGGTAGCCACGATCAGATCGAGTACGCGGCGCGCCTGCGGCCGGTCGAGGCGCCTGATGGCGAGCGGTGGGCTCGCGAGTTCACGCTCGAGCAAGATATCCGCGCGCTTCAGCAGAGGCTCGCGGTGCAGGTACAGCTTGCGCACCGGCAACCGCAGCCGCGAACGCGAATAGCGCGACGAGGCGATTCGCCAGGTGATTGGAATCTGCATGGAATCGTATGTATCGGCGTCCTGGATTCGGGCGAGCAGCCACCCGAGGTCGCTTTGGCGGCGCGGATGGGCCGCGGCAATCCACTGCGCGTATGGCACATGCGCTTCCACCGGCCAGTCCTCGTGGATCATCGGCAGTAGCTTGTGCAGCACCGGACCGAGCCGGTCCTGGTCATCGTACCTGTCCCACGCGATTTCGACGTGACGCGGAACGAGAGCCGCTAGCCATCGTGCCACCTCATACGAAAATGTCGCTGTCACGAAAGTACCGGCGATACCGGAAACCTCCGGCCCTTCGAATGGATCGAGGTCGTCCGGGATTCGTTTTTCGAATGCAAAGAGGATCTCATCGGCGATGCGGGCCACGCGTTCGCTTGCAGGATATGCCCGCAGAAAGAGCAGAGTCTCATGGAGGCGGATGAGGTCCCGCGCATCGGCGAATTTTTCGTTGGCAATGGCAGCGAGGAGGGTTTCCAGCTCAGCGGTGCGGGCGGGGTCGAACACGCGTTTCCACTGGTCGAGGCGCTCCAGAAGCTCGGTAGGCATTGTTCCTGAGCTTAGCGCATGGGCGGGGTGGGGGGTGTTTAAGCGATGGCGGAGAGGGGGAGATTCGAACTCCCGGTACCCTCACAGGTACTCCCGCTTTCGAGGCGGGCGCGATCGACCACTCTGCCACCTCTCCGCGACAGTATCAAGTTTAACACGAGGGTACCTTGCGGCTTATGCGCGCGCCGGGATGTTTCCCGCAGGCGTGAGATATACTGTCACCGGTGAGGACGAAATGAGACCTATCCTCTGGGCTTCGGCAATATCGTTGATGTGCTCGCTGGCAATCCTGGCGCAGGCGCCGCCACAGCGGAAATCCGCGCCACCGGCGCTGATCGTCAAATGCAAGAACGTGGACGGCCGGGGATGCACGCAGAGAGAGGTGCAGACCCTCT
>Ga0181538_10000025_pt1 | contig 130668 bp, 111 predicted proteins | sample PEATcosm2014_Bin_40_FD_119773 | JGI IMG/M metagenome (GOLD analysis project Ga0181538, IMG submission 119773) | Peatland microbial communities from MTU Mesocosm Facility, Houghton, MI, USA - PEATcosm2014_Bin23_30_metaG | ecosystem: Environmental > Terrestrial > Soil > Wetlands > Peat | place... | reverse complement strand
CTCGGCGCGCGCCCCGGGCCGCAGCCTGCCGATGCAGGTACGGCAAGCCCTGCTGCTCGGCCTGAGTTTCAATCTGTATCGCTTGAAGCATCGTTGCCTTTTCCGAAGGATGTCAACAGAGCCTTATAAGTTCTAAGTTTAGAGCGAAGAAAAGGGCGAGCGCCCAGCCATTGGCAAAGCCGCAAAAGGTAGGCCAGCCGGCACTGCCTCAGGATTTTGAGGGCGCGCCGCCCACCGGCCTGTAGTTCTTGCACTTGCAGCCGGGGTGATAACAGACTGCGCGGGGCCGTTTCGTTCTCCCGGGCTCCGGCCTGTGGATGGTAAGACCATGCCCGCAACGGCAGGGCTTCTTTCGGTAAGTGTTTCTCATACTCCCCATGCTATCACAGCGCAGAGGCTGGTGGACGTGCGCGGCGCGGTTCAAAATAGGTCAGCCGAGATCGCCTCGGCACCTCAGGGGTGCGCCCGGAAGAGTGGGGGGAAGTCGAAAGAGGAAAGCTAAAATCCGCCCTCCAGAAAACGGCGGGCGCAGAAAGCGCGCACCCTAGGAAAACGCAAGGGTGCGGCACACATGGCTTCCCCGGAAAGGGTGCTCCACCCGCCCGCTCAATCAAGGCCCATAGATGGAGAGGTGATTTCCGTCAGGGTCATCGAAGTTGGCGACCCGCGCAGTGGGCGTGATGCTTCGCGGTTCGTGAGTGAACTGCACTCCCTTTCCTTTCAGCGCCTCATAGGCGGCACCTACGTCCTGCACGGAGAAGACGACCTCGCCCGCGCCGGCAACCTGCCCACGCGCTTTGACCGCGGACTCGCTGAGGCACAAGGTGATCCCGCCACCGTTCAGGAAAGCGAACCCAGGGATCTGACGCTGGACCTCCAGGCCCAGTTTGTCGCGGTAAAAGCCCAGCGCCCGCGCCACATCCTGAACTCCCAGCATGACGACACTCACCTGAGTGAGCTTGTAATCCGTCTTTTCCATTTTGTGTCTCTCTCCTCACAAGGGACCTGCTTCGCGTCGAATCGGCCATCCTGATCGAAGACTTCCTTCGCTCGCGCCCGGCGATGGGAGCGCAGTTCAAATACACCCGGTCCATCGCCAGAGTCAACCCATAGGCACCCTCGTTTAAAGGTTCTCCCGAGGTAGGGTGGGTCCGCTCTGTCAAATGGCGCCACGTGCAAAAGCGGGAAGCAAATCTGCGCTACGGCCGGGCGGTGGAAGCGGTGGCTGGGGCGGGGGATTCCGGGGGATGGGCTACGCGGGTGATGGCTTCGGTGAGGACTTTTTCGATGTCGTCGGGGTCGAAACCGTCGGAGCGGTAGGCCACCTTTCCGGCGCGATCCAGGATGACCGTGGTGGGAAACGCATTGACGCGAAGCAGGATATCCAATCCATCCGCGAAGAGGGTGGTGGTCTTGGGCCGCTCTTCCGCCAGGTAGGGCGCGACGAGGGATTCGTCTTCATCGCAATTCAGCCCGTAGAAGAGCACGTCCTTTTCGCCAGAAAAGCGCGCCGCCACCTTTTCAAAGTGCGGCTCCAGATCGCGGCAGGGACCGCACCAGGTGGCCCAGAAATTCAGCACCACGACCTTGCCTTTGGTATCCGCAAGAGGGAAGGGTGTGCCCTCGGGGGCCTTGCGCAACGTGAATTCGTAGGGCTCCTTCAAGCCCTTATTCGGAATGGTTTTGGGAGGAATGATGGACGCCGCGGTTTCATCGAAGGCCTGCAAAAGATAAGCGCCCAGCCCGTCTTCGGAGCCATGCGCGAGCCGCCAGACGTTGCCGATTTTCTTGCGCAATTCCCGTTGCGAGGAGACGCCGTCGGCGTGATCGTCCAGCGAGAAGGCGCGCGCATAGTGCTGCACCGCGTCGTTCAAGTCCTTCTTGAGTTCCGCAATCTCGCCGAGGCTTTCGGCGGCGGCGCCATTGGGCAGAACGGCGTAACTGGCGGCAAAGTCTTTTTGCGCGTTGGGAAGATCGTTGAGCTTCTGATAGAGGCGGCCGCGCACCACCAGCAGGGAGGAAATATCGCGTTTCTGGCCGGTCTGCCACTCCTCGGCGGAAACGCGCGGCGGTTTGTCCGCCAGCGAGGCGCGCCCCAAGCGGTCCACCACGCGCGTGCAATAGGAAACGGCGCGCCGCCAGCCCTCCTCGCCGGCATAGCGATCGAGCAACTGGATGGAGAGGACGGTCATGGAGGTGTCCTCCGGGTTCAGGGCCACAATGCGTTCGGCGTATTCCGTGGCGCGCGGAAAATCGCGCAACTGAAGGCTGGATTCCACGATCGCGCGATAGATTTGCGGGCGCTGGCTGGATTCCGGATATTTTTTCAGGAAGGCGTCCAGATTGCGCACCATCGCCGCGCGGTCGTTTCCCGCGTCAGAGATGGCTTTCTGCAGGTCCGCGTTCTCGGTGGCAGCGTCTTGCGCCGCAGCCCTTCTGGAGTTGGCATTCTTGGAGGGCGGCGTGGTGGGAGCGGAGGACGAAGATTCCTGGGCAAGCGCGGGGAAGGACAGAAGCAGCGCCAGAAAGAACGCGATGCGACTCGCGAGGGCTGGGCGAATAGGGAGCACGGCAGCATTGTACCCGGTCGCGGGCGCTCTTGCAGAAAATCGTGGGCGCGCGTTTGGCAAAAGGAATCGTTACAAACCATAGACCCAGGGCCGACGTGTTCCGCACCTACGGCGCTCGCGATGGTGTTTCACGCGTACCCAGGGCTGACGCCCTGGGCTAACGTGTTTCGCGCCTCCGGCGCTGGAGGCTCTTGCGGGGCGCGTCCCACAGAAAGCGGCGAGTCGAAGCTCAGGATAAACTGAAGCCCTGACCCCCTCAGGAGATCACGGCAAGAAACTGTGGGACGCCAAACTCAGGTGCCGCTTTGCACGTTGATGCCGCCGGAAACGGTGTGCACTTCGACGCGGCCAGTAGAATTGCCCACATGGGCGCGCAGAGAGTGCTTGCCCTGCTCTTCGATCGTCACCGGAAAATTCGTGCGAATATCACCGGAAGTGGCATCCGCCGAAAGCAGGAAAGAGGAATTGGGAGGCACGCGGATGTCCACGGAGCCGGAAACGGTTTTCAGATCCCAGTAGCGATTGCCGCTGGGATTTCCGGTCACTTCGATTGGTCCGGAGATGACATGGGCGCGCACGTCATTGTTTGCCCCGGTGACGTGTATAGAGCCGCTGACATTCGACGCTTCCACACGGCCCCCGGGTTTTGCGATCTGTATGGAGCCGGAAACCGCGGTGGCTTGGATGTCGCCCTTCACGTCGGTGATTTCCACGCTTCCCGAAGCCGTGGAGACGCGCAGGATGCCGCCAATCCCGGAGACCTCGATGGAGCCGCTGGCCGCGGTGAGCTGCGTTTCGCGGTCCACGCGATAGACATGCACATAGCCAGAGGCCGAGGAGCACTTCACCGGGCCGCGCACCTGATCGATGGTGATGCCGCCGGAGGCCACGCCCGCGTCAATTTCGGTGTCGCGCGGGACCTCAATCTGGTAATCGATGGAGACATTCTTCAGCCAGGAGGTTTCCTTGCCGATAAGAATGGTGTCGCCGCGCTGTTCCAGTGGCGGACTGTTGACCGCGTCCTGAACGTTTTTTTCCGAACTGCCCCAGAGGGTCCAGCCCTTGGTGACTTTCCCGTGGACGTGAACCTTGCCGTCGGCGGTGCCGCGAATGTCCACGTTGCCGGAGCCGTTGCTGAGGTCGAGGCGAACGGGGCCGGATACGGTGAAGGTCCGGTCAAAGGTGTTATCCGTCGCGGAAGCTTGCAGGGTGAAGAGAGAGAATGCCGCGGCGAAAAGGACGATGCCGGGCAAAGCCAATTTGTGGGTACGCATGTTCGCTTCAGCCTGAGTTTCCAGGCCCTCCTATCAGTATGTACGCAAAGCCGGAAATTTATGTTCCCGCGGATTTCGCCAGAGTTTCGTTCAAGGAGCCCTGGCGATAGCCTTCGAGGTCCAGGGCAACGTAGGTGAAACCGGCGGTTTTCAAGGCTTTAGCGATGGCGGCGGTCATTTCGGGCGTGAGAGCGCGGGGAAGTTCGGCAGGCGCCAGCTCGATGCGCGCCAGGTTGTCATGGAGACGCACGCGGAACTGGCGGAAGCCCAGCTCGCGGAGGGCCGCTTCGCCGCGCTCGACCAGCGAAAGGCGCTCAGCGGTGACTTCCGTGCCGTAGGGCAGGCGCGAGGAGAGGCAGGCGGAGGCGGGGCGATCCCAGGAGGGCAGACCAGCACGCTGGGACAGAAAGCGAATCTCGGACTTGCGGAGTTGCGCTTCCAGGAGGGGCGTGAGGATGTGGTGCTCGTGGGCCGCGCGATGGCCGGGGCGGAAATCGGAGGTATCGTCGGCGTTGACGCCGTAAGCGATGGCAGCGAAACGGCGGTCCACGGCGATCCGGTTCAGCGCGGAGAAGAGTTCGTCCTTGCAGTAATAGCAGCGGTCGGAGGCGTTGGCGCGGTAGGCGGGATTTTCCAACTCGTGCGTTTCGATGAATTCGTGGCGCAGGCCGGTGGTTTGCAGGAACTTTTCCAGTTGCTCGCGATCGTACGCGGAATAGCTCGCGGAAAGGGCGGTCACGCTCAGGGCGCGTTCGCCCAGCACATGATGCGCCGCCCAGGCGAGATAGGCGGAATCCGCGCCGCCGGAGAGGGCGACGATCAGGGAAGGGAAGCCGGCCAGCTTGGAGAAGAGGAGCTGCTCCTTCTCGCTAGCCACGCGCATCGAAGGCTCTTCGTTATGGATGTGCACCAGGGTCTTCATCGCACGAACGAGTATAGCGCCAACGGCCGCGGGCCGCAGCATGCTGCCTGGCGATGGCTCGATGTTGGTGCGGCCGAAATAGAGGGAAGGCTCAGGTCATTTGAAATCGAGAAGGACATCGACGGTGGACTTCGCCGGATCGGTTTGCAGCCAATGGCCCACGTTGTCGTAGTGCAAGGGCAGATCCTTGAAGATGGTTTCGCGGTGAATTTCCAGGCGATTCAGGAATTGCTCGAAAACTTTTTTGTCGAAGAGCTCGCCCGGCTTTATGGGCCACGCTTCCAGGATCATGCGTTCGCCCGCGAGCGACATTCCCGTGATGGTCATCTGGTTGAAGTGGAACGCCGGCCCTTCCGTGATGGAAACGGCGTAGGAAATGGTGTGCGCCTGGTCGTCGTACGTGGACGTGGGCGTCAACTTCACTTCCAGATAGCCCCGCTGGCCATATTCTTCGCGGATGCGATCCCAGCCCGTTTCAATGTTCATGCCGTCGGCCACATCTCCGGGCTTCAGTCCCAGCGTGCCGGTGAGCGTAATCGTAGAAAGCGCCTGGTTGCCGCTCCACTCCACGCCGTTCCAGTGATAGACGGGCCCCGGCTGGCAGGGCACGTACACCGGGATTTGCTCTGGCAATTTCTGGTTCGGATTGCTGGAGAGGCGCACCTCCGCGGGGCCGATTTTCGCGCGCAAGAAGCCGTCCTCCTGGTAAACCGGGCGAATCGCTTCGGCCAGGAAAACATCGATGGCCAGGCGGGAATAGGGTTTGCCGAGAATTTCAGGAAGATGCTGCTGCACCGCGAGTGATTCCTTCAGGTGCGCATCGCTGAATTCCATGCTGGCAATCTGCGGCGCGAGTCCCTCCACGCGAAATTGGTGGAACGATCCTTCGGAGAGCGGGCTGAGCAGCACGGCCTGCTCGATCTGCACGTTTGAGCCGTGCGCCGCAAGAAAAGCCTGCAGGGAAATGGCAGCTTGTTCGACGACGGCGCCGCCTTCGGGCAGCGTACCGTCGTAGAAGGGCAGATCCTTGCGGATGGCGTCGTCGAGTTCGGAGTCCGCATACCACGGAAAATTGTCGTAGGACACCGGGAGGCGCGGATTCTCGTCGAGATGAAAGGTCAGGGTGAGCGCATCATTGTGAGTTGTGAAATTGTAGCTGACCTTGGCAAACAAGCCGGTGCGCACCAGCGCGTCCGCGCCATCCTGGAGTTCCTTTCGGCCGACTTGCGCGCCCGTGGCCAGGCCCGAAAGCGAAATGACTTGCGTCTCGGTGAGTTTTTTCAAGCCATCGGCGTGGATTTCCTTCAGCGTGGCCGTCTGAGCGTTTAGTAGATTGGGGAGCGCGAAAGAAAGAACGAATGCGAGCGGAAGAAAGAGGCGGAGCCGCATGGGATTATTCTAGACCTCAAATTGCGGAAGACCAACTTGTTCATTCTCGCTGCTTCGGAGGGCGGAAGATGGATTGCAGTTTGGTGGCGGAGCTTTCATGCGCAAAAGCGGCGGCGAGCCGCCGCAGTCCAAAATTTACTTGCAGTATGGGCAGCCCAAGATTCGTCGGGCAGCCATTGAAGTTTTACGCCGGCTCCGATGCCAGCAAGACGAGATTGCCGATCACCTGTCCGCTTTCCAGCAACTGATTGGCTTTGGCCGCTTCCAGGATGGGGAATGTCTTGGATATGACCGGTTTGATTTGGCCTTCTTCCAGCAGTTTGAAGAGCGCGGCCCAGTCTTCCAGAAAGGGGCGTTTATTGAAGATCAACATACCCGTTCCATAGAGTTTGAGGGATTTACCATTCGGCAGCACGTTGAACAAGATGGCCTTGGCCAGAAGAAGCAACAAGCCTGAAACGCTCAAAGGGTTGCCGTACACCACCCACTTGCCACCACGCCGTAACAACGAAAATCCGCGATCCAGATAGTCCTGGCCCATTCCATCGAACACCGCATCGAGTCCGCCGGGTTCCGCCTGATGGATCACCGCGACGAAATCTTGCGAGTGGTAGTCAATCGGCGTGGCCCCGTATTCGATCAGGATATGGTGTTTGCTCTTGGAGGCTACCCCATACATTTTGAGACCGGCCAGTTTGCCAAGTTGCAAGAATGCGGTCCCAACCCCTCCGCTCGCGCCGATGATGAGCACCTTATCTCCGGCCTTGATTTTTGCAGAGCGATGGAGGGCTTGGTAAGCAACGACGTAGTTCAGGATCAGTGTGACAGCTTCCGCTGGATCCAGAGCGGCGGGGACGGGGATAAGCTGCTGCTGAGCTAGAAAAATGTACTCGGCATAGCCTCCAAGACGCGTCAAAGCCGCAATGCGGTCCCCCACAGCGGCGTTGGTGACACTTTTGCCAAGAGCATCCACGACACCGATGATGGCGTAGCCCGGAACGAAGGGAATTTTGGGTGCAAACGGGGACTGACCATAGCGGGCCTGAACGTCGGGCAAGGAGACGCTGGAGGCGAGGATTCTAATTCTTGCCTCGCCGGGTGACGGTGCGCGAAGCTCGTTCTCAATGATCTTGAGAACCTCAGGTGAGCCTCTTCTCGTCGCGATTACGCTTCTGTACTTCGTTGGAATTTCCATCTGCTCCTCCAGCGTCTCATAGATCCGCGGGTCGGCGAAGAGTGGCCGCAAAACCAAACGCAATCCAAGAGAGAAGACCAGCCCAAGAGAAAAGGTACGCCCAAAAGCACAGTCCCTTTGAAGCTCCCCTCGAAGCTCGCGGCAAGCAGGGCAAGCAGGAATGACTGTGCCCCGGGCAAAGGCGCCCGCTTCAGAAAGCGGCCGCTACAAAGGCAAGAGAAACCCAAGAGACCGATCTAAAGATCGGCCACTACACAAGAGTTGCTACTCCACGGTGACGGACTTGGCGAGGTTGCGAGGCTGATCGACGTCACAGCCGCGGCGGATGGCGATGTGATAGGCGAGCAACTGCAACGGGACAATTTCCAGCATGGTTGCCAGCAATTCGGGAGCGGGAGGCAGTTCGATGATGTGATCGGAAGCCTCGCGGGCGAGATGATCGCCTTCGGTGACGACGGAAATGACGATGCCGTCGCGCGCCTTCACCTCCTTGATGTTGGAGACGCTCTTCTCGTACAAAGTGAGGGATGCGGGATCGGAATCGTCGCGGGTAGCCAGCACCACGACCGGCAGATTCTCGTCAATCAGCGCGTTTGGACCGTGTTTCATCTCGCCGGAGGGATAGCCCTCGGCGTGAATGTAGGAGATTTCCTTGAGCTTCAGCGCGCCTTCGAGGGCGATCGGATAATGAACACCGCGCCCGAGATACAAGAAGTCCGCATGGCGGAAGAACTGGCGCGCCAGATTTTCGTAGAAGCCGGTTTCGTCCGCCTGCAGAATCATTTCGATCTTGTGGGGGATGCGCGTGAATTCCAGCATCAAGTGGCGCGCGGCTTCCGGCGATAGTTTGCCGCGAAGCTGCCCAAGGTAGGAGGCCAGCAGAACAAGCGAAGCCAGTTGCGAGGTAAAGGCCTTCGTCGAGGCGACGCCGATTTCCGGGCCGGCGTGCGTCAGGATGGTGCCGGCGGCTTCGCGCGTGACCATGGAACCTATCACGTTGCAGATCGCCAGCGTGGGCGAACCCTTCAGCTTGGCCTCGCGCTGGGCGGCCAGCGTGTCCGCGGTTTCGCCGGACTGGCTGATGCAAACCGTCAGCGTTTTGGAATCGAGGATGGGATCGCGATAGCGGAACTCGCTGCCGTAATCCACTTCGACGGGGATGCGCGCGAGTTTCTCGATCATGAATTTGCCGGCGAGTGCCGCATGCCAGCTTGTGCCGCAAGCCACAATGCGCACTTTCTCGAAGGCGCGAAACTGCTGGTCGGTGATCTGCATTTCGTCCAGAAAGACCTTGCCGGTGTCCTGGGAAATGCGGTTGAGGATGGTGTCGCGAACAGCGCGCGGCTGCTCGAAGATTTCCTTTTGCATGAAATGCTTGTAGCCGCCCTTTTCCGCCATGATGGGATCCCAGGCGACGTGATGAGAGGGGCGGCTGACGGGCTTGCCTTCAAGGTCGGTAACGCGCACACCGTCGCGCGAAAGAATGGCCATGTCGCCATCGGCAAGGAAGAAGATCTCCCGGGTGTGCTCCAGCAGCGCGGGGATATCGCTGGCGACAAAGTATTCGCCATCGCCCAAGCCGATCACGGAGGGAGGCCCGATACGCGCGGCGATAAGCTTCTGCTGATCCTTCGCGGAGAGAAACACCAGCGAGTAGATGCCGCGCAGATCCTTCAAGGTGCGGCGCACCGCTTCCTCAAAGGGAAATTCCTTGGCATATTCCTCGACGAGATGGGCCACGATCTCCGTGTCCGTTTCGGTGACGAACTTGTGGCCTTGCTTTTGCAGCTTTTCCTTCAGCTCCAGGTAGTTTTCGATGATACCGTTGTGCACCACAACGTATTGCCCGGTGCAGTCGCGGTGCGGGTGAGCATTCTCTTCCGTGGGGCGCCCGTGGGTGGCCCAGCGCGTGTGGCCGATGCCGTAGGTGCCGTCGAGCGGCGCTTTCTGGATGGCCTCTTCCAGGTTGCGCAGCTTGCCCGGAGCACGGCGAATGTCCATCTTGCCAGCGGCGGTGACTACCGCGATTCCGGCGGAGTCATAGCCGCGGTATTCCAGTTTCCGCAAGCCTTCGATGATTACGGGAACAACCTTTTTGGGGCCGATATAACCGACAATGCCGCACATGCTGGAGTTCTCCTAAAGGAAGTAATCTCAGGGTAACACGCGCAATGTTGCACTGGTGCGAAAAGGGCGGGGAACCCTTAGGGATAGTTACTCGATGGGCTGATTCGCCGTGCGGATCATCTCCACGGCGTTGAGCTTGCCGTTGGCATCGAAATGAAAGATTACGCGGGCGGTAACCGGCCGCACCGTCTGGGTATCAATGTGGCGGATGATGGCGACCACGGTGCCAGGTTTTTCGGGGGCTTGCAGCTGATAGCCGCGCGTGGAAAGAAAGTAAGTGACGCGATCGGCAGTGGAACCCTTGGGCAGATTGGTTTCAATCATTTTCTGGATGGGCTGGAGCTGCGGGTCGTCAACCTGCATAAATGACTTCTGGCAACTTGCTGTGAGGAGTGCGAGCAAGAGCAAGAGCAAGAGCGAGCAGAAGGAAAGTGCGCCGCGACGGGTGGCCGCGATGGCGACAGGTTTTAGGTGCAGCTTTGCGAATATCATTCAGCGTCTCTCACGAGTAGTTACTTTAGCACGTCAGGACAAAACGCTCCGGCGGCTCTTCAGAATAGTTGAGCAGGGCCTAGAAAAGGCCAAAAACCATTTCCTCAGGGGCTGAAGCCCAATGATGGCCTGGCACTTAATGTCGGAGCTAAAGCTCCGACCCCCCTAAGCTGCGAAGTTTTTCCGTAAGCTGTGCCCTTCGCTGCGCTCTGGGTAAAAAGCCGTGCCCTCCCGAAGACCATTGTGGGATCGCAGCTAATCCACGATCTCGAAGCGGTATTCCTCGATGACGGGATTGGCGAGCACTTCCTTGGAAATGCGCTCGAGCTGCTGCTGCGCTTCGTCGCGGTTCCAACCATCGAGATTGAGAACGAAGAATTTTCCCTGCCGAACGGCGGAAATCTGCGCGTAACCCAGGCTGCAAAGAGCGTGTTGAATGGTTTGACCTTGCGGGTCCAGAACAGTGCGTTTCGGCATAACCCAGACGTGAGCTTTCATGGGCGTTAGTATAGCAATTCCGTTGCGCGTGTTCACGTTACCCCGAGGGATGGTCGCAGGTGGCTTCCGGTGGCTCCTCATTTGGTCAATTTCTATCGACCTTCCAGCTGTTACAAATTACGGCCGGCGTGCGTATAGTGATTGCCGGCGCACGCCTGCGGTGCACAGGCAATCTTAGCGGAGCTTACAGCTTTTGCGAGGTCCACGGTGATGAGGGCGACCGAATTCGAATATCGTCACCAGACGCTGATTCATCTGTTCATCGTCACAATCTCTTTTTTGACTTATTTGATAGATCGTGACGACATCGTCTGGGCCTTAGTGCGAGGAACATCCCATCCACGGCTTCTGGAGCGTTTGCTTTTTGCACTGGCGGCCATTCTTATTGGGGGTTCCGCTGCAATCCGCACTTGGGCCCGTGCTTACACGGGGAGTTCTAGCTTCATCGACAACTTACCAGTTCGCCGCGAGGGGCCTTATCGTCGTCTCCGATACCCGGAGCAACTCGGGAATCTCTTCTTCTCAGTTGGGCTCGGTTTTTTTACGCCCTTTTCCGGATTCGTTCTGCTGCTGACAGGCGAGGCGATTGCATTCTTTAGGTTGATTCGGCGCGAGAAAGAACTCCGAAGTGCGGAAACTCATCAACCGGCTCACCCAATCCCAGCTCAACTGCTTGTGTCGCCAGGGGTCCCGCCCCCAGGTCGCGGAGCAATGTGGACTAAGGCATTTCGGCAGGAGTCGGGGAAATGGGGCCTTTTCCTGACGATGATTGTTTTTACCATTCTGCTCAGAGACCGAGTTGCAGAAATCCTCGCTGGCCTCAGTTTTCTCGCTTGGGTTCTTCTGAACCTCGGCTCTTATCAGATGTAATTCCCGCGTGGAAGCCCGCAGTCAAGCTAGCTGAAAGGCGCCACATATAGGCTTCCGCTAAGGCGTCGGCGTTATTTGCGCGGGAGATTGGCGAGAAGGGCGCGGCGGGCTTCGTCGGGGAGGAAGGAATGCTCCACGGCGGCGCGATGGAGAGTGACGAGTTCGGCTTCGCTGAGGCCCATTTGCGCGGCGATCTCGTATTCGCCGAGGAGCGAAGCGCGGAACATTGCAGGGTCGTCGGTGGAGAGCACTACCGGAATGCCATGGCGGAGTAGCTGCGGCAAGGGGTGCTGCTGGAGCGTTGCGCCCGGATTGTGCAATTGCAGGGCGAGCGCGCCAGTGCGCAGATTGCTGGTAGGGCAAACCTCCAGGGGAATGCGGCGCTCCGCGAGGAGGTCCATGAGCGCTGGATCGTGGATGGCGGCGATGCCGTGGCCGATCCGCTCGACGCTGAGAATCTCGACGGCTTCGCGAATTTTCTCCGGGCCGCCAATCTCGCCTGCGTGGATGAGCCGGTGCAGGCCGCAGCTCTTAGCGCGCAAATAATCATACCGGAACTCACGCGTGGGCACGCTCAATTCGTCGCCGCCAATGCCGAAGGCCACGATGCGGGGCGAGGCGCAGCGGCGCGCCGCTTCCACAACATCGAGCGCCGGCTCCGGCCCGAATTGCCGTACGGCATCGAAAATCCAGTTGAGGCGTAAACCGCGATTCTCGAAGGGCTGCGTGGCTTCCAGAATCGCAGCAAAGTTGGCCTGCGGATCCTGCTTGCGCAGCAGCATAATGCCGACGGAGAGCGTGACCTCCGCGTAAACGACGTGCTGCTCGAGGAGTTGCCCGGCTAGATCGGCGGCTAGCAAGGCAAAATCGCGCGGGTCGCGCAGGAAAGAGGTCACCCATTTGAAGGCTTCGATGAACTCGGTGAAGTTGGAATAATCGTAGCGGCGGCGCACTTCATCCTCGCTCAACACGAAACCGTGACGGGCGGAGAGGGCACATGCTACGGCGGGCCGGATGGAACCTTCCAGGTGGAGATGCAATTCCGTTTTGGGAAGGGAAACAATGCGGGTCGGCAAGGGGGAGTGTTCCACCTTGAAATTTTAGCAGGGTCTGGAGCTAAAAGCGCCCGCCTTAGAAGGCCGCCGCTACAAAAGATTTGCGGAAGTGCGGCTCAGTGGGGCAACGAGGGCTTGCCTGCATTGATCCAGGCGGTCAGCCAGTAGGAGCCAACGTCGGTGGAGGCATCGGACAACTGCTTGATCAGCGATGCCGCCGCCAGATTGTAAAAGCGGTCGTAGTATTCGTCGGTGTAGGAGGATAGCCCGCGCTTCGCATCGCGATCCGCAAGCAGCAGCGATTCCACCTGGCTATGCGCGGAAAGACAGGAATCGAAGGCGTGATCCGTGGGATCGCTGATGAAAGAAGCGTCGTGCGGGTTGACCGGAAAAAAGGAGCCGAAACGGTCAATCAACGCGGCGTTGAATCGTTGATTGACGCCATTCTGACCGGTGGTGTGCCCGTCATAGTTTTCGGTGGTATTGAACGGGTCGTGGGCATCGGCCACGAAGTGCGCCAGAAAAGCCGCATCCATCCTGGCGTTTTCCCACTTGCCATTCTTCAAATCTTCGGTGAGCTTCTGGCTATACACGCCAATCTGCCACGGGAGCAGGCCCGTGGAATCGATTTTGGATTTACCGTAGAGGGCGACCGCGGCCTTGTAACTTCGCGGCAGCTTGTCGAACGGGAACTTGCCGTATTTGTCCAGTTCGATGAAGAAGTTGTTGCGTTCGCTGGGATGCTGATCAATGAGACTCAGCGGGTCGTTGACGTGATCCACGAGGAAAGAGCGGTTGGTTTCAAAGAAGGACCGCACATCGTAGGGCAGAGAATCGACCGCGTGATTGACGATCAGCCGCTGCGCGTTATCTCCCCAGGCCATTGCGTGAAGAGGAATGAGCATGGCGAGGCCCGCGGCGAATACGATGATACTCGCGGCGCTTCTGAACCCGGAATCAGCGCGGAACAACATTCCTGGAACGCCCTCACTTGGCGTTAGCCAACCTTAGCGTACTCTTCCTGCGGCCATACAAATAATAAATCATCAGGCCGATGATGAGCCAGGTAAAGAAGCGCAGCCAATTCATGATGGGCAGACCGGCCATCAGCAGAAGGCATGTGAGAATCGTGATGATGGGAGCCAGCGGCCCGCCCGGCGCGCGGAAGGCCCGCTTACGGTCCGGTTCACGGTAACGCAGGATGAGGACCCCCGCGCCTACGAGCGCGAAAGCAAACAGCGTGCCGATGTTCGAGAGGTCCGCAAGCGTGCCGATATCGAGAAGACCCGCAGGGATTCCGACGAAGAAGCCCGCGAGCCAGGTGGAGAAATCCGGCGTGTGGTATCTCGGATGGACGCGGCCAAAAATACGCGGCAGGAGGCCGTCGCGCGACATCGCGAACCACACGCGCGCCTGGCCCAGTTGGAAGACAAGCAGCGAGGAGATCATGCCCATCAGCGCGCCGATCAAAACGACCAGGCGCACATTGCCGAAGTGCAGCTTCTTCATGGTATTGACGACGGGCGCGGCGTCATCGAGCAGGGTTTGCCAGGGCACGAGTCCCGTCAGCACGACAACCACGGCAATGTACAGCACCGTGCAGATGACCAGCGTGGCGATGATGCCGCGGGGCAGATCGCGCTGCGGATTCTTGCACTCTTCGGCCGCGGTGGAAACGGAGTCGAAGCCGATGTAGGTGAAGAAGACGATGGAGCCGCCGGTGAGGATTCCCGGCCAGCCATTGGGCGCGAAGGGATGCCAGTTGGCGGGGTGGACGAAGCGCGCGGCGAAGCTGACGAACACCATGATGGCCACGAGTTTCAGGAACACCATGATGTTGTTGGTTTCGGCGGATTCCTTGATGCCGCGGACGAGAATTACGGTCAGCAGCATCACGATAATGAACGCGGGCCAGTTGAATCCAAAATGCCAGCCGGGACCGTAAATGGTGTTTCCCTGCAAGTCCTGCAAGCCGGTGGGGAGATACGCGGGCGAAATCCATTCGGGATTGGGGTGCCAGCCGAACCAGTCGAGGAGATCCACAACGTGCGCTGAGAAACCGACGCTGACGGCCATGTTGCTGACGGCATATTCCAGGATGAGGTCCCAACCGATAATCCAGGCAATCAGCTCGCCCATGGTGGCGTACGTGTAGGTGTACGCGCTTCCGGCAATGGGAATCATGGCGGCGAGTTCCGCGTAGCAAACAGAAGCGAAACCGCAGACGATGGCCACGAGAATGAAGGAAAGGGCGATAGCGGGGCCAGCGCCGGGGCGGCCGAAGGACGTGGAATGATAGATCAAGTATTGCAGCAGGGGGGCGTTGAGTACGGAGGACACCTGCATTTTCTGCCCGGCGATGGCCGTGCCAACCACGGTGAAAATACCAGAGCCAATGACCGCGCCGATTCCGAGCGATGTCAGACTAAGCCAGCCCAGGGATTTCTTCAGTTTGATTTTGGCGTTTTCGGAGTCAGACAGAAGCTGGTCGATACTCTTACATCGGAAGAGAGGCGAAGCCAAGAGGGCTCTCCGTTCGCATCCGGGAGCGTGGGCCACTTGGTATCAGCCGGATACGGAATAGTTTAATGATCGCGTTTCAATGTATCGCGATATGGAAGGAGGCGCAACCGGGCAGAGGTCTTGATGAGCAGGCCGAGAGTATTGCCGGACAACTTGAGGTAGGTGAGTACAACCGCTTCATGAATCGGGGCGATTTCGGCAATGGATTTCAATTCAACAACAATACGGTGCTCCACGAGCAAATCGATGCGGTAACCACATTCGAGTTTGATGCCTTTGTAGACCACAGGAATGGACTTCTGGCGTTCGAAACGAATTCCGCGAATCGACAGTTCACGGGCGAGGCATTCCTCGTAGGCGGATTCGAGCAGGCCGGGACCCATCTGGCGATGGAGTTCAATGATTGCGCCGATTGTTCTGTGCATTATGTGTACATCAATCATAGACGATAAGACATGATAATATGTAGCACCCTCGCAGGCGGGTTGGATTTCGGCGAGGAAGGGGGAAAAGGCTTAACACAGAGGTAACAGAAGCGCCGCAGAGGGAGCGGAGAGTTGTGAGAAGTGGATGAAAAGGTGGACGAGAGAAGCGGCGGAAAGAGAAGAAAAGAGAAGCTGGGGACTCAGGACTGAAAACTGAAAACCGAAAACTTAGGACTGAAAACTTCAGGTTACCGGAACTTCTTCGTAGGGGCCGAAGACGAGGCGGAGAGATTCGCAGATTTCGCCGAGGGTGGCGTAGGATTTTACGGCGTCGTAGATGAAGGGCATTAGATTGGCGCTGCCTGCGGCAGCTTTGCGGAGGGCGTTGAGCCGGCGATAGACTTCGGCGGAGGAGCGATCGGCGCGGAGCTTGGCAAGGCGTGCGGCCTGGCGGTGGGCTACGGTTTCGTCGATTTGCAGGATGTCGAGGGGCTTTTCCGGGGTGACGTAGTCGTTCACGCCTACAATGATTTTCTCTTTTCTGTCCACGGACATTTGGTAGCGGTAGCTGGCTTCGGCGATTTCGCGCTGCGGGTAGTTCTTTTCGATGGCGGCGACCATGCCGCCCATGGAATCGATGCGGCGGATATAGTCCCAGGCGCCTTGCTCGACTTCGTTGGTGAGGGTTTCGAGGAAGTAGGAGCCGCCGAGGGGATCGACCGTGTTGGTGGCGCCGGTTTCGTGGGCGATGATCTGCTGGGTGCGCAGGGCGAGGGTGGCGGCGAATTCGGTGGGGAGGGCCCAGGCTTCGTCGAGGGAATTGGTGTGCAGGGATTGCGTGCCGCCGAGAATGCCGGCAAGGGCCTGGATGGCGGTGCGGACGACGTTGTTCATGGGCTGCTGCGCGGTGAGGGAGCAGCCGGCGGTTTGCGTGTGGAAACGCAGGGCGAGACAGCGGGGGTTGGTGGATTTGTACCGCTCGGACATCGCTTTGTACCAAATGCGGCGGGCGGCGCGGTACTTGGCGATTTCCTCGAAGAAATCGTTGTGGGCGTTGAAGAAGAAAGAGAGTTGGGGGACGAACTCGTCCACCGGGAGGCCGCGGCGGATGCCCCATTCGACGTATTCCATGCCGTCGCGGAGGGTGAAGGCGAGTTCCTGGATGGCGGTGGAACCGGCTTCGCGGATGTGATAGCCGCTGATGGAGATGACGTTGAATTTTGGAGTGTGCTTCATGCCGAACTCGAAGGTGTCGATGACCAGGCGCATGGAGGGTTCAGGCGGGTAGATGTATTCCTTTTGCGCGATGTACTCCTTGAGGATGTCGTTCTGGAGCGTGCCGGAGATTTTCTTCCAGTCGGCGCCCTGCTTTTCGGCGACGGCGAGGTACATGGCCCAGATGACCGTGGCGGGTGAGTTGATGGTCATCGAGGTGGTGACATCGGCGAGAGGGATCTGGTCGAAGAGGACTTCCATGTCGGCGAGAGAGGAGATGGCGACGCCACATTTGCCGACTTCGCCTTCGGCCAGGGCGTGATCGGAATCGTAGCCCATGAGAGTAGGGAGATCGAAGGCGGTGGAGAGGCCGGTTTGACCATGGGCGAGGAGATAACGGAAGCGCTGGTTGGTGTCTTCGGCGGCACCGAAGCCGGCGAACTGGCGCATGGTCCAGAGGCGTCCGCGATACATGGTGGGGTGAATGCCGCGGGTGTAGGGAGGCTCGCCGGGTGTGGAGAGATCACGGGCGGGGTCCCAGTTGGAGAGGTCGGCTGCGGTGTAAAGGCGGCGGATGGGATAGCCGGAGACAGTGGTGAAGTCGGATTGGCGTTCGGGGGATTTGCGGGGGGGAGCGGACATGGGGAAGAGTTTACAGTTTTCAGTTTTCAGTTGCCAGTTGAAGAGAGGAGAGACATCGGTGATCAGAAATCAGTGATCACTAGGCAAGAGGAGAGAGATATCAGCGATCAGATATCAGCGATCAGGAGGCAAGGGATTGAGTTGTCAGTTTTGAGTTTTCAGTTTTAAGTTTCCGAGAGGAGATAAGGATAACGCAGAGACGCTGAGGAGAGAGTTATCAGCGATCAGATATCAGCGATCGGGAGGCAAGAAAAGGCTCACGCAGAGGGCACAGAGAGCGCAGAGTTCGCAGAGAAAACAAGAGGGACGGTAACGCCCCGACCGGGTCCCCGAGATGCTCGGGGCGGAGCGGGGTAAACGCCGACCCGGAGAACACAGAGATTCGCAGAGAAGAGAAGTCCAAGAAAAGGCAGGAGATGAAATAGGGCTTGGCGGCGCGCATGCAGCCGCAAAAGCGGCGGCAAGCCGCCGCAGTCCAAATTAGAGGAGGAGGTCGAGGCATGTGCCTGCGCGTAGTTTGCAGACCGCCTCGGAGGGCGGTCCCTACACGAGAAAGAGTAAAGGGCGCGGGGTTAGCGCTGGCCGTGGGCGCTGGATTGGTCGAGGGACTTGAAGAGCTGATCAGTGCCGACGACCTGGCCGTTGAGAGTGCCGGGGATCAAGGTGTCGCGCTCGATGAGGCCTTTTTGTGCGCCGGCGATGGTGACGCTGTTGACTTCGAGGGTGCGGCCGAGGGCGCGCTCGTAATTGGCTTTGGCTTCGGCGAGATTGGCCAAGGCACGGAGCTCGGTGCCCTGAGCGGTGATGAGGTCACGCTGGGTGAGAATGACGTTGTAGACGGTGGAGGCGCCGAGTTCGTATTTTTTGCGCTCGGCGTCGAAGGTCTGCTGCTGGAGCTCGCGAGCCTTGCTGGCGGCCTGCACCTGAGCGCGGCCCTGCTCGACGGCGATGGTGGTGTTGCGAACGTCGAGGAGGGCGCTGTTCTTAATCTGCTGGGTCTGCGCCTCAAACTGGCGTTTGACGAGTTGCGCATGAATGTTGTCGGCCTGGGCCGCACGGTTGCGCAAGGGAAGGGTTAAGGTGAGCTGGGCGGCGTAAGTTGGGAAATCATTGTGGAAGATCTGCGACTGTACGGTCGAGAGGCCGTCTTTGGCGACGCCGGTGACGGGGGCGACGGTTTCCGGAAGGTAGTAACCGGGGATCGCGACACCGGTGCCATTGACGATGGGCTGACCCGCGATGACGCTGGGCGCGCCAGTAGTGAAAGAGTTGCCGGCGAGACCTTGGGATTCGTAATAGGCGGAGAGAGTAGCCGTCGGCAGAAGTGCACTCTTGGTGGCGCGGACGTCCACATCGGCGTTCTTGAGGTTGTAATACTGCTCCTGAAGATCTGGGCGCTTGGCGAAAGCTTCCTTGACGGCATCGTCGAAGGAGGCGGTGGAGATAGAGGCGGGGGAATCGGGCTTATCGGTGGGGATGATTTCGACGGAAAGGAGATTGGAAGCGAGAGGATCCTTGGAGATGTAGTTCTTGAGGACGAGCTCGTCCTGGAGCTGGATGGTCTGTGCGACGATGAGATTCTGTTGGTCGGTGGCGAGTTCGGATTCGGCGCGGGTAACGTCGAGGGGCGCCATGGTGCCGATGTCGAGCTGCTTTTTGTTGTCGCTATAGAGCTTTTGAGCGACGGTGACGGCCTGCTGCGTGACCTTGACGTATTCGCGGGCGTAGGCGAGTTCCCAATAGGCGGTGATGGTATTGGTGGTAGTGGTGATGGCTTGCTGGGCGAACACGAGGTCGGCGATCTTGCGATTGTTTTCGGCGATGATGATGTTGCGTCGATTGACGAAGCGGCCAGCGCCGGCCAAGAGAGGCTGAGAGACGGTGATGGCAAGGGAGGATTGCACGTAAGGATTGAAGAAGTTGTCCGCGTTAGAAGAGGAGCGGGTATTGTCCCAAGCCACAGTGAAGGACGTACCGGGAGTGAAGTTCTGCTGGTATTGGGTGTCGTAAATGGCGCTGTGGCTGGCCAGGCCGAACACACCAGAACTGGTGGTACCGATACCGGAAGTAAAGGGGTTGTTGATGGGGGTTATGGCATCGGCGACTTGGATGGTTTGGGAAATCGTGGGGTCGTAAAGGAGGCTGGGGAGGTTGGCGGTAGAGCCGTAGGAGATGCTTCCGGGAGTGCCATAGCTATAACCGCCAGCGCGCGTTTTGAGGAGGCTGACGTCAGCCATCCAGGGGTTGTAGCGCGAGACAACGATGTCCATGCTGTTTTCAAGAGCAAGGGCGATGGCGTCCTGGAGACTGAGGTTGAGCTTACCGTCGTGAATGAGTTGTTCGAGGCGGGGCGAATTGGTCAAGACGCCGGGGGCAACGTTTTGACTGGTGTAAGGCGCGAGGAGGTTCGGGAAGACCTTGGGAGAGTGGGTATAGTCGTATTTAGTGACACCCAGAGAGATGGGCACGGCTCCTTGCGCGACGGAATGCGGCGCGGGAGTGGGGGCAGGCTCCTGAGCAAGGGTGGTAACGACGGGCGAGCCAGCCAAAACAGCAGCCAGGATGGAGGCGAGCAGCGGTCTGCGGAACGGCGTCTTCATAGGATCCTCACGAATAGAGTTGGAACATGGTTCGCATAACCCGCGATTTGGGGTGCATCACTATGTAGAACGTTCGCGGGACGCAAATTGTTTCACGGCCGACGGTGCCGAGAGGGCCTTCGACCCAGAATCCCGGGCCGCAAGCCGGAATTGTGCAGTCTAACACAGGGAGTTCCTTCCTTGACAATGAGGTGTGCAGGCGGCTAGGCTGCAGACGATTCGACGTTTGGGATGCCCAGAGGTTAGGGGCCAATATGCTGACACGAGAAGAGTTGTTGCGGATATTGGAGAAGGCGGGAGCGATCCGGCACGGGCACTTTGAGTTGTCCAGCGGGCGGCACAGCGGGACGTATGTGCAGTGCGCGCTGGTGCTGCAATACCCGCGGTTTGCGGAGAAGTTGGGGCGGGCGCTGGCGGCACTGTTTTCCGATGCGCGGATTGACGCGGTGGTGTCTCCGGCGCTGGGCGGGGTGGTGATCGGGCAGGAAGTGGCGCGGGCCTTGCCGGCGGTGAAGGATAGCGTGGGCGGCGGTGTGCCGGCGATGTTCGTGGAGCGGGATGCGAGCGGATTGCTGACACTGCGGAGAGGGTTTGAGCTGCACCCGGATACGCACGTGCTGGTAGTGGAGGATGTGTGGACGACGGGCGGATCGACGAGGGAAACGATCCGCGTGGTGGAAGAGGCGGGAGCGCGCGTGGTGGCGGCGGGCGCGCTGATTGATCGGAGCGGGGGAACGATCGAGTTTGACGTGGAGTCGCAGGCGCTGCTGGAGCTGAAGATTGAGAGCTATGAAGAGGATGAGTGTCCGCTGTGCCGGCAAGGGAGCGTGGCGGTGAAGCCGGGAAGCCGGTTTGTGAGGAGCGCGGGGTGAGGGGAGTTGTCAGTTATCAGTTTTAAGTTTTAAGTAAGGCGAGGAAGGATATCAGCGACCAGATATCAGCGATCAGGAAGCAAGACAAGGCTTACACAGAGGACGCAGAGTCCACAGAGAAGAGCGGAGAGAAGAGAAACCCAAGAGCGCAGATCCTTCGCGAAGCGCGAGGAATGGGCACCCTCGGGTTCTGGAGTGGGAGGCGTTAGAAGAGGGGCCCAAGAGCACAGTCAAGAGTGACTGTGCCACAGAAGAGCGCGGAGAAGAGGAAGGCAGCGGAGAGATCCCTCGACTGCGTGGCCCGACGCGCCAAAAGGCAGCGCGCAAGAAAAAGTCGGGCCGCTTCGCTCGGGATGACAATGTTGGGAAGGGCGCAGGGAAGGCTGGGATGACAGAGTAGATGAATGCAGGGGCGCTACGGACGGTGCGATATTTTAAGCTGACGATTGCGTACGACGGGACGGATTTCCACGGCTGGCAAATCCAGGCCAATAAACCGACAGTGCAGGGCGAGTTGGTGTCTGTGTTGCGGCGGCTGACGCAGGAGGATGTGCAACTGCACGGCGCGGGGCGGACGGATGCGGGTGTGCACGCGCTGGGACAAGTGGGGAGCTTCCGGACACAATCGACGCTTTCGGCGGAGGAGTTTCAGCGGGCGTTGAATGCGCTGCTGCCACCGACGATCCGGATTGTGGGAGCGGAGGAGACTGGGCCAGATTTTAATGCGCGGTGGTCGGCGAAGGGGAAAGTTTACCGGTACCGGATTTATCGCGGGAAGGTGGTGCCGCCAACAGTGTGGCGGTATGTGCTGCACTACCCATTTCCACTGGATGAAGAGGCGATGAAAGAGGCAGCGGCGCGGTTTGTGGGTGTGCACAACTTCGCGGCGTTTGCGGCTTCGACGGGATCGGAAGACGACGACCGGGAGCGGAATATGGTGCGGGAGATTTTTGCGGCGGAATTGCAGCGCACGGAGGATGGGGAAGAGTTGTGGTTCACGGTGCATGGGCGGTCGTTTTTGCGGTACATGGTGCGGAAGATGGTGGGAACACTGCTGGAGGTGGGGCGGGGGAGATTGACGGCGGAGGATATCGAGCGGCTGTATGAGATGAAGGACCGGTCGAAGTCGGGGCCGACAGTGCCGGCGCAGGGGTTGTGGATGGTGAGAGTGGAGCATGAGGAGGCGTGGCGGATAGCCGACAGCCATTAGCCGATAGCCGACAGCGGGAGCTCGGTATCAGCGATCAGGAGGCAGGAGAAGAAGAGGTTGAAGAGTTAAAAGTTGAAAGTTAAAGAGTTCGGAAAAAGGCGAAGCGAAGGCACCCCTCGAAGCTCTGGGCAAGGAGGCACAGAGTTCGCGGAGAAGACTAAGAGAGTTGGAGGCGCTCAAGATCAGGCGATTGTGCCGCGATCCCTCCACTCCGCAGCGGCAGAAAGCGCCGCTGCTCCGGTCGGGATGACAATTGTGCGGCCCGCAAACGGCGCGGGCCTTAGGTCCCTCCTGCGGGGGGCAAGAGGGATGACAACAGTGGATTGGGGAGCTGAAGAGAGAGGAGAGGTGCTCAAGAGCAAGTCATTGTGCCTCGATCCCTCGACCCCGGCGAAGCACACGGGGCGCACAAACCGCGCTGCGCGGCCCGACGCGCAAAACTGCGGCGCGGGAGAAGAAATCGGGCCGTTCCGCTCAGGATGACAAAGCTAGATTCGAGTCCTAAGGAGAAAGAAGCGCCGCCAACGAGGTTGCCCTTGTTGGCGGCGCAGGTGTTTCAGGGGAAGTGAAGTTGTGCGGAGGCGCGAAAGGAATGCGCCTCCGCGGTGAGCGTTAGTTGAGCAGCGAAGTCGGGGCCGGGGCTACGCCTGTGAAATAGAAGAGGACGTAGTCCTTGATGGTGCCGTCGGATTGCGGGATGCCGTAAACCGCGACCGGGGTACCAGCCACCAGATTGGTGGTGAGCGTGGTCTGGCCCGCCGGGGTGGTGATATCCACCGGGCTGACGGTGAAGACGGCGTTGGTGAAGTCCACCTGGTAAATCAACGGGGCGGAACCGGAAGTGGTGTTCAGGTCCACAGTCGCAGCGGTGCTCTGGGTGCCACCGGAGCAAGCAATGGTCATGGTGAATGTGGCGTTGGGGCTGCCCATGGTGAAACCGGCGGCGACGGTGCCTTCAGGAAGCTGAGTCGGGGTGAGGACGGTCCAGGGTGCGGCCCAAGCGTTGGGAGCGTTGGGGTCATTCCAGGTGGCAAAGCTCTCGCCGGCCGCCTGCATTTGGGTGGAGGTAGCACTCGCGCCGGTGCCGCAGGTGAAGGTGACGCCGCCGTTGGTGGCGTTGGCGAAGTCCTGGATGGCGTTGCTGCCGCTGTCCACGATGGTGGGGAAGGTGAAGTTCCACCACTTGAAGCCCGTGATGGCATTGCCCGACGCCGGGTCGTTGCCATTGGGGGTGTTGGCATTGATGTAGGGAAGCGTCACTTGGTAGTCATCGCTGGCGGTATGGAAGTCATGTGTGTACTCGAAGCTGGTCAGGTTGCTGTTGCTGATGGAACCGTCGTAGCGGGCGATTTCGATGTCAACCGATTGAGCCGTGAACGAGGCGGCCAAGGGATCGACGACACTGACATGGACCTTGAAGCCGCGCGCGAGATTGGAGAGGAACGCGGACCCCGTGCCGATGGGTGTGGCGTCGGCTTCCGCGCTGTAGGGCGTGCGGAAGTAGAAGTTGGTGCTGGAGTTGATGGTCAAAGGAACGGGCTGGCCGAGTTCGTTTTCGACGACCAGGGTCCCGGTTACTGCGCCAGGGATCACATGGAGGACGTGGCCTTCAGGGCTAATCCAGACTTTGTTGAAGGAGCTGCTAGCCCAGAGGCGCACGGCGACCAGCGTGCCATCATCTTGGTAGCGGGCGGCAACGCGGATGTATTTGCCGATGATGGTGGCGGCGATGGAACCGAAGTCCTTGATGGTGGCGTTGTTTGCGGGAGTGTCGACATCATAGTAAAGAGTTCCGTTGGTGCTGTCGGCCAGGACGGAAAGAGTTTGCGATGAGGTGATCTCAGTCTCCGGATTCGTTGGCGGATAGACGGGGTAATCCTTATCAAACGTCAGCGTGGAATTATCGGTAGAGACGCCGGTAACGGTTCCGTAGTGGTGACGGAGAATCAGGCGCGTGCGGTCAAAGATGCGACGATGGCGGAGGCAGGGGTTGAAACTCACGGCCCACATGGTGGTGCCGTTGCCGGAGGGTGGCACGTGCGCAACGATGAAGGCCGGATGGGACAGGTCAAACTCCAGGTCCAAGGCGTTGCTCTGGCCAGAAGCGACCACGAGAGGTGAGAGAAGCGTCACATTGACCGGAACTGTGAGGCTTCCCGAGCTGCCCTTTGTCCCAAGGATCTGAATCTGGGCGGAAGGGATGCTGGTGCTGGCAGCGGCGGCAAAGCCGGTTTCGGGGTCGGCCGAGGTGGTCAGTATGACGTCGCCCGGATTACCGCTGACGGTGATGGTTGCAGCGGTATAGGTGCCCGCCTGAACGGGAACGTTGCCGATAATCTCAGAAAGTTGGTCGAGTTGCAAAAGATTGACGTAGGGAGCCGGGGACGGCGCGGTGTAGATGGGGACGTCGCTACCGCCACCTTGCGGGGTGAGGGAGATGGACAACACCTTCACACCGATGGTAGCCCAATCTTCGGTTGAAGCGTCGCTAAGGAGCAGGTTCACGGTGCCGTTTTGGGGTTGCGGATTGGGATTGGGATTACTGCTACTGGAACCGCTGCCACACCCCATGGAAAAGAGCATCAGGGCGGCCGAAGCCATTCCGAGCGTCAGACGAGAAACGTAGGACTTCATTGTTACTCTCCTAGGGAGGGGACGAGCCTCCGAAAATTTTGAGTTGTGAGCCGAAACCACTTCGGTGTTGCCACCGCGGGCCGGTGGGGATTCTTCCGGCCCGAATACAGAGAGAAACCCGGAGGAGGGGAAAGAGTTGCAGGGAAAGTGATGTTCCAGAGTGGTACGAAAGGACAGGTGCTGGGACTGGACTCAAGGGCAAGGGGATGGAGTTTTCAGTTGTGAGTTATCAGTAAGGCGGGGCGGGTTATCAGCAATCAGTGATCAGGAGGCAAGAAAAGAAGAGGTTGAAGAGTTAAAAGTTCAAAGTTAAAGAGTTCGAAAAGGGCGAGGATAACGCCCCGATCGGGCCGGGGTAAACGCCGACACAGAGTTTGCTGAGGTTCGTAGAGAAGCAGGGGAGAAGCAAGAAGCAAGATGTAAAGATAGCGCAGAGTGCGCAGGGGCCGCAGAGTTCGCAGAGAAGAAGGGGGCGCCCAAGATCAAATGATTGTGCCACGATCCCTCCACTGCGCAGCGGCAGAAGGCGCCGCTGCTCCGGTCGGGATGACAAAGAGTGTGTGAGGCAAAGGGCCCGGGCCTGCGGTCGGGATGACAAAGGAGGGCGTGAGGCAAAGGGCCCGGGCCTGCGGTCGGGATGACAAAGGAGGGCGTGAGGCAAAGGGCATGGGCCTGCGGTCGGGATGACAAAGGGCGTGGGCCTGCGGTCGGGATGAGAGCTAGCATCTGGGAGGAGAGAAGACGGGGTGATGCGGGGTTGGGTTTTCGGCTAGAATGCCGGGTATGGTGGCGACACAAATTGCGGTGGACACGATCCCATCCATCGATCCGGCGAGCGGGCAGGTGCGGGCGCAGTTTGAGAGGACGCCGCCGCTGGCGGTGGCGGGTTTGATGGCACGGGCGCGGGCGGCGCAGGTGGAGTGGGCGAAGAGGCCGATCGAGGAACGCTGCGCACTGATTGGCAAACTGAAAAGAACAATGTTGGAGGCGCGCGAGGCGCTGGCGGACGCGGTGGTGCGGGAATCGGGAAAGCCGCGAGTGGAGGCGCTGTTCGCGGACGTGTTCGTGTCGCTGGACACGGCGGAGTATTTCGCGAAGCAGGGGCGGAAATTGCTGCGCGCGGAGAAGGTGAAGCATCACAGCACGGCGGCGAAGGCGAAGTCTGGAACGTTGCTGTATGAACCGCTGGGGGTGGTGGGGATTATCAGTTCGTGGAATTACCCGCTGGCAATTCCGATGAGCCAGATTATACCGGCGGTGGCGGCGGGGAACGGCGTGTTGTGCAAGACGAGCGACTTCACGCCGGAATGCGGGGAATTGATCGGGAAGTTTTTTCGCAACGCGGGATTTCCGGCGGACCTGGTGAATATGGTGCAAGGCGGAGGAGAACTGGGGCAGGCTTTGATTGAGGCGCGGCCGGACAAGGTGTTTTTCACGGGAAGCGTGTTGACGGGGAAACGTGTGGCGGAGGCTTGCGCGCGGGGCTTGCTGCCGAGCGTGCTGGAATTGGGCGGGAAGGACGCGATGGTGGTGCTGGCGGACGCGGATTTGGATGTGGCGTCGAGCGCGGCGGTGTGGGGAAGCTTCTCGAATTGCGGGCAGGTGTGCTTGTCGGTGGAGCGGCTGTTCGTGGAGGAGAGCGTCAGCGAAGAGTTTATACGGCGCTGCGTGGAGAAGACGCAGAAATTGCGGATGGGGGCGGGAAGCGATCCGGGGACGGAAATTGGGCCGCTGATCCGGCCGCAGCATGTGCAGCGGATGAAGGATTTGCTGGCAGACGCGGTGGCGAAGGGAGCGAAAGTGGTTTGGGGAGGGAGAGCGCGACCGGATTTGGGAGCAAACTTTTTCGCGCCGACGGTTATTACGGGAGTGGATACGTCCATGAAGTTGTTCCAGGACGAGACGTTTGGGCCGATCATGGCGATTCAGGTGGTGAAGGACGCGGAAGAGGCAGTAGCGCGGGCGAACGATACGGAGTTTGCGTTGGCGGCGAGCGTGTGGACGAGGGACGCGGACCGCGGGAAAGAGTTGGCGCGGCGGCTGAAGGCGGGGACGGTGATGGTGAACGATGTGATGAGCGGGTTCGCGATTGCGGAGGCGCCGCACGGCGGGTGCGGGTTGAGCGGATGGGGACGCACGCACGGAAAAGCGGGATTGCTGGAGATGGTGAATGTGAAGTACGTGGACGTGGACTGGCTGAAGGGCGTGGAGAAGCCGTGGTGGTACCGGTATGGAAGCGAGTTGGAGAAGGCGGCGGAGGCGTTTTTGAGGTTTGAGTTTGGAGGAGGTTTGGCGGCGCGGGTGAGGAATGCTCGAGGGGCGATGAAGACGATGATGCGGAGGCATTGGTGAGGGGAAGTTGTAAGTTTCCAGTTATAAGTTTTAAGTAAAGCGAAGAGGGATACCAGCGATCAGATATCAGCGATCAGGAAGAAAGAAAAGGATAACGCAGAGGCGCAGAGTTCGCTGAGGAGCGCAGAGAGAAGAGAACGGCGAAGAGGGACGGTAACACAGAGTTCACAGGGGAAGAGCACAAAGGGCACAGAGAAAGGCAAGAGAGGAAAAGAGGAGGAATTGTGGCGGAGGATACGGGAGGGGTGGCGAATGCGGCGACGGAGGGTGCGGCGGAGGTGGGTGGCGCGCCTAAGGTGAAGACGAGGAAGCCGAAGCAGCGGGCTTGCGATGAGAAGGATGCGAAGGGGAAGGTGTGCGCGGGGCACTTGAAGAGGTGGTTTGAGTATCCGGCGGAGATTGAGAAGTTGGTGGGAACGGGGGCGGAGATTTACCGGTGCGAGTTTTGTAAGACGCTGTATCGGCCGGACCCGGGGCAGAAGCCGAACAGTTATACGGTGCGGTATTGAAGTGGGATATCAGCGATCAGGAGGCAAGAAAAGAAGAGGTTGAAAAGTTCAAGGTTGAAAGTTAAAGAGATGGGAAAAGCACGGATGACGCCGCGGGCGGGTCGGGGCAAACGCCGGCGCAAAGGACTCTGAAGTTCGCAGAGAAAAGAAAAAGAGACGGTAACACAGAGTTCACAGAGGGAAGAACACAGAGGTCACAGAGAAGAAAAGAGAAGAGAAGAAAAGAGAAGAGAAGAAAAGAAAAGAGCCGGGGAGACGAGCTGCAGGACGGAAAGGCCTCAGGCCTCAAGGGATGGGCTACAGGCGGGGAAGGCTACATCCCCTGAGGGGTGAGCCGCAGGCTGGGGGGATTCGGCGTGTCGCGGAGCGAGTGGATTTACGATTGGAATGTCGGCGGAGCGATGACCATTCCGCCGGGTACGCACGTGATGGTGGACGACGAAACGCTGCGGGATGGGCTGCAGACGCCGTCAGTTACCGATCCTAGCATTGAAGAAAAAATCGAAATATTGCATTTGATGGAGGCGTTGCACATCGATTCGGTGAATCTCGGTTTGCCGGGCGCCGGTGCGCGCGTGGCCGAGACGGTAGAGCGGCTGGCGCGGGAGATTGCCACGAACCGGATGAGGATTCGTCCGAATTGCGCAGCGCGGACGGTGGAAGCGGACATCAAGCCGATCGTGGAGATATCGCAGCGTGTGGGGATTGCGATCGAGGCGGCGACGTTTCTGGGGTCGAGCCCAATCCGGCGACTGGTGGAAGACTGGACGGTGGAGCACCTGGAAAGGACAACGGAGAAGGCAGTGAAGTTCGTGGTGGCGCACGGGCTGCCAGCGATGTATGTGACCGAGGATACGGTACGGACGGATCCAGATACGGTGCAGCGGCTGTACACGACGGCGATCCGCAGCGGGGCACGGTCGATTGTGTTGTGCGATACGGTGGGACATGCAACGCCGCAGGGCGCGTTCAACCTGGTGAAGTTTGCGTTTGAAAAGGTAGTGAAGCCGTCGGGAGAAAAGATTCGCGTGGATTGGCACGGGCACCGGGATCGCGGGCTGTCGGTGGCGAATTCACTTGCGGCGGTGGCGGCGGGAGCGCATCAGGTGCATGGAGTGGCGCTGTCGCTGGGGGAGAGAGTGGGGAACACGCCGCTGGAGTTGCTGCTGGTGAATTTCCGGTTGATGGGATTGATTCAGAATGACCTGACGTATTTGAAGGCGTATTGCGAGAAGGTGGCGAAGGCGACGCACACGGTGATTCCACCGAATTATCCGGTGTTTGGAAGAGATGCGTTCCGGACGGGGACGGGCGTGCATGCGGCGGCGATCATCAAGGCGCTGCGGAAACATGACCGGGAATTGGCGGACGCGGTGTATAGCGGCGTGCCGGCGCATCTGTTTGGGCTGGAACAGATTGTGGATATCGGGCCGATGAGCGGGAAATCGAATGTGTTGTACTGGCTGGCGCGGCACAACATTCCGGCGGAGGATGAGTTGGTGAACCGGATCTATGAGGCGGCGAAGGCGTCGCTGCGGATGTTGACGGAGGAAGAGATTCGGGGGATTTGCGCGAGTCGGTAGGGGGCGGCGGATAATAGGTTAAGGTTTGCAGTGATCCGATATCAGCGATCAGGAAGCAAGAAAAGACTTACGCAGAGAGCACAGAGGACGCAGAGCTCGCAGAGAAGAGGAAGGCAAAGAGGGAGATGCGAAAGATCATGTGAGTGTGCCGCGATCCCTCCACTGCGCAGCGGCAGAAGGCGCCGCTGCTCCGGTCGGGATGACAGTTCGAGGACTGGATTGGGGAAGGCCTCATCCCTCAAAGGGGTGAGCTACAGGTAGGATTTGGAGACAGGTGACACAGAGGGCGCGGAGTTCACAGCGAAGGGCGGGGAAGCGGGATGGGGATTGGATGGAAGGGGAGAATGAGACCGGGAGAAGGTACGGTGAAACGGGTGGCGGTTTGCGTTATTCTCTTGAGCATGCCGATTCGCTCCGCGGTGTTCGCTCAAGTGACACGACCTAACGCCACGGGCCCCCTTGCGGAACAACCTGCGGTACGCGCTGCGCTGGACTGGTTTGAGAAAAACCTGAAATGGATCAATGACGAGCAAGCGAGATTGACGGAGATCCCTGCGCCGTCATTTCAGGAAGAGAACAGAGCAGCGGCGGTGAAGGAACTGCTTGCGGATGGAGGGTTGAAGGTCCACAGCGACAAAATAGGAAATGTGATTGGGGAGTTGCCGGGCTCGAATGAGAAGGAAATTGTGCTAGTGACGGCGCACCTGGACACGGTGTTTCCGGCGGGCACGGAGATTAAGGTGACGCGCGAGGGCGAGCGGATGGTGGCGCCTGGGATTTCGGACAATGGAACGGGGTTGGCGGCGCTGGTGGCGCTGGCTCGCGCAATGCACGTGGCGAAGGTTCGGCCGCAGCGGACAATTCTGTTTGCCGCGAACGTGGGAGAAGAGGGTGAAGGAAATTTGCGCGGGATGCGCACGTTGATTGATGCCTACCGGACGAAGCTGCGGGCGGTGGTGGTGCTGGACGGGTCGGGAACGGACTTTGTGACGACGAAGGCGCTGGCGTCGCGGCGGCTGGAAGTGACGGTGACGGGGCCGGGCGGGCATAGCTGGTCGGATTTCGGGATGGTGAACCCGATTAACGCGCTGGTGCGCGGTGCGGTGCGGTTCATCAATACCAAGGTGCCGGTGGCGCCGCGGACGACGTTCAACCTGGGGCAGATTGACGGGGGCACGTCGGTGAATTCGATACCGCACGAAGCGAAGTTGAAGGTGGATTTGCGCTCGGAGGCGGAAGAGGAGATTACGCGGCTGGAAGCGGCGCTGCGGGAGTGCGTGGCGGCGGGCGTGCGGGATGAGATGGACAACGCCAGGGATCCCAGCAAAGGGAAGCTGGAATGGAGAGTGGAGCTGATCGGGAGCCGGCCGGGAGGGGAATTGGCGGCGGATTCGGCGTTGTTGGCGGCGTTGCGCGCGGCGGATGAGGCGGTGGGGAACGAATCGCGGATCGAGCGGTCGAGCACGGATGCGAATATTCCGTTGTCGCTGGGGATTGAGGCGATTGCGATTGGGGCTGGGGGGAATGGCGGGGGAGCACACTCGTTGCAGGAGTGGTACGAACCGGCGGGGCGGGAATATGGATTGAAACGGGCGCTGCTGACGATGCTGGGAGCGGCAGGGGTCGCGGCGGAGAAGGAGCGGTGAGGATGAAGGGTGAGGCGATGTGGCTGAGGATGGGCGTGGCGATGGTGGTGGTGTGGGGCGGGGTGGCGGGGCGCGCGGCGGCGCAGAGCGATGCGGCGGCGCACAGGACGACGTACTACCTGCACGGGCGGATTTATACGAACGATCCGAAAGAACCGTGGGCGGCGGGGATGGCGGTGCGGGATGGCAAGATTTATTGCGTGGGAACGCTGGAGCACATTTTACTGGATTGCGGCGGGGCGGATGACACGGGTGACACGTTGCAGTTGAAGGGCAGCTTCGTGATGCCGGGATTCAACGACGCGCACGTACACATGGGCGCAGCGGGCCGCGACAAGCTGACGCTGTCGCTGAATGGGGCGGCGTCCATTGCGGAAGTGCAGCAGCGCGTGAAAGAGGAGGTGGCGAAGCACAAGCCGGGGGAATGGATTGTGGGAGCGGGGTGGGACCAGTCGCTGTGGCAGGACCAGAAATTTCCGACGCGGCTGCAGTTGGATGAAGTGGCGCCGGAGAACCCGGTTTTTTTGACGCACATTTCGGGGCACGTGGGTGTGGCGAACTCGCAGGCGCTGAAGCACGCAGAAATTACTCCAGACACGAAAGACCCGCAGGGCGGGCAGATCGACCGATTCGAGGATGGAGAAGCGACGGGGTTGTTGAAAGAAAGCGCGATGGAGATGGTGACGCAGCGAATTCCGGATCCTACGGCGCAGGAGCGGCGCAAGGGAATTGAGCTGGTGCTGGAGGAACTGGCGCGGAATGGAGTGACTTCGGTCCAGGACAATTCGGAGTGGGACGATTTTTTGGTGTACAGCGATTTGAAGGAAGAGAAGAAGCTGACGGTGCGGATTACGGAATGGCTGCCGTTTGCGGCACCGCTGAATGAACTGCAGGACCGGCGGGCGCAGGGAGGAACGACGGACCCCTGGCTGAAGACGGGCCTGCTGAAGTTTGTGAGCGACGGGGCGCTGGGTTCGCGGACGGCGGCGATGCTGGCGCCGTATTCGGACGATCCTTCCACGAGCGGGATCATGGCGATGGAGGCGGAGAAGCTGCGGGCCATGGCGCTGGAGCGGGACAAACTGGGATTTCAGATTGCGTTTCACGCGATTGGGGATAAAGCGAACCGCGTGGCGTTGGATGTGTTCGAGTCGGTGGAAAGGGTGAATGGAACGCGCGACCGGCGGGACCGCGTGGAGCACGCGCAAGTGCTGACGCCGGAGGATCTGCCGCGCTTCGCAAAGCTAAAGGTGATCGCGTCGATGCAGCCTTCGCACGAAATGAATGACTTGCGGTGGGCGGAGCAGCGATTGGGGCCGGAACGCTCGAAGGGAGCGTACGCGTGGAATTCGCTGGAGAAATCGGGGGCGCGGCTGGCGTTTGGGACGGATTATCCCGTGGAACCGATCAATCCGTTGCGGGGGTTGTATGCGTGCGTGACGCGAGAAGCGGCGGAGGGCGGGCCGGCGGGAGGATGGGAGCCGCAGGAGAAAATTTCGCTGGAGGATTGCCTGCGGGCGTATACGAGCGGATCGGCGTATGCGGAGTTTGAGGAGGGGAAGAAAGGGGAGTTGAAGGTGGGGGAGTACGCGGACTTTTTGATATTGTCGCAGGACATTACGAAGGTGGCGGCGAAGGAGCTCTTGAATACAAAAGTGGTGCAGACGGTGGTGGGGGGGCGGGTAGTTTACAGTTCACAGTCCACCGTTGGCAGCTTAGGAGTTCGGAAAGAGAAGGAACAAGATTAACGCAGAGGGCACAAAGGACGCAGAGTTCGCGGAGAAGAGAAGAGGGACGGTAACACAGAGATCACTGAGGTCGGAACACAGAGGTCACAGAGAAAGGCAAGGAAGAGTGAAAGAGTAGATCCCTCGGCTGCGAGGGCCGACGCGCCACAAGATGGCGCGAGAGGAAAAATCGGCCCGCTCCGGTCCCTTCGACTTCGCTCAGGGCAGGCGGGATGACAATTGGATTAGGAGCGGCGCATGGGGTCCAGCGATGCTGGACCCCTACGATTTATGGAAAAGCGAATTAAGGCGGATGTGGCGCTGGCGTTCTGCTCGCTGATTTGGGGCGTGACGTTTGTGGTGGTGAAGAACGCGCTGGATCATGCGTCCGTGTTCGTGTTTCTGGCGGTGCGCTTTACGCTGGCGGCGGGATTGATGGCGGTGTTCCAGCCGAAGGTGCTGGCGCGGCTGGACAGCCGGGAAGTTTTCGCGGGGCTGCGGCTGGCGTTCTTTATGTTTGCAGGATATGCGTTTCAGACGACCGGGTTGCAGTTCACGACGGCGAGCCATTCGGGATTTGTGACCGGATCGAGCGTGGTGCTGGTGCCGGTGCTGCTGGGGATCTTCTGGGGGCGGCGGTTAACGAAGTGGATGTATGCGGGGTCGCTGGCGGCGATGGCGGGGCTGTACTTTCTGATGGTGCCGGCGGAGGGGATGCGCTACCTGAATCCCGGAGATGTGCTGACTTTTGTGGCGGCGGGATTGTATGCGGTGCACATTATTCTGGTGGGGGAATACACGCAGGAACATTCGGTGCCGGCGCTGAGCCTGATACAGGTGGCAGGCTGCGCGGGGATGGCGTGGGTGGCGACGGGAGCGGGAGCGGCGATTCACTGGCAGGCGGTGCGGTTTGCGTGGCGGTGGGAACTGTTGGCGGGGATCGGGATTTGCGCGGTGTTTGCAACGGCGGTGGCGTTTACGGTGCAGTTGTGGGCCCAGCAATACACGTCGCCAAGTCATGCGGCGATTTTGTTTGCGCTGGAGCCGGTGATTGCGTTGATTACGTCGTACATCGTTCTGCGTGAGCGATTGAGCGGGCGGGCGTGGTGGGGAGCGGGAATGGTGGTGGCGGGGATTGTGATTGCGGAATTGCTGGGACCGGCGGCGGCGCCGGAATCGGCGGAGCCGGTGTTTGAGAAGGCGTAGGGTTTCAGTTTTGGGCTTTCAGTTTCGTTGGTGAGAATTGATAACTTGGAGGCGCGGGTAGAAGGTTATCAGCGACCAGATAGCAGCGATCGGGATGCAAGACAAGACTAACGCAGAGTTCACAGAGGACACAGAGTTCGCAGAGAAGAGGAAATCACGACCCACAAGCAAGCCCGGCATGAGGGGCACCCAGCCTCGATCCCTCCGCTCCGGCCCGCAAACCACGCGGGCCTACGGTCGGGATGACAACGTATATTACACCGTGCCGAGATGGGGTCGAGCGGTGCTCGACTTCTACGAGAGCGTCAGAAATGAACCGACCCCGCGAGGCGGGGCCGGCCACTACAAACGGCAAAAGCGGATCCCTCTCCCGCTCTGCGGGATCGGGATGACAATGTTTGAGGCTGGTTTGGTTCCTGATGGCTGATAACTGATATCTGATAACCCGTATCTGACTAGCGGTAGTTCTTGATATCCACGGGATCGAACATGGTGGCGGCGGAGGGGTGGGATTTTTCATAGGCGGCGATTTCGGAGGCGTGTTGCAGGGATTGGCCGATATCGTCGAGACCTTTTAAGAGGACTTCTTTACGCGAGGGGGCGATTTCAAAATTGTAGACGTGGCCGTAGGCGTCCTTGATGGTTTGGCTGGGGAGATCGATGGAAAGGGCGTAGCCCAGTTCGGATTCGGTTTGCTGGAAGAGTTGATCGACTTGGGCTTCGGTGAGAATGGCGGGGAGGATGCCGTTCTTGAAGCAGTTGTTGTAGAAGATGTCGGCATAGCTGGGAGCGATGATGGCGCGGAAGCCGTAGTCCTTGATGCCCCAGGGAGCATGTTCGCGGCTGGAGCCGCAGCCGAAATTGGTGCGAGCGAGAAGGATGGAGGCGCCTTTGTAGCGCGGGAAATTGAGGACGAAATCTGGATCGGGCTTCTCGCCGGGAAGATAGCGCCAGTCGTAGAAGAGAATGCGGCCGAAGCCTTCGCGGGTGAGGGATTTGAGGAATTGTTTGGGGACCATTTGGTCGGTGTCAACGTTGACGCGATCGAGAGGCATGACGACGCCGTGATGGGTGGTGAAGGGTAGCATGGGTGGGGAGTCCTCAGTTTCCAGTTTTAAGTATTCAGGAAGAGGATATCAGATATCGGCGATCAGAGATCAGGAAGCGGCGACCAGTGACCAGCGACCAGTGACCGGGAGGGGGGACGGTTGAAAGTTAAAAGTTGAAAGTTGAAGGAAAAAGCGAAGAGGGACGGTAACACAGAGGTCACAGAGGGAAGAACACAGAGAGCACAGAGAAGAGCAAGAGGAAGAGAGAAGATAACGCGGAGACGCCGAGGACACAGAGTTCGCGGAGAAGAGAAAAGATAACGCGGAGGCGCCGAGAACGCAGAGTTCGCGGAGAAGAGGAACACAGGACCCACAAGCAAGCCCGGCTTGAGGGGCACCCAGCCTCGATCCCTCCGCTCCGGCCCGCAAACCACGCGGGCCTACGGTCGGGATGACAATGTATCTTACACCGTTCTTATACCGTGCCGAGATCGGGTCGACCGAGGGGTCGACCCCTACAAGAGCCGGAAAAGAACCGACCCCGCAAGGCGGGGTCGGCCACTACAAACCCAAGAGAACCCAAGACCCAGGTAATAAATCGAACCTGGGGCACCCGGCGAAAGCGGATCCCTCTCCCGCTTCGCGGGATCGGGATGACAATGTTTGAGGCTGGTTTGGTTCCTGATCGCTGATATCTGATCACTGATTACTTTTTCAAGGGCCATAAATCTAGGAAACGGCGCCGATCTAAAGATCGGCCACTACACGATTTTACTCGACGGGGGCGACGTCGAATTCGCGTACGTCGACGAAGTGGCCGGCTAGGGCGGCGGCGGCGGCCATGACGGGGCTAACGAGGTGAGTGCGGGAGTCGCGGCCCTGGCGGCCCTCGAAATTGCGGTTGGAGGTGCTGGCGCTGCGTTCGTGCGGGGGGAGGACGTCGGCGTTCATGCCGATGCACATGCTGCAGCCGGCATCGCGCCACTCGAAGCCCGCGGCGGTGAAAAGTTTGTCGAGGCCTTCTTTTTCGGCTTGCGCTTTGATGCTGCGGGAGCCGGGAACGATGAGCGCTTGCTTGATATTTTTGGCGATGTGTTTGCCCGCGACGAGACGGGCCGCGGCGCGAAGATCGTCCAGGCGGGAATTGGTGCAGGAGCCGATGAAGACGCGGTCCACGGGAATGTCCACGATGAGAGTGCCGGGTCTGAGGCCCATATATTTGAGGGCGCTTTCGGTGGCTTTCTGATCGTTGAGGTCGCGGAAATCGTGGGGATCGGGAACGCGGCCATTGACGCTGGTGACCATGCCGGGGTTGGTGCCCCAAGTGACTTGCGGAGCGAGTTGATCGGCGTGGAGTTCGATGGTCGAGTCGAACTTGGCGCCGTCGTCGGACTTGAGAAGCTTCCAGCGCTCAACGGCGACTTGGAATTCTTTGCCGCGAGGAACGAACGGGCGGCCTTCGAGATAGGCGAAGGTGGTGTCATCGGGGGCGACCATGCCGGCACGCGCGCCGCCTTCGATGGTCATGTTGCAGACGGTCATGCGGCCGTCCATAGAGAGAGCGCGGATGGCTTCGCCGCCGTACTCGGCGACTTGCGCGTTGCCGCCGCTGATGCCCATTTTGCCGATGATGGCGAGGATGATGTCTTTGGCGGTGACGCCCTTGGGACGCTTGCCGTGCACGAGGATGTGGAGGGTTTTGGATTTGGATTGAACGAGGCATTGCGTGGCGAGGACGTGTTCGACTTCGCTGGTGCCGATGCCAAAGGCGAGAGTGCCCAAGGCGCCGTGGGTGGAGGTATGGGAGTCGCCGCAGACAATGGTTTGGCCGGGCTGGGTGATGCCGAGTTCGGGGCCGATGATGTGGACGATGCCCTGATGCTTGCTGTTCATGTCGAAGAGGCGGACGCTGAATTCGCGGCAGTTGCGCTCGAGGGCTTCGAACTGAAGCTTGGCATCATTGTCGAGGATGGGGAGGGTGCGGTCGGTGGTGGAGACGGAATGATCCATGACGGCGAAGGTGAGATCGGGGCGGCGGACCTTGCGGCCTTCGGCCTTGAGGCCGGCAAAGGCTTGGGGAGAGGTGCCCTCGTGGACGAGATGGCGGTCAATGTAGAGGAGCGAGGGCTTGCCGGGTTCTTCGTGGACGACGTGATTTCGCCAGATTTTTTCGTAGAGAGTTGTGGGTGACATGGGAATTATTTTAGCACTTGGGCGATGAGAAGAAAGGGCGGGATATCAGCAATCCGATATCAGCGATCATGAGGCAGCGACCAGAGACCAGCGATCAGCGACCAAGAAGAGGGAGACGGGCGGTTGAGAGTCAAAAGTCGAAAGTTGAAGGAAAAAGCGTAGAGGGACGGTAACACAGAGTTCAAAGAGGCAAGAACACAGAGGTCACAGAGAAGAGAAACCTGAGCACTGAGTACTAACTGGAGGGGGAGGATTGGGATTCGTGGAGATCCACGGTGTAGTGCTGCACGCGGCGGTCGTAGGAGGTGAGGAGTTCGAGGGCTTCCTGGGCGACGACAGCGCCTTCGCGATCGGAGCCGGCAAAGCGGTCGATGGACTCGAAGGAGGCCCAAAGGGTTTCCACAATGAAGTGAACGACGACACCGTCGGATTGCGTGATGACGCGGGCTTCGCGGAAGCCGTCGAAGGAGCGCAGGTGGGTGAGGACGTGCTGACGGAAGTGGCGCAGATAATCGGGGAAACGTATGGCAGTGGTGCGGGCGGACCAGAAGCGAACGACCATGTCAGGCGTCTCCTGTGGTGGGTTGGGCGGGGAGCGGATCGGCGCCAACGACGACGGTCCAGGGGCGAACTTTCCAATGCTTGACGAGGCCGTGGCGCACGTAGGGATCGCGCTCGGCGAAGGCGGTGGCGGCGTCGGGAGAGGGACCGCGGAAAATGAGGAGAGCGCCGTCAGCGGGTTCGGCGAGTGCTCCGGCGAGGAGGAGTTCGCCGCGGAGATGGGCTTCGCGGGCGAGGAGGAGATGCGCGTCGCGAAAAGGGGCGCGGCGTTCGACGAAGTTATCGGCTACTTCGTAGAAAAGGGCGAAATAGGGCATGGCGTTTCCCTGACGAGGGATAGGGTATCACGGTGGGGAGAAAGGGGCGGGGATGGGAGCAGTCAGTAGAGAGTCACCAGCGACCAAATATCAGCGATCAGGAAGCAAGAAGTACAGTTGTAAGTATTCAGTTTTAAGTTTTAGGCAAAGAGCGAAAGAACAAAGATAATTCACCCTTCGCGCTGAGTGCCGAGACAAGGAGGAGTTGAGGACGCGGAGGTTTGCAGAGTAAACGTTGAAGAGTTGAAAGTTGAAAGAAAGAGAAAGGCAAGAGGGATTTCTCGCTCCGCGGACTCCGCTCGAAATGACGGGAGTGAGGAGAAGACCTCAGCAATCGAAAGGGCGAGGTACCGTGGGGGAAGGTCTCAGCCCTGAAAGGGAAAGACCTCACCCCTCAAAGGGGTGAGCTACAGGAGGTGGAGCGGAGATTGGAAAGACGGGAGTGAAAACCGGAAGAGAAAAGCGGAAAACAGAGGTAACAGAGGGGCCGCAGAGGTAACGGAGGCGTGGCGCGGCTTGTTGGCGGGGAATAGCTAACGTTAGTGGGGAGGAGAGGGGGGCAGGGCTAGTTTTTTCCGGGCGGATTCGCGGATGCCTTCTGCGTCGGGATATTTGGTGTAGTGGGCTAGCGTGTCGAGGGCCTTCTGGGCGTTTTGACGGGCGAGATCGATTTGGCCATTGGCGAGATAGGCGTCGCCGAGACTGTCGTAGACGTTGGGGGAATCAGGATAGGCGATGACGTTGAGCTTGAAGAGATCGATGGCGGCTTTGATGTCGCCGGCTTGCAAATAATCGTAGCCGAGGCGGTTCATGATGAGCTCGGTGAAGATAACTTCCTTGGGATAGCGCTGGCGACCTTCGGCGAAGAGCTGGGCGGCTTTGGCGGGGCCACCTGGCTGGTCGAGAAGATCGAGAAAGTGGTTTCGGTGTTCGGCGAGTGCGGGAGCGCGGGTGGAGGGAACGTTGGGATGCGCGGTGAGAGCGTTGGTGAGCCAAGAGACGATGTCGGCGGGAAGATCCTTCTGCAGGGCGAAGAGCTCGACGCCGTGGCCGCCTTTTGGGAAATGTTCAAACTTGTTGATGGGGTTGGTGGAGAAGCTGTAGATCCATTCTATCAACTCGACGACGCCGGGATCGGGATCGTCATCGGCGACGGCGGCGAAAAGCGGGAGATTGGGATTCTTGCGGAGGAATTCGCGGCCGGGGCGGCCAGTGCCTTCGGAGAGGAGGACGAGGGCTTTGACTTCAGGATGGCGGCTGGCGAGGAGGACGGCTTGGTTGACACCACAACTAGCGCCACCGACGGCCATGATGGAAGGAGTGACGCTGGGTTGTGCGGCGAGATAGGCGTAGGCGGTGTCCACGTCGATGGGAAATTTTTCAGCGATGACTTGCTGGATCTGGTCGTTGGTGAGTATGTCGAGCGGGGTGCCGGCGCTTTCGCCGAAGCCGCGGAAATCGAAGGTGAGGACGTTGAGGCCGGAGGCAGCGAAGCGTTGGGCGAGGTCGTCCCAGACTTTGCGCTGACGATTGCATTGGTGAAGAAGAAGCACACCGGGGCCGGGTTTGGAGGCGGCGAAGAAAGTGGCTTTGAGACGGGTGCCGTCGGGAGAAGTGAGATCTACGATGCGCGGGGCCGGAGGTTGCAGGGCGGGGGTGGAGAGCGCGACGAAGAAAAACGTTAGGATGGCGGTGGGAGGAAGGAGATGCATGGGGACCTCCGGGGGAACAGTTTACAGTTTACAGTTCACAGTGCAAGAGTCGGGAGGGGGAGAGGGTTCTCAGCGATCAGACATCAGCGATCAGGAAGCAAGAAAAGGTAACGCACCCCTCGCGCAAACGACTCGTGGCAAGGGGGCGCAGAGAGTACGAAGAGGTTCGCGGAGCAGAGAAAGGGTTGAAGAGTCAAAAGTTGAAAGTCGAAAGGGAGAGAAAGGCAAGAGAGATTTCTCGCTTCGCAGACTCCGCTCGAAATGACAGGGGCTGGTTATGCGCTGAGCAAGAAGAGACTTACACAGAGAGCACAGAGTTCACAGAGAAGAGTGACCCAAGAGCACAGACAAGAGTGTCTGTGCCACAGGACGCGGGGATGAGGAGCGAGATGGAGAACTTGCGGGTGGTGTTGGTGGGGACGCGGAATCCACTGAATTTGGGGGCGGTGGCGCGGGCGATGAGTAATTTTGGGGCGGCGTACCTGCGGGTGGTGCAGCCGTATGCGAAGGCGTTTCGCGAAGCGGTGTCGGCGGTGGGGGCTTCAGCGGTACTGCAGAACGCGGAAGAGTTTGCGACGGTGGCGGAAGCAGTGGCGGATTGCTGGCTGGTGGTGGGGACGACTTCGGTGGGAAATCGGGAGATCCAACATCCGCTGCGGAGTTTGGAAGAGGCGGGGGCAGTGCTGCGGAAAGGAATGGCGAAGGGAAAGGTGGCGCTGCTGTTTGGGTCGGAGAAATGGGGATTGTCGAATGAGAGTTTGAGCCATTGCCATTGGCTGGTGCGGATACCGACGCGGGAGGAACACCGGTCGATGAATCTGGGACAGGCGGCGGCGGTGTGTTTGTATGAGATTGGGCGGGGGAAGCGCGGGGCGGGTGCGATGAGGAAGACGGAAGAGAAGAAGAGTGCGGCGGCGCGGATGGAGACGGTGGAGCGGATTGGGGCGGCGCTGCTGCCGGTGCTGATTAAGAGCGGGTACACGGGGGAACGAAAGAGCGAGTTGGCGGAGGAGAAATTGCGGCGGATGCTGCGCAGGATGGTCATGCGCGAGGCGGATGCGGAGGTGTTGTTGGGGATGGTGAGGAAGATCGGGTGGTGGATGGAGGAGAGGGGAGAACAGTCGAAAGTTAAAAGTTGAAAGAAAAGGAGAAGAGAAAAGCGAAGAGAAGATATAACGCAGAGGCGCAGAGTTCGCAGAGGAAGAGAAGAGAAACCCAAGACCCAGGTAAAAAACCGAACCTGGGGCACCCGGCAAAAGAATTGTAAGAGTAGAAAAGTATAAGAGTGCGAGAGTGGGGAAGTCAGAGGGGGGCGTGGAAGGAACGGAGGGAGCGGAGACGGCGGAGGCGGGCAAAGAATTTGTTGGCGGTGGAGATATCGCAGGCGATCTGGAGGCGGAGCTCGTCAGGGGAGGCGAATTTTTGTTCGCTGCGAAGGCGCTTCCAGAAGCGGATCTCGATATGGCGAGGGGTAAAGTTACCGGAATAATCGAGCAAGTGAGTTTCGATGGTGAGGCCGGAACCGTTGAAGGTGGGGCGCATGCCGATGTTAGTGACGCTGCGATGGCTGCTGGTTTCGCCTTCGAGGACGGTGCGGGTGATGTAGACGCCCTTGGCGGGGAGGAGTTCCTGGTCGGGCTTGAGATTTAGAGTGGGGAAGAGGAATTTGCGGCCGGCGCCAGTGCCGCGAATGACTTCGCCGGTGAGGACGAAGGGGCGGCCGAGAAGCCGCGCGGCGTGGGTGACGTCGCCTTCGGCAATTAGTTTGCGAATGAGGGTGCTGGAGACGATTTCGCCGTCGAGGGCCACGGGCGTGTGGACGACGACTTCGAAGCCGTAACGCATGCCGAGATCACGAAGGAATTTGACGTCGCCGGCATGGCGATGGCCGAAGCGGAAATTATCGCCGACGACGATGGCGCGGACCTGCAACTGACGAACGAGAATTTCATCCACAAAATCTTTGGGAGAGAGAGCCGCCAGTTCCGGCGTGAAGGGCAGGACGACGGCGGCTTCCATGCCGAGCGCACCAAAGCATTCGAGGCGCTGCTGATTGGTGGAGATGCGGAGAGGCGCGGAGTCCGGGCGGAGGACTTTGAGCGGGGGCGGCTCGAAGGTAAGGGCGGTGGAGACGACGCCGGAATCCTCGGCGCGGGTCATGGCAAAAGCGAGGACACGCTGATGGCCGAGGTGGATGCCATCGAAATTGCCGATGGCGATGATGCTGCCGCGTTTAGAGGCGGCGAAACGCGCGGCCCAGTCCGCGGCGGAATGGAAGACGGTGAGGTGGCCGGAAGGAATGTGACTGTGGACGGCGAGGGCTTTGGCGGCGCGTGCGACGGCAGGGGAGTCGGTTTGCACGTCGAAGTGGAGGCCGTCGTAGGCGAGCTGGACGTGGGGATAGCCAGCTTTGCGGAGGCGTTCGTTGGTGGCGGCGTGGGGAAGTTCGTGAGCGATGTGCGTGAACCAGGCGCGGCGTGGCTTGAGTTTGTCAACCAGGGCGAGGGCCTGTTCGACGGTCTGGTGCATGGGATGGGGAACATCGCGGAGAGCGTCGATGATGAGGTCATCAATGTCCTCGAGGAGCGGCAGGGAGGCTTCGGGGAGGCGGCTGAAATCGGTGAGATACGCGGCGCGGCCGAAGCGGAAACCGAGGACGTCCATTTCGCCGTGGAGGAGAGGCACGGGAATGATGGGAATGCCGAGAAGTTCGAAGGGGCCTTTGACTTCGTGGAGGATGACGCTGGGGAGAGTGCTGAGGGAGGGCTTGTTGTCAAAAACGTAGGAAAAGGCGCGGCGGATCACGCGGAAGGTTTCTTCGGAGCCGTAGACGGGCATGGGAGCACGTTGGCGGATGTTGAAGGGGCGAATGTCGTCGAAGCCGAGGATGTGATCGGCGTGGCCGTGGGTGAGAAGAACGGCTGCGAGGCGATCGAGGCGCGCGGTGAGGGCCTGGGCGCGAAAATCGGGGGTGGTGTCAATGACGACGTTCTGGGAATTGCGGGAGAGGAGGATGGAAGGGCGCAAGCGCTTGTCGTGCGGATCGGTGGATTGACAGACGGCACAATGGCAGCCAACCGTGGGGATTCCCATGGAGGTGCCGGAACCGAGGACGGTGAGATGGATGGGGGATGAGGACATGGAGGCGCTCGTCAAGAAGAGTTTAGAGTCAAAAGTTGAAAGTTAAAAGTTGAAAGAGAAAGCAAGGGCGAAGACCTTACGCAGAGTTCATAGAGGGCTCAGAGTTCCCTGAGAAGAGAAGGGAAGATAAGGAAGCCAAAAGCGCCATTCAGGAGAATGGCGTTCCCGGCAAAGTCAAGAGCACAGTCCCTTCGAAGCTTCCCTCGAAGATAGGGACAAGCAGTGTAAGCCCTTCGCGACTCAGGGCAAGCTGGAGAGTCTGCGCCACAAAGAATGAAAAGAAAGGTGACGGAGAGATCCCTCCACTGCGCGGCCCGACGCGCCTGAAAGCGGCGCGTAAGAAAAAATCGGGCCGCTTCGGTCCCTTCGACTTCGCTCAGGGCAGCCGGGATGACATTATTTGGTGTAGCGGGAGGAAGGTTATTTTTTGGGTTTGGGGTGGGATTGGGCTTGCGCCATTTGGGCGGCGAGGGCCTGGTTGATTTCGAGGTAAGTCATTTTGAGCTTGCCGAGGAGATCGAGGAGCATGGTGTCCTCTTCGGGGGCAAGATTGCCGACGGTTTTTTCGCGGAGGGCATCGAGCATGTCGATAAGTTCGTGGGCGGCTTCGGGATCGATAACGGGCTGGCCGGTGCGCGGGTCGGCATAGGCGCCGAGAACCATGGCAGCATTGCTGCCGATCATGCGGACAAGATTCTCGAAGGCGGGGTTTTTCTTGGGGGTTTCCTTGGCGGGAGCCGGAGGGGAATCGGGGGCCGGCGGAGTCGCGGCTTTTTCCTTGGCTTCCTTGTTGGCGGCTTCGACCTTGGCTTCGCGCTCTTGCTCCTGGACAACGTCCGGGCGGAGATCGCCTTCGGAGGTGAAGGGCCGCCGATCGATGACGCGGAAGGTGCCTTCGGGATTCTGATCCGCCACGGTGGATGATCCTCACAGTTGAAAAAGTGCGTAAATAGTTTAGCACGGGTGGAGGGAGGAGAAGGGGCTGGGAGGGGGAAGCGGTGAAAGTTAAGAGTCGAAAGTCGAAAGTTGAAAATTGAAAGAGGAAGAGAAGAGGGACCAAGGTGTCCGATCGTAAGAGCCCACCCTTCCCGCGGGAGAGGGAAAGGTCGAAGAGTTGAGGAGAAAGCTTACGCAGAGTTCGCAGAGAAGAGGGACGGAAGTGTCCGATCGTAAGAGCCCACCCTTCCCGCGGGAGAGGGAAAGGTCGAAGAGTTGAGGAGAAAGCTTACGCAGAGTTCGCAGAGAAGAGGGACGGAAGTGTCCGATCGTAGGAGCCCACCCTTAGCTGAGAAACGCGAAGGGTGGGGCACCCTCAAGTACTCGGAGCGGCGGCGTAAGAGGGAAAGAGTGTAAGAGTGAAAGGCTTGGGGTTGTCGGGGGTGCCGCGATCCCTCCACTGCGCGGCCCGACGCGCCGCAATTCGGCGCGAAAGAAAAAACCGGGCCGCTCCGGTCGGGATGACACACTCTCTCCCGGAAGATGGGTTATTCGTAGCGGAGGGCTTCGACGGGGTCGAGGCGGGCGGCCTTGATGGCGGGGTACATGCCGAAGATGAGGCCGACGCTCATGGAAACAGTGACGGCGAGAATGATGGCCCAGAGCGGGATGGATGAGGGGAGAGAGGGGACAGCCAGATTGATGAGCAGGCTGATGAGGCCGCCGAGGATAACGCCAATGACGCCACCGGAACCGGTGAGCACGATAGCTTCGGTGAGGAATTGCCAGATGACGTCGCGCTTACGCGCGCCAATGGCGCGGCGCACACCGATTTCGCGGGTGCGCTGGGTGACGGACATGAGCATGATGTTCATCACACCAACGCCGCCGACAAGAAGGCCGATGGAACTGATGACGGAGATGAGCAGAGCGACGGAGGCGGTGATCTGGCGGAATTAATCGGCGATCTCTTGGGTGCTGGAGATGCCGAAACTGTCGGGCATGTTGTAGGGAACGTTGCGGCGACGACGGAGAACCGCGCGAATTTGGTCCTTGGCTTCCGCCATGTGGCCGTGAACGGCGACGGCGCCGATCATGACTTCATCGTCCTCGGGATTGTGCTTGCGGTAGGTGCGGTAAGGAACCAGGACGTTCTTGTCGGCGGATTGATCCTTGACGAGCTGGCCTTTGCGCGGCTCCATGACGCCGATGACTTCGTAGGTGACCGTGTCCACCAGGATGGGCTTGCCGACAGCCTCGCCGTCGGGATAGAGCTTTTTGGCGATGTCCGGTCCGATGACGGCAACGTCGGCGCGGTGCTCATTTTCAGCGTCACTGAAGAAGCGGCCCTCTCGCGTGCGGCTGTTGAACACTTCCACGTCGGCGGGAAGGGAGCCGTGGTAGTCCACGCCAGAGATTTCCTTGCCAAGATACCGGGCGGTGACGGGGCCGCGCGAGGAGGTAAATTGATTGAAGCGCGGGAAGACGCTGGCGGAGACGGCGCGCACGGCTGGGCAGAATTGCTCGATGGCTTCAGCGTCTTCGAGAGTGAGCACGCGGCGGGCGCGTTCTTCGGCAGAGAGTCCACTGAAGTGAAGGCCGCCATTGAAGCGAAAGATGAAGAAGGTGTTGGGGCCGAAGTCGCTGAGGTAGGAGTTCACATCGCCATAGACGCCGACGAGAATGGAGACGACGGAAAGGAGCGCGGTGATGCCAATGACCACGCCAAGGACGGTGAGGAAGGAGCGCATTTTATTCTCGCGCAAGGTGGTGAGGGCCATGTAGGTGTTTTCGCTCATGTTCATGCGCATGGGAGTGGCCCCCTTTCCTACAATTCCTGGCGCAAGGCTTCGATAGGCTGCAACAAAGCGGCCTTGCGCGCGGGATAAACTCCGAAGAAGAGACCAACGCAGGTGGAGAGAATCTCCGCGATGAGGATGGCGGCGATAGGAACGTGCATGGGAACGGAGGTGGTGGCCTTGACGAGCGCGGCGATGGCGTAAGAGACAAACACGCCCAGGGCGCCTCCGATGGCGGCCATGAAGCAGGCTTCGAGGAGGAATTGCAAGAGGATGTCGCGGCGGCGCGCGCCAAGTGCTTTGCGGATGCCGATTTCCCGAGTGCGCTCAGTGACGGTGGCGAGCATGACGTTCATAATCACGACGCCGCCGATGACCAGGAAGACGGATGTGACGCCGATCATGGCGGTGAAAATGACTTCAGTGAGGTTCTTCCAGAGGTTCATGAGCGTGGCGGAATCGAGGATGCCGAAGGAGTCGGGTTCGTTGGGGGAGAGGTGGCGGCGAGCGCGCAACAGGACGCGGGCTTCGTCCTGAGTTTCTTCCATCCATTCCGCCCCACGGGCCTGGATATTGATGGCCATATCCATATGAGTGCCATAAATCTTGAGGAAGGTTTCGATAGGGATATAGGCGAAGTTGTCCTGTGACTGGCCGAAGACAGTGCCAAGGGGCTTGGCGACGCCGACGACGGTGAAGGGGCGGCCATCAATCCAAACTTCGCGGCCGATGGGGTCAAGGTAAGGGAAAAGCTTGGTGGCAAGATCGTTGCCAATCATGGTGACCATGGCGCGGTTGTGGTCGTCGCCGTCGGAGATGTAGCGGCCCTCGATGGGCTCCTCGATATCGATTTCGCCAATGTTGGCAGTGACGCCGCGGAGGCTGGTGTCCTCGACGCCTTGCGAGCCGACATGGACTTTGCCGGAGGTGCGAACTTCAGCGCCGACGCGCAGGGGGAGCTTGAGTTCATCGTGGAGGGCTTGGAAGTCTTCCCAGGTGATGACCTTGTTGCGGCGGGCGGCTTTGACATACTCCTCGACGTCGGTGATGAGGGGGAAGCGTGCGATGAGGAAGACGTTGGAGCCAAGATTGGCGACGCGAGTAGCGATGTAGCCGTCCACACCGGAGATGAGGGCGACGACGAGGATGAGGGTGGAGACGGAGATGATGATGCCGAGGAGCATAAGGAAGGAACGAAGCTTGTGGGCGCGAATGGTCTCGAGGGCCACGCCGATGGGTTCACGCAGGGGAAAGCCACGGGGCATGCAAAGGTGTCCTTACTAATAAGTACGCACGGGACGGGGGGAAGTTTCAAGGGGAAAGAAAGCTATCAGCGGTCGGATATCAGCGATCAGGAGGCAACAAGGAGAGCACGCAGTTTTAAGTTGTCAGTTTCGGAAAAGGAAAGAGAGCGGGCGGGGCGGTGAGGCGAGAGTTAGTAGGATTGCTTGAGGGCGGCGGGGGACAGAGTTGACTTTGTGTTGATGGTAGAAAGGAGTTGGACGCCGATGCCGCGGTAGCCGTCGGGCAGGTTTTCGATGCGGGCGACCTGGCCGAGGTACTCGAGATCGTGAGGCTCAGTGGGGAAGTGATAAGGAAGAGTGACGAAGACGCGCATGCCTGCACGATAAGATTGGTTCTTGGAGAGGAAGTAGATGCCGTCACGGGAAACGTTTTTGGTGGTGGCGGTCTCCTCGAAGTGGGCGTCGTGAGGATCGGACGGACTCACTTTGAGGGGCTGGCCGATGCGGATGCGGCGGCTGCGCCGGCGTTCCTGCTGTCTAATTTCCTGCATGTAAATATGAGAACACGGAAATGGGGTTAGTTGTGCGGCAATGTGCCGTAAAGAATATGTTAACGCCGGGGAGATATGAAGAGAGAGTATTTCATGTGGCGGGAGGTGAATTACAGATTGTTGGCGGAGATGGCGGTTGCAAAAGCGGCGGCCCTTCGAAGCTCAAGGTAAACAGCAGTGAGTGTGCCGTAGACAAGAACTGGAAAAGTGCGTGGAAAAGCCTCAGGCCTGAAGGCCTGAGCTACTGGGCAGAGGACCGGCCGAGACAAGGGAGACGGGGCGGAGACAAGGGGAAGACCCCGGTGTGGGGCGGTACCCGATCGGAAAAAAGTCCTGTTGCCAGGAACGGGGGAAACGGGGCACAATCTCACCCAGTAGGCCGGTCCTATCCCCCCGGTGCATGTGAAGCACGACACGCGCGAGTGCGAGCCGATGCGGCTGAACGCAACGATCCCGGGCTCCCTGAAAAAAGGTAGAGGAACGCTCCTCTTCGGCGTTGTGGGATTTTTGTTGTCCGGACTGGTGTGTGCGGATGGTTTGCGCGCGCAGGATGCGGCCGAAGCGGCTCGGCAGGAACAGGCGCGGAAGGCCGCGGAGGCGAAAAATCCCCACCATGTTTATACCGAAGACGATTTGAAACGCGCGAAGATCCTTACGCCGGAGGATCAGGCCAAAGTTGCGGCGCGGAAGAATAATCCAACAGAGAAGAAAGAGGAGCAGGCGAAGGGAACCGGCGAGAGTGCGCCGGGCGAAGAATCGCTGGGAGAAGTGGCGCGGCGCTACCGAAAAGAGAAAGCGGAGCGGGAAGCGGCGCGTGCGACCGAACAGGGAGATCGTTCGCAATTTCCGATGAAGCTGCCGGAAGCAACAATGGCGGCGCCGAAGATGTTGGTACAGCCGAAGACGGAAGCACGAGCGGCGGGAAGTTCGCGGAGAGGTGCGGCGGCGGGGCGCATGTCGCCGTTTGCGCCGCGGCCGTTGCGTGTGATGCCGAGTGCGCCGCGTGAGCCCGGAACGAGCGTGTTGCGAGTGAGACCGGAAGTGGCAACGCCGAATGCGGCGACAGTGTTGCGTAAAGTGGAGCGCGGCGATTCGTGGTGGAAGTTGGCGGAGATCTATTTGGGGAATGGGGCGCGTTGGCGGGAATTGCGCGGGATGAATCCAACGAGGACGAACCGGCCGGAGTTGCTGCTGCTGGGGAGCACGGTGTTGGTGCCGACGAGGGTTGTGGGCCGTGGGACGCCGGTAGCGAAGAGTGTGACGGTGCAGAAGGGCGATACGTTGTGGGGGTTGGCGCGAGAGCACCTGGGGCGGGGCGCGGCGTGGAAGTGTTTGGCGGAGACGAACCCGGAGTTGGGGGAGCCGACACGGTTGCAGATTGGGCAGAGAGTGATGATGCCTGCGGAGGGGATGGGGAGAGGGTGTGCTGGCGGCGTGGTGGGGAAAGTCAAGAACTGAGATTGGTCCTTCCTTGTAATTGTTAATCCGGATTTTTGCATTTGAGTGTGGGGAGAGAAGGAAGCCGGGAGTGCGGCGGCTTAAGTGCTGGGGTGTGCAAAGGCAAGGCTTGCGTGGGGCGCTTGTCAAAGGGTGACAGGGGCCGTAAAGTGGAGCGACTGCTGAAAGAATTGATGGGAACATTGGATGGCTCGCGGAAAACACAAACGCGCGGCTGCGCCGCGCAGAACACAAGACCAGACGCGGATGAATGGTGTGCTGAAGAAAACCATGAAGAGCCCGCTGAAGAAACGGAAGAAGAGCGCGCGGCGGGAGGCGGCGGGAGCGTGGTTTGAAAAGTTGGTGGGCGTGATGGCGCGGCTGCGGGCGCCGGGCGGGTGTCCTTGGGATCGCGAGCAGACGCACGCGACGCTGCGAACGTATTTGATTGAAGAAGCGTACGAAGTTTTGGAGGCGCTGGACGGCGCGGACGACGTGAAGTTCGCGGAGGAGTTGGGGGATTTGCTGCTGCAGGTGGTGTTTCATGCGCAGATGGCGGACGAAGAGGCGAGATTCACGATTGTCGATGTGATCCGGGAGATTTACGAAAAGATGATCCGGCGGCATCCGCACGTGTTTGGAGAGAAGCGGGCTAAGGATGCGGCAGAGGTGCTGCGGAACTGGGAGATCATCAAGAAAGAGGAAAAACTTGCGAAGGGTGTGGTGGAAGAAGAAGCGGCGGAGAGCGTGCTGGATGGCGTGCCGCGGAGCTTGCCGGCGCTGCTGGAAGGGTATCAGTTGACGAGAAAGGCGGCGCGGATCGGGTTTGACTGGGAAAACGTGGGTGGAATTTTCGAGAAGCTGCAGGAAGAGACGGAAGAATTGCGGCAAGTGCTGGAGAAGCGCGGAGGTAAAGAGATCGAAGGGGAAGTAGGAGATATTCTGTTTGCGGCAGTGAACTTGGCGCGGTTTTTGAAGATTGATCCGGAAATTGCGATGAAGAAGGCCAGCGGGAAATTCAGCAGGCGATTCCGGGAGATGGAGCGGATGGCGCGGGAACAGGGGACGACGCTGGCGGAAGTGCCGCGGGGGAGGATGGAGGAGTTGTGGGAGGAGGCGAAGGGACGAGAGTTGAGAGTCAAAAGTTGAAGGTTGAAAGGGAAGAGGAAGAGAAAAGATTGCACAGAGCTCGCAGAGGGCACCGAGTTCGCAGAGAAGAACCGAAAAGAAAAAGGCGAGCCGCAGAGTTAACAGAGGGGCCGCAAAGAGAACCGAGACGAGTTGAGGGAAGATGAACGCGGGAATTGAGATACGGAAGTGCGAGAGGCTGGAGGAATTTCACCGGTGCGTGGAGATTGAACGCGAGGTGTGGGGCGAGAGCGATCTGGAGACGGAGCCGTACGTGACGTTTGTGCTGGCGAACCAGACGGGCGGGCATGTGCTGGGAGCGTTCGACGGCGAGTCGATGGTGGGGTTTACGATGGCGGTGGCTGGCTTACGGAATGGCCAGGCGTATCTCCATTCGCACATGACGGCAGTGATTGCGTCGCACCGGAATCGCGGAGTGGGGCGGCTGCTGAAACTGCAGCAGAGGGAAGAGGCGCTGGGGCAGGGGCTGCGGCGGATCGAGTGGACGTTTGACCCACTGGAGACGCGGAACGCGCACTTCAATTTCAACCGGCTGGGAGCAATCGCAAGAAAATTCATTCCGAATTTTTACGGGCTGACGACGAGCCCGCTGCACCGGGGCTTGCCGACGGACCGGCTGCTGGTGGAGTGGGAGCTGGATTCCCGGCGGGCGGTGGCGGCGATCGAGGAGTTGGTGCGCGATCCGGTGGAGGCGCCGGCGAAGATTCGCCTGACGGCGGAGCTGGAAGAGTGGAAGAAGACGAACGATGCGCGACTGGGTGAGGTGCAGGCGCGAATGCGCGGGGAATTTTTGGGGTGGTTTGCGAAGAGGTATGCGGTGACGGGGGTGCGGGTTGCGGCGGGTGGAGTGGAGTATTGTTTGGCGCCGTGGAGTGATTTTTAGAAGAAGGCGACCAGCGATCAGCGACCAGTGACCGGGAAGCGGGGCGGGGAGGGTTGAAAGTCAAAAGTTAAAAGTTGAAAGAACCCAGAGAAGAGGGACGGTAACACAGAGTTCACAGAGATAGGAACGCAGAGGACACAGAGAAGAGAAGAGCGAAGAAGAGGAAGCCAAGACGCGACGCTTGTGCCTCGATCCCTCCGCTCCGCGGCCCGACGCGCCGGAATGCGGCGCGGGAGAATTAAGTTGGGCCGCTCCGGTCGGGATGACAATTGTAGGAGGCGGCGGCTCGGAGTACGGAGAGGATCGCCGAGAAGAAAAAAAGAGGGGACGATAACACAGAGCTCACTGAGATAGGAACACAGAGGACACAGAGAAGAGCGAAGAAGAGGGAGCCAAGACCCAGGCACCCGCCTACGGCGGGCCTGGGGCATCCGGCGAAAAACGAAATACTTACACAGAGGACGCAGAGTTCGCAGAAAAGAACGGAGAGCAAGAGTGAGAGGAGTGGGAGGCGGGATGCGAGTGCGGGAAGTGACACTGCGGGAAATTCGGATGCGGCTGGTGACGCCGTTTGAGACCAGCGTGGACCGCATGACAGAGCGGCGGATTATTTTGCTGGAAGCGGACGTGGATGGGGTGATCGGTTGGGGCGAGTGTACGGCGGGGGAGAATCCGTTTTTTTCGCCGGAAGATACGGAGACGGCGTGGCACATTCTGGAGAATTATTTGTGGCCGATAGTGAGGGGGAAAGAGTTTGCTTCGGCGGCGGAGGTGTGGGGGTTGCTGGGGAAAGTGCGTGGGCACACGATGGCCAAGGCCACGCTGGAGACCGCGATTTGGGATGCGGAGGCGAAGCTGAAGAATGTGCCGCTGTGGAAGCTGCTGGGAGGCGTGAGGGAAGAGATTCCGTGCGGCGTATCGATTGGGCTGAAGGAGACACTGGACGAACTGGTTGAGGCGGTGGAAAAGGAATTGGCGGCGGGGTACCAGCGGATCAAGATCAAAATCAAACCGGGGAATGATTTGCTGCCGGTGCAGCGGCTGCGCCAGGAGTTTCCGCGGATCAAGCTGATGGTGGACGCGAATTCGGCTTACCGGAAGACGGATCGGCCGCTGCTGAAAGAGTTGGATAGATTTTACCTGATGATGATCGAGCAGCCGCTGGGCTGGGACGATCTGTATGGGCACGTGGAGGTGCAGAAGAGTTTGCAGACGCCGATTTGCCTGGATGAGTGCATAAACACATACGAGCGGGCGGAGGAGGCGATAGCGCTGGGGGCATGCAAGATCATCAACATCAAGCTGGGCCGCGTGGGAGGATTTCACGAAGCGCGGCGGATACAGGATTTGTGCGCGCGGAACGGCATGCCGGTGTGGTGCGGCGGGATGCTGGAATCGGGGATTGGACGGGCGCACAACATCGCGATGTCCACGATGGAGAATTTTTCGCTGCCGGGAGATGTTAGCGCGAGCAAACGATATTGGGTGGAAGATGTGATCGAGCCGGAGGTGGAGGTGACGGCACAGGGGACGATTCGGGTGCCGGGTGGGGCGGGGATTGGGTTTGCGGTGAGGAGAGAGAGGATTGAGGCGATTACGGTGAGGAAGGAAAGGCTGCGGTGACGGAGAGAGCCGACAGTCGTTAGCCGACAGTCAGAAGCCAAGTGCGAAGAGAAAAAGGATTCACCACAGAGGACGCAGAAAGAAAATGAAACCCAAGAGCACAGTCCCTTCGATACTCCGCCAGAGATCGGGGTGAGCAGGAGCGATTGTGCCACGATCCCTCCGCTCCGCGAACCGGCGTGCGAGGAACGCACGCAAGAGAAGACCGGTTCGCTCCGGTCGGGATGACAACGCTAACAGAGGCCTTGCGCGGGGAAGAGAGAAAGGCTTACGCAGAGAACATAGAGTTCACAGAGAAGTGCGAAGAAGAAAAAGCAAACCCGTCGCTTTGCTCGGGATGACAAGTAGACCGAGCAGGATGACAGGAGGAGGAAAGCGCCACGCGGCGTTTGGGGAGGAACAGATGTGATCTGGGGTACTCCCTTGCGGAGCTAATGTGGGGCATAATCTGTACTTATGACACACACACTCGAAGAACTCATTCCTGATTACATCCAAGGCCTCCCGGCCTACGTTCCCGGCAAACCCGTGGAGGAAGTAGAGCAGGACCTGAAAATCCACGCGGTGAAGCTGGCGTCGAACGAGAATCCGCTGGGCCCATCGCCGAAAGCGATGGCAGCGGCACGGCAGGCGCTGGGCGAGGCGAACTGGTATCCGGACGGCGGGAGCAAGCGGCTGCGCGAGGTGCTGGCGGCACGGTATGGCGTGCGCGCGGAAGAGATTTTTGTGGGGCTGGGGTCGAGCGAGATCATTGATTTGGCGTCGCGGGTGCTGCTGCGGCCGGGGTTGACGGGGATCACGAGCGAAGGCTCGTTCGCGCTGTTTGCGATTGCGATCCGGGCGAGCGGCGGGAAGCTGGTGCAGACGCCGATGCGGAATTATACGTTCGCTCTGGACGCTATGGCGGCGGCGGTGACACCGGAGACGCGCGTCATCTATATTGCCAATCCGAACAATCCGACGGGAACGGCGTTTGGCGCGGCGGAGTTCGACGTATTCATGAAGAGGGTGCCCGGGGATGTGCTGGTGGTGCTGGATGAAGCGTACACCGAATACGCGGAGCGGCGGGACTTACCGAAGGCGATGGAGATTTTCAAGGAATACAACAACCTGCTGACGCTGAAAACGTTTTCAAAGGTGTATGGGTTGGCAGGGTTGCGGATCGGGTACGGAATTGGGCACCCCACGCTGGTGGCGGAGATGAACAAGTTGCGCACGCCGTTTAACGTAACGAGCGTGGGACAGGCAGCGGCATTGGCGGCGCTGGACGATCTGGAACACGTGCGGCGATCCGTGGAGATGAATCACACCGAGCGGACGAGGCTGTTCGGGGAATTGCAGCGAGTGGGATTGCAGCCGGTGGCGAGCGAGACGAATTTTCTGTTTGTGCCGTTGGCCGGGATGGACGCGAAGGGGATGTGCGACGAATTGCTGCAAGAGGGCGTGATCGTGCGGCCGCTGGCTTGGATGGGTTTTCCGGAAGCGATACGGATTTCGGTGGGGAACCCGGAGGAGAATGCCAAGCTGCTGGCGGCAATGGCGAAAGTGATGGCGCGTCGAAAGCCGGTGGCGGCACCTGTGTCCTAAAACTTGGGTGAGGCATCCAAGAATTCATGAAAATTCATTTGCCGGATGGGAGGAAAGCTCCGGGCGATCCCGTGGCGGAAGTTTTGCGCGCGTCGAAGACGATTGCGGTGGTGGGACTGTCGGCGAAACCTGCGCGGCCTAGCCATGAGGTGGCGAAATATTTGCAGCGCGTGGGATACCGGATTATTCCGGTGAATCCGAACGAGAGGGAGGTGCTGGGAGAGAAGGCGTACGCGCGGTTGGAGGATGTGCCGGAGAAGGTGGACATTGTAGATATTTTCCGACGGGCGGAAGAGGTGGGGGCGGTGGTGGAGAGCGCGATCGGGATCGGGGCGAAAGTGGTGTGGATGCAGTTGGGGGTGGAGGATGGGGTGGCGGCGGAGAAGGCGCGTGGGCGTGGGTTGATTGTGATTGAAGATGCGTGTTTGTTGGTGGAGGACCGGAGGCGGCGGTGAGAGGCAGTTGTCAGTTGTAAGTCATAAGTTTTCAGTTTCAAGAAAGAGGTTGAGTGGCGCGAATTGGGTCGCGCCGTTTTTAGTTTTCGGTGGTCAGTTTTAAGTTTTAAGTAAAGAAAGAGATGAGGATAACGCGGAGGCGCTGATAGGGAGGTTATCAGCGATCAGATATCAGCGATCAGGACGCGCGAAAAAAACAAGAAAACGATAACGCCCCGACCGGGTCGAGGGAAACACCGGCGCAGAGGGCGCGGAGGCTCGCAGAGCAGAGAAGATAAGATAAGAGGAGGGCGGAAGGGAGGATCGGTTGAGGTTGGGCTGGGGAAGGCCTCACCCCTGAAGGGGTGAGCACCAGGCGTCAGAAGGGAAAGACTTGGAGGTTGCGGCGGCCGGGGAGGACGATGGCGAGGAAGCGGCCGTCGCGGGAAAGGCCGAATTCGCGGATGGTCAGGCCGTGGAGAAGCATGCGCGGGGTGGGCTCGGCGATGGGGACGGATTGCCGCGGGGCGTAGGCGACAAGAGGCGGAATCGAGAATTCCGCGAGGTCGGCGGATTTTTTTTCGATCGTGCGCTTGAGGTAGATGCGGGATTCATCGGCGGACCACTGGAGAACGCCAAGGCCGATGCGGAGGCGAGCGACTCTGTTGGGAGCGGTGAGGTCGCGAACTTCCAGGACTTCTTTGTCGAGATAGTAGGCGACTTTGGCGCCAGAGGGAGAGAGGGACAAGCCTCCGGCGAAGGAATCAAGGGTGGCGATTTCGGCGGTGTCTTGCGAGGAGAGTTCGAGACGCTGGAGGCGCGCGGGACCGTCGAGGTTGCGGTTGCGTTCGACGGCGACGGCGGAATTGCTGCCAGGGATGCGCGCGGCGGCGAGGAAGGTGCGGCCTTCAAAGGCTTTTCCGGCGGGGCCGGTGGAATCATTGAGATAGCGCAAGGAGAAGAGCTCGCGGGGGGCGACCTCTTCGGTGAAGTAGACGAGCGTGGCGTTATCGCGGAGCCAGAGGGGATTTTCGGCGTTCATCACGAGGGGTTCCTTGCCGCCGGGACGCAGTTCGTGGCCGGAGTCGTCGAGGAACAGAAGAGCACGGGCCTCGTCGGCAGGACCGCCTTCGGGATTGGCGGTGATGGTGTAGAGCTGCACGGCGAGGATGTGGCCGTTGGGGGACCAGGAGAAGGATTCGACGAGATAGGTGAAGGGCTTGTCGCCAAGAGTGAATTTTTCGCCGGTGAAGAGGCGGCGGCGATGGCCGCCGGTGTCAAGGAGAAAGATGTCGTCGCGCTGGAGGTCGTATTTTTTGGCTTTGTAGATGCGGCGGACGGAGAAGGCGATACGGCCATCGGGGGCGTAGGCGAAGGAGGTGACATCATCGTCGACGTTGACGAGGGGCTTGTCGAGGTTTTGGGCGCGAGAGACGGGGAAGAGGTAAAGGAGGGTTAGGAGGTAGAGGAGAAATAGGCGGAAGGGGAAGCTCACGTTGGCAAGGACCCAAGAAAAGAGAGATTCATCCCACAAAAGGCGTGCGATGCAAAATCGTACGTCACTCCGCAGACTCCGTTCGGAATGACGGATTTCTTCCAGTGGCGAGATGGCGTGGAGCGACGGAGCAATCATGGTTTCGGGTGGGGACCAGTGTACTCGGAACAGCAAGGTTTTTCGACTGGGGTAAATTCCATGAGTTCCACGCGGGTATCATCGGGATCATACAGGTTGTACTGCCACTTTCCATCGCGACCGATCTTCGGGGAGTCGTCCGCGCGCATGTTGGCGCGGGACTTTTCCAGGGAGGCTGCGGCCACTTTGATGTCCTTCACGCCGAGAGAAATGTGATTCATGACGCCGAGTGTTCGCTTGTCGGCGGTGGGGCTGATATTCAGCATGTACTCGATCCAATCGGTGCCATCGGGAACTTGCATGGCTACCCAATTGGTTTCGTCGTCCTTCATGCCGCCGTGCCAATAGGGCTCGAAGTCGAGGATGTCCATGTAGAATTTGTATTCCCTCGGAGGGTCTCGGACGACGAAGCCGACATGAAGTATTCTTGAACTGACTGGCGATAATACGTAATCAACGTGTTCGAAGGCTGATTCAAAGGCCACAGGGTGACCCTCAGAATCTGGTAATTCAAAGTACTCCCCATCATTGTGTACGATTTCACCCGGCACTAGGCCTCGCGAATACAGGTAACGGCGCATTTTGTTTAGGTCGAGAGTAAAGAACCCCACAAGGTCCAATCCACCCTTATCACCCGGAGAGGAGGTCGGTATGAGTTCCAGTTTTTGTGTCTCGTTGATCCACAAGCATACGGCAGATGGCGTGAAACACTTGTTCGGAAACTCCTTAAGTTGAAGGGTTCCCTCGCAGAAGTGTTTTGCCTTTTCGAGATTGGTGACGCGCAGGCGGACCCAGCCGATGCCATAGATTCTTGGACGCAGGGGTTCCTCTTGCGCAGGGAGCGAAAGGCAAAGCAAGCAGGAAGTTAATAGGAAAAGGAAGCGCTTCATGAGGTCACATCATGATCCTGGCACCGCGCGAGATTTCAGCTTGCGAATCTCGTCCAGACGCAGACGCAATCTTTGTTCAAATCCCTGGTCTGTAGGTTTGTAGTAGGAGCGGCTGGAAAGGTTGTCTGGGAGGCAGGTCATGTCGGTGACCTTGTCGTCGAAATTGTGAGCGTACTTGTAGCCTTCGCCATAGCCGATGTTTTTCATGAGTCCGGTGACAGCATTGCGGAGCTGAAGTGGAACGGGATCGGCTTCGGTTTTGCGGACATCTTCGAGGACCTGGCCGTAGGCGGTGTAGACGGCGTTGGATTTGGGAGCGAGGGAAAGATAGACGACGGCTTGCGCGAGGGCGAGGTGGCCTTCGGGAGCGCCGAGAAAATCGAATGCGTCGCGCGCGGCGAGAGTGAGGGCGAGGGCGCCGGGTTCGGCGAGGCCGATATCTTCGCTGGCCATGCGGACGATGCGGCGGGCGAGGTAGAGACAGTCTTCGCCGCTTTCGATCATGCGGATGAGCCAATAGAGAGCGGCGTCGGGATCGGAATTGCGCACGGATTTGTGGAGCGCGGAGATGAGGTTGTAGTGCTCCTCGCCCGCTTTGTCGTAGCGCAGGAGTTTGCGCTGGAGGACGTCTTCGAGGAGTCCGCGGGTGATGCGGCGGACGGCGGGCGTATCGCTGGTGGCGCCGCGATCGGCGGGCTTGGCGCTGAGGGCGCAGAGTTCGAGGGTGTTGTAGGCGGTGCGGGCGTCGCCATTGGAATAGGAAGCGATGCGGAAGAGGACGTCGTCGGTGGCATCGAGATGAGCGTTAGCAAGGCCGCGTTGGGGATCAGCAAGGGCGCGGTGGAGGAGATCGACGATTTGCGGGGTGGTGAGGGCGTCGAGGACGTAGACCTTGGTGCGGGAGAGGAGCGGGGAGATGACCTCAAAGGAAGGATTTTCGGTGGTGGCGCCGATAAAGAGGATGTGGCCGGCTTCCACGTGGGGGAGGAAGGCGTCCTGCTGAGCTTTGTTGAAGCGATGAACTTCGTCGACGAAGACGATGGTGCGTTGGGAGGTGTGGGACTTGCGCTCAGCCTGGGCCATGACCTCTTTGATTTCCTTGATGCCGGCGAGGACGGCGCTGAAGGAGATGAACTCGCTGCGTGTGAGGCGGGCGATGACGCGGGCGAGAGTGGTTTTGCCGCAACCTGGGGGGCCCCAGAAGAGCATGGAGCTGAGATTATCGGATTCGATCTGCAGGCGGAGAGGTTTGCCGGGACCAAGGAGTTTTTCCTGGCCGATGAATTCGTCGAGAGTGCGAGGGCGCATCCGTTCGGCGAGCGGCTGCAGGGCGCTGGGGATGTCTTGGAGGGCGGGGTCGTGGAAAGGGGAGAAGAGACTCATGGAGGTAGTGTAACGCAGTCGGCGGGGGGAGCCAGTTTTCAGTTATAAGTTTTCAGTGGTGAGGAAAGAAAGAGAAGGGAGAATCGCGCGGGGTCGGAGATTATCGGCGATCAGATAGCAGCGATCAGGAAGCAAGAGAAGAAGAGGTTGAAGAGTTAAAAGTTGAAAGTCAAAAGTTTGGAGATTCAGAATGGATGGTGTGGGGTTGATTGGTAGCCGCGATCCCTCCGCTCCGCAACGGCAGAAGGCGCCGTTGCTCCGGTCGGGATGACAGGGTAAAGAAAAACCGAACGCGCCAAAAGACGGCGCGAAAGGGAAAATCGGGCCTCTCCGGCCGGGATGACAAGGCCGGAAAAGGCGAAACCGGAAAAGGCAAGACCAGTTCCACAGCCTGGGGTCCTCCGCGGATATCGTGACACAAAAGCACTGCCGCGAATATTATTGGTGCCCCCGGCGAACCGGGGAGTATCATTCCACACGTGAGGACGGCTAATGAAAACTTTGCGAGTCCTTGTAGCGTTGATGACCAACGACAATGATTACCAGATTGAACAGGGCCATGCCGCTGACCAGGCCGCCAACAAGCTGGGTGTCGAAGCCAAGATTGTTTATGCGGAGAACGACGCCGTCAATCAAAGCACACAAATTCTGAAAGCAATTCAGGCCGCCCCCGAAGAGCGCCCCGATGCCGTAGTGTTTGAACCCGTTGGCGGCACGGCGTTGCCACAAGTCGCCCGTGCGGCCGCCACCGCCGGCGTGGGTTGGGTGGTCATGAATGCGGAGGCCAACTACATCACGGAGCTCCGGCAGACCAGCAAGGCTCCCGTTTTCATGCTGAGTTCCGATCATCTTGAGACCGGGCGCATCCAGGGGCGCCAGTTTGCGGCGCTTCTCCCCGGCGGCGGAACGGTGCTGCACATCCAGGGACCTTCGGAGAATCTGGCGGCCAAAGAACGCTTGCTGGGAATGATGGAGGTGAAGCTGGCCAACATTCACCTCACGACGCTGAAAGGGCAATGGACGGAAGATAGTGCGCAGCGCGCGGTACGATCCTGGCTGAAGCTTTCCACTTCACAGAAAGCGCAGATTAATCTGATTGGCTCGCAGAATGACGCCATGGCCATCGGGGCCCGCAAGGTGTTCCAGGAGATTCCCGACGAAGCTGAACGCGATCGCTGGTTGAGTCTCCCCTTCACCGGGTGCGATGGCCTTCCAAAGACCGGGCAGTCCTGGGTGCGCAGCGGCCTATTGACGGCGACGATTTACTTGCCGCCGCTGGCGGGGCAAGCCATCGAATTGCTGGCTGGAGCGTACCAAGACGGGAAAATTCCACCGGCGCGCGTGCTCGTGCCACCGGTGTCGATACCGCCGGTCGAAACGCTGCGTCCGACCAAGACCTGATCTACCAAAGAACCGTGAACGATGCATCAGTCGAGATCTTTTGGGGCGCCCCGACCGGGTCGGGGTAAACGCCCGGCGCGCCCCTCAAGCTGACAGGATGCTGCTCCGTTTGAATCACATCCAAATTGAATGTCTTAAGAAAGTCCGGCTAGCGTTTTTGGCGCTGGCGGAAGGCCTCGTAGAAAAGGACGGCGGCAGCGGCGGCGGCGTTGAGGCTTTCGACATGGGTGGCCACGGGAATGTGGATGCGGGCGTCGGCGGAATGGACGATGTCTTCGGGGAGGCCGGCGCCTTCGTTGCCGACGAGGAGAGCGATGGGCTGACACCAGTCCACTTGCCAGGGAGAGAACGAAGCGGCGGCTTCTTCGTGGACGCAGGAGGCGAGGGAGTGGATGCCATTGAGTTTGAGTTGCGTGAGAAGAATCGCGAGAGACATTCCGGCGACGATAGGGAGATGCAGCGCGGCGCCCGCGGAGGCACGGAGGGATTTGGGAGAGTAGGGGCTGGCGGTGCCGCTTTGACCGGTGGGGGAAGTGACGGCGGCGGTGGCGCCAAAGGCGGCGGCGGTGCGCAGGATGGTGCCGACGTTGCCGGGGTCCTGAACGCCGGCGAGAACGATGAGGAGAGGAGCGCAGGCGCCGGGGGGAGTGGCGAAAATTTCATCGAGAGAGAATTTACGGGGCTGGACGAGAGCGGCGACGCCCTGGGGATGTTCGGTGTCGGCGATGCCTTCAAAGAGGCGATCGGTGGTGCGGAGGACGGGGAAGCCGGTGTCCGGACGGCCGATGAGCGGGGCGAGGCGTTCGCGGTGGCGTTCGCCGGACTCGCTGAAGAGGACGGCTTCGATGCGGCAGGTGGAGCGGAGGGCTTCTTCGACGAGGCGTGCGCCTTCGACGCCGACGGATCCGTCTTCGGTGGGAAGGCCGCCGCGGAGAGCGATGCGAAATTGCTTGAGCCAGCGGTTGTCGCGGCTGGTGAGGAGGTCGGGGGAGACGGCGGCGGATTTGGGAGCCGTGGGCATTGCCGAAAGGTTAGCAAAAGTGCGGGTGGAAAGGCTATGGGGGTTGAAGGTGATCGGCGAACAGATATGGGCGATCAGGAAGCAAGAAAAGGCTTACACAGAGGTCACAGAGAGTGCAGAGTTCGCAGAGAAGGCGAACCCAAGACCCAGGCACACACTCCGTGCCCGGGGCACCCGCTATCCGCACTCGACCACGGGAGTGGAAATGCAGTTTGCCGGCGCGGCTTCAACCGTAAAAGCGGCGCCAAGGCGCCGCACTCCAAGGCGGAGGGAGAGTGTTCCATTGCGGAATAGTGGAGGCGTGTGATACGGTGCGGAACAGAGTGGCGTGGGGGAGTGTGTCGCCGCTAACGAAAAACAGGTCAGGTACGGTCCTTGTCTGCTGAAGTTCTGCCAATTAGCGCGGAGCATCCCGATCCCAGGGTGATCCGCTATGCCGCGGGGTGGTTGAATCGCGGCGCCGTGATTGCTATTCCCACCGACACATTGTATGCGCTGGCGGCCGATCCCGTGAATCTGGCGGCGATTGACGAGATATTTCGCGTGAAAGGGCGGCCGGAAACGCGGGCGCTGCCCATCCTGATCAGTTCGCTGGAGCACGCGGCGATCCTGGCGAAGGAGTTGCCGGAGAACTTTTACAAACTGGCGGAAGCGTGCTGGCCGGGACCGTTGACGATTGTGGTGGATGCGTCGAACCGGTTGCCGCTGAAGGTGACGGCAAATACCAGGCGGGTGGCTTTGCGCTGGCCGAAGAATGAGGTTGTGACGCAGTTGATCCAGGAATTGGGAGTGCCGTTGACGGGAACGAGCGCGAATCTGTCAGGGTCGCCGACTTGCGCGAGCGGGGATGAGGTGTTCCGGCAATTGGGGGATCGGATTCCGTTGATTCTAGATTCGGGGGAAACGCAAGGCATCCTGCCGAGCACGATTGTGGAGTTGCGAGGAGAGCAGTGGTGCATCGGGAGAGAGGGCGCGCTGCCCAGCGAAGATATTCGGGATGCGTTGGATGGGGACGAGGGGGTTTTAGCGTAGAGGGAAAGGAAGTAAGGGAAGTAAAAGAGGTAAAGGAAAGGAACTACGGGGCGGAGAGGAATTGGTAGTCGCCGGTGGGGGAGAGCGGGAGATCGCGGAGGCGTTTGGCGTGTACGGAAACTACGTGGGGGTACCAGAGGGGAATGTAGGGAAGATCTTCAGCGGCTAATTGTTGGGCTTCGTGGCAGAGCTGTTTGCGTTTTTCACGGTTCATTTCGGTGCGGATTTGATCGGTGAGCGCGTCCATGCGGGCGCTGCGATAACGGCCACGATTGGGCCCATCGGGCGGAATGCGTTTGGAACTGAAGGCCAGTTCAAAGACATCGGGATCGTTGTTGGCTTCTACCCAGCGTAAATAAGAAATTTGACAACTGCCTTTGGCGAGATCGGCGAAGAGCGTAGCGATCTCCAGAGGGCGGACTTCCAGCGAAATATCCACCTTTTTCCATTGGTCCTGGAGAGCGGCACCGATCAGGCGCGCCTGCTCTTCGGTGGAGATTTTCAACGTGACATGCAGGTGACGGGGCGGCCATCGTGGAAGGAGATGCCTTTGCGGAGATGGAAGATGTAGGTGAGGGGAGTGGGCGTGTCCCAGGATGCGGCCAGGTCGGGGTGGAGATTCATTTCGGCGTCGCGTTCGACGAGGCCGTCGAAGAGCAGAGCGGAGAGGCGCTGGGATTGGGCGTCGGAGCCGAAGCGGGGATCGAGGTTGGCGGGATTGGATTCGATGACGAAGACGACGGAGGAGGGGTCGGATGGGGGGCGGGAGCAGGAGGAGAGGAGGAGGACGGAGAGGATAAGAAGCCGACAGCCATTAGCCGACAGCCGACTGCGAAGAGCCCTTAGCCTCGGGGAGCGATTGGGATTGATCGTGCCACGATTCGTCACTTCGCGGACTCCGTTCGGAATGATCGCTCATGGTGATGGAACGGCGGAAGAATCGATTGCGCAAGATTGTGCCGCGATCCCTCCACTCCGCAACGGCATAATGTGCCGTTGCTACGGTCGGAATGACAGTGAGGGCGGGCGCGCAAAAGGCGCGGCACTCCGGTCGGGAAGATACGAGAGAGAAAGAAAAGGGGGCTAGCGGGGCGGGGCATAAGAGCTCTTACCAAGGATGGCAGGGCGGCGGGCGCCGGTGGCAGAGGGGAGGTTGGAGGCGCGCTGGTGGAAGGTTTCGTAGGCCAGGAGGGCGAAGGTGTAGGCTTCCTTGGCGTCTTCGGGGATGCCGAGATGGGAGGAGGGGAGGACTTCGATAGGGGCCAAGGCGGCGGCGAGTTGCGCCATGATGAGCGGATTGTGCGCGCCACCGCCGGAGACGATGAGTTGGTGGATTTCGTTTGTGGGCAGGACGAAACGGTGGAGGGCGTCCACAACAGAGAGCGCGGTGAAGAGGGTGATGGTGCGAAGGAGATCGTTGGGATGGGCGCGATGTTTTTTGGCCAGGGCGAGGAGTTTTTGGGTGTAAGCGGCGCCGTAATATTCGCGGCCGGTGGATTTTGGCGGCGGTTGGCGGAGATAGGGATCGCGAAGGAGTTCGTTGAGAAGCGCGGGAATGGCGCGGCCTTTGCGGGCTAGTCGGGCGTTTTTGTCGAAATGGTGGCGGCCGTGGGTGAAGCGGACGACCAGGGTGTCGATGAGCATGTTGGCGGGGCCAGTGTCGAAGGCGAAGACTTTTGCGGGAGTGGCGCTGGCGGGGACGACGGTGATGTTGGCGATGCCGCCGAGATTGAGGGAGACGCGGCCGAGCTTGGAGTCGCGGTAGAGGAGATAGTCGGCGAAGGGAACCAGAGGCGCGCCTTGGCCGCCGACGGCGATGTCCGCGGGGCGAAAGTCAGCGACGGTGGTGATGCCGGTGCGCGCGGCGATGATGGCGGGCTCGCCGATTTGCAGAGTGGAGGAGGTGGGATGGCCGAGGAAGGGGATGGGGCGGCCCTGGTGGAAGATGGTTTGGCCGTGACTGCCGATCAGAGCGATGCGGGAGGGGGCGACACGGAACTGGCGGAGGGCGGCTAAGGCGGCTTCGGCGAAGGCATGGCCGAGGCGGAAATTGAGTTGGGAGATTTGCGCGGCGGTGGCGGGGGCGCCTTCGGCGATGCGGAGGATTTCGGCGCGGATCGGGGCTGAGAGAGGGCGCATTGTGTGGGCCAGGAGTTTGCAGTTGGACGGGGAGACTTGGGCCAAAGCTACATCGATGGCATCGGCGGAAGTGCCGGACATTAGGCCTAGGAGGAGAAAAGGCTTCTTGGACATCTGAGGTAATTTTTAGCACAGGTGCGGGACGAGTGGGGAAAAGAGAAGAGGGACGGTAACACAGAGGACACAGAGAACTGGGCAGAGAAGAGAAAATGGAAAAGAGAAATCCAAGACCTAGGTACAGACTCCGTGCATGGGGCACCCTTCGCGGAGGATGGGGCCGGCAAGTTCAGGAGATTTGTTTTTTCAGGTCGGCGAGGAGATTGAGAGCGTCGAGTGGCTTGAGGTCGTCGAGGTTGGCGGCGCGGAGGCGTTCGAGGACGGCGCGATCGAGCGGGGTGAACATAAAAGATTGGTGGCCGTTGGCGTGGCCGGGCTCGGCGGCGCCGGGACTGAGGGTTTCGCTGAGTTCGTGCTCGCTTTGTTCGTGGCGCTTGAGGACTTCGCGGGCGCGTTCGATGACGCTGCGGGGAAGTCCGGCGAGGCGAGCCACTTCGATGCCGTAGCTCTTGTCGGCGCTGCCGGGTTCGACGCGCCGGAGGAAGATGATTTCGTTGGGAGTTTCCTTGACGGAGACATGAATGTTTTTCACGGTGGGAAGGAGTTCGGCGAGTTCGGTGAGTTCGTGATAATGCGTGGCGAAGAGAGTGCGCGCGCGCGTGTTTTTCTGGAGATGCTCGACGACGGCCCAGGCGATGGAGAGGCCGTCGAAAGTAGCGGTGCCGCGGCCGACTTCATCGAGGAGCACGAGGCTGGAGGGCGTGGCGTGGTGGAGGATGGTGGCAACCTCGCTCATCTCGACGAGAAAAGTGGAGCGGCCGCGGGCGAGATTATCGCTGGCGCCAATGCGGGTGAAGATGCGGTCGGTGATGGGAAGGCGGGCCTGGCGCGCGGGAACGAAGGAACCCATTTGCGCCATGAGGACAATCAGAGCGGCCTGGCGGAGGTACGTGGATTTGCCGCCCATGTTGGGGCCGGTGATGAGGAGCAACTGCTGGCGGCCAGGCTCGAAGCAAAGATCGTTGGGAACGAAGCGCTCGCCCCTTTGTTTGAGCAATTCCTCGATGACGGGATGGCGGCCGGCGACGATGAGGAGTTCGCCGGTGGAATTGAATTCGGGGCGGATGTAGTTGCGGTCGGCAGCCAGCTTGGCGAAGGAAGCGAGGACGTCGAGCTGGGCGATGGCGGAGGCGGTTTTGCGGAGGCGCGAGGCCTTCGCGGCGATGGATGAGCGGAGATCGATGAAGAGCTGGCGCTCGATTTCGAGGATGCGCTCATCGGCGGCGAGGATTTTGCGCTCGTATTCCTTGAGTTCGGGAGAGGTGAAGCGTTCGGCATTGACAAGGGTTTGTTTGCGCTCGTAATCGGCGGGGGCGTTGGGGAGATTGGGCTTGGAGATTTCGATGTAGTAGCCGAAAACCTGGTTGAAGCGGATTTTGAGGGAGTTGATGCCGGTGCGCTTGCGCTCGCGCTCTTCCATGGAGGCAATGATGGTTTTGCTGTGCTGGCTGAGATTGCGGAGCTCGTCGAGTTCGGCGTGATAGCCGGAGCGGATCATGCCGGGTTCGGTAGCGACGGCGGGCGGCTCGTCGGAGAGGGCTTTTTCGAGGCGTTCGCGGATATCGGTGAGCTCGTCGATTTCCTCGAAGAGGATGCGGATGAGGTCGCTGCCACCGGATGGCGGCGGGGTGAGGAATTTTTTCAGGACGGGCAATTGCGCGATGGATCTGCGGAGGGCGAGGAGTTCGCGGGGACTGGCGAGGCCAAGGGTGATGCGGCTGGTGAGGCGCTCAAGGTCCTGGATGCCGCGCAACTCTTTGCGGATTTCACCGCGGACGACGGTTTGCTTGAGGAGATGTTCGACGGCTTCGAGGCGGGCGGAAATGGAATTGGGATCAATGAGCGGGCGGAGCATCCAGGAACGCAGGAGGCGCGCGCCCATGCCAGTGACAGTGGAATCGAGGGCGGCGATGAGCGTCGTGGGGCCGGCGGACTTGGTCTCTTCGGTGAAGATGGGAGAGAGAAGTTCGAGGTTGCGGACGGAGACAGGATCGAGGACGAGGGTGTCGTGCTGCTCGTAGTAACGGATGCGGTCGATGTGGCGGAGGGCTTCGATGCTGGGGGCATCGTCACCTTCGCCACGCGCGGCATTTTCGCGGAGGTAGTGAATGATGGCGCCGGCGGCGGATTGCGCTTGCGCGTGGTCATCGAGGCCGAAGCCGGTTAATTCGGCGACGCCGAACTGCTCGCGGAGAATGCGTTCGGCGTAATCGCGTTGGAAGATCCAGTCTTCGAGGCGGGTCTCGACGCCACCGGCTCCATCGAGGAGCGAGGTTTTCGCGGTTTCAAAGAGCTGTTGCGGGCGGGGGAGCAGGGTTTCGCGGGGGCGAAGGAGCTGCAATTCCTCGCGGAGGGATTCCTCGGCGCGAGCTCCGGTGAATTCGGTAGCGAGGAATTCGCCGGTGGAGAGATCCACGAGAGCGAGGCCGATGGTGGATTGCGCGACGTCGTGAGAAGCGGCGGCGAGGAAATTGTTTTCGCGGGCATCGAGGACGGCGACGTCGGTGGCCGTGCCGGGAGTGATGACGCGGGAGACTTCACGGCGAACGAGCTTTTTGCCGGGGCCGGGCTGCTCCATCTGTTCGCAGATGGCGACTTTGAAGCCGGCGCGAATGAGGCGGGCGAGGTAGGCATCGGCGGCGTGGTAGGGGACGCCACACATGGGAATGGGCTGGCCTTTTTCGCGATTGCGGGAGGTGAGGGTGATTTGCAGTTCGCGCGCGGCGATGATGGCGTCTTCGTAGAAAAGTTCGTAGAAATCGCCGAGGCGAAAGAGGAGGAGGGCGTGAGGGTAGCGGGATTTGACCGCGTGGTACTGCTGCATGAGTGGGGTGGCGGGTTCGGACATGGAAAGTTATAAGTTGTAAGTTTTCAGTTTTCAGTAATGCGTTGGGTCGAGCTTTCCTTGGAATAGAGCGTATCGCAGGGAAGGAGGGAAAGGAAAGCGAGGAAGTGAAGGAGGCAAAGGAAGGCGAAGAGGGACGGTAACACAGAGTTCACGGAGATAAGAACACAGAGGACACAGAGTTTGGAGAGAAGAGAAGGAAGAAAATGGAAAAGGGAAAATGGGAACCCAAGACCCAGGCACACAATCCGTGGCTGGGGCACCCGGCACCCTGCAAAGAGGCAAAGAGGGACGGTAACACGGAAATCACAGAGATAAGAACACAGAGGACGCAGAGAAGATGAAGACAATAAAAGAAAGAGAAGAGAATGCGAGGCGTTCGATCGCAAGAGCCCACCCTTCGCTGAAAAACGCGAAGGATGGGGCACCCTCAAGTTCTGACGTGGGAGCCGTTAGAAATGAACACTCGACGGAGAAGAGAAAGGCGAGATGGCGGCGGCAACGGAGAGACCTTGCTGACATGGGGCGCAGCATGCTGCGCCCCTACGGGGGGCGGTTAGGAACGGATGCCGAGTTGGGAGAGGAGGAAGGCGTAGTCGAAGGCGATTTCGCGGAGGTAATCGTAGCGGCCGCTGGCTCCGCCGTGGCCTGCGCCCATGTTGGTCTTGAGGAGTAGCGGATTCGTGTCGGTTTTGAGGGTGCGGAGTTTGGCGACGTATTTAGCGGGCTCCCAGTACATGACCTGGCTGTCGTTGAGGGCGGTTTTGACGAGCATGGCGGGGTAGTCCTTAGGGGTGAGGTTAGTGTAGGGGCAGTAAGACTTCATGTAGTAATAGTCGTCCTCCTTGAGAGGGTTGCCCCATTCCTCGTATTCGCCGACGGTGAGGGGTAGAGAGGCGTCGAGCATGGTGTTGATGACATCCACAAAGGGAACGTGGCTGATGATGATGCGGAAGAGATCGGGGCGCATGTTGGCGATAGCGCCCATGAGGAGGCCGCCGGCGCTGCCGCCTTCGGCAGCGAGGGTCTCCCTGGAGGTGAATTTTTCGGCGATGAGATGGTTGGCGGAAGCGATGAAATCGGTGAAGGTGTTGAGCTTGTGGTGCATGCGGCCGGCGTCATGCCAGGGCTTGCCAAGTTCGCCGCCGCCGCGGATGTGGGCGATGGCGAAGATGATGCCGCGGTCGAGGAGGCTGACACGATTGGAACTGAAGGAGACGGGCATGGAGAGGCCGTAGCTGCCGTAGCCATAGAGGAGGAGCGGGGCGCTGCCATCGCGGGGAGTGCCGTGGCGATAGACGACGGAGAGGGGGATTTGCGTGCCGTCGGGGGCGGTGGCGTGGAGGCGCTCGCTGCCGTAGAGGGTGGGGTCATAGCCGCCGAGTACAGGTTGCTGCTTGCGAAGAATGCGCTGGCCGGTGTGGAGATCATAGTCGAAAACGGAACGCGGAGTAATGAAGGATTCGTAGTGAAAGCGGACGTGTGACGTGTCAAATTCGGGATTGGCGCCGAGGGTGGCGTTGTAAGCGGGCTCGGCGAATGCGATGCGGCTTGAAGCGGCGAGGGCCGAAGGGGCGGGACGCGTGAGGTCCACGATGCGTAAGTAAGGCAGGCCATCTTCGCGCTCGAAGAGAACGAGATGGGTGCGAAAGGCTTCGGCGGCAGAAAGCATGACGCCGGGGCGGTTGGGGATGACTTCGTGCCAGCGGGAACGGGAAGGGTCGGAGGCGGGTGCGGTCATCAAGCGACAGGTGCGGCCGGCGCTGTTGGTGCGGATGAAAAAGACGCCGCCGGCCGGGTTGGCCGAGCTGCCGGGATGATGATCGACATAGTATTCGTGATCGTCTTCGCGCGGAGCGATGAGACGGAATTCGCCGGAGGGTTGATCGGTGCGGAGAAAGCGGATTTCGCTGGCGGTGTGGCTATTGGAGACGAGGAGAAGGTAAGCGCCACTGCGGGTGCGTTCGATATCAATACGGAAGCGCTCGTCTTTCTCCTCGTAAAGGAGGGCGTCGGGGATGCCGGAACCGAGGACATGGCGATAGAGGCGGTGGGAGCGCTTGGAGACTTCGTCTTCAACGACGTAAAAGAGGGTGAGATTGTCGGCGGCCCAGGCGGCGCTGGTGACGCGCTCGATGCGGAGGGGGAGGATTTCGTGGGTATGGAGATCCTTGACTTCGAGAATGAACTGGCGGAAGCCGGTGTTGTCCGTGGAAAAGGCGAGGAGGCGATTGTCGTCACTGACGTCGAAGGAGCCAAGGCCGAGGAAGGGGTGGCCTTCGGCAAGTGCGTTGAGGTCGAGGAGGATTTCCTCGGAGGGAGAGTCGGCAGCGCCAGCTTCCGGTGAAGGATATTCCTGTTTGCGACAGTAGATTGGATACTGCTTGCCCTCTTCCGTCCGGGTGTAATAGGAGTAGCCGCGGAGAAGGTAGGGGACACTGAGATCGGTCTGTTGAATGCGGCCGAGCATTTCCTGGTAGAGGGCTTCCTGAAAGGATTGAAATGGTTTCAGGAAAGCGTCGGCGAAGGCGTTTTCTTCCTGGAGGTAGGCGGCGACACGGGGGTCGTTTTTGTGGCGGAGCCAGGCGTACTGGTCCACGCGGCGGTCGCCATGGATGACGTGCTCGACGGGTTCGCGGGGGGCGACGGGGGGGTGAGAGGGTGTGCCGGAGTTGTCTTCGGGCAGTGGGGAAGCCGCCAAGGATGGAGAGTCGTGTGACATGGGTCGTGTTGTGGGAAGGTCTGAGAGGGTTATCGTAACCGAGAATGGGGTTGGGGCAAAGGGGGGGAGAAAGCCGACGGCCGCTAGCTAACAGCCAGCAGTAGAGGACGGCTAAGAGAACTGCGCAGAAGTCGCGGAGAGCGCAGAGTTCACAGATAAGAGGTGGAAGAGCTTAAGAGTGAAGGAGTTGAAGGGTGGAGGAGAGAGGGATGGGATACGAGACTGAAATTAAGCTACGGATTGAGGATGTGCGGGCGTTGCGGCGGACGCTGAAGAGGATGGGGGCGCAGTTGGCGGGGCCGGGTAGCGGGCGTGTACACGAAATGAATTTGATTTTTGATACGCCCCAGGGAGGGCTGGCGAAGCATGGGCAATTGCTGCGCATTCGCACGGAAACGCCGGAAGGCGGGAAGCGCGGGAAAGCGAGGAAAGGCGCGCCGCGAGTGGTGTTGACGTTCAAGAGCCCGCCGGAGAAATTGGCGATGGGGGAGGTGGCACCGGCGTTGCAGGACCGGCGTTACAAAGTGCGGCAGGAGATAGAAGTGGTGCTGACGGATGCGGCGGGGTTGCGGAAGATCTTCGAGGGACTGGGGCTGCGCGGTTGGTTCCGGTATGAAAAGTACCGGACGACATACCGGTTGCCGGGAAGGGTGAAGTGGGCGCAAGGATTGCTGCTGGAATTGGACGAGACGCCGGTGGGAACGTTTCTGGAATTGGAGGGGCCAGGAGAGGCGATTGACCGTGCGGCGAAGGAATTGGGGTATGGGATGAAGGACTACATTGTGAAGAATTATTTGGTGCTGTATGTGGAGGATTGCCGGAGGAGGGGGGTGGCGGCGGGGGATATGGTGTTTGGGGGGAGTAGCCGGTAGGGAGAGGCGAGGCAGAAGGTTATCAGATGTCAGCGATCAGAGATCAGGAGGCGAAGAGAAGAGGGTTAAGAGCGGAAGAGTGGAAGAGTGCAAAACCTGCGTGAGATCCGGTATGGCGGCGGAGTTTACGCAGTAAAGGCAGCGGCTCGCCGCAGCACTCCAAAATAGCTGGGAGTGGGGTCGGGATGAGAGTGTTGGGTGGATTTGGGAATCCAGATGCGGGCTGGCGGTTCGTAATTAGGGGATTATTTTGTGGGATGGAGATTTTTTTGGTGATTTCATGTTGACAAGGGGAAGGGTCAGGTTTATCACTGGATTCGGAGTGAATTCTCTGCAATGAGCGCGTCCAGCGAACTCGAACCTCACCCTAGATGGATTAGGGGGAGTCTCAGCCACTTGACCGCTAAGCCCGCGAGTTTTTCGGGGTCGGCCCCGGTATGGAATGGCCAAAGGGGCGAGCACCGCGAAGGTCTCGTGAGGGTTGTAGCACAAGGAGGATTCGCCGCCGGCTAAGGGTTGCGTTACAGCAGCGTTGTGTTGATCCGCCGCCGGTCGAGAGGACTTGCGGCTTTTTTGTTTTTTTGACGGAGAAGAAAGGGACGGTAACACAAAGACCACAGAGGTAGGAACACAGAGGGCACAGAGAAGAGAAAAAAACAGAAGAGAGAAAGGCGCCCGCCTCAGAAGGCGGCCGCTACAGAAAGCGGGAGCAACCCCAGAGAAGACCTCAGGCCTGAAGGCCTGAGCTACAGGGGAAGGCCCAGGAGAAAGAAGGTGGCGCGATGCTGTACGTAACGGAACTGATGGGGGCGCAGGCGTACGACGTTCAGGGGCACTACGTCGGGCGCGTGCGCGAATTTTTTGTGGAACCGGCGGAGCAGCCGAACCGCATCTCGCACTTCCTGATTTCGCGCGGACGATTTCAGCCCCTGGTAGCGCGGCATGACCAGGTGTCCACAGTGGAACCTGGGCGGATCCAATTGAACGTGAGCGAGCGGGCGCTAGCGGCGTATGAGCCCAATGAGGCGTGGCTGGCGGTGCAAAAGGATTTGCTGGACCAGCAAATCATCGATACCGCGGGGCGCAAAGTGGTGCGCGTGAACGATGTGGACCTGGCGGAGCTGCGGACGAACGGAAACGTGGAGTTGCGCATCGCGCAGGTGGACGTGGGGTTACCGGGAGCGGTGCGGCGGCTGTTGCAGGGAGTGGCGCCGGCGGCCATGGTGAGGCGGCTAGAGAAAAAGCTGCCGCAACGATCGATTCGGTGGGAGTTCGTGAACCTGATCGAGCCGGACCCGCTGCGCCGGGTGAAACTGCGGATTACGCACGATAAGCTGGAGAACCTGCACCCGGCCGACTTGGCGGAGATGATGGAGGAGTTGTCGGCGGCGGAACGGCAGGGAATTATCGCCTCGCTGGATGAAGAGACGGCGGCGGCGGTGCTGGCGGAACTGGATGAACGGCTGACGGCGCAGATCGTCGAGAAGCTCGATCCGGAAAAGGCGGCGGACATCATCGAGGAGATGGCGCCAGACGCGGCGGCGGACTTGCTGGCGGATTTGTCAAAGGAGACGTCGGAGGAAGTCCTGGAAGAGATGCCGAACCAGGAGGCAGACGAGGTGCGGGAACTGCTGGCGTTCGATTCGTCAACGGCGGGCGGAATGATGAACACGGAGTTTGTATTTGTGAGCGAGGATTCCACGCGGGAGGAAGTGCTGGAGTGGATGCGGACGCAGAAGTTGAACCTGGAGCAGTTGGACACGGTGGTGCTGATTGACAAAGCGGCGCAATTTTCGGGAACGGTGCCGGTGGCGCGGATGCTGCTGGCGCCGGGGGAACAGCGCATGGGGGAGATGAAAACGGAGCCGCTGTTGAGCGTGACACCGGACGCGAGCGAGAAGGATGTGTTTGAGCTGTTCGATAAATACAATTTGCGGATGCTGAGCGTGGTGAATGAGGAGAAGCGGCCGATCGGGACGGTGACGGTGGATGACGTGGTGTCGCGGTTGGTGAAGGCGTGAGAAGAACAGTGGCTAGTGACGAGTGGCTAGTGGTTAGAAAAAAGAAGAGGGAATTGGACGGCGATGAAGCTGGGATTAATCAACAAGACGATTGACGGGATGCGCGGGAGGACGGTGGACTTTTTCTCGCGCGGGAGGTCGTGGCGGCGGCGCGTGGCGCTGTTCCTTATGGTGATCGGGCCAGGAATCATCACGTCTAACGTGGACAACGACGCGGGCGGAATCGCGGTGTACACGCAGGCGGGGAGTTCGCTGGGGTACACGCTACTGTGGTCGCTGATCCCCATGACGATCGCGCTGTACGTGACGGAAGAAATGTGCGGGCGGATGGGCGTGATCACGGGGAAAGGTCTTTCCGACTTGATCCGTGAGGAATTCGGGTTCCGTTCCACGTTTTTCGTGATGGTGACGGGATTCCTGGTGGATTTGGGAAACGTGGTGGCAGAGTTCGCAGGCGTGGCGGCGTCGATGGAGCTTTTTGGTATCAGCAAGTACATTGCAGTGCCGATCGCGGCATTGTCGGTGTGGGTGCTGGTGCTGAAGGGAACGTACCGCCAGGTGGAGGTCATTTTCCTGGTTTTGTGCGTGTTCTACCTCTCCTACATGTTCTCAGCGCTGCTGGCGAAGCCGGACTGGCTGCTGGCGGCGCGCATGACGGTGATTCCGAGCATCCATTTTGACGTGAGCTATCTGATCATGCTGACCGCGCTGGTGGGGACAACGATTGCGCCGTGGCAGTTTTTCTATTTGCAGGCGAGCTTCGTGGAGAAGAAGGTGGGGCCGCGGCACTACCCGCAAGCGAGGCTGGACGTGCTGGTCGGGAGCATTAGTTGCATGGTCATCGTGTTCTTCATCATCGTGTGCACGGCGGCGACGTTGAACCGGGCGGGCTTGACGAATGTTACGGACGCGGCGGAGGCGGCGAAGGCGCTGGTGCCCCTGGCGGGAAGGTGGGCGAGCTATTTGTTCGCGTTCGGGCTGCTGAACGCGTCGATCTTTTCGGCGACGATTTTGCCGCTGTCCACGGCCCATGTGATCTGCGAAGGGATGGGGTTTGAGGCGGGGCTGGACCACAAGTTCCGGGAGGCGCCGGCGTTCTACTGGCTGTACACGATCCTGATCGTAGTGGGCGCAGGAATCGTGCTGATACCGAACGTACCGCTGTGGAAGATTTTCATATTTTCGCAGGTAGGGAATGGCGTGTGGCTGCCGATCGTGGTGATTTTTATTCTGCTGCTGGTGAACCGGAAAGATCTGATGGGCGAGCACACGAACACGCTGGCGTTCAATGTGGTGGCGTGGATCACGGCCGTCGCGATGATTGCGCTGACGGTGGTGCTGATGGGGCAGGCGATTTTGCAGTGGGTGCATGGGGGCGCGGGGTGAGCGAAGTTTTCAGTTTTAAGTTTTCAGTGGTAAGTGAACAAAGAGGGTTATCAGAGATCAGATATCAGCGATCAGGAAACAGGATGCGAAAAGCGAAGGTCGAAGAACGAAATTCGAAAGGCGGAGGATGAGCCAAGACGCGGTGTAAGTGCCACGATCCCTCCACAGCGCTGCCCGACGCGCCAGAATGCGGCGCGAAAGAGAAACTCGGGCCGCTCCGGTCCCTTCGACTTCGCTCAGGGCAGGCGGGATGACAATTCTCGGCGAGGCAAGCGGAGAAGGAGAAACCCAAGACCCAGGTGCAAAACCCCTCCCTTAAATGCGCTCGGGGCAAGCCGGCACCTGGGGCACCCTGCGTTAGAAGAGGAACCCCAGGAGAAAGAGCGATTCATCGCACAAAAGACGTGCGATGGAAAAGCGTACCTCGCTCCGCTCGGAATGACGAGTGTTGAGGCGTAACTTTGCGGGAACAGAGGAATTGCGCGGGCAAGGATGGGTGTGCTAACTTTGCGGCGTAAAGAAGATTTGGCGGAAAGACCGTGGCACACACCCGAACACATCCTGCAACCTTGGCTCCTGAGGCTCTTGGTCCGGTTACGCCGGAAGAGGCGGGGCTGCTCAAGAAACTGGACCTGGCGCGATTGCCGCGGCACATTGCCGTGATTATGGATGGGAACGGGCGCTGGGCACAGAAGCGGCACCTGCCGCGGGTGGCGGGACACCGCGCGGGAACGCAATCGGCGCGGACCACGATTGAGACCTGCGCGCGGCTGAAGGTGGAAGCGCTGACGCTGTACGCGTTTTCGGTGGAGAATTGGCGGCGGCCCAAGGCGGAAATCGAATTTTTGATGCAGCTTCTGCGCGATTATTTGCGCAAGGAGATGCCGCTCCTCCAGAAAAACAATATCCGGATGCGATTTCTGGGACGGCCGGAGGAATTGCCGGCGGCGGTGCAGAAAGATACGCGCGAGGCCACAGTAGAGACGGCGAGGAATACGGGGATGATCCTCTCGATCGCGCTGAATTATGGAGGCCGGGCGGAGATTGTGGACGCGATGAACGCGATCCTGGGCGAGCGCAACGGGCATGCGGAGGCGCAACCGGTGACGGAGGAGTTGCTGGCGCGGCACCTGTATACGGCGGAGTTGCCCGATCCGGACCTGCTGATCCGCACCAGCGGGGAGATGCGGGTGAGCAATTTCCTGCTGTGGCAGATCGCGTATGCGGAAATTTTTGTGACGGAAACACTGTGGCCGGATTTCAACCGGGCGCGGCTGCTGGAGGCGCTGCTGGATTTTCAGAAACGGGAACGAAGGTACGGCGGGATTGACTCGGAACGCGGGGCGGCGGCGCGGGCGGCACGGTAGGACGTTCGATTTCCTTTGGACAATGCAGAGATGAGGTGGAGCGGGTTGGGGTGTGTGCGGATGGGAAAGTTATCAGCGAGCAGATATCAGCGACCAGGAGGCAAGAGAAGAGGAGGTTGAAGAGTTAAAAGTTGGAAGTCAAAGAGTTCGGACAAAGCAAAGGGGAGATTTACGCAGAGGCCGCCCCGACCGGGTCGGGGTAAACGCCGGACGCAGAGAAGAGGGACGATAACACGCCGAGCAGGTCGGGGCAGGCGCCGATCACAGAGATAGGAACACAGAGGGCACAGAGAGAAGAGCGGAGAAGAGAAGAGCGGAGCGGAGACGAGAAGAGGCGGACTGACTGTATAATCGGGGGAGTTTGAGTCGCTTTATCCCGCGGGGATGACCGAACAGGTCTAAAGGATAATTTTTCGATGACGTGGAAACGCGTGGTGACCGCCGTGGTGCTGATGCCGGTGGTGATTGTGCTGGTGCTGTGGGGCTCGACGACGGTGGTGGCCGTGGCTGTGGCGGCGCTGACGGCGGTGGCGCTGTGGGAGTATTTCGGGCTGGGCGAGGCGATTGGGCACAGGGGCTACCAGGTGTGGACGGTGATTTGCGCGGTGTTGCTGATCTACGTGCAATGGATGGCGGCGTACGACAATCGTGTGACGGATCGTGTGCACTTTTTGTCTGGGCATCCGCTGGGCGAACTACCCTCGGCTTTGTGGGTCTTTTTTCTGTTTGTGCTGGGGCTGGCGATGTGTACCTTGTGGACGAAGCACGCGCTGGTTGAGGCGCTGCCTGCGGCAGGAATCAGCTCCAGCGCGTTGCTGTTGGTGGCGTTTCCGCTTTCGTACGCAGTGGGGCTTCATGGGCTGGGACCAGTGGGACCGAAGATGCTGCTGTTTGCCTGCGGGATTACGTGGGCGGGGGATACGGTGGCGTATTTTGTGGGGCGGGCGTTTGGGAAACATTTGCTGGCGCCGAGGTTGTCGCCGAAGAAGACTTGGGAAGGATCGGTTGGGGGCATGGTGGGGTCGCTGGCGGTAGCATTTGCGTTCAGCTATTGGATCAAGATTCCGCCGTGGCATTTGCTGGCAATGGGCGCGATCGGGAATGTGGCGGGACAAATGGGAGATTTGCTGGAATCGGCGTATAAGCGGTCGGCGGGGGTGAAGGATTCGGGAGGGCTGCTGCCGGGGCATGGGGGGATTCTGGATCGCATTGATGCGCTGATTTTGTGCATACCGGTGATTTGGTATTACCTGGTGCTGGTGAATCCACGGGTGGTGGGATGAGGGGGGAGAAGTTTTCAGTTATCAGTTTTCAGTGGTAGGTGAAGAAAGAGGGTTATCAGAGATCAGATATCAGCGATCAGGAACTGAAGAGAAGAGGGACGGTAACACCCCGACCGGGGTCGGGGCAGGCGCCGTTCACAGAGGTCGGAACACAGAGGGCACAGAGGTAGGAGGAAGAAAGGAGTGAAAGAGTAGAAGAGTGGAAGCGTGAAAGAGCGGGAGGGGAGAAGGACTACACTTAGGGCATGAAGAAACTATCGATATTGGGATCTACGGGGTCGATTGGGCGGCAGACGCTTTCGGTGGTGGAGGCGCTAGCGGGGCAGTTTGAGGTTGTGGCGCTGGCCGCGGGAAGCAATCTGGACGAGCTGGTGGGGCAGGTCGAGCGGCACCGGCCGGAAGTGGTGTCCGTGGGTAAAGCGGAATTTGTGGATGAGTTGGCGCGGCGGCTGCGGGAAAAGGGCATTGCGCCGTTGCCGGAGATTTTGCACGGACGCGCAGGCATGCTGATGGTGGGAACGCACGGGCAGGCGGACATGGTAGTGTCCGCGGCCGTGGGCGTGGTGGGGCTTGAGGCGACGTATGAAGCAATTAAGCGCGGGAAGGTGATTGCGCTGTCGAACAAGGAAGTGCTGGTGGCCGCGGGGGAATTGGTGATGGCGGCGGTGGAGAAGTCGGGGCGCCCGCTTCTGCCGGTGGACAGCGAGCACAACGCGGTGCACCAGTGTTTGCGCGGGGGGACGCATGAAGAGGTGCGGCGGATCGTGCTGACGGCTTCGGGCGGACCGTTCCGGAAGACGGCGGTGAAGGCGCTTGGCAGCGTGACGCCGGAGCAGGCGCTGCAGCATCCGAACTGGCGGATGGGCAATCGGATCACGATCGATTCGGCGACGATGATGAACAAGGGATTTGAGGTGATTGAGGCGCACTGGCTGTTTGGCATGCAGCCAGATCAGATTGAGGTGGTGGTGCACTCGCAGTCCACGATTCACTCGATGGTGGAGTTTGTGGATGGGTCGGTGCTGGCGCAATTGGCGCCACCGGACATGCGAATGCCGATTCAGTACGCGCTAACGTACCCGCAGAGGGTGGCATCTAACCAGGTGGCGCTGGACTGGGGGAAGCTGAAGCGGCTGGATTTTGAGAAGGCGTCCACGCGGCGGTTTCCGTGTTTGCGGTTAGCGCGGGAAGCACTGAAAAAGGGCGGGGCGTGGCCCTGCGCGCTGAATGCGGCGGATGAGGTGGCGGTGGCGGCGTTTTTGGAGAAGCGGCTGGCGTTTTTGGGGATACCGGAAGTGATTGAGCGGGTGTTGAACCGGACGCCGCGGGTGAAGTTCGAGAGTATGGAGGACGTGCTGGCGGCGGATGAAGAGGCGCGGCGGATGGCACGGGAAGAGGTGGAGAAGTTGGGGTAGGTGGCGGACGGAGAAGAGAGACTGTAACACAGAGGGCACAGAGGAAGACGGAGAAAAGATAACGCAAGCCCGGAGTGTGGTGCACCCGGAAGGTGGAAGGGATGAGGTTGTGCCACGATCCCTCCACTTCGGCCCGCAAACGACGCGGGCCTCCGGTCGGGATGACATGGTTTTGATGGGGCGGGATTGCAGATTGGAACGGGACTAGGAGCGGGATTGGGCAGGGGATTGGGCGTAGAGTAAGATGGAAGGGCGAGGTAGATCGAAGGAATGAATACGATTATCGGCATGGTGCTGGTCTTGGGCGTGATTATCGTGGTCCACGAATGGGGACATTTTATTGCCGCGCGATTTTTCGGCGTGCGCGTGGACGTTTTCTCGATTGGATTCGGGCCACGGCTGTTTGGAATAAAGCGCGGGGCGACAGACTGGCGCGTGAGCGCATTGCCCTTGGGCGGATACGTGCGCATGGCGGGGCAGGACATCAGCGATATCGATTCCGGGGAGCAGGCCCCGACGGGTACGCCGGACGAATTGATGAGCAAAAAGCGCTGGCAGCGTGCGGTGATTTCGTTCGCGGGGCCAGCGGTGAATTTGATTTTTCCGATTGTGCTGCTGGGCGTGTACTACGCGATTGCAGGAGTGCCGTACGCGGCATTTGAACGCAAGCCGGTGGTGGTGAACGAGTTTTCCGCGGCGCACAACGTAGCGGTGAATGGACTGGAAGCGGGCGATAAGGTGGTGTCGTTGAATGGGACGAAGAATCCCAATTGGGAACAGGCGCTGAAGATTGTGAGCGCAACGAATCCCGGCGGGAAGTTGAGCGTGGAGGTGGAAAATGGCGGGGCGTCCCGGCAATTGGAAGTGCCAGTGACGAATGATCCGCGGGCGCATGTGTTTGGGTACCTGCCAATCCTACCGGCGATCGGCGAGGTGGCTGCGGGCACACCGGCGAGCCAGGGGGGATTGCAAGCGGGCGACGTGATTCGCTCCGTGGACGGGCAGAAGATTGAATATTGGGATCAATTTGTGGACCAGGTGCGGGGCTCGGGGGGAAAGACACTGCAGGTGGAGGTGGGGCGCAAGGGCCAGACGGTGAGCCTGGCCATCACCCCGAAGCAGGGTCTGGGAGAGGCGACGGAAAAGAATTTCCAAATCGGCGTGGCGCCGCAGTTTGATGCTGCATATGAGAGAGTGGGTCCGGCGGGCGCGTTGCGAGCGGCGACGACGAAAACCGGTGAGTATGTGACGGGAACATTTGCAGTAGTGGTAAAACTGTTCAGCGGGCGCGTGAGCGTGAAGCAACTGCAGAGCGTGGTGGGCATTTCGCGCGTGGCGGGGCAGGCGGTGGCAGAAGGTGCGGCGGCGGTGATTTCGTTTATGGCGCTGATCAGCGTGAATTTGGGGATATTGAATTTGCTGCCGATACCGATACTGGATGGCGGGCATATTCTGTTGCTAGCGATGGAGGGGATTCGCCGGCGGGACTTCAGCCTGGCGTTTAAAGAGAGGTTCATTCAAGTGGGATTGGTGTTTCTTTTGGTGCTGATTGCCTACGCTATGTACAATGACGTGGTTCGGCTGTTGCCCAGTCATTCGTGACGAAGAGGGATATCAGCGATCAGATATCGGATATCAGGAAGCAAGAAGAATCAGAGATAACGTTGAGGCGCGAGCGCGTTGAACCTCGCAGCGAAAGAAGTTAAAGGGTATAAGGGTGTAAGAGTTAAAGGCGGCGGGGTTTGAGAAAGGCCGGAGGGCTCCCGCCTCGGAAGGCGGCCGATTCAGAGCCGAAAGTTAGAGCACAGTCCCTTCGTCTCTCAGGGTAAACAGGAGTGACTGTGCCACAAAAGGCGGGCGGTACAAGGATTGCTTCATGGCGGTTGGTCCAAGCCATCGCGTGTCGTCGGGGGAACGGCTTAATACCGCCGAGACGACGGGACCGCTGCAGCAGTCACTGCGGAAGAAGGGGCTGCGGCTGACGCGGCAGCGGCGGGTGATCCTGCAGGTGATGGACAACGCAGAGCAGCACCTTGATGTGGATCAGATTCTGGAACGGGCGCAGAAGATCAACCCGGAAGTGCACCTGGTGACGGTGTACCGCACGATCGATTTGCTGAAGAAACACGGGCTGATTGATGAGCTGGATTTGCTGCATTTACGGGGCGATCGACATTACTACGAAACGCATGGGCCGCGGGACCACATTCATGTGGCGTGCCTGCGGTGCGGTAAGGTGCGGGAGTTCGAGAGCCGGTTGTATGAGCAGTTGAAGGAACAGATTGCGCGGGATTTTCAGATGCAGGTGACCGTGTCACGGACGGAGGTTGGGGGCATTTGCAATGAATGCCTGGCGGGGGACAGCGGGAAGAGCAAGACGCCGGCGTAGGGAAATCAAGAACAAGTTAGAGAGAGAGGTGGATTCGCCCGGGAGAGGGGTGTGTTTGGGGAAGGTCGAGAGTTAGAAGCTAAGAGTTGAAAGATGGAAGTCAAAAGTTGAAAGTGAAGGGGAAGAGTAAGGCGAAGAACATGACTTTAGTGCAGAACACACAAAGGGCGCAGAACTCGCGGAGAAGAATACGGGGGAAAAGAGGGACGAGGCGATTGACCGTAAGAGCTCATCCTTCCGGCCAGAGACGGGCGAAGGATGGGACACTCTCAAGTTCAAGTATCAGGCGGGTTAGACAGCAAGCCCAAGAATTGTGAATGAACCCAAATGCGTAGTGAGGTTACTTGGCGCCGGCGCCGGCGGGGCCGGGTTGGTGGTGCCACCATCCGATGGACTTCGGGAAATTGTGAAGGTGGTCGTGGTTACCGACTTTATTGTGTTTCTCCTGGGGCTGCTTGTTTCTGTGAAACCAGGACCATCTGCTTTTGTGAACGGTGGTGGTGTCTTGCTGTTTGTGCCTGGGGAAAGCCGCGACCGGCGTCGCAGCGAACAGGACGCAAGCACAGGCGAGGACGAGAAGATGTCTCTTCATCAAGTTGCCCCTTTTTAACCCTTTAGTCTTTTTAGCACAGTTAAGGAGGCTTGCAATACTGTACGAAAGTACCTTGTAGCCAAGTTGCAATGGGGGAGGGAGTCGACAGGAAAGAAAGAAAAAGCGGGCCCCCTCGTCCGCCGCAGTCCAAAAGAGCGCTGTGTTAGAATGTAAAGTTTATTGATTCTGGCGGATTTGGGACTGATATGGCGGAATTTCCACTCATCGAAAACACACAATTTGAGCCGGATGACGAGTACCGCCCCGAACCGGAACCCGAACCGCAGCCGCCGGCGTGGACGGACGGGAGCCTGCGGATCGGCATCCACACGTCCATTGCAGGAAGCTACCTGAACGCGCTGGAATCAGCCAGAAGGCTGGGGTGCAACGCGCTGCAGATTTTTTCGGCGAGCCCGCGGATGTGGCAGGGCGCGTTGGTGCGGATTCCGGCGACGGACGCGAAGGCGTTTCGCGCACGGCGGGAAGAATTGGGGCTGGGGCCGCTGGTGATTCATGCGAATTACCTGGTGAATCTGGCGGCGACGCAGCCGATGCTGCGGACAAGGTCCATTCAGGCGTTTCATGAGGAGTTGGCGCGCGGTGTGGCGTTGGGCGCGGATTTCCTGGTGGTGCATCCAGGGGCGCGCGGGGAATCGTCGATGGAGCAGGCGATTGCGACGATTGTGGAGAGCGTGAAACAGGCGGCGCGGCAGGTACCGCTGCGGTATTTGCGGATACTGATCGAGAACACAGCGGGGATGGGCACGGCGGTGGGGTCGCGGCTGGAAGAAGTGGCGCAGATTGTGCACGGGCTGCGCGATTTGGATGCCGGAGCGTGCCTGGATACGGCGCACCTTTTTGCGGCGGGATACGACATTCGGAGCGAAGGAGGATTGGCGAATACCATCGGGCAGATTGACCGCACGATTGGGCTGGAGAACGTGCCGGTGTTTCACGTGAACGATTCGAAGATACCGCTGGGCGGGCGCGTGGACCGGCACGAGCATATCGGCGAAGGGATGATTGGCGAGGCGGCATTTGCAAGGATTTTGCGGCACCCGCGGTTTGGGGCGGCGGAGCCGGAGGGCTTGGCGGGGCGGGCATTTTTGCTGGAGACGCCGATCGATGATCCTGGAGATGATCGCCGGAATGTGGCGAAGATTTGGAAGTTGGCGGGTTTGCAGGGCCCGGCGGCGGAGAAAGGGTTTAGCATGCTGACTCTGGCGATGAGGAAGATGAAGAAGGAGATTGAGAGGAAGGGGAAGAAGAGTGCGGCAAAGGGAAAGAGGGCGAAGAAAAAGATTAAGAGTTAACGCAGAGTTCGCCCCGACCGGGTCCCCGAGATGCTCGGGGCGGAGCGGGGTAAACGCCGGACACAGAGGTCGCAGAGAAGAGGTTGAGAGTTTAAAGTTGAAAGTTAAAGGTTAAAGAGAAGAGAACCCAGGACCCACCCTTAGTAGGCAAGAGGGGGCGCTCGCGGGATGCGGTGGAAAAGGCGGGAACGGAGACTTCAGGGGCTAAAGCCCAAGTGATTTTGCGTGAGTTGCGTGGGGGCTGAAGCCCCCACCTGCTAAAGAGGCGGAGGACAAGAAGACCCGTGGCGGACTATAACCCGCAGGCGATTGAGAAGAAGTGGCAGATACGTTGGGAAGAGAATCGCGTCTTTGAGAGTGAAGCGGAGCTGACAGAAACCCAAGACCCAGGCACACACTCCGTGCCTGGGGCACCCTTCGGAAAGACCCAAGGGAAACGAAAGAAACCGAAATACTACGTACTGGAGATGCTGCCTTACCCGAGCGGGACGCTGCACATGGGACACATGCGCAACTACACGATTGGCGATGTGGTGGCGCGTGTGAAGAGGATGCGCGGGTTCAATGTGCTCCATCCGATGGGCTGGGACGCGTTTGGCTTGCCCGCCGAAAACGCCGCGATCAAGAACCATATGCACCCGCGGGAATGGACAAATAGGAACATTGCGGAATTTCAGAGGGTACTGCGGCGCTTCGGGTTCAGCTACGACTGGCGGCGGGAGATTTCCACGTGCGAGCCGGAGTACTACCGGTGGAACCAGTGGTTTTTCCTGCGCATGCTGGAGCGGGGAATTGCATACAAGAAAAAGAACCGGGTGAACTGGTGCCCGAAATGCTGCACGGTGCTGGCGAACGAGCAGGTGGTGAATGGCGGGTTCTGCTGGCGGCACGAAGATACGCGCGTCGAGGCGCGAGACATCGAGCAGTGGTTTTTGAAGACGACGGCGTATGCGGAACAATTGCTTGGTGATTTGAAGGAGTTGGAGGGTGGATGGCCGGAACGGGTCATCACCATGCAGAGGAATTGGATCGGGAAGTCCGTGGGGGCCAAGGTTTGGTTTGAAGTTGAGGAAGTGGCGAGTGGCGAGTGGCGAGCGGCGAGCGGGGGAGTGGAAAGGAAAGGCCAGGCAGATTCCTCAGGGGCTAAAGCCCAGAACGAGAGGGCGGTGAATGTCGGACCTGAAGGTCCGACCCCCTATGCGGTACCCACGAAGTCCGGAAACAAAGCGAAGATTGAGGTGTTTACTACGCGGATTGACACGATTTATGGGGCTTCGGCGATTATTCTGGCGCCGACACACCCGCTTGTCGGGAAATTGATTGCGGGGGCGGGGAATCAGGCTGTGCTGGAAGCCAAACTGGCAGAGATGAAGCAGTCGTCAGCGAAAATGGAGGATATTGCGACGGCGGAAAAGGATGGATTTTTTACCGGGCGGTATGCGCTGAATCCATTCAACGGGGAGAAGATTCCGATTTGGGTGGGGAACTTCGTGTTGCTGGAGTATGGAACGGGCGCGATTATGGCGGTGCCGGCGCACGATGAGAGGGACTATGAGTTTGCGAAGAAGTTTGGGTTGAGGATACCCGTGGTGGTGAGGAAGGCTGTTGAAAGTTCAAAGTTCAAAGTTGAAAGCAAAGGCGAAGAGAGAGGCTTTACCGGGGAGGGAACAGAGGGGCCGCAGAGTTCACAGAGAAGAGAAACCCAAGACCCACCCTTTGCGGAGGGCGCAAAGGGTAGGCCACCCGACGGCGGAGAGACCCCAAGAGCACAGTCAGGAATGACTGTGCCACAAGAGGCCTTCACCGAGTATGGGGTTAGCGTGAATTCGGGGGCGTACTCGGGGCTGGCGACGACGGCGGCAATTGAGAAAATGGCGGCGGATGCGGAAGCGGGCGGATTTGGGAAGAAGGAGACGATTTACCGGCTGAGGGATTGGGGGATTTCGCGGCAGAGGTATTGGGGGACCCCGATTCCCGTCGTGTACTGCGAGAGGGACGGCATGGTGCCGGTGCCGGATCAGGATTTGCCGGTGCTGCTACCGGCGCATCCGAAGCTGACGGGAGAAGGGCAATCGCCGCTGGCAACCGATCCGGGATTTCTGAATACGAAGTGTCCGAAGTGCGGCGGTCCGGCCCGGCGAGAGACGGACACGATGGATACGTTCGTGGATTCGTCGTGGTACTTCTACCGGTATTGCGATCCGAGGAATGACCAGGCGGCGTACGATTCGGCGAAGGTGGGCTACTGGTTTCCGATTGACCAGTACATTGGCGGGATCACGCACGCGATTTTGCACCTGCTGTACGCGCGGTTCTGGTGCAAGATGATGCGCGATTTGGGATTGATTACGCATGACGAGCCGGCGGCGCGGCTGTTCACCCAGGGCATGGTGCTGAAGGGCGGAGAGGCCATGTCCAAGTCGAAGGGGAATGTGGTGGGGGCGATTGACATGGCGGAGAAGTATGGCGCGGATACGGGGAGGTTGTACACGCTGTTCGCGGCGCCGCCGGAGAAGGATTTGGAGTGGAGCGAGGAGAGTATCGAGGGGGCGTGGAGGTTTTTGAACCGGGTGTACCGGTTGGTGGAGAAGCATGCGGCCGCGCTTCAAGGGGTCAAGGATTGGGATTTCAATCCAAATGGCATGTCAGAGATGGAGAAAGAGTTGATCCGTTTCACATACCAAGCAATGCAGAGAGTGACACAAGATTTTGAGACGCGATGGCACTTCAATTCGGCGATTGCGCAGATTATGGAGTTGACTAACGAAATCTACGCATGCGAGCCATTGGAACAGAACGTTCGCCCTGAAATTCGGCGAGAAGTGCTGCAAATCTTGACACTATTGCTGGCTCCGATGACTCCTCACTTGGCGGAAGAACTGTGGGAAATGCTGGGACACGAGGACGGTCTATGGAATGCGCAGTGGCCTGGCTTTTTAGAAGAACAGCAAAAACTTGCGGAGGACGAGGAAGTGGAGATTGTGGTGCAGGTGAACGGGAAAGTGAGAGGGAAGGTGAAGGTGGCGGCGGGCGCGTCGCAGGACGAGGTTTTGAAGTTGGCACAGGACGAAGGGAGTATGACTGCGCATATTGGAGGGAAAGCCAGCGTGAGTGCGCATCTTGAAGGGAAGAAGATCAAGAAGGTGGTATTTGTGCCCGACAAGCTGCTGAATATCGTGGTGGGGTGAAGAGGAAGCAATTGTGAGGTGGTCTCATCGAGAGTTGAAGTTGTTGAGATGGTGCCACGGTCCCTCCACTGCGTGGCCCGGCGCGCCAAACAGCGGCGCGAGAGAAAAGGCCGGGCCACTCCGGTCGGGATGACAGGCGTTGAAACGAGGTGGATGGATGGGGCGACGGGAGAGAAGATGGGAAGACAGCAGGGGAAGCTGAAGACAGAGCAAGGCGGCATCGTCGTCCTGGATTTTGGGGGGCAGTACACGCAACTTATTGCGCGGCGGGTGCGCGAGCAGCAGGTGTTCAGCGCGATATTGCCGTGCACGGCGGCGCTAGGAGAGATCCGCAAGCTGGAACCGGCGGGGATTATTTTGTCGGGCGGCCCGAGCTCGGTGTACGACAAGGATGCGCCGAAATGCGATCCAGCGGTGCTGGCGATGGGAATCCCGGTGCTGGGGATCTGTTACGGGATGCAGTGGATCTCGAAGACTCTGGATGGAAGAGTGGAGCCTGTGGAACGGAGGGAATACGGGCCGGCGCAACTGGACCTGGAGCAGACCGAGAGCGAGATTCTGGCTAATTTTCCACGAACGATGAGGATCTGGGCGAGTCACGGAGACAACGTGCTGGCATTGCCGCCGGGTTTTCATTTGACGGGAAAGACAGCCAATGCGTTCGCGGCGATGGAAGATCCCAAGCGCAAGATTTACGCGGTGCAGTTCCACCCGGAAGTGAAGCACACGGAGCGGGGCACGGAGATCCTGCGGAATTTCCTGTTCAAGGTGTGCCAGGCCGAGCCGAAGTGGAGCGGAGCCGCGTTCATTGAGGAATCCGTGGAGGCGATACGGCGGAAGGTGGGAGCGCACCGGGCGATCTGCGGGTTGAGCGGCGGGGTGGATTCGACGGTGGCGGCGGCGCTGGTGCACCGGGCGATGGGCGACCGGCTGACGAACATCTTCGTGAATACTGGACTGCTGCGGAAGAACGAATTTGAGCACACCCTGGAGATGTACCGGGAGCGGCTGGGGCTGCGCGTGATCGGGGTGGATGCTTCGGAGCGTTTCCTAACAAAGCTGAAGGGAGTGGCGGACCCGGAAAAGAAGCGCAAGATTATTGGAAGGGAGTTCATTGCGGCGTTTGCGAAAGAGGCGGAGAAGCTGCAGAAGGGCGAGGCGCACGGCGAGATCAAGTTCCTGGTGCAGGGGACACTCTATCCGGATGTGATTGAATCCGTGTCGGTTAAGGGACCTTCAGCGACGATTAAGTCGCACCACAATGTCGGGGGGTTGCCCGAAAAGATGCCTTTTGCGCTGGTGGAACCGCTGCGAGACCTGTTTAAGGACGAGGTGCGGAGGATTGGAAGAGACTTAGGCTTACCGCAAGAGATATTGGTGAAACACCCGTTTCCGGGGCCGGGACTGGCGGTGCGTCTACTGGGTGAAATAACGGCTGAGAGTTTGGTAAAGCTGCGAGAATCGGACGCGATTGTGACCGAGGAGATCCGCCGGGCAGGGCTGTATGAGAAGGTATGGCAGGCGTTTGCGGTGTTACTGCCCGTGCGGAGCGTCGGGGTTATGGGGGATGGGCGGACCTACGGGCTGACGGTGGCGGTGCGGGTGGTACAGTCCGACGACGCGATGACAGCGGACTGGGTGAGGCTGCCGGGAGAAGTGCTAGAACGGATATCAGCGAGAATTGTGAACGAGGTGCCGGGAGTGACCCGGGTGGTGTATGACGTGAGCAGCAAGCCGCCGAGCACGATTGAGTGGGAGTGAGGAGCGGCAGAACTGTCAGGATCTACTCAGGCGGGGAGGGCCAGGCAGAGGAGAGCATAGCCCAGCAGGAAGAGAAGAGCCGCCCCTGGCGCGAGGGAGCGGCTCTTTTCGACTTTCAGTTTTTCACAAGAAAAATGAGAAGGATTGCCGTGCTACCGATGGGCCATTTTCTGGGCCATATACAGCAGCAACTTGCGATCTTCCTCATCCGACTTGCTCAACAAGCGGCGAAGCTTATTGAGATAGCGCGCCTCTTTGCCGGCGCTGCCCCAGGCGATGTCGTCTGACGACCTGCGCTTGGGGAGGTTGGGCAACTGGGGCGGCTCCTCGCCGTCGTAGAAGAGTTGATAAAGTGGGCATTCGAGAGCGCGTGCCAGTTTTTCCAGCGTTTCAATGGCAGGAACAGTATGGCCATTTTCCACGCGGGAAATATAACAACGCAAGAGCCCAGTACGCTTCTCGATATCACCCTGGGAGAGTTTCTTTTCTTCGCGCAGAGCGCGAAGACGGTCACCGATAATCATGGTTTAAGTATTCCACAAGTAGTTAGAGGTAGCAAGTAGAAACCTAAGCGGGTTGTTGAAAATCAGGGTGCCGGGAACTGGACAGATTCCTAAGAATAGCGTAACCAAATAGCGATGGCACACGTCCCAAAATCAGAGGCCATGGCGCTCCCCGGGCTGGCGGATACGGAGAAGCCTGTGGCGGAGTCGCGAAGGGGCGGCGAAGACCGGGAACTCGTCCGGCAAGCCAAGGACGGGGACAAGGAAGCCTTTGAGTCGCTGGTCCGGCGGCACCAAAGCAGGGTGTTCGCGGTGGCCGGAGGCATTCTGCGGAACCGGGAGGACATGGAAGACATAGCCCAGCAGGTGTTCCTGAAGGCGTACTTTTCGCTGAAACGATTCGATCAACGGGCGGCCTTCAGCACCTGGCTGTACAAGATCACGTTAAACGAATGTTGGGACCTGCTAAGGAAGAGGAAAGTGCGGCCGCTGGTGCTGGAAGTGGACCTAAGCGAGGAGCAAGCGCGACAGTATCAGGCCGCGGAAGAGGTTGCCGACGGGCACCCAGACGCGAGCGAGCGACTGGCGGCGCGGGAACGGGTGGAGCAACTGTTGGAGTGCCTGGAGGAACGCGACCGGTCGATGCTGGTGCTGAAGGAAGTGCAAGGATTTTCGGTGGAGGAGATCGCGGAGGTACTGGAACTCAATGCCAACACCGTGAAGGTGAGGCTGTTTCGGGCGCGACAAAGGATTGCAGAGAGTGCGCGGCGACGGTTGAAGCCGCGGAAGTAAGGAATGCTGTGGCCGACAGGAGTATGGGCAGCAGAGAGGGGAACCCGGGATGTCTAACGAGCTCGAAATGAAGAACAGCGAATGCCGGCGCTTCCTGGAAGAATTGGAAGGACTGTCGACGAGCGGGGCAGGGGAAGCTACGGCGCCATCGGTATTAGCGGCGATGTCGAGCGAGGCGCGCGGGCACGCTGAGGTGTGCGCGGAGTGCCGCGGGGCGGTGGAAGACCTGGCGGAGACGCGCCGGGCGCTGCTGCCAATGAGACCACCGGTGGCGGAGCCGGGTCCGTGGTTCGCGGCGCGGGTGATGGCGGCGATTCGAGCGAAGGAAAACGAACTGGAAGAACGGAGCAACGGCGTGTGGCTCGGTGTGCGGCGGCTGGCGCCGCGGCTGGTGGCGCTGTGCACGGTGTTGTTGTTGGTGGGGACAACGTGGGCGGTGCAGTTGAGGCGCGAGGATTTAGCGCGGCGGCTGGCGTTGCGCTCGGCGGATTCAGTGTTTGAATCGGTGCCGGCGCCGCTGAACGATGACGTGCTGGTGGGAGGGCAGGGAGAGCGTCCATGAACGGAGAGACCCGGAAGAAGGCGTGGGAGTGGCTGGCGCTGTTGTTCGTGCTGGGGGCCGCGATTGGCGGGGTGTTTGGGTACAGCTTCGCGCATCGGGGAATTCCAGCGAACGATGTGAACGTGCAGACATTGAGCGAGCCGGAGCGGCGGGCCCAGCGCGTGGCGGAGATGACTAAAGAGATTGGGTTGACGGCGGAGCAGAGCCAGAAGATGGATGCGGTCATCGCGGCGGCGCACGCGGAGATGAAGACGATTCACGATAAAGCCGAGGCGGATGTGGATGGGGTGAGACAGAAGGCGCGGGCGCAGATGCGGGAGTTTTTAACGGCGGAGCAGAAGCCGAAATTTGAGGAGTTTGTGCGCCGGATGGATGCGGAGAGGAAGAAGCAGGAGGCGAAGTAGGAAGTCAGAAGTTGGAAGTAAGAAAGTGGGCGGTTTCACGCCGGGCAGAGAGAAGAAAAGACTTACGCACAGACCAAAGAGGACACAGAGAGAAGAGAGAAAAGCAGATCCCTCCACTTCGGGCTGCCAAAGACGCAGCGCTCCGGTCGGGATGACAAGTAATTCTGCGACGCGGCCCTAAAGTTCGATAATGAGTTTGCCGATGTTTTTGCCCTCGAAGAGCATGTTGATGGCTTCGGGGGCTTTTTCCAGGCCTTTGACGATGGTCTGACGATCCTTGAGTTTGCCCATCATCTTCCACATCCCGAGCTGCTTGCCAGCGTCCATGAAACGTGAAGCGTAATCGATAATGATGAAGCCTTCGACGCGGAGGCGCTTCATGAGGACCTGGCCGAAGCTGGCCATGGCAGGATCTTCCCTGGTGTAGCCGGAGATGAGGCCGCAGAGAACGACGCGGCCATGAAGGTTCATGCGGTCGAGCACGGCCTGCATGATTTCCCCACCAACATTTTCAAAATCGATGTCGATACCATTGGGAGTAGCAGCGGCGAGGTGCCGTTTCCAGTCGGGGTGCTTGTAGTTGATAGCGGCGTCGAAGCCGAGTTCGTCCTTGATCCATTGACATTTGTGGTCCCTGCCGGCGATACCAACGACGCGGCAACCATGAATCTTGCCGATCTGGCCGACGATGCTGCCTGTGGCGCCAGCGGCCGCGGAGACGACGAGGGTTTCGCCGGATTGCGGCTTGCCGATTTCGAGAAGGCCGAAATAGGCGGTGATGCCGTTGATGCCGAGAAGGCCGAGAAAGTTGGTGTCGGAGAGGAAGGGGATGGAAGGAAGTTTTTGGAAGGAGCGGGATTCCTTGTCGTCGATGAGGACGTAGTCCTGAAGGCCTGTGAGGCCGGAAACCTTGTCGCCCTTCTTGAAATCAGGATGGCGGGATTCGACGATTTCGGCGAGGCCGAAGGAGCGCATGACGTCTCCGAGAGCGACGGGCGGCATGTACTGAGGAATGTCGGACATCCAGACGCGCATGGTCGGGTCGATGGAGAGATATTTGACGCGGGCGAGGGCCTGGCCATCCTGGAGGGTGGGGAAGGGAGATTGGGAGAGTTGGAGATCGGTTGGGGAGATGAGGCCGATGGGGCGGGCAACGAGTTTCCACTGACGGATGACGTTGGGCATGGGAGCCTCCGGGGGAAGATTAGTGGAGGAGGCGGAGAGAAGCAAATGGGGGCGATTTCCAGGCAGAGGGAAAAAGAGAAGTGAACCCGAACGGTTCAAAGTTAAAAGTTGAAAGAAAAAGCCAAGAGAAAGGCGGAAGCGGTATGAAAGGAGGCGATTGTGCCACGATCCCTCCACTACGCAACGGCAGAAGGCGCCGTTGCTCCGGTCGGGATGACAACCAAGGGGGATTCCTCGCCTCGGCGAAGCGCACGGGGCGCACAAAACGCACTATGCGGCCCGACGCGCCAGAAAACGGCGCAGAAGAGAAAATCGGGCCGCTCCAGTCGGGATGACACCCGGTTTTGCGGAAGTGCACGAGAGGAGGGAGCGCGGAGAATGGGTCACTCGATGCGACGCATGAGGTCGGCTGCGGCTTTGGCGGCTTTTTTGATTTCGGCAACATTATGAGCGGCGGGATCGGAGCCGGTCAGGTGTTCGGCGAGGACGTCGGCGTTAGCGCTGATCACGCAGAGAAGATTGTTGAGGGTGTGGGAGATGGCTTCGATGCGATTGGCGGGGAAGCGTTGATCGTGGCGGGGGTCGCCGGGAGCAAGATCCATAGGAGAATCTTTTCTGAGATGAGCCTGCGTCTTATTTGCGGAATGGGCGGCGAGGAGCGCCGTGTGGAGCACGTCAGCGGTGAGCTGATTGAGAGAAAGGCAATGAGAGGCGCCCGCCTGCTGAGCTTTTTTGTCCAGATCTTTTACGGAGGGATAGAGTAAAGCGAAAACGGGGATGGCCGGATATTCGGCGCGAATTTTCTGGACGATACGCAGGCCCTGGAAGCTCCAGGCATGAAGATCGATGGCCAGGGCGTCCCAGCGGCCCGCGGCGAGTAAACGAAGGAGCTCAGCCGGAGACTGGGAACGATGCACGTGGAGAGGGGCTTCCGGGGCTTCCGCAAGCGCATGGGAAACTCTCAACCAGGACGGATTTTCGCCCAAGAACAGGATCTGGAAAACAGGGTCGTACATAGGACTTTCTTGCTTCTCCCAGAAAATGGGTACGAGCATGTTCATTGTTGAACCCCCGCTCGCCACGACGTGAAATGTTCCGCGTAAATGAAATTAGGAGTCGCCCTCGACAGCCACGCGGCGGCCATCCGACGGAAAGAGGCGCCGAATCTCCATCAAGAGCCCTTCCGGCATAAGACCCTTGGGAACGAAGCTGTGAGCGCCTCGCTGAATACATTCTTCGGCGAGGGAAAGGCCCTGCAATTCAGAGAAAATGATGATGCGTATGTCAGGGTTGGAAAGGCGAATGTGCTCCGCGGCTTCTAGCCCAGTGACGCGCGGCATGCTGAGATCGAGGAGAACGAGGTCGGGTTTGTAGAGTGCCGCAAGCTGCACGGCATTCTGGCCGTCACTGGCCGTTCCGACGATCTCAAAAGTACCCGCAAACTCCAGGTAGTCACAGATGGAGCGCAACGCGGTAGGCGAATCGTCAGCGATCAGAACGCGAATTTTCTTCGTTGCGTGCATCATTTCTCCCAAGTGGGCTTTATTAACACTTGTCAATAATGCGGGAAAACGCAGGGAAGGGAAATTGGAGCGATTGCCTAGGGAAAATGCACTAGTGCCGGTCCAACTCGTTCCAACAAATCCGTGCGAGAATACTCCCTCCGTGCTCGTGTCAGATGCTTGGACCGTCCTTTCGCAAAAATAGTTGGAACGGCACTAGGAGATTAGGGATGGGAGTCGTGAGTGCGAGGAAGACGCGAGCAGGAGGAGAGATTTCGCGGCAGAAGAAAGAAAAGGCTTACGCAGAGGACACAGAGAGCGCAGAGTTCGCAGAGAAGAGAGAGGCAAGAAGGATGCATCCCACGGTGGCGTGCGGGGGAGAAGAGAGGATCAGGTGGTGATAATTCTGTTGCGGATGGCGTAGAGGACGAGTTCGGGAAGGGAGTGGAGATCGAGCTTGACCATGATGTTGGCGCGATGAGCTTCAGCGGTATTGACGCTGATGCCGAGGAGCGTGGCGATTTCCTTGTTGCTCTTGCCTTCGGCGAGAAGCTGGAGAATCTCGCGTTCGCGCGGCGTGATGCGGGAACGGTGGGGTCTTGAAGGATCGGCGGAAGGGTCGTGGGGATCGACGGCAGGGGAGGTACGGACGGAGAAGTAGGGCTTGTTTTGGCGGATGGCATCGACGGCAGCGAGAAGAACACGATCGGCGTCATCTTTCAGGATGTAGCCGCGAGCCCCGGTCTCGACGACTTGCTGAACGAGCTCGTCGGATTCGTGCATGGTGAGGATGAGGACCTGGGTGTGAGGAGAGACTTTGCGGATGCGGCGCGTGGCGTCGACACCATTTAAAAGCGGCATGCCGATATCGAGGATGGCAACATCGGGCTTGTGCTTGGCGGCCTTTTCGATGGCGTCGCGGCCGTCAACGGCTTCGGCGCAGACTTGCCAGCCCTCGCGCGATTCCAGGAGAGTTCGCAGTCCGGCGCGGACAACAGCGTGATCATCTGCGATCAGGATGCGAAGGGGCGCCATCGAGTGCCTCCTTGGAAAGGCCTTCAGAGGGAGAGATAGTAGCGCGAATAGTGGTGCCGGAGGGGCTGGATTCAATCTCCAGGCGGCCGCCGAGTTGGGCCATGCGCTCGTGCATGCCGGGAATGCCCACGCCAAGGCGCGCGACATTGAGCTGGGCCGGGCCATTGGACGCAAGCTTCATGCCGCGACCGCAATCGATGATTTCCAAGGTGACCTCGGGAGGGTCTTCGCGGAGACGGATGGTGGCGGAGCGGCTGCCGGAATGACGCTGAATGTTGGCGAGGCTCTCCTGAACGACGCGGAAGAGGGCGATTTCGACGGACTGTGGCAACCGGCTGAAATGCCTGGGGAGGACGAGCTCGGTCTCAATGCCGCTGCGCTCGTTAAAGCCTCGGACATATTCCTTGAGAGCGGAGACGAGACCGAGCTCATCGAGCAGCGGAGGATGGAGAAGATAGGAGAGGGTGCGGATTTCGCGGGACATTTGTTGGAGAAGGGCGCGTGCTTTTTCGAGGGCGCGTTCGGCGGGTGCGCTGAGCGAGGGTGACGATTGGCGGACCTGGGCGAGGCTCAAGTTCACGGCGAGAACGGTTTGCGCCATGCCATCGTGGAGTTCGCGGCCGATGCGGCGACGTTCTTCATCCTGAAGTTTGAGCAACTGCATGGAGAGTTGGCGAATGGCCTGCTCGGCGTTTTTCATCTCGGTGATATCGGTAAAGGTAGAGATGACGCGGAGGATGGAGCCGTCGGGATTGAATTGAGGGATGGAGTTGCCAAAGATCCAAAGGATTTCCGGGACGCCTGGGCGACGCCATCCCATGGTGCCATTGCGAACAGACACCTTCTCGCGAATCACGGTAGCCACAGGACGATCAGCCAGAGGCATATCGCGGCCTTGCTCATCCACGGGGATCAACCCCGTAGCGGCAACGTCGCCGCCAATCGTCTTGAAGTCGGTAATCCCGAGCATTTTGAGGGCGGCCTGATTGGCGAATTCGATTTTGCCATCCGGGCCGTTTAGAACGACGGCGACGTGGATGTCGCGGACCAGAGTGCGGAAACGCTCTTCGCTTTCCCGGAGAGCATCGAGGGCATTGCGCTGCTGGGTGATGTTGGTAGCAGAAGCGAGGACACGCGTGAGACTCCCTGTGGCGTCGAATTCAGGGACCATGTCTGTAAGAGTCCAAAGGATTTCATCGGTGTGGGAAAGATGCCAACCGAACACCTGGCCATAGAGGGCCTGTCCGGTGGCAATAACGGTCAGGATAGGAAAGGCAGACTCGGGAATGGAAGTGCCGTCCTCCTGCAAAGGCTGCACGCCGATTTCTTGGGCGGTCTTATGCAGGATGTCGTCGAGCTTGAGGCCAAACATATCCTGGGCGGCCCGATTGGCGAATTGCAGCCGGGCCTGAGGATCAATGGAGACCATGCCGACATGAAGATGCTCGACAAGAGAGCGGAAACGCTCTTCGCTGGAGCGCAGGAGTTCTTCTGAGGCCTTTCGCTCGGTGATATCGCGGACCACAATCAAGGAGCAACGCCTGCCGTCGATATCCAGGAGGGCGCCGGACATCTGCCCGATGCGGAGCTGTCCGGATTTGGTGCGAAGGCGAAACTCACATTCCCGGAGTTCACCAGTTTGCACGAATTGCGTGAAAATCTCGGCGCGCCGGGAGGGGTCTTCCCAGAGATTCATTTCGCTGGGGGTTTTGTCAAGGACTTCCTCGCGCGTGTAGCCGGTAAGACGGGTGAAGCCGTCGTTCACGTCGAGGTAAGGACCGTCGGGGAAGAGATTGATGGACATTGAATCGGGGCTGGAACGAAAGGCCGAGGCGAACATGCGTTCCGAGCGATGGAGGGCTCTTTCGGTGTTAAGCAAGTGGTCGGCGATGCGGCGCTGGCTGCGGTTTGTGAGCATGAGGCGGGCGGAGGAACAGACGACGGAGGCGCTGACGGCGATCCAAGCGAGGGGCAATTGTTCACGAGCGATGGCGCGACCCATGAAGATGACGAGGAGAGGGATGGCAATAGGGAGAACCTGGGCGGCGACAAGCTGGCCGACGGGAGAGGAGGAGACGGAAGCAGCTTCGGGCTGCTTCCAGTTGACGGCAAGCAGGATCACTAGGAAGCAGGGCAGCATCCAGAGGAGGTCGCCCCAACTGGCAGCACTGACCGAGGTACTCAGGGTGAAAAGGTACTCGGCATCAGAGAGAACGGCGGCGAGGAAGAGGAAACCAAGGACAAAAAAGAAAGAGCGAAGCCAAGAGGGGAGAAAAGCGCGGGAGCGGAAGAAGAAGACGAGGGAGAGGGAAAGGTCGCGGACGATGTAGAGGACGAGGATTTGACGCACGAGAGAGGTGCTGTGGGCTTGCCAGCGGGAAGGGAGATTGAAGAAGTAAAGATAGGCGGTAGCAGCGACAATGCCGACCTGGAGGAAATCGAGGATGTGGAGCCAATCGATGCCGGGCGCTTCACTGCCGGAACGCGGGAGAAACATCATGACGATGGGGGCGGGCCATAGGAAGAAGAGGACATCGGAAGGCCAGGGCAACTGTGCGGCGCCGGGGACGAAGCTCTGATAGTAGGAACTGATGGCTTCCGCGAGAGTCTCGAGGGTGAATGCAATGGCCAGGAGGAACCAGAGCTGGCGCGGGTAACCGGAAGAGCGGCGCGCGACATAGAAGCAGCAGGCGGCGGCGAAGACAACCATGGCGAGGTCGAGGGAATTGGAGAGAAGGAGACGGGTGCTGGCGGAGCGAACAAATTCGAGGTCGCAGGCGAGAAGCAGGGCCAGAAGGAGAGCGGCTGCAAGGGCGAATCGAGGAAACTTGCCGGAAGGGAGCAAATTGCCCTCACTAAAACAACGATGGGGACAGGCCTAGTGAACCGCGAGTTGGGAAGAGTCTACACCAGAGTGGGGTGGGGGGGGCGGAAGAGTTTTAAGCTTTCAGTTGTCAGTTTTAAGTACGAAGAGGAAGAGAGACGATAACACAGAGTTCACCGTTCGTAAGAATGCTCAGGGCAAGCAGAAGTAAGAACACAGAGCACAGAGGAGAGAGAAGAAAAAGCAGATCCCCCCACTGCGCGGCCCGACGCGCCAGAATGCGGCGCGAAAGAAAGAGTCAGGCCGCTACGGTCCCTTCGACTTCGCTCAGGGCAGGCGGGATGACAATTTGCGGAGAGTAAAGCTCAGAGAGATTCATCGCACAAAAGGCGTGCGATGGAAAAACGTACCTCGCTGCGCTGACTCCGGTCGGTATGATGGGCTCTGGAGACCGCGAGATTCGCGATTGGCCTGGGAAGGCCGCGCGCCTGAAGGGGTGAGCTACAGGTTGGATTGGAGATTCGGGATGGGGAGAAATAAAAAGGGCGGAGCGCAGGGCGCTCCGCCTGGAGATGAGGGATCAGATTAAAGGGGTTGAACGTTGGAGGCTTGCAGACCCTTGGGCCCACGAACAACCTCGAATTCAACGGCCTGGCCCTCGTTGAGAGAGCGGTAGCCGTCAGCCTGAATGGCCGAGAAATGGACGAAAACGTCCTCTCCGGTCTGGCGTTGGATGAATCCGAAGCCCTTACTCGCGTTAAACCACTTTACAGTTCCTTGTTCCTTACTCAATGCAGTTTCTCTTTTCAAATAAGCTATCTGATGCTTCTCTCTCCAGGACCCTTGCGGATACCGGGCGTCTTCCGTTGTCTCCTCACCGCGGTGAAGCGGGCGGAAAACAAAAAAGGCCGCAAGTTGTAGCCTGCGACCCTTCAAAAACAAAAGGCGAAACAAGAGCAACAAACGCATATGTAGAGTAACACAGATTCTGGGGAAGTCCAAGGGAATGTTGGGGGGAAGGCCGCGGGTGGGGCAGGCAGCGGAGGTGCTCCGCGCAAAGAGCTGAGGGCGGCCGGGGGTGTCTCATCGCTTCGAGGTCGCGCCATCCGCCGGACAGGCAAGCCGGGAGTTCAAGACGCCACGATGTTGCGGACATGGGGCACAGCAGTGCTGTGCCCCTACGAGGAAAAACCCAAGAGCACAGTCCCTTCGGGACTCAGGGCAAGCAGGAGTGACTGTGCCACGCAAACAAACCCGAGAGCCGAGCGCCTCGGGAGGCGGTCTTCCACAACCAGGAGGCTGGGAGCTTAACGCCGCAATTTTGCGGACATGGGGCACAGCAGTGCTGTGCCCCTACGAGGGAGACCCAACAGCGCAATCCCTTCGGGACTCAGGGCAAGCAGGAGTGACTGTGTCACATGGCCCGAGAACTGGTTAGCCGCCGGCAATGGAGGGGACGAGTAGGACGTGGTCGCCGTCTTTCAGGGAGCAGGATTCGCCGCCGAGGAAGCGAATGTCTTCTTCGTTGAGATAGACGTTGAGGAACTGGCGGACTTGGCCCTGTTCGTCGCGGACATGACGCGAGAGCGCGGGATAGCGCGCGGTCAGGTCGTTGAGGGCTTCGGCGACGGTGGAGGCGGCGGAATCGAGCTTGGGGATGCCGTCCGTGAAGCGACGGAATGCGGTGGGGATTTCGATAGTGATGGCCATGGGTAGGGGCTCCTGTCATTTATTGTACAACGAGAATTCGGAAATGCGCCTCAGGCAGCGGGAAGAGAAAAGCAGATCCCTGGCTACAGTCTCTCCTGCGGCGCGCACGCGAAAGTGGGAGGATTTGTTTGGAAGGTGTGCCGCACCTACGGCGCTCTCGATTCTTGATGCAAAGTACCCAGCCCTGACGGGCTGGGCTAACTTGTGGCGCGCCGCTGGCGCTAGAACGATGTGTGGAAGGTCGCATGGGGGAGCGGGTCAGGCGGCGACCTCACTACCTAGACTCTGGCCGAGGAGCGCTTCAAAGGCTTCGAGGCGGGGTTCGATGGCTTCGCTGGGCGGAAAGTCTGCGGCGATGGCGTCGGTGGTCTTCAGGCCGTTGCCGGTGATGCAGACGACGGTGGTCTCGTCGGGGCGTATGCGGCCCTGCTGAATGAGTTTGGCGGTGACGCCGGTGGTGACGCCGCCAGCGGTCTCCGCAAAGATGCCTTCGGTTTCCGCGAGCAGTTTGATGGAGTCGATGATCTCCGGATCGGAGATGTCCTCTGCCCAGCCGCCGGATTCGCGGATCAGGCGCAGGGCAAAGGGGCCGTCGGCGGGAGTGCCGATGGCCAGAGAGCGAGCGATGGTATTGGGTTTTTGCGGCTGGAAGCGCGGCAGATTGCGCTTTACGCCGTCGGAAATCGGAGAGCAACCGGTGGCCTGCGCACCAAAGAACTTCACCTGCTTGGGCTCGACCCAGCCGAGGTGAGCGAGTTCGCAGAAGGCCTTGGCGATCTTGCCGATCAAGGAGCCGCCGGCCATGGGCACAACGACGTTGTCGGGAAGTTCCCAGCCCAACTGCTCGGCGATTTCGTAGCCATGAGTCTTGGAGCCTTCGGCGTAATAGGGGCGAAGATTGACGTTGACCAAACCCCATTTGAAGCGATCAGCGATCTGCGTGCACAAGCGGTTGACGTGGTCGTAGTTGCCATTGATGCGGATGATGCGCGCGCCATAGACCGCGGTATTCAGGATTTTCGCGGGCTCGAGATCGGCAGGCACGAAGACGCAGGTATCGAATCCGAGTTGCGCACCTTGCGCGGCGACGGCGTTGGCAAGATTCCCGGTGGAAGAACAACCGATCTTCGTGAAGCCAAAGCGGCGGGCCGCGGCCAGGGCCGTACCAACAACGCGGTCCTTGAAAGAGAGCGTGGGGAAACAGACGGCGTCATTCTTGAAGTAGACGTTCTTTGTGCCCCAGCGCGCTCCCAGATTGCGGGACTTGACCAAGGGCGTGCCTCCGATGGCCACGGAAGGCGTAAAGCCCTCCGGCAGCGGCAGGAGCTCCGCATAACGCCACATATTGAAGGCGCGGTGCGTGAGGGCGCCGCGGTGCGCCACATGGGCGAGCGCTTCGTAGTCGTAGCTCACTTCGAGCGGAGAGAAGCACTCTTCACAATAAGATAGGGGAGCGTTGGCATATTTCTTGCCGCATTCCCTGCATCGTAAGAAATAAAGTTCCTTCATAAGTCACCTCGCCGTGGACTCCTCGGACCCGATCAAACGCCGGGCCGGGTGCCCCCGTGTGAAATGACGTGGAGATTGATGGCGGGCAGCGCGGAGGGGAAAATGAAAAACCCTCCGTGCCAAAGTGCGTGGAGGGTCTCAGAACGTCTGTGACTTCGCCAGCTCTTTAGCAGTTTTTTACGTGGAGCAAGTCGCCCTAAATCGCCACGTGAGGCCGCCGAAGCGGCTTCCTAGTATTAAGCGGGATTTCGGCGCGGAAGTCAAGGGGAAATTGAGGAAGAGACTCAGCCACTAGCCGACAGTCAACAGCCCACAGCAGGAAGAGAGGAGGTGCGAGGACTGGGATAGGCAGTTGATAGCTATTAGCCGATAGCCGACAGCAAGAGAAACCCAAGACCCAGGTAGAAAATCGAACCTGGGGCACCCGCAGAGCAAGAGAAGGAAACCCAAGACCCAGGCACACACTCCGTGCCTGGGGCACCCGGCAGGAGAAGCTTGAGAAGAAAAGAGACAACAAAGCGGGGCTGAGATGCGTCTAATTGTGGGCGGGTAGAAATGTATCCGAGGCGACCCGGCCATAGGGACAGTAATTCAAATGGCGCAACCCAGGGGAAGAGAAACTCCACGCAGGGTGGAATGCTATACTTCCGAAAGGTGCACTGGGTAGCGATCGAAAGAGGAGCAAGCAAGATGGATCACGTAAGAGAAATGGTGGACTGGACGAGACGTCGAAAGATTGTAGTGGCGGGACTGGTGGCGGCAACGCTGATTGTCGGCATCCTGATCGGGACAGTGATATCAGGCAAGGTGTCCGCGATGAAGGCGTTGTCGTTCGCGGGAACGAATGCCACGCCGCTGGCGCTACCGGATCCCATTCCGTCGTCCAGTTCCTTTAACTCGATCGTCACGCGAGTGGAGCCGGCGGTGGTGAATATCGCCACGACGCAGGTGATTGACCGTAAATCAAAGAAGCACCGGTCCTCCCCCATGGACCCGGACGATCCCAGTGAAGACTTTTTCTTCCACTTTTTCGACGGGCGGCCGGACGCGCAGCCCCAGGCGGAGCGCAGCCTCGGCTCCGGCGTGATCGTGGATAGGCGCGGCTACATCCTGACGAACAACCACGTGGTCGAACAGGCGACAAAGATCCAGGTGCAGTTGAACGGCGATACCACCAAGTACACGGCGAAGGTGGTGGGTGTGGATGAGGATACCGACCTGGCAGTGATCAAGATTGACGTGCCGAAGGATCTGCCGTTTGCCAAGCTGGGCAATTCCGACGGCGTGCTGGTGGGCGATTGGGTGCTGGCGATTGGCAGCCCGTTTGGCTTGAACGCTACGGTGACGGCGGGAATTATCAGCGCCAAGGACCGCGGCGGCATTGGAAGGCAGTTTCAGCGCTTTCTGCAAACGGATGCGGCCATCAACCCGGGCAATTCGGGCGGGCCGCTGGTGGACATGGCCGGACAAGTGATCGGCATCAACACCGCGATCATTACCGGCGGGCGCGGGTACGAGGGCGTGGGGTTTGCCATGCCGTCTTCGACGGCGAGGGAAGTGTATAACCAGATTGTGACGAACGGACGGGTGACGCGCGGCTCCATCGGTGTGAGTTTCCAGGAAGAGCAGGGAACCAACCAGATGACGCTGAAGTACCTGGGCGCGCCGTACGGCGTGGTCATTCAGGGCATTGAGCCCGGCAGCCCAGCGGAAAAGGCGGGGTTGAAGGATGGCGATGTGATTACGGCCATCAACGGCACGGCGGTGAAAACGGGGAACGATCTGGTGAACCCGATTGCGGGAGCGCCGATCGGCAGCAGGGTCAAGATCACCTATTACCGCGACAAGCAGCAGCGCGAGACTTCGGCAACGGTCGAGGATCGCACGCGCGTTTTCCCGAATGCGGCCAACCGCATTAATGGCACGCCCGATGAACCGGCCCCGGCGGAATTCGGCTTGCACGTGGAAGCGCTTACGCCTGAGCGCGCACAGCGCGTGGGCATGGAAGGGCAGAAGGGCGTGGTGGTGAGCGAGGTTGAGCCCGCCAGCTTCGCCGACGACCTGGGATTCAGCCCCGGCGACGTCATCGCCGAGGTGAACGGGCAAGCAGTGAATTCCCTGGACGACTATCGCCAAGCGATCGGCAAGCTCAAGGCCGGCGATAACGTGGTGTTCAAAGTGCGCCGCCACAGCTACAACGACCGGACGGTGACCGTGTTTCTGCCGGGCGTAGTGCCGGCGGACGGCAAATAATCGACGACCGAGGACGCATAAGCCCAGACATGCGCACCTGGCTCTGCAGGCAAACAATCACGGGTTGGATTGTTGCGGCTTTGGCTGCGGGCGGTTGGAGTTTGCCCGCGGTTGCCGCACAGAGCTTGGCATCGAGTAAGAGCCCGAAAAGTGCTACGAGCAGCGTGGCCACGTCTCATGCCAATACGACGGGAACCACAGCTAGGAAATCCAGCAAATCCGGGAAAGGCTCATCGAGGAGAAGATCGCGCCGCGTGAAGGGGCAGGCTGCGCCGACGCCCGATCGCGTTGGCGAGATTCAGGCTGCGCTGGCGAAGAATAACTCGTACGACGGCGTGCCCACGGGGAAGTGGGACGCTTCCACTGCCGACGCATTGAGGAAATATCAGTCGGCGCATGGGTTGAGCCCCACGGGCAAACTGGATGCCTTGACGCTGCAGAAGCTGGGACTGGGCTCGGAGACGGCCGGATTGGCAGCACCTACCCCTCCGCCGAATGCTTCGGCGAACCGCCTGCTTTCGCGGAGCGCGCAGCGGGAAGAAATTAAGAACGAAGTCCAGCCGGAATAGGGCAAGGAACGCGGCGGGCGCAAAGCGCAGGATTGCCAGTTGAAACGCATAGGCGAGAAATTCAGATGAAAGGCATTGGAAATTTGCGTTGGTCACGAAACGTGGGCGGCGCTACGCTGAATTAATGATGACCAACCCACAGAAGAGCGCGCGGATGTGTTGTAGCTGTATGTGCGGCACACGTACGGTTTCTGGTGCGGGAGGCTGAACGAGTAAAAATCACGATTCAGCCCAAGACGAGAAAGCGACCCACCACCGGAAAGCTGGCAGGTGGGTTTTTTGTTCCCGGAGAGCGGGGAAGGCGGCAGCACAGAAGAGTTTGGCGCGGTAGCCAAGTGGCAAGGCATGGGTCTGCAAAACCCTCATCGGCGGTTCGATTCCGCCTCGCGCCTCCAGATTTTCGCAGACAAGCCGTATCCGACCCTAAGGGCAGGGAGATCTGCGGAGAAGAGCGGACCGCCTCGGCCCTTCGCAAGGCTCAGGGTAAAAAGGTGGGCCCTGCACAAGAAAGAGGCAGACGGAAGCGCGGGAAAGCAGATCCCTCCACCCCGGCGAAGCGCACGGGGCGCACAAAACGCGCTGCGCGGCCCGACGCGCCAATATGCGGCGCAAAAGAAAAATCGGGCCGCTTCGGTCCCCTCGAAGCTCGGGACAGGCGGGATGACAAGTTATGGGAGTTGGATTTGTAAGTTTGAATCGAAGAGACCACAAGACCTACCCTCCAAACGATGCGGGAGGACACGCGAAGAGACCATTTGAGACTTTTTTGGCCGTGCCGCCGTATCTACCGTATAGGATTCCGGGTAGCCACCCTTAGAACAGGGAACAGGAGAAAATAAATGCGATTTCAAAAGGCTATTTTGGTGGGCCTGATATGTGTGGCCGCTTTATTCCTGGTGAGTTGTGCGGCAGGTCCGAATGTGCTCGCGCACAGCGCGGGGGCGCATGGAAGCATTGCGGGATTCTGGCTTGGCCTGTGGCACGGCTTCATCTGCCCGGTTACTTTCATCATTTCGTTGTTTTCGGACAAAGTGCATTTGTATGAAGTGCATAACAACGGCGGCTGGTACAACTTTGGGTTCGTGCTGGGCGCGTGCATGATATTTGGAGGCGGCGGGAGGTCTGCAAGGCAGAAGAAATCATCGATGCAATCCTAAGGCTGATTCGTAGCGGCGCTGACTGCGCTCAGGCAACGACGCGCAGGCGTCCTTGGCGGCGGGAGCGTGGTACGGGCTTTATGACAATTTCAACATCCCGCCCGAGAAGGGTAAGGAATTGCATGAGCCGTTCGGTGGAGAATCCGGAAAGCTGGCCGCGCAAAAGGCGCGAAATCTTTGGCTGGTCAATCCTCAGGATTCTGGCGGCTGCGGTCTGAGTGAGCCGCCGCGCACGAATTACGCCGGCTATCCGCAAAGCAAGGTCAGCCTTGGCGAGGCGTTCCTCGGGGTTCGACAGGCCAAGGTCGGCAAAAACATTTCCACTCCCTTGCTCGACTTCGATGGGTTTAACCATTCTTCTCAATCCCTCTCTGGCGGTGCAGCCACGCGCGATGCTCTTCCTCGGCTCGCTGCAGACGCGCTTTGATCAAGTTGATTTCCGCCTTGGATGTGGCGATTCCGGTCTTGGACTTCTTTTGAAAACTGTGCAAAACATACACCCGGCCCGCCAAGCGGACCGTGTAAACGGCACGATATGTGTCGCCGTTGTGGTCTTCGATAATTTCCAGCACTCCCGCCCCTCCAAAGCCTCTGAGCGGTTTTGCGCTGGAGTGCTTTCCGCCTTGCTGTGCCACGTAAAGCGCAAAGCCTATGAAATCCTTGACCTCTTCGGGAAAAGCGCACAGGTCCGCCTTGGCGCTCCCGATCCAAACTACTGGTTTGAGGCCGCCTCTGGAAGATAGCAACATTGTATGCCTAAACGAGCATAAATCGCAAACTGCAGTTTCTTCGGCACGTCGAACCTCCTGGTGGCAAACTGGGTGAGCGCCGAACAGGACGGACGCTTCAGATTATGGGGGAATTAAGGTGGCGGACGCTACTCTTTCATCCAAATACCAGATCACGATCCCTCGTGAGATGCGCCGGGCTCTTGGCCTCAAAGCTGGCGACAAACTGCTTGTGGTGGTGCTGGAAAACAGCATGATCGTACTCAAGAAGCCCAAGTCCTTCGCCGATGCAGTCAAAGGGATCGGCAAAGGGCTTTACCCGGCGGATCATCTCAAGAAGGAAGGCGAAAGTTGGGAATAGCGCCCTGGGTGGTTGAAACTGCAGGGCTGTGGGCTTTGACGGGGCTTGACAGGGTTCCTAGAATGGTAGGTAGCACCCCTTGGCGAGTGCTGCTATGAGGAACCTCGCACTCCAAGAACGGCGTAACCGGCAGATTCTGGCCGACCTTGTCCGTACGTACATCGAGACGGGCGAGCCGGTGTCCTCGCGCGCCATCTCCAAACGCTTCGATGAATCGCTGAGCACAGCGACGATCCGCAACGTCATGGCGGACCTGGAAGACGGTGGGTATCTCTACCAACCGCACACTTCCGCGGGACGCGTGCCGACTGCCGAGGCGTACCGGTTCTTTGCACAAGAGATTGCTTCGCAGGCGACGCTGAGCGTCGAGGACCGCGATTGGATCACGCGGGAGATGGCCGCGGGTGTTTCCGCGGGGGAAATTACCGAGCGCGCGGGGCACGTGCTGGCGGAAGTATCCAAGGGCGTGGGCATCATCGTGTCGCCGCCACTGCGCAAGACGGTTCTGGAGCATGCGCGGATGTGGCTGCTGCCGGACGGGCGCGTGGTGGTGGTGCTGATTTCGCCGGGGGGCCACACGCGGGACAAAGTGCTGCGGCCGGCGCGGCCGTTCACACAAGAAGAGCTGGACGCCACCGCCGATTTTCTGAACCGCCATTATTCCGGATGGACGCTGGAAGCGATTCGCGGAGACTTGCTCCTGAAGCTGGCGAACGAGCGGGAGAAGTACGAAGGGATTGTGCGCAGCGCCTTGACGCTGTGCGATCCGGGTATTCTGGGAGAAAGCTCGGAGCAGCAGGTCCACGTGGAAGGCACGGCGCAAATCGTGGGCTCGCCGGAATTTCCGGACCAGGTGCAACTGCGGGAATTGCTCGCGGCGATTGAGGAAAAGCACCGGCTGGTGGCGCTGTTGAACGCGTGCATCGAGACGCCGGAGCCAGTGTTCGTGCAAATCGGCGTGAAGGAGATTTCTCCCGCGGGAGAGAATATCGCGCTGATCAGCGCGCCGTATTCGCACAGCGACCGGGTGCAAGGCTCGCTGGGAGTGCTGGGGCCGACGCGCATGCACTACGAGCGCGCGATGACGGCGGTGGCCTACGTGGCGCAGCTTTTCAGCGAAGCCTTGAGCAAGATCGAATAGCAAACTGGTTTGAGGGATGAGGTATGAAAGAACAGGAAAGCAAGCTGACCGTGTCCGGTAGCGAGAACGTGGGCCAAGCCGCGGAAGACAAAGGCGTGGCGGAAGATGCCGTGCGCGAAGAAGCGGATGTGAAAAAACTGGCCACGGACTTGGAGGATTTGCGACAGACGCTGCTGCGGCGACAGGCGGACTTCGACAACTACCGCAAACGGATTGAGCGAGAGCGCAGCGAAGACAGCCGGCGGGCGACGGCGCGGGTTATCGAGGGATTAATTCCAGTGTTGGATGGTTTCGAGAACGCGTTGGCGGCGCATCGCGAAGCGGAGTATGAAAGCTATCGCAAGGGTTTTGAACTGATTTACAAGCAACTGATGGACAACGTGGCGAAGCTGGGGGCAAAGCGCATCGACCCGCTGGGTAAGACGTTTGACCCACACGTGCACCAGGCGATGGACCGCGCCGAAACCACCGAGCATGCCGACGGCACGATCCTGACGGTGTTTCAGCCGGGGTACGAGTTTCATGGGCGGGTGTTGCGGCCGGCGCTGGTGCGCGTAGCGGTTCATCCGGGCGGCGCATCGAAGGGGGAAGCGAACTAGAAGCAGAAGTTGGAAATTAGAAGTTGGAAATTAGAAACTGGATACCAGGAAGACCTCGGCGCTGATATCTGATAACTTTTCACTGACAACGGGTTCCTGATGGCTGCTATCCGATCACGGATCGCCGTAAACTGTTAGCGTAGAAGGGACACAAAGGGAAAACGCATGAGTCGCGGACAGCAACGAGACTATTACGAGATTCTGGGCGTGGCGAAGACGGCTTCGGTCGATGAGATCAAGGCGGCTTACCGGCAAGCGGCGCTGAAGTGGCATCCCGATCGCAACCCGGAGCACAAGGAAGAAGCCGCATTGCGTTTCCGGGAAAGCACGGAAGCCTACAGCATCCTGAGCGACACACAGAAGCGGCAGATTTACGACACCTACGGGCACGCTGGTTTAGCGGGCGCCGGGGCGCAACCCGATTTCAATGGCACGATTTTCCAGGACTTCCACGACATTTTCGGCGACTTTTTCGGGTTCGAAGATCTTTTCGGCGCGGCGGGTGGGCGGCGCGGCGGACGCAGCCGCGCAAAGCGTGGCTCTGACTTGCGGTATGACATGACGCTGAGTTTCGACGAAGCGGCGATGGGCGTGAGCACGAAGATTCGCGTGCCGCGGATGGAATATTGCGAGGCGTGCAATGGCACCGGCGCGAAAAAGGGCACTGGGGTGGTGAACTGCCAGGCGTGCGGCGGGCGCGGCCAGTTGGTCTACCAGCAGGGATTTTTCACGGTGAACCGCACGTGCCCCGCGTGCCAGGGCGCCGGGCAAATCGTGAAGGAACGCTGCGCGGAGTGCCATGGGCAGGGACGCATGGAGCGCGAGCGCACGATTGAATTGCGCATTCCTCCCGGCGTGGATACGGGAACGCGGCTGCGCGTGCAGGGCGAAGGCGAGCCGGGGCCGAACGGCGGTCCGGCGGGCGATCTGTATGTCGTCCTGGAAGTGAAGGAGCACAAGTTTTTCGAGCGGCGCGGCGCGGATTTGTACTGCACGGTTCCGCTGAGCATCGCGCAAGCTACGCTGGGCACGGAGTTGCAGGTTCCCGGCTTGAACGGAGAAGAGACGCTGAAGATTCCCGAAGGCACGCAGAGCGGGGCGGTATTTCGTTTGAAGGGCAGGGGGCTGCCCGATCCGCACGGCGGCGGGCGCGGGGATCTGTATTTTCACGTGCGCGTGTTGACGCCGACGAAATTGACCCGCGAGCAGCGGAAATTGATGGAACAGCTTCACGCCACGATGAAGGTGGAGAACAAGCCAGCGGAGCGCGATTCCAATATTTTTGACAAAGTGAAAGACATTTTCGGATAGCGGGTGCCCTGCCAGACCCCACATCTCCGATTGGGGCGGTGCCAAGCCCCGCCTTATCGGTAACTTGGGTACTAGCCTCCACCTTTACGGTTAGCGCGCTTACCATATGCGAATTTGGCACTCGATTGTGCCTCCAAAATCACAGATTCGTTTCGGCATGAGACACCTCCGAACGGCGCGGCAGTTATTGCGCGGGTACGCCTAGTAGATATAAACTTCCGGTGCTAGGAAGGGCCATGTCCTACCTATCCTGGGTTATCGTAGTGGTGTATATGATCGCTACCAGCCTTTCCATTCCCTTTGGTGTCTTTGCACTGGCAATCAGCCCAGCCAAAGGTCAGACGTTCAAACGAATGTTTTTGGCGTTCATCATCGTCGGACCGGTGGTTTTGCTGGTTGGGTTTTTGGCCGCTGTGCTATTAGAGTCACACACCCTAGCAAAACTCACTGGGATGTTTTGCGGCCCCTTGGGTCTGCTGGCTGGAGCGATCGCGGGATGGAATCACGCGCGGTCGCTGCGGAAACATGGGCCTGCTTTTCCGTCCGTTTCGATTAGGGGATGAGGATGCTTGAACTGTGTCCCAGAACTCCTTCACCGCAAACCCGCTAAGTTCGGCTTACCGGTAACTTGCGTACTGGTCCTCTCTTCGACTTTCATTACTTCTTGACTGGTGACAGGTGTCGCCAAATTGGAGTGCGGCGGCTTGCCACCGCTTTTGCGCCGCAAGCAGGTTCGCAAGATGGGTTTCTCAGCAGGAAGGAGTGGCCAGTCTTGAGATCGGCCACCGCAAACCCAAGAACCGACCTGAAGGTCGGCCACTACAAGGGCAAAAGCTGATCCCTCACCCGCATAACACGCGGGTTCGGGATGACAAATATGTTCAGAGGTTGCCGAGTAGGGGTCGAGCGGTGCTCGACCCCTACGAAGAGGCGAAGCGGCGGCGAGCCGCCGCACTCCGAAATAAAATACGGATTCGGAGGGCTGGCAATTCGTGGGAAGATAGGCGCGAGATGAGACGTCGATTCTTTGTGGAGCGATTTGAGGGGCAGCGCGCGCGGATGGAAGGCGAAGCCGCGCACCACCTGGGCCGTGTGCTGCGCGCGCAGGCAGGGCAGGTGTATGAGCTGAGCGATGGCCAGCGGGTGTGGCTGGGCCGGGTCGAGACGGTGGGCCGTGACATCGTCGAATTTCAATTGGTTGAAGAGTTGCCGGGGCATCAGCCTTCGTTGGATAGCACGCTGCTGCTGGCCGTGGTGAAATTCGATGCGTTTGAATGGGCGCTGGAGAAGGCCACGGAGCTGGGCGTGACGCGCATTGTGCCGCTGGCCGCGGCGCGCAGCGAAAAGGCGCTGTTGGTGGCGGCTTCCAAACGAGCGGATCGCTGGAAGAAGATTCTGCTGGAAGCCTCGCAGCAATCGCGCCGTGTGAGCGTGCCGCTGCTTGAGCCGCTGGCCAAACCGGAGGTTGCGTTCGCCTGGAAGGCTGAAGCATTGCGCGTGTTTCTTTCCGAGGCGCCGGAGGCCAAGCCGTTGCGCGTGGTGCTTGCCGGCCAGCAGAAGAGGGCTGCCATTCTCGCGATTGGGCCGGAAGGCGGGTGGACGGATGCGGAGTTTGCGGCCGCGCGCGGCGCGCAGTTTCAGGAAGCATCGCTCGGCAAGCTCATCCTGCGCACCGAGACCGCCGTCGTCGCGGCACTCGCTTCGCTGAATTTTGCGCTTTCGCAAGATTCATAGTTCCTGCCGCGATCCCTCCACTGCGGCCCGCACAAGGCGCGGGCCTCCGGTCGGGATGACTCCAGTGTTTACGAATTGCCGAGATGGGGTCGAATGTGCTCGACCCCTACACGGATCGGCCCCCAAAAGGCGAACCCAAGAGCATGGTCCCGTCGCGGCGCAGGGTAGACCCTTCGAGGCTCAGGGTAAGCCCTTCGCAGCTCAGGGCAAGCAGGAGTGGCTGTGCCGCAGGAGGGAGAAGCAGATCCCTCGCCCGCCGCGGCGGGCTCGGGATGACAAATTCGGAGGGTTATCTGTTCGAAGAGATTATCTGGTGACGGGGTTGCGCCCGTAAAAGTGGCGGCGAGCCGCCGCACTCCAAAGGACGGCAAGGAGGCAACAGAAAGGCGGCGAGAAGCCTTCCAACTAGATGGCTCCGCGAGGTGGGGGCACGGCAAATGGCAATTGGCCCAATGCGGAGGTGCATGCTATAAAGGAGAAGCAGCACGAAATGCTGAGACCTGACGAAAATCAGACCACCATGCGCACGGGCGAGCACTCCTCCGCCCCGGGTTCCTCCTTGTCCCCGGGCGATCCTTCCGCGAATCCTCCGGCGGCTGCTCCTCCACCCGCTCATAGCGCGTTGCGGCACGAAATCCGCGTGTGGACGCGCGATCTGCTGATCGCCATCGGGCTGGCGATGGTCATCATTGTGTTCCTCTACCAACCGGTGAAGGTGGAAGGCACCAGCATGGCGCCGCTGCTCTCCGATCAGGAGCGCATCTTCATCAACAAATTTGTTTACCGATTTGAGCCCATCGAGCGCGGGGACGTGGTAGTGTTCTGGTACCCGCTGGATCGCTCGAAGTCCTTTATCAAGCGCGTGCTGGCGCTGCCGGGGGAGACGATTGAAATTCGCCGCGGCGCGGTTTACGTGAATGGGCAGATAGTCCCCGAGCCCTACGTGCCGCCGCAGTACGCCGATGTCGGCGATTTCGGACCCGTTCGCGTACCCCAGGGGAGTTACTTTGTGATGGGGGACCACCGCATCAGCTCGAACGATTCCCGGGTGTTCGGGCCGGTCGCCAGCCAGTACATTTACGGCCGCGCCGTATTTGCCTACTGGCCCGTGGATCATTTTGGTTCATTGTCCACGACTGAGGCGGACGACAAATGAAGTTCGACGGAGGGCACACTGACAACGGAAGCAGTGCACCGACCCGCAATCCTTGCGCTCGAAGACGGGCGCGTATTTAACGGCCGCGCTGCCGGCGCTATTACTCGCCGGGGCGGGGAAGTCGTTTTCAATACCAGTCTCACCGGTTACCAGGAAGTTTTCACCGATCCCAGCTATGCAGGACAGATCGTTTGCTTGACGTATCCGCACATTGGCAATGTTGGCGCCAATCTGGATGACGAGGAATCCTCGCGGCCGTACATCGAGTCGCTGATCGTGCGCGAATTCTCGCAGATATCGTCGAACTGGCGCTCGGCGGAAACGGCGCAGTTGTACTTGAACCGGCACAAAATTCCGGTGATTTGGGATATTGATACGCGCGCGCTGGTTCGCCACATCCGCAAGGTCGGCGCGCTTCGTGGCATGGTGGCTACCGATGGCACAGCGGCTGACCAATTGATTCACGAAGCCAAGCAGCTTCCGACGATGGCCGGGCAGGAGCTCGCAGGCCGCGTAACCTGTAACAAAGGCTACGACTGGCAGCAGGGTTCGATTGAGCTGGCCACTTCGCCGTGGGCCGAGCAAATGGGCGAAGCGGGAACGAGTCCCGATGCCCACCGGTTGCGCGTGGTGGCGTACGATTACGGCATCAAGCAAAACATTCTGCGGCTGCTGGTGGATCACCACTGCGAAGTCAGCGTCGTGCCCGCAAGCACTACCGCGGAGGATGTGCTAGCGATGCGGCCGGACGGTGTGTTTCTGTCGAATGGGCCGGGCGATCCCGAACCCGTGACCTACGCCATTGAAAATATCCGCAAGCTGGCGGGGCGCGTGCCGATTTTCGGGATTTGCCTGGGGCACCAATTGTGCGGGCTGGCGCTGGGCGGGAAGACGTTCAAGCTGAAATTCGGACACCATGGCTCGAATCATCCGGTGAAGAATCTGCTGACGAGCCAGGTGGAAATCACCGCTCAGAATCACGGGTTTTGCGTGGATCCTGAATCGCTGCCGTCCAGCGAAGTGGAGATCACCCACGTCAATTTGAACGACGGGACCAACGAAGGCATGCGCAGCAAGACGCTGCCGCTCTTCAGCGTGCAGTATCACCCGGAAGCTTCACCGGGGCCGCACGATTCGCATTATCTGTTCACCCAGTTTACGGACATGATGATGGAATTTCAGCAGCCGGGGAGTTCGCGGGGATGACGTGGCAATCCATCCTTCTTGTTGGTTCGCTCCTGTTTGCCTCTGTTCCGCAGGCCGTCGACACGAAGAAATGGAAAACGGTAGGGCGAATGTGCGGAAAGCTCGAATGGGTAGAGGAAGTCCCGGTCAACAGAAAGGGCACCGAGTTTCAAGAGAAGAGCAGGCCGCTTAAGAAAGTGGAGATTCGTTTGTATCGCCGGGAGAATGAATCGTCCTGCTGTGGAACGGGACTGCCAATTGCACGAGCTGTGACAAACGGACGCGGAGAATTCAACTTCGAGAATCTTGTGCCTGGAAGCTATTGGGTGATGGTCGAAGTGGACGGGAAACAATACAGCCTTGCCATCAAATATGTTCCGAGCAAAGTTGAATTAAGCTGTTCGGACCTCTTATACGACATAATCAATGGTGAGCTGCAGCTGAGAAGAGTGATCCAAGTCGATTAACATGCCTAAACGCAAGGACATCCACAAGATTCTGATCATCGGCTCCGGGCCGATCGTGATTGGCCAGGCTTGTGAATTCGATTATTCCGGCGCGCAGGCGTGCAAAGCGCTGCGGGCGGAGGGCTACGAAATCGTGCTGGTGAATTCCAATCCTGCCACGATCATGACCGACCCGGAACTTGCGCACCGCACGTACATCGAGCCGCTTACCAAGGAATATCTCGAGGAAATTCTGATCAAGGAGAGGCCCGACGCGCTTTTGCCGACCGTGGGCGGCCAGACGGCGCTGAATCTTGCGGTCGAATTGGCTGAGAGTGGCATCCTGGAAAAATACAAAGTGGAAATGATCGGAGCCTCGCTGCGCGCCATCAAGGTTGCCGAAGACCGCCTGTGGTTCAAGGATGCCTGCCGCAAGATTGGCCTGGAGGTGCCCGCTTCGGCGCTGGTGAACAACGCGCAAGATGCGATGCGGCTGTGCGACCAACTGGGATTCCCGCTGGTGATACGGCCATCGTTCACACTGGGCGGCACGGGCGGCTCGATCGCGTACAACAAGGAAGAGTTTGGCGAAGCCATCGCGCACGCGCTGGACGTGAGCCCGGTACACGAAGCGCTGGTGGAAGAATCCGTGCTGGGCTGGAAAGAGTACGAACTGGAAGTGATGCGCGACTTCCGCGACAACTTCGTGGTGATCTGCTCCATCGAGAACTTCGACCCCATGGGTGTGCACACCGGCGATTCCATTACCGTGGCGCCCGCGCAGACGCTGACAGACAAAGAATACCAACGCATGCGCGACGCCGCGGCGGCGATTATCCGCGAAGTGGGCGTGGAAACCGGCGGGTCCAACGTGCAGTTCGCCGTGAATCCAGAAAACGGGCGCCTGGTGGTGATCGAGATGAATCCACGGGTTTCCCGAAGCTCTGCGCTAGCCAGCAAAGCGACCGGCTTCCCAATCGCGAAAATTGCCGCGCGCCTAGCGGTGGGGATGTCGCTGGACGAGATTCCCAACGACATCACGAAGAAAACGCCGGCGTGCTTTGAACCCACGATCGACTACGTGGTGGTGAAAATTCCGAAGTGGCAGTTTGAGAAATTTGCGGGCGCCGATACCACGCTGGGCACGCAGATGAAGTCCGTAGGCGAAGTGATGGCCATCGGGCGAACATTCAAGGAAGCGCTGCAGAAGGGCATACGCTCGCTGGAGCCGAGCACGCCGTGGCGCGCGCCCGCGGAAGCGCCGGGCTCTCTGCTGCGCGAAAAGCTGGCCACGCCCCGGCCCGACCGCATTCACTGGATACTAACGGCCGTGGAGCACGGCCTGCCCGCCGAGGAAATTTGCGAACTCACGAAAATTGATCCGTGGTTTATTCACCAGATTGAAGAGATCAACGCCGTCGATCGCCGCGCCGCCGCGGTGACGGTGGAAACGGCCTCGAAGGATTTGCTGAGGGAAGTGAAGCGCATCGGCACGAGCGACGAGCAACTGGCGCAAATCTGGAAGACCACGCCGGCGGTGGTGCGCCTGCAACGCGCGCGCTACGGCGTCGCCCCGGTGTTCAAGCGCGTGGACACGTGCGCCGCGGAATTCGAGTCCTTCACGCCGTACATGTATTCGAGCTACGAGGACGAAGACGAAACCGACGCCACACACAAGCAAAAAATCATGATCCTGGGCAGCGGGCCCAACCGCATCGGGCAGGGCATCGAGTTCGACTACTGCTGCTGCCACGCGTCGTTTGCGCTGCACGCCGACGGCTTTGAAACGCTGATGGTCAATTGCAATCCGGAGACGGTCTCGACCGACTACGACACTTCGGACCGATTGTACTTCGAGCCGCTGACTTTGGAAGATGTGCTCTCGATCGTCGAACGCGAAAAGCCGCAGGGCGTAATCGTGCAATTCGGCGGGCAGACGCCGCTGAACCTGGCGCTGGAATTGAAGCGGAATGGCGTGCCCATCGTGGGCACCGCGCCGGAATCCATTGACCTGGCCGAAGACCGCCGGCGCTTCGGGCGCCTGCTGGATGAATTGCGGATTCCGCAGCCACGCAACGGCACGGCGCTGGTGCCGGAAGAGGCCGCGCGCGTTGCCGGGGAGATCGGTTTACCGGTGCTGGTGAGGCCGAGTTACGTGCTCGGCGGGCGGGCGATGGTGATCGCCTACGACGTGAACACCGTGCAGGAATATGTGGCGCAAGCGGCGATGATGGGCCCGGCGCGGCCAGTGCTGATCGACCAGTTCCTGGAAGAAGCCACCGAAGTGGACGTGGACGCGCTTGCCGACGGCACGGACGTGGTGATCGGCGGAATCATGGAGCACATCGAAGAGGCCGGAGTACACTCCGGCGACTCCTCGTGCGTGCTGCCGCCGGTGAGCCTCTCGCCGAAGGTGCTGGAGACCATTCGGGACTACACGAAGCGCCTGGCGCTGGCGCTTAAAGTGGTCGGCTTGATGAACGTGCAGTATGCCATCCAGCGCGAGACGGTGTACGTCCTGGAAGTAAATCCGCGCGCTTCGCGGACCGTGCCGTTCGTCAGCAAAGCCACCGGCGTGCCGATAGCGAAAGTCGCGGCGCGGCTGATGGTTGGGCGGCGCCTGGCGGACATGCAATTGCCGCTGGTACACCACAACGGCGTGGCGGAAATATCCGTGCACGAATATTACTCCGTGAAGTCGCCGGTATTCCCGTTCAACAAATTCCGCGGAGTGGATACGATACTCGGCCCGGAAATGCGCTCGACCGGCGAAGTGATGGGGATATCGACTTCCTATGGCCAGGCGTTTGCGAAAGCGCAACTTGCCGCCGGGCAGAGATTACCGCGTACGGGCACGGTGTTCATCAGCGTGAACGACCGCGACAAACGGCAAGTCGGCACCGTGGGCAAGGAGCTGGTGGCGCTCGGGTTCAAGCTGGTGGCCACGCGCGGCACGGCCTCGGCCATGCACGCGTCGGGCGTGCCCTGCGAGGAAGTCTACAAAGTGAACGAAGGCCGGCCGAATATCGTGGACCTGATCAAAACCGGGAAAATCCACCTGGTCATCAATACGCCGCTGGGCCGCGAATCGTTCTACGACGAGAAATCCATCCGGCGCGCGGCGATTCGCTATAACATTACCTGCATCACGACGATGTCCGCGGCACATGCGGCGGTGCGCGGGATTCACGCACTCATTGAATTGCAGCGCGAAGTATCTTGCTTGCAGGATCTGCACAGCAACAGCGTGACGGCAACAGGCAATTCCGGCGGAGGCGATTGAGAGATGGAGTTTCGCGGTATATTTTCGGCGCTGACGACACCCTTTGAGGAGGATGGCTGGGTCTCCCTTGGCGGCTTGAAGGAAAATATCCGCCGCTATAACAAGACCGGCCTGGCGGGCTACCTGGTGGTTGGCTCAACCGGTGAGGCGGTGATGCTCCTGCGCGCAGAGGCGGACGCAGTGCTCGCGGCGGTGAAGGAAGTGGCCGCGCCGGAAAAGTTGCTGATCGCCGGGACTGGCGCGGAATCCACCGCCGAAACGATCGCGCGCACCAAGCGCGCGGCGGCGCTCGGCTATCAAGCCGCGCTGGTGAAGACGCCGCATTACTACAAGCCCGTCTATTGCGCGGAAACCTATATTCGTCATTACCGCGCCGTTGCGGATGCCTCGCCGATTCCCGTGCTGCTCTATTCCGTTCCTGCGTTTACAGGCGTGATGCTGGAGTCCCCGGAGATTCTTAAGCTCGCCGAGCATCCCAACATCGCCGGGATCAAGGACAGCTCCGGCAACGTGCAGCGAGTAGGTGAGGTTGTTTCCGGCGCGCCCGCGGAATTTCAAGTGCTCACGGGCGGCGGGGCGGTGGTGTATCCGGCGCTGGCCGTGGGCGCCAGCGGAGCGATCCTGGCGCTGGCGTCGGCGCTACCGGAAAAATTCGTGGAGTTGTACGATTTGGTGCAACAGGGGAAGCATGAGCAGGCCAAGCGGCTACAGTTGGACTTGGCGACTACCTCCAAGCGCATCGTCTCTGAAAACGGAATTGCCGGCGTGAAATATGCGATGGACTTGCGCGGCTACCATGGCGGCGTGCCACGATTGCCGCTTTTGCCCCTGGCGGAAGAGAAGAAGCAGCAGATCGCCGCGCTCCTGGCGCAATACGAAACGTCCGCCGCGCGCGTCTAAGCAGTGCGGGATTGCCGTCACCTTTAACTGCGATTATCATCTAAACGTTCATGGATTGCCGCGCCATTCCGCCGCAGCAGTTGCCGCACACGTCGAAGCTTTTTCGCGATTTCAATGAAAACTTTTCCGCCGTGCAGGGTTTATTTGCGCACGCGCCGGACCTGAAGAGTGTTGCTTCCTGCGCGAAGGCGCTCGATTTTCCGCGCGACCGCCGGCTGACCGTGGCGGGTATTCTGCGCGATCAGAATCTGCGCTACGGCCACAGCGCGGAAACGGAAGCGAATCTGAAGCGCCTGGAGGAGGGGGCCGTTGCCGTGGTCAGCGGCCAGCAGGTGGGACTATTCGGCGGTCCGGCGTACGCGGTTTACAAAGCGCTGAGCGTTATCGAAACGGCGCGCCACCTGAGCGACGGGGGCATACCCGCCGTGCCGGTTTTCTGGATGGCCACCGAAGATCACGACGTGGACGAGGTGCGCCACACCACGTGGTTTGCCGAAGGCAGGTTGCACCGTTTGGAGCTTCCGAAGCCTGCGGAGGATGCGGTTCCCGTGGGAACGATTCCGCTGGGTGACGCCGTCGTCGAACTGGTGGAGCAGGCCATTGCGCAATTGACCGGACCAGCCGCCGCGCAGATTGCGGAGATTCTCCACAGTTGTTACACGCGCCTGGATACTTACACCAGCGCGTTTGGTAAATTGTTCGCCCGGCTCTTCGGAAATCATGGGCTCATCCTGCTCGATCCTTTGGATCACCGCTTGCATGGCGTGGCCGCGCCCATTTTGCGGAGCGCGCTGGCGGAACGCGATTCACTGAACGAGTTGCTGCTGCGCCGCGGCAAGAAGCTGGAGAAAGCCGGGTATGAGGCGCAGGTCAAAGTGACGCCGCGCAGCACGCTGCTGTTTTCCCTGAAGGACGGCAAGCGCCAGGTGATTACCGCGGCGAATGGAAACTTCAATTGCGGAGGGAAAAGCTGTCCGCGGGAAGAAGCGTTGCGCTGCGTGGAGATCAGCCCGGAAAACTTCAGCCCGAACGCGCTGTTCCGGCCGGTGGTGCAGGATTATCTGCTGCCCACGGTGGCATACTTCGGAGGCCCAGCGGAGATTTCTTATTTCGCGCAATCGCAGGTGCTGTACGAAAAGCTGCTGGGGCGGATGCCCGTGATCCTGCCGCGCGCGGACTTTACTTTGGTTGATCCGAAGGGCGGCCGGCTGCTGAAGAAGTACGGCCTGGACGTGGAAGATGCGTGGAAGGGCAAACAGGAATTGCGGAAGAAGATGTACGGGGCCAATGTGCCGAAGAAATTGGCGCGGGAGTTCGACGCGAATTTGCGGCAGACGGAAAAGAACCTGAAAAAGCTGCACCGGGCCATCGCCAAGGTGGATCCCACGGTGCAGGGAACGATCACTCGCGTGGAAAAGCGCGTACGCTACCAGTTAGAGCGCTTGCGCGAAAAAACTGGCGCTTCGCTGGACCGCCACGAGAAAATCATCGCGCAACATGAGGAGTTCCTTGAGAATTTGCTGTATCCGCAGAAGGGACTGCAGTCGCGCGATTTGTGTTTTCTGCCGTTTCTGGCGCGGTGGGGCAGCGAGGGCTTGAAGGAATTGCAGAAGCTGGCCAGCGCCAACAAGCCCGGGCAGCATTGTGTCGTGGCTATTCCGTAGAACGTGCCACGCGTGTCGTAGGTAGATTCCCCTGTACTTTGTGATGCCACCCTCCTATACATACTTCTAAACTGAGGTCTGAAGTTGAGGAGGGATTCATCGCACAAAAGGCGTGCGATGGAAAACCGTACCTCCACTCCGCGGCCCGACGCGCCAGAAGGCGGCGCGGAGAGAAAATCGGGCCGCTCCGGTCCCTTCGACTTCGCTCAGGGCAGGCGGAATGACAGGTTCTTGTTGTTGATGAACAGGAGAGTTCGACTTTGGGGTTTCACGTTCAGGGAGAATGAAAATGCAGAGCATTCGCGTAAGAACCGACAGGCGCACGCAAATGGTGGACATCACCGTGGAGGTGCAGCGCGTGGTGACGGCGCTGGGCGTGCGCGTGGGCACGTGCTTCCTGTATGTGCCGCACACGACCGGGGCGATTCTGATCAATGAGCACGCCGATCCGGACGTGGCGAGCGACGCCGAGGGCGCGCTGGACCGGATGGTGCCGATGGCCGGGCCATATCGCCACAGCGAGGGCAATGCCGATTCGCACATCAAGAGCATGTTGGCCGGAGTAAGCCAGTTCGTTTTCGTGGAAGAAGGGAAACTGGCGCTGGGACGGTGGCAGGGGATTTTCTTCGCGGAGTTTGACGGGCCGCGCGAACGGCATGTGTTCGTGAAGGTGCTGCCCGATCGCGTGTAAGCCGTTTTGAAAACTCCTCTTGTATCTTCTGCCAGCAGGCATACACTGGCCCATCGGGGGGGGGTGCCATGCGCCGCCTGCTTGTGGCTCTTTTCGTCCTAAGCGTTTCCGCCTTCGCGCAAAAATCCGATCATCCTCACGCTTTCGATTACGACGCAAAGCTCCCGTTCGATTCTCAGGACGTCGGCGTGGACTTCCGTGGTCCCGTCAGTATTTACGATTTCTCCTACGCCAGCCCCAAAGGCGGCCGCGTGCCGGCCTATCTTGTTTTGCCGCCGGGCAAAGGGCCATTTGCCGCCATAATTTGGGGCCATTGGTGTTGGCAGAATTCGGATTTTCGCAATCGCAAGGAATTCTTGGACGAAGCGGTGGCCCTTGCTCCCGCCGGTGTCGCGTCTCTTCTGATCGATTTCCCGCTCGCGCGCCCAGGATACATTCCCGACAAGGACCCGCTATCCGCCAAGCAGATCGACGATCTCGTTCAGATGGTTGTCGATGTCCGCCGCGGGGCCGATCTTCTCCTCTCCCGTCCGTTCGTTGATCCCAAGCGCGTTGCGTATGTGGGCCACAGTTGTGGCGCGACGGCGGGTGGCATCATCAGCGGTGTCGACAAACGCTTTCGCGCCTTCGTTCTCATGGCCGGAAGCCTCTCCGACGAAATCGAAATCCAGAGCCCGGAATTCCAGGAGTTCCGCCAGAAGACCGGCCCGGAGAAAGTTGACGCCTTTGTCGCCAGATACTCCTGGGCCGACGCGGCCAAGTATGTTTCACACGCCGCGCCCGCGGCCCTATTTTTGCAGTACGCCACCCAGGAAAAATTCCTCACGCCGGAACGCGCAAGGGCGGGTGCCGCCTCGGCCAGCGAGCCCAAGCAGTTCAAGCTCTACGACGCACCTCACGCGTTGAACGCCGAAGCCCGCCGCGACCGCGTCATCTTTCTCACCGAACAACTCAATCTGAAGCCCTTGCCGCCAGAGGCCATCGCCGCCATCCCGCCGCTTCCGCAGCCTCCCGAGCCGCAACCCTGACGGTTAATCCTGAATTCAGAAGCTGAAGAGGGATTCCTCCACTACGCGGCCCGACGCGCCAGAAAGCGGCGCGGAAGAGAAAGTCGGGCCGCTCCGGTCGGAATGACAGATTTTGGGTGGTGGCTGCGCAAGGATGGTTGTGTGACAGCCAATCTTCCGATCACCGCGACCGCCTCCTCGATATGCTAAAGTCTGGGCGATGGGGAAACTCGGCGTTTACATTCAGGTGCCGTTTTGCCAGACGAAGTGCACTTACTGCAACTTCCACACGGGCGTGGTGTCGGCGGGGCGGTTTGCGCCGTATGCGGAGGCGGTATGCCGGGAGATTCGCGAGCATGCGGCGTTGTTGCGCGCGGCAGGCGTGGAATGGTGGGAGGGACTAGAACCTGTCTCACAAATGCTTCAGGCCACCAGCCTGCGCACCTCAGGGGTTGAAACCCCTGAATGCGCGGGCTTTTACGGCACGGCTGAAGAGGCTGCGGAAAAAGGCTCAGAAGCATTTCCTCAGGGGCTAAAGCCCAAAGAAGGCCGAGCACTTTTTGTCGGAGCTAAAGCTCCGACCCCCAGCGCTGCGGGAAGAGCTGTGGTGGACACGGTGTATATCGGCGGGGGCACGCCGAGCCTGCTGGAGGCTGCGCTGCTCGCGGACATGCTGCGTGCGCTGCGGGAGACATTCGCCTGCGCCTGGGAAGAGGTGACGCTGGAGGCCGACCCGGAAACCATCGAGGCCGAAAAGGCCGGCCAATGGGTGGCCGCCGGAATCAATCGCATCAGCCTGGGCACGCAATCGTTCGTGGATGAGGAACTCAAAGCGGCGGGACGCCTGCACCGGCGCGAAGATATTTACCGGGCGATGCCCATCCTGCACGATGCGGGGATCTGCAATATCAGCTTCGACCTGATCGCGGGGCTGCCGAAACAATCGCGCCAAAGCTGGCACACATCGCTCGATGAATTGGTCGCGTTGTCTCCCGAACACGTTTCCGTTTACATGATGGAGATTGATGAAGGCAGCCGGCTGGGGCTGGAAGTGCTGCGTGGCGGCGCACGCTATAGCGCCCGCGATTTGCCCAGCGAAGAAGAGATGGCGGAATTTTACGAGACCGCGCAGGCTGTCCTGAAAGCCGCCGGTTACGAGCAGTACGAAATTTCCAATTGGGCCAAGCCGGGATATGCATCGCGGCACAACCTGAAATACTGGCGGCGCCAGGCGTACCTGGGATTTGGCGCGGGCGCGCACTCGTTTTCCGGAACGCAGCGCTGGGCTAATGTGCATGACGCAGCGGCGTATGTCGCCGCGATCAGCGCGGGTCGCAGCGCCACGGAAAGCGTGGAACGTGTGACGCGCGAGCAGGCGCTCGAGGAAGAGCTATTTCTGGGCTTGCGGCAGCTTGGCGGCATCGATCTGATGCGCATCCAGCGCGAATACAGGGTCAATCTGGAAGAAAAGGTGGGGCGGCTGGCTTCCGCAGGAATGATTGAACGCGAGGGCGAACTGGTGCGGCTGGCGGCGGGAAAATTGAGCGTGTCGAATGAGGTGATCGTGGAATTGCTGCGGTAGGGAATTTGCGCGAGAGTGGAAGTTGCCTACCGATTCCTCCACTACGCGGCCCGACGCGCCAGAAGGCGGCGCGGAAGAGAAAGTCGGGCCGCTCCGGTCGGAATGACAGTGTTAGTGGGCGGACTCGGGCGGGAAAGCGGCGCCAAGGCGCCGCACACCAAAAAGCGCCCGACGTTCCTCCGGTCCCTTCGGCTCCGCTCAGGGCGGGCGGAATGACAGTTTTTTAGCGCGGACATGAGTTCTGGGGAGAAGGCACGGAACACGAATCACGGTTCACGAGTCACGAACTGCAAAACACGAAACACGACCCAGGGAGCAGTCAAATGAGCTACACGGTGGCAAAAGGGAATCAGATGGTGGACCCGGATGACGTTTCGCCGATGGAAGGCGTGGTGGACCTGCGCAGCGATACGGTGACGCGCCCCAGCGAGGAAATGCGGCACGCCATGGCCACGGCCGAGGTGGGCGACGACGTCTACGGCGAGGACCCCACGGTCAACCGCCTGCAGAAGCGCGCCGCGGAAATCTTCGGCAAGGAAGCGGCGCTGTTGGTGCCCACGGGCTGCATGGGCAATCTGGTCTGCATCAAAATCTGGACGCACCACGGCAGCGAAGTAATTTGCGAGGAGCGCAGCCACGTCAACCTGTATGAACTGGCGTCCATGTCGGCCATCGCCGGCTGCATGCCCAGGGCGACGCGGGGCGACGACGGCATCCTGACCTGGAAGCAGATTGAGGCGGTTGTGCGTCCGAAGATTTATTACGACTCGCAGACCGCGCTGGTGTGTTTGGAGAATACGAGCAACATGGCCGGCGGCACGGTCTATCCCACGGAACGCGTGAATGACATTTGCGACCATGCGCACGCCCTGGGTTTGAAAGTGCATTTGGATGGGGCGCGCATCTTCAATGCGGCGGTGGCATTGGGCGATGAAGTGGCGCGCATGACCGAGAAGGTGGACTCCGTGATGTTCTGCCTGTCGAAAGGATTGGGAGCGCCGGTGGGCTCGATGATTGCCGGGTCGAAAGAGTTCATCGAGCGGGCGCGCATCTACCGTAAGATGTTTGGCGGCGGCATGCGGCAGGTGGGCGTGCTTGCGGCGGCGGGGCTGATCGCGCTGGAAAAATCGCCGGCGCGGTTGCATGAAGACCACGAAAATGCCAGGCGCCTGGCGCAGGGCATCGCGGCGATTGCGGGATTGCAAATCGATCCGGACAGCGTGAAGAGCAATATCGTGATTTTCGATTGCACGGGGTGCGGCATGACCGCGGTGGAGTTGTGCGACGCGCTGCACGGCAAAGGCGTTTGGGCGCAGGACACGACGCTGTATTCGGTGCGCATGGTGACGCATTGGAACGTGGATCGCGCGGGGATTGAGAAAGCGCTCGTGGAATTGCGCGGCGTTGTGGAGAAAAAGGTGGGGCGCAGTGCGTAGGAAGATGGATGGCCGAGCGGAGATGGAAGATCAATGCAGAAGTGGCGAGAAGAATAGAAAACAGAGAATAGAAAAGAAAAAAGAGAAGAGGTTGCGTGGTCTCGGATCGTAAGAGCCCACCCTTCGCTGAAAAACGCGAAGGATGGGGCACCCTCAAGTTTTTGGGGTGGGTGACGCGAGAAAGAAAAAGCCAAGATGACGGAATTCGCCACCGGCGCTCGGGTGGCACAGTGTACAAGGAGAAACGAAGATGAAATCCGGATGGATGCGCACGGCTGTGGGGGTATTGTGTTTTGCGATGGTGGGGGCGATAGGGGCCCGGATGGCCAACGGACAGGTGAAACCTGCGCCACCGGCCGAGGAAGCGAAGAAATTCATCCAAGATGCTGAACAGCAGTTGTTTGATCTCGGCGTCAAGGCTTCGCGCGCCTCCTGGGTGCAGGAAAATTTCATTACCGACGATACCGAGCAGATCGCGGCGGATGCGAACGAGATACTGAACACCGCAAGCGCGAAATACGCGAAAGAGGCGCACCGCTACGATGGCGTGAAGCTCTCGCCGGAGTTGGCGCGCAAGCGGCTGCTGCTGGAGCTCGCCACCAACTTTCCCGCTCCCGATGATCCCAAGGCGCAGAAAGAACTTGCGCAGGTGCTGGCTTCCCTTGACGGCGATTATGGAAAAGGGAAGTGGTGCCCGGACGGCGACAAGAAGCCCTGCCTGGACGTGACGGCCGTGGGGAAACTGATGGCCACGAGCCGCAATCCCGAGGAATTGAAACGCGCGTGGATTGGCTGGCACGCCGTGGGCGCGCCAATGCGGCAGCGCTATGCGCGCATGGTGGAGCTGGGCAATCAGGGCTCGAAAGAATTGGGCTACGCCGACGTGGGCGCGTTGTGGCGCTCGAATTACGACATGCCGCCCGACGAGTTTGCCAAGGACCTCGATCGCCTATGGGAACAACTGCGGCCGCTGTACTTGTCGCTGCATGCCTACGTGCGGGGCCAACTGGTGAAAAAATACGGCAACGACGTTGTGCCGCCAAACGGGCCGATTCCCGCGCACCTGCTGGGAAACATCTGGGCGCAGGAATGGAACAACGTGTATGACCTGATGGATTCGCCGAAACCGGCGCAGAGTTTCGACCTCACGAAAATCCTCCAGGAGCGCAAGACCGAGCCCAGGGGCATGGTCAAGTACGGCGAAAACTTTTTCCTGTCGCTGGGCTTCCCCCCGCTGCCGCAAACCTTTTGGGAGCGCTCGCTCTTCACCAAGCCCGCGGACCGCGACGTGGTTTGCCATGCCAGCGCGTGGGACGTGGATTCCAAGGACGACCTGCGCATCAAGATGTGCATCCAGATTACCGAGGAAGATTTCCGCGTGATTCATCACGAGCTGGGGCACAATTTCTATCAGCGCGCGTACAACCCGCTGCCGCCGCTGTTTCAGAACAGCGCGAACGACGGCTTCCACGAAGCTGTGGGCGACACGATCGCCCTTTCCGTTACGCCCGAATACCTGAAAAGGATTGGACTGATCGAGACCGTGCCGCCAGCCTCCGGGGATACCGACTACCTGCTGCAGCAGGCGCTGGAAAAAGTGGCGTTTCTCCCGTTCGGGCTGGTGATTGACAAGTGGCGCTGGCAAGTGTTCTCCGGCCAGGTGAAGCCGGAGCAGTACAACAAGGCGTGGTGGGACTTGAGGGAAAAATATCAGGGCGTGGCGCCGCCGGTGGCGCGCACGGAATCGGACTTTGACCCCGGCGCGAAGTACCACGTTCCGGGGAATGTGCCGTACATGCGCTATTTTCTGGCGCGCATTTACCAGTACCAGTTTCAGCGCGCGCTGTGTAAGGAAGCCGGGGTGGAGGGGCCGCTGCACCGCTGCTCGATCTACGGAAACACAAAGGCGGGAGCAAAGTTGAACGCCATGCTGTCCATGGGCGCCAGCAAGCCGTGGCCGGATGCGTTGGAAGTCATGACGGGGAAGCGGGAAATCGATGCCACGGCGCTGGCCGATTATTTCGCGCCGCTGAAGACCTGGCTCGACGAGCAGAACAAAAAGAACGGGTATCCGGTGGGGTGGTGAGAGAAGTTTTAAGTAATCAGTTCTAAGTTGTAAGTTTTTAGTTCCGGCAGCGTTGCTGACGCTAGGGTGCGCGAATGCTCAGTATAAGATAAACTTTTGGAGAGTATTAGCAGAGTGTTGAGGCCTCGTAATCGACTGTCATCCCGAACCCGCGCCTTCTGCGGGTGAGGGATCTGCTTTTCGCGCAGGACCAAGAAGAAGCAGATTCATCGCACAAAAGGCGTGCGATGGCGCAGAGGTCCTCGGCACACACCGCCCTCGGAATGACAAGTTGGAGTAGTTTCAGTAGCCGGTTAGAAGCATGGTGAGGGGACGCGGGCGTGGATTTTACCTTTAGCGAAGAACAGCAGCATCTGCGCAAGAGCGTGCGCGAGTTTGCCGAAGGCGAGATTGCGCAGCACGTCCTGGAATGGGACGAGGCGTCGCACTTCCCGCAGGAAATTTTGCCCAAGCTCGCGGAGATGGGCCTGCTCGGCGTTATTTTCCCGGAAGAGTACGGCGGCGCGGGGCTGGGGTACGTGGAATACGCGGCCGTGGTCGAGGAACTCTCGCGCGTGGATGGCGCGGTCGGGTTGACCGTCGCGGCGCACAATTCGCTGTGCAGCAACCACATTTACAAATTCGGGAACGAAGAGCAGAAGCGCAAGTACCTGGTGCCGCTGGCGCAGGGCAAGACACTTGGCGCATGGTCGCTGACCGAGCCGGAGGCCGGTTCCGACGCGGGTGGGACGCGGACGACCGCTGTGCGCGACGGCAAGTTTTGGGTGCTGAACGGCGCGAAGACGTTCACCACCAACGGGCGCTTCGCGGATACCTGCGTGGCCATGGCGGTCACGGACAAGTCCAAAGATTCGCACGGCATCAGCGCGTTTATTCTGGAAAAGGGCATGCCGGGTTTCCGCCCCGGGAAAAAGGAAAACAAGCTGGGCATGCGCGCCAGCGACACTTCCGAAGTGGTCTTCAGCGATTGCCGCGTGCCGGAGGAAAATCTGCTCGGCCCGGAAGGCGAAGGGTTCATCAGCAGCCTAAAGATTCTGGATGGCGGGCGCATCTCGATTGCGGCGCTGGCGCTGGGCATGGCGCAGGGCGCGCTGGAAGCGGCCACGCGCTACGCCAGGCAGCGCAAGCAGTTTGGCAAGACCATCAGCGAATTTCAGGCCATACAGTTCAAGCTGGCGGACATGGCCACGGAAGTGGAAGCGGCGCGGCTGCTGGTGTATCAGGCGGCGTGGCTGGCCGACCGTAAGGATGCGCGGTTCACGCGGGAATCCAGCATGGCCAAGCTGTTTGCCAGCGAGGTGGCCGTGCGCGTGGCCAACGAGTGCGTGCAAATCCACGGCGGCTACGGCTTCATCAAGGATTACCCCGCGGAAAAGTTCTATCGCGACGTCAAGCTGTGCACCATCGGTGAGGGCACCAGCGAGATTCAGCGGCTGGTGATTGCGCGGCAGTTGCTCGGCGGACGCTAGGGGCCAGATGATGTGGGGGCCTTGCGGCGTCAATAGGCAAAGCGGGGGTGCTGGCTATTGGTCGCACTTGGCCTTGTGTTCTGCGCACCACTTCTCTGCTGCGGGGATGTCGAACATGGGCACATCCCAGCCTACCTTGCTCTTCATTGTCGCGAATCCAACCGCGACTTTTGTCGGGCCGCGCGGGTCCTGGGCGGTGCGTATGAGCTCCATGAGCTGTTTGGGGCTGAATTGGACGGGTACCGACGTTGTCGCGATGGCTGCCTCCAAGGGTATAGGGAAGTGTGCGACCTCGTACTCGTAATCCGCCGCTATGAGGCTGAGTGTGGACGAAGCGTAAGTTCTCACTGCGGGGTCGGCGCTCTGTCTCGCTTTTAGCAAATAGTCGAGACCGGAGCGGAAGTCAAGTCGAAGTTGCGCGCCGTGATTGTTGATTTCGCCAATCTCGATGACGAAGCTTCTAAACGCGTCCACCTTCGCGCCCAGGTCCCTCTTGACTGCCACTTCGACAGCAGCGTCAACTTTCCTCTGCGCAGTACTCTCGATTAGTCGCTGGACACTTTGCTTCTCGAAAGCGGCATTGATAGCCTTCTCAGCCTCTGACTTGGCTGTCGCTTCAGCGGTTGTCTTGATTTCAGCAATTTGAGTCGTCGTGGACCTCTGGGTTGTTTCGATGGCAGCGGCAGCCTGCGTTTTGACCTCGTCGGTATTCTTCCAGAGCAATCCGCCAGCTAGACCAACGATGACAGTGATTGCTAGGAGGGAGTACTTCACGAGCTTGTCAAAGTAAGCGATGAGACGATCGTACTCGATCTTGGCAGCGTTACTGGCTTCTGGAGATTCGGGCATGGGCAGACTCCTTGGAGTCCACTGTAGGCGGATCGCGAGGCGATGTCCAGTTGTTGACGTGTGGAAATGGGAGATGGCGAATGGTGGACCTAAAATGCGCCGCTTCGCGGGGAATTGAGTTGCTTCCGATTTCGATGACAAGAAATAATGGGATATGCTGATGCGGGCTTTGGCCGATTCACCAGGAAGACATGCATAGCAATGTTAAGCAGTGGGCCGAACGGGTCCGCAAGGGGGACGTGCGGGCGATTTCGCGGGCGATCACGGCGATTGAGAATCACGCTCCCGAAGCGGAGGAATTGCTGCGGGAAGTTTTTCCCGCGACGGGGCAGGCTTATTTGACGGGCATCACGGGCGCGCCGGGGACGGGCAAGAGCACGCTGGTGGATCGCCTGGCCGCGATCTACCGCAAGCGCGAGGAACGCGTTGGCGTGGTCGCCGTGGATCCCACCAGCCCCTACTCCGGCGGGGCGATTTTGGGCGATCGCATACGCATGCAGGGACACGCGGGCGATAGCGGCATTTTTATCCGCTCGATGGCCACGCGCGGATTTCTGGGCGGGCTGGCGCGCGCGACCGCGGAGGTGGCGCTGCTGCTGGATGCGGCGGGCAAGCGCCAGGTGCTGATCGAAACCGTGGGCGTGGGGCAGGACGAAATTGATATTGTGCGGCTGGCGGATTGCGTGGTGGTGGTGCTGGTGCCCGGCCTGGGCGACGACATTCAGAACATGAAGGCTGGCCTGATGGAGATTGGCGACATCTTCGTGTTGAATAAAGCGGACCGCGAAGGCGCGGATCGTTTGGAGGAGCAGCTTCGCGCGATGCTTTCGCTGGTGATGCCGCGCGATGGCTGGCGGCCGCCGGTGCTGCGCACGGTGGCGACGGAGAATCGTGGTATTGCCGAGCTGGCCGGGGCCATCGGGGAATTCCGTAAACATTTCGAGACGAGCGGCGAGCGACGGAAGAAGCACGTGGAGCACTGGAAGAATCGCCTGGTGGAGATGGTGGAGTCGCGGTTGCTCGAAAAAGTGCTGGGAGGGAAAGAGGGCGAGGCGAAATTGCGCGACTTGGCGACGGAGGTGGCGGAGCGGAGGATGGATCCGTTTACGGCGGTGGGCGAAATTCTCCGTGACGTGGAACGTTGACGGCGTGATGCGTCGCGACCGCGCAACATGGACAGGCGCGACGGACCGTATTGGCATCCTGTGACCGCTATATACTGGTTAGTCGCAATGGAATTTTTGACTGACATGCCAGAATGTCGTTTCCTGGCTCGAAGCCGAGGTGGATCACCATGAAGCGAGCAGCATTCACTCTTCTCTGGACTTGTCTGGCGCTGACGGCACTCGGCGCGCCGCTGCTTGCAGCCGACCAACAGTCCGGCACACTTGTGTTCGACGTGAAGCGCTACACTTCCGACGCAAAAATTCCGAAGAAGAGTCAGAAAGCGTTGGAGCACGCAGGCATCCAGTGGGGCATGCTCGATAACAGTCTTGTGATCACATTTGTGAGTCTAAGATTCGTCAAGGCGGATCTCCCGTATATGACGCGTTTCGGGGAGCAGAGAACGCTTCAATTAAAACCGGGTCAATACACGATCACCTGCATTGGCTACGTGTTCAGTTCCACTTCCAGCGATGTGGATAAGACGCTCTCAAAATCTGCTTTCTTTAACAATGACGTGTTGACGTTCACTGTCTTGCCGAGCAAGACCACAACTCTGGAAGTCTTTCCCGTTTACGAAGCGCAGTCCAACTGGCGCTTTCTGACGAAAGTGACGCTTTTCATACCCGACCTCAACGTAAAAGTATGGGAGGACGGGATTCAGAAGGGCGAAAGCGTGATCAACCGGAGGACTGACAAGTCCGTTTCCTGGGACGATTACCACGGCCCGCTCAAGTTCTGACGGGACGACAACATAAGGAAAAGGGATGGCTGGAACGGCGCGGAGCGACGAGAAGAGGTTGGGAGGCGTTAGAACGTAAGAGCCCACCCTTATGAACCAAGAGTGGGGCACCCTCAAGCACTTTGCAATTTGCCGCAGCGACGCGGATTTGGAGCTTCAGGGGCTGAAGCCCCGCTTATTTTGGTGCGGTAACGTGGGGGCTGAAGCCCCCACCTCCTAAGGAGATGCATGCATTTTGGCGAGATTGAGGTGAGGTATTTGGACGGCGGGAGCTTCGGCTTGGATGGCGGGGCGATGTTCGGCGTGGTGCCTAAACCGCTTTGGGAGAAGGTATCGCCGCCCGACCAGAAGAATCGCATCCGCATGCGCGCCAATTCGCTGCTGGTGCGCGCCGCCGGAAAGACGATTGTGATCGAGACGGGCAACGGAACGAAATGGGATGCCAAGCAGCGCGCGATTTACGCCGTGGAAGAAGGCGATCCGCTGATCGCGGCGCTAGGGAAGGCCGGAGTGCAGCCCGATGAGGTGGACATCGTCATCAACACGCACCTGCATTTCGATCATGCCGGAGGGAACACGCGCATCAGCGGGAACCGGCCGGTGCCGACCTATAGGCGGGCGCGCTACCTGGTGCAGCGCAAGGAACTCGAGCACGCGCGGAATCCCACCGACCGCGACCGCGCCAGCTATTTCCCGGAGAATTTCCAGCCCATCGCCGAGGCTGGACAGTGGGAGTTGATTGAGGGGGACGGCGAGATTCTGCCCGGCATTTTCGTGGAACGCATCCCCGGCCACAACGCCGACATGCAGGCGGTGAAAATCGTTGGCGGCGGCCCTTCGAAGATCCCCTCGAAGATCCCCTCGAAGATCGGGGCAAGCGGGGCAAGCCCTTCGGGGCTCAGGGCAAGCAAGAAGCTCGCGTTTGTTGCAGATTTGCTCCCGACGCGTCACCATATCCCCTTGCCTTGGATCATGGCGTACGATTTGTATCCGCTCCAGACGCTGGAGACCAAGCGCAAGTGGGTGCCGCGCCTTGTTGACGAAGGTTGGATCACCGTTTTCGGGCATGACCCGGACTTTGCGGCGGCCACCTTGCACCAACGGGATGACAAAATCGAAATCGAGCCGGTGGACCTGAACCGGTAGGTAATCCCAGGAGAAAAACGCATGGCACGCGTGAAAAAAGCGAAAGGGAAGAGTGCGCCGGGCAGCGCGAAAGGCCCGGTGGCGGAAATTGGCGTGATTGGCGGCAGCGGGCTGTACGGAATGAATGGCCTCACCGATACGCGCGAAATCCGCGTGAAGACCCCGTTTGGCGATCCCTCGGACGCCTTCGTGGTTGGCACGCTGGAAGGGAAGCGCGTGGCTTTTTTGGCGCGCCACGGCCGCGGACATCGCCTGATGCCCAGCGAACTGAATTTTCGCGCCAACATTTACGCCATGAGGCTGCTGGGGGTGCAGCGTGTCATCTCCGTCAGCGCCGTGGGGTCGCTGCAGGAAGAGTTGCGCCCCGGCGAGTTTCTGGTTCCCGACCAATTTTTCGATAGCACCAAGGGCCGCGCCTCGACGTTCTTTGGAAACGGGTTGGTGGCGCACGTGACATTTGACAAGCCCACTTGCGCGCAACTTTCCTTGGTGCTGGCCGATGCCTGCGTTTCTTCCGGCGTGGCGGTTCACCGCAAGGGTACCTACATCTGCATGGAAGGGCCGCAATTCTCCACGCTCGCGGAGGCCAACTTCCATCGCGCCATGAAATTCGAGGTGATCGGCATGACCAACGTCACCGAAGCCAAACTGGCGCGCGAAGCCGAGCTGTGCTACGCCACCATCGCCATGATCACGGATTACGATTGCTGGCACCCGCAACACGACTCGGTGACGGTGGCGCAGATCGTCGCCACGCTGAACCAGAACGCCAGCAACGCGCAAAACGTCTTGCGCGAAGCGATCAAGACCATGCCGGCCGCGCGCAGTTGCAAGTGTGGCTCGGCGCTGGCGCATGCGATTTTGACGGACCCCAAGGTCATTCCGGCGAAAATGAAGAAGGATCTTGCGGCTCTGATCGGGAAATACGTTTCCTAGAGGTTGTCTGGCTCTGTTGACATCCTTCGGAAAAGGCAACGATGCTTCAAGCGATACAGATTGAAACTCAGGCCGAGCAGCAGGGCTTGCCGTACCTGCATCGGCAGGCTGCGGCCCGGGGCGCG